>Ga0160446_100004_pt1 | contig 459440 bp, 381 predicted proteins | sample HID1973I_E1MG_FD_108200 | JGI IMG/M metagenome (GOLD analysis project Ga0160446, IMG submission 108200) | Enriched mosquito-associated microbial communities from UW Madison campus, WI, USA - HID1973I_E1 MG | ecosystem: Host-associated > Arthropoda: Insects > Digestive system > Unclassified ...
GCATACCATGAAAATGTTTCCATTGGCTGCATTTTAGTTTTGAACTGACCATCCCATCCGGTAGATTCCATTGTATTGGTTTCGAAAACAAGGATGCCCCATTTGTTGAAAACTTTAAAACTTTTTAATTGAGCAATACTGGTAAAAAACGGATATAAACGATTGTTGGTTAATTTTTGTGGCGTGAATGCAGTTGGCACAACAATTTTTGGCGCTGGCAGAATAGTCAACTCAATCGAAGCCGTAATCGGACAGCCTTTATCGCTCTCTAAGGTGATGTAATAGGTACCAGCTTTATTAACTTTTGTTGGGTCTGATACGGTTTTAGTTAGCGCAGCATCACTATAGTAATATGCTTTAACGTAGCCTTTACTACCCTTCACAATATCTGCAGTTGTCAAATCGATGAAATCATAATCGAAAATTGGTTTTGGTTTGTTGAGAACAATTACGGGTAACGGATTTATGGTTACTTCAATTTTATTCGATACAGCGCATCCATTTTGGTTAGTAATTTTTACATAGTAGGTTCCTGTTGTTGCTACCTGCGCTGGTTGAGTTAATTTAATACTTAAATTACTATCGGCAAAATATGAATAGGTAACTCCGGTAGTAGTTCCTGTATATAGGTTTGGATTAGTAATGTCTACAGTTAACGGAAAACAAACAGCAGCAGGGTTTTTTAATACCAGAACTGGTAACTCATAAACCACTACATTAATTTTATCTGTAACTACACACCCGAGTGCGTTGGTGGCTTTTATATAGAATGTACCAGATTGCGCTACCTTTTCTGGATTTGTTACGGGTTGAGTAAAGGCAGCATCGAGGAAGAAAGAATATTTTAAATCTGCATCGCTACCTGCAAAATTAGTCAGAGCGGTAATATCAACGGTTGATGGAAAACAAACGCCTGGCGGATTCGTAACTTTAAGTTTTGGCTTCGGATTCACAATTACATCAACCGGCAAAATTTTACTACAGCCTAAACTGTTGCTTAATTTTGTATAGTATCTTCCGCTTAAATTTATTTTGGCTGGATTTGCTAATGGTTTTGTTGCAGCGGCATCAGTAAAGTAAGCTTTTGTGATGTCGGTTAAATCACCAATATAAATCTCATTTTTTGTTATATCAACGGTTTCTGTATAACAAGCCTGGGGAGGATTTTTAGCCGTGATGTTAGCAACATCAAAAATTGAAATATCTACACTTGCAACGCTTTCGCAACCCTTATAATTTGTTGCCATGATATAATAGGTTGTGTTTTCGTTAATTGCAACCGAACTCTTTACAGGAATGGATAAATCTTTATCGGCAAATGCGAAATAACTGAAATCTGCATTTCTGTTTAAAACATAGTCATCGGAAGTTAAATCGACTACTGTTCCTTGGCAAACGGTATTTTTAGGTAAAAGTTGAAGTTGATAATCTACACTTTGAACAACTGCAGATAATGTGCTCGGACAACCAAAACCCGGAAATGGTATCAGTTCAAGAACAATCTGGGTTCCATCTGGGGGTGTGGGCTTTATTTTTACCGCTTGTCCATTACCATATTTAATACTTTTATCGCCATTGTACCAGTTATAGGTTTGAAACCCACTAGGACCAGAAACATTCAATTCTTCGGAACTTTTGCAATAGGTATTGCCAACTATTAAATCACCGCATAAATTATTTACGTCAATATAAGCGTAGCCAAAATGACCGCCTAAGGCACAATCTGCAGTAACAAATTCAAGTAGAAGTTGCTTACCCTGATACCCCGATAAATTAATGGTTACGGGCGTCCATTCTTTATAAATTACACCACTATTGCTTGCTGATTTTTTAAACCCGGGTAGTGTTGATGTTGCAATATATTCAAAAGATGCACATGGAATATAAGCGCCGGTTTGTAAATCTTTAACTCTGGCAATAAATTTTGGTTGTTCAAACACCGCATGATTTGGATCTTCAAATACGACGGCATATTGATAAGTTAACGTAAATTCAGGTCTGTTTGATGGGATGTTTATTAAGTAAGAAACCCCTTCTGCCTGTGAGCCTGTACCACTGTTGCCTAAACGTACCGTATAATTCCCGGCATTTTTAGGTACAATGGGAAACCTGCCATAAGTATCTAAGATTATTTTATCATTTTGGATGGTTTGCCTTCCGGATACGGCTGCAGAAACTTCATTTAAATTTACACCAGAGGTTGAAATCGAACCTGTATACATTTTCCAGTTTTTGAAATTGCCATTTTCAAAGCCAATGTTTTCAGGACATAATTGAGCATTAACTTTTGATGTTATAGCCATAAATGCTATAAATAACATCAGTACAAATCTAGTAATCAATTTAGGGAGCGTTTAAATAGTTCAGCGTAAAATTATTGATTTAGTATATCCTGTAAATGCTGGTACTAAAAAAATGGGTGTTTTTTACACGAAATGTTTTTTTTAAGTTTCTTTTCAGGTGGGTTGATAATCTCAATTACATATTTATTTTTATCATTAATAGATAATTTCGTGCGTTTTTGAGCTACTAAAGCATTGTTTTGAGTTGTGTAAGTCTCAAATACGTTTTTTACACGAATCGTGCTTATTCAACGTATTTAATGAGAATTTGCGCAGTTAATTTGAGGTTAAAACAATGACTCCGTATTAAGTGTTAAGCTTAATCATTAAAAAAGGGAATTATGGAAAAGTTATATACAGCTGAAGTGACAGCTACAGGAGGCAGAGATGGCCACATTAAATCTGGCGATGGTCAATTAGATTTTGAAATCAGAAAGCCAAAAGAGTTAGGTGGTCAAGGTGGGGCTACCAATCCGGAGCAACTATTCGCTGCCGCATGGGGTCCGTGTTATTTAGGTGCACTTGGCTCTATCGCAGAGCGTGAAGGTGTTGATGTTAGCGAAGCGAGTGTAAATGTGCTTGTTTCATTTAATAAAGACGAAAATGCATTTGCACTTTCTGCAGATTTAGATGTGCATATTCCTGGAATATCTCATGAAGAAGCACAATCTTTAGCCGATAAGGCACATAAAGCCTGTCCGTATTCTAAGGCAACAAGAGGAAACATTGAAGTTAGAATAACTGCCATTTAATAGCAATGAATCAAAAGAAAAACGCGAGTTATAACTAACTCGCGTTTTTTTTTATAAAATGGTATCTATAATAAAAGTTTGCTTGCCAGGCCCAATATTAACAGAAAGCCGAAAACATCGGTAAAAGTGGTGATAATGATGGATGAGGCTATAGCGGGGTCAATTCCAACACGCTTCAAGATAAGGGGAATTCCTGCGCCTGTTATACCGGCGATGACTAAATTCCCGGTCATTGCTAAAAAAATAACTAAGCCAAGCATTGGATTTCCATCAAAGAAAAAAGCAAAAATAAATACTATTAAACCGTTTGCCGCTCCATTTATTAATCCAACAGTAAATTCCTTTAAAACTGTTCTGTAGGCTTGTTTATCTGTCAAATCGTAAAGCGAAATACGCCTCACGGTTACAGCTAAAGCCTGCGTTGCGGCGTTGCCACCCATGCCTGCGATAATTGTCATGTAGGCAGCTAATGATGGTATTAATTTAATAGTTGGGTCAAAATAACGTACCACTGATGAGGCCAAAAAAGCCGTACCCAAATTTATAATTAACCAGGGTAAACGCGATTTAACGGCTTCGACCCAGTTTCCACTCAGTTCTTCATCTTCAGATACCCCGGAAATTTTCAAAATATCTTCCGTGCTTTCAGCCTGCATAACGTCAATAACATCATCGAAGGTTACACGCCCTAGAAGCTTCTGCTGATCATCTATAACCGGTATACTTGTTAAGTTGTATTGGGAGATTAAGTTTGCCACTTCTTCCTGGTCAGTATCGGGATGTACATATACTGCATCCACTTTAACCAGCTCCGTTATTTGTGCATTGTGTTTGGCTTTGATAATATCTTTTAACGAAACTATCCCTTTAAATATTTCATTATCATCAACAACGTAAATGGTATAAAATTCTTCCATTTCTTCGCTTTGACGGATAATTTCATCAATGGCATCTTTTTTTGTCAGGTTTATGTTCACACAGATTAAATCTGTATTCATTAAACCACCGGCAGTTTTCTCGTCGTAAGTTAATAAATTTCGAATGTTCGATGCATCTTCCTCATTAAGGTCTTCCAGAATTTCCTTTTGTTCATGGTCCTCCAGCTGAGAAATAATGTCGGTTGCATCATCATAATCAAGCTCTTCAACAATTTCTGTACGTTTATCAGGGTGGAGCTGAAAAAGTAAATCTTCAGGGTGAGATTCCTCATCCATTTCAGAAATAATTTCTGAAGCAATTTCAGCTGGTAATAAATTGATAATGTGTTGTTGCTCTGACTTATCCAAACGCTCGAACAAAATCGCGATTTCCGAAGCATGGTAATCCTCCAACACTGTTTTCAGTGCTTCATCGCCGGCTAAAATTGCATTTTTAACCTTAAGTACATCGCTTTTATCTATTTCGAATGATGATTGCATGGTTCTGAAAGCTTCTAAAATAGCGATTCTAATGAGATTTTAATGTTAAATTTTATTTTTAGCTGCCGGAAATGTAGTCGGCTACTTAAACCAACCTCTCCGCCAGAAATAAATAACCTGAATAACAGCAATAATTCCCATTACAACCCACGTATAAATGTAACCATGAGGATTATATAGTTCAGGCATATTTTCTGTCATTACCTTCCCCGTAACAGGGTCTTCCCTGCTAAAGTTCATACCGTAAATACCTGCGATAAAAGTTAGGGGTATAAAAATTGATGAAATTATGGTAAGCACTTTCATAATTTCATTCATCCGGTTGCTGATTATTGATAGGTTCATATCAATGTTTGCCGAAGCAATTTCCTTTAATGATTCAATAAAATCAATAATCTGGATACAATGATCGTAAGCATCTTTAATGTAAGTTTTGGTTACATCGGTAATTAAATCACTATCACTGCGCAATATATCATTTAACTTATCCCGCTCCGGCCAGGCAACCTTCCGTATGGTTATTAACGAGCGTTTTATAGCCTGGGTATCGTACATAATCCGTTTATCAGGATTATCAAATAAACGATCTTCAATAGAATCCAGTTCTTCGCCCCAATGGTTTAATAATGTGAAATAATTATCTACAATTACATCCATAATGGCATACATCAGATAACTGGAGCCCCCAATCCTGATGTTCCCTTTTCCAACTTCTAAACGTTTTCTTACGGGATTAAAGCAATCCTCGTAATTTTCCTGAAAGGTTATTAAGCATTTTGCGGTAAGAATGAACGATATCTGCTCATTGCATAAATCATGCTCATCGCTCAGATACAAATGCCTGCTTACGGCAAAAACATATTTATCGTTATCGTATTCATCCAGTTTTGGCCGTTGATATGAGCTTGTAATATCCTCCAACACTAATCTGCTTACATTTAGTTTTGAATATAATGTTTCAAAAATACTTGGATCTGCAAGACCTTTAATATCAAACCAGTAGAAATAATCTATATTTTCTGTGAGCTTGTCTATGTTGTTAATGTTTTCAAGCTCCTCTTTCTTATAACTTTTATCATTATAAGTATGAAAAGTAATCTTTGGCTTTAGCGCATTTTCATCAATAGCATACAAACCAGGACTAGTGCCGGGCTCAGGAACTTTATAGTGCTTATGTCGGTTACGTGGTTTGTTTTTAGCCATATTTAAAGATATAGTCGAGCTTGTGGTCCTTGGTTGAATAGTAAATCAACAATACTCAAATTAGGTATAAATTGATGCTTATCTTCAAAAACCTGATAATATGGCTTATTGTTTACAGAATCGTCAATTTTCTTCGGACTCATCATTTCCCTATAATCTATTAACGATTCCAAATCATCCTTATATTCAGTTGTGATTTTGTATTCGATGTTTAGCTTCAATTTTTTTGTTAACCATTGAAGCAGTTCAAAATTGTAATCAAAGAGGAAATCGAAACGCTTATTATAAAAAGGTGCGAGCTCGTCTTCGTAAAATTCAAAATATGCAGCGCTTCGGTAGCAACTTTCAAGGCTCATCCAATGAAGGCGCTGCCAGTTAAAATCGTAACTAATTTTTACATCTTTTAACGGCGTTCTCATTTTAGAACCTCTTACTACAGGAACCGTTATATCTAATTTTCCATTTGGAGAATATATACTTGCTCTGTTTCGATAGGTTTGTTTAGGGAAATGTTCAAATTTCTCTAATAAGAAACCGGGGTTAAGCTCTTGTACTTTAGTGAAATAACCCACCGGCGGAAGATAAAATAGAGGAAGTATAGCTGTATTTTGCATTTGAAAATATATGTTTGTAGTTCAAACGTTTTAAAATTAATGATTAAAAGAGGGATTGCGCATGTGGGCGTATTTTTTTTATGCCTGATATCGCTGCTGCCTCTTCCGGTATTATTATTTTTTGCAAGATTACTATATTATCTGCTTTATTACGTAATTGGTTACAGAAAAAAAGTTGTTAGAGCCAACCTAACGAATTCCTTCCCAGAGAAATCTGCTCAGGAAATTGTTGCCATCGAAAAAAAATATTTCAAATATCTGGCGGAATTAATTTTCGAAATCATTGAACTAGCCACAATTTCAAAAGCAGAAACCTTAAAGCGGGTTAAGTTTACCGGACTCGAACAATTAGAAAATCATTTTAAAAACGGCGAAAGCCTGCTTGCATGCACCGGGCATTATGGAAACTGGGAATTAGGAACTTTGGCTCTAGGATTAAATATTTCAGCAAAAGCGATTGTTATTTTTAAACCTATTAACAATAAAATTTTTGAAACCTGGTTTGATAAGTTGCGTACCAAATTCGGCAACGTGTTTGTTGCCATGAGGCAAACCTTGCGGTGTATGGCAACTTACAAACACGAATCAAGTTTATTGTGTTTCGCAAGCGACCAATCCCCTGTACGTGAGGAAAGTAAATATTTTCTAAATTTCCTTAACCAACCAACTGCAGCATTACTCGGAGTAGAAAAAATTGCAAAATCGACTAACCGGCCAATTTATTATTTTAAAGTGAGCCCGGTTAAAATGGGTTATTACAATGTAGAAGTTCTGCCTATGTGTTTAAATCCGGCTGAAACAGTTGATGGAGAAATTACTAATTTGCACTTTCATTTTTTAGAAAATATAATTAAAGAAAAACCTGAGTATTGGCTTTGGAGTCATAAACGCTGGAAATTTAAACCTGAATAATAATATACATGAACCCATCAGTAGCGGTTGTAATTTTAAACTGGAATGGTAAAGCATTTCTTGAACAATTTTTGCCAGGCGTTTTGCGCTCCGAATATGGTAATCTGCAGGTTGTTGTTGGCGATAATGCCTCTACTGATGATTCTATATCTTTCATAAAATCGAACTTTCCTACCGTTAAAGTTATTGAAAACAAGCAGAATTTTGGCTTTGCAGGTGGATACAATAAAATTTTGGAACGTGTTGACGCTGATTATTTTATCTTGTTAAATTCAGATGTGGAAGTAACGCCTAACTGGATTCAACCAGTTATAGATTTAATGGAAAGTGATGATAAGATTGCTGCGGCTCAACCAAAAATTAAATGGCAGTTAAATAAAAATCAATTTGAATATGCTGGTGCAGCCGGTGGGTTTTTAGATATTTATGCTTACCCTTTTTGTCGCGGCCGATTATTTAATGTTTATGAAATGGATAGTGGCCAGTATGATGATAAAAAAGAAGTGTTTTGGGCAAGTGGAGCAGCGTTTTTTATCAAAGCCAAATATTGGAAGGAAACTGGGGGATTAGATGCAGATCTTTTCGCTCATATGGAGGAGATTGATTTATGTTGGAGGTTGAAAAATCTCAATTATAAAGTGGTCTATTGTCCTGATGCTGAAGTTTACCATGTAGGTGGTGGAACTCTACAAACAGAAAATCCATTTAAAACGTATCTTAACTTCAGGAATAACTTAATCATAATGCAAAAAAATTTACCGCTCGGCGATGCTATTTTGCGCATTACCATTAGAATGTGGATTGATTTTGTTGCCTGGTGGCACTTTTTATTATCTGGCAAACCCAAATTTACCCTTGCTGTAAGCAAAGGACACTGGCATTTTATAAAAGCTTTAGCAAAAACAGCCCGTAAAAGACAGCAACACCAAAAACCTTATACTCAACATACAGGTGTTTATGCAAACAGTGTTGTATGGGCGTTCTTCATCAGGAAAATAAAATGTTTTTCAGGCCTTTAGTTCAGGACTAATGCGGCTTCAATCGATTTTTTAAGCCAGGGTATTGTATTTGGTGCTAAACCCAATGTACTGAATTTAATTGTTCCTGATTTGTCTATTACAACGTGTGTAGGATAAGATTTTACACCGTACTTTTGTGCAATATACCTGGCATTATCTATTATTTTGTAGTTGAAGGGCGTTTTCGTTAAAAAATCTTTTAGTTCATTTTTACCATCAAGTGCAATTGCAATAAAAATAATGTCATCGTTATCTTTATATTGATCTACTAAGTTATTTAACTCAGGGATTTCAGCTTTACATGGTGGGCAATTAATAAACCAAAAATTTAATACAATAATTTTACCTGTTATTTTTCTGAAATCATACTTATCTCCATTAATATCCGAAGTTTTAAAACCATCGAATTTGGCACCCTCAACAAAGGAGTCACTTTGCCTTGGTTTGGGCATTCTATCCATTAAAAGTTGATGTTGTTCTGCAGAAAGCTGATAAATTACCCACTCTTGCGCCCCATTCTCTGTTGTTGTATTTCTTGATTTAATAGCGTATTTACCTGTTTGTATAAGCTTTTTCCAAATTTCGGCTGGGTAAACCTGACCGTCTTCTCCCCTTACAACAGATTTTTCGTCGAGTATTGACCTTTTTTGAACCGATGTTGTTTGTGCATTTGTAGTGTAGAATGCAAATAAAAAAAAGATGATTGTGAGCGTTACTTTCATTGTATTTGAAATTTATATTAAGCTTTCTAAAGCCAGTCGGTAACCTTTCATACCAAAACCTGTTAAAACACCCTGGCAATTTTTTCCGGTTAAAGAAACATGTCGGTATTCTTCACGGGCGTAAATATTCGAAATATGAACTTCAACCACCGGCGTTTTTATGGCAGCTATCGCATCAGCAATTGCAACCGAGGTATGTGTATAGCCACCAGCGTTGAGTATAATACCATCAAAGCTAAAACCAACTTCGTGAAGTTTATTTATAAGTTCTCCTTCAACATTACTTTGAAAATAGTCTATATCTACCGCTGGGTAAAGCTTTTTAAGCTCTTTTATATAGTCCTCAATGCTTGTATTCCCATATATTGATGGCTCTCTTATACCTAAAAGATTAAGATTTGGCCCATTTATAATTTGAATTTTCATTTCAATAAACTGTTTTCTAAGTGATTATGAAGCCGCAATAATTTTTCAAATCCTTGCATTTCATGATATGTTGTAACGTTAAATTTGTAACGTTGCAATGTTATAAAAAAAAATAAATAAAAACATGCTTTGGCAATCATATATAAAGGGATTTAAGGCATACTTAAAACTGGAAAGGTCTCTTTCAGGAAATTCCGTTGATGCGTATTTAAACGATATTGATAAGCTGAGCCAGTATTTCCAGTCACTAAAAAGAGAGCCAACATTGACGGAAATAACTAGTGGTGATATCAAATTGTTTATTTCATGGTTAAATAACCTTGGCATGTTGGGTAGCACACAGGCAAGGGTTATATCCGGATTAAAAGCTTTCTTTTCCTATTTAATGCTTGAAGAAATTATACAAAGTGATCCAATGGCTTTAATTGAAGCACCGAAACTTGTAAGAAAGTTGCCAGATACGTTAAATATTCATGAGATTAACAGTATGATTGATGCAATTGATGCTTCGAAGCCAGAGGGTATACGTAATAAAGCAATAATTGAAGTTTTGTATGGTTGTGGCTTAAGGGTTAGTGAGTTAACTGAATTAAAAATTTCAAATCTTTACCCGCAAATAGAATTTATCAAAGTTGTTGGCAAAGGAAATAAAGAGCGTTTGGTTCCAATAGGCGGTATTGCGCTTAAGCTTTTGGATATTTACATTAATCAGATTCGGGTACACTTAAATATTAAAAAAGGAAGCGAAGATTTTATATTTCTAAACCGGTTTGGTTCGAGCTTGTCGAGGATCTCTATTTTTAATTTAATAAAGAATTTAGCAATTCACGCAGGAATAAGCAAAGTAATTAGTCCACACACGTTCCGCCATTCTTTTGCAACACATTTAATAGAAGGTGGTGCCGATTTAAGGGCGGTTCAGGAAATGTTGGGTCACTCGAGCATTACAACAACCGAAATTTACACCCACATAGACAGAGATTATTTAAGAGAAGTTGTTACCCAATTTCACCCTCGCTCTTAGGGATTTGTACGAGCCATTATCATCCTGTCTTTACCCTGCATATCCTTTCTTAACTCAATGTTTTTAAAGGGTTTGTCTATCAATATCTGAAGTGTTTCTGCCCACAGAAATTCATTTATCTCAAAAAATAAATAACCATCTGGATTCAGGTTATTTAATGCGAAATCAGAAATTGCATTATAAAAAATCAATGGATCTTCATCGCTTACGAATAATGCAGAATGAGGTTCGTGAGCTAGCACATTTTCCTGCATATCCGCTTTTTCGAGTTGACGAATATATGGGGGATTACTTACAATAACATCATATTTTTTATCGCTGGAATAGTTTAAGATATCAGCTTCAATGAATTCAATGTCGGCTTCATTTAACGATGCGTTTGCTGTGGCCACCTTCAAAGCCTGAACAGAAATATCTAAGGCAGAAACTTTAACGGAAGGCAAAGTTTTTTTTATTGCAATCGGGATACAGCCAGAACCAGTTCCAATATCTAATACAGATTCTTTTTTATCTTTTATTTCCTTAATTACCCAATCAACAAGCTCTTCTGTTTCCGGACGAGGTATCAACACATCTTCATTTATTTTTAACGATAAACCATAAAAGAACGCTTCGCCCAACACTTGTTGAACGGGTTTTCCGGTTTTTAAACTGTGTAAAACTTTGATAAGGGCGTCAGTGTCTCTTGGCACCAATACCTTATCTTTTTTAACTAATAATTCGCTTTGAGTAACCTTTAAAATTGAAGTGGCAGCTAGATAAAATATCGACTTAGACTCCTCACTATCATAAAACTGGTTTAAACTCTGTATATATTCTTGTTCTAACTCCTTAATATTCATTGCGCACAAAACTAATAATTTGGGTCGATTATCCTTGTCATAATTTAACTACTTTTGTGTTAATGAGTGATGAATTTTACATTAAGCGTTGTTTGGAGTTGGCAGCTTTAGCTATTGGTAATGTTAATCCAAACCCAATGGTTGGTTGTGTGATTGTAGCTAATAATAAAATTATTGGCGAAGGTTACCATCAGCAATTTGGCGAGGCCCACGCCGAACCTAATGCAATCAAATCTGTTTTTGAAAGATATGGAGATGAAGCCGGAGATTTACTTAAGTTAGCAACGGCTTATGTAAATCTGGAACCATGTGCCCATTTCGGAAAAACGCCACCATGTGCCGATTTATTTGTTAAACATCAGCTTAAAAAAGTTGTAATAGGCAATAGGGACCCTTTTTCTGGTGTTGATGGTAAAGGTATACAAAAGCTTAAAAATGCAGGAATCGAAGTTTTTAGCGGAGTTTTGGATGATGAATGTAAGTTTTTCAACCGACGTTTTTTTACCAGGATTGAAAAACAACGACCATTTATTGTTTTAAAATGGGCACAAACTGCAAACGGATATTTTGCTACAATCGATGGACACCAGAAATGGATTAGCGGTGGTTTGGCGAAGCGTATTGCGCATAAGTGGCGAACGGAAGAAGATGCGATTTTAATTGGAAAGCAAACAGCCATTATGGATAATCCACAACTTACCACTCGCGAATGGCCAGGCAAAAACCCTGTACGTTTGGTAATTGATAAAAATTTAGAAATTCATTCATCAAATCATATTTTCAATGATGAAGCCAAAACTATAATTTTCAACGAAAGTAAAACCGATGTTGCTGGAAACATTCATTACATACAAATGGAAGATATGCAATTTTATTTGCCTCAAAAAATAGCATTTCAACTGTATTTAATGGATATTCAATCTGTTATAATTGAAGGAGGAGCCAACATTTTAAAGCAATTCCTAAATTCCAGTCTTTGGGATGAAGCACGTATTTTTACTTCCAAAAATAGCTGGACTAGCGGTGTGCCCGCTCCTATTATAAATGGCGATTTGGTAGAAGAAATCCAGGTAGGAACAGATAAACTCTCAATTTATATAAACCAAACAAGTTAATGATATATATAATTTTAAGTATTTTTTGCAGTGTTACAGTGGCAGTACTGCTTAAACTTGCTAAAAGGTACCAAATTAGTGTTATACAAGCCGTTACAATTAATTATCTAACTGCCTTAATCCTTTGCTTTCTCTTTTTTAAACCTGAAGTAAAAATTGTATCCTCATCTGCACCGTGGCCCATTTATTTAGGTTTAGCAATTTTATTACCTACAATTTTCCTCTTTCTTGCGGCGTCAGTTAAAAACCTCGGAATCGTTAAGACAGATATCGCACAACGTCTATCGCTGTTTATTCCAATTTTAGCGGCTTATTTCATTTTCAAAGAAGATTTTAATCAGCTGAAATTTATTGGACTTTGCGCTGGTTTTCTCGCAATCATATTAACTTTCCTCCGTAAAAGTGAATACCATTCAAAATCTAATAATTGGTACTACCCTGTTATTGTTTTCTTAGGCTTTGGTGTGATAGACGTACTTTTCAAACAAGTGGCACTCCATAAAGAACTGCCTTACACAACATCGCTATTTGTTGTTTTTTGTCTTGCTTTTTTGGTGTCTTTAATTATTGTCCTGATTATGGTCATTTCTAAAAAAACGAAGGTACAACTCGTTAATGTTGGTTGTGGATTAATACTTGGATTATTTAACTTTGGCAATATATTATTTTACTTAAAAGCACACAAAGTACTTTCTTCCAATCCATCCACAGTTTTTGCGTCGATGAATCTAGGGGTTATAGTTGTTGGTACTTTAATTGGTATAATCGTATTTAAGGAAAAATTATCCAAACTGAATTACTTCGGTATAGCACTTGCAATTTGTGCCGTTGTTTTAATCACATTATCCCAATTTAATGCTGTTCGATGATTCTTACAAAACAATTTCGGAAAATGCCGAAGGGATTTTTCGGGATAAAGGGAGCAAGTTTATTGCATTCGCATTCCCCGTTCGCTCTGAAAATGAAATAAAGCCAATTATTGCAACATTAAGAAGTGAACATAGTAAGGCAAGGCATTTTTGTTACGCATATCGTTTAACCCCCGACAGATCATTTTTCAGAATTAATGATGACGGAGAACCTTCGGGAACAGCCGGCCGGCCTATATTAAACTGCTTGCTATCAGAAGATTTAACAAATATATTAATGGTAGTTGTTCGTTACTTCGGCGGAACTTTACTCGGTATTCCTGGTTTAATTAACGCCTACAAATCCGCTAGTAATGAAGCACTCAAAGCCTCTAATATTATCACCAAAACTGTAAATGATGTTTACGAAGTTCAATTTGAATACCTGCAAATGAATGAAGTGATGAAACTCATTAAAGAGGAACAATTGGAAATGCTAAATCAGAATTTTGATATCAACTGTATTTTAAAATTTGAGGTAAGAAAGGCACAATTGAATCAGGTTTTAAGTAAGTTTGATAAAATTGAAGGTATTAAACTAAAATATCTTCAAACGATATAACATCCAAATATGAAAATAGCGGAAAGCGATTTAATCATCAATCCCGATGGCAGCATTTATCATTTGAATCTTTTACCCGATGATATTGCTGAAACGGTTATCACAGTTGGCGACCCAGACAGAGTTGGCGAAGTGAGCAAATATTTTGATAGTATTGAATTAAAAAAAGGCAAGCGGGAATTCATTACCCACACAGGCTTTGTAGGTGAAAAGCGTGTAACCGTACTCTCTACCGGAATTGGAACAGATAATATCGATATCGTTTTTAACGAATTAGATGCATTGGTGAACATCGATTTTAACACAAGGGAAGTTAAAAACAAGCTTACTTCTCTGAATATTATACGAATTGGAACTTCTGGCGCCGTTCAACATGATATTCCGATGGGAACAATTTTAGCTTCATCTTATGGTTTGGGTTTGGATGCGTTGATGAATTATTACGTTCACGATTTATCGGGCGATGAACGAATTCTGCTCGATGATATTAAAACGCATTTTGGACATCTCAAAAATATCAATCCATATTTAACATCAGCTTCTGAAAATTTACTTAATAAAATCGGTAAGGATATGCTTCATGGCATAACGGTAACTGCACCTGGTTTTTACGCGCCTCAAGGCCGGCAAGTACGTGCTAAAAACGCAGTGCCAAATTTTGTCGATTTAATTAATAGTTTTAAAAGCAACCAAAACCGGATTACAAACCTGGAAATGGAAACTGCAGGAATTTATGCGTTGGCTAAAGTTTTGGGCCACAATTCGTTGTCGATAAATGCGATCTTAGCCAGCCGTGTGAAATTCGAATTTAGTAAGCAGCCCAATACAGTTGTCGAAAAGGCTATTAAACTGGTTTTAGAGCGGATTTAACAATTAACTTTCATCTCTTATGCTGAAGGGATTGCTTCCTTAACCAGTTCTTTTTGTGCTGAATCTAAATAAGTGCAGGTCATTTCATTTAAATCGGTAACCCATTTTTCTACGCCTGCATCGGCCGCTTGTTTGCAAAACGTTAAATAGTCCGTCTCACCTTTTTGATGAACTTGCAGGGCATGCTGTAGTTTTTCCGCAGAAGCTTCATCATTAATTACTAAATTAGGATATTCGTCAGGACTTGCCTGTACCGAATGGTCTTCGCTATCAAAGTAAACTGATAAACCGTTTGAAACGTATACATCATTCCTCACCACGCCCATTTCTTTAATTTTTTTAATAAATTGAGGGAAATCGGCACCCGTTTCTATTTTCGACTCTGCTGCTTTAATTTCTTCGATGCTGAACATAATTATTTGGTTAATGAAACTTTAAATATTGTTGTTTGCGTGTATAAATCTTCAGGATTTAAAACTGTTGATGGAAACTCGTCGATATTAATAGCGTTTGGATGATGCTGTGTTTCGATGCAAAAAGCCTCATAAGCACCATAAGATTTTCCACCTTTTCCATTCTTGGCTTTTAAATACTTTGACGTATATAAATGCGCAACAGGCTCCGTTGTATATACATTTAAAGTTAACCCGCTTTCCTCTTCAAATGTTTTAGACGCCAGTGATAAGTCGCCGTAAACCTTATCCAAAACAAAAGTTTGATCGTAACCTTCATCAGGATTCCAGTCTTTGGAAATCTCTTTTGGTTGGGTAAAATCCAAATGCGTTCCTTTAACAGGTACCATTTTTCCGGTAACACAGTAGTTTTCATCTTGCTCTAAATAATAAGAAGCAAAAATTTGTTGTTTATGTTTACCTATGTTTCCGCCTTTTGGTGATAGATTAAAATAGCCGTGATGCGTTAAATTTATAGCAGTAGCTTTATCTGTTTCAGCCTCATAGCTTAAAATAAGTTCATCATTTTCTGTTAATTCAAAAGTTAAAGCCACCACCAAATTTCCAGGGAAACCTTCTTCACCATCAACACTTTCATACTCGAGGGTAACTATAGACTGGTCATCTTCTCCAAAGTCGACAATATCCCAAACCTTTTTGTCGAAACCGATATTTCCCCCGTGAAGCGAATCGGTACCTGTATTTTTAACCAGCTGAAAATCTTCACCATCAATGCTAAATTTCCCACCCTTAATTCGATTAGCATACCTGCCAATAACAGCGCCAATGTGTGGGTTATTTTCAAGGTATTCACTATCAAGATACTGTTCAACATCATCAAAGCCCAAAACAATATCCTGAAATTCCCCTTTGGCATTTTTAACAATAAACTTATTAATAATTGCACCATAATTGAATATCTCAACGTAAGTACCTTTGGCATTGGAAAGTTCTATTGCGATAACTTCTTCGCCATCAATAAATTTTCCTGTAGATGTTTGCTGAATGCTCATAAATTGTAACTTAGGGCTTTTGTTTCCTAAACAAACATAACATTATTTAAATATTTTCTACCAAATGAAGATTAAACTTGAGGAAAAATTTGCCGAACAATACCACAAAAATGCTGATGCAGTTTATTTTACGCCTGGTCGGGTAAACCTTATCGGCGAACACATAGATTATAACGGGGGCTTGGTTATGCCATGCGCAATCACATTGGGAACGTGGATTGCCATTGCGCCGAACGCTGATAACAAATTCAGGTTCAAAAGCTTAAATTTTGAAGCTCAAACGGCAGTAGAGAGCAATCAAAGTCATGAAAAAAATGGAAGTCTTTGGGCAAATTATCCAATCGGGGTTATTAATGAATTTATCAATGATGGCAAAGAAATCCCTGGTCTGGATTTTCTTTATTTTGGAAATATTCCCATCGGTTCAGGTCTGTCATCTTCTGCGTCAATAGAAATTGCGACAGCATTTGCCTTAAATGATTATTTTAAATTAGGCTACGATAACCTTGCGCTGGTAAAAATTGCAAAAAGAGTTGAAAACGATTTTATCGGACTTAACTCAGGAATTATGGATCAATTTGCGGTTGCATTTGGAGAAAAGGATAAGGCGATTGTTTTAGATTGTGAATCGTTAAAATATAAAATGGTCGATATTAATTTAGGTAATTATGTGCTTGCAATTATAAATACGAAGAAACCTCGCGAACTGGCCGATTCCAAATACAATGAGCGGGTTCAGGAATGCCAGACAGCACTTGAACTACTAAATGAAGAAATTAAGTTGAATAATCTTTGCGAGCTAACGGCAGAAAAATTTGCGCTTCACAGCCATTTAATTAAAGATGAATTAATTTTAAACCGTGCCACCCACGTTGTAAAAGAAAATGACCGTGTTCACTTAGCTGCTAAAGCATTAAATGCGGGTGAGCTTGATGAATTTGGACGTCTTATGTACGCTTCCCATCAATCGTTGAGAGAACTTTATGAGGTAAGTGGAAAGGAATTAGATACCGTTGTAGATTTTTGTGCTGGCTATGAACACGTAATTGGTGCCCGGATGACTGGAGCCGGTTTCGGTGGATGTGCCATTGCCTTATTAGAGAAAGGCTTTGAAGAAGATTTTGCAAAACACTTAACAGATTATTATGTAGAACGTGTGGGTTACCCCGCAGAAATTTATGTGAGTGAAATTGGTAATGGCCCAGTAAAGTTATAGAATATATTATTAGTATGCTGACTTCTATTTTCAATGATATAATGTCAGCATTTTATTGAAATGAGAAAATTAAAATTAGACGAGTTAAACAGGCCAGATATAGAAACGTTCAAAGCGCAGGAAAAATTGCCTGTAGCTGTAGTGTTGGATAACGTTAGGAGTATGCATAACGTTGGTTCGGTTTTTAGAACTGCCGATGGTTTTGCTTTAGAAAAGGTAATTCTTTGTGGTATTACAGCGCAACCACCGCACCGTGAAATAGAAAAAACAGCTTTGGGCGCAACGCAATCCGTAGAATGGGTTCATTATGCTGATACCGTAACTGCTATTAATGAACTGCGTGCGCTGGGTTACGAAATTGTAGCCATTGAACAGGCGGAAAATAGTACCATGTTAAACACTTTTATCCCAGATAAGACTAAAAAATATGCGCTGATATTTGGAAATGAGGTTGATGGTGTGAGTGATGCAGTAATGGCGAAAATTGATGAGTGCATTGAAATTCCACAGTTCGGGACAAAGCATTCATTTAACATCGTAATATCAGCCGGAATTGTGCTTTGGGATTTCTTTGCCAAATTGAAACTTTAAACATTATTTTATGGATAATCCGCTCTTCAAAAAATTGCAAATAAAACCGGGTTTCATTGTTAAAGTTGTTGATGCACCTGAAAATGCAGCGGCAATTTTTGTTAATATTCCCAGTGATATTCAATTCGTATTTGATGACGTTTCCCAATTCGACGCTTTGATTCTTTTCAGTACAACAAGAAATCAACTTGACAGTCAAATTCAGAATGAGTTGAATAAAATCAATCTTAAAACAATTCTTTGGATTTTAATGCCAAAGAAATCTTCAAAAATTAAGTCTGATTTAGATAATATGAAATCGTGGCATGAATTAGAACAGTTTGGATTAAATCCTTGCGCATCCGCATCAGTAAACGAAACCTGGACTGCCTTAAGACTAAAATTTATCTCTGAAATTAAACCATCAGGATTGCGAAACGACCATATTAAAGAAAATGATTTTTCGAATTATATAGATGTAGAGCGTAAAGTTGTATCGCTGCCCGAAGATTTAGCTTCAGTTTTACAAGAAAATCCGAAGGCACTCAGCTATTTTAATGGACTAGCTTACTCTCATAAAAAAGAATATGTATTATGGATTTTAACTGCCAAACAAGAAAAAACGCGGCTTAGCAGAATTGATAAAGCCTTGGCTATGTTGTTAGCAGAGAAGAAAAATCCAACAGTTAAGTAAAACTTTACTAAATTTTATACGGCTAATTTGTATGCTAAACCATACGACCTTTGTCAGTCCATTGTCTAAAGTAACATTTTTGAAATATTTTTTTTATTCTCTAAACAATTGATTATATGTGAATTGAGGTGAACATTCATCGATTGGCAAGGTTTTTTCTTAATTGTTTCCAAACAGTATCATAAAAAAGCTGTTTAACAATACAATTACAAAAATTAAGAAAAACATGAATTCGAGAATTACAAAATCAACAATGTTGGTTGCTTTATTAGGTTTATCATCCCAATTATTTGCACAAGACTCAACACCTGCTACAACAGGGCGCTTTTCCCCTACACAATTCCGCACATGGTCGGTTGGTGTACACGGAGGTGTATTAAGTCCGAACACAATTTTTAACGGAAAAAACAGAGATTTTCAGACTGCTAATGAGAATATCGGTTATGGTGGTTACATTAAAAAACAAATTTTACCTTCATTAGGCATTCAAGCTGATTTCCTTGCTGGCAAGGTAGAAGGCTTAAGAGCTGCCAACGGTGTAGATGCTGCAGGTTATAACACGTTCAATCAAAACTCTGCATTCAAAACAAACATCCAGTGGTCAGGTGCATTATCTGCAGTTTGGAATGTAGCAAACATCAGCATCAATCATGAAAACGGCGTGTTAATTCCTTATTTAAAAGGTGGTGCCGGTTACATGTCATCTGGTGCTACTACTACAGGAACAGCTGCCGCATTAACTGATCAAGGTTATTATAGAGAAGGCTGGTTCATCCCGGTTGGTGCTGGTTTCAAATTGGCCATAGCTAAAGGGATTAACTTAGATTTTGGTTATGATGTTAACTTTGTTAAATCTGCTAAATTCGATGGATACACAGTTGGTGGTAACGACAGATTCTCTTACGGTCACGCTGGTTTAGAGTTTGCTTTAGGAGATAAATCGAAACCGCAGTTGCAAAACTACAGTTCTCTGGCTAACCTAAATAAACAAACTGCCGAGGAAAGTTCTGAATTGAGAAGAGCGTTATCAACTGCAGAAGAAAATGCTGCCAGAGACAGAGCACAATATGCTAAAGACTTGGCTGATGATGATAATGACGGTGTAGCAAACAAATTTGATAAATGTCCAGGAACACCTTCAGGTACAGTTGTTGATGGTTCAGGTTGCCCAATTAAAGTTCAACGTGAAGTTATCAAAGAAACAAGAGTTATTACTGAAGAAGACCGTAAAGTTGTTAAAGATGCGATTTCTAACTTAGAGTTCGATTTAGGTAAATCGACTATCCGTTCTAAATCTTATGCTACTTTAAACAGAGTTGCTGCATTATTAGTAGAGAAAAACTTCAGCTTAAAATTAGCCGGTCACACAGATAATACTGGCGGCAGAGAACTAAACTTACGTTTATCTAAAGACAGAGCTGAATCAGTAAAAGCTTACTTAGTATCTCAAGGTGCTAATGCATCAAGAATTGAAGCTACAGGTTACGGACCTGACCAACCAATTGCTACAAACAAAACAGCAGCTGGCCGTCAACAAAACCGTCGTGTAGAATTTACATTATACTAGTCGATAATTAAATTAGTAGAAAAGCCCCGATTTTCATCGGGGCTTTTTACATTTATCACAATTTCGTCAATTGCAAACTATGATGCAATTAATGTTTAAGATATTACTTGCATGTCACAATGATTACTAGAGATTAAGATAAACCTTTTTTATTCTTATAAGTCATTTTAGCCTTCGTACCAGCACTATAATTATAATTTTTTAAATTACTCGCTTTCTTTTCATGAAAAGCTTCACCACGTTCAGATGTATCTTCTTCATCCTCTTTTTTCTTTTTCTTGGGCTTTGGGGCAGCATCAACAACTTTTAAGTCGTCAGGCAATTCCATTACATCCATCCGCTGACCAATTGCTTGTTCAATCTTTCTTACTTCAATTAACTCAATATCGGTAGAGAAAGTTATGGCGACAACCTCTTCATCGTCATGTTTAACAATACGCTGAATTAATGTTTCCTTTTGTTCAGGTAATTCTAAATGAAGAATGAACGGGATACCCTGAATGTTTAAATCGCCAAGATTTTCGTTAGCAACAATTAAAACTTTGGCATCTGCGTTTCCTTTAAAATCTTCAATATCATCATAACCTTTATCATCGAAAAATAAGGAACGATAAATACTGATTTCACCTTCCTTAGGGTTATTAAAGTTTTTAAAAACTGTTTGGGCCGTTAAACGAGTATTCACGAAAACCACAACCTTATCAAAAAATTCCGAATCATTTAACAACAAAGTTAAAAGATTCAGCTTGGTTCTGAAATTAGGAACCTGGTAAAGCATTTGCGGATAAACCTCCGCTTGTTTTTCGCCGATTTCATCAACTTCAATTGTCGTTGCGGAATCTTTCATGAAAGGCGAAATCATGTGATTCAACTTTTCATGCATTACCTCAGTAAATACAACATGTTGAGATTTGTAAGCACTATTTGCCAATTCTACAACAGGTAATTGCAAGCCTTTTTTAACAATAAGCTCAGCATTATCAACAATAAATAGCTGGATTTTATTGGTATTTAAAGCCAGTTTTAAATACAAAGCTCGGGCCCTGTCTGGCACAGCAACAATAATGTCGCAACCATCGGTAATCTCGTTCATTTGGGTATCGACAGCGCCACGGCTATCAATTCCTAAAATTCTGAAAGTACTGTTTCTATTTAATAATTTAAATTGCTCTAAAACGTGGTCTACATGCTCAGCGTCAGGAACAAGAATTAAAGCTCTCGGTGCCTCCTCAAAAGCATATTTTAATTTCATTAAAGTTGCTAAAACATAGGTAGTTGTTTTTCCCGCACCCTCTGGCCCTACTGCAATAACATCCTGGCCACCTAAAATTCGCGACATGGTTTTCGCCTGGATTTCTTTTGGGGTCAAAAATCCTGCATCAGTCATGGCTGCAACAAGTGGTTTGCTAAGTTTTAATTTCTCTAATGACACGCTTATCGTTTTAATGTTTGAAAATGCAAATATCCTTAAAATAATTAGCTTTTGAGAAATAGAATTTAAAGGCTTGTAATCGAACGCCGCATATTTTTAGATATTCAGTCCCGCTATCCATTATTTCCGATGAAAAACCGGAACCATTTTTATCAGATTTATTTAAAATTATTGTCTTCAGCAGATAAAACTGACCTATCGTAAAAATTAAAACACTGATAGATAACTGGTTGTATCGAATATTAAAATAAATACTACTTATTCTATAGATATTGTATACTTATTAATATATTTGCCTCAACCTGTACGGTATTTAAAATTTTAAACAATTAACACCCAGAAATCATGTCAATCTATTTCCAGTATCCCGCAATAGATGAATATCCAAACTTGAATAATCAGCTAAAAATTGAAGTTGTAAGCCAGGCAATTTTAAAAGATGAAGATAAGTCAAATCTGGAAATGATGACAGAATTAAGAGATTTTTTTGCCTTAAAACCAATTTAATTACGCAAGGCCAGTTGACCGATTGGGAGGTTGAAGTTTCATAAACTTTTATATAATGGTTCGAATCCATTACTAGGCCGCTAAGTATTTCTCATTATGCTTAACCCTGATTCTGCTCAATCAGGGAGATTTGGTTATCTTATATTTGTTTTGTTGTTAGCAAAGGCTATCCGCGATGGGTAGCCTTAACTTTTTATTCTAATTTGCAACATGGTTATCAAAAGCCGTAGTAATTTGGGTATAAATCTCTGTTAAATATATCAATAGGATGAGAATTGCTGAGTGATGAATCATTCAACAGCTGTCAAAATCTTTTTTTTTTATAAATCTCAAAACATTTTATTTACTTATCGGTTATCTATTTATAATTCACATTATACTAATCTTTTACAGATTAATTTGTTTGGTTTAAAAAAGGGATTTATGGATATAAATCCCTTTTCTTTTATGCGAAAATATTAAACCATATATTAGCCAAACCAACAATCGCCTATTTTTAAATGAACAGAAAACATTTCCTTTCATCTTTTATAGCTGCTGCGGGCATACTTCCTGCTTTTAAATCTTTCGCAAATACTGTAGAAACTGAGAGTTCATCAGTTAAAATCCCACCTAACTTAAAACCTGGCGATACAATTGGCATAACAAGTCCGGCGGGATACATTACTTTGGCGCAAATTCAGCCTTCCGTTTCACAAATGCAAAGTTGGGGTTTCGACATAAAACTTGGCGAAACCATTGGGAAAAGGGATTTTACTTATGGCGGAAACGATGATGAAAGATTAGTTGATTTTCAGGAAATGCTTGATGACCCAAATGTGAAAGCGATAATGTGTGCCCGTGGTGGTTATGGTTTTGTTCGGATAATTGATAAACTCGACTTTTCATCTTTCAGGAAAAAACCAAAATGGATAATTGGTTTTAGTGATATAACTGTTTTGCACTGTCATCTGGCCAAAAATTATAACATCGCCTCTATTCATTCGAAAATGTGCAATAGCTTTCCTGATGATTGGGCAAAAGCTGAACCTATTCAAATTGAAACTATTTTATCTATAAAAAATGCGTTAATTGGCGAGTCGATGGGTTACACTGCTCCTTTTAATCCTTGTAATCGATTAGGAAAAGTTGACGGAATTTTAGTGGGCGGTAATTTAAGCATCATCGAAACTTTGGCTGGAAGTGATTCTGATTTAGATACAACAAACAAAATTCTCTTCATTGAAGATACGGGCGAATATCTATATAGTATCGATAGGATGCTTTGGAATCTTAAACGCAGCGGAAAACTCAAAAATCTGAAAGGATTAATTGTAGGTGGTTTCAAAGTTAAGCCCGATGATGCCGGCGAAGAATTCGGCAAAACCATTTACGATATCGTTTTGGAAAAAGTTATGGAATACAACTACCCGATAGCTTTCGATTTTCCTGTTGGGCACCAAAGAAACAATTTTGCATTAAAATGTGGCGTAAATCATGTTTTAGATGTGAGGGAAACAGGTTCAATATTGCGAACAATTTGATTTCAGGTTTACCAATAATCGATCTTAAAGCTCGATTTCTAAATTTAGCCTTAAACCGTTTTCACTTCATCTTCGCTATAATCCTTAATATCAGTAATATATCCGTTTATTAAAAGGAAATCGAAAAGTGGTTTTGCCTCTGGAGTAACAGGCATATTTGAAGTTGTAATTACTTCGTTTGTGTTTTTATCTAAAAAAGGATAAGCAAATAACCGAACGTTGGTATTAAACATATCGTTAACGTAGCTCAATAACTGCCCTGAATAATTTTCGCCTTTAAAGTTTGTAGAATTGAATACAAATTTCAGGTTGTTAATATTCGTAGCTAAGCCAACACTTTTTGGTTTACAACGGGCTAAATATTTCGCCAGTCTGTTGTGACGGGTGAAATTGGATACAATTACAATATTTCCCGTATCGCACATCTCCTGAGCTCGTTTAGCAACCGATTCCAAATCGATATCATCCGGTGTTTCCTGGTCATCTGTTAAAACGTTGGTTAATAAAACCTCAATCATAACAGCCAGATTCCCGTCTTCAACTTTATTTGTGCGCTTAAACTGGTCGGTAGCTTTATTAAATAAATTAAAGTTTGGCAACGATTTTTGGCCGTACTTCGTCCTCAAAATCATGATATCTTTTTTGTACAACAAATCTTTCGCCTGGCGGGGATGAGCGTCTGCATCGAAAATTGCAGCTGCAGAAAAATCCTTCATAATCATATACAGATTAAGCAAAATGTTGTCGACTTCAGGAAAAGCAGGACCTTTAACAGAAATCAAATCTATTTCAACCGAGCCAATTGTTAAATTATCAGCCAAAGATTCGACCATTAATTTTGGGTCTTGGTAATGATAAAATGCTGCGTAAAGCAAGTTAACGCCAATAATACCCAGAACACGTTGCTGCATATTTACATCAGTATCTAACAGGCGAACGTGAAAAAATATTTCATTTGGCAAACCTCCGGGTTCATTTTGGAAACGGATTCCAACCCAACCGTGAGGTTCATTTGTACGTTTGTAATTTAGCGTGGTAACAGTATCTGCGAAGGCAAAAAAAGTTCTACTTTCATATTTCTCACCAGATAAACGTTCTGTTAAAAGTCCAAATTCATGGTCGAGCATTTGTAAAAGCCTGTTTTGAGAAACATAGCGGCCGTTGGATTCGGCTCCGTAAATAGCGTCGCTAAAAGTCATGTCGTAAGCAGACATTGTTTTAGCTACCGTTCCAGATGCTGCGCCAGCATTAAAAAAGTTTCGTGAAACTTCCTGCCCTGCTCCAATCTCGGCAAAAGTACCGTAGATTCTTGGGTCGAGGTTTATTTTAAGTGCTTTACGTTTAGTATCCAGAATTTCTCTTGCCATGCCGCAAAAATAACAAAAATCATTAGTTCATCGGCATCATTAGTTCATTTGTTTGCCGCAGAAATTATCGACAGATAAACTGAATATCGTATAACGAAATAAGGTTAGCATCATCCAATGCTAACCTTATAAAACCTAAACTTAAACTATTATTATGAAAAACCCTCTTTCGAGAATATTTTTATTACGATACTACAATTTCTTTATGTTGTAATTTTGCATCGTCTTTTTTGCTGATGTTGATATTTAAAATGCCATCTTTATATTCTGCAGTTATATTATCCCCATCTGCAGTGTCGGGTAAATTAAATGACCTTGCAAATGAGCTGTAGTCAAATTCTTTACGTGTAAAATCTTTAGCTACCTGGGTTTCGTCTTTTTTAACTTCTGCCCAAACAGAAAGTGTATCCTTTTTTAAGTTAATTTGGAAGTCCTCTTTTTTTAAACCGGGTGCAGCCAACTCAATAACATAAGCAGTTTCATTTTCGTAAATATTCACGTTTGGCGATTTATCAACCATTTTGTTTTTAGTTACTGCATCACTAAACAATGAATCAAAAACATTGTTAAAGTAAGGAGCTGTGTTGCGGGTTCTGTTGTTAAAATTTACAAGTGTCATATCTCTAATTTTTTATTTTTTTAATTTGATATTAACCGTTATTCAACTTACATACCAAACCAAATATTTATGATTTTTAAGACATTATGGCAAAACATTTCCAAATCTAAAGACAAATTGGCAGACATTCGTGATTTCTCTGATAAATTCAACTATAAAACGAATATTCACCTGCGCTTTGTAGATTTTGATATGATGGGCCACGTTAATAATTCTGTTTACTTTACTTACTTAGAAATCGCCAGGACGAAATATTGGGAGGAAATTGTAAAGTGGGATTGGAAGAAAACTGGGATTGTAATTGCTCACGCCGAGTTAGATTACATTTTACCCATCGTAATGAACGATAAAATTGCTGTTCATGTAAAAACTTCAAGAATAGGCAATACGAGTTTTGATTTAGACTATCAGATCGTAAAAATAAAAGGAAACGAAGAAGTAATATGCAGTAAAGGAAAAACAGTTTGCATTGCTGTTGATTATACAACGAGCAGGCCTACAACTATACCAGAAGCTGAAAAACAAAAAATGTTAGGCTTTGAGCAGTTAACCCACTAGCTCCCCAAAAGGGGGAACGAATGCGAGACGGAAATGCGACGGCTTTAACTTTTTCAAAACCTGAAATGAGCGAAAGAAAGGCAACTCCCCTTTAGGGTGTTGGGGGATTAGGCATTATTTTTCCTGGATTTAAAATTCCGTTCGGGTCGAAAACATTTTTTATTCCACGCATTAAGTTTAAATGTATTTCTGAATATTTAATAGGCATAAATTCTTTTTGAACCAGGCCAATTCCATGTTCGCCTGATAAAGTTCCGCCTAAAGCAGTTGTAAGTTCGAATATTTCAGCGATTCCGAATTTGAGTTTCTGCTTCCAGTCTTCATCGCTCATGCCTGCTTTGATGATGTTTACATGTAGGTTTCCATCGCCCGCGTGGCCGTAACAAACACTTTCAAAACCATATTTTGAGCCAATTTCTTTAATTCCATTAATTAGTTTTGGCAAAGCGGCTCGAGGAACAACTGTATCTTCTTCTTTATAAACCGAATTTGATTTTACCGATTCAGCCATTGTTCTCCGCATCCGCCATAACTCTTCCTTTTGAGAAGCTGTGTCTGCAAATAAAACTTCCGTACAATTGTGTTCTTCTAAAACAATATTCGTTTTCTCACAGTTTTTGAAGATGTCGTCCAAATCGTCACCATCAAATTCAATCATCAATAAAGCAGCAACATTTTCCTTTAAATCAAATTTTATATCATCGAATTTGATTACCCACTCTACCCCTTTTCGTTCCATAAATTCTAAGGCTGATGGCGTTACACCAGCCCTAAAAATCGCCGAAACGGCTGCGCAAGCATCTTCATTTGTGCTAAAAGAACCCATCATTAAAACTGATTGACTTGGTTTTGGTAAGAGCTTGGTTACAATTTTTGTTACTACACCCAAAGTTCCCTCCGAACCTATCATTAGCTGTGTTAAATTATATCCTGATGCATATTTTAAGGTGTTTGCACCTGTCCAGATAATATCCCCGTTTGGCAAAACAACCTCTAGATTTAAGATATATTCGCGTATAGTTCCATATTTTACAACCCTTGGTCCGCCCGAACCATGGGCAACATTTCCCCCAATAAAGCAAGAACCCTTACTACTTGGGTCAACCGGATAAAGCAATCCTTTTTCGGCGACAGCATTGATAAATTCCTCGGTTATTACACCAGGCTCAACGGTTGCCTGTAAGTTTTCGGTATCAATATCTATTATAGATTTGAATTTTTCCATCGATAATGAAACGCCGCCATAAATAGGTAAAGCTGCTCCGCTCAAACCCGTTCCACCACCACGAGGCGTTACCGGAACGTTATGAGCATTACAAATTTTCAATAGTGCAGAAACATCCTCAGGCGATATTGGTTTTACCACAACTTCTGGCTGAAAACGTAAATCTTCAGTTTCGTCGTGACTGTAATTATCCAAACTCTCGGCATCGGTAAAAACTTTTTCTTCGCCTAAAGCTGATTTAATTTGTGCTAAAATTTCCGAATTTATTTTGGTAAAGTTCATTTCTATCTGGCTGATGTATAGGTTAGTTTAACAAATGAATGTCCGATTTGTCCCGGCATTGGTGGATTTAATTTTTTCATACTCACATTAACCGTCTCCACGAAAGGATATTGCTTGATAACTTTTGAAATAATGTTATTCAAAACTGTCTCTAAAAGCTTTTGGGTATTTTTCATTTCTTCAAGTATAATGGAGTTCAAATCTTCATAATTTACCGTTTGATAAAGTTCATCATCGAAACCCTGGGGTATAAATTCGGTTTCTAAATCGATAACAAAATGATTTCCAAGTATTTGCTCCTCAGGATAAAAACCATGTAGGGCAAAGCATTTGACATCTTTTAAAGCTACGGTTTGTTTGAATTGGCTCATGTATGTTTTGTATGCTGTAAAATTAAATTTTTATTCACGAATATAATGCCCCTTGCCGTAAATTGTTACCTTTGAAATGAACGCGATTTCTTAACCAGATAAGACGATATTACATGAGCAAATCAGCAAAAAAAGACCTATACGAGGCGCCAGACTATTATTTATTGGATGAATTGTTAACCGATGAGCATAAATTAATTCGTGCAACGGCAAGGGAATGGGTAAAAAAAGAAGTGAGTCCGATTATTGAAGATTACGCTCAAAAGGCCGAATTCCCGAAACACTTGATAAAAGGATTGGCAGATATTGGTGCTTTCGGACCAACAATACCTGTGGAATATGGTGGTGCTGGTTTGGATTATACCGCTTATGGAATTATAATGCAGGAAATTGAAAGAGGTGATTCTGGAATACGTTCAACAGCCTCTGTTCAGGGCTCGTTGGTTATGTACCCGATTTACGCCTACGGAAGTGAAGAACAACGTAAAAAATATCTTCCAAAATTGGCTAGCGGAGAAATGATGGGCTGCTTTGGTTTAACCGAGCCAGACCATGGCTCGAATCCCGGAGGAATGGTTACGAATATAAAAGATGCTGGTTCTCATTATGTTTTAAATGGGGCCAAAATGTGGATTAGCAACGCTCCATTTGCAGATATCGCCGTTGTTTGGGCGAAAGATGAAGCTGGCAAGATTAGGGGAATGGTTGTGGAACGTGGCATGGAGGGATTTTCAACTCCTGAAACACATAATAAATGGAGTTTAAGAGCATCAGCTACAGGAGAGTTGGTTTTTGATAATGTACAAATTCCGAAAGAAAATGTTTTTCCAGAAATTAGAGGGTTAAAAGGTCCGTTAGGTTGCTTAAATCAAGCTCGCTACGGAATTGCCTGGGGTGCATTAGGCGCTGCAATGGATTGTTACGATACCGCATTACGTTATTCAAAAGAGCGAATTCAATTCGGAAAACCAATTGGAGGATTTCAATTGCAACAGAAAAAACTTGCAGAAATGGTTACAGAAATTACCAAAGGTCAGCTTTTAGTTTGGCGATTAGGCGTACTAAAAAGTGAAAACCGGGCCACTGCAGAACAGATATCAATGGCCAAAAGAAACAGTGTAGAAATTGCACTGGATATTGCAAGAAATGCCCGGCAAATGCTTGGTGGCATGGGCATTACCGGCGAATATTCGATTATGCGCCACATGATGAACCTGGAATCGGTGGTAACTTATGAGGGAACACACGATATACATTTATTGATTACAGGAATGGATGTAACGGGGTTGAACGCATTTAAGTAAGGAACAGGATTTTACAGATTTAACGAGTTTAAAATTAATATTTGATGAGAGATTACAAGAAATATACATACATACCTGCTACCCCTGAAGAAGTTTATTTAGCACTTACAAAAGATATCAGCATTAAACTCTGGACTGGTGCTGAAGTCGAATTTGAAGAAAAGCCTGATACTGAATTTTCTTTTTGGGATGGAGATATCGTTGGCAAGAATATTGAGTTTGAAACCAATAAAAAGATTGTGCAGCAATGGTATTTTGGCGAAGATGCCGAGCCATCAATCGTAACGATTAAACTTCACGAAGATAAAAAAGGAACATCATTAGAGTTTAAACAAACCAATATTCCTGAAGAGGATTATAAAGATTTTACCGAAGGAATTGAAGAATATTTTATCGGTGGATTAATCGATTTTTTTGACGAATAAAACATAAAGTTAGTCCGGCTGTTTAGATTTTAAACCAAAATATAAAATCATGAACAAAACCCTAGGACTAATATTAATTATCGTTGGAATTGCAATGCTGGTTTGGACTGGCTTTACGTACACCAAAAAAGAGAAAATTGTTGATGCTGGTCCGATTCAAATATCGGCTGACAAAGAGAAATCGGTAAACTGGCCTCCCTATGTTGGTGGAATAATTTTAGTGGCAGGCGTTTTCGTCTTTGTGGCATCGAGAAGGAAATAATATTAACGTCAGTGCGAGGCACGAAGCAATCTACTTAGTAAGTCAGATTGCCTCGTGCCCCGCAATGACGACTTACGGAAACTATATCTCGTTACTATAAACCGACCTTATCGCATCCCGCAGATTATATTTCGAAGCCATTACTTCTCCGTAAGCGCCTGCACTGCGAATGGCGAAAATATCTCCCCTGAAAGATTCAGGTTGCTCAACTTCTTTCCCGAAACAATCGGTACTTTCACAAATTGGTCCAACAATATCGTATTTTACGATTTCAGATTTCAGATTTACGATTTTAGATTGAGTTAAATTTTCGATTTTGTGGTAGGCCTGATATAAAGCTGGACGCATTAATTCCGTCATACCTGCATCTAAAACTACAAAGTTTTTCTTCTTGCCGTTTTTTATATATAAGGCTCTGGTGATTAACGAGGCCGACTGTCCAACCAATGCTCTTCCCAACTCAAAATGAACTTCCTGATTTGGTTTTATCTCCAAGAAATCATTAAAAATTTTGAAGTATGATTGGAAGTCAGGTATTTGATTATCAGGATTATAATAGTCGATACCTAAACCACCACCAACGTTTAAAACTTCAACGGTAAAACCTTTATCTTCAAACCAGGAGCAAAATTCGTTTACCCTAACGCAAAGGTTTTTGTAAACATCGAGGTTGGTAATTTGAGAACCGATGTGAAAGTGAATTCCAATAAACTTCAGGTTTTTTGCTGACTTTAAAGTTTCAGCACATTCAGGTAAATCCCAGGAATTGATACCGAATTTGTTTTCATCCAAACCAGTTGTAATATTATGGTGCGTATGTGCATCAACATTGGGGTTAATGCGAATGGCAACTTGTGCTACTTTACCTTTGGCGGCGGCAAGTTCATTTAAAACTTCCAATTCCTGAATGGATTCTACATTAAAGCAGAAAATATCTAAATCTAAGGCTTCGTTTATCTCTTTATCAGATTTACCAACACCTGCGAATACGATTTTTTCGTTGTCGAAGCCAACCTCAACAGCTCTTCTAACCTCGCCTGCACTCACACAATCTGCCCCGAAACCAATTTGTTTAATCTGTTCGAGCAAAACCGAATTGAAGTTGGCTTTTAATGCGTAATGGATGTGAAACTGATATGGTTTTGCAGCCTCGGCACAATTGCTTAAAGTTTTCTGCAACAAATCAGTATCGTAATAGTAAAAAGGCGTTTCTATATTGTTAAACTTTGATATATCTTTATCGACGAACATGTTTAAATTCCTTATTATAATTTTAATTTTATTTTTTGGGCTAATTTATTTGGGTAATTACCTGGATTTAAAGCATGGCAGAATTACCCAAAAACAATACAATGGAAAAATCCGATTTTTTATCGTGTTACTTCTGATTGTATTATTTCTTTTATTCATAAAAAAATGAAGTTAGTAGCAGCCATCTTTATTGTTCTCATTATTTCTTTAGGATTATCTAACTCCTACAGGAAACATAAAAACGGATCATTACCAACAAACTTCCTGGCTTTACATTTTATCATTGGCTTGCTGGTAATAATTGGTGCTTTCTATCTTCTATTCGAATAACCTATTGTGCAGGCTTCTCAAAGCCTCTGTTTTATATTCGCTTAAAATCAAAAGAGAAACATTATAGTTACTTCCTCCGTAAGAAATCATGCGAATTGGAATATGTTTCAATCCCTCTAAAACCCTGCTTGCGAAGCCATGTTTTTCAGAACCAAAATCGCCAACTACACAGACAATACTATGGTCGGTATCAACTTCAACAGTTCCAAAGCTTTCCAATTCCTCAATAATTTTTGGCAAATGGGCGGTTTCATCTATGGTTAAAGAAACAGCAACTTCCGATGTTGTAATCATATCAATCGGTGTTTTGTAGCGTTCAAAAACCTCGAAAACACGGCGTAAAAATCCGTAAGCCAATAACATTCTACTGGATTGAATTCGAATCGCTGTAATTCCATCTTTAGCAGCGATTGATTTTATCTTACCTCTTTCACTATCATGTGTAATTAAAGTTCCTGCAGCCGATGGCTCCATGGTGTTTAATAAACGAACTGGAATTTTGTATTTCTGTGCTGGAAAAACAGACTGAGGATGCAAAATTTTCGCTCCGAAATAAGCCAACTCTGCTGCCTCGTCAAAAGATAATTGAGCAATCGGTTTGGTTCCCTTTACGATGCGTGGGTCGTTATTGTGCATTCCATCAATGTCCGTCCAGATTTGAACTTCTTCGGCAAGAATTGCTGCACCCAGTAACGATGCGGTATAATCGCTTCCGCCACGACGCAAATTATCGACCTCGCCAAAACTATTCCGGCAAATAAAACCTTGAGTGATAAAAAGCTTGTTGCCTTTATTAGCCACTAACAATGGCATTAAGTGCTTGGTTGTAAATGGAATATCAGGTTCATTATCTTCATCAGTTTTCATAAAATCTAAAGCTGGAAGCAGAACTGATTCTATTCCGATAGACTTTAAATAAATATGATATAATGTAGTTGATAATAATTCGCCTTGCGCTAAAACTATTTTTTCTTCAATTGGCGTAAAAATATCATTTGCTAAACCAGCAAGAAAGCCGAAATGATAATCTATAATTTCATTTCCTTGCTCCTGAAAATCAGCGGCAGCTAATAGCTCGACAACAAAGCTTTTGTATTTTTGATATAAATTTTCAACGCACTCGCTTCCCTTCTTCTTATCTCCAGCTAAAAAATAATTTGAAATTTCCACTAAGCTATTTGTAGTACCAGATACTGCTGATAAAACTACAATCTGCTCCTCATTTGGATTAATGATATCCAACAACTTCGTCATGCGCTCGGGACTACCTACTGAAGTACCCCCAAATTTTAAAATTTTCATCTAATTAATTATTATTTTTAGCTGTAATAAAAGGAATACAATTTGCATCTTGCCTACCAGAATATAAAAAATGTGATTCTCTCAATTTTAATACTGGATTTTCTTTATTATTGTATCGGGGCGTGAAATTAAGCAAAAGCAGCTTAAAAGCAACATCCTCAACAAAATAAAATTTGGAAGAATAGAAATATTTTGATTCCAACCAAACTTCATTGAATGAAATTTGTTCAACACCAGATATTAAATTAAAAATAAAGCTCAATGCAATCAATTGACCAATCAACCCAAGCCACAATAAACCAGTGGTTAAGCGGAAATTACGACGAAAAAACGAAGTCTGAAATTCAAACCCTTGTAGATAATAACGCAACTACCGAACTTACAGATGCTTTTTATAAAAGCTTAGAGTTTGGTACGGGTGGCTTACGCGGCATAATGGGCGCAGGTTCTAACCGTATAAATAAATATACAATCGGAACTGCAACTCAAGGCTTAGCTAACTACTTGAACAACAAATATCCTGGCGAAAAAATCAGTGTTGCCATTGCTCACGATAGCAGAAATAACTCTGATTATTTTGCAGGAATTACGGCAGATGTTTTCTCGGCAAACGGTATTCATGTTTACTTTTTCGAGGCTTTAAGACCAACTCCTGAATTATCTTTCGCCGTTCGTCATTTCGGTTGTAAAAGTGGCGTAATGCTAACGGCATCGCATAATCCGAAAGAATATAATGGTTACAAAGCTTACGGTGCAGATGGTGGTCAGTTTACTTCTCCTGATGATAAATTGGTAATTGATGAGGTAAATAAAATTAAAAGTATTGATGAAGTAAAGTTTGATCGGGTTGATGCAAACGTTGAATTAATTGGCGAGGCTGTTGATAAGCTTTATTTAGATGGTATTACGGCACTTTCAATTTCGCCTGACGCGATAAAGAGACAACACGATTTAAAAATTGTGTACTCTCCTATCCACGGAACCGGTATTACTTTGGTACCAAAAGCTTTGGCGCAATTTGGCTTCACAAACGTTACGGTTGTAGAAGAGCAAAGTAAACCTGATGGTAATTTTCCCACGGTTGTTTATCCAAACCCGGAAGAAAAAGAGGCTTTAACTTTAGCGATGAATAAGGCTAAGGAAATTGATGCTGATTTAGTGCTGGCAACCGACCCAGATGCTGACCGTGTTGGTATCGCTGTTAAGGATAATGATGGCGAATGGGTATTATTGAATGGTAACCAAACAGGAAGTTTGTTAATTAATTACCTTCTAACAGCTTGGCAAGAAAGTGGTAAACTGGATGGTAATCAGTTTATTGTGAAAACAATTGTTACTTCAAACCTGATTGAAGAAATTGCTAAGAAAAAAGATGTTACCTATTATAATACCTTAACAGGATTTAAATATATCGGTCAGTTAATGACAGAATTAGAGGGTAAAAAGTATTTCATTGGTGGTGGCGAAGAAAGTTATGGTTACTTAATCGGCGACTTAGTTCGAGATAAAGATGCTGTGGTTTCTGCGGCTTTCATTTCTGAAATGACGGCTTACTATAAAGATAAAGGCGCAAGTTTGTACAACGCGTTATTAGATATGTATGTTGAATACGGCTTGTACAAAGAAGATTTGGTTTCGTTAACTAAAAAAGGCAAAACTGGCGCTGAAGAAATTAAGGCGATGATGGAAAAGTTCAGAAATAATCCACCTGCAAGCTTAGGCGGTTCTAAAGTTTCTGTGTTGAAAGATTATGAATTGAGTCAAGAAACTGATTTAGCAACTGGAAAAGTAAGTAAATTGGATTACCCAACTTCTGATGTTTTGCAATTTATTACTGAAGATGGAAGTATTGTTTCTGCTCGCCCGAGTGGTACTGAACCAAAAATTAAATTCTACTGCAGCGTAAATGCGCCATTGGCTGATAAAGCAGATTTCGCAAAAGTAAATGAAGAATTAGGTGATAAAATTAAAGCTGTAATGGCAGATTTGCAGGCTTAGTTTAGCCGCAGATTAAATAATGTTAACAATCCGGATGCAGTAAAATGGCATCCGGATTTTTTTATATCCGTCAGTTGAAACTGACGGCAAGGAATAGCATTTAGTATAATTGTTCTATTGGCAATTGAAAGATGCTGCACAAGATATTCGTTTTTATTAGGTATTCATTGCCGTTGATATCAATGAACGATTTTAAAAATGGTTAGCTTTTCTTTGCCGCTTTCAATTTCTTTAATACTTTTGCAGCAAATACCATGTTCAAAAAAATCCTGATATACCTTTTAGTGATTTGCTCGGTTTCAAACGGGGCGATGCAGCTGGTGGTTTATTCAGGATATAAAATGAACAAAGAATACATCACCAGTGTATTTTGCATCAATAAAGAGCACCCGGAGTTGCACTGCGATGGACAATGTTTCTTAGCTAAAAAGTTGAAAGATTTAGATGGCAGGAACAAACAAGTTCAGGAAAATTTAAAAAGAGTTGTTGAGGCTGAACCGAAATTTCATTCAATAGTAATCAATCATCAAATTCCATATTTCATCATCAAATCAGAAAGCGGTTACATAGAAAAACCTGTTAAAGACCTTTCTGTATCTATTTTTCATCCACCAAAAACGGTTTAAGTAAATTTTATTTTTATTGTTCGTCACCCGGAATTTTCTTCAGGGTCTTGTCTGGCTATTTGGCTCAGTATGAAAGATGCTGAAATAAATTCAGCGTGACGACCATATCAGAACCCAATCAAATTTTACTTATCCCAATTTACAAAAATGAAAACATCATGGCTAACTATGCTTTAAAAATATAGCCCATGGTAGCTTCATCACCATTAAAACAGAATATACAGATGAAAATATTGCAATACTTACTGGCATTGTTATGCCCTATCATACTTTTATCATCATGCAAAAAAGGCGATGATGAAACAACTACAAATACAAAATCAAGCTTTACAATCGAATTCGAACACCAGGTTAGCGGCGCCCCTTTAGCTTTAAACACAACTACTTACAAAAACGCAAAAGGCGAAGATTTCAAAATTAATGTATTCAAATATTACGTGAGCAACATTAAATTAAGCAGAGCTGATGGAACAACCTATTTGATTCCCGAAAGTTATTTCTTAATCGATGAATCGAAAAACACATCAAAATTGATTACTATAAATGATGTTCCGACAGGGGATTACACCAAAATTGAATATACCATTGGGGTAGATTATGCCCGTAATTTTGCAGGTGCGCAAACAGGTGCGTTAGATCCAATTAACGGCATGTTTTGGACCTGGAACAGTGGCTATATTTTTGTGAAACTGGAGGGAACTTCGCCGCAATCTACAGCAGCAAGCAATATGTTAACGTTTCATATTGGTGGCGTTGTCGCTCCGAATAATACCATCAGAACCTATTCAACTGAAATCAATCCGGCCAATCCTTTACGAATCAGAACGGATGCTAAGCCTGATATGCATTTCATCGTAAATGCTGCTGCCCTATTTACGGGTACAACTGATATCAGTTTTGCTACATTAAATTTTACAATGGGTGGCGCTAATTCGGTTATTGTGGCCGATAATTATGCGAAAGGTTTATTTCGTTTAGACCATATCCACAACTAATATGTGGCGGAAATCAATTGTCTTTGCAATGCTAATTTTAAGCATTGCATTGATGTATGCCTGCAGTAAAAATGAAGATGAAATTAAACCTGAAGAAGCGAAAATAACTTTTGCGATTCCATCAAATTTCCCTGCGCCCGCATACAATTTCGAAGATAATCAATTAACAAATGCAGGTTTCGCATTGGGCAAAAAGTTATTTTATGATGCTCGGTTATCGGCCGATAAAAGTGTTTCTTGCGGAAGTTGCCATCAGCAATTTGCAGCATTCGCAAACCTGGACCATAAGGTTAGTCACGGTGTGAATAACTGCCAGGGGAAAAGGAATGCCCCGCCCCTTTTTAATTTGGCCTGGCAAAAGGCCTTCTTTTGGGATGGTGGCGTAAAAAATATCGAAACTTCACCTTTAAACGCCATTGCCGATGCTTGTGAAATGGGAACTGATATCGAAGCCATCATTGCTTCTTTAAAAAACACCGCACCATATCCGGAATTATTTCAACAAGCTTTTGGCTCCAGTGAAATTAACTCACAAAAGATTTTAAAATCAATAACCCAATTCACAGCTGTTTTGGTTTCCGGAAATTCGAAGTATGATAAAGTGATGCGCAAAGAAAGTGGTTTTACTTTTTCATCAACAGAATTAGCGGGCTATAATTTATTTAAAGAAAAATGTTCGTCATGCCACGCAGAACCACTTTTTACTGATTTTTCTTACCGAAGTAATGGCTTGGACTTAGTCAGCGCTGATGAGGGGCGCTCGCACATTACAGGTTTATACACCGATTTCGGAAAATTCCGCGTACCCACGCTTCGCAACATTGAATATACTGGTCCTTATATGCACGATGGCCGCTTTTACAGCTTGGATGAGGTTTTAGAGCATTACAATTCAGGCGTAAAAACATCATCAAATTTAGACGATGGATTGAAAAACGGCATTCCGCTCAAGGCATCAGAAAAAGAACAAATCAAAGCATTTTTAAAAACACTAACAGACAATGAATTTATCAAAAATACATTATACAGTGAATCGTAAACTACTTTTCATTCTACTCTTTTTAATGAGCAGCCAGGCTTTTGCCTGCGATATTTGCGGTTGTTTTATGGGTATCACACCTTATTATAATCGTAACAGCATCAGCTTGTTATATCGCTATCGCTCATTTAACGGTTACGATGGACAATCCCATTCACTATTTCCTAACGGTGGAAATTTCTTTATTCCTGCCCGAAGTCAGAATTCACCGATTACCGGCCATGCAGGAAATCCGGATGACTATGAATTATACCGCTCTATGGAAATTAGAGGAAAATACTTTATCAACAGCAAGTTGGAAATTAATGCGATTCTTCCATATGTTTCAAATAGTGAGCGGTACAATGGTTACTCTTCCTCCATTTCGGGTGTTGGCGATGTTAATCTTTATGCAGGATATCACGTTATCCAGAAGTTGGAAGATAATTTTAAACAACAACTCATCGCAGGTGCAGGCATAAAACTTCCGACAGGAAAAAACGACTTCAAAAATAATGAGGGTATTCGCTATTCATCGTTAATGCAGGGCGGAACAGGCAGTACCGATGGGTTTGTTTATCTGAATTACATGATAGGTTTGGGCAAGTTTGGTGCAAGTTTAAACACATCCTATAAAGTTAACGGAACGAATAGTCGCGATGAGGGAATCGCGAACAGTACAACAAGTTTTTTAAACATATTTTATATACAAAGAATTGGAAAAAATGTACAAGTGATGCCATCTGCTCAGTTTTTCTACGAATATTCTGCCGGCGAGAAATATAAAGGTATTAAAACAAGCGAACACGTAATGAACAATTTAATGGGCGGTATTGGTGCGGATGTTTTCTATAAAAATATCGCCTTAAATGCTGGTATTCAAAAAAACATTTGGGAAGGTGAAACAGACCATCCCATGAGTGCAGGAAAAGTTTATGTAGGCATTACTTATAATTTTTAAAATCGATAAAAATGAGACAAATAATAACATTTGGATTTTGCTTATCCGTAATACTTTTAGTTTCTTGTAAAACAGAACCGGATTCGAACGCAGTGAAAAAGGAAGTTCTGAATATCCATGATAAATTAATGATGGATGGCGAAAAAGTGGTTAAGAATAAAATGAAGCTGGATTCAGTTCTAAAATCGGATAAAGTTAAATCTGCTGAAGATTCAGTAAAAATTGCTGATTTGATTGGCAGATTGGATAAAGCAAATGAAAATATGATGGACTGGATGCATTTCTTCAAAGATGATTTTAAAGGAAAAACCGAACTCGAGGATTTGAATTATTACAAATCCGAAATGGTAAAAATCAGGGCTGTTGAAGATGGTTATATCAAAGTCACCCGAGAATCAGATTCCGTTTTGAAAGTTTACGATGTTTTACCACCCAATAAGATGGAAATGGAGGATCATAAACATTAAGGCCACTCCCTTTATCGCATAGATTTCCGGAGAGCTTAGCAAAATTCTACGGAAATCTATTTAAATCGAGCGAAAACTATAAAATTTGATAAACAAAACCACAATTATTTACCTCCTGCAAAGCAGAGGTTGTATATTTACATTTTAATAAAACATCATGAATAAAATTATTTTATCAATAGCATTTTGTCTGTTATCCGCCACCATACTTTCATCTTGTCAGCAAGAAAAAAAACTTCCTTTTTACGGCGAACGTCATGCTGAAACCGTTAAAGATGCAGCTGGTGTAGAAAAAATAGATACTATTTACCAAACCATTCCAAACTGGTCTTTTTTAAATCAGGATAGCGTGGTAACAACCAATAAAACAACGGATGGAAAAGTATACGTGGCCGACTTTTTCTTTACATCATGTACTACCATTTGCCCAACCATGCACCGTAATTTAATGACGGTTTACAAGGAATTTAAAACCAATCCCGATGTAATGTTTGTTTCACACACCATCGATTTTAAATATGACAGGCCTTACGTTCTGAAAAAGTACGCTCAAAAGTTAGGTGTTGATAATGCTAAATGGCAATTTCTTTATGGAGGTAAAGACAGCGTTTACACATTGGCAGAGAAAAATTACCTGGTTGCCGTTGGCGAAGACAGTACCGCAAAAGATGGGTACATTCATCAGGGGTATCTGGTTTTAGTTGATAAGGACAGGCGAATCCGAGGTGCCTACGATGGAACCAAGGAAGACCAGGTTGAGCAGCTGAAAAAAGATATTCCAGTCTTATTAGCTGAGTACAAAAAATAAAATATTTAGCCACGGGAACACAGATTTACACGAAATTATATTTCTAATTTTCTGTGCTTTTCGTGTTTCCGTGGCAATAAAACAAAACATCCATGCGCAAATACATCATTAATTCTATTTTTTTGCTTTCCGTTATCGCAGTAATCATCTCTTGCCAAAACCAGGAAACAATCGATTTGCAGAATTACATGTCAAACGGTAAAGATATTTATAAAGCCAAATGCCAGAATTGCCATGGTGAAAATGGCGAAGGTTTAGGAGAGCTTGCACCTCCACTAACCGATTCAGTTTTTCTAAAAGCTAATAAAAAACGTTTAGCCTGTATTATCAAAAAAGGTTTAAATGAAACATTAGTTGTTCACGGTAAAGAATATAAAGAAAAAATGCCTGCATTCCCTGAACTGGCAGATATTGATGTAGCACAAGTGATGGTTTATGTTACCAATTCATTCGGGAATAAGCAAGGATTTGTTCCCTACTCGCAGGTTTCAACGCAATTGCAGAATTGTAAATAATCTTAAATCTTAATTTTATTTCATTAAAAAAGTCCATCTTTGCGCAAAATGCAGGTTGTTCTATCGCTGTTTCGAATAAAATCGAGAGAGAGGAAAGTCCGGGCAACGCAGGGCATCTCGCTTTCTAACGGAAAGGAATTCAAGAATGAAAACTTGAATTACGGATTAGTGCAACAGAAAATATACCACCCGGCGCAAGCAGGGAAAGGGTGAAAACGTGCGGTAAGAGCGCACGAGCATTGCAGGCGACTGTAGTGGTTTGTAAACCCCGAGAGTTGAAAGACCAAATAGGCTAACGCATGTAGGGCTGCCCGTCCGATGTTAGTGGGTAGGTCGTTAGAGATAAACGGCAACGTTTATAGTGGATTAATGATAGAAATCTTGAGCAATCAGGAAACAGAACCCGGCTTACAGACCTGCATTTTTTTTATTTTTTGAAAAGCAAAAACAGTGGTCATTTAAATAAATTCAACCTGCTGTCCGCTATATCTTTTTTGCGATTGTAATCCTTAAATTATCGAATAAAGGCAACAAAAAAGTATATCGCTCCCATCAGGTTTAAGTATCAATACCTGTATCTGTAAACACAGAAAAAACCAGATTGCCTTAATTCAAATTTATAAAACCTTTTTTCAAGTTTCCCGTTTATAGCCTAAATTCATTGTATAAAAAACTATACATTAGTTTTAAAATAATATATTAGCATTTCAATTAGAATAACAAATATAAATGGCCAAACTATTAATTATTGATGATGAGCGGGCGATAAGGAGTACCCTACGCGAAATTTTAGAATACGAAAATTATGATGTCGAAGATATCGATAACGGTATCGATGGGCTCGAAATGATTAAAAAGGGCAATTTTGACCTCGTTCTTTGCGATATCAAGATGAATAAGATGGATGGCATGGAAGTGCTCGAACAAGCACAAATTATTAAGCCAGACTTGCCATTCATTATGATATCCGGTCACGGAACGGTTGAAACTGCAATTGAAGCCAGCAAAAAAGGCGCCTTCGATTTTATTTCAAAACCGCCTGATCTAAACCGTTTATTAATTACGGTTCGTAACGGTTTAGATCGTGGCAATTTAGTTACCGAAACAAAGGTATTAAAGCGTAAAGCGAGTAAAACCCGTGAAATTCTCGGCGAATCAGAAAGTATTTCAAAAATTAAGGAAACCATAGAACGTGTTGCGCCCACCGAGGCTCGCGTTTTAATCACCGGTGCTAATGGCAGCGGTAAAGAGTTAGTAGCCCGTTGGTTACACGAAAAATCTAACCGTGCTGATAGCCCTTTAATTGAGGTAAACTGTGCTGCAATTCCATCAGAATTAATTGAAAGTGAGTTATTCGGTCACGAGAAAGGTTCATTTACTTCTGCGGTAAAACAACGTATTGGTAAATTTGAATTGGCTAATGGCGGTACTTTATTTTTAGATGAGATTGGCGACATGAGCCTGTCTGCCCAAGCAAAAGTGCTTCGTGCTTTGCAAGAGCATAAAATTTCCCGTGTTGGTGGCGAAAAAGAAATAGAAGTTAATGTTCGTGTTTTAGCCGCAACAAATAAAGATTTATTAAAAGAAATTGAAGATGGTAACTTCCGTATGGATTTGTACCACCGTTTAAACGTAATTAACATTCACGTTCCGCACCTTACAGAACGTACTGATGATATTCCTGTAATTGCACAAAATTTTTTAGAAAGCATTTGTAATGATTATGGAATGCCTGTTAAAAAAATCAATGATGGCGGTATGGCTGCTTTGCAAGCTTTACCATGGACGGGTAATGTTCGTGAACTCCACAATATGATTGAACGCTTAATTATTTTAAGTGATAAGGTAATCACAGAAAATGATGTTCGTGCTTTCGCTAATCCAGGTGGTGGAACTAATATTGGTGCCGCAACAAGCACTCAAATTGCAGGTGCCGCGGGAGGTTCGGGCATGTCTTCTTCTTTCGATAGTTTTAATAACTTTCAGGATTATAAAGACCACGCAGAGAAAGAATTTATTAAATTCAAACTCGAAAAAAACAACTGGAATGTTTCAAAAACTGCTGATGAGATTGATATTCAAAGAAGTCATTTATACAGCAAGATAGAGAAATTTGGGCTGAAGAGAGCCGAGTAGATCTTCGCTTAACAATAATAAAAAATGGATATTCAGTTTTGGGTATCCATTTTTTCATTATCTTATATAGCTCGTCATGTTGAGCTTGTTGAAACGCGTTTGTAATTTGACGTTCTTTGACAAGCCCAGAATGATAAAACTATCAAGGTTTAACCCATATAATCATTTTGTCTCATTAATAAAGCCCTGTATTTATTAAAAATGGCTGTTTTTGAAACAAAACCTTTATACTGATTTTCATTATTGATAACGGGTAAAATCCAGGCATTCTCTTGCTCCATTTTTTCCAAAACCAGTTTTAAATTATCATTCTCATTAATGGTTATTGATGCTTGCTGAACTAAATAAGATACTGTTAAAGAATCTTTGTTTTCATTCTTCATCATTTCATTGAAAACTTCTTCAACGTAAACAATTCCTTTAAAATCGCCTAATTCATCAGTAACGGCACAAATATTTTTATGCGACTGAACGATTTCATTCATCCTTAAAGAAATTAAATCGTTCATATTAAGCATTGGATAATTTTTTTCAATCAAATATTTCAATTTCATCTGACTTAAAACTGTTGCATCCTTATCCTCATGCGATAGCAGTTCGCCTTTGTCTGCAAGCGCTTTTGTATAAATAGAATGCTTTTGAGAACTGCGGTTAACAGCATAAGAAATAGCAGTTGTTATCATTAAAGGAACCATCAAAATATATCCACCTGTAATTTCTGCAATTAAGAAAATGCCTGTCAAAGGAGCATGCATAATTGCTCCTAATGCAGCTGCCATTCCTGCAACTATAAAATTCGAGACATTTAATTGGGCAATGCCCGAAAGGTTAACTACATAAGCGAAAATAAAACCAATCAATCCGCCCATAATTAAACTCGGTGCAAACGTTCCGCCATTACCGCCGGCACCCAAAGTAACCAATGTAGCTATTGATTTCATAAAAATTGTAACCACGGTAAAGAGGATAACCAACGCTGGGATGGTGTGGTAATCGGAAAAAATGCTATTGTTAATCACGGCCAGATAATCTCCCCTTAACAGACTTTTGATGGTGATATAACCCTCGCCATAAAGTGTCGGGAAGAGAAAAACCAAAGCGCCAAGCATCAAACCGCCAATAATCACCTTAGTATATGGATGTTTGATTTTGTAGAAAAATCCTTTTACCGCATAGTTAGCTTTGGTAAAGTAAATTGAGAATAAACCGATAAGTACGGCTAAAATAACGTAATAAAATAAGGCATTTATTTTCCATCCCTCGGTAACCAAAAAAAACAATTGTTGGGTATAAAATAATCTGGCCACAACTGCCGCTGTTGCAGCGGAAAGTAACAAAGGAATAAATGCAGGAATGGTAAATTCAGGAAGTAAAATCTCAATAGCGAAAACGATTCCTGCAATAGGGCTATTAAAGGCGCCCGCAATCCCTGCTGCTGCACCACAGGCAACCAACATGGTTATTTCGCGGTAAGATAAGCCTAGCAATCTCCCTAAATTGGAGCCAATTGCTGAACCGCTGGTAACAATTGGCGCCTCCAAACCTGTGGAACCTCCAAAACCAACGGTAACGGCTGCCGTAATGATTTGAGAATAAATGTTATGAGCTTCTACTCTGCTTGATTTTTTAGAAATCGCATAAAGCAAAGGCGTTAAACCTGTTTCAAATTTGCTTTTACGAATGAAGTATTTGATGTATAAAACCGTAAGAAATATACCAATCATTGGAAAGAGCAAATAGAGGTAGTATTTATATTTCCATTGCCAATCTGATTGAAGAAATTCTTCGATGTGATGTGTTAAACTTTTTAAAGCCGCGGCCGCCAATCCCGCTAAAACGCCAACAACAACTGCAAGTAGTACCAGGAAATTACGGTTTGATATTTTAGATTTTCTGTATTGGTTAATCTTATCAAGGTAATTTACAAAGCGAATGTACATGTTGTTCTATTCTTATAGTTGTTGTTTAAGCATCGAATTTGTCTAAGAGCTTAATTAAGGTTGCAAAATCTTTCGGGTACGGAGCGTCGATTACGATGTCTTTATCATCTAATCCCTTGAAAACCAAGTGGCGTGCATGAAGAGCAAAACGTTTCATTATTGGTTGCTCCTCCTCTCCTTTGGTTAATTTATAACCTCGTTTTATCGAAGAAAGAAAAACCGGCTTTCCTTTATACATTTCATCGCCAACAATTGCTGCACGCTGGGTAGCCAGGTGAATACGAATCTGGTGCATGCGTCCTGTGATCGGCTTGCATTCCACCAAGGTATAATGTTTATAATATTTTAAAGAATCGAAAATCGTTTCTGCCCTTTTACCGTCGGCTCTGTCGATGGTTACGTTTTTGTTTCCATCATTTAAAATGGGCAAATCGACTAATAGTTGATCGAAAATCACATGCCCATCAACAACAGCGTGATATGTTTTATTTACCTTTCTCCGCTCGAATTGCATGGAGGCATGACGATATGCTTCGGGGTTTTTCGCAATAATTAAAGCACCTGAAGTTTCCTTATCTAATCTGTGGCAAACCTGTGCATCATCACTGTACTGCTTGGCTAAACGTAGAACATTAGTTTCGCCAGATCCGCCTCTTTCGTCAAGAGAGGCCAAAAATGGTGGTTTATTGATGACGATGAAATCGTTATCTTCAAATATTATAAGGTCTTTAAAATTTGGGTACTTCAAATTGCGGTGCTATTAAATGAGCCGCAAAAATACGGATTTATTTTTTCACCACTAAGATTAAGGTTGTTTTATTTAAGTATCAACCGACTTTAAAAAAAAAATAATAGTGGTTTTTAAAACCGAGTAGGATGATGTTACTTAGCATTTTTACTATTTTGAAGAAATTACAGTCAACCCTTCATGAGTTAGCTCGAGCATCTCGAGCGCAAGTTCACTATCATCAGAAATTAAAATAGGTCCAATGTATTTTATAGGAAATGCACTTTTTACTTTCCAGGTAAAGATAGGTACATGAGCTTCGTCCAAAAGACTAATAATTAAATCTCTCCGCTCAATATTTCCGTTTGATTTTGTATTTATCCAATTAAAAAAATCATTGTCGCCTTTCATAATTCCACGCTTCAAAGTGATGTTTGAAAACTTACGAATGCCAGGAACTTTTTTTCCACTATCGATAGGACTTGATCCATCCCTCACAGATACGACTTCAATCTCAATGTTTAGACCCGAAACTTCTGCAAAACCTATTCTTGCGCCTCCCCAGTCTACAGAAAAATGATATCGGTTAATTGAATTTTGTGGCATGTTATTTAAATTTAATCAATTGTAATACAATATAATAACTAAAAATTAAAGCACAAAAAAAGCCGCAAAATTATAATGAATCTGCGGCTGGATTATTTTTAAAAAATCTTTAGGAAAGCTCGAATTTATATCCAACGCCCTTTACGGTTGATACGTAAGTTTCGCCTAGTTTCTCTCTTAATTTTCGAATATGAACATCGATAGTACGATTCGTAACTACAACCGAATCTTCCCATATGTTTTTAAGTATCGATTCGCGGGTATAAACTTTACCTGGTTTTGATGCTAAAAGGTATAATAGTTCAAACTCTTTCTTAGCCAGAACAACCTTGTTTCCACCCTGGAAAACTAAATAGGCTTCGCGGTCTATTACTAAATCGCCTATTTCTAACTTATTGTCGGATACTTCTTCTGTGCCAGAATTTCTTCTTAAAATAGCGTTGATGCGACTGACTAAAGCTCGTGGTTTAATTGGTTTAGCGATGTAATCATCAGCTCCAACATTAAACCCTGCAATTTCAGAATACTCTTCGCTCCTTGCAGTTAAGAATACCATAAACGTGTTTTTGAATTCAGGAATTGCTCTCATTAAACGGCAAGCCTCAATCCCGTCCATTTTTGGCATCATAATATCCAGAATAATTAAATCTGGATGAACCTTTTTAGCTACAGTAATCCCCTCTTGACCATTCGAAGCCGTAAAAACCTGATAACCCTCTTTTTTTAAGTTGTACTCAATCAGTTCCAGAATATCTGGTTCATCATCAACAATTAATATTTTCTGACCTGCGTTATTCATAGTTAAATATTTGTTACGAAAGTAGTGTCTCTGATGCAATTTTTAGTTAAGCCTAAGTTAATAAATTGTTAACGACTTAAATTAGTTTAACATTGAGTTTCTTTTAACGTAACGTTTTTGCTAAAAATGCATCCAGTTCATCACCACGCAAGTTTTTGGCCGCAATTTTACCTGCCGGGTCAATTAAGTAAGAAGTTGGAATGGCCTGCACCTGGTACTTTTTAACTGTTGCTCCGTTGAAATCCTTTAATTCTGAAACGTGCGTCCACATTAAACCATCTGCTTTGATTGCGCCTAACCACGCTGCTTTATCAGTATCTAATGAAACCCCTAAAATATCGAAATTCTTAGTTTTGTATTTATTGTAGACCTTAACCACATTCGGATTTTCCTGGCGGCAAGGTTGGCACCATGATGCCCAGAAATCAACCAGCACATATTTCCCTTTGTAATCAGATAAGCTTACTGGTTTTCCATCAGCGGTGTTTACCGTGAATGAAGGTGCAACCTGACCAACCTGGACGGTTTTCAATAAAGCCATTTGCTTTACAAAAGTGTCAACCGTTGCATTACCTTTAATTTCATCTTTTACTTCATCGGCAAATTTCACCAGTTCAGCCTCAAACTCCTGCGGACTCAAAGTGTTCATCGCATAAAAGCTTGCTAAAGTTCCTTTGTTATCTGCCGCGAATTTGAGTATTTGTGTATTTAGTTGCTTAATGTACGATTCATATTGAGGCTTCATTTCCTCCAGAATTGTTGCTCTGTTTTGCGGTTGCGTGGCTACTTTAGATTCAAAATCTGATTGTAGCTTCTCTACCTGTTTTGCAAAATTGTTTCTTATGGTATTCAGTTCAGATAACTTCTCCACTTCGTTGGCGCCAGAAATTTTGTAAGCCATTGTTTTATCAGCTAAATCGGCCTCTAACTTAATTTCATCACCATTTTTTGCAATTAACATAAACTCGTGGTTGCCAATTGAAACACGAAAAAAATCGACAGATGGTGTTTTACGAATAAATTTGAATTCGCCTTTTTCTGATAAATTAGTAGAATCAATTGCAACCATTTGGCTGCTTTGCATGCCATATAAAAAAACTTTCTTTTCCGTTCCCGGGTTTTGGAAAGTTCCATCAATGGTAAAACTATCTTTTGGTTTACACGCTGTAAAAGCAATCGCGATTAATACGATAAGGCTTAAGTTTTTTAATCTCATTATTTTAGTTTTTCAAGTATCAATTCATTTAATTTTTTAGCGTCAGCTTTGCCTTTGGCCAACTTCATTACATCGCCAACAAATAAACCCAACACCCCTTTTTTACCTTTTTTATACGCCTCAACCTGTTGCGGATATTTATTTAACACTTCATCGATAAAGCCGCCTAATTCATCATTATCCTCCGAAATGAGCAGATTTAGTGATTGTGCCAAAGCTGCAACATCCGCATTTTCTTTTTGTTCAACTGCAGGCAACAACTGTTGAATAGCAATTTGTTGCGTGAGTTTCTTATCATCAACTAAATTTATAGCGACGGCTAATTGTTCTGGTTTTATTTTATACTCTCTAATGGTTACGCCTTTTTCACTCAAAACTGCTCTAATCGGGCCCATAAGCCAATTTATTAAGGTTTTTTTGTGGTTTATTTTGGGCAGAGCCTGATTGAAATAATTCAATAATTCTAAATTTTCTGCAAACAAAGTCGCATCAGCTTTGCTGATACCAAATTCTGCAACCATTTGTTTCGAAATTTCATTCGGTAAAGCAGGCATTGCCGATTTAATTTCAGCCAACCATTCATCAGAAATAAAAATAGGCTGTAAATCTGGGTCAGAGAAATAGCGGTAATCATTCGCCTCTTCTTTGGTACGCATGGGCGATGTTGTGCCTTTATCCGCATCAAAATTTAAAGTACTTTGAATAATTTTTCCGCCATTCGAAATCACTTCCACTTGCCTGCCAAATTCAAAATCCATCGCTCTACGTACGTTACGCATCGAGTTTAAGTTTTTGACTTCGCAACGTGTACCAAATTCTGTTGAGCCGTTTTCACGGATAGAAATATTTGCATCGCAACGCAAACTACCCTCTTCCATGTTACCATCGCTCACATTCAAATGGCGGACAAGTTTTCTAATTTCACTTAATAAAGCCGATGCTTCTTCCGCACTGCGAATATCAGGTTCGGTAACAATCTCAATTAACGGCACACCGGCACGGTTTAAATCAACCAACGAATAATTATCGTCCTGGTCGTGGATACTTTTACCTGCATCTTCTTCCAAGTGGATTCTGTTAATGCCGATTTTCTTGGTCGAACCATCAGCTAACTCCACTTCAAGAAATCCATCAACACAAATCGGTTGATTATCCTGCGTAATCTGATATCCCTTTGGCAAATCGGCATAGAAATAGTTTTTTCTATCGAAATGATTGATTTGATTTATGTTACAGTTTAGCGCAAGGCCTATTCTGACAGCTTTAGCTACAACTTCTTTATTCAGCTTAGGTAAAGCGCCTGGCAGAGCAAGGGAAACAGTCGAAATATTTTGATTAGGCAGAGCCCCGAAAGATGCACCATCAGCAGAAAATATTTTAGTGTTGGTATTTAACTGAACGTGGATTTCCAGTCCTGAAACGAGTTCGTAATTGTTTTCGGTTGTACCTAAACTCATATTAAAATGATGCCTTTAAATGTATTATGCAGGCAAATATAGTTAAAGAATGTTAAAACGGATTGTTTGAGTTAAACTACTGTGTAATGCTTCTGTCTATTTCAATAATTAACACACACAAGAAACCTTTTAATTTAAAAATTATGAAAAAGTTAGTATTATTTGCTGCAGTTCTGATGGTTTCATTATTCAGCATTAACAATGCAAAAGCTCAGGTTAGTTTAAACGTTAACATTGGTCAGCAACCTGCTTGGGGGCCAACAGGTTATAATCATGTCGATTATTATTATCTTCCGGATATTGATGCTTATTATTACGTTCCATCTGGTCAGTACATTTATTCAAATAGCGGCCGTTGGGTATGGGCAAATAATTTGCCTGCACAGTTTAGAAACTTCAATTTATATAGCGCTTGTAAAGTTGTTGTAAACGAACCTAAACCCTATTTAAGAAACAATGTTTACGTTACCAGATATAGCAAATACAAAAACTACAATGGCCGTCAGGCGGTAATCAGAGATAGTCGTGATGCTAAATATTATGTAGTAAAAGGGCATCCAAATTATAATGGGAACAGCAATAATAACAGACCTGCACAAGTTGTTCATTCTCAAAATAATAATCGCCCAAACCGTTCTCAGGCAAATGTCAGAATATCAAACCCACAGGTAAATCCTCGGAGGGGAAACGATAGCAAAGCAGGCAATTATCATACTGAAAGAAATAATGGTAAAGGCAGAGGCTAGTAAAAACATTTAGTTGTGATTAGAGGGAGTTTCGAAAGAGACTCCTTTTTTATGACGACATTTTTGGCACGTAATTTGGCTTTCAACGGAAACACAAATTAGATCGAATATGAAAAGATTATTTTTAGTTGCTGCAGTAATGATGGTTTCATTGCTCAGCATGCCGGCTAAGGCTCAATTAAATGTAAATGTTAACATTGGCTCACAACCTTTGTGGGGGCCAACTGGTTATGACCATGTAGATTATTACTATTTGCCTGATGTGGAAAGCTATTATTATGTTCCGCAGAAGCAATTTGTTTATTTAAACGGAAACGATTGGGAGTTTGCTAATACATTACCGGCACGTTACGGAAATTACGATTTATACAATGGTTATAAAGTTGTTATTAATTCGCCAAAACCATACTTAAATTTTAAAAATGATAAAGTTAAATATGCAAAGTACAAAGGCAATAAAAATCAATTGGTAATAAGAGATAGCCGCGATAGCAAATACTATGTTGTTAAAGGTCATCCACATGGAATGCCTCCTGGACAAGCCAAAAAAATCTATGGAAAGGGAAACAATGGAAAGGGCCACGGAAATGGTAAAGGAAAACACTAATCCGTAGTTTACTATTTAAAGGGGAATTCGAAAGAAATTCCCTTTTTTATATCTCTGTTACAATAGAAATTTTGGCACAACGTTTGAATAATGTTAGTACACACAAAAAAACCGATTATGAAAAAGTTATTAATCATCTCCGCGATTGTAGTTATCGTGGCTTTAACATCTAATCAATCTAGCGCTCAGGTAAGTTTAAACGTAAATATCGGTACACAACCAGCATGGGTTCCTGCCGGTTACCAAAACGTTAATTACTATTATCTCCCCGAAGTTCAATCTTATTATTACGTTCCGCAAAGGCAATTTGTTTATTTGAGCGGTAACCGTTGGACCAGGTCTAGGTATTTGCCGGCAAGATACCGAGGCTACAATTTAAACCACGGTAGGAAGGTTGTAGTTTATGGAAACAGCCCCTATCGCAGCTACAACACGCATAGAGTAAGGTATTCAAATAATTCCAACTATTATCGTTCATCTTATGGCGGTGGAAACAGAGTTAGATATAGTGCTCCAAGAAATAGTTACAGGCCGCAACGTGTTGATTACAGGCGTCATGACCAAAGGGTTAATGCTAGTTTATTCTCAAGGGGACACAGAGAAAAACACGGCAGACATTAAAATATAAAAGAGGCTTTCGGGCCTCTTTTTTTATGTTGCAATAAGTTCAAGTTTCTTTTATTTGGAAAGCAGTTGCAGAAGTTCATTTGTTTGGTTCGGGCCCGCTTTTCGCTCCAATCTTTTTCAAACCTATAAGGTTTTAAAAACCTTATAGGTTTAATCAAAAGCATTTCCACTTCAATCGGGTTTGATTAGCATAAACAGTAATTCCATTCACGGAATCTACTGTGCTATAAATCCCTCAGCCTTTTCTAAAACAACTTTTAAACCTGAAGGATTTTTACCACCCGCAGTTGCATAAAACGGCTGGCCACCGCCACCTCCCTGAATCTCTTTACCCAACTCGCGTACGATATTTGATGCATTCATGCCTTTTTTAATCAAATCATCAGATAGCATCACTGTAATTCCTGGCTTGCCATCAATTTCAGTAGTAAAAACGAGGTAGAGATTATCAATCATATCTTTTAAAGAGAAAGCAAGATTTTTAACCGCTTCAGCGCTCTGTAAATCAATGTGTTTGGCAATGAGGTTTACGCCATTTATTCCACGAACGTGATGTACAATTTCATGCTTCAGTATATTTACCCGTTCTAAAGTCGATTTTTCAATCTCCTTTTTCAGCTTGGCATTTTCATCAATTAAAGCCTGAACAGATGCGGATAAATCTTTGGAACCATTTAACAAAGCCTTCAAATGCCCAAGTTCTTTCCGTTGATCTAAGAAATATTGTTCAGCCTTATCAGCAGTAATTGCTTCAATTCTACGAACGCCAGCCGCAACAGCGCTTTCAGAAATAATTTTAAAAGAACCAATTTGTCCTGTAGCCTTTACGTGTGTACCTCCGCAAAGTTCTTTCGAAAAATGGTCGTCAAAGGTTATCATACGAACAAAATCGCCATATTTCTCGCCGAATAGCGCCGTTACACCGCTTTCAATCGCATCCTGATATGGAACATTTCTTTGTTCTTTTAACTTTATATTCTGTCTGATTTTCTGATTCACAATTACCTCAATTTGAGCCAATTCTTCATCTGTTACTTTTGCGAAGTGAGAAAAATCGAAACGCAAGTAATCCGCATTAACTAATGAACCTTTTTGATTTACATGTTTGCCTAAAACTTGTTTCAAAGCTGCATGTAATAAGTGTGTAGCAGAGTGATTATCTTCCGTCAAAACACGTTTATCTTCATCAACAACTGCCCAAAATTTACCCTCCAAATTATCAGGAAGGATATCTGCGAAGTGAACTGTTAAGCCGTTCTCTTTTTTAGTGTCAGTAATATCAACCCAAAATTGGCGACTATGGTCTTCCAATCTTCCTGTATCGCCAACCTGACCACCACTTTCTGCATAAAACGGAGTTTGGCGTAAAACGATTTGATATTGCTCTTTACCTTTGGCTTTAACTTTACGATACTTTAAAATCTCAGTTTCGATTTCCAAATCATCATAACCGACAAATTCACTCTGCTCGTCGGTATTTACGACAATCCAATCGCTAGTGTCAATTGCTGTAGCGGCACGACTGTCATCTTTCTGTTTTTTAAGCGCTTGTTCATATCCAGCTAAATCAACATTCCAGCCCTTTTCTCTTGCCATCAACTCAGTTAAATCGATTGGAAAACCAAAAGTATCTGATAATTCAAAAGCAAAACTTCCCTCTACAAGATTGTTTGTAGCTTGGTATTTTTCAAAACGCTGAATACCTGTTGATAACGTCCTCAAGAATGAAACCTCCTCCTCCAAAACTACTTTCTGAACGAAATCCTGTTGAGAAATCAATTCATCGAAGACACCTTTAAACTGTTCGGCTAATAAAGGAACCAATTGATTTAAAAACGGTTCTTTAAAGTTTAAAAATGTATATGAATAACGTACAGCACGACGTAAAATCCTGCGGATAACGTAACCCGCTTTGTTATTTGATGGTAATTGACCGTCGGCGATAACAAATGAGATTGCACGAATATGGTCGGCCATAACACGCATCGCGATATCAGTTTTCTCATCAGTACCATATTTAACTCCAGATTTTTCAGCAATAAACTGAATCATTGGCTGGAAAACATCTGTATCATAGTTAGAAGATTTCTCTTGCAACACACGCACCAAACGCTCAAAACCCATTCCTGTATCTACGTGATTTGCCGGTAAGCTTTGCAAAGAACCATCTTTTAAACGGTTGAATTGCATGAATACGTTATTCCAGATTTCTATAACCTGCGGGTGGTCGGCATTTACCAAAGTAGCGCCATCAACCAAAGCTTTTTCTTCATCGGTACGGCAATCTACATGAATTTCAGAACAAGGACCACAAGGACCTGTATCGCCCATTTCCCAGAAATTATCTTTTTTATTTCCAGGTAAAATATGGTTTTCATCAACATATTGTTTCCAAAGGTCGTAAGCTTCCTGGTCTTTTTCTAAACCTTCTTTCTCATCGCCCTCAAAATAAGTAACGTATAATTTATCTTTTGGTATTTTGTAAACTTCGGTCAACAACTCCCAACTCCAGGCAATGGCATCTTTTTTAAAGTAATCGCCAAAACTCCAGTTGCCCAACATTTCGAACATGGTGTGGTGGTAAGTATCGATGCCCACTTCTTCCAAATCGTTATGTTTGCCAGATACACGCAGGCAACGCTGCGTATCTACAACACGAGGATATTTTATCGGCGCTTCTCCTAAAAACAAATCTTTAAATTGGTTCATCCCTGCATTGGTAAACATTAATGTCGGGTCGTTTTTAACCACAATCGGTGCGGATGGAACAATATGATGTTGTTTCTCTTTAAAAAATTCTAGGAATGCCTGTCTTATCTCTTGTGCTGTCATTGGTATATTATTGGAGGAACAAAATTAAAATTTTATTGCGTTAATCAGGAAAAATCGAGCTACATTTGAATACTTTAATTAACCTTTGTAACACCTTAGTAATCAAGCACAAGTTATGCCGTATAAAGAAAGAGACATCAATAAAATGTATTATACCATGGGCGAAGTGACTGAAATGTTTAATGTAAACGCGTCGCAAATCCGTTTTTATGAGAAGGAATTTGATATACTACAACCTAAGAAAAACAAAAAAGGTAACCGATTATTCACCCCTGAAGATATCGAAAACTTGAAGATAATCTTCAACCTTGTTGACGAAAAAGGTTTTACCTTAAAAGGTGCAAAAGACTATTTGAAGAATAATAAAGGCGATGTTAAAGAGAACCAAAAGATTATTGATTCTTTAGAAAAATTGAAAGGATTTTTGGTGAATTTAGCGCAGGAGTTGTAGTTTTTAAACACCTACAAAGTTTGTATAAAACAGAATGAGTCCTAACTCGTAATTCGTTCGACGGATTAATTCAGCATGGTGAAATATGAATTAAGTATCTTTTTTGTTTTAATTCAAATTTTCACTACATTAGGATAACCAAACAACAATCACCCCTATTTTTATTTATTGGTTTTAACGCCCTCAAATGAAGATATGGAATGTATTGTTAATCTCCCTCACACCTTTTTATTTATTTGCTCAAAACAATTTGGGTCCGCGGCTAACGGCTATGGGCAACAATGGCGCAGCTGTTACCGATGTTTGGGCTCTACAAGCGAATCCATCAGGAATTACTTCGCTTGATAGACCAACTATTTCATTAAATTATATTAAACACCTTTTCAGTAATGAAATTAGCACCCAGGCTTCGGTCGTTGTTATTCCATTCAAAAATAATTTTGTTGGTGCCAGTTTCGAACGATATGGTTTTGCAGAATACAACGAAAGCAAAATTGGTTTTGCTTATGCGAAGAAGTTTGGCGATAAATTATCCATCGCATTAAATGGAAATTACCATCAACTCAAAATTGCAAATTATGGTTCATCGACGAGTTTTTCTATTGATGTTGGTGCACTTTATCATTTCAATGAAGAATTTGCCTTTGGTGCATTTGTAAGTAACCCATCGAAACAAAAGTTTACCAGTTCGGAAGTATTAATAACAATCCCGACATCTTTCAATGTTGGTGCAAGTTATTTAGCATCTGATAAAGTCTTAATTGCCACATCAATCAGCAAAGTACTTAACCAGTCTATCGATATCAGCCTGGGCATCGATTATAAAATTATCGATTTATTGAGTTTACGCGGAGGATTGAGCACTAAACCATTTAAACAATACGTCGGTTTCGGATTAAGCTATAAAAAGTTCTTATTGGATATGGCAACTACGTATGATGCCAATCTTGGTTATGCACCTCAAATCGCAATTGGCTATGCGTTTTAGGTTAATAACAATAGTGTTTGTAATGATGGTTTTCATTGCAAACGCTCAAATTGCCGAGCAAGAAGTTAATGTTCGAGATATTCTGGAAAGTGTTGCTGAAAATCTTCCCGACGATTATGACATGACAGAATTGATTGATGTGTTGACGAGATATCGAAAACACCCAATTAACTTGAATAAAACCACACCCGAAGAGTTGAAAACCTTTGTGTTTTTATCACCATTACAAATCAGTAATTTCTTTGCTTACATTAAAGAAAACGGAAATTTTGTTGATGCCTTGGAGCTGCAAAGCATTGATGGATTTGATGTAAGAACAGTTCAAAGTCTGTTGCCTTTTGTTACTTTAAACGCTACCACTGAATATGAAAAACTCACATTCAAGAATATTCTCAATTTAGGAGAGAGCGATTTAGTGATGCGCTTTGCCCAAACTTTACAAACGCAAAAAGGTTTTACAGATTTGCCTGGAAATCGATATTTAGGTTCTCCAGCGCGTTTCCAAACCCGTTATCGTTATCATTACGGAACAATCGTTTCTGCAGCTATTACATTAGATAAAGATGCTGGCGAAAAATTCATTGGCAAGCCATTTGATTTTTACTCTGGAAATATTGCGCTATTTAAATTAGGTCGCGTTAAAAAGTTAGTGGCTGGAGATTATACTTTGCAATTCGGCCAAGGAATTACCATGTGGTCGGGATTTGCTTTTAGCAAAGGACCAGATGTAACAAGTGTAGCCAAGAAAGATTTAGGCTTGCGACCTTACACATCGGCCAATGAATATTCATTTTTGCGAGGCGCATCGGCAACGATTACTCTTTACAAAAATATCGACATCACTCCTTTCGTTTCCTTTAGAAATCTGGATGCAAGTCAGGATGTCGATTTTGATGGCAACTTGGTACAGGCAACCATTAATCAAAGCGGTTACCATAGAACACCAACTGAAATTGAGAACAAAAACTCTTTAAGTCAGCAGATTTACGGCATTGCTTTTCAATATATTAAAAGCGAATTGGGTATTGGCGCAATCGCCTATCAAAGTAAATATGGAAACAATTTTATTACTCAAACTGCAGTTTACGATCGATTCAGTTTTACAGGGAATTCTTTAACAAACATTGGTGCTTTTTACAATTATACTTTCAAAAATATTTATTTTTTCGGTGAGATTGGAAAAAGTTTGAATAGTGGTTTAGCTTATGTAAATGGCGCCTTAATCAGCTTATCTCCAACAATTTCAGCGGCAATAACTTATCGCAATTATGCAAAAGATTACCATAGTTTTTTTAATCAGGCCTTAGCTGAGGCAAGTGATGCGATAAACGAAAAAGGATTATATGCAGGTTTAAATATTACGCCAAATAAGCGTTGGGCATTTTCTTTTTACGGTGATTATTTTCAGTTTCCGTGGTTAAAATATCGTGTTGATGCGCCATCAAAAGGATATGAAATTTTAAGCCAGGCAATTTATACTCCAAGTAAAACCTTTAAAGTTTTAGTAAGATTTAAAACTGAAAACAAACAGCAAAATACTGATTTGGATGTCCCTATTAACTTCTTGGATGATGTTAAGAAAGAGGGTTATCGTATTGAAGTGAGTTGGCAACTCAACAAAAAATGGAGTTTTCAAAACCGGGCAGAAGTTTCTCAATATAAAAAAGGCGACGCAAATCGTGAGTTTGGTTATTTAATTTATCATGATGTAGATTACTCGCCAATGTTTTCAAAAATCAGCGGGAACCTTCGAATTGCTTATTTCGATACGCCAAGTTATAACAGCAGAATTTACGCCTATGAAGATGATGTTTTATACAGTTTCGCTTTCGGCATGTATAGTGGAAAAGGGTTCAGAACATATTTAAACTTGAAATATAACTTAGCCAAGAAACTAAATGTTTGGGCCAGATACGCCCTGTTTCTATATCAAAATGTGGATACAGTAGGTTCATATCTTGATGAAATACAAGGAAATAAAAAATCGGAAGTGAAAATTCAGTTGAGGTATCAATTTTAAAATATGTTTAAAGCAGAATATATTTTCGCCAGGATTTTACTTCCTCTTTTAATCGGGATTTCTGTGTTTTATTTCTTCCCGACGGAAAAAAATATTTTGATTTTGGCAACGGCATCAGCTACGATTTTCCTTTCCATTTTCATCATCAATATCAGTTACAAAAGACTAAGTGCTTATAAGTTTAAAGGTGTAACAGGCTGTTTAATCTTTTCTTTTTTCTTTGCTTTCGGCGGATTACTTTGTCTCTTGAATAACGAAAAACTGAAATCTGATTACTTTGCAAAAAAGAATTACACCTATTTAAAAATTTGGGTAAATGATGAGCCTGAACAAACCAGCGATATTTTAAGATTTAAAGCACGGGTAGCTTCAGGTTATGAAAACTCAACCCAAATCAATTTAAGTGGACATCTATTATTGGCTTTGAAAGTGGACAGCATCCATCCTATCCATTTAAAATATGGTGATGAATTAATTATATCCGCCAAATATCTGGAGGTTGAGCCGCCGTATAATCCTGCTGAATTTGATTTTAAGCATTGGTTAGCGAATCAGAATATTTACGAACAAACGTTCATCAATCAAAATCATTTGCTTGAAACAAAACGAAATATTGGGAATCCAATTATTAAGTTAGCGTTGGATTTAAGAGAAAAGCAAGTTGCCAAATATCGAAAACTCATTAAAAATGATGAAGCTTTTGCAGTTGCTTCAACACTTATTTTAGGTTACCGTGCAGATTTAAGTAAAGAAACTCTGGCTGCCTACTCCAAAACAGGAACCATCCATGCGCTCTCCGTTTCAGGCAGTCATGTGGCAATTATTTTCTTTGTTTTAGATATTTGCCTGGCTTTTCTAGATAAAAAGCGATTACTCAAAATATTAAAATTTATATTAATTTGTAGCTTAATTTGGAGTTATTCACTAATTACAGGCTTATCGCCATCTGTAGTTCGGTCGGCGATAATGATTACCATTTTCATCATAGCTAAAACTTTCGCCAGAAACAAAAACGGGTATAATACTTTAACTTTTGCCGCTTTTTGCCAACTCATTTATAATCCTTTCTTGATTTGGGATGTTGGTTTTCAACTCTCGTATATTTCAGTATTCGGATTAATTTATCTTCAGCCGAAGATTTACAAATGGGTTTATGTCAAAAATAGATTGCTGAATAAAGTCTGGGAATTAATTGCGCTTTCTTTATCGGCTCAATTGGTTACGTTCCCGTTGTGCATTTATTATTTCCACCAGTTTCCTGTTTATTTTTTATTGGGGAATCTGTTCATTTCTATTCCTTTAATACTTATTATGATTTTAGGAATAGGCGTTTTAATTCCCTTCATCGATTGGTTTTCTCCAGTTTTCGAGTGGATTATCGTTAACACAAACTCAGTTTTAAAGTGGATTGCCAATTTACCTTACTCAACGTTTTCATCGGTTTGGATTAATCTGCCTGAACTATTTTGTTTGAGTTTCGCTTTAGGCTTCTTCATTTACGCTTTGGCAAAATTCAATAAGAAATTCCTTTTTGCATCACTTGCGGTTTACATAGGATATATTTCGATGATAAATTACGATGACTGGTCCGCTGTTTATCAACATAAAATTATCTTTTTCACCTTAAGAAAAAATTATGCGGCTGCTTTTATCAATGGTCGTGAGGCGGTGCTGTTAACGGATTTATCTACAAGCGATAAAAACTATCAATTTTTTGTCGAGCCTGCATTAGAGCAATCTCAAATTAATAAGATTAATTTTATTAGCTTAAAACAAGATACAATTTTGCACCATTTTGTAAAAAAAGATAATCAAATCGTATTCGATAAATATAGTATCCTCTTAATTGATGAACACATGAACTATAAAAATCTTAATGTGAAAGGAAAGTTTTCAAGCCTTTGGTTGACAGGCAATAATAAATTTAAACCTGAAAATCTTCCCAATGAAATCGAGTTTAAAAGTGTAATTATTGATGCCACGAACAAAGATTATAAAATTGTAGCGTTAAAAACTTTTGCTGATAATAATAAAGTCGAAGTTCATGTATTAAAGAAAAATCCCGCATATTTGGTACACCTAACCCAATAATATGAAATCTTTGGTTTTGTACAGTGTGGAGGATAGAATTGCCACCATAGTCATTAACAGACCTGAAAAGCGGAATGCACTTAACCCGCAGATAATTGCTGAGCTGACAGAAACATTTATCCGTGCTTCGGAAGACGATGATGTTAAAGTTGTGGTTTTAAGTGCTAATGGAGGTACATTTAGTGCAGGTGCAGATTTAGAATATCTTCAACAATTACAAAACAATACCTTTGAAGAAAATGTTGCTGACTCTAATAACCTGAAAAAGCTTTTCACCACTATTTACTACTTACCAAAAGTTGTTATTGCCCAAGTTGAAGGACACGCTATTGCTGGCGGCTGCGGTTTGGCTACAATTTGCGATATTATTTTCGCTACACCTGAAAGTAATTTTGGTTATACCGAAGTTAAAATTGGTTTTGTACCAGCTATTGTTTCTTGCTTTTTAAAGCAAAAAGTAAATGAAACCATCGCCAAAGAGATTTTATTAATAGGCAAGACTTTTCCGGCAGCTAAAGCACTTGAGTATAAGTTAATAAATTTTGTAACAAATTCATCAGAAATTAATCAAACTGTTAAAGAATTTGCTTTAAGTTTGTGTAAAGAGAGTTCGGGAAATTCATTAATGATAACAAAACAACTTATTAACCAAACTACAAATCCCGCGTTAGAGAAAAGCCTGGAATTTGCCGTGCAAATAAATGCCCGTGTAAGAGAAAGCGCAGATTTTAAAAAGGGTATTGCATCATTCTTAAACAAAGAAAAAATTAACTGGTAACAACATTAACTAAAAATAAAAACATGTTAAAATCAATCAAAACAAGCGTTGTCGCTTTAATTTTAGTAAGCACGGCTATTATTGCTCACGCACAAAAAAAGATAACCGAAGGTACTTTGGTTTATGGAACAAAATATAAAGTAGATATGCCTGGTGCACCAGAAGAACAAAAAATAAAGTTTAATGGCGATGTTTCAAAATTAGAATTAGACCTTGGACCTGCTTCTGTTGGCGTTTTTATGGATAACAAATCAGGAACAGGCTTGCTATTGGTTGATATTCCCGTTGCGCAAAAACAATTGGCTTCTAAAATGACAAAGGCAGATATGGATGAACAAAACGCAGCTCGACCAAAATATTCTGACTTCAAAGCTACAGGCGAGAAGAAAACTGTTGGAGGTTATAACGCCGAAAAATATACATTTAAAGATGACAAAGGCGGTACAGGAGAACTTTGGGCTACAACTGATTTAGATGTTCCATTGAATATTGCGACTTCAGATTTCAAAGATGTGAAAGGATTCCCGGTGTTAATCGAAACATCAATGGGAACGGTAACTTTGAAATCGGTTACTGAAGGTAAAGTAGGAGAACTTTCTGTTACAAAAATTCCTGCAGGTTACGATGAGATTACTTATGCTGAAATGAAAGCGTTACAACAACAAGGTGGCGGTGAATAATTAACCAATATCTGATAATTATAGGCTTTTTAACTGCCGGCTTTTTATTTAAATTAGCCCGAAAGTTAAAAAGCCTTTTTTTTTACTAATTTTCTATGATAAAAAATTTATTACTCAAATTATCTATCACTTGCATTATTGTTCTTGCAATTATTAATGTTAAAGCCCAAAGTATAAACTGGGCAAAAGATGGAAATTCTTATTACCAAATTGCTGGTGGAGAAATTGTATCTGTTACACTCCCTAAAAGCGAACGTAAAACCGTTATTTCCAGAGCTTTGTTAACTCCTGCAGGTACCAATGCGCCAATTGCAGTTCGCAGTTTTCAATTATCTGCCGATGGTACCAAAGCTTTAATTTTTACAAATAGTAAAAAAGTTTGGCGTTATGATACGCGTGGCGATTATTGGCTTGTTGATTTAACAACCAACAAAATCAATCAAATTGGAAAAGATAAACCTGTATCATCATTGATGTTTGCAAAATTATCGCCTGATGGAACGAAGGTTGCTTATGTAAGCAAGCACAATTTGTACGTGGAAAATATTAATGGAACCGGAGCCAAAGCCTTAACAACCAATGGAACCGACCGAATGATTAATGGAACCTTCGATTGGGTTTATGAAGAAGAATTCGATTGCAGGGATGGTTTTAGATGGAGTCCTGACGGGAAATCAATCGCTTACTGGCAAATTGATGCGACCAAAATCAAGAATTTCCTCATGATTAATAACACCGATTCAATTTACCCTTACACCATTCCTGTTGAATATCCAAAAGTTGGCGAAAATCCCTCAGCTTGCAAAGTTGGTGTAGTTGATATTTTAACAGCTAAAACCAATTGGTTAAATGTTCCGGGAGATAATATTCAGCATTACATTCCACGTATGCAATGGGTGCCTAACAGCAACGAAGTTATTTTGCAGCAATTAAACCGCGAGCAAAATGAAAGTATTGTTTTCATTTGCGATGCAACCAGTGGTGCTGCAAAACCGATTTACACCGAAAAAGCAAAAGCCTGGATTGATGCTCAGGATGAATGGAAATGGTTAAACGATAATAAAGAATTTACCATAACATCTGATAAAGATGGTTGGAATCATTTGTACAGAATCAGTCGCGATGGTAAAAAAGAGACATTGGTAACCAAGGGAAATTATGATGTAGTTGAGGTGAAATTAATCGACGATAAGACTAATTACTTATATTTTACGGCATCGCCAACAAACGCTACACAACGTTACTTGTACAAAACGAAGTTAGATGGAAAAGGGAAATTAGAACAGGTTACCCCATCTATCCTACTTCCAGGTACGCATAGCTACGATATTTCACCTAATGCAGCTTTCGCCCGCCACACTTACAATAGTTCTATCGTAAGACCAGTTACCGAGTGGATGAACTTCGCGACAGGAAATCCTTTTACAATGGATGGAAGTATTACGACTCAATTATCAAAGCAAGAGGCGCCTAAAAACAAAGTCGAGTTTTTTAAAGTAACTACCGAAGATGGTGTTGAATTAGATGGTTGGATGAAAAAACCCGATAATTTTAATCCTGATAAAAAATATCCGGTTGTATTTTATGTGTATGGAGAGCCAGCCGCTCCAACAGCATCAGATACTTACGGTGCCGGAAGAAACTTTTTATATGCTGGCGACATGGCAAAGGATGGTTACATCTATATTTCAATGGATAATCGTGGTGCTCCTGTTCCTAAAGGTGCCGCCTGGCGCAAAGGCATTTATAAAAATATTGGTGTAATCAATATTCGCGATCAGGCCATGGCTGCTAAAAAACTACTGGCAACCAATGCTTTTATGGATAAAGATCGTGTAGCTGTTTGGGGCTGGAGCGGTGGCGGTTCATCAACGTTAAACTTGATGTTTCAATATCCTGAAATTTACAAAACAGGTATTGCAATTGCAGCCGTTGGTAACCAATTAACTTACGATAATGTTTATCAAGAGCGTTATATGGGCACTCCTTTCCCAAGTAAAGATGCTTACATAAAAGGTTCGCCCGTTACTTATGCTAAAAACCTAAAAGGAAATCTGCTTTACATTCACGGTACCGGAGATGACAATGTTCACTATCAAAATGCCGAAATGTTAATTAATGAATTGATTAAAAACAAAAAGGTTTTCCAACTCATGAGCTATCCAAATCGTACACATAGCATTTCTGAGGGCGAAGGAACCAGCGAACATTTATCGCTTACTTTTACCAAATTTCTGAAAGATAATTGTCCTCCGGGAGCGAGATAGAATTAATATTCGGAAAAGCAATTGTAGCGGGGAATCGGTTTCGATAGCCCCGCTTTTCATTTTAATCTTTTTTCATTTCCGTTCTCCCCTATTTCATTGCGAGGAGGAACGACGTGGCAATCTTTATCGTTGGGAGCATTAAAAGTATTATCATTTCAATCGGGTTTAAAATGCAGTTGCTGTACTTCCATTAAAGTCTGCTAGCATAAAGCACAAAAACTTACTTCACCGAGCCTAAAATAGTTAGCGAAATTACAATCGCAATTCCAAAGCTTAATAAGGTGCCAATCAGCACATATTCCGTTAGTTTTAGGTCATGTGCTTCTTTTAAATCACCAAAGCGGAAGATTGATTTAGCTGCCAATAGAAAACCCACAGCTTCAAAATGATTGGTCAATATAAAAACGAAAATCAATATACGCTCTAAAATTCCGATATACTTTCCTGCATTTTGTAGCGATTTCGGACTTTCATCATCGCTTTCAGGCAACCACTTCGCAATAATCACTTTCATAATAATGGAGGTCGGCATACTCAAAAACAAAGCACCTGAAATTAAAATCCATGTTTTCGTTTCGTTGATAAAATTAATGTTCAAAGATCCTTTATAGAAAATATGCCAAATCAATACTATCGAGCCGAAGTGCAAAACCTGGTCGATAAAAAATAAAATTCGGGCATTTTTCTCGGTTTGAAATATTGATTTTAACCCATCAATTATTAAATGTAGTACACCAATTGATAAGGCTACTTTCCAAACATCAAAGCTTAAAAACACAACAAAAATCAAAACCACATGAACCACAATATGAAGGTATAACTTACCTGATTTTAATTTCTTTCTTTCCTTATCCTTAACCCAGGAAGTAGGCTGAAGAAAAAAATCTCCGATTAAATGAGCAATAATGATTTTGATTAAGAAGATTTCCATTATTTAGAAAGTATTTGGTTCAGTTTTTTGCGGTATAGTTTATCCATTTCTATCAACTCAGAATAATGAGCACGTTTTAATGCCTCACTTACAGATGATTGTGTTCTTCCTGAAATGGCTGCCAATTCACTTTGAACAACATTTTCATTCTCCAGGGCAAGTTTAACCATTTCTGCGGCAACCACACCCCAACTATCCATTGCAATTAAAGATAACTTAATTAATACATTAATTTCTTCATCAAAATCAGGAAAATCGGTTTTAATTGCCAAATTAACTTTAGCTTGTTTTAAACTATCGAAAGCAGCACCAGAGTTTACAAAAGCATCTCCACTTGATTCTGAAAGCTTTTTGCGCTTGCTTGTTACATCTCCGATTCCAATTCCCATTCTTACATCTGCAGGCTTATTTATTCTGATACAAGCTTTTAAATAGGCAGCACTTTTAACTGCATCTTCTGGTTCAACTTCTACCTGAAAACTATCTCCACGATAAATCTCCCACTTATTATTTTGCCCTGAAACTACTTTCAAGGCACTTTTTAAGCTTGCCAACCAGCTATCTTTTATCTTTCTTGAGCCTACAATATCCCCTGTTATAATGCAAATCATAATACAATATCGTACTAATAAATTACATTTCAAAAAATTATCGGGTAATTAGCCGATATTTCAATTTATCGGTTAATTAGCCGATATTTAAAATTATCGGGTATTTACCCGATATTGCTTTAAAACTTATGCTACGATTTATTGTTTAGTAGTCATGGCTTTAATCGAATTTACCAAAAGAGGCATCTATTGCAAGCAGGGCGACTTCTATGTAGACCCTTGGTGGCCCGTAGATTATGCCGTAACTACTCATGGCCATAGCGACCATGTTCGTTTTGGCAATAAACATTATCTCTGCCATACGCTCACAAAACCCATAATCAAGCGCAGAATAAGCGAAGATTTAAACGTAGAAACGCTCAATTATGGCGAAAGTATCGTTCGTAATGGAGTTAATATTTCATTTTACCCCGCAGGGCATATCATTGGTTCGGCACAGGTTCGGTTAGAATATAAAGGCGAAATCTGTGTAATATCCGGCGATTATAAAACTGAAGATGATGGCATTAGTGATGTTTTTGAACCAGTAAAATGCCACTCATTTGTTTCGGAAAGTACTTTCGGTTTGCCTGTTTACAAATGGCAAAAGCAACATATCGTTTTCGATAAAATTAAAAATTGGGTTAATGATAATATTCCTCAGCAAAAAACAAGCGTTTTGATTGCTTATAGTTTAGGTAAAGCCCAGCGCTTAATTAAAAACCTTGCAGGAGACGTTCCGATTTACGTTCACAATAGTATTGCAAACTTAAACGAAGTAATTATAAAAGCTGGGGTAAACTTGCCTGAAACCATTCGCATTACGCCTGAAACCACTAAAGATGAACTGCAAAAAGGAATTGTAATTGTGCCTCCCGCCATGCGGGATAGCCGATGGATAAAGAATTTATCGCATCCTGTAACAGGTATTTGCTCTGGCTGGATGCAGGTACGGGCGCACCGCCGCTGGCAAAGTGCCGATGCAGGTTTTGCCTTAAGCGACCACGCAGACTGGACCGGTTTAATGGATGCCATTACTGCAACAGGAGCTGAAAAAGTTTATGTTACACATGGCTTTACAGCAGCTTTTAGCCGGTTTTTAAATGATGAGGGTATTGAATCAGAAGAAGTAATGACCAAATTCGGACAGGAAGACGATGAGGAAAATAAAGTTGATTTGGCTGATGCTGAAAAGACCAATACTGAAATCGAAAACCAAAAATCAGTATGAAACGATTCGCCAAGTTAATTCAACAGCTCGAACTGAGCAATAAAACAAATGATAAAATAGCAGCCTTGGTTGATTATTTTAACTATGCAGATGACAAAGATAAAATTTGGGTAATCGCTTTATTTACAGGTAAGAAACCACGGCGACCAATAAAATCGGCATTATTAAAATATTGGGCAATCGAAATTACACAAACACCGGAATGGTTATTTTCTGAAAGTTACTCGAACGTTGGCGATTTAAGCGAAACCATCGCCTTGCTCCTGCCGCCTGCCGAAAGTACATCTGATTTCCAGCTTCACAAATGGATTGAAAATTTACATGATTTAGAGGGAAAAGATGATGAGACCAAAAAGAACTTCATTTTAAACGCCTGGAACATGCTCGAAACGCAAGAGCGTTTTATTTTCAATAAACTTATTTCGGGCAATTTTCGAATTGGGGTTTCAAATAAAATGCTCGTAAACGCCTTGGCTAAACAGAGTAGTTTAGATAGTGCCCAGATTATGCACAGCATTATGGGCAAATGGAACCCTTATGAAATTACTTTCACGGAATTAATTAACGGCCTTCATGTTAATACCGACAATTCCTGGCCTTATCCTTTTTGCCTGGCTTATGCTTTAGAACAAGAAACTGAAAAACTAGGCGATATTGCTGAATGGCAGGCAGAATGGAAATGGGACGGCATCCGCGGACAAATTGTAAAGCGAAATGGCGAATTATTTATCTGGAGCCGTGGCGAAGAACTGGTAACTGAACAATTTCCTGAACTTCATTTTTTAATTGATGTTTTACCAGATGGTGTAGTTATAGATGGCGAAATATTAGCCGTTCAAAACAAACAAGTTTTATCTTTCAGTACTTTACAACAACGTTTAAACCGAAAAACGATAAGCAAAAAACAGCTAGATGATGCACCCATTGGTTTCTTTGTTTATGATATTTTAGAATTTGAAACAAACGATTTCCGTGAACGGCCATTGAGTGAACGACGAAAAATATTAGAACAACTGATTGGTGGTTTAGATGACAGCGCCGTTATTCTATCTCCTGTGATAAATTGCAAAACATGGGAAGAACTGGCAGAGTTAAGGCAAACTTCACGCTCCATCAATAGTGAAGGTATAATGCTCAAAAAATTAAGTTCTCATTACCACAGCGGTCGTAAACGAGGCGATTGGTGGAAATGGAAAATCAATCCTTACACCGTTGATGCGGTTATGATTTATGCTCAAAAAGGCAGCGGCCGCAGGGCGAATTTCTTTACCGATTATACTTTTGCCGTTCGCGATGGCGAAAATTTGGTTACAATTGCAAAAGCTTATTCTGGCTTAACCGATAAAGAAATTAAGGAAGTAAATTCATTTGTTACCAAAAATGCAATAGAAAAATTCGGACCGGTTAGAACCGTTAAACCTGAACTGGTTTTTGAAATCGCTTTTGAGGGAATTGCAGAAAGTAAACGCCATAAAGCTGGGTTAGCGCTCCGTTTCCCTCGTATTTTGCGGTGGCGGAAAGATAAAAAAGCCTCAGAAATTAATACGTTAGAAGATTTACAACAGTTGTTGGCGTCAACATTTATAAATGATTAGAAAAGCAGGTTTCTGTGCTTATCGGAACCGAAAGCCCTGCCATACACTTTACTCACCCGATAGAAAAATCGGGTTTCGTGCTTGCTCCTGTCAGGTTTATTTTACTTAGGTTTACCTAACTATTTAAAACCCGACAAAGCGAAAATCTTCCGATTTTTCATCGGAAATTGTAGCAAATGGCGGGACTGGTGCATCCGAAGAATTACTGAAATTGCTTTTCAAATTAAAAATATAGACATTACAATTATACATGGACCAAACCAAAACCAAAGGCTACAAAAAAATTAAGCAATGGCTTAAAGGCAATGGTCGCAAGCCTTTTAAATTTCAGGAAGATGCCTGGCAAAACTACTTAAATGGATACAGCGGTTTGGTAAACGCACCGACTGGTTTCGGTAAAACATTTTCTTTATTTCTGGCTGTTGCTATCGAAGCTTTAAATGCATCAGAAACGAGCAACAAAAAAGCTAAAGACCGCCTTCAACTCATCTGGATTACGCCACTTCGTTCTTTAGCTAAAGATATTGCCCGGGCTATGCGGGAAACCCTAGTGGAACTCGATTTAGATTGGCATGTTGGCGTTCGGAATGGTGATACTTCACAGGCGGAAAAAGTTCAGCAAAAGAAATCCATGCCCGAAATTTTGTTGATTACACCCGAAAGTTTACATCTTTTGCTGGCACAAAAAGGTTCTTCAACTTTATTCAAAAACCTAAAATGTATCGTTGCCGATGAGTGGCATGAATTGTTGGGTAGTAAACGCGGGGTGTTGGTTGAGCTTGCTGTTTCCCGCATTAAAGGTTTGCAAAAACTGGAAAAAAATCAGTTTTTAAGAGTTTGGGGAATTTCGGCAACCATTGGAAATATTGAAGAAGCGCTTGATGTTTTGGAACCGACTGAGGATGCTAAAAGAGTCATCATTAAAACAGATTTAGAGAAAAAAATCCTAATCAAATCTATAATTCCTGATGACATTGAAACTTTGCCCTGGGCCGGGCATTTGGGCTTGAAATTAGCTTACAAACTGCTGCCAATTATCGAAAAGAGTAAAACGACGCTGATTTTTATAAATACACGTGGTCAATCGGAAATGTGGTACCAGCATTTGTTGAATATTGAACCTGAGCTGGCAGGAAGAATTGCCATACACCACGGCTCAATAGATTTTGAGTTGCGGAACTGGATTGAGGATGCTTTGCATACTGGTCAGTTAAAAGCTGTTATTGCCACTTCATCATTAGATTTAGGTGTCGATTTTAAACCCGTTGATACGGTTGTTCAAGTGGGTTCGCCAAAAGGTGTTGCCAGGTTTCTGCAACGTGCAGGTCGCTCTGGCCATTCGCCGCATGAGGTTTCTAAAATATATTTTCTACCTACGCATGCTTTAGAATTGGTGGAGGCTGCCGCAATTAAAGAGGCCGCAAAAACCAATAACATCGAAAGCAGAGAGCCATTTATTATGGTTTTTGACACATTGATTCAATACCTGGTTACCCTTGCTATTGGCGATGGTTTTGACGATAAAATTATTTATGAGGAAATAAAACATACTCATGCTTTCAAATTGATTTTACCTGAAGAATGGACGTGGGTGATGCAATTCATCACTTCAGGTGGTGATAGCTTAAGTGCTTATAATGAATTTAAAAAGGTTACCAAAGATGAAGACGGGCTATGGAAAGTAAAAAGCCGACAACTCGCTATGCGACATCGTTTACACATCGGTACGATAGTTAGCGATGCCATGCTGAAAGTAAAATTTCTATCGGGCGGTTATATCGGGATGGTTGAAGAATATTTTGTTACCCGCTTAAAAGCTGGCGATAACTTCCGCCTGGCTGGGCGGGTTTTGGAATTTGTGCATGTTAAAGATATGACGGTAATTGTTCGCGTTAGTAAACAAAAAAATGCGATTTCGCCAAGCTGGAATGGTGGCAGATTACCCCTGTCTTCAAATTTGGGTTCCGTTTTACGCAAAAAATATAATGAAGCCTTGGATAAGACACATCAGGATGAGGAGCTGGACTCTGTTTATCCATTGTTTTTACTACAAGAAAAACGTTCGCATGTACCTCGAAATGATGAATTATTAATTGAACTCATCAATAATAAAGAGGGTTTCCATCTTTTCGCCTACCCTTTTGAGGGCCGCTTGGTTCACGAGGTTTTAGCGGCATTGGTTGCTTATCGATTAAGTAAGCTTTTGCCGATAAGTTTCTCTATTGCCATGAATGATTATGGTTTTGAGCTTTTAAGTGAAACAGAAATACCAATGGATGAGTCTATTGCGTACGAGGTTTTCTCGCCAAAAAACTTAACCGAAGATATTACATTAAGCATCAATTCAACAGAAATGGCCCGAAGAAAGTTTCGTGATATTGCCTGTATTTCGGGTTTGGTTTTTCAAGGTTACCCAGGAAAATATGTTGCTAACAAGCATCTCCAGTCATCGGCAGGTTTATTTTTTAATGTTTTTAGCGATTACGACAAACATAATTTACTTTTGCGCCAGGCTTACGATGAAGTTTTTTATCAGCAGCTCGAAGAACCAAGATTGGCCGCTGCTTTGGAGCGGATTCAAAATAGTTCCGTCATCATTACTAATCCTAAAAGTTTTACACCACTGTCGTTCCCGATTAAGGTTGATAGCTTGAGGGAAAATATGAGTTCGGAGGAGTTGGAACAACGAATTGCAAGGATGAAAGCCGAATCGGAGAAGTTTAAGTGATAACTTTTTAATCTTTCGTCACTGCAAGGCACGAAGCAATCTCTGTTAGTAGATTGCTTCGTGCCTCGCAATGACGAACTATATTAGATAAAAATTAATGACCATTACGAGCCACGGGGAAGAACTGATTTTAGATAAAGAAAGGGCTTTATATTTACCTGAACACCAACTTTTAGCCATCAGCGATTTACATTTAGGTAAAGCCGCACATTTCCGTTCGGCAGGCGTTCAGGTGCCATCTACAATTGCGCAGAATGATTTGCACCGATTGGGATTATTGATCGAAAAATATGCTCCTAAAACTTTGTTAATTAATGGTGATATGTTTCACCATGGGTTAAATACTGATATCGATGAATTCGCTCAATGGAGAAGACATTTTAGTGATTTAGCTTTCTTATTGGTGAAAGGAAATCATGATAGACTGGCCAGTGCTGATTATGCATCTATGCAGATTGATATTCACGAACCTAGTTTTTGCCTTGGTCCTTTTTGCTTTATTCATGATGCACCAAAATGCACGGAAGAAGAATTATATCCAATCAGTGGACACATTCATCCTGGCGTAACCATTAAAGGCAAAGCAAAACAACGTTTAAAGTTTCCATGCTTTTATTTTGGGCACGATTACGCAGTTCTACCGGCTTTCAGTACGTTTACAGGTTTGTATAATATTTACCCGAAAACCAACGAACAAATATTTGCTGTTACTCCAAATAAAGTTGTGGAAGTGTAATTAAGAATGCGAATCGATTATTTGCTTTAGTTGCGAGGCTTGTAAAACGCCACTCTGACGCCAGACTTGCTTACCTTGTTTGAACAGCATCAACGTTGGAACGCTTTGAACTGAATAGGCTGATGCAGCCGCCTGGTTTTTATCGATATCAACTTTAATGATGGAAACTGAATCACCAACCTGCGATTTCAATTGTTCTAGTATTGGTTTCATCATTTTGCATGGACCGCACCATTCAGCAAAAAAATCTACTAAAACAGGTTTCTCACCATTTATTAATTCTGAAAACTTAGCCATAATTTAAGTCATTAGTCATTAGTTGAAAACAGAAATTAAGCGATTTGGTTTTAAACGAAAGAAGTCAAGCTTTTCAAAACCTGACTTCTTTATATTTAAATTTCTCTGTTAAAATCCCAGTTCTCGAGGTAATCAGCCACTCTTCGAACAAACATCCCGCCTAACGAACCATCTACAACTCTGTGGTCGTACGATAAAGAAAGGAACATCATGTGGCGAATAGCAATTACATCGCCGTGTTCGGTTTCTAAAACTGCAGGTTTCTTTTTAATTGCACCAACAGCGAGAATTGCAACTTGCGGTTGGTTTATAATTGGCGTGCCCATTACATTTCCGAAAGAACCGACATTTGTTAAAGTGAAAGTTCCGCCTTGCGTTTCATCAGGCTTAAGTTTTGAAATTCTCGCTCTTGCAGCTAAATCGTTAACAGCCTTTGTTAAACCAACCAGATTTAACTGATCTGCATTTTTAATTACAGGAACAATCAGGTTTCCGCTTGGCAAGGCGGCAGCCATGCCGATGTTGATATCACGTTTCTTAATAATCTGCGTTCCGTTAACCGACACGTTAATCATCGGGAAATCTTTAATTGCCTTTGCAACAGCTTCAACAAAAATCGGTGTAAAAGTGATTTTTTCATTTTCGCGTTTCTCAAAGCTATTTTTTACTTTATTGCGCCATAAAACCATATTAGTTACATCGGCCTCAACAAACGAAGTTACATGCGGCGAAGTCGTTTTACTCATCACCATATGGTCGGCAATGAGTTTGCGCATTCTATCCATTTCAATAATTTCATCGCCACCAGAAACTGATGTTGTGGATGTTTTACTTGCTAAAGGATTTTGTGCGGGAGCTGGTGTTGATTTAATTTCTGCGACATCTTCTGCCTTCTGTTTTACAGTATTAACGTTTTGTGCTCCGTTTTTATTTGAAATATAGTTTAACAAATCGTCTTTGTTTAACCGACCGTCAGCTCCTGAACCTTTTATGGAATCGAGTTCTTCGAGTGAAATATTTTCTTGTGAAGCAATACTCTTAACCAAAGGCGAATAGAAACGTTCTGATGAAGCAAAATCAGTTTGTACAGCGGCATCCTTTTCTTCAGGAAGTTGTTCTAACCCCGGAATCGTTTCCTCTTTCACTTCTATTACAGGTTCAGAAACAACAGATTCCTCCTGCTTAACATCGTTTCCACCTTCAGTTTCAATAATTGCAATTACATCACCTACCTGTGCAACTTCATCTGCAGCAAATAACTGCTTTACCAATTTACCAGCAACGGGCGATGGAACTTCAGAATCAACCTTATCGGTCGCGATTTCTAAAATTGTATCATCTAAATCAATTGAGTCGCCAATTTGCTTTACCCATTTAATTACGGTTGCTTCTGCAACGCTCTCACCCATTTTTGGTAACAATAGTTCGTATTGAGCCATATTAAATTACAGTATTATATATTGGTATTGCTACAAAAATACAGTTTTTATTCGTTGTGTTGGTCTTCTCTTAGTAGATTTAATAACATCATCAATGCTGATGCGGCAGAACGTTCGATGTTTTGAATGCGTTTGTTGCTGAAATTAAACACTTTAGCAACTGTTTTATTTTTTGATGAAATTGCAATCCAAACTGTGCCGACAGGCTTGTCTTCTGTTCCACCATCTGGTCCTGCAATTCCGCTGACCGCGATAGAATAATCTGTTTTGAAATGTTTTATTGCCCCTTGCGCCATTTCGCTTACTGTTTCCTCGCTCACTGCACCGAATTTAGTCAAGGTACTTTCTTGCACGCCTAAAATTGATTCCTTCAACTCGTAAGCATAGGCAACTGCCCCACCCCAATAAACTGAAGAACAGCCAGGGTGTTGGGTAATCAGATGTGCAATATAGCCACCTGTACAGCTTTCGGCGGTAGATAAAGTTAAACCTTTATCTTTCATGATATTCAGAATGGCTTGCTCAAGTGGAATATCATCATCAATTACTACAAATTTTTTAATCTTCGAAATAATTTGTTGCGCGTAAGTTTCAACCTCAGTTTTTAAAATTGCCTCATCCTCGCCTCTGGCGGATAAACGTAAGCGAACTTGACCTAACTTAGGCAGATAGGCAAGTTTTATATGCGGGGGTAAACCATCTTCAATATCTTCTATTTCTGCGGCTAAAAACGATTCGCCGATGTTTGCTGTAAGAATTGTTTTATGCACAATCGATGGAAGTACGAACCTCGATTTAATTCTTGGTAGAATCTCATCATCCATTAAATACATCATTTCATAAGGCACGCCCGGCATCGAAACAAATATCTTTTCATTTCGTTCAAACCACATACAAGGAGCGGTTCCGTTTTTGTTAACGATAACCTCGCAGCCATCTGGAACATCGGCTTGCTGAATATTAATATCCAGTAACGGACGCTTATATTTTTCGAAAATCTGACGGACCATATCCAATGCACCTTCATCTCTACGAAAACTCATATTAAAGTACTTTGCTAAAGTTTTTTTGGTAATGTCATCCTTCGTTGGCCCTAAGCCACCGGTAATAAGAATGATGTCTGCCCGCTTTTCGGCATCAGCCAAAGTTTCCAGAATATGATTTTCATCATCAGAAACTGAAGTAACTTGTTTAACAGAAACACCAATTAAGTTTAACTGATGAGCCATCCAGGCTGAATTGGTATCAACGATTTGACCGATGAGAATTTCATCGCCAATGGTAATTATTTCGGCTATCATATTAATATCCCGTACTGTAAAAGCCTTGTCTTTTACTCAGTTTTAAATCTTGTAATATTGATGCTTTAACTTTAATTGTTACTGAATAACTTTTGTAAGCCCCGTATGGAATCCAGTTTACGCTCATATCCCAGCAATGCAAATCGCGGTAAATGGCCAATGTCATTGGTGTCAATCCTTGATTTTTGAAATCATAACCAGAGTTAAATGTAAACTTCCATTTTGGTGTCAGGTTAAAATCACCATTAAAGTTTAAGGTATTGGTAACGGTTTGCACGCCCAAAATGTTTGAATAATCAAAGCGGTAAGAGAAGGCAAAATTCCAGGGAATATTAAAATCCACGAAAGCATTAGGGTCACGATTTACGGCATTCAATTGTTCGGATTGTAAAGGTGTCATACCTTGTTTCTCAATCTGATCTTTTGTTTTATCATATGCGGCATTTTTCTTTTTAAGCGCATCTGCATTGAAGTTGTAATCGAAAGAAAAACCTATATTTTGTAATCGTGGGAAAAAATTTCCACCCTGCCAGAAATAGCGGTTTATTTCTTTTTTGTAAGTATTTCCGTTATAGGTTGTGTCGCCCAATAAATAAGGGTTAAATGTTCCATTATAAGATATGCCCAGCTTATCGGTAAACTGAGAACGACCACTAAAACTGATATCAGATAACTTTCTTGTGGTTGCCAAAAAGTTATATGAGCCACTAAAACTTAAACCTTGAATAATCGGGATTTTCTTTTCGCCTGTACCAGTTGTATCCTTATTCGACCTAACTTTCAATTCTGTGGTATTATCCAGGGTAAACCCAATCGCTGCTTGCCTGCCCGAAAATGAACCAGGAAAAGCCATACCTTCAAATTTGGAGTAAGAAACAGCTCTACCTGTTGTTTGGTCGATTATCGGTTTTTGATCTTGTGCTATAGCTTGTTTATAAATTCCTTTCGAAGGATCTGTAAAATCCGGTGAATAAGTGAAGCTTACACTTGGCGTCATTACATGTCTCAGCTGCTTTATGTTACCCAGATTCTTGAATTCTTTAGTTTTACCATAAATCTTGGTAGACATGCTTGTTGATAAATTATAACTTCCTCCGCGTTGAAAACCACTGATGGTATCTAATCTCGAAGTGTAAGAACCATCAGTATATCTTGTATATCTCTTGTCGATACTTTGAAAATTCCATACTTCATTATAGGTTCCGCCCATACTAAAAGTTAAATACTTAAGTAAAGTAAAGTTCATACCGATTGGAATAGTATGACTAAAGCCTGTTTGTAATTTCCTTAATCCGGCAGGTTTAAATAAGATGCTATCAACAGTGTTTATATTGTTGCTTCCCTGTAAACTATAACCAACAGTAATTTTTTGATACCATTTTTGTTCGCCAGTCCTGTTTTTTGTATCGAAAGGACTTATTGTAGACATATTTAAATTCAAAGTTGGCAATTGCAAAGCGATGGTTCCTGCGCTGAAATCTTGGGTGGCACTCAATGCTGTACTAAAATTAAATAATCCGCCAGCCAATACTTTTGAATAAGCAATACTACTGTTGGAGCTATTTTGGGCGATGGCACGCTGATCATAAGTGGCGTTTGCAGCGGTTGCTTTATAGTAAGAACTAGAACTTAAGTTAACACTTGCAGTAAATGTAGAACCAGGACTAGCATTTGGATTTTGGCTGTGATTCCACCCTATTCTAAAGTTTTTACCAACATCTTCCAAACCCTGAATACCATTTCTGGTACTCGCATAATTTATATTTATGCCGCCGTTAAACTTATATCGTTTTGTGTAATTACTTTGCAGGGAACCTTCATAAGACCCATTTGTGTAAATTGTTCCAAGGAGCTTGGCATCCCAGTAATCGTTTAAACCCAAATAGTAACCAAAGTTTTGAAGAAAGAAACCACGAGTTGCGTCTTCACCAGGCGTGGGTAACATAATGCCCGATGTTCGTTTATTTTGCTTTGGAAAAAAAGCGAATGGCAAAGCAAAGGGTGTCGAAACATCTTCAATTTTCATGTACACCGGCCCTGTGATGATGGTTTTTTCTGTAGCGATACCTTTACTAATCATCAAGCCAAAATGAGGGTGAGGTAAATTACAAGTACTGTACATCATATTCTTAATGTGTACTTCATCATCAGCCTGCTTTTTACTCTGTCCGCCAGAGAAAAATCCTCCCTCTTGCTCAGAAAATACGCCGAAAACCTTCGCACGGGTTGTTGCAGAATTATAGTATAGCGAATCGGCCATCGCTGTGCCCTCTGCTCCGGATTTAAAAATCGGCTTACCTACATATCTCTTGGATTTTGGGTCGGTTCTGCCGCTGGCGAAAATTATATTATTTTTTTGGTCGTACCTTATGTAATCTGCATCTAGTTCAAAATCTCCGTAGGTTACCCGAGCATTTCCATACATGTAAATAATGCTTTTATCTTTACTCATCTTAACCGAATCCCGGGCCTTATACTCCACTTTTTTATCGAGGTCGCTATTATTTTTGGTTTTAATTTTTGATGTATCCCTTTTGGAAGTGTCTTGTTGAACCACCTGCTGCAATGAAAATGCAGAAAATGCGTTAGCTTTACTAACGGTGAGTGTTAATAAAATGACAGAAAATAGTAAAATAGAGTTGCTAAGAAGTTTCAAATTCGTATTTGAATGTTATTTTTGCACAAATGTTTAATCAAAAACGTTCAAAATTAGTGAAAAATATACCATTGATGAATCTTAAAAACCTTTTAACATTTATTATTTGTTTAACACTCTTCAATACAATTGATAATCAAGCGATTGCGCAGGAATATAAAATTAAAACAATTGTAATTGATGCTGGCCACGGTGGTAAAGATGGCGCAACGCATGGCGTTTATTCGAAGGAAAAAGATGTCGCATTAAAAACTGCTCTTAACCTTGGTAAAGCTTTGCAAGACAGTATTAAGGATGTAAAAATAATTTACACCAGGCAAAGTGATGTATTTATTCCTTTATATGAGCGTATTAATATCGCTAATAATGCAAAAGCCGATTTATTTATTTCAATTCACTTAAATGATATGCCGGTTCGCGTATCGAGAGTAGTGGATTATTATAAAAAAGTTAAAGGACGGAAAGTTCCTGTTTACCGCACGGTTACCGCTAAAAGTACATCGACCAGGGGAACCGAAACTTTTGTATCAGGCATGGGCCGAATGGATGAACAGGATGAGGTTATAAAACGTGAAAATGCCTCGATGTTTTTAGAAGATAACTACCAAAAAAACTATGAAGGTTTTATCGCTAACACACCAGAAAATGATATAATGGTTTCTATAATGAAACAAACCAACAGAGATAGAAGCTTGAAATTTGCCTCGATGCTGCAGCAGGAATATATTAGTGCCGGCAGAATTAACAGAGGTGTACAGGAAAAAAGTTTGGCGGTTCTAGCCAGAGCGTCAATGCCCGCGGTACTTACGGAGATTGGCTTTGTGAGTAATCCGGAAGAAGAAGATTATATGAACTCTCCCGAAGGACAAAACGAGATTGTAAACGGAATTATTAAGGCAATAAAGAATTATAAACGTTTAGCCGAAACCTCGTTTTAAATAATTCCGATGAACCATAAACATCCCAAATTATTATTCTTACTTTTTTTAACATTTATTTGTACTCAAAGCACTTTTGCTCAGGGCTATAGAATAAAAACTATAGTTATAGATGCGGGCCATGGAGGCCGAAAACCGGGCGCATCGGGAAGTTTTTCAAAAGAAAAAGATATCTCTTTAAAAGTTGCGTTAAAACTGGGGGCTAAAATAAAAGAAGAGCTTCCGGATACTAAAGTAATTTATACGCGAACTAAAGATGTTGACGTGGATTTATATAAAAGGGCAGAAATTGCGAATGATGCAAATGCAGATTTATTCATTTCTGTTCACTGTAATTCAATGCCACCTGGCAATAAACACATTAAAGGCGTTGAAACTTTGGTAGCAGGTTCGCATAGATTAAAAGAACAGGATGCCGCGATAAGAGAAAATGCGGATATTAAGTTGGAAAAAAATTACAAGAGCAAATACGATGGCTACGACCCTAATAATCCTGCAACTTCGATACTTTTATCACTATTAAAAAATGCCTTTCGGGATAAAAGCATTAAGTTTGCAAAATTAATCCAAAACAGCTACATAAGCAGAGATAAACGTTTAAGCCGTGGCGTTAAAGAACAAGGGGTTTTAGTATTACAAAGATGTGGTATGCCAGCTGTGTTAACGGAAGTGGGTTTTATCTCTAATACAGAAGAAGAAAAGTATATTAACTCAGAAAAAGGACAAAATGAGATTGCTGCATCTATATTGGCAGCAATTAAAACGTATAAAAAAAATATAGAAGTTAAATAATCGGCCGCCTGATTGCTAAAATATTTAACTAAAAGAAATTATACCAAACAAAATCATCAATGTTAACATTATGTAATAGCAATTACATATTTAGCACGAATAAACTAAGAAGTACGCTCAAGCAAGTATTAATTACTAATTTTAGCACTTGTAGCCATTAAATAAAAAACACTCATGAAGATTAAGAACGAAACCAAAGTAGGTATTTTAGCTGCATTTGCCATTGCTTTGTTAATTATTGGATATAACTTTTTAAAAGGAAATTCGATATTCTCTAGTGAAACTACCCTTTTCGCAAGATACACCCGTGTTGATGGTTTAACTGTTTCAAAGCCAATTTTAATAAATGGTTACCAGATAGGTCGTGTTGCAAAACTGCAATTAGAGCCAGGAGGTACTATTTTAGCAACTTTGAGTATCAATAGTAAATATGAAATTCCTGAAAATAGTACTGCCCGTTTAGAAGGTACCGACCTTTTAGGTAGTAAGGCCATTGTAATGTCGTTGGGTAACTCTAAAAAAATGGCTGAAGATGGTTTTACCTTAAATGCAAATGTAGAAAAAGGCTTAATGGAACAAGTTCAGCCGGTACAGAAAAAAGCTGAATTGATTATAGGGAAAATGGATTCAATTTTAAGCAGCGTAAACTCAATACTTAATCCAAACTTTCAAAAGAATGTTGATAAGAGTTTTAACAGCATCGCCGGAACGTTAGCTTCATTAGAAACAACATCTAAAAAAGTTGATGGTTTAGTTGGCTCGGAAAGCGCTCGTATTGAAGCGATTTTTAAAAATGTTGAAGGCATTACGGCTAATCTAAACAACAATAACAAAAAGATTAGTGATATTTTAACGAATATAAATACCGTTACTGATAAATTTGCTGCAGCTAATTTTAAAGAAACATTGGATAACGCAAATAATGCGATTGCCGATTTGCAAAGTGTTATTTCAGGTATTAAAGAAGGAAAAGGTAGCTTAGGTCAATTGTTGAATGATAAAACACTCTCGGATAACCTTAATAACGCGTCTAAAAACCTCGACGCTTTAATGATAGATTTAAAAGCAAATCCTAAGCGTTATGTTCACTTCTCGGTATTTGGTGGTGGTAACAAGAAAGATAAGTAATAATTAATTAATATAAAACGGAGCCTTGCAGTTTACAATTGCAAGGCTTTTTATATTAAAAATTGTTTGAAAAGCAAATATGATACAAAAATTAAAGCTCGTTTCTTCTTTACGCTAAACCTTTTAACAGAAAAAGCTAAAAGGATATCGCTGCTATAAGGTTTATAAACTTCGCTGAGCTTAAAGCTGGAAAGTTCTCCCCTCAATGGCAAGTTCTGTATTTTCGAAAACAGATTGGGTTTCCTCTAGGAGCATTTGAAGTGTTTTGTAACGAGATGAAAAATGACCGATTAATAATTTTTTAACGCCATTAATTTTAGCTATCTCCCCGGCCTGCAAAGCCGTTGTGTGATGAGTTTCATTTGCCCTATCTAAAAGCTCATGCATAAAGGTAGCCTCATGATAAAGGGTATCACATGCTTTTATAACCGGAAAATAATGTTCATCGTACATCGTATCAGAACAATAGGCATAACTTCTGGGCGGATCTGCGGGTGTGGTGTAATCCTCGCTCTTCAAAATCCCACCGTCGGGTAACGTTACGTCAATTCCCTTTTTTAAGGCTGTGTAATAAGCCATCGGAATATCTTCGGTTTTATCTTTTATAAGTTTTCTTTGTCTTTGTTTCTGAATAAATATAAAACCAGTAGTTGGAATGCGGTGATTGAGTATAATTGTTTTGACGATTAAATCTTGATTTTCAAATATTTGCCTCGATTCATCAGCCTCAATAGGAAAAAATTCAATTGGATACCTTAATACCGTATCAGAATATTTAAACTGAATTTCCAGAATTTCCAGCAAGGGCTTCGGGCCAAAAATTTGCATTGGTTTTATCCGGCCATTTAAATGCAAACTTGAAAGTAAGCCAATCAACCCAAAATAATGGTCGCCGTGTAAATGGCTAATGAAAATATAGTCAATTCGGGCAGCTTTGAGGTTAAATTTCGTTAATTGTTGTTGAGTTCCCTCGCCACAATCTATTAAATAAAATTTTTCGTTACAATTCAAAAGCTGTGCAGATGGGTTCCTGTTAAAAACAGGTGTCGCCGAACTGCTTCCTAAAATTGTAACTTCAAACTTCATGCTATATGATGTAAAAAGCCTCGTAGATTTTATAAACTACGAGGCTTGAATTTTATTTTAAATGTACTTATTTATCACCTCTAAACTCTTTTTCCAGTTCATCCATAAAGATGAAATCTGTAGCTTCTGCTAATGTATTAACAAACGTTACAGATTGAAATATGTTTGATAATTCTATTATCGGCGCAATTTCATCATTTATTCCTGTAACGATAAACAAGCCGCCTGCAGCTTTACAAAGCCTGTCGCCAACCAACAAACAACTTAAATCCTGAGCATCGGTACATTCTTTAACATGACTTAAATCTACAATTATGTTCTTAAATCCCTCTGCGTTAAGTAAATATAGTTCTGATTTTAATCCTGGAGCATTATCATTTGTAAACTTCGGCTCCTTAAGCTTTAGAGTTACATACTTATCGTGTTTATCTACTGAAAATTTCATCTCTTCTAATCTTTATTTTACTAATGTAGAAAAATTTATAAGGTTTCCAAAGCCTTTAAAACATTGCTTTCAATACGACTGGAAATCGCATCAGCATTAGCTTTAACAAATTTTTCTCCAACGATTTTTTCATAAAGCTCTATATAACGCTCAGAAATTGAGTTAACTATCTCGGGAGTCATTTCTGGTATCACCTGGCCATCTTTACCTTGAAAGCCATTTTCAATTAACCATTTTCTAACAAATTCTTTTGAAAGCTGCTTTTGAGGTTCATCAGCATTTTGGCGTTCTTCATAGCCATCAGCATAAAAATAGCGTGAAGAATCTGGCGTATGGATTTCATCGATTAGGTAAATAACGCCATCAGCTTTACCAAATTCATATTTAGTATCCACTAAAATTAATCCGCTTTTAGCGGCAATTTCAGTTCCACGCTGATACAAGGCGAATGTATATTTTTCCAGTTGCTCGTAATCTGAGATTGAAACAATTCCTTTTGCTAAAATATCTTCCTTAGAAATATCCTCATCATGGCCAACTGATGCTTTTGTTGTTGGCGTGATGATGGGTTGAGGCAATTTATCGTTTTCTTTTAAGCCATCTGGCAAAGAAACCCCACAAACAGAGCGCTTACCGGCAATATATTCACGCCATGAATGGCCTGCAAGGTAACCCCTGATAACCATTTCGACTTTAAATGGTTCGCAAATACGGCCAACTGTAACCATTGGATCTGGAACGGATAAAACCCAGTTCGGAACAATATCCTGCGTAGCTGTTAAAAATTTAGCTGCAATTTGATTTAATACCTGGCCTTTAAAAGGAATGGCTTCGGGTAACACTACATCGAATGCAGAAATGCGGTCTGAAACAACCATTACCATTAATTTATCGGCAATTGTGTACACATCGCGTACTTTACCCTTATAAAAATTACTCTGATTTGGAAAATTGAAATTGGTTTCTTTTAGTGCTTTCATGAGGGGATAAAAATAGGAAAAAAGTCTTGAATGTCCGAGATCTGAAGACAGAAGATAATCGATGTGAAAGAAAAACCTCATAGTTTAGTAACTATGAGGTTAAAATTATTTTATTTTGATTAAAGCTTGTGTAAAATCTTCATTGGTAACTGTTCCGATAAGTTCATTCTTTACCCTAACTTCAATGATATCACGTAATTTGTTTAACCGAAGTCTGCCTTTAAAAATATGTGTAACATCCTCTTCAGCAAAAGAACACAGGCTATTAAGTGTTTCTTTTCGACAAACCCAATCTTCGTTATTCTTTGTTATAATTAACCTGATTTTATTCGTTAATTTCTCAAAAGAAAGTTTGAAATCGTTTTTTAGATTAATGGTTTCCATAAAATTAAATCAAACTGAAGTTATTAAAAGCTAGTAGATAATGTCTAGCATCTCCCCATCGTCATGCTGAATTTATTTAAGCATCTTTCCTGCTATCAAGACCCTGAAATGAATTCAGGGTGACGACCGCATTAGTAAACTTCCGACTTATTGAATGTCTCCGTAAGCTTTGAGAATATCTTTAACCAACTTATGGCGAACAACATCTTCTCCGCTTAAATAAATAATATCAATGCCTTTAATGTCTTCAAGTATTCTTAATCCGTTAAACAAGCCCGACATTTGTTTTTTAGGCAGATCGACCTGTGTAACATCACCTGTAACGATAAACTTTGCAGTAGGCCCCATTCGCGTTAAAAACATTTTCAACTGCATGTCTGTTGCGTTTTGTGCTTCATCCAAAATCACGAAGCAATTATCGAGGGTACGCCCACGCATAAAAGCCAACGGTGCAATTTCGATGGTTCTGTTTTCGATATAAAATTTAAGCTTTTCGGCAGGAATCATATCATCGAGGGCATCATACAGCGGCCGTAAATAGGGGTCGATTTTTTCTTTTAAATCCCCTGGTAAGAAACCAAGATTTTCCCCCGCCTCAACCGCCGGACGAGTTAAAATGATACGTTTAATTTCCTTATTTTTCAATGCCCTTACAGCTAAAGCAACCGCCGTATAGGTTTTGCCCGTTCCTGCCGGACCGATGGCAAAAAGAATATCATTTTTAGCAATGCTACTTACCATTCTGCGTTGGTTGGCTGTTCTCGCCTTTACCAACAATCCGTTGGTACCGAAAACGATAACCTCGCCGCCGCCGCCGGTAGGCTGTTCAACATCTTTTTTTGCAACACCATTTGCTTTAGCCCCTAAAATAGATTCGACATCATTATTGGTTAATGAGCTGTATTTTTCAAGGTGCGAAACAAGTTGTGTAAACTTGTCTTCAAATGCCTTAAGTTCCTGTTCATCACCAAGAACCTTAACATCACTACCTCTCGCTACCAGTTTCAACTTCGCGAAAGCGCCTTTTATCATCTCGTAATTCTCGTTGTTTGCCCCCCAAAAGTGAGCCGGATTTACGGTATCCAGAGTTAATTTTAATTCGTTCAAACTGTAGTATTTTAAAAAGTTATCGGGGTATATTAATTAAAATTTGAATATTTGCAGACGCTTATGCCTCTACACAAGAATAAGCAATAATAATGAATTTTTAATGGGGATAATTACTTTAACAACAGATTTAGGTTCGAAAGATTTTTACCAGAGCGCCCTTAAAGGTAGTCTGTTAAGTCTTATGCCTAGCGTTAATTTAGTTGATATTACCCATGAAGTTCCATCCTTTAATATTTCTTACGCTGCATTTGTTCTAAAAAACGCTTATCCATATTTCCCGAAAAATACTGTACACCTGATAGGAATTGATTCTGTATATAGCGAAAACACCAAGTACATAGCTGTTAAACATCGCGACCACTATTTTGTAGGAGCCGATAATGGTATTTTCTCTTTGCTTTTTGATGATGTTCCTGAAGATGTGGTAGAACTGAATATCATGCAGGATTTAAAGTATCTTCACTTTCCATTGGTTGATATTTTTGTAAAAGCTGCTACTCATTTAGCTAAGGGCGGCAAGTTAAAAGACATCGGTTTACCTGTAGCAGAGATTGAGCAAAAGATGCTTTTACATCCTGTTATTGAGCGAGATATCATTCGTGGAAGCGTAGTTTATATTGATACATTTTGTAACGTAATTACCAACATTACGAAAGACCTTTTTACCAGAATTCAAAAAAACCGTGATTTCACTCTGTACTTTAGAAAAAGTGAAACCATTACCCAGTTAAGCTGGCATTACAACGAGGTTCAAGAGGGTGAAAAACTTTGTTTATTCGGAATTAGCAATCATCTGGAAATTGCCATTAACAAAGGTAAAGCGAGTGGCTTATTGGGTTTGCATCTTGGCGATATTGTAAGAGTTGAATTTCATCCTTAAAAGCTGAAAGATTAAAGCTTTATTTGCGAACATCCATAAGCGGGTTCGTCATTGCTAGGCACGAAGCAATCTTAATACGCTTGCAATAAAGCTAGTTGTAAGATTGCTTCGTGCCTCGCAATGACGCGTGCGAATCAAAACAACTTGTACTATTTTCACGTTTATATCGAATGAAGAAATATTTTTGTCTATTTACCATCTTATTTTTAGCTTTCGAAAGTCTTGCCCAACAAGACAGCGCATCGTACGCCGCCCAACGAGTTAAAGTTAATTCTATGCTTACAGAGCGAAGTGCAAAGTTTGGTCAATATGATGAAAGCCTAAACCAGCGTACAGGTATTTTCGGTTGGCAAACTAAAAGAGATATTAAAAACTCAAATGAGATTCTTCGCCAGGTTGTTTTAACAGACAATAATATTTTCAAAGAGCTAAAAGTATTGATGGATTATAAAGATTTGGAAAACCAAAAGAAAGTGGAAGTTGCAGATAATTCGCAAGAACGAATTGAAAATTATATGCGAACCATCAAGAAATTGCAAGACCAAAATGAAGAATTAAAAAGCGAAATCACAAAAAAAAATAATGGGGGTTTATCCATTTATATAATAGCCTTTTTGCTTTTGGTAATGTCTGGGGGATTCTATTTCTTCAATAAAAAACTGAAAAAACATGAAAAAGGCACTGTTTAAAGCTTTGGTTAAAATCAATAATGTGATTCTACCAAGTCTGATAAAAAAAGATCCGAATAAACTCACAACTTTTCAGAAAGCGATATTGGGTTACCGCTATTGGGTGCTTACTAAAGCTCTGGATTAATACACTGTCATGCTGAGCCTGTCGAAACACGATTATTCTTCGACAAGCTCAGAATGACAATTAATCTACTTCTTAAAATGCTCAATAATCAAAGTTGCCAATTCCGTACCAATACGTTCTTGCGCTTCGTTAGTTGAGGCCCCAATGTGCGGGGTTAAAGAAATTTTCGGATGCGTTAAAATTGCCGCCAAAGGTGTTGGCTCGTTATCAAAAACATCTAAACCTGCGAAAGCAACTTTACCAGAATTTAGTGCTTCAATCAAAGCTTGCTCATCAATTGTTCCGCCACGCGAGCAGTTTACAATGCCAACTCCATTCTTCATTTTAGCAAATTCTTCAGCGCCTAAAATAGGTTTATCAGCAAATGGTGTATGCAAACTAAAGAAATCGCTACCGGCAATTACTTCATCTAAAGAAACTGTTTTAATTGGGATGCTTAGAGATTTACCGCCCTGAAAATCCAAAGTAATTTCAGATTCTGATGGATATAAATCGTAGGCCAAAACATTCATGCCCAAGCCTAAAGCAACTTTTGCCGTTGCACGGCCAATGCGACCGAAACCAATAATTCCAATGGTTTTTCCACTTAATTCAGTACCTTTTGCATATGCTTTTTTAAGGTTATTAAATTGAGTTGCGCCCTCTAAAGGCATTTTACGATTCGCATCTTGTAAAAATCTAATCCCCGTAAACAAATGAGAAAAAACTAATTCTGCTACTGATAGCGAAGACGCTGCCGGTGTATTCACTACCGCAACACCCTGACTACGGGCATATTCAACATCGATATTATCCATACCAACGCCACCTCTGCCAATTAATTTGATGTTCGGAACGGCATCAATCAATTCTTTTCTAACTTTTGTAGCGCTACGAACTGTAATGGCATCGTAGTTTTTTAAAGCTTCGGCCAATTGTTCTTGTGGAATCGTATCTGTATCAACCTGGAAACCAGCTTTTTCTAATAATTCTTTTCCGATAGGATCTATCCCATCGTTTGCTAATATCTTAATCATCGTTATTTATGATTGCCCGGATTACGTAAACACAAATTATAAATGCTCATTCGCGTTTATCTTCTCCTATATATGGTTAAATGTAATTTAATTTGCTTTCGCTTGTTTTTCTTCGAAAGATTGCATGGCATCAATTAAAGCATGTACGCTGGTAATTGGCAAAGCATTGTACATCGATGCACGGAAGCCACCAACGCTTCGGTGGCCTTTAATACCAACAATACCTTGTTCCTCAGCAAATTTCAAAAACGGTTTCTCTAATTCAGCATTTTCCATCACGAAACACACGTTCATTCTGGAGCGGTCTTCAACCGCACAAGTACCTTTAAACAAAGGATTACGGTCAATTTCTCTATAAAGTGCTTCAGCTTTTTGTTTATTTTCTTTCTCAATTTCAGCAACACCACCTTTCGATTTTAACCAGCGAAGATTTAATAGGGCAACATAAATGGAGAAAACCGGAGGTGTATTGTACATTGAACCATTATCAATATGAGATTGATAATTTAGCATTGATGGATTTTTACGGTCGATTTTTCCAAGTGCTGAATCTTTTACAATAACAATTGTTAAACCTGCAGGACCGATATTTTTTTGTGCGCCAGCATAAATTAAATCAAACTTTGAAACGTCAATCACACGGCTCATAATATCTGATGACATATCGCAAACTACAGGAACACTTGTTGCTGGAACCTCAAAAAGTTCTGTTCCATAAATCGTATTGTTCGAAGTATAGTGGAAATATGCGCTATCAGCTGGGATTTCGAAATCTTTTGGAATAAAAGTGTAATTCGAATCTTTTGATGAGGCAACAACATTAACATTGCCCACAAATTTAGCTTCTTTTAATGCTTTGGTTGCCCAAACACCCGAATCTAAATAACTTGCCGTTTGTCCATCGCCCAATAGATTAATCGGAACCATTGCAAACTGCAAACTCGCACCGCCTTGCAAAAACAAAACGGAATAACCCGATGGCACATTTAATAACTCTTTTACCAACTTATCGGCTTCAGCAACAACTGCCTCAAATTCGGTTGTTCTATGCGAAATTTCTAAAATTGATAATCCATCGTTAAAATCTAAAACTGCCTGTGCAGCTTGTTTAAATACTTCTTGAGGTAAAATACAAGGGCCTGCGCCAAAATTATGCTTCATCTTATTATATAAATGATTATGGCGGTAAATGTAAAATTTTTATAGCAGTTATACCTACAAAATCGTATCATAAAAAATTAAATTTTGTTAAAAATTAAGCAGAAATTAAGAGTTTTGTTGCCTTTTTTGCAATTAAAACGATTAACCTAATCTTGAAGATTAGAATTATTAAAAACCGAAAAATTAGTCCTTCAGTTTACGTAGTCCCGCCATCCGCTTCAATCTTTTTCAACCTAACAACCATAGAAAACCTTAAAAATCTAATCAAAAATATTTCCGCTTTTGTCGGGTTTAGATTACTCAGGCTTTGTAATTCTTAGGACAGCTTTCTATACAAATTTTATAATTTGGCTCGAACTTCAAGCACCAATTAAAAAAACACTCAGCTAAAGCAGGCTACAAGAAATAGCATAATTTATAAGCAAAACGAATATCCATTACCCTTTGGTTTCAACCAGCAGAAATATAATTGTAATGAAATACAAAATTCTACAATCCATCAATTTTGGTTAATTTTTCAACTTCACAATCAGCTTCAAGTTAAACTGTCTGCCAGTTAAATAGTTAGGAATTGCATACTGAACATTGTCAACATCCTTCAGCCACAGATAAGATACTGTATTGTTTATATTCAACATGTTAAAAACTTCGAAAAACAGTATAACTGAATTAAAATTCTTATCTAAAAACTTAGGTTTATGCAAGGCTGCATCATCAAGAAAATCTTTCGAAAAACCTATATCGACTCTTTTATATGATGGAACATAAAATTTATCTAAATATTTTGGAGTTTGCGACGGACCAATTGGCATACGAGCGCCATATAACGCATTAAGGTGAACTTTATATGTTGGACTGTTTAACAACCGGTCTTGAAAAAAAATTGAAAAGTTAACCCTTTGGTCGGTTGGGCGCTTTAAATAGCCAGGATAAATCGTTTCGCCATTTTGAACATAATTATCGCCAATAATATCTTCGTTGGCATGCATAACCGACATACGAAAATAGGAAACCAAATCCTTTACGAATTCGCCGCCAATACTAAAATCTGCTCCATAAGCATAACCCCGCGAAACCTCGTTAGCTAAATATTTAATTCTAAGGTTATCAATTTTATAAGGAATCAGCCTATCAGAATATTTGAAATATGCTTCGGAAGTAAACTTTAAACGAGTTCCAAATGCATCAAACGCATAATCGTAACCAACAGAAGTATTATAAGAACTTTGTGCTTTTTGATTGATGTTTAACTTTCCCGTAAAATCGCGAATGGTTCTGTATGATGGCGGTTGTTTGTAAACCCCGGCTGTAAACCTAAATATTTTATTGTTCGAATTAGGTCGGTAAGCAATCATCATTCTCGGACTAATTAACAACTGCTTGCTTAAAGAACTGTAAGTTGCACGGGCACCGAGTTGAAGTTCTGCATAATTTGAAAGTGAATAACTATCCTGAATAAAAGCGCTATAATTCTTAATATCGATATTGTTTTCGACGTTTATAACATTTTGCATTACAATATTTTTAGAATTATCAGGTATAATATAACCCGCTGAATCGGTGTAATTGTATTCATTTAACCGGTCATCGTATTTGGATTTACCAAACTTCAATCCCCAGGAAAATACATGGCTATTAAAATTTTGGTCAACTTTAATTTCGGAAGCAAAAATTTGCGTATTTAAACTATTGCGACCGTAATTATAATAACTTCCAATGCCCCTGTTTTTCGTAGTCGGACCAAAATTTTCTACTGGAAAAGTATTATCAACTTCATCGAAAATGTAACTACCATCAATATCAAAACGCTCTCTTTCGATGGTATTGAAATAGCTGTTAATGAATTTGATAAGCAAATTCGGTTTCGGCGAATATGTTGCTGTAATTGCTGTTCCCAGCGTTTGGTAATCGTCAATTTCCTGTCCGGTGTAATCAACATTTAAGCGCAGCGTAGTGCTGATCGTTCCAAATTGTGTTTCACGGTTGGTAGGTAGCAGCTTAAACTCACCTATATTAATGTTTCCCAAAATGCTTATGTTAAATTTTGGAGAAAAATCATATTGGTACATCAACTGTGCATCAGCAAAATTTGGATTATAGCTTCCTTTTTCATCTTGCTTAATCAATACGCTCGAATTGTTTTTATACCGCAATCCTGCCAACAAAAAACTTCGTTTAAAAATCCTTTTTGCAGTTAATGATGTATTTAAAAAGCTTGAACTTAAAATTGTTTGGTTGCTATCAGGTTTATCGTAATGAATATCCAAAACGGATGAAAGCTTATCACCATATTTTGCCTCAAACCCGCCTGCAGAGAATTTAGCTTTAGTTACCAATTCGGAATTTATGAAACTCAAACCCTCCTGCTGCCCGTTTCTAATTAAAACAGGCCTGTTGATTTCTATGTCATTAATGTAAATTAAGTTTTCGTCAAAATTTCCACCCCGAACACTATATTGAGCGCTAAGTTCATTATTAGTTGAAACGCCAGGTAAAGTTTTAAGCATGGTTTCAAAGTTGCCCGAAACCAGTGGCATAGAGGCAATGTCTGCAATATTAATGGTAGTAGTATTACTCAGCTGATTCTGTTTATTCGTAATATTTACTTGTTCCAACTCATTAATATTAGCAATCAAATTTACCTGTTGGGTAATCCTGGCGCCCGAACGTTCGTTAAATTTCAGCGTTTGAGGTTGATAGCCGAGTAGTGAATACTTGATGCTAAAGGTTTTTAACCTGGAATAAATGGTATAAACACCAAATTCATCGGTTACAGTAGATTGTGCCTGACCCAAAACGATAACCGTAACTTGAGATAACGGTAAATTTTCTTCGTTATAGACTATTCCCGAAATCCTAACCAATGGCTGCGCTACAACTAAGCTGCAGCCTGCAATTAAAAGAAAAAGGATTAGCCGGAGTTTAAGCATTTTTTAGCGTAGAGGTTTTGTATTTTTTCACCGCAGATGCACACAAATTTTTCCAACGAAAACGTGTAATGACATGGAAATACTTTTCCGTGATTTCATTGTGCTGTGGCTGATTAATTGCCGTTACATTCCATCTGAATTTATACTTATTACCAATAGTTAAAATTTAAATAATAATGTCCCTGGATACCAGACTTTTCATTTTAGAAATCGTTTCCGTTGGATTATCTGTTGCGAAAATCGCATTTCCAGCTACAAAAGCGTTAGCACCTGCTGATGCTAATGTAGAGATATTTTGCAAACCCACGCCGCCATCAACTTCAATAATTAATTCTTCGTTTACGCCTTGAATCAAGCCTTTTAAATCCTGAATTTTCTTGTAAGTATTGTGTATAAAAGCTTGCCCGCCAAAACCTGGGTTTACCGACATAATCAAAACCAAATCTAAATCTTCAATAACATCTTGCAATAAAGTAACAGGCGTATGCGGGTTTAAAGCAACGCCAGCTTTACATCCTGATGCTTTTATTAATTGAATGGTTCGGTGCAAATGTGTACAAGCTTCATAATGAACAGTAATTCTGTCTGCGCCGGCCTTTGCAAATTCGGGGATAAATTTGTCTGGTTCAACAATCATTAAATGCACATCCAGTGTTTTGGTTGCATATTTTTTAACAGCAGCCATCACTGGGAAACCAAAAGAAATATTTGGCACAAAAATGCCGTCCATAACATCAACATGAAACCAATCAGCTTCACTTTGATTAATCATTTCGATGTCGCGTTGTAAGTTGCCAAAATCGGCAGAGAGTATGGATGGGGCAATGAGGTGTTTCATTTAATTTTTTTTGTCGTCATTGCGAGGAACGAAGCAATCTTAAAGCATTAGGTAAAGCGTAAAAAAGATTACTTCGTGCCTCGCAATGACAAATTGGTTAAACTATATTCGTGACAATGCAAGTTACAAAATCATTTTAAACTTAGTTATACCTCAACAAAAAACCCTTTCGGCTGAAAGGGTTTAAATTTATTTCAATTTAATTTCAATCGTTTGTCCATCTCTGGTAACTTCTACGAACTTTTCAAGTCTGTCGGTGTAATTATTGGTATAATCCTGATAGTCATAGTAATCCGTCCGGCCACCATAATTATTGTAGCCACTACCGCGGTAAACTGGCATAGTTCCCGACTTAGTATAGCCAGCAATGGCTTGAATAAAATATTTACCAGGTTTCATTTTGGTAAATTTGAATCTTCCGTACTCATCACTTTGAGCGGTAATTCGCCAACGGAAAGCTTCTTCGGACATATAAATACTGGTTTTTTTATTCTCCTTTTTCTTTCTCAATCTATACCATTCTTCAAAATAGGTTGTTACAGGAAACAGACTTACCTGAACATTTGCTGCTTTTAGTTTTGGTGCTAGCGGTGTTCTGTAACCTAAAGTTGATTTTGGTCCTGTAATGGCAACGCCCTCAATACTCGATGTACCTAAGGCCAGCATGCTTTTAGCTTGCAGCGAATCAAAAGGAACTTGAGGATAAAAGGCCGCCTTTTGTGCATTTGCGCTAAAGAAAGTGATTGTAATAATTAGGGATAGCATGATGATTTGTAGTTTCCTCATAAGTTAGATATAGAATTTGTTTTTTAAAAATGTATTTATAATATTACATAATTAAACTATTTAGGAATAAAAACCAATAATCATGAAAAAATATTTAATCATAATAATCCTGAGCTTTATTGCCAAACGCTCCGTTGCACAAAAAGAAAGGCCGTGCGGTATGAAGGATGGATTGCAAGAAGGCACTTGCAAACAGTTTTATGGCAATGGAAAAACCAGTGTAATCGAAAATTGGAAAAAAGGTAAAAGAGTGGGAATCGCCAATTACTATTATGAAAGTGGTCAATTGAAAGCTACAGGCAATTTTACAAAAGACAAACGGAATGGAGAGTGGAAGTATTATTACGAAAATGGAATTTTAGAAGCCGATGAATTTTACGTTTATCGTGATTTTGCCGAACTAAAAGAGGGCACGTTTAAAAAGTTTTTTAACAATGGACAGCTTAATGAAAACTCTATTTATGTAGATGATAAATTGGAAGGAAGCTACACCTTATACTTTAACAACGGTGCTATCGCTCAACAGGGTGCTTATCGTAAAGATAAACAAGAGGGAAATTGGAAAAGCTTTTTCGAAAGCGGAAAACCTAAGTGTGAATCTACCTATGTAAACGGGAATAAAGAAGGAACCAGGGTTTGTAAAGACGAAAAAGGCAAAATCATCAGCGAAGAAGTTTTTAAGAACGGCATTAAAATAAAATAGTTGTAATAAAAAACCCTTTCAGCATAAAAGCAGAAAGGGCTAATTTTAATATTTAAAGCGCTCCATTAGGAGCTTTTGGTTACGCTTTTGGCGCAGCTGGTTTTTCTGGCCTTGGCAATAAAACTTTACGAGAAAGCTTCATTTTACCTTGTTTATCGATATCCAATAATTTAACCTCGATTTTATCACCTTCTTTTAAAACACCATCCATGGTTTCTAAACGTTCCCATGAAATTTCAGAGATGTGTAGTAAACCATCTTTACCTGGCATAACCTCAACAAATGCACCAAATGGCATAATTGATTTTACTTTACCCTGGTATACTTCACCAATTTCAGGTTTAGCAACGATGTTACGGATACGGGTGACTGCAGCATCGATAGCTGCTTTATTATCAGCGAATACTTCAACGATACCTTTTCCATCAACTTCCTCGATTGAGATTGAAGCGCCGGTTTCGCGTTGCATTTCTTGAATAATTTTACCTCCAGGACCGATAATCGCACCAATAAATTCTTTCTCAATAGTTAAAGAAACAATGCGTGGAGCGTGTGGTTTATAATCTTCATTTGGCGAGCTGATTGTTTTCTTCATCTCGTTTAAGATGTGTAAACGACCTTCTTTAGCTTGCAATAAAGCTTTTGTTAAAACTTCGTATGATAAACCATTGATTTTTAAGTCCATTTGGCAGGCAACAATACCGTGTTCAGTACCAGTTACTTTAAAATCCATATCGCCCAAGTGATCTTCATCACCTAAAATATCAGAAAGGATTGCATATTTACCGGTTTTCTCATCAGTAATTAAACCCATTGCAATACCAGAAACCGGCGATTTAATTTTGATACCTGCATCCATAAGTGCTAAAGTACCAGCACAAACAGTTGCCATAGATGATGAACCGTTAGATTCTAAAATATCAGAAACCACACGAATAGTATAAGGATTTGCCTCACCTTGTGGCAATACTTTTTTCAATGAACGCTGCGCTAAAGCACCGTGACCAATCTCACGGCGACCGGCACCTCTGTTTGGTCTAACTTCGCCAGTGGAGAAACCTGGGAAATTATAGTGTAATAAGAATTTTTGGTAACCGTTGAAGAAAGCACCATCAATCATCTGCTCATCATCTTTGCTACCTAATGTAACTGATGTTAATGATTGTGTTTCACCACGCGTAAATACCGCCGAACCGTGAGCAGCAGGTAAATAACCTACTTCGCTCCAGATTGGACGAATTTCAGTAGTCTTACGACCATCTAAACGAATACCTTCATCTAACAATAGATTTCTAATCGCATCGTACTGAACATCATGATAATAATGTTTAGCCATTGCTTTAGTTAAATCTGCAGTATCTTCCGGCATTGCCTCGAAAAATTCATTGATAATAGCAGTAAAACCAACTTTACGCTCATCTTTATTTGAACCCGATTTTGCTACAGCATACACTTTATCGTAAGTATCAGCATAAACCTTAGCTTTTAAATCAGCATCATGGTCTTCGTGGCTATATTCACGTTTTACAGTTTTACCGGTTGCTTCAGTTAATTCGACCTGAACCGCACATTGAACTTTAATTGCATCGTGTGCAAATTTTAAAGCTTCAACCATTTCATCTTCCTGAATCTCATCGCACTCACCTTCAACCATACCGATATCGTTGGCCGAACCAGCAACCATAAATTCCAAAGTTGCACGCTCTAAATCGCTAGCTAATGGGTTGATTACCAATTTACCATCAATTTTTGCAACACGTACTTCAGAAATCGGACCGTTGAAAGGAATATCAGAAACTGATAATGCAGCTGATGCTGCTAAACCTGCCAAACAATCTGGCATTATATTTTTATCAGCAGAAATTAATGAAATCATCACCTGCGTATCAGAGTGATAATCAGATGGGAACATCGGGCGTAAAGCCCTATCAACCAAACGAGAGATTAAAACCTCATAGTCAGATAATCTTGCTTCACGACGTAAAAAGCCACCCGGAATACGACCTGTAGCCGCATATTTTTCTTGATAATCAACCGATAAAGGTAAGAAATCAGTACCTGGTTTAGCACCAACAGTGGATACAACCGTTGCTAACAACATCGTATCGCCCATTTTTACTACAACCGAACCATCAGCTTGTTTAGCCAATTTACCGGTTTCGATTTCTACAATTCTGCCATCGCCCAAATCGAACGATTTTTTTATTACATTCATTTAAATAGAATTATGGTGTGTTTTCCTCTTTCTACACACCGTTGTTTATATATGTTTTTGTTTTTGCAAACGAAGATAAGATTTAAAAACCCTATCTATAATAAATCCCGTTAAAATATTTAACAGGAATGTAAAAAGCCATTCTCTAAAGAATGGCTTTCGCTGATAAAATTCGCTTATTTTTGTTTAATGATATCACGAAGCTCTAAAGCTTTAATGATAGCACGGTAGCGCTCAATATCTTTTTTGTATAGGTAAGCCAAAATACCGCGGCGTTTACCTACCAATTTTTGAAGTGACAACTGAGTAGAGAAATCTTTACGATTTTTCTTTAAGTGTTCTGTTAAGTGCGCAATACGGTATGTAAATAACGCTACTTGACCTTCTGCAGAACCCGTGTTGGTTTCTACTTCGCCGTGTTGTTTAAAGATTTCGGCTTTCTTTTCCGGACTTAAATACATTCTTGAATAATATTAAAGCAATAAAAAATTAATTAATTGTGCCGCAAAGATAAAGCTATTTTTGATTATTAGCAAGTGTAATTTACAGATAGAATGTTTAAGCTAACAGACTGATTATTTGGAAAGCAAGGGTCCGCTTTACATCGGTTGCACCTGCCCCGCCCCCGCTGCAATCTTTTTGCCTATCGTACTTTCTTTGCCTTCTTTGCGAGGAGGAACGCCGAAGCAATCTCATTCAGAAAGTGCTACAAAAAGTATTTCCGCTAAGTCGGGTTTAGAAAACTTAAGGTTGAGCGATGAAGTTCGGCATTCCTAGAACTAGTATCGAAATCATATTGACGATGGCTCATTGTCTACTTAATTGATATTCTTAAACCAAGCTTTCCCATAATCTAATCGAATCAAAAAATCTTTGAACGATTCTCCAACTTCAACATGGCTATTAATATCTAAATCTATAAATGAAGATAGAACTACTCTAAAATTTCCATTATTGATTAACTCAATTGCGACAAATTCACTAGCCCCATTACTGCCAATTGCAATAGTATTTGGTAAGTTCTCTATTACGCCGTAGTTCTTATTTATATCTAATATTTCATCAACATCCCAAAGCCTCACGAATTCTTCTCCAATAAATCCTTCAAAGCCTAAGTAATTTTCAAGGTAATATCTGTAATCATCTGGAAGTCTAAATTTTATACTAGCTTCAATTTCTCCAATATTAATTAAACTATTTTTATTGAGTCTTTCAAAATTATACTTATTGAAGATTTCGGTAATTAGTTCCATTCAAACGAGACTTATATTTGATTTACTAATCACAATTCCTTTTCCTTTAGGTATTTTCAATGGTTTTCCTCCATTCATTACTACTTCTAGTCGATTAAGCTTAAATAATTCTAACAATCTGTCTTCTGCCGAAAGAGATAAGAATTTTACTTCCCGATTTCTTACTCTTTAATGTCCGAATTATATATTTTCAATCGACCCATAATTTAAAATTACACAAAAACTTAAAATACATCTAGTATTTAAAACCTTACTTTTGCACAAAACAATTACCCTTGGAAAAGAATCAATTCAGCATTTTCGAAAGCGAGTTACGTGTACGACCTGACGATATAGACATGTTTAACCATGTACACAACAGTAAATACCTCGATTATGTATTGGCAGCCCGTTATGAACAAATGGAAAAATTCTATGGAATGCCCTGGGAACATTTCACCAAACAAGGTTTAGGCTGGGTAGTAAGCCATGTAGATATCAATTTCAAACGGCCTCTTTTAATGAACGATTTGATGTTAATCAGAACTGGTATTTTAACCATGCATGATAAAGGATGCTCTGTTCAGTTCGAAATCATCAATAAAAAAACTGGCAAAGTAGCTTCAGATGGGATTTTTGATTATGTACTAATTGATTTAAACACCAGTCGCGGCACAAAGGTTACCGAAGAAATGATTAAAGCGTATAGTATTTAATAATGATAAGTCGTCATTTCGAGCGAAGCCGAGAAATCTTTGGAACTGATTGAATTCAGGCTCAAAGATTTCTCCATTTCGCCTTGCTTCAGTCGAAATGATGACTAGCCATTATATTATCTTTTAATTGAAACAGTTCAATCAACACCTTAAAATACAACGCCTCGGTTAGTGTCTTCACGAATCGAAACATATTACTTATCACATTCTCAACTCAAAGATTTGATTCCGTGATTTCTGTGTTTCCGAGGCCAATAATTAATCAACCGCTTAAAAATCAGTCATTAAAATTTGACAATAAGAAAATTTATTTATCTTTGCGCTATCAAAAAGAATAGAACCAAGATAGTATCTGCAATCCGTTTGAGGTTTTAAATAACCGAGGATTCCCTCCAATTTCAATTTCAGATAGGTACAGTTAACTGCCTATCTTATGGTTTATTCATTACATATTACAAAATATTTTTATGTCACAGTCAATAAAGACACAGGGCAAACTATCTTCTTTTTTTGAGGTACTGGTACAATCTCTAAAGGGCCACGAAGTTGATTTAACTTCAATCAGTATTAAAAGAGCAATCATTTTACTGGCTATTCCGATGATGTTGGAAATGGCAATGGAATCGGTTTTCGCATTGGTCGATTTATATTTCGTTGGTCATTTAAAAAACAGTAGTCATGCCATCCAAACCGTAGGTTTAACCGAATCGGTTCTAACTATTATATATTCCTTGGCGATTGGCTTAAGCATGGCCGCAACTGCCGTGGTAGCCAGAAGAATTGGCGAGAAAAATCCGGAAGCAGCAGCAAAAGCAGGCATGCAAACCATTGTAATTGCAGTAGCTGTTAATATTTTAATCAGCATTGCTGGCTTAATTTATGCCAGAGATATTCTTTTATTAATGGGAGCTTCAACAGAAACTGCATCTCATGGAACAACTTTCGTACGGATTATGATGGGCGGAAGTATCATAATTGTGCTTTTATTTTTAATCAATGGAATTTTTCGTGGTGCAGGAAACGCTGCGATTGCCATGCGGAGTTTGTGGATTGCAAACATTGCAAATATCATTCTATGCCCTATTTTTATTAATGGTTTTGGGCCGGTTCCGGCTTTTGGTTTAACTGGCGCTGCAATTGCCACAACGATTGGTCGTGGCTTGGGTGTAACTTACCAGGTTTACAATTTGTTTAATGGTAAAAATGTGTTGAAAATTAAGATCAGTCAATTCATCCCTGATTTTGAACAAATTAAAGCAATTGTAAAAATCGCCGCTCCAGCCATTTTCCAATTTGTTATTGCAAGCTGCAGCTGGGTATTTTTAGCTGAATTAGTTGCAACCACGGGTGGCGATGAGGGTTCGGCTGGTTACCAAACTGCATTACGTTTAATGATGTTTTTTATGTTGCCCGCCTGGGGTTTGAGTAACGCAGCCGCAACTTTAGTTGGACAGAATTTAGGGGCTGGGCATATTGACAGGGCCGATAAATCAGTTTTCCAAACCTTAAAATACATCATCATTTTTATGGCTGTAGTGAGTGTGATATTCTTAACCTGCGGCCATTTATTTGCATCATTCTTCACTTCTGACGCTAAGGTGATTGAAATTGCGAGTCGTGCCCTTAAAATATTGAGTTTTGGCTTTGTGATTTATGGAGCAGCCATGGTTTTTAGTAGTGCTTTTAACGGTGCAGGTGATACCTGGACACCAACCAAAATCAATATTTTTGCTTTTTGGTTGTTCCAAATTCCATTAGCATACTTCCTCGCTAAATATTTGGAGCTGGGTCCAACCGGCGTTTTCATTGCCATTCCTACAGCTGAAGCTGGTATTGCAGTTGCAGCTTTTATCATATTTAAAAAAGGCAAGTGGAAGAAAACGATGGTTTAGTTTTTGTTTGCCCCGTAAACACGGATTTACTCGGAATTGGGATTTTAGTGATTTGCCACAGATAAACCGAATAAAAACAGATACATTCGGAATAGTATATGAATAAAGCTCTCCGTGGTTTCCGTGTTTCCGTGGCAAAAAAAAATAGGCGTTTAGAAAGAAAACACTCAAAAAAACCTTTGTATCTTATTAAGTAAACCTGATTGTAGTGGAAATACTTTTTGTTCATTGATATAACTAGATTGCCGCGTCGTACCCCCTCGCAATGACGGAAATTTGAGCACAACACTATGACAAAAAGATTGCAACGAAAAGCAGGACTGCTGCAACCGAAAAATTACTGCTTTTGCTTTTCAGATAGCTAAAATCCACCCATCTTTTACACGTTAAATTTTCCATTAAAAACTATATCTTTGCGCAAAGATGAAGCATATACGTAATTTTTGCATTATTGCACATATAGACCACGGAAAGAGTACTCTTGCTGATAGGTTATTAGAATACACAGCGACGATTTCGCAGCGTGAAGCGCAAGCTCAATTGCTCGATAACATGGATTTGGAACGTGAGCGAGGCATTACCATTAAAAGTCATGCCATACAAATGAACTACAAAGTTGGCGATATTGAGTATAATTTTAATTTAATTGATACTCCTGGACACGTTGATTTTTCTTATGAAGTTTCACGTTCAATCGCAGCTTGCGAAGGTGCTTTACTTATTGTTGATGCCTCGCAGGGAATTCAGGCACAGACCATTTCGAATTTATACCTGGCTCTAGAACACGATCTGGAAATTATTCCGATTTTAAATAAAATGGACTTGCCGGGGGCAATGCCCGAGGAAGTGAAAGACCAGATTATCGATTTAATTGGGTGTAAACGAGAAGATATTATTCCTGCATCGGGTAAAACAGGTATGGGAATTCCTGATATTATTCAGGCAATTGTAGATAGGGTTCCCGCTCCGGTTGGCGACCCTGACGCACCTTTACAAGCTTTAATTTTCGACTCTGTTTTTAACTCATTCAGAGGGATTATTGCCTACTACAAAGTGGTTAATGGCGAGATTAAGAAAGGCGATAAAGTTAAATTTATTAATACAGGTAAAGAATATCTGGCTGATGAGGTGGGCATTTTAAAGCTCGATATGGCGCCACGCAATGTGGTTAAAACCGGAGATGTGGGTTACATTATTTCCGGAATTAAAGAAGCCAGAGAAGTAAAAGTTGGTGATACAATAACAACCACTGCCCGACCATCGTTAGATGCCATTCAGGGGTTTGAAGAAGTTAAACCAATGGTTTTTGCAGGTATTTATCCTGTAGATACCGATGAATTTGAAGAGCTTCGCGAGGCGATGCACAAGTTGCAGCTGAATGATGCATCTATAGTTTTCGAACCTGAAAGTTCTGCTGCACTTGGTTTTGGTTTCCGTTGCGGATTCCTTGGAATGCTTCACATGGAAATTATTCAGGAACGTCTGGAACGTGAGTTCGACATGACGGTAATTACCACAGTGCCTAACGTTTCGTACATTGCACATACCACTAAGGGTGCCGAAATTTTTGTAAATAATCCATCTGATTTACCCGACCCTAGCAAGTTAGATTCGGTTGAAGAGCCGTATATTAAAGCCAACATTATTACTAAAGCAGACTTTGTTGGACCTGTAATGTCTCTCTGTATTCAGAAACGAGGAACAATTGTAAATCAATCCTACTTAACATCAGACAGAGTTGAATTGGTTTTTGAAATGCCAATGGGCGAAATTGTCTTTGATTTTTATGACAAATTAAAAACGATTTCAAAAGGTTATGCATCTTTTGATTATCATCAGGTTGGTTACCGAAAATCTGATTTGGTTCGTTTGGATATGTTAATTAATGATGAACCTGTTGATGCATTATCCTCTCTAATTCATAGAAGTAATGCCTATGATTTCGGAAAGAAAATCTGCGAAAAATTGAGAGAATTAATCCCCCGCCAGCAATTTGAAATTAAAATACAGGCATCAATAGGCGCTAAAGTTATTGCCCGCGAAACCTTGAGCGCTTTACGTAAAGATGTAACTGCCAAATGTTACGGTGGCGATATTTCCCGCAAACGTAAGTTGCTAGAAAAACAGAAAAAAGGTAAAAAACGCATGCGCCAGGTTGGAAACGTGGAGATTCCACAAAGTGCGTTTATGGCGGTATTGAAATTGGATTAACACCCTAGCCCCCTGAAGGGGGAATTACTAGCGAGTTATTAAACTAAATCTTAATTTATATAATTATAGTAGAGTAAGTTATATGAGCGATGGAAATTCAAAGTCCCCTTTAGGGGATTTAGGGGTACTATTAGACGGTAAATACGTATCAGAAAAAGTTAAAATTCAGATTGCTGAAGAGGCTGCAGAATTTTTAAATAAAACCGGCAGAAAGCCACACCTGGCGGCTATTTTAGTGGGTAACGATGGCGGTAGCGAAACTTATGTAGCCAGTAAAATGAAAAACTGTGAAAAGGTAGGTTTTAAATCTTCACTTCACAGGTATGATAATACAGTTACCGAAGCTGAACTATTGGCCAAGATTGAAGAAATTAATCAGGATGATGAAGTAGATGGATTAATTGTCCAGTTGCCTTTGCCAAAACACATCGACCCGGAAAAAGTTACAGAAACCATAGATTACCGCAAAGATGTTGATGGTTTTCACCCAGTCAATTTAGGAAGAATGATGCGTAATCTTCCTTGTTTTATTCCTGCAACGCCTTATGGCATTTTATTAATGTTGCAAGAATATAATATTGATACCGCCGGAATGCACTGCGTTGTAGTGGGTAGAAGTAATATCGTTGGAAGTCCGATGAGTATTTTGATGGCACGCAATGCAAATCCGGGAAATTGTACGGTAACGCTAACACATTCCCGTACCAAAGATTTAAAAGAAAAGGTTTTGCAAGCTGATATTATTATCGCAGCAATCGGAAAAAAGAACTTTATTACAGCTGATATGGTTAAACCCGGTGCAATTGTAATTGATGTTGGCATTAACCGTGAAATTTCTGCAGAAACAAAATCTGGTTTTAAACTTTTTGGCGACGTAGATTTCCAAAATGTTGCTCCGATTTCATCTTTCATCACCCCGGTTCCTGGCGGCGTTGGTTTAATGACAATTGTTGGCCTGTTGAAAAACACACTAGCATCAGCAAGGAAAGAAATTTATAGTTAGGTTAAGGGCCTAATTTAAAACCTGTGGCTATAGCACAAAAGCAATTCAAATAGTTGAGTTGCTTTTTTTTATCTTAATGTTTTCCTTGAAACTTGCTGCACACAATTGGAATCTTTTTAAAAAATTGCCCGTTTTGATTAGCTATTCCCCGTTGAGGTTATTTAACAGTTAGTTTCAGCTCCACAACTTGCTCCACCAGCTTTCCTCAAAACCAATATATAACGCATCTTCCCTTAATTCTGTAGGATAAATATAGATGTAGTCCCCTTGTCCTGCTGCCCCTCTTCCTGTTTCTAAATTGTATGCATATCGATGTATCGGACAAATAAGATGGCCATTTTTGCACCAACCACCAGAAAAATGGCCACCAGCATGAGGACAATAAGATTGTGTAGCTGTGATTTTACCATCATTATTGATAATACAAAGCTGTTTTCCATTCACTTCAATAGTTTTAATTGAATCTGTATTAGGAATCTGAGCCTTATTTAGCGCTTTAAACCACTTCATCTGGCAAAAATAAGTATTTAAATATCAGTGTTATTTCATCTTTGCATTAATTTTTGCAAGTGGAACTGCTAGACCATATTTTTTTAGGATATTTGCATCCTCAAAAATGAAACAAGACATACCAGAAGACGGCACATTACTTCCTTTAATGGAAGAATTTTATACCATACAAGGCGAGGGATTTAATACTGGCAAAGCGGCTTATTTCATCCGTTTGGGCGGCTGCGATGTTGGTTGCCATTGGTGCGATGTTAAAGAAAGCTGGGATGCCGACATGCACCCGCTCACGCCTGCCGATGTGATTGTAGAAAATGCCGATAAATTCCCTGGAAAAGCTGTGGTAATTACTGGTGGCGAACCATTAATTTACAATCTCGATTACCTTACCAACAAATTAAAAGAAAGAGGAATTTTAACCTTTATCGAAACTTCAGGTGCTTATCCATTGTCGGGAAATTGGGATTGGATTTGTTTGTCGCCTAAGAAATTCAAGGCTCCCCGCCCAGATATTACCCCTTTTGCGCATGAACTGAAAGTTATTGTTTTTAATAAAACTGATTTCAAATGGGCTGAAGAATATGCGGCAATGGTTTCGCCAACTTGCAAATTATATCTTCAGCCTGAGTGGTCTAAATCAAAAGAAATTACACCATTGATTATCGAATACGTAATGGCCAACCCCAAATGGGAAATCTCTTTGCAAACGCACAAATTTTTAAATATTCCTTAAATAGTTTACATTCGCTTTAACAACCAAATGTTAATGTAAATGAAAGGTTTTTTACTCTTATTCTTTAGCATTCTTACCTTTAGCTGTTTTGGGCAAAATTCCGCCAACAGAAAAGCGCAGAGCTTTTTTGAGAAGGCAAATCCGTATATTTCAAAGCTTGATTATGAATCAGCGACACAAAACCTAGAAAGTGCCGTTAGAGAAGATCCTCAATTTCTAAATGCATTTATTGTTTTGGGCGATGTTTATCGCATTCAAAAAAAATACGCAGAAGCAAAAACTGCCTTTCAAAAAGCAGTTTCGATTAATAAGAATGTGGCCCCAAAATTAATATTCTCCTTGGCTGAGATGGAATTTGCTATTCAGGAATATGATAAAGCCAAACAACATTTCAATGAATTTTTAGCTGTTGATAATTCGTCGGATAGAAGCAAGAAAGCAAAAAAATACCTTTTGGATTGTGATTTTGCAGTGTTAGCTATCAAAAAACCTGTAAAATACACGCCAACCAGTTTAGGTCAAGGCGTAAATACAACTGATGCTGAATATTTCCCTGCGCTAACAGCAGACGGCGAAACATTAATTTTCACACGTCAGGTAAATGGAAATGAAGATTTCTGGAGTTCGCAGTTTAAAAATAACGCCTGGAATTTGGCTACACCGTTATCTTCCAAAATTAATACATCGAAATATAACGAAGGTGCACAAACCATTTCTCCCGATGGAAAATATTTGTTTTTTACGGGTTGTAATCGCCCAGATGGATTAGGAAGATGCGATATTTATGTTTCACATCGAGAAGGAAAAGATTGGGGCGAGCCCTATAATATTGGTAAACCTGTCAACTCTGAATATTGGGAATCGCAGCCAGCGATAAGTCCTGACGGCAGAACGCTCTATTTCATCAGTAATCGTCCAGGTGGTTCGGGAGGCTACGATATTTGGAAAAGTACCATTGCTGATGATGCTAAATGGGGACCGGCAGTAAACCTTGGGCCGGATATCAATACCGCCTATGATGAAAATACACCGTTCCTTCATGCTGATGGAAAAAGTTTATATTTTTCTTCTGATGGCTGGCCAGGTTTTGGCAACAAAGACATTTACTACAGCAGAATGGATGATGCCGGGATGTTTCAAAAACCTATAAATTTGGGCTATCCCATAAATTCATTTGAAGATGAAAGTGGATTAATTGTTAGTGCCGATGGCAATCTCGGAATGTTTTCTTCAAATTTAAAAGATGGTTTCGGCGGACAAGACATTTATAGTTTCGGAATTCCTGAAACTGCAAAACCTTTAAAGGTATCATATGTGAAAGGAATTGTAAGAGACAAGGACAGCAGGAAAACGATTGAAAGTAATGTTCAGGTTGTTGATTTGAGGTTAAATAAGACAGTTTTTGATGATTATACAGACCCTGAAACTGGTCAGTTCTTAGCCGTAATGCCTATTGGAAGTAATTACCTTTTTAACGTAAACGCTGAGGGATATATGTTTTACTCCGAAAATTTTGAACTGAAAGCCAGCGATATTAATAAACCTTATCAAATAGAGGTTTATATAGAAAAGATTAAACAAGGTGGAAATGTAACTTTAAGGAACATCTTTTTCGATACCAATGAGTACAATTTGTTGCCCGCATCAATCAGAGAGTTAGATTTGTTAATCGATTTTTTAAATCAGAATGTTGGTGTGAACATTGAAATTCAAGGTCATACTGATATTGTGGGCGATATTAAATTAAACGAAAAACTATCCTTTAACAGAGCAAATGCCGTGTACGAATATTTAATTAAAAATAATATCGATGTAAAGAGGCTTACTTTTAAAGGCTTTGGCACAAGCAAACCGATTGCAGATAACAAAACTGAGATTGGCAGAAAAAATAACCGCAGAACATCATTCGTAATCACTAAAGTATAATTATGAACGTTTTTTTGCTGTCGTCACCCTGAATTTATTTTAGGGTCTATATGAGAAGATACTGAAGTAAACGCTGCAGCCCTCTTGGACAATTAAAAACTCTGATGGTATCAGGCAGAAGTTAAACCTAAAACCTCTTCCCTTTCAAAACCCTGATTTCAGAACCCTCGGCCAGCATTACCGAATCAGGTATTGCGTTTTTTAAGAAAGCGAAATCACTTCCATAGTTGATTCCAAAATCAACTTCAATTTTGTAATTTTTAACCGAATAAGCTTTCCAGCGGGGATGTTCAACACCATATTCAGAAGTTCTGTTCAAGCCAATTTTCGTATAACCCCAGTAATGTTCGGTAATAAATTCTTCCTCGCTACCAACAGCGATTTCTTCTGCTTTTGATGAAGCGGTAACTGAGAATTTATTCCATGTTTTGTTTTTCCAAAGATAATCTACTTCAAGTTGATGCGCTTGCTCAATCCAAAGGTGTTTCATTGGTAATGTTTGATAATTTTCTTTGTAGATGGTATTTGCAACGAAGGTTATGGCAGGTAATGGTACAATTTCCTTTACAAAAACTACGCCTCGCTTCCACTCATCGCCATCTTTAAACTTTACATAGAACCGAAGATTTACTTCCTCAAAATTAGTGTGTAGTGGAATATTGAAGCCTCGTAATTTCACGTCGATAAACATAAAACCGACCAGGCTCACATAATATTTACCTTGCCAATCATCCAATTCGGTATGAGGTGGCAAATATTGATTCAGAATTTCAGCATCAACTGCATATTGCGCTAAAGCTAATTTTCGCCATTCGGCTGTGAGAAATACTTTCGGATTTGCCAATTTTACAGGATTGCTTGTCTGATGCGGATCAACTTAGTCAAAGTTTCTTCCAGTAAATCCAGGTGCAGCATGTTTGCACCATCAGATTTTGCGTTCGCAGGGTCTGGATGAGTTTCGATGAATAAACCATCAGCGCCAACAGCTATTGCAGCTTTTGCAATAGTTAAAATCAGTTCGGGTTTTCCGCCGGTTACGCCGCTACTTTGATTAGGTTGTTGTAACGAGTGCGTACAATCCATCACTACAGGAACGCCAAAACCCTGCATTTCAGGTAAGCCACGGTAATCTACAATTAGATCCTGATAACCAAAAGTGTTTCCCCTATCCGTAAGTATTACTTTTTCATTACCTGCTTCTTTAACTTTTTCAACTGCAAATTTCATTGAACCTGCAGAAAGAAACTGGCCTTTTTTTACATTAACTACTTTGCCTGTTTGTGCAGCTGCTATTAATAAATCCGTTTGGCGGCATAAAAAAGCAGGAATTTGCAGCACATCAACATACGCTGCAGCCATAGCCGCCTCACCACTTTCGTGAATATCCGTAACGGTTGAAACCCCAAATTCACGACCAATCCGTTCTAGAATGCGTAAGGCTTTTTCATCGCCAATGCCTGTAAAAGAACTGCCTTTACTCCTGTTCGCTTTGCGATAGGAACCTTTAAAAATGTATGGAATTTGGAGTTTATCAGTAATAGTGATAATTTTTTCGGCAATACGCATTGCAATGTCTTCGCCTTCAATTGCACATGGACCAGCCATTAAAAAGAAGTTTCCCGACTCAGAATTTTTTATTTTATCTAGATAGTTAAGCATAGTTGAGATTTAAGAATTGAGATGTAAGCTACGAGATTTTGATAACGCTGAGCGTCCAAACCGAATATCTAATATCTCAAATCTAATTTAGTTTCCTAGTTCTGACATGAATTTAATTCTCATCAATTGAATTTCTTCGCGGGTGTAGTCAGTTTCGCCAAGTTCATTAAGGGCTTCATCGATAGAATCACTTTCTGCTGCTCTGAAATAATCAAAAACCTCATCTTGTCTATCATCATCAATTACTTCATCTATGAAATAGTTTAAATTTAGCTTGGTACCGGAGTTAACAATTGATTCAACTTCTTTCAAAATTTCCTCGTAAGTAATACCTTTTGAATCAGCGATATCCTCCAAACCAATTTGCCTATCAATATTTTGGATAATAGAAACTTTCATCTGCGATTTATTGGCCTGTGTTTTAATAATCAAATCAATAGGGCGCTCAATGTCGTTATCTTCCACATATTTTTTAATCAGCTCGATAAATGGTGTGCCGAATTTCATTGCCTTTCCTGAGCCAACACCCGAAATCTGACGAAGTTCTTCCATCGTAATCGGGTAATGCGTACACATCTCTTCTAAAGATGGGTCTTGGAAAACCACGAATGGCGGAACACTTTTTTGCTTGGCTATTTTCTTGCGTAAATCTTTAAGCAACTGCAATAAATGAGTATCCAAAGCTCCAGTGCCTTGTTTTACATCATCATCATCATCTTCAGCACCAGTTTCAATCGGTTCATTTAAAATAAATTTCAAGCTGTAAGGATTAACAATAAAATCCTTTCCCTGCTTGGTTAATTTCAATAAGCCATAATTATCAATATCCTTAAAAAGATAATTATTTAATACGGCCTGGCGAATAACTGATTTCCAGAGCAATTCACCTTCCTGCTTTCCAATGCCAAATTCAGGCACTTTGCTATGTTCATAGGCAATGGTTTGAGCAGTTTCTAAGCCTAGAAATACGTTTAATAAGTGAGTATCATCAAATTTTTCACCCGTTTTTTCAATAAACTTTAACAAAGTTGATAACTGCTCTTCAGCATCGAACTGTTTCTTAGGCTTTTTGCAATTGTCGCACATGCAATTGCAGCCTGTTTCATTAAAGTTTTCTCCGAAATAATGAAGAATTTGTTTACGACGGCAAACCCCTGATTCAGCATAATCAATTACCTCCTTTAATATTTGAGTACCAATTTCGCGTTCTGAAACTGGTTTATCTTTCATAAACTTTGCAAGCTTATCCACATCTTTTTGGGCGTAAAAAGCAATACATACGCCCTCGCCACCGTCACGGCCAGCCCTGCCGGTTTCCTGGTAGTAACCCTCCATACTTTTAGGTACATCGTGGTGAATAACGAAGCGAACATCAGGTTTATCAATGCCCATACCAAAAGCAATTGTGGCTACGATTACTTCAGCATCTTCCATCAGGAATTTATCCTGCGTTTCTGCCCTGACTTTTGGTTCCAAACCGGCGTGATAAGGCAAAGCACTGATGCCATTAAGGTTTAAGGCTTCAGCAACTTCCTCAACTTTTTTACGGCTTAAGCAATAAATAATACCCGATTTTCCAGGATTTGATTTAATATATTTTATAATTTCCTTTGTTATATCTCTTTTCGGGCGGATTTCATAAAACAGGTTCGGCCTGTTAAATGATGATTTAAACAATGTAGCCTCGGTCATCCCAAGGTTTTTCATAATATCTTGCTGAACTTTTGGAGTTGCAGTTGCAGTTAAAGCAATAATTGGAATATTGTTTCCTAAACCGGCTATAACCTGTTTAATCTTACGGTATTCGGGTCTGAAATCATGTCCCCATTCTGAAATACAATGTGCCTCATCAACAGCAACAAATGAAATTTTTATCAAATTTAAAAATTCGATATTGTCTTGCTTAGCCAAAGATTCTGGCGCAACGTACAACAACTTGGTCTGACCGCTTAAAAGGTCAGATTTAACTTGTGTAATTTCAGATTTGTTTAATGATGAGTTAAGAAAATGAGCAATGCTGTCGTTGCCACCAAAAGCCCTTAATTGGTCTACCTGGTTTTTCATTAATGCAATTAACGGGGAGATAACAATTGCAGTTCCTTCGCTCATTAAAGCAGGCAATTGATAGCAAATAGACTTCCCTCCGCCCGTTGGCATAATAACGAAAGTGTTATTGCCTTCTAAAATATTTGTAATGATCGACTCCTGATCACCTTTGAAATTATCAAACCCGAAGAAATTTTGCAGGTTATCAAATAACGACTTTTTCACGTCCATTTTGTGTAATAAAATATGCGATGCTATTTTTCTATCCAAAATAACATAATTTTACAAGAAATTCAAGTATCAACAAACAATTTTTTTCTCTTTGAAAAGTAAAAAATCAATTATCCAGTCGGCTGTGAGCACCTTAGAGCTTGAAGCAGCGGCAATTTTAAATGTTGCTAAAAATCTAAATGATGATTTTAAAAAAGTGGTATCAACCATTTTACAATGCGAAGGCCGGGTTATTGTTACCGGGATTGGCAAAAGTGCCATTATAGCGCAGAAAATTGTTGCAACATTTAATTCCACAGGAACACCGGCAATTTTTATGCACGCCGCAGACGCAATTCATGGTGATTTGGGGATGATTCAAATCAATGACGTGATTATTTGTCTATCAAAAAGTGGAAATACACCAGAGATTAAAGTTTTAGTCCCGTTATTAAAAGGCGCTAATAATAAACTTGTTGCAATGGTTGGGGAAATGGGCTCGTTCCTGGCTAATCATGCCGATTTCATATTAAACACATCCGTAGAAAAAGAAGCTTGCCCGCATAATTTAGCGCCAACTACAAGTACAACAGCGCAACTGGCCATGGGCGATGCATTGGCAATCTGCTTGTTAGAATGCAGGGAATTTAATGAGCGTGATTTTGCAAAATATCATCCGGGTGGTTCGTTAGGAAAAAAGTTGTTCTTAAAAGCCGGAGATTTAGCCTCGTCCAACGAAAAACCCTCCATCGATGCTGCTGCATCTGTTAAAGAAGTTTTAATAGAAATTAGTAAAAACCGTTTGGGGGCGGTGGCTGTTATTGATGAGAAAAATGAAGTTTTAGGTATAATTACAGATGGAGATATTAGGAGGATGTTGGAAAATAATACTAACATTGCATCTTTAAAAGCTGAAGATATTATGGGGCGAAAACCAAAAAGCATTCAGCGGGAATCACTTGCAGTTGAGGCACTTGATTTGATAAAAAGAAATAATATAACTCAACTATTAGTTTTAGACAAAAATACCTATTTTGGCATCATCCACTTACACGACCTATTGAATGAAGGTATCGTGTAGATTTAAATTTTAAAATGAATAAAAATTATTATGCTCTAATAATGGCTGGCGGCGTTGGAAGCCGTTTTTGGCCAGTAAGCCGTACAGAATTCCCTAAACAGTTTATTGATTTTTTTGGTGTTGGTAAAACATTAATTCAAAGCACTTATGAACGTTTTCTAAGTATTTGTCCACCAGAAAATATTTTTATTGTTACAAATGAAATTTATGCTGATTTGATTAAAAATCAAATTCCAGAGATAACAGATAACCAAATTTTAGCCGAGCCTCTTTTAAGAAATACTGCTCCTTGTATTGCTTACGGATGCATGAAAATAGCAGAATTAAATCCGAATGCTACCATTGTTGTCGCTCCTTCCGACCATACAATTGCTGATTTACCCGGCTTTAACACCTCTATAGCACAAGCGCTTAACGCAGCTACCGAGAATGATTGTTTAGTTACGCTCGGTATTAAACCTAACCGTCCGGATACGGGCTATGGTTATATTCAGCATACTGATCATGTTTTGAATACTGATAAGGATTTGCACAAGGTTAAAACTTTTACAGAAAAGCCAAACCTTGAGCTCGCAAAATCATTCATCCAAAGCGGTGATTTTCTATGGAACGCGGGTATTTTTATCTGGTCGGCCAAAGCGATTCTAAAATCATTTCAAAAATATTTGCCAGATATGTATGAGATTTTTAATACTGGTAGAAATGACTTAAATACCGGCCGGGAAAAAGCGTTTATAAATAATGCTTATCTGCAGTGTACAAACATTTCAATTGATTTTGGTATTATGGAAAAAGCAGATAATGTGTACGTGCTTCCTGCCGATTTTGGATGGTCTGACTTAGGAACTTGGGCATCAATTTATGAAATGACAGATAAGGATTATGTAGGCAATGCTGTCATTCCATCTGAGCAGGTTATTATGTTCGATTCATCTAATTGTATGGTTAACGTACCGAAGGATAAGCTGGTTATTTTAAATGGATTACATGATTTCATTGTTGTCGAAAATAATAATATGTTATTAGTTTGTCCCCGTGATGAAGAACAAAGAGTTAAAGAATTTGTTGCGGAAGTGAAATCGAGATTTGGAAATAAATATATTTAATCCTTCAGAAATTTAATTATTTCTGCAACATCATCTGGCTCGAAAATCCTGATTGTTCTCAAAACTAAACTTTGAGAAAAATCAGGATTTATTATTTTATCAGCAACCATAGCTATTTTAGAATCAAGTGTTTGTATATATGAATTATAAAATTGGGCATCCACTTTTGATAAACCAACAGCATTAATCCATGCTGTATTTCTTGCAGCAGTAATGCTAAAGTTAATAACGGATTCTTTGCTTTTGTTATCTACATATTTCAACATTTTCATTGGCACACAAATTTCTTCCAAATCTTTTTGAACGATATTTATAAGACTTCCGATAATATCATTAATTAAGTTGAAATCCGCTTTTAGTAATTCAATACTAGTTCCCTTGCTTGTTTCTGCGGCTGCAATTCCTAAATCAAGGTTAATATGAGCATTCATGCCCAAGAGCAAATGTTGAATAACAGTAAAAGCCTGAGAAGTGGCTTTAAAAGCGACATTCCACGATGACGTTACACCTGTTTTTTGCGAGTAGGCATAGTAAGCAGCAAGGTATCTGTTTGCAAAAATTACATCAAGTTTTTCCATGCGGGTTCCATCATGGAATAAGCCATCAATTATACCTTTTTGCACCGCAATCGTCATTTTGCGATAAAGACATGCAAAATAGCCAATCCTTGATTTACTTGAGATGCACTGATTAATAATCTCATCTAAATGGGAAATTACTTCATCAATAGTTTTTGCGGGTGTCATAGCCTTAATTTTCTGATAATAAAAATAGCAAATAATTGCCATCTGATTATCAGGAAATTATGATGCGTTTCTTTGTCTTACTGCTTCGTACAAAATTACGCCGGCCGCAACAGAAACATTTAGCGATTCGATTTTGCCAGCCATTGGTATTTTAGCTAAATGGTCTGCAACTCTTAAAAGCTCATTTGAAATGCCTTCGTCTTCAGATCCCATAACAATGGCAGTAGGCATTGTAAAATCGGAAGCATAAATAAAATCGTTGGTTTTTTCTGTACAGGCAACGATTTGTAAGCCGCTTTCCTGAAGAAAAAGACAGGTTTTATGAAGATTTGAATGACGACAAATCGGGATGCTAAACAATGCACCAGCCGAAGTTTTTATTGCATCTGCGTTTATCTGCGCAGCATTTTTTAGCGGCACAACAATTGCATGTACGCCCACGCAGGCGGCAGTACGGGCTATTGCACCCATATTACGAACATCCGTAACGCTATCTAAAACAAGAATTAATGGCACCTCTCCTTTTTCGAAAACCGCAGGAATTATATCTTCTATATTTTGATAAGTAATTGGAGAAATTACCGCTATAACACCTTGATGGTTTTTTTGAGACATTCGGTTTAATTTCTCAACAGGAACTGAATTCAAAGGAATTAGAGTTCCTGATAGTAAAGCCTTCAATTCGAGAAACAAATCGCCGCCTAACCCACGCTGAACATATATGGTTTCGATATCTCTTCCTGCTTTTATCGCTTCGATAACGGCTCTGATACCAAATACAAATTCATTATTTTCTTTTACGCGTTGCGGTCTTCTAAAATTATCCATGTTTAAAAATTGTTAGGCAAAAGTATTCAAATTAATCTTTTACCACTAATCATTGTTAGTCTTATCCACAATTATTTGTGTAGAAATTTTTAAGATTTCTGAAAACCCCAAATATATTATTTTCATCTGCCTCAATTTGTTAACAAACAACTTAAAACTTGTTAAAACAAACCGGGTAACTTTTACCTACTTTTGTTGTATGAGTATCGAAAACGAACAAGGCGGAAAAGGCAATATTTTATCCCGGAAAGCAAGATTAACAAGTACAGTAAGTTCAATGGGTAAATTGCCTCCTCAGGCATTAGATTTAGAGGAAGCAGTTTTAGGTGCTTTAATGCTTGAAAAGGATGCTTTATCGGCCGTAATCGACATTTTAAAACCTGAAATTTTTTATCAGGAGGCACACCAGAAAATTTTTGCAGCTATCCATCAATTATTCGAAAAATCTAAACCTGTCGATATTCTAACTGTAACTTCCGAATTACGCCAACAAGGTACGTTAGAGATGGTTGGTGGCGCTTATTACATTACCAACTTAACAAATCGTGTAGCATCAGCAGCAAATATTGAATATCATGCACGAATTATCTCCCAGAAATATATCCAGAGAGAATTAATCAGAATCTCGACAGATATTATAACGAATGCATACGAAGATACAACCGATATTTTTGATTTATTAGATCATGCAGAAAAGGGTTTGTTTGATATTGCACAAAACAATTTGCGCAGAGATACGCAAAAAATGGACGATATTATTAAGCAATCGTTAGCCACGCTTGAAGAATTGCGAACCAAGACTGACGGGCTAACCGGTGTTCCAACTGGTTTTACCGGATTAGATAGAATTACAGGGGGATGGCAAAAACAAGATTTAGTAATTATCGCTGCTCGTCCGGCAATGGGTAAAACTGCTTTCGTACTAACTTGTGCAAGAAATGCAACTGTCGATTTTCAAAAACCTACCGTTGTTTTCTCTTTGGAGATGTCATCTGTTCAATTGGTGAATCGTCTTATTTCTGGAGAAGCTGAAATTGAGCAAGAGAAAATCCGTAAAGGAAACTTACAGGAATGGGAGTGGCAACAATTACACAGTAAAATTGGTCGCTTAACGGAAGCCCCGCTCCTGATTGACGATACACCTGCTTTGAATATCTTTGAATTTAGGGCAAAATGCCGAAGACTTAAGTCTCAATACGATATTCAATTAGTAATTGTCGATTACCTTCAGTTAATGCATGGAAAAGGTGAAGGCGGAAAAGGTGGGGGTAACCGTGAACAGGAAATTGGCAGTATTTCAAGAGCATTGAAATCTGTTGCAAAAGAATTAGATGTTCCAGTATTGGCGTTATCGCAGTTAAGTCGTGCGGTTGAGAGCAGACCGGGTTTACAAGGTAAAAGACCAATGCTATCCGATTTACGAGAGTCGGGGTCTATTGAACAGGATGCGGATATGGTACTCTTTCTATATCGTCCTGAATATTATGGAATAACAGAAGATGAACAAGGGCGATCTCAGGCAGGCATTGGGGAGGTAATCATTGCAAAACACCGTAATGGTGAAACCGGAATTGTTCCACTTAGGTTCGTTGGTAAATTTGTTAAGTTTACAGATTTGGAAGAAGATTTTACTGCGCCTGCATCATTCGCAGCCGATCCTTCCGCAGGCATGTATCCATCTCAGGATTTTGAAAAACAAAGTAATGTTATCATTCGTCCTTCAAAAATGGATGATTATAATGATGAAGATCCACCGTTTTAGAATTTAAAATATTAACAAAGGGAAACAAATAGTTTCCCTTTTTTTATGAATAAAATCGTTAAAAAATTTTTTCTAAAAAAGATAGCCAACTAAGATTCCTGCTAAAACAATCACCGGCGGGCTAATCTTGGTGTAGTTGAGTAATAAAAATGTGGCCAGCATAATACCTAAAAATAGCCAATTGAAACCCATTGGTATTAGCAATAAAATAAATGCCGCAATTATAAAACCCACACTAACGGCATTGATTCCGGAAAGACTGTGCCTTATTCTTGAAATTTTCTTTAAATCGTCCCAGAAAGGAACGATGAATAGTACCAAAATGAGTCCTGGTAAATTGATTCCAATTACACCAATTAAGCCCCCTAAAATTTGGCCCCACAACCCATAACCAAAATTCTTCATACTCAGGGCGCCAAGATAGCTTATAAATGAAAACGTTGGTCCGGGTAATGCTTGTTGTAAAGCGAAACCGGATAAAAACCCTGATGCATGTAGGTAATGCTTCATTTCAACAAACTCTGTATACATTAAAGGAACTAAAACCTGGCCGCCTCCGAAAACTAGAATTCCGTTACGATAAAAATTTTCGAGCAAACGTATAGGTAAACTAAAAGGCGATGTCCTGTTTATTATTGCACCCACTATGGCAAATAACAGTAGCGCACTGAAAAAATAAATTAACTTTTTTGGATTGACATTAGAGAAAAGCTTAACCCTAAGTTCAGTCTCCTCTTTTGGAGTTTCTATTGCCGATGAAATCATTCCCCCAACTAAAATAGAAAGCGGAAAAACATAAGCATTTCTCAAAACAAAAGTCGCTACAACAGCTGCAATTGAGAGAAATACAGACATTTGCGAAGTAAGTACCTTTTTGCCTAATTTAAAGGCTCCGTAAGCGACTATCCCTAAAGCAATTGGCTGAATATATTCCAAAATATCAACAAATTTTTGTTTCTGGTCCAGCCTGGCATAGCTAATTGCTGCAAAAGTCATAATTGCTGCAGTTGGTAAAATCCAAATCAGAAATGTAATTATAGCGAGCTTCAGCTTTCCTACTTTCCACGCAATACCAACTAAAGTTTGCGTTGATGCCGGACCAGGCAAAACCTGCGCCAAAGCATTTAGTTCTAAAAGCTCTTCCTCTGTAATAAATTTGGCGTTATGAACAAAATATTTTAATAGCAAGGCCAAATGCGCTTGCGCTCCTCCGAAAGAAGTAAATGTAAAAAATAGTACATTCCTGATGAAAAGCCATTGCTTCCTAATCAATAACGGTTTTGCCTGCATGTATTAACAATTAATCATCCTCATAATCCAAACCGGCAGCGGAATTATAAGCGCCCTGAAGCTCAGAAAAGGCATGCATGTCACGTTTACCTCTGGCAACTGTCATTCCCTTCTGATAAATTTCGATTGCTTTCTCTTTCTGTCCATCTTTCTCATATAATTTTCCTAAATGATAATATGTCCCAACATAATCCGGGTGTTTATCAGTTAATTGAAGGTAAAAAGAATAAGCTTTTTCCTTGTTATTCTGGGCGTTATACTCTGTGGCTAAGGCATATAGTATAAATGGATCGTTTGGATCGCTCTCTAAAAAATCTAATAACTTACTTAAACGGGTTGATGACATTTTTATTCCTTGCTTTTTTAATTAAATTTGCAGAAAGACCTTATATATAAAACATAATTATATGAAAATATTAGTTTGTATCAGTAACGTGCCCGACACGACGACAAAAATAACTTTTACCAACGATAATACCGAATTCAATACTGCAGGTGTACAATATATTGTTAATCCGTACGATGAAATAGCTTTATCCAGGGCAATTGAATTGACTGAAGGTGGAAAAGGTACGGTAACTGTGATAAATGTTGGCGAAGCGAGCAACGATCCAACAATTAGAAAAGCCCTTGCAATTGGCGCAGACGATGCTGTTAGAGTAAATGCAGCGCCAAGAGATGCTTATTTTGTTTCGAAGCAAATTGCTGAGTACGCAAAGGACAAAGATTTCAATATCATTTTAACGGGTCGCGAATCTATTGACTACAATGGCAATCAGGTTGCAGCAATGGTTGGCGAGTTTTTAGATATTCCTTCTGTTTCCATTATAAAAAAACTAGATACCGACGGAACTACTGCTACTATAGAAAGAGAGATTGAAGGTGGAAAAGAAGTTGTTACCGTTACAGGTAAGTTTGTTGCGAGTTGTGCTGAGGGTGTTGCCGAGCCAAAAATTCCAAACATGCGTGGAATCATGTCAGCACGAACTAAACCCTTAAATATTGTTGAGGCGGTTTCAATTGAAGAAGTAACGAAGGTTGCTAAATATGAAACACCTGCCCCACGCGGCGCAGTAAAATTAATTCCGGCAGACCAAACAGAGGAATTAATCAATCTTTTGCACAGCGAGGCTAAAGTTATCTAAGCTGTTTTATCAATCAACTAAATTTAATAACAAATCCTTTTAAGGATATAGAAATAATATATGTCAGTATTAGTATATGTAGAACAAGCTGAAGGTAAATTCAAGAAATCGGTTTTTGAAGCTGTTTCTTATGCCAAAGCCATTGCCGATCAACAATCAACTAATTTAACCGCAATTTCAATTGGCGATGTAGCTGAAAGCGAGTTAAAAGAATTAGGAAAATATGGTGCTTCTAAAATCTTAAATGTTAGCGCTGAGCAGCTTAAAACTTTTGTGAATCAGGCCTATGCCAGTATAATTTCGGCAGCTGCAGAAAAAGAATCAGCAAATATTGTGGTGCTCTCAAACTCTTTTTCAGGGAAAGGCTTGGCACCGAGAATTGCAGTAAAATTAAAAGCAGGTTTAGCGGATGGTGCTGTAGAATTGCCAAAAATGGATGGCGGTAAATTTGAGGTTAAAAAGACTGCATTTTCCGGTAAAGCATTTGCAATTACCGAATTAACCTCAACTAATAAAATTATTGCTTTAAATCCAAACGCTTTTGGTGTTAAGGAAAATGCAACTGAAGCTGCTATTGAAACCTTTTCAGCAGATATTAAACAGTCAGACCTTGGTACAGTAATTAAAGATATTGTTCGTGCTACGGATAAAATCTCCTTACCGGATGCTGAGTTAGTCGTTTCGGCAGGAAGAGGTTTAAAAGGCCCGGAAAACTGGGGAATGATTGAGGAATTAGCGGGTTTATTAGGTGCCGCAACGGCTTGTTCGAAACCAGTAAGCGATGCAGACTGGAGACCTCACTCGGAACATGTCGGACAAACAGGTATTGCAATAAGCCCGAATCTTTACATCGCCATCGGCATTTCGGGGGCTATACAGCATTTGGCCGGCGTCAGTTCTTCAAAAGTTATTGTGGTAATTAATAAGGATCCAGAGGCTCCGTTTTTTAAAGTGGCAGATTATGGTATTGTTGGCGATGCGTTTGAAGTTGTACCAAAATTAATAGAAGCCTTAAAAGCTCACAAAGGATAATAATGGCATAATGAGCCTGTTAGATTGAACTGACAGGCTCAGCGTGACGTCTGCAAGTATGAAGAAAGTAAAATTAGATATCGTAGGTTTATCTTATAGTCAAACGCAATCCGGCGCTTATGCGTTAGTATTGGGTGAGGTAAATGGTCGCAGGCGCCTGCCAATTATTATTGGTGCCTTTGAAGCTCAGGCAATTGCTATTGAGATTGAAAAAATGACCCCAAGCAGGCCTTTAACTCATGATTTGTTCAAATCGATGGCCGAAACCTTCCATATCAATGTTCAGGAAATTATAATTTATAACCTGGTGGATGGCGTTTTTTATGCAAAATTGATTTGCAGTGATGGAAAACATACCCACGAAATTGATGCTAGAACGTCGGACGCTATCGCCCTTGCTGTTCGTTTTAATGCATTAATTTATACTTATGAATTTATTTTAGCTTCAGCAGGAATTGTAATCGAAGGAAATGACTTTTTATTTCTGGAAAATATGGATAGTATTGCAAAAGAACCCGATGCAGATACCATTCCGATTGCCTCAAGTCAGCAAGGATTTACTGATTTAACTGTAGAGGAACTTCAGCAGAAACTGCAGGAAGCCATTGCGGATGAAGCTTATGAAAAAGCTGCGAGATTGAGAGATGAATTAAATAAAAGAGGCAAATCTTAGTGCGAAGTTTCATTATTTTATAAGATTATTTAACTCGGCTAGGAATTTAACCCAAAAAAACCACTCCAGAAAACTAAAAGCTATCTTAACCCAAATTGTTTAAAATAATTTGGGTTCATTTTTGATTTATGTTTCAAAATAGTTCTATATTCAGCTTTTACTTTCAAAAATCAAACAAAACTATATGATGAACGTTAAGTTTCGCTTAACCATAATGAGCTTTATGCAATTTTTTGTATGGGGTGCATGGCTTATCACAATCGCGAATTATTGGTTCGGAACAAAACAGTGGGACGGAACTCAGTTTGGTGCAATTTTCGCAACAATGGGTTTTGCATCCTTATTTATGCCTACATTAACTGGAATTATTGCCGATAAATGGGTTAATGCTGAGGTACTATATGGTATTCTTCATATTCTTTATGCTTGTGTTTTATTTTACCTACCGCAAGTAGAAAGTCCTAATGCATTCTTTTGGACCATTTTAGTCGCAATGTGCTTTTACATGCCAACAATTTCTTTAAGTAATTCCATTTCTTACACCACTTTAAAATCTGGTAATTTAGATGTAGTTAAAGATTTCCCTCCAATTAGGGTTTGGGGAACTGTAGGTTTTATAGCAGCAATGTGGATAACCAATTTAACTGGTAACAAGGCGAGTGCTTATCAGTTTTATATTGCAGGTACCGGAGCATTATTATTAGGGATATATGCTTTTACGCTGCCAAAGTGTACACCAAGCAAGTTAATTTCAGAAAAAGCCACAGTAATGCAAACATTGGGTTTGGAAGCTTTTAAGCTTTTTACAAACTATAAGATGGCATTATTCTTCATTTTTTCTATGTTTTTAGGTGGTGCACTGCAGCTTACTAATGCTTACGGCGATGTATTTTTAGATGAATTTAAGCACTTTCCAAAATATGCAGATTCTTTTGTAGTAAAGTACTCTACTATAATAATGTCAATCTCACAGGTTTCAGAAACGCTTTTCATTCTGGCTATTCCTTTCTTTCTAAAGCGTTTTGGGATTAAAAAAGTGATGATCATCGCGATGCTAGCATGGGTTTTCCGTTTCGGTCTTTTTGCTTATGGCAATCCCGCAGGCAATTTATGGATGATTATTCTATCTTGTATAGTATACGGAATGGCCTTTGACTTTTTCAATATCTCGGGTTCATTATTTGTAGAAACCTCAACTACAGCCAAAACGCGTTCTTCGGCACAAGGCATGTTTATGATGATGACCAATGGCTTCGGTGCCGTATTCGGTAGTTTGGTTTCTGGCTGGATGATAGATAGTTATTTTACTAAATCATTTTCAACTATTCAGGCAACTTCTCAATTTGTAGGCTCGGAGCCAACAGATAACCATTTATTGGATTTTGTGAAAAGCCAGGGTGTAAGTATTTTAAATAACGGCACTTTTGACAAAGCGATACACATGAAAGACTGGCATAGCATCTGGCTTTCCTTTACTATTTACGCCTTAGCGATAACAATACTTTTCGCACTGCTATTTAAACACAAACATACAAGAGCTGAAGTTGAAGCAATTGAAGCAATAAATCATTAAATATAACGATCGAAACCCCTTATGTCAGCAGGTAAGTACAGAAAAGAACATAATTGCTTAAACTGTGGTTCTCATGTTGAAACCCATTACTGCAGCAGCTGTGGCCAGCCAAATTTAGAGTTGAAAGAAAGTTTTTGGGGCTTTATAAGTCATAGCATCGCCCATTATTTCCATTTCGATAACAAGTTTTTTCAAACTTTAACCCCACTCCTAACTAAACCCGGACAAGTTACGCTTGATTATTTAGCTGGTAAAAGAGCAAGATATATTAACCCGGTGAGTATGTATATTTTTGTGTCAATTGTTTACTTTTTGGTTGCATACTCTCCCGAGCACGATAGAAAAAAGGAAAATAAACATATTACAATTGAGGAAACGGAAAAAAGAAAAGCAACCATAGATAGTGTAGGCAAAGTTCTTTCATCTGTAGGCTTAGCAGCCAAAGCACCAGGAATTGTTAAAGAAACGAGTAAACGTATTGCAGAAGATCTGGATAGAGAAGATTTCAAAGCATTGGGTTTTCAGGAACAAAAGATGGTTTTAGCTGATTTAAAAAAGATTAATAAAGCCAAAGGTTCCGATTCGCTATCGAAAGTTATTTCCAGGTTTAGTAAAATACATGATGATAGAAACGACAGCACTTACGCATCCTATTTAATCAGACAGAAAAGCTTGCCGGCAATGGAGCAAGATAACTGGTTCGACCGCCTAATTAAAAAACGTGCAATTACCATCGGCGAAAAATCTGAAGTAATACAGGAAACTTTAGAGCATAACAGGCCAAAACAATATTTTTTACTAATGCCTTTGCTAGCTTTGTTTATCATGTGGAACTTTAGAAAAAACCATATTTACTACCTCGACCACCTGATTTTTACCATTCATGGTATGACCGCTTATTTCGTAGTAGAAATTTTTACGCAACCTTTGGTTAAATACGTTTTTGGCGGGGTAAGTTTCTTAAAAATAATTATTGAAACTGCTGTAATTGTATGGATTTGCTGGTACATGTTTAATGCCCTCAAGGTGTTTTATCAAAGAAAAAAGGTTATCGGTAAAATGGTAATGATTTTTATACTTTATTACGTTGCATTAAGTTTAACGGAAATGGTAATGTTAAATCTGATTTACTATGTTGCCACATAAATAAATACAGAAATGCATAAAAAAAGCTTCAGAAAATTCTGAAGCTTTTTTTATGCATTTATTAAGGTGGAACTACTTTCTGTTTTTGATTTCAACGAATTCTCTATCCGTTTCTCCAACATATATTTGACGAGGACGGCCGATAGGTTCTTTATTCTCGTGCATTTCTTTCCATTGCGCAATCCATCCTGGTAATCTACCTAAGGCAAACAGCACAGTAAACATTTCTGATGGAAATCCTAAAGCCCTGTAAATAATACCCGAGTAAAAATCCACATTAGGATATAACTTTCTATCTATAAAATATTGATCTGTTAACGCTGCTTCCTCTAATTTCTTCGCAATCTCCAGGATTGGATCATCTATTCCGAGATTCTCCAAAATATCATCGCAGGCCTTTTTAATAATTTTAGCTCGTGGATCAAAGTTCTTGTAAACTCGGTGCCCAAAACCCATCATACGGAAAGGGTCGTTTTTATCTTTTGCTTTGTTAATCCATTTTTCAGTATCACCACCATCAGCTTTAATTAATTCAAGCATATCTATAACGGCCTGGTTGGCGCCTCCATGTAGTGGGCCCCAAAGTGCTGCAATACCTGCCGAAATTGAAGCATATAGATTACAATCGGAAGAACCAACGATACGAACTGTAGATGCGGAACAATTTTGCTCATGATCTGCGTGAAGAATCAACAATTTATTCATTGCATTAACCACAATTGGGTTTACATCGTAATCTTCAGTACGCTGGCCAAAAGTCATCCAAAGGAAGTTTGTAACATAGTCATATTTATTTTTTGGATAAATAAGTGGGTTACCTAGCGACTTTTTGTAAATAAATGAAACGATGGTTGGAAGCTTGGCAAGTAACTTAATAATGGTTAAGTTCTGTTCTTCTGCGGTTTGATTTGGCTTTAAACACTCGGGATAAAACGTTGATAAAGAGAAAATTAGAGAACCCAACTGACCCATTGGATGAGACCTTGACGGATAACCATCAAAGAACTTTTTCATATCTTCATGAATCAGTGTGTGTTTGCTTATTTCAGCTTGAAAACCATCAAGTTGCTCCTGCGTTGGTAATTCACCATAAACGATAAGATAAGAAACTTCTAAAAAACTTGATTTTTCTGCAAGTTCTTCAATAGAATAACCTCTATATTTTAAAATACCTTTTTCGCCATCTAAAAATGTGATTTTACTTTTAGTTGAGCCTGTATTTTTAAACCCTGTATCTAAAGTTACAAAACCGGTTAAGTCTCTTAATTTAGAAATATCAATAGCTTTCTCGTCTTCTGTTCCTGTAATTACCGGTAATTCAATAGTCTTACCATCAACTTTAATCTCTGCAATATCTGACATATTATTGTGTTGTGTTTATAGCTTTCTAATTTATATAAAATTAATATACGTGCATAGCAAATCTGTTAATTTAATATGAAATATTAGTCAGTACGACGTAACAATCATGATTAATAACAATTTTGGAAGCAGGCTTATTTTCCCTTAATCTCTTCTACCACCCTACCACAGGTAAGCATCTCCTTACCGTAATATGGATTTTTGATGTCTTTTTCTGTTGATAACCAATCACCCCCATCGCCCTTGTTTGCCATTGGACAATGCTGAACATATATGGTGCCCTTTTCAACTTCGCCGGATTTAATAAAAGCAATTAAATCCATACTTAAAGCAGTAAAATCTTTTCGTTGAAAAACGATATTATTAGTCTCTGAAATTTTTTTGGCAATACTGGCAGTACTTTCGCAACCTTCGTAGGTAGCTAAACTTTTTTCGAGTATTAATGCTGATTTTTGAGCCTCTGAGGAATCAGAATTAACCAGGGCATTCTTCAAAACTTCGTATTGATTGAAAATTTCAGTCTTCTTTTCATCTTTTATAACAACCTGGGCTTTTATCGAAGAATCAACTTGGCTGGAATCTTTGCCTTCAACAGTCTTGTTCTCAGATTGATTACATCCCATTAATGCTGTTAATATTGCGATTCCGAGTATTCTTTTCATTGTATTTGGTTTTGTGCTCAAAATAGCAATTATAATATTAAATAAATAAAAAAAGCCCCCGAAAATTCCGGAGGCTCTAATTTAGTGATGTTTTAATTATAATTTAAAATTATAACCAAGTCTTAATGCATATTGGCCAGTTTTCATAAAATATAAATCAGAAGAGCTGTTATTTACATAACCTTCATATTTAACGCCAACTTCCAATCCATTATTCCATTCGTAACCAAGGCCACCTGTGTAAATAAAGTTCATATTAGCGCCATCTTTCAATGCTAATCCGGTTCCGGCACCGCCCGTTAAAAACATTCTATCTACAACAAACGCTTTGACGCCGCCCATCAATGGAATAAATTCAAAATTTAACGGACTTCCCTTCCATTTTAGTTTTGTGTAACCTCCCGAAGCGGTAATAGCAACGGCCGGACTCAAATCATATTGTAGGCGTAAATCTGCGCCATATCCATAATCCATTTCGGATTTATCCGGAAAAATACCAGCCTGTGCACCTACTCCAACTTTAAAAGCCATGCCGCTATTTGAAGACATCGATGTTGTAGTTGTTTGTGCCTGTAAATTTGATGCTGTAAAGATTGCTAATGCTGAAGCAACTGTAAAAAATTTAGTAATTGTTTTCATTTTTGGATGTATTAAGTTAAAAATTAAGGTTTAACTATACATACGAAACATAGACAGAAACAGATTTTATAAAATTTATATTCTCAAAATTTCGCAAAAAAAAAGCCTTCGAAAATTTTCGAAGGCTTTTGTATAAAAGAATTGCTTATCTACTACAAAGAGAAACCATAAGCTAAACGCAATCCAAAGAAACCTGTACTTGTACTATTTTTTGCTAAACCTTCGTATTTAACACCAAGGTCTAACCCGTTGCTCCAGGCATAACCAATAGCTGGAGAATATACGAATGATGTACCACTGCCTTCTTTTGTTCCAAAGCCAGCACCTAATTCTGCTAAACCATAAACACCTGAACCAGAATCGTTAAAGAAATACTTAACACCAGCTTTTACAGGGATATAGCCATAACTAGGAAAATCAACTCCCGTATTGCCTATTTCTTTACCGCTTAAATGTGTATAACCTGCAGTAACAGGAATTGATAATTGTTTATCAATATCAAACTGGTAGCGTAAATCTGCACCTAATGCAACACTGTAAGCATCACTTGTTGGAATACCAGCTGTAATTCCTATTCCTAATTTTTGATTTTGAGCACTTGCACTTGTAGAGAAAAATAAAGCCACTGCAGCTGCTGAAGTAGCAATAATTTTAGTAATTGTTTTCATTTTAAATTTATTTTTTTTTGAGTTAAACGAATATAGCTTGTCATTTACAAACCCTATGCCAAATACCCCATTTGCAGCAATTTTAACGTACATTTAAGTCATATTTAACTCACAAAAACCATATTTTAAATCATTAAAACATTCCGTATAACTTGTTGTTTTAAAAGGTTAACCGGAGCAGCTGCATCCAGCCAATTTATTACAATTCCATCTTTTTCCATCTTTCTAAAAAAGGTATTCTGCCGCTTGGCATACTGACAAATTGCGATGCCAAGTTTTAGCTTAAGCTCATCAAAGGTTAAATCACCGTTTAAGTAAGAAACGATAAATTTATATTCCAATCCATAAAAAATCAGCATTTCTTTGCTTACCCCATTTTTTAGCAAATCCGCAACTTCATCAATCATCCCATTTTGTAACCGCCATTCTAGCCTTCTCAAAATGTTTGCTCTGGTGCGTTCAACTTCATTTTTTAAACCAAATACAATAGGTTTAAATTCGGGTCTTTTAACTTCATTCAATTTGTTGTGCTTGAGGTATTCAACGATTTCTAAAGCCCTGATTAACCTTTTCTTTGATGATAGATCGACATAATTAGTATACTTTTTTGGATAAACTTTTAGCTTACTGATTAAATCCTCTCGGGTTAACGCTTCAAGCTTAAAACGGAGTTCATTGTTAACCGGAATTGCAGTATATGGTTGATTTTGCAATATACTATGAATGTACATTCCGGTACCGCCGCAAAGAATCGGCGTTTTTTTTCTGTCGGTTATTGACTGAAATGATTGGTAAAAATCGTTTTTAAAAGCATCTACATTATAACGTTCACCAGGTTCTAGAATGTCAATTAAATGATAAGGAACCTTGTTTTTTCCAATTTGATATTCGCCGATGTCTTTGCCCGTCCCAATATCCATCCGCTTAAAAATCTGGCGGCTATCTGCACTGATAATTTCACCTTCGAGTTCAATCGCAACCTGAACGGCAAGTTTTGTTTTACCTGAAGCTGTTGCGCCCAAGATAATTATCAGCTGATTTTCTGACATACTTAGAATTTTAAGATAAATTTTAAACTTCCTGTATTAAAAACAGCATCTTTATTTTCTGCTAAATCTTCCTTAACCAACTTTCGTTTTAAATCCTCATCTAAATAAAAATACTGGGGTTTTAAATTTGCAACCTGTTCAAAGCCTAATTTTATATATGCCTTGCCAGAAGACCAGTCGCAATCTGCATACGTCATTACATCAGCCGGATTAAGGAGAATTTTTAAGTGACTAATGACTTTACTCAATCCACCGGTAATCGAAAATCCACCTGAAACAGCAAATCTTATTAGTTCAATGGATTTATAGTTATCTGAATGGTTCATTTTACGAAGTGCAGAAAATGTCGCCACGGCAACAAGTTCATCTAAATAGAATAAACCAAATTTAAATCGACTTGTAACTGTTCCTTGAAGATGATTTTTATTAAGAAACTTATCTGCAGCTGGTTTATCAATTTTTTGAAGTGTAGTTTTTCTCCCATGAATCGTTTTGTTTAAGCCTAAAAGCGATTTTAACCTAAAAATAACTTGTTTAGGCTTTGTTAACCATACATCTTCCCACAGATTTATAACCTCTACACCATTATTTTTTTCAGAGGCTTGTAACGCAATCAGTTCTTGAGGTAAAAAACTATTTTGAATATCGACTAAATTAACAGCAACCTTATATTCGGCGAAAAATATTATACTGAAATAATTTTGATTAAACTTAAAAACCATCTTCTCTTCTGTCAAAGCAGCTAGAAAATGGTCTTTCCATAAGTTTTTTATCGTAGAATTTGCAGCCTTAAACGTCAACTAAATTTTAATTATGAATTATACAATGCAAATTTAGTTTTTTCTAATTGAGAATGAATTTAAATCCACTCCTTTTCTTTAAAGTTTGAATGAACGATTTCTATTATTGTTTCGGCTTCCTTTAACTTATTGTCGCTTAATTCAGTGATTTTCAAGCCAGCTTTATCATTACCAAAAGCCGTTAAATTATGTTTAGTCAAATCAAAATCAGTTGTGTTGAGCTTAACTTCTACTGCATCAGCATTAATATAAATTCCGGCAAAAAACCTTTCAGTTATCTTTTCGCCATCAACTTCAATGTTCTTTTCGCTGTATAAATCATATCCCGTCTCCGAATTTTCGTGAACAGTATAGCCGCGTGTGGCATAGGGTTGTAAACTAGCTCTGATAGTTTGGAAAATTTCTACTAAATCGGTTTTCATGATGCTATAATTATAAACTTATAACAAGACAGGCATAATATTGTTTAAATTTGTTAAGCTAACCACCATTTTTCAAATTGATGAATATTCTCAAGCAATACGGTTTCGCCTAATCTGGGGGTAATTATTTGCAATTGTTTATGTTCGGCCGCTTTGGTAACCCTTTCAATTGGCTCATTCCATGGATGCATAGACAGACTGAATTTTCCCCAGTGTACAGGCATTAAAATCTTTGCTTTTAAATCTATAGCAGCCTGAACAGTTTGTTCGGGAAACATATGAATATACGGCCACATTTCGTTGTATTGCCCACATTCCAATATGGCAATATCAAAAGGCCCGTAGTTATTTCCAATTTTTTCGAAATGTTTATCGTAACCGGAATCGCCCCCTAAAAAGAGTTTTGAGCCTGGCAATTCTAATACAAAAGCCGACCATAGCGTTTGATTACGTTTAAATTTCCGGCCTGTAAAATGTCGGGCAGGCACCGCAGTTAGCTTAATTGAATTAAAAAGTGTTACTGATTGTTCCCAGCCCAACTCAGTTATTTTCCCCGAAGAAATGCCCCAGCGCTCCAAGTGTGAACCAACGCCCATTGAAGTCACAATTGCTTTTACATTAGGTGCAATTTTTAAAATGCTGTGGTAATCGAGATGGTCGTAATGATCATGTGTAATGACTAAAATGTCAATATTTAAAAAATCTTCAGCATTAACAAATTCCGTTCCCGGAAAAGCCTTACTACCCACAAAAGAAAACGGCGATGGAGTGTTGCTAAAAACCGGGTCGACAAGAATCCGTTTGTCGCCGGCTTTGATGAGATATGAAGAGTGACCAAACCAGATAATTTCTGTAGAATTAATTCCTGGCAGGCTGTCTAAAGCCGGCTTAACAGTAACTATGGCTCTTGTGGGAACTTTGTTAGGATGTTTACCGAAAAGATATTTCCTAAATATTTCGAAAAAAGTAACCCCTTCAGGCTGCATTGGCGTTGGCGATAAATTTTGCAGCGCACCATCTTTATAATTTGATAATTGGTGAATGGAATTTAATCTGCTTCCTGATGGCAACTTCCCGAATACCGGTAAATTTAAAACGATAATCGTTGCCAAAATGATTGCTGAAAAGATGGAAATAGTAAGCATTGGTATTTTTGGACTAAAGTACCGCGATTTTTTTATAAAAAAAGCCCTGATTTCTGTGAAGCGCTAATTTAATTGTCATTTTTAGGGAAGCATCCGATAGGAAAAGCTACACAATTTGTGTAAAGGGTAATACCATATTTTTATATACCTTGTAATGAATTCCTGAAATTTCGTATTATTACCGAAGAATCGATTTTGTATAGTCAGCATCTTATATGCAATCAAAGCCAACTACAATTAAGGAAATAGCCAAAATTTTAAACCTTTCGCCATCCAGCGTTTCAAGGGGCTTGCATGATCATCCAAGCATTGGTGCCGTAACACGCGAAAGAATAAAGGAACTAGCGAAATCTTTGAATTACGAACCTAATAATGCGGCAATTCTTTTTCAGAAAGGTAAAACTTATACCATCGGGGTAATTTTACCTGAACTATCGGAGCATTTTTTTTCGACTGCAATTTCAGCAATTGAAGATGAGGCTTTGAAAAAAAACTATACTGTAATTTTCGCTCAGTCTCATGACGATTTTGATAAAGAAGTACGTTTGGTTGATAAAATGAAAAACCAAAGAGTAGATGGATTATTAGTATCTATTACAAAAGATACCTCAAAGTTTGATCATTTCGAGAAATTAAAGGCTTTTAACATTCCCGTTGTGTTTTTTGATAGAATTCCGCCTTTTAAAAATGTTCATTATGTTGCATGCTCACTGGAAAGTGCGACTATTAAAGCCGTTAATTTTCTTTTAAAAAAAGGACACAGAACCATCGGATTAATAAACGGGCCAAATACCTTATTTGCAAGTGTAGAAAGAAAAGATGGTTATATGCAAGCCATTAATTTCAATAGTTTAAAATTTGATCCATCATTAGTGATTAATTGTGATTTGACAGAAGAAGGAACAATTGATGCCGCCATTCAATTAATAAACCATAAAAGCAAGCCAACAGCAATTGTAGCTTTTAATGATTATGTCGCATTATTTTTAATAAGGTATTTAAGAAAACAAAATTTAGCAGATTCTATTGATATTGTTAGTTATGCTAATTTGCCAATAATGGATTTTCTTGAGTACTCGCCTATTGCTTCTGTAGAGCAAAATCCATATCTGCAAGGACAAAAAGCAGCGAATATTTTACTTGATTTGATTAACAGTCCAAATACTGAAAGCCATGCATTTTACAATACAATTGTAGAGTCAGATTTGGTTATTAATCGTTAATAAATCCGTTCAAATTCAAACCTTTGCGTGAAGAAACTTATCCTTATTTAGGGATCCTGGTAAAATATTGTAGATTTTTTTAAAAGCAGCAGTAAAATGTTGTGCATTTTTATAACCAACTAAAAAGGCCACTTCATTAACATTTTTCTTTTCATTTGAAAGGTAATGGTAAGCTTTCTCCATTCTTAGTTTATTTAAATAGCCAAATACAGTACAACCTGTTAACTCCTTAAAACCAATTTTCAGTTTGTTGTCATTAATACCAGCTTCCCTTGAAAGTTCTATTAACGATTTTGGTGATTGCAAATTCCTCTCTACAAGTTCTTTAGCGTATAAAATTTTATCAAAATCGTGTTTTTTTAATGAAGAACGCGATCTACTATTTTCTTTATTTATGTAGAAGGCCAACAATTGGTAAATTTTAGACTCGACAGAAATCTTTCTTATTCGCTTGTGATTTTTTTGATGAATAATTGAGTTTAAAATTAAATTAACTTCAGGCTCAATTTTTAATGATTCGTATATAGATTTATCACTAGCAAAATCATTACCTGTAAGATTTTTATAATGTTGCTCAGTTATCTGGATATAAATATATTCAGTATTGCTATCTAATTTTACAGATAAATTATTAAAACCACCAATAGTTATCCACTGCTGATTTTTTTTTAGCGTTATTATTTCGCTTTGAAAACTATCCTTACATTTTATATTACCATCCAGGCAAAATAAAAAAGATACATTTGATGTCGTGCTTTCTAGAAATATAAGACCTTCATTACTAGTGTTTACTTTAGAAAAACTTATACAAGCTCCATAAAACCACTGTTCCTTTATATTAATACTATAATCAGTACTGGCAATATCGTATTCTCTCTCTTCTATATTTAATCCATTATCAAAGTCTTTTGGATATATGCACTCCAGAAGCAATCTCCCTGTTAAGGTATCTGATAATTTAACTTTCATTTAGCATTAAAAAACTTTAATGGTTTAAATTTTATCACTAAAACTATTATTTAGAACCTTTCTTAATAATCCGTTTCGCGTTATTAATTATCCGTTTGGCGTTATCTCTCTCTGTTGATTATGCACAAATTTGCACAATAATTTATAATTAGTCTAAATAAATGAAAATATATTTATCACTTGTTTTATTGATGTGTGGTTTCAATGCTATTAGTCAAGAAGTTAAGCCCGATACATCTAAAGCAAAAGATTTAAAAGAAGTTGTGATAACGGGGCAATTCGGACCGCAAACTTTAAAAAATTCTGTATACAATATTAGGACAATAAGCGCTGAACGAATTCGGTTAAGAGCAGCAACTTCAGTTCAACAAGTTCTAAATACAGAACTTGGTTTCAGATTTAGTAATGATTTAACATTAGGTACAACAGATGTGCAATTAATGGGCATGACAGGTCGAAATGTTAAGATTCTGTTAGATGGAATACCAATGGTTGATAGGTCTGATACTCGTGAAAGCTTAAATCAGATAGATATTAATACGGTAGAGAGAATTGAGATTGTAGAAGGCCCAATGTCTGTAGTTTATGGAACTGATGCGTTGGCGGGTGTTATCAATATTATCACAAAGAATAGTGGAAAATCATTGGCAAACCTATCAGCAAGGGTTCAGGAAGAAACAGCCGGTAATGAATATAGCGCATTTTCTGGAAACGGAAATCATAACCAGAATATTAGTGCAAGTTTTCAAAAAAATGGCTGGAGTGCTTTGGCTGGTTTTAGTCATAATGATTTTGGAGGTTGGAATTTGGCAGCCAAACCTGCAACACTTGCAGAAGTTGAAGCTGATGCAAACAGATGGAAACCAAAAAAACAATGGCTTGGTAACACGAAAATAGGTTATCGCAATGAAAATTTTAATATCTGGTACCGCCTGGATGGTTTAAATGAAACGATTGATAGTCGCGGGGGAATGAACCCTAACAATTATAAAGCAAAATTTCAAACCTATACAACTGATCGTTATACTCAACAGTTACAATCAGAATGGCGCATAACACAAAACTTACAGTTCTCTGCAATTGCAGGATACACAAACTTAAAAAGAGCTACAAGAAGTGTAATTCACGATTTTACAACAGGCGCAGAAGAACTGACAACTGCTGATGGTGAACAAGATGTTGCAAAGTTTAACGCTACTATTTTCAGAGCAACCGCACAATACAAAGCGAGTGATATGCTTTCATTACAACCTGGTATAGAATTTAATCGCGATGCTGCTAGTGGTGCCAGAATAAATGGAGCACCTGTTATTAGCGATTACGCATTCTTCATCTCTGGAGAATTTAAACCAGCAAGCGGCATAAATATTCGTCCAGGTTTAAGGTTTATAAAAAACTCTATTTACGATGCTCCCCCAGTAATTCCTTCACTAAATACAAAATTCATCCTGAGTAAAAGCCTTGATTTAAGACTGGCCTATGCAAGAGGTTTTAGGGCACCTGCCTTGCGTGAGTTATATTACGATTTTTTTGATGCAAGTCATTCCATTATGGGTAACCCCAATTTAAAAGCAGAACAATCGAATAGTTTTAATGGGTCATTGGCATGGTCTGGCGTTAGTACAGATGATCTTCAATTCAGAAGCACTCTGGCTGGATTTTATAATTTGTTCAAAAACAGGATAGATTATGGTATTGATGCAATGAATCCATCAGTTACAACCTTGATAAACATTTCTAAATATAAAACTACTGGCGGAACATTAGAAAATACTTTTATTTATGAAGATTTCCAAGCAAATGTCGGTGTTTCGTATATTGGCAGATACAATGATTTATTAGAATCAGCTTCCAATTTAGAAGTTCCCGAATTCGTATGGTCTACAGAAGTTACTTCAAATCTAACCTATACGTTTCCTAAAATTAATGGGAGCATTAGTTTATTCTACAAATATACTGGCAGCATTCCTAGCTATCAGTTAAGTAATGTTCAAACAGCCACATTAGTTAAAATAGGAAGTTTTAACCTTGCTGATTTGATGCTTAGCAAAAACATCTATAAATATTTAACTATTAATGCAGGTGTAAAAAACTTGTTTAATGTAACGCAATTAACAAATACATCTACTGCAAGTGGCGGAGCGCATAGTGCGGGTGGTGCACCTGTACCAAATAGCTACGGGCGCTCTTATGTACTTGGATTGACATTTAACTGGAGCAAAAATTAATTAAAAATTATATAAAAATAGAAACATGAATAAATTTAACTCAATTATCGCAATCGCATTATTCGCGGCTACTTTTACAGCTTGTAAAAAAGACAATGAAGAACCAATTGTTGTTGCTCCGCCATCTGATGGTAGTACATTAACATTAAATGGTTTAATTTCTACCGAAGCAGGAAGTGCAGCTGGAAATAGTGTTTATGTAGATTTCAGTGCAGATAAAAAAACATCAGTTGACAGAGATAGCTGGGATTTAGGATTTTATTCCGGTTCTGATTTTAAAGTGACTTTAAATGCCACAAATGGTTCTTCTGTAATTGCTGTTAACAAAACAGATTTAAATACGGTTACTATTGCTGATTTTGATCCAAATACGTTAAAAGTTGGCCAGGGAGGTGGAACATTCGCGTTAATTGATGACCCGAGAGAAGCCAGCATTATAAATAAAACAGCTATAGCTTCAATTTCTGTAACAGATGCTGATAACAAAGTATATATCATTAACAGAAAAGGTGGTGCGAATACTGTATTGGCTAATGATGAATTAGTTAAGATTAGAATTATAAGAAAAGGAACAGGCTATACTTTGCAATATGCCAAAATTACTGAAACAACTTTTAAAACTTTGGATATCATTAAAAATGCTGATGCTAATTTCCAGTATGTATCATTAGTTAAGGGTACAACAGTAACAGTTGAGCCAGCAAAGGCAAGCTGGGATATTGTTTGGGGTTACAGCATGTATTACACTGCAACTTTCCCGTATGCATTCTCTGATTTAGTTTTTATCAACAACTTAGGTGGTGCTTCGGCAGCACAAATCTCTACTACAACAAAAGCCTATACATCATTTGCTGAATCTGATTTAACAGGTGTTACGTTTTCAACGGCAAGAGATATAATTGGTTCTAACTGGAGAAATACAACTGGAACTGCAATTGGTGTTAAAACGGATGTTTTCTACCTTGTAAAAGATGGATTGGGAAATGTTTACAAATTAAAATTCAACAGCTTTATTTCTAACGATGGTGGTACTCGTGGCAAACCCGTTATTGAATATAAATTAGTTAAAAAAGGATAATAGCTTCCTTTAAAGTTATGTTTTGTTAGTTGGATGATGGCTCACCGCGAGGGTGGGCCTTATCTTTTTACAGCGAATTCAATCGTCTACAGTTAGTAGATTCTTATATAAAATACTTAAAACGCAAAAAGGTCCTGAAAATAAATCAGGACCTTTTCGTTCATACTCGCGAAATATTATTTTCCAGAGTTTTTCTTTTCAGTTACTTCTGCACGGATTTCTTGTGCTAAAACTTTAAGATCTTGCATTGCTTTACGCACACGAGTACCAGCAGCTGCATTGCCAGCATTATAAAATTTTTCTACATCTGCTTCAATAGCAGCAACAGCAGCTTTAACTTTTGAGAATTTTTCCATCGCTAATTGATGTTTTTAAGGTTTAAAAAATTTATTTTTTCAATAATACATATTTACCTTGAATTAACAAGAGAAAGCAAACATTAATTTGAAAGAAGTTTTGCACATTTTTAAACAGTTAACATGCCCTTACAAGTATTTAAAACTATTTTTTTTATTTTTTACTTTAAAAAATCTACTATTTATTAAGCTGTTTTGAAAGGTTAATTAAGTTATTAAAGGTTCGGTTTGCGCTGTCTACACAACTTTGGTAATCGGCTTCTGTAACGCTTTCGTTTAAAACAGAAACAAAAGATTTCCATTTGGTTGCAAGTTCTGCTCCATATACACCATAATAATTCAAACCAGCCTCATCATTTTTGAAATTAGAATTCGCCAGAATATGTTTTTTAATTACGTTTCCGCCCAATGTTGCTCCCTCCAATACATACAAAGCACCTAAAACTTCAGCATTATTTTTAGCAGGAATAAATAAATCAAAATCCAATCCCGGTAAAGTTAATGAGTCTATGTTCCAATATTCTAAATCCTTTTCAAGTGCCGAGAGTTTAAATCGCGTATTCATATTAAGTTTATCTGCAATTTCAGCATCGAGCATATTCGCAAGTTTATTTTCCAGTTTCTGGTGGATGATGTAATTTATTGTAAGCAATTTCTTGTAATCATCAATGCTTAAAGAATTGTTCATAATCTCATTTACGAACATTAAAGATTCTAATTCTTTGTGTTTATCTGAAGTTTCAGTTCTCAATATATTGGCAATCATTACGGTAATTATAAAAGTTGAAATGTTATAAAAAACAAAAGATTCGAAATTGAGTTTCGAATCTTTTTAAATATTTTGAAAAAATTAATTTAATCGAAGGTGTTGGTTAAACCAGAAATCGTGTACAGAGTGTACGCATTTGACTAAATTATCATAACCATTTGGTTTAGTTAAATATGCGTTTGCTCCAAATTCAATTGATGCTTTCACATCGTCAGGATTATCTGAAGTTGAGAATAAAATAACTGGAATCGTTTTTAAATAAGGAATATCTCTGATAAATTTTAGTAAATCTAAACCTGACAAGCCCGGCAGGTTTAAATCCAATAAAATTAATTTAGGCTTAGTTTTACGCTCAGCAAAGCTTTGCAATCTTAATAATGCCTCTGTTCCATCCTCTACAATTGTCAAGTTTAGTGTATCCTTAACCTCTTGAACGGCACTCTGCATGAAAAATGCATAGTCCATATCATCCTCAACGTAAAATATATCCGGCGTTTTCATTTTTATTTATTCTTAAAAGCTACGTAAAAAGTCGATCCTGCATTTAATTTACTCTCAAACCAGACTCTACCGTTATGTCTTTCAACAACTCGCTTTACAATAGCTAAACCCACTCCTGTTCCATCTATGTCTTTAACATTGTCCATTCGCTTAAAAAGCTCAAAAACCCTGTCGTAATAACGATTATCAATTCCCATACCATTATCTTTAATATAGTATATTGTTTCATCACCATCTATATACGAAGATACCTCAATTTTGGGTTTATCAACCATTAAAGAGTATTTAACAGCATTACTAATCAGGTTTGTAAAAACCTGCGCAATCATTGTTCTATCACCCTTTAAATCTGGCAATTGCCCTAAAATAAGTTCGGCCTTGTCTGCTTTAAAAGCCGTCCAAACTTCGGTGCTGATTTCGCCCAAAAGGATTGACATGTCAACCGTTTCGAAATTTATTTCTAATCGGCCTACTCGGGCAAGGTTCAGAATTTCCTTTATCAGGAAATTCATCTTATTAGCACCAGATAGAATCCTATCTAGCATTTTTCGCCCATTTTCATCGATTGATTTATTCTTAAGCAATAATTCAGCGTAAGTTTTAATCGATGTTAATGGCGTTCTTAAATCGTGCGATATCGTGTAACTAAAAGTATCAAGCTCTTCATATGCAGCCTGTAACTTCTCGTTTAACAACCTTATTTCATTGGCCTTCTTATTTACATCTGCAATGATGATTTCGCGGATACGCAATACAGATGCAATTTCTTCTGGCAACCATTTTTCTGAGGTATTATTTACCACCTGCGACCATGTTTCGAATGATTTACGAGGCGACAAACTTAATAATCCATTGTCTGACGTGGTTACTGGTTTTTCGGGATTACCTGCCCAGTTAACAGTTGATATCTGTTCGGGCTTAAACCAAATAATCATTTCATTCAATTCCTTACTTAAAGAGCATGATAGAATACCTGAAGCAATATTTTTATAGTTTTTTGCAGGGTGGAAAATTTCTGATAATCGATGCGTGTAATAAACGGATTCATCGCTTGATTCTTTTAACCATTCCGCTAATTCAAAAATTTCATCATCAGATGGCACAATTCCTAAGGTTTTTAGCTGATTTTCAAAAATTAAGGCTACTCCACTGGCTTTTGTTACATCAAGGATATTTCGTTTATGACTTGTCAAAGCATCAACTAAATATTTATCCCGATTTAAATGTTCGGCAAGTACACCGGCAGTATCTTTAAATTGTTCTACAATTTCTGAATCTTCTTCCCCCTGCCGATATTCTAAAGCGGACGAAAGTATTTGTCCGATAAGTTTTGAGCCCTCACGAGCCCTGTAATCAATAAATTTCGGGCTATAATTATGACATGCTATCAATCCCCACAGCTCGCCATGAGAAATTAAAGAAATACTAAAGCTTGATTGAACCCCCATATTTTTCAGGTATTGAATATGGATGGGCGAAACTGCTCTTAAACTACTATTGGTTAAATCTAATGGTTTATCATCATTGAAAGTAATTATTGGCGCATCATCTGTATTTACATCAGCAATTAATCTCGTTAAATTCAGTTTATACAGTTCTCTGGCTTGTTTTGGAATATCAGATGCCGGGTAATGCAAGCCAAAAAATGGTTCTAAGTGCTCCTCCTTTTCTTCGGCTACAACTTCTCCATGTCCATCTTCTAAAAACTTATAAATCATTATTCTATCATAATTTATAAGCTTTTTAATTTCATTGGCAGCACCTTTGAGCAAGGCTGAAACACTTTTACCCTGCAACATTGAAGATGCAGAACGACCAATCGAACTTTGAATATCGTACTGTAATGTTACCGGTTCAAACTCTAAAAGCCAATTGCTGGGAGAGGATGAAATTATCAAATAGTATGGATTATTATCAATTTCTAATGGATGCGGCGAGATTGCATCAAAGCTTTTTCTAATGATACCAAGTTGCAGCAAATGCTCTATATTAAACTCAGGTTCCTGTTGTTTTATAAAACTATTTATAACTGACAGAGGTTTTTCTAGTAAGTTTTTGGCCGATTCTTTCAGAAAAATTTCACCATTTTCACTTATATAAGAAATATTTAGCTTGTCCTTATCAACAGCAATTAAAAATCCATGCGATTGTATTTTACCGGGGATGTGTATTGGTTCCTTATCACAATTCGTCAGGTCAACAGAAAATTTATTCATAGAAGATTATTGTTACAAAAATATTAGAAATTTCGAATTTTCAAACATGTAAGTTATTTTAGACAAATTCTATATTATTGAATTTGGTTTTGCTGTGTATTTTTTATTATATATTTGTTAAAATTTTAAAATCAACCCGTTGGCAAAAAAAAACATTTTGGTTATAGAAGATAACCATGCAATTTTAGATGTTATAACACTTATTTTAGAAAGCGAAGCTTTCAACGTTGATGGATTAAATAAAGGTGCCGACTTTATTAATCATGTTCAGGATTTCCAGCCCGATGTTATCATAATGGATATTATGCTTCCGGATATTGATGGAAGGGTATTGTTGAAAGAATTAAAGGCGAACGATAAAACGAATCATATTCCGGTGTTGATGATATCTGCCCGTTATAATGCAACAAATTATATGCTGGATGATGTTGCTGCAGATGATTTCATGGCGAAACCTTTTAATATTGATGAATTGATGGACAAAATCTACGCACTTTTAAAATCGGCCCGTTAACTGGCCATGCCAGGCAAAGTAATTCCTCCCGACTTTAAATTTTTCATCAATTCCTTTTGGAAAGCTAATTTTGTATCCATAAATCCGTGTGCCTTTACCCAAACGTTAAGGCTAACTTTAAAACCACTGTCATCTAAAACAGAAACCCCGATTCTTCTTTCTGGTGTTTTAAGTTTATTTTTAAATTCATCTACCGTTTTATCGAAAATTGCTTCAACTGTTTCGTAATCAATGCCGTAGCTAAACTTCATTTCGATATCCAATCTTCTGCTGCCTTGTTTACTTATATTTATAATCACTTCGTTTGATAATTTTCCGTTAGGAACTACCACGGTTCTATTATCAAAAGTGGTAACGATGGTGTAAAATATCTGAATGGAACTAACTGTTCCCTCCTGTCCTTGAGCAATTATGTTATCGCCAACAACGAATGGTTTAAGCAACAAAATAAGCACACCACTTGCAAAATTCTGTAAGGTGCCCGATAGAGCCAAGCCTGCCGCAACACCGATACCACCAATTAGAACAGTTAAAAATGTTAGCTCAATACCAACAATTTGCATTACTGTTAGAATGAGCAGTATTCTTAAGGTAATAATTATGAGACTGGTTAAAAATGGCCTAAGTGAAGGATTGACATCTTTTCTGTGCATACCATTTGCGAGCCATTTTCCGAGCAGTTTAATTAACCATAAGCCAATAAATAGTAGTAAAACCCCAAATATTATTGAAGGGCCTTTTGTAATAATCCAATCGTAAATTCTATCGTAAAAGCGGTTAATTGTGTTAGCATCAAGTTTCATACAAATGTTGACAGCGATTCTTAGGGTTTTTTGTGTTTTACGGAAGTATCTTTCTTTACGTTAACTTCTTTAGCATCTTTAGCAGATGTAGTTTTCTCATTGGCACCTTTTGCTTTTGAAGTTTTTGGAGCAGTAGCCTTGCTACTTTCTGCCGGTGTTTTCGAATTTTTCATGATGAGTTTATTATTCTTGAGTTAACCATTCTTTGGCTTTTTCAAGTTCTTCAGGTTTAAAACCTTTCGAACTACCGGGCGTAGCAACAGTGAAAATATCTGTAAACCACTCAACGCCTTTTTCTGAAGTTACAATTGCAATTTTCCTCCATTTTGTAAAGTTTTGCAGCCCAGCCTTTGCATCTTGTATCCACGCACCAGCCGTAAAATTTTTAACATCGGTATCCAACACTAGCAGGTACCTTATTTCACCGAATTTTTCGGCCGTGCGCTTAAGTCCTGGCAATAAAACATTTTTAAGGTCGTCGCTATCCACTTCTCCAGTGGCCCTAACGCCAAAAATGTTATCTGGTAATCCGGTTATTTCTGTTAACATATCTAAAGGTTTTTCATTTTAGAACAAATTAATGGCTGAAGAAGTTTTTCAATTATAGAAATTCTGAAAAGTTGTAAGTCAAAAAAAACAGTTATCTGGTTGATAATGTTATAGAATCATCATTTATCAAAACAAATAATTAACCCTATGAAAAACAATTTATTAAAAGTATCGGCTGCAATGTTTGCGATTACTTTAAGCCTATCGGCATGTAACAGCGAGACAAAAAAAACCGTTACGACCGATTCCACGGTGAGTGATTCTACAGCCAGCACATCATCGTTAAAGCCTGCAGGTCCGCCGCCAGAGTGGGGTAAAACCATTAAACCAGAAATGCAGGCAGTTATTGAGAAATTAGTGAGTTATGGAGATAAACCTTTAGAAACGTTAAGTGCTGTAGATGCCCGCAAGAACCACACGCCTACAGATGCAGTTATGGATTTGGTTAAAGAAAATAACATAACAATTCCAGCTCCAAAGGTTGATACATCTGGTCAGGACATTGCTGTTACAGGCGGAAAAATTCATGTTAGGATTTACACTCCAAAAGAAGCTAAAGGTCCATTTCCACTAATTGTTTATTACCATGGAGGTGGTTTTGTTATCGCCGATTTAGATGTTTATAACGCATCGGCACAAGGATTGGCAGAGCAGGTTGGAGCAGTGGTTGTGTCGGTTGCTTATCGTTTGGCACCAGAAAACAAGTTCCCTACCGCACACAATGATGCATTTGCGGCTTATGAATGGGCTGTAAAAAATGCGGTTAGCTTAAAAGCCGATCCAGCTAAAATTGCTGTAGTTGGTGAAAGTGCAGGCGGTAACCTGGCAGCTAATGTATCAATTGCGGCAAAAGCTAAAAACATTATGGTTCCGCTACATCAGGTATTAGTTTACCCGATTGCACAAGCAAATATGAATACAGATTCTTATAAAATGTATGCCGATGCCAAACCATTGAATAAAGCTATGATGAGTTGGTTTACCGAAAAATATCTTACAACGATGATTGAAGCCCAAAATCCAAAAATTTCTTTGGTTAATGCTAATTTAAAAGGCTTACCGCCTACAACAATAATTACAGCAGAAATAGATCCTTTACACGATGATGGTGTAATGCTAGCCAATAAATTAGCTGATGCAGGTGTAAAAGTTAGCAGCAGAAATTACGAAGGGGTAACGCATGAGTTTTTTGGAATGGCAATCGTTGTTCCTGAAGCTAAAGCAGCCCAAGCATATGCTGCTGAGCAGTTGAAAGCGGCTTTTAAGTAAAATATTTAAATCAACAAAAAAGGGAAAGCAATTGCTTTCCCTTTTTTGTTGATATTAAAACCTATGCTCCTTTTTTTGTACCAAGGCTTTGCATCAATTGGTCATATAAATCATCACTTGTAGCTTTATGTGGCTTCATTTTCTTAACAGCAGCACGTTTGCCTTTTGCTTTTGCTTTTATTATTTTGAGAAGTTCTTCACTATAGTCATCTTTGAACGAGCTTAAATCGAATTTCGAACTATATTGCTTTATTAGCGCTAACCCAACATCCATTTCCTTTTTTGTAATGGTGATATCATCAACCTTACTTATTTCCGAGAAGTCTCTAATCTCCTGCTGAAACCTTATTTTGGTTACCACCATAACGCCATCCATAGGATGGATAACGCAAAGATTTTCTGTATTCCTGAGTACAAATCGGGCAACGCCAGCCTTACCTGATTTTTCTAAAGCCTTTAAAAGTAAAGCATAGGCTTTCTTTCCTTGTTTTTCTGGCTCTGTATAATAAGATGTTTCGTAATAAACTGGGTTAATATCTTTAATATCGACAAAGTTTTCGAGTTCAATAATTTTGGTTTTCTCTGGCGCTGCCTCTTCAAAATCATGTTTATCAAGAATAATGTATCTATCTTTCAAAAAATAGCCTTTTACAATTTTTTCAAAAGGCACTTCCTTATGACTGTTTTCATTTACTCTGAGAAACTTGATTTTTGCATGATCGCGTTCATCAAGCATATCCAAATCCAAATTACTGTTCTGCACACCCGAAAACAATTTGACAGGAATATTTACCAATCCAAAACCTATAGAACCTTTCCAAATCGATCTCATATTTGTTTTTTTTAAAACTTACTTACTAACAAGTCATTAAATAAGATTGTTTTAGTTATAAAAAGCCTAAATTGAAGCAATCTGAAACTATTTAGGTAATTGTATGTTATTTAAGTATCTAATCCTTTGAAATACATATGAAAATCGCCTATATTTCCACCTATCCGCCACGTGAGTGTGGCTTGGCTACATTTAACCAAAATCTAGTTAACGCTTTAGGCTTAAATACATCTTACGATTCGAAAAATAGTTTCATTGTAGCGATGAATGAATCAGATGACCTTCATGAACATGCTTATCCTGAAGAAGTTAAATTTATAATTCGCCAGCAAAATCAACAAGATTATATTGATGCTGCTGATTTCATTAATAATAGTGAAATAGATACGTGCATTATAGAACACGAATTTGGAATTTATGGTGGCAACAGTGGTGTGTTTCTTCTATCGCTATTAAATAGGCTTAAGAAACCTTTCATAACCATTCTTCACACCGTTTTGAAAGAACCAAATTTTATGCAGCAAACCATTATTAAAGAGATTGCAGTAAAATCTTCTAAAGTAGTGGTAATGAGCAATAAAGCTGTTCTTTTTTTAACCAGTATTTACCAGATACCAAAATCATCAATAAAATTAATTGAACACGGAGTACCTGATTTAGAGCCGATTATAAATAATGATGTTGCCAGAAGTGATTTATTTAAAAATAGAAAAGTATTATTCACGTTTGGCTTGATTAGCAGAAACAAGGGTTTAGAAACCGTGATTAAAGCGCTGCCTTCTATTGTTTCAAAACATCCTGAAGTGCTTTATGTTATTCTGGGAAATACGCATCCTGGTGTTGTTAAGCATAATGGCGAAGAATATCGCGACAGCCTAAAAGCCTTAGCTAAAGATTTAGGCGTTGAGCAAAATATTGCCTTCGTAAACAAATTTGTGTCTGAAAACGAGCTTCACCAATATTTAACTGCCTGTTATTTATATATCACCCCGTATTTAAACGAAGCACAAATTACCAGTGGAACACTTTCTTACGCTATTGGCGCTGGTGCCGCTGTTGTTTCTACTCCTTATTGGCATGCGCAAGAACTCTTAGCAGATAACAGGGGAAAACTTTTTGACTTTAAAAATCATGAGCAGTTGTCTGTAATTGTCAATTCTTTGCTCGATGATGAAAGCAAACATCAGCTATTGAAAAGCAATGCTTACAATTACGGTTTAAACTTGCGTTGGCCAGCAATCGGCGATATTTATCTTAACGTTTTAATAGAAGCATTAAGTAGAGGAAGTAAACCGGCCAGAAAAATCCCCCCGATTATTGATGTTGATAGTATGCCGGTTTTGAACTTAAACCATGTAGAATTATTAACAGATGATACAGGCATTATTCAGCACGCCAAATTTGGGATTCCCAACTTAAAAGAAGGCTATTGTATTGATGATAACGCCAGGGCCTTAATTTTGTCTTTACTTGCTTTTGATCAGAATAAAAATCAAAAAGCATTAAAGTTAATGCCGGTTTATTTGAGTTTTATTCAATATATGCAAAGAGAAGACGGCAATTTCCGTAATTTTTTAAGTTTCAATAGAAATTACTTGGATGAGGTTGGCTCGGAAGATTCTTTCGGAAGAACCATATGGTCTTTAGGCTATTTAATTTGCATAGGACCAAACAATTCCTACCGTGAATTTGGCAAAGAACTTTTCTCCAATTCAGTTCCTCACTTTAAAGATTTGAAATATTTACGTGCCATTGCAAATACAGTTATTGGTATTTCATATTATTTGTGTGCCCATCCTGGTGATGAACTTTTAGTTAAAGAAATTAATAACCTGGCCAAATCATTAACCAATTCTTACAATCAAAGTAAAGACGGCGATTGGCATTGGTTCGAAGATATATTGACCTACGATAATGCAATTCTTCCCTTGGCACTTTTAAGCCATTATGAGGTTACCGGGAATCAAGAATCTTATCGCATTGCAATGGAAAGCATTGCCTTTTTAAACAGCTTTTCTTTCGAAAACGGATACCTGAATCCGGTAGGAAACGATGGTTGGATGAAAAAGCACGGAAAAAATCCGATATACGACCAGCAGGCATTAGAAACTATGGCTATGGTTTTATTGTATTCCAAAACCTTTGAGTTAACCAAAGATGATAAATACCTAAGCCTGATGCAAATAAGTTATGAATGGTTTTTGGGCAAAAACAGTCTACATATTCCTTTGTATGATTTCGAAACCCATGGTTGTGCAGATGGGCTTCAGTTCAATAGTGTAAATAGAAATCAAGGAGCCGAAAGCACTTTAGCTTATTTTATTTCACATTTAACAGTACTAAAGACTGCCGAAATTGAATTTCAAACCCTTGCTTCGCCATTGGTTGAAGAAGATAAATGTGTGTAGTTTGTGAAAAGCAAAAGCGGCATGATTCATAAGAATTATGCCGCTTTTTTATAGTCAATTTTTTTTGGGCTAAGCCTCGTTATTTTCTAGTAGCTTATTTAAAAGCAATTCGAGATTTACTGTTGCAAATGATGAGCTGTAATCAGATAATCCATAAGGAATAATCAATTCTCCGTTACTGATTATTGACCCGCAGGAATACACAACATTAGGTACATAGCCTTCACGCTCATCATTATTAGGTATAATTAACGGTTCTTTCAAATGCCCAATTTCTTTACTTGGATCTTCCAAATCCAGTAAACTCACACCAATACAATATCTGCGCATCGGCCCAACACCGTGGGTGATTACAATCCATCCTTTATCCGTTTCAATCGGAGAACCGCAATTGCCTATCTGCACCAAATCCCAATCAAATCGTGGTTGTTTCAGCAGAATAGGATTTTCCCACACGTTAACCTTATCAGAAAACATTAAATAGTTGTTCCAGCCATCAATCCGGCTCATCATTACATATTTTCCGTTTATCTTCCGAGGAAACAATGCAAGATTTTTATTCTGGGCACCATCTCCATAAAGTGGAATGACCTTGAATTCGTAAAAATCTTCAGTCTGAACCAATTTTGGAATGATTAGTGAACCATCAAAAGCGGTATATGTTGCGTAATATACAATTCTACCATCCTCTTTAACAAATTTTACAAAACGGGCATCTTCAATGCCTTTGCGCTCAAATTCAGATATTGGAAAAATTACCCTATCGGATATATCTGTATCTTTTGAAAAGCTAATGGTGTGGTAAGTATCTGATAGCCATAAGACTTTATCATACTCAATTAATCTTTGAGGATTTTCTTTATGAAGTGTTTTTGAATCTTTAATAATATTGCTTAAACTCGTATACTCGAACTTATCATCAAGCTTTGCTTCCATCTCCTCCAAAACTGAAGCGTCGATTTGGGCATAGGCAGCCTTTTTCAGAAACATCTTTTTGACATAAATAGCATTTTTAACTACCTCTGCTTCATCTACATAATTTCCTACCGGTAAAACCTGAATATTGTTTTTCGCATCAATTAAAGCCCTTCTAAAAACAATTGAAGAAATATGTCCTTCACCAACAGCTCTGAAACTTATAATAACACGTTTTTCACCTTCAACCAGGTCAGTTTGATCCGGGTCTTCAATTATGCTAGGATTAAAAAAAGCTGCCGATTCTATTGAATATTCATGTGTAAAATAGGCTCCAATTAAAAGTTTTGTATAAGGATGGATATCATCCAAATCAACACCTAGCTCAGCGTACTGCTTTTTTAACTTTTTGCAGTGTCTGTTTAAAATTTTGGTAATATTTCTGTGTCTCTTTGAATATTCTTGCAATATCGGAGAAATTAAAGAAAAAACCTTTTCATCAGAAAACTGAAGCACTTTCCTTATAACTTCTAATGCTCTTTCATCTCCGTTAAAGAAAAATCTGGCAATAACTCTTTTAGTATCGGGGTTAACTTTTACAGGCTTTCGTTCTATGTATAATCTCATCTTTAAAGTATTTTTGGTGTTTTTCTAAGTTGTCTCCACGCAAATCATTCGTAATATACCTAACTAAAATTACAACGGATTTGTTTCATTATTTATTCTTTACGGTGGAAATATTTGTGTGTTGTGTTAATGGTTAAAATAAGTGTTTAAATAACTACCTTTATTTAAATTCCGTATTAATCCATTCAAAAAAATGCCTGATTACAACCTACCAGAAAATCTTTTATCCGAAAACGAACAGGCCCGATTAAAAAAATTAAAGGATTACGAGATATTGGATACGCCTCCAGAAAATGCTTTTGATACAATTGCCATGCTTGCTGCAGAAATTTTCGATTGCTCACATGCCTATGTAAGCTTTGTGGATAACGACCGGGTATATTTCAAAGCAAATTTTGGTGAGTTAAAAGTTACAGAAGTTAAACGCGATGAAAGTTATTGTTCACTAGCAATTCTGAATAATGATGTTACCGTTCTTGAAGATGTGTTAAATTTTCCCGAGCTAAACAAGTTGATAAAAACATATGATGATGAAATTAGATTTTATGCTGCTGCACCCTTAAAAACGTTGGAAGGTTACCAGGTAGGCACGGTTTGCGTTGCGGATTCTTTTCCGAAAAGCCCAACTAAAAAACAGCTTGATATGCTAAAAATGCTTTCGACAATTGTGATTGAAAAACTAGAATTACGCGGTGCCGCACGTAAAACATTAAGGGCTCATGACGATCGTTTACACATGCTTGTACATGATTTGAAAAACCCAATGACAAGTATTTCCCTCCAATCGGAACTTATTTCTAAGATTTCGGGTACAGATGAGCGCATTGCCTTGCTTGCCGGAAAAATTACCCAACAGTCCAAAAACATCGTTAGTTCACTAAACAACATTTTAAGTGCAGCCAGGGGCGAACATGGTTCAATTAAACTGCAAAAATCTAAAGTCAATCTCGCCGATATCCTTAATATAATTCAGCAAAATTTCGGGCTGGTACTGGAGAATAAGCAACAATCTATTACAGCTAATACAAATTTACCTGTTGAAATATTTGGCGATCCTGAAAAGCTTCATGATATTTTTGAAAACCTTATAAGCAATGCGGTTAAGTACTCCGAGCCGGGAAAAAACATAGAAATTTCAATTTCTGAGAAAAACGATACTGTAGTTGTTGCCGTTAAAGATGATGGTTTGGGTTTATTAAAAGAAGATATTGATAAATTGTTTATAAAGTTTGCAAGATTGAGTACCGTTCCAACCGGGAGGGAACGTTCAAATGGTTTAGGTTTATCGATTGTTAAAATGCTTGTTGATTTACATAAAGGTAAAGTTTGGGCAGAAAGCAAAGGAAAAAATAAAGGGACAACGTTTTTTGTGGAACTTCCGGTTAAATAAACATTAGTCTAGCAGCTCCATCAGATTCATTTTTTCGAGAACAATTCGCTGTGGTATATCACTTTTTTGGTAAGACCATTTTATTAAACGGATTTCGCCATCTTGAATTTCAATTCCTGTAATATCTCCATCGTTAAAACAACAGCAGCCGGAATTAAAATACGCAGATTTATACTTATTTATCACTGGCGGAAGCTCCCCTTGCGCAACAAGTTTACTTAATTCTGAATTTATCAGGTCAACTTCAGCCGTATTTTTCTGTGATGCAGCGTTGCGCAACTTTATACACAATTTCTCCAAATGTGTAAGTGATGCAAAAACAGGCTGATGCGTATGACCCGTGATTAAAGCAATATTCCTCTGTTGCTCAACCCACTCGTACATTAACGTATTATGCACAGTTTTAAGTTGATTATCGTATGCCGGTGTATTAGGGTTAATTTTCAAATACGACTGCAAAGGTGCCCATATTGTGCTTATAAACCATTTACTAAACCAATTTCCGTCACTTTGTAAATCCCCCTGGTGACCATGAGTTAAAAAAACATCAAGTTGTTTTCCATGAAATGAAAAACGAAGAATTGCTCCCTCGTAAATCCGTATTACTTCACCATAAATTCTTTTTAAATTAAATTGCGATAATGGATCGTTATCCCAGTACAAATCATGGTTGCCAAATATCTTTGTAAAGGCTTTCCTTTTGATAAATAATTTTTCAGCTTCGAATGTGGCCTGATTGTGCTTTATAACCGATTCGAGTAAATTTTCCCAAAGCTCCTCACTATCGCCTAAATTTATGTACGAAAAGTCCTCAGTTCCGTAATAATCTAATGCCTTTAAGTAATTCTTTTCAGCAAGAGCAAAATCATCGGCAAAATCTCTTGCGCCTTTATGTTGATCGGAAAGAATAATAAACCTGTCATTGGCTTTAACCTCAAATATTTCTCCTCGTTTACCAGGCGCAGTCGTAATATTATTATAAAGTTTGGTTAAAGCTTCGTGTATGCGTTGTTTGTTTGGTCGCGAACCAAACTTATTCGACATTCTGATGATCCAGGAACTTAAAAACTTCTGTAAAAACTTTCGCATGTAAATCTAAATCCTGAACATATATCAAACTTAACAAAAATAGAAGGCTTTAGTTTAAATTGCGAAGTATTAACATTTTTTACTAATTTTGTTAGCATTGAAACGATCAGGAAGTGCGGATTTACCACTACATTATGGTCACGTTCCGCCCTGGCTTGCAGAACGCATGGCCAAACTTGGCTTGGCAATTACCGAATCTATTTTGGCTGAATATGGTAAAGCCGAAGTTATTAGAAGGCTAAGTAATCCATTTTGGTTCCAGAGTTTAGGGGCTGTTATGGGAATGGATTGGCATTCTTCGGGTATTACGACCTCGGTTATGGGCGCATTGAAAAAGTCCATTAATCCACTTTCGAAAGAGCTTGGAATTTATATCTGTGGTGGTAAAGGAAAATTCAGCCGCGAAACACCCAATGAACTATTAAGAGTCGCCGATAAAACAGGGCTTAATGGAACGGAACTAGTACGGGCGAGTAAATTGAGTGCCAAAGTTGATAACACAGCAGTTCAGGATGGATTTCAGCTTTATCTTCACAATTTTATTTTGAGTAGTGAGGGCGACTGGGCGGTTATTCAGCAAGGCATGAACGATTTTAGTTCCACCGCAAGGCGCTACCATTGGCACTCAGAAAATCTCAAATCTTTTGTTGAAGAACCACATACAGGCATTTGCGGTTTCAATCAAGGTACGATTCTAAATCTAACCGCTCATGAGGCATCAGAAACCAGATTGGGTGTACTCGCAATGACCAATGAGCGACCAAATACAATGATTGCAGAAGTACAGAAATTAATTATGCCGGTTCATCACGATGTAAAATCTAAAGATATAGATTTAAAGCGGCTTGGAAGCATTTTATGGTTGGCACAAGAGAAGAAACCAGCAGATTTCGAAGAACTTTTAATGCTTGAAGGAATGGGACCAAAAACCTTACAATCTATGGCATTGGTTAGTGAAGTAATTTATGGAACGCCTTCCAGATTCAGCGACCCGGCAAGATATTCTTTTGCGAATGGTGGTAAGGATGGTCATCCATTTCCTGTTCCGGTTAATGTATATGATGAAACAATTAAAGTTTTGCAAAAGGCAGTAGAGATGGCGAAGATTGGAAATAGCGAAAAGCAAAAGGCAATAAAATCTTTGCATTTAATTGCACAGACTGCCGAACAAAATTTTACTCCTAATATGGATTTCGATAGCGTTATAGAAATAGAAAGAAAAGAAAGCTGGAAATATGGGGGAAAAACGGTTTTTGGAGATGAATTGCCTCCCGAAAGTAATCAATTAACTTTATTTTAAACTAAAAAAGGTCGCAACTTTAAGTCACGACCGAATTCTAAGTTATTAATGCTAAACAATATTATGCATAGGCTACTGCATCTCTTGATGCTAGTTTAGTAGTTCCCATTAAATATTCGTCGACTTTCCGGGCAGCTTCCCGACCTTCTGATATAGCCCATACAACTAGCGATTGACCGCGACGGACATCTCCGGCTGCGAAAATTTTTGCAATATTTGTTTGATACGTGTGCTCAGATGCCTTTACATTGCCACGGTTATCAAGCTCGACACCTAATTTCTCAATTAAGCCTTCCTTTTGGGGGTGAAGAAAACCCATAGCTAAAAGAACCAGTTCACACGGCAAATCTCTTTCAGATCCTGCAACTTCCTTGAAACTTGCGGGTCTTCCATTTGCATCAATTTCCCATTCTACATCAACAACCTTTAAAGCTTTCAGGTTTCCATTTTCATCTGAAATGAAATTTTTCGTATTTACAGACCATGCCCTTTGTGCGCCCTCTTCGTGAGAAGAAGTATTTTTCAGTAACATTGGATAATTAGGCCACGGCATGTGTTCATTACGGATTTGAGGCGGCATAGGCATAATCTCGAATTGAGTTACTGACTTTGCGCCATGGCGGTTAGAAGTTCCAATACAATCAGAACCAGTGTCACCACCACCAATAACAATCACATTTTTACCACTTGCTAAAATGTCCTCAACATCAAATTTTCTATCTGCAACTCTTTTATTTTGCTGCTTTAAGAAATCCATCGCAAAATGAACACCTTTGGCGTTTCTGCCTGGAATAGGCAAATCCCTCGGAATTGTAGAACCTCCGGCTAAAACAATGGCATTGAAATCTCTTAGCAAAGTGCTTATTTCTACATTATCGCCAACGTTAGCATTGCATCTAAAAATTATTCCCTCCTCCTTCATCAAGTCAATTCGTCTGTCGACAATATTTTTTTGAAGTTTAAAATCAGGAATACCATACCTCAATAAGCCTCCCGGAGCATCGTCACGTTCGAAAACCGTAACTTCATGCCCAACCTTATTAAGCTGAGCTGCAGCCGCTAAACCCGCCGGACCTGAACCAATAATAGCTACTTTTTTTCCTGTTCGGATTAATGGTGCTTTAGCTTTTATATAACCTTTTTCGAAAGCGATCTCAATAATATGTTTCTCAATTTCTTCAATCGACACCGGAGGGCGGTTAATCCCTAGCACACATGCAGATTCGCAGGGTGCCGGACAAATCCTTCCGGTAAACTCCGGGAAATTGTTAGTACTTAATAAGATATTTGCAGCAAGTTCCCATTTAGCCTGATAAACCGCCTCATTAAATTCGGGAATTACGTTACCTAAAGGGCAACCAGACTGACAAAATGGTACACCGCAATCCATACATCGGGCGGCTTGCCTGTTTAGTTCTTGTGCGGGCAACTCATTTAAAAATTCCCCGTAATGTTTTACTCTTGTTGCGGCCGCTTCTCTGGTTGGCGCAACTCTATCGTATTCTTGAAATCCTGTTACTTTTCCCATGGCCTAGTGTGTTTTTACTTGTGATGTTCTTTTACTTAAAACTGCTTTGTATTCTTTAGGAAATACCTTTACAAAATGATTTGACTGTGTTTTCCAATCACTTAAGATAAACTCTGCAACTTTGCTATCAGTCAATCTAATATGAGTTTTAAGTAAAGCTAAAATTCGTTCTTCATCTTCGGCTTGGAGTGGATCTAAGTCTACCATTTCTTTATTGCATTTTCTTTCAAAAATTCTTTTAGGATCGTAAACCCATGCAATACCGCCGCTCATTCCGGCGGCGAAATTACTGCCTGTATCGCCTAAAATAAGAACTTCTCCACCAGTCATATATTCACAACCATGGTCGCCAACACCTTCTACCACCGCTGTAGCTCCGGAGTTACGAACGGCAAAACGTTCGCCTGCTTTTCCTCGGGCAAACAGCTCTCCTGAGGTGGCACCGTAAAGTGCTACGTTACCTATTATAATGTTTTGTTCTGGTACAAAAGTCGAATTAGAGAAGGGATAAATTGCTAACCTAGCTCCTGATAGGCCTTTTCCAACGTAGTCGTTGGCTTCACCTTCAAGTGATAAAGTGACTCCACGAGTATTAAAAGCGCCAAAGCTTTGTCCCGCAGAACCAACAAATTTAAAGTTGATGGTATCTGGAGCTAAGCCTGCACCTAAATGAACTTTAGAGATTTCGTTAGATAACATTGTACCCAGCGCCCTGTCTGTGTTTTTCACCGTAAAACTTGCAAAAACGGGTTCATTATGTGCAATTGCTGGTTGTGCAGCAGCAATAAGCTGATGATCAAGAACGTGTTCTAAACCATGGTCCTGACCTTCGGTATTGAATAATGGCAAGCCGTTTTCTTCAGCTTTGAACAAGATTGGAGATAAGTCTAAATGCTTTAGTTTCCAATCATCAGATGCTAAATCACGAACTTTTAAAATATCTGCCTGCCCAACCATTTCGTGAATGGTTTTGAATCCAAGTTCAGCCATAATTTCACGTAGTTCTTCCGCCAGGAAATAAAATAAGTTTACGACATGATCGGCATCACCGGTAAAAAGTTTTCTTAACTCAGGGTCTTGAGTTGCAACACCAACCGGGCAGGTATTGAGGTGGCATTTACGCATCATTATACACCCTGCAGTTACTAGAGCAGCCGTTGCAACACCAAATTCTTCGGCGCCAAGCAGTGCAGCGATAGCAATATCTCTACCAGTTTTGAGTTGACCATCCGTTTGCAAAACAATTCGGTTGCGAAGTTTATTTTTTACAAGCGTTTGGTGTGCTTCTGCTAATCCTAGCTCCCACGGTAGGCCCGCATGCTGGATAGATGTAAGTGGGGATGCACCGGTTCCGCCATCGAATCCTGAAACTAAAATCACGTCGGCATGGGCTTTGGCAACGCCGGCAGCAATCGTGCCTACTCCGGCTTTTGAAACTAACTTAACGTTAATTCTCGCCGCACGGTTAGCGTTTTTCAAATCGAATATCAGCTGTGCTAAATCCTCGATTGAGTAAATGTCATGATGAGGAGGAGGTGAAATTAAACCTACTCCAGGCGTTGAATGACGAACTTTTGCAATCCAATCATCTACTTTATGGCCAGGCAGTTGTCCTCCTTCACCCGGTTTAGCCCCTTGCGCCATCTTAATCTGTAACTCATCAGCATTAGTTAGATAATAACTTGTTACACCAAAACGGGCAGAAGCGACCTGCTTAATAGCCGAACGCATACTATCGCCATTTGGCAATTTAGTGTATCGCATTTCATCTTCACCACCTTCACCTGTATTGCTTTTTCCACCAATACGATTCATGGCAATAGCTAATGTAGAATGTGCTTCGTGAGAAATTGAACCAAAAGACATCGCCCCCGTGGCAAATCTTTTTAATATTGATTCAGTCGACTCCACTTCATTTAAGGGAACCGAAGGACGGCTATAGTTAAATTCAAACAAACCGCGAATGGTATAAGCTTGCTGTGTTTGCTCATTTACGAGTTTTGAGTACTGTTTGAAAATGTTGTAATCGTTTTTACGCGTTGCATTTTGTAGCAAATGAATTGTTTGCGGATTAAACAAGTGTGCTTCGCCCCGGCGACGGAATTTATAAGTCCCACCCGCCGGTAAAAGGTTTTCGGTTTGCGTAGCCGGACCGAAACTTCGGTGATGTTTTATTAAGGTTTCTTTCGCAATTTCATCTAATCCTAAGCCGCCGATGCGAGAAACAGCACCGGTAAAATAGGTGTTAACAACGTGTTTATTTAAACCTAATATTTCGAAAATCTGTGCACCTTGATAAGATTGCAAGGTCGAGATGCCCATTTTGGAAAATATTTTTAACAAACCACTGTTTACAGCGTAAATATAGTTTTTAGTTAATTGTTCGGCAGATAAACCAGATTCACTTTGAAAACCATTAATTGTTTCTAAAGCTAAATATGGATTAATCGCTGTTACACCGAAACCTAATAATGTGGCAAAATGATGTACTTCCCAAATGTCGCCACCTTCTATTACAATGCCAACCGCCCCACGATAACCTTTGCGGATTAAATGATGATGTACTGCAGAAACAGCTAATAATGAAGGCATTGCAGCATGTTCAGAATCAATTGCCCTATCTGTTAAAACAATAACCTGAAACCCATCTTCAACGGCATCAACAGCATAACGACAAAGCCTATCTAAAGCTTTAGCCATAGCGCCCGGCTTTCCATCAGCTCTGAAATACGTTTGTAAAGTTTTTGCCTGGAAAACTCCTGTATCAATACTTCTTAATTTTTCTAGTTCTTGATTGGTTAAAATAGGATGTTTAATAGCTACGCAGTGCGATTGCAATGGATTTTCTTCTAACAAATTTCCATTACTACCCATAAAACTAGCTAGACTCATTACTACTTTCTCACGAATCGGGTCGATTGGCGGGTTCGTAACCTGAGCAAAAAGCTGCTTAAAATAATTAGATAAATGTTGTGGCCGCTTAGATAATATTGCAAGTGGCGTATCGGTACCCATCGAACCAATCGGCTCTTTAGCTTCAATAGCCATTGGCTTAAGGAGTAAATCGATATCTTCCCTACTGTATCCAAAAACCTGTTGATATTTGAAAATCGACTCTTCAGAAAGGCCGGTAAACATTACGCGTGGGTCAGGTAAATCCTCCAGACGGATTTGATATTGATTTATCCAGTCTGCATAAGGACTTCTGCCGCAAACCTGCGTTTTGATTTCCTCATCACTGATAATTCTACCCTGCTCCATGTCTACAACAAACATTTTGCCTGGCGTTAATCTGCCTTTTTCTATTATTGTACTTTGATCAATTGCTAAGGCACCAGCTTCAGATGCCATGATTACGCGATCGTCGGAAGTTATTGCATATCGTGATGGACGGAGACCATTGCGATCGAGCGTCGCACCAATTAATTTGCCATCAGTAAACGCAATAGCTGCTGGTCCATCCCAAGGCTCCATTAAAGTTGCATGAAATTCATAGAAAGCCTTTTTAATTGGGTCCATGTCTTCATTACCATCCCAGGCTTCAGGAACAAGCATCATAAGTACATGGGGAAGTGTTCTTCCAGCATGAAGTAATAATTCGATAACATTATCCAGGCAACCTGAATCTGAATTGGTTTCGTCAATAACAGGCAGTAACATATCTAATTCTTCCGGCGTAAAGTAGGCTGAAGCAAAAGATTTTACCCCCGCTCTAAACCAGTTTAGATTACCTTGCAAAGTATTAATTTCACCATTGTGCGCTATAAAACGAAAAGGTTGTGCTAATCTCCATGAAGGAAAAGTGTTTGTGGCAAACCGAGAATGAACTAAACCTAATGCTGACACCACTCTTTTATCACTCAAATCTGTGAAATAAGTGCGCACTTGCAATGATGTTAGCTGGCCTTTATAAATAATTGTTTGCGCTGAAAGCGATACGATGTAAAAATCTTTACCACCATGAACAGTGTTAACTATTAATTTAATTAAATAATTCTTAAAAATATAAAGTTTACGTTCGAAATCTGCACCAGGTGATACTGCATAAGGACGTCCGATAAAAACCTGTTCAATTTCGGGTTCAACAGAAAGCGCCATATTACCGATGTCGGTCGTATCAGTTTCTACTTTTCTAAAACCCAAAATCTCTAAGCCAAGTTTTTCTGCAGCACGGTAAATGAGTTCTCTACACTCCTCTCTAGATCTAATGTCTTTAGGCATGAAAAGCATACCAACACCATAATTATCGGTCGCCGGTAAGCTAAAGCCAGCCTTTAAACACTCGTCGTAAAAAAATTCGTGAGGAATCTGAATCATTATACCGGCACCATCGCCCGTATTTGGTTCCGCTCCACATGCCCCTCTATGATCTAGATTTTCTAAAATAGTAAGTGCATCGGAGATAATTTGATGCGATTTTCGCCCTTTCACATGCGCAACAAACCCGATGCCGCAGGCGTCGTGTTCAAATTGCGCATTGTACAATCCACTGTTTGGTTCCATTCTTTGCTCGTTAGTTGTTAGTGTATAGGAAACACTAAGATACAAAAAAGAGAGTTTAATTTACAGAGTTGTCATAATTTTTAGGATAATTTTAGTTATTAAGTAATTTAAGCCTGCATAATTAAAATAATAGTAATGATTAATTCCTAAATTTAACAAATTGGTAATCTCTATTTTGACTAAAAAATCCATCTTTTTTACTAATTTCTAAACTAAACCGTTTTAGCAAAACTTTCAGATATGAAATCTTGGTTGATATATAAATGTTTTAATAAATTAGTTATTGTTTGCTACGAAATCTAACTAAGCCAAATTTTACACAAAGCAAATTTTATCAAATTACTAATCAACCATATAGCTTTAATGACTAAAAAATTAGAAAAATGCATTTTGTAGAACAACATCTTTTTCTACCTTTGTGGCGGGCAAGTCTTTTACGACCAGCTCCCTTTGAACTCCCCCAGGATGGGAACATAGCAAGGGTAGAAGGTTGTAGCGGTGCGATAGAAGGTGCTTGCCCTTTTTTTCTTTTCCCTTAATCCCCTGAAGGGGGAATTAAATTCTTCAGGGTTGAATCATAAACTCAAATATTTAAGAATTTATAACCATGAAATTTTTTATCGACACAGCAAACCTTGATCAAATTAAGGAAGCACAAGATTTAGGCATTTTAGATGGCGTAACTACTAACCCGAGCCTAATGGCTAAAGAAGGTATTACCGGTGAGGAAAATGTAATTAACCACTATAAAGCGATTTGCGATATCGTTGACGACAATGTTAGCGCCGAAGTAATTGCTACAACGTTCGACGAGATTATTAAGGAAGGTGAAGCTCTGGCAGCTCTTAATCCCAAAATTGTTGTTAAAGTTCCGATGATCAAAGATGGTGTTAAAGCAATTAAATACTTCTCATCTAAAGGAATCAAAACTAATTGTACCTTAATTTTTTCTGCTGGCCAGGCTTTATTAGCTGCAAAAGCTGGTGCAACTTATGTTTCTCCATTTTTAGGTCGTTTAGATGATATTTCTAGTGATGGCTTGGTTTTAATTGAAGATATCAGAACGATTTTTGATAATTACGGCTATGAAACACAAATTTTAGCTGCTTCAATCCGCGGGCCTTTGCACATTGTAAACTGTGCGAAATTGGGTGCTGATGTTATTACAGCTCCTTTAGCTGCGATTGTTGGCTTGTTGAAACACCCATTAACGGATAGCGGTTTAGCAACTTTCTTAGCTGACCACGCCAAGGCAGCAGGCAAATAATTAAAAAAAGCCCGAATCTAAAGATTCGGGCTTTTTTTATTAAAATTAAGCAAGTGTATTTAATAAATACGGACTTGAAAGTACATTTTTTCAGGAATTTAGCATTTCCTTTACTTTGTCGTAATTAATTTGTTCATCAGGCTCAATTAAAATACCCTTCACTCCCGCACCATTTGCGGCTTCGACATCTCTTGGTTTGTCACCAATCATTACCGATAAGGTCGGATCTATATCATACATATCAATTGCGTCTAATATCATTCCCGATTTTGGCTTGCGACATTTACATTCACCACCTACTGTTGGATGGTGCGGGCAATAATAAAAGCCTGCTATATCAGCACCCTTCGCTACAAATGCATTTCTTAACATTTGATGCATAATTGCCAACTCCTGTTCAGTATATCTTTTAAGCGCTATGCCACCTTGGTTTGTAATAACGATTAGCAGGTAGCCTTCATCAAAAAATCTTTTTAAAACAGGAATCTGGTAATCCAGGATTTTGAAGTCTTCTACGCGACAGATGTAATCATATATTTCGTGATTAAGCACACCATCACGATCGAGAAAAATTGCTTTATTCATTTGAGAAAAGAAGAGGACTTAAATAAGACCTTGTTAAAAAATAAAAGCCAAAAATAGCTTAAAATTAGTTGTAAAATAAAATCATCCTATACTGAATTTATTTCTTGCCAAGTCGATATCCTCTTAATGCAAAATATAGAATAAATAAGTACGCCGGTATCATAATGCAATAGGCATTCTGCGAATCGCCAATTTTCTCAGAAACCAAACCATATATCGGAGGAAGAATTGCTCCCCCAACAATAGCCATAATCAACAAGGCAGAACCCATTTTAGTATATTTACCTAAACCATCAATTGCCATAGGGAAAATTGCAGGCCACATCACCGAGTTCGAAAAACCTAGTAAAGCAAATATCCAAACTGCCGGATGCGCCGGGAGTTGCAATTCATAACCAAGTAAGCTAAACGTCGTAAAATCAGGATTTGCTTTTATAATGATAACTAAAACGACCAAAATGATACTCAATATACATGAAACTACTAACGCATCTCTTTGAGATATAAATCTTGGAATGGAAATTATACCTACCGTATATCCTAAAAGTAAGCCGTAACCTGTGTAGGTTGCAAAGTTTTTAGAAACATCTAATGTGTAGCCCAAATGTGTACCAAAACCTGCAAATGTATCGTAACTAATTACTTCCATTCCTACATAAAAAAACAACGCGAGAACACCTATAACCAGGTGCGGAAAACTAAATACAGTTTTATCACTAGATTTTCCATCGGGAAGCACATCCAGGTCCAAAGCATCTTCAGTTTCTTCCACTTCAGGAAGTTTGATAAAAAATAATAAAATACCAACCAGCGCAAATGATGAGGCAATGAGTATATAAGGCATTACTACTTTCTGTGCAAGTCCATCTAAAGCCAGGTTCTTCGCCGTTTCATTCATCGTTTTTAAACTCGCTTCAAAAGCATCACTATCTTTTAGGATTATACTTCCTAAAGCATATACGGCCATAATCCCGGCTATCTTATTGCAAATCCCTAAAATACTGATGCGCTTAGCCGCACTTTCTTTAGGCCCAATCGCTGCCGCATAAGGATTTGAAGCTGTTTGAAGCAACGCTAATCCACTTCCGATTACGAACAAGCCAATTAGAAAAGTAGGAAAGCTTCTTGCATACGCTGCAGGAATAAAAATTGCTGCACCAATCGCCATTGCAAATAGCCCAACTGACATTCCGTTTTTGAAGCCTGTAAATTTTAGCACAAATGATGATGGAATTGACATTACAAAGTAGGCGGCAAAAAATGCAGAGGCAACATAGTATGATTCGGTACTGGATAATTGACAAGCAATTTTAAGATAAGGGATAAGTTGACTGTTAGCCCAGGTGATGAATCCGAATATGAAAAATAAAACGCCTATAACGAACAAGGCAAAACCGTAATTTTGTTCTTTTTTAATGGTCGACATGAAATGTTTGGTTGATTTAAGGAGCCAAACTAATCAAATATTTTAGGTTTTTTAGAATCAAACGTTTGCGTAATTTGAATTTAATAAATTTCCTATAAAGAAATACCTTATTTAGCCGCAGTTTTTTACCATAATTACTTAACTATTGCATTTATTTCCGATAATATAAGTTTTTTTTAGCTGACTAAAATTATTCTTTAAGGAATTTGATAGAATTCGATATCTGGTTTCACCACTAATTCAATCATATATTCAGAAACAATATGAAAACGGCCAATTCATCATTAAAATTTTTACGGGGAAATCTTGCTGTTCGTTTGCCACCTAGTTTAACGCTTTCAAAAATTTCGGAAAATATGAGTAGTATCAAATGAGGCTACATACAGGCGACTAATTTGGTTTATACAATCATACATTTAGCCTATAAATCAATCTTCAGATAATTAATCAGCCTATAAATCAATAAAGTAGCATATTTGATGATTTTTTATTTGCACGAAATGCATCAGAACCCTATATTTGCACCACTTTAAAGGAAACGGTTAAACGTTTCGATTAAGTTGATTCCGTAGCTCAGCTGGTAGAGCATTACACTTTTAATGTAGTGGTCCTGGGTTCGAATCCCAGCGGGATCACAGAAAGCCTTACAGAAATGTAAGGCTTTTTTGTTTAAGGTATTCTATATAACGAAACTCGGAAATACTAAAACTATCCCATTTCCAAAACTGATAGAATGTTACCAGCAGGATCTTTAAACCAGGCGATGTTTGGTCCGCCATTCCCTCTCGATATACCTTTTTCATCAGTTTTTAAATATTCTTCGTCGTACTTTTCAAAAGTTACACCTTTTTCAATCAAAGTATCAACAGCAATATCGATGTCATCAACAGGAAAATTAAGTACTGTAAAAGTTGCTGCTACATGATTAGGTTTAGGATAAATCATGATATTTGCTGAGCCAGCAATTTCAAGTTCAATAATTCCCATTGGGTTATCCTTTACGATTAATCCAAGTGTGTTTTGATAAAAATCTTTTGCTTTAGGAATGTCGTTTACTGCGAACGAACTAAATCCTTTCGAATTTTTTAACATAATTATTTTCTATTTTAAGAGTTCCATGCACCAAGTAACCGGCGGATGACAATAATTTCTGCAACATGATAAGCATTATGATCAGCAATTTGCAAAGCCTCACGTAGAATATTTTGTCCTTCTCCATGGGGTATTGTTTCAAATAAATCTTTCGATTCTAAAAGCGAAATAAACTCCGATAAATCCTGGCTTATTTGATTTAAACTTTCCAACCATTTTTCTTCACTTTCTGGTGCAAGCGCTTTAACCCAATACTCATCGGGCCATTTTGGCGATTTATGGCTTCCATCTTTACTAAATTCTAACATATCCCATTGTGCAATTCTGATATGTTCTACTAACTGCCAAATGCTGTATGGAAGGCTATCTGGTTTGTCACCTAACAAACGGAACGGTAAACCAGCCACCGCATCTTTAAAACCAACATGAGCTGAGCCGCCATGTAACAACTTTTTTAATTCGGCAATTAATATTTCTTTGCTTTCCATAATTAAATTTTGTCATTTCTTTATAACAACAATTAAAAGGAACTTCAGTTTTTTACAATTATTCATCAATTATTTTAATTTTGCGAATGACATTCATCGATTCCTTCCCAATCCTTAAAAATTATACCTATTTAAATACTGCAAATTCAGGGCTCTTATCAACCGAAGTTGCGGAATGGCGCAGAAAGCATGATTTTGAATTTACTCAAGAAGCTAGTTTTTTCAGGGCAAATAGCCTGAATGTTATGGAGCAACTGCGATTGAATTTATCGGAAACATTTGGCACAAAAAAAAACAACACATTTTTAACGCCGAATTTTTCTAGTGGATTTAACTCAATATTGGATGGTTTAGAACCCAATAACCGAATTTTATTACTTCAGGAAGATTATCCATCATTAAGTTTTCCGGTGACCAGCAGCGCATTTAAAACTTTCGAAATTCCTATTACAGCAACTTTAGAGGACGATATTTTTTACGCCATAGAACAATTTAAACCGACCGTTTTTGCCTTCAGCATGGTTCAATATATTAGTGGGTTAAAAATGCAAAGCGATTTCATAAAACTCCTCAAAGTGAATTTTCCTGAATTGATTCTGATTTCTGATGGAACTCAATTTCTTGGAACTTCAGCCTTCAATTTCGACGAGTCAGGGTTAGATGCGCTCATTGGAAGTGGTTATAAATGGCTTTTAGGTGGCTATGGAAACGGTTATATTTTCTTATCTGATTCACTGCAAAGCCGTATTTATAAAAACAGAAAAACATCGCCTTTGCCAATTGCTCCATTTTTAAATGGAAGGGACTATTTATCGTTAACACTGGAGCCGGGCCATTTAGATAGTTTAAATTTTGGCACACTAAACCAGGGGATAAATTACCTGAAAACTATAGGATTTGACTTTATTGAGGAAACTAGTCAGGCTTTAGCTGAAAAAGCCAGGAAAGCATTACATGCCAAAGGTTTACTAAAAGATTGGATGATTGAAAGAAAAGAACAATCTACAATTTTAAGCCTACCACTGGAAAAAAATATTGTTGCCCGATTAAACGAGGAGAAAATAATTTGTTCACCCAGAGGAACCGGTACAAGAATATCTTTTTATTTTTACAATACGGAGGATGATTTAAACCGACTATTAGAAATATTGGATTAATCAACTTTCCAAATGGCATCAACGAAATATTTTCGCTCATCAGAAAAGTATTTTACCACTTTGAAGCCGGAAGCAACTGCAAGATTTTCAATCTCTGGCAATGAATATTTTTGGGAAATTTCCATGAAAATGTGTTCATTTTTTGCAAATTGAAATTCTGAATTGCCAATAGTAACCTTTTGATGTTTCAAGCTGATAAGATAACTTTTACAGGCGCCACTTTCCGGATCATAAGATGCATAATGTTCAAACGAACTTAGATCGAAATCAGCACCTAATTCCCGGTTCATTCTTTTAAGCAGGTTTAAATTAAATGATTTGGTTATTCCGGTTTTATCATTGTAAGCACTTAAAATTTGCTGTGGATTTTTCTTGAGATCAAAACCTATAACTAATATGTCATCAGGAGAAAGGATTTTCTTTAAATTGATGCAAAAAGCTCTTGCATCATCCACATCCATGTTACCGATGTTTGCACCCATAAATAAAACAACTTTTTTCCTGTCGGAAATTTCCGAAGCTTTCTTTAACTGGTCGAAATAGTCACCATTTAATCCCAGGAAATTCAATTCAGGCAGTTTATTAGGCAATTGAAACTGCAAGTCGGATATTACATGTTCCGAAATATCGATTGGAAAATATTTAAAATTAAATTTTTTATCGATAAGCATTTTAAGCAGATGAATGGATTTCGTGGCATCTCCAGCACCTAATTCAATCAAATCAAAAGCTACTCCGCCATCAGAAATTACCTCAGCAATGCTTTCGGCCTGGTTTTGCATTATTTCCATTTCAGCGTTCGTTAGGTAATATTCATCCATTTTCATAATCTGCTGAAAAATAATATCTCCGGCTTCATCATAAAAATATTTAGAATACATTCGCTTAGGTTCTGCGTTTAAACCTTCCAACGTTTCTTGTAAAAACCTTGTATTATTTATTGTTGCTTCTTGGGTTGTAATGAACATAAAAATTTATTTAGCAAGGCGAATGCCTGTGTATTGCCATCTTAAATGTGGGTGAAAAAAATTTCTGTATGTAATGCGGCTATGTTGATTGGGGGTGGCGATGGAGGCCCCACGCAAAACTTTTTGGTTAACCATAAATTTGCCGTTATACTCACCAATTGCTCCAGGTGCTTTGCTAAATCCAGGATACGGGAGATATGCACTTTCGGTCCACTCCCACCTTTGACCCCAATTTAAGTTTTTAGCCGCTACCTCCCATTCAAATTCTGTAGGCAATCTCATTCCTTTCCAACTTGCAAAAGCATAGGCTTCGTAGTAACTAATGTGCGAAACGGGTTGCGCTAAATCTAATTCCTTCAATCCCTTTAGCGCGTAGTTGAACCATTTTTCATCGATTTTGTGCCAGTACATAGGGTAAACGATTTTATTTGTGTTAACCCAATCCCAACCTTCAGCATGCCAAAAACTGAAGTTCTGATAGCCACCATCCTCAACAAAATTTAAATATTCCTGATTGGACACCAGTGATTTGCTTATTTCGAATTCATTTAAATAAACTCTATGTCTGTTTAGTTCATTGTCGAAGCAAAACTCATGGCCATCAAAACCAACTTCATAAATGCCTTCTGAAACCGTCAAAAAGCCATTAGCAGAAAGAAAATCATCAGAACTTTCAGATTTGGACGCACTATAAATGGGAAACAATGGATTATTACCCAATATATATTTGATGTCGGTTAGCAACAGTTCCTGATGCTGCTGCTCATGGTTAAAGCCCAAAACCACTAACTCTTTAACGTGATCATCAAGTTCCTGAGCAAGAAATTTAATCATCTCATTATCTACGTACTGTCTGTACTGGTAAACTTCTTCTACACTTGGCCTGCTTAAATTCCCCCTGTCGGTTCGGATAACCCGATTGCCAACTGTTTCATAATAACTATTGAAAACATAATTGTAATCCTCGTTATAAACCAGATAACTAGAGTCGAAAGCTTTTAATATAAATGTTTCAAAAAACCAAGTTGTGTGGCCTAAATGCCACTTTGGCGGACTAACGTCAACCACCGGCTGAACTACGTAATCTTCTGTTTGTAAAGGATCGCAGATTTCTTCGGAATACTTCCGAATGCTAAGGTATTTTTCAACAAAACTCATTAATTTTTATCGAGATAGTTTTTAAGGTCTGTAATGCTATTAACATCAATATCTGCGGATTGTTTTTGCCGCATCATCAATGCATAAGAATTATTAAAGCCTATAGGTTTTAGCCATTTGATTTTGTATTTTTTTAAAAATTCAGCACTCACATAATTATAAGTTTCATCTTTATCTGGTGTTATTTTTGCCACAAGTTTTGCATCTGGCTTCAAGATTGCCAGGAGCCCGGTTCCGGTATATTCAGGGTAAAAATCAATCTGGTTATTGATTAGTGCATCAAAGCAAATTTTTGTGCCACCTAAGCCAGTTTTTGTTTCAACCCGATAATTTGTATTACCTCTTATAAGCATACTGTAAATCTCCGCCAAAATATATTGTTCGCCAAAAATTTTAGAGCCAATTTTCACAACGTCCCCATTACCATTTTTAGGTGCTTTGAACAACTTATTGTCGACCAGGAAATCTTTTGCAACGCGAGTTGGCGTTTGATGAAGGTAATCTGTTCGGTAGTTTAAATCAGTCATAACCGAATCATTTATTTTCCCCGATAGAAGATTTAAAGTTTGCTCCAATTCTGGAAATTTCTTTAAAGATGATTCGAGCACAATTGGCGCAGCATAATAGGGTGGAAAAATCCCTTTATCATCTTTTAGTATTTTAAGCCCGAACGCTTTTAATCGACCATCTGTGGAATAGCCGCTAATTACATCAAGTTCTTTTGAAAAAGCAGCCTTATACATCACCGCATCACTAATTACAACAGTTTTAATTTTCAATCCGTAAGCTGATTTCAAACCTAAGTCTCCATCTTGCCTACCCATAAACTCGGGTGTAAAGCCAGCTTTTAAATCAGATCCGGCCGCAGTTGGCAAAATATAAAAACCAGCCAGAATCAGAAGGCTAAAGGGTAATATAAAGAGCAATTTCCTGAGCTTCTTAAAATTCAACTTCTGTGTCAGCCCAAGTAAACCATCAAGAATAATGGCTAGCAAAGCCGCAGGAATTGCACCTGCCAAGATCATGTTCGTATTATTCAGCGAAATTCCTCCAAATATAAATTCACCTAAGCCGCCTGCTGCGATATACGATGCCAAAGTTGCCACGCCTACGTTTATAACTGTTGCCGTCCGGATTCCAGCCAAGATAACAGGCATAGCCAATGGAAGTTCTATCTTGAATAAAACTTGTTTCTTACTCATTCCCAAAGCTTTGGCAGCCTCAATAACATGTTTATCTATTCCAATAATACCTGTATAAGTATTGCGAATAATTGGTAACAAAGCATATATTAACAAAGCGACTATTGCAGGCTTTGCTCCAATACCTAAAACAGGAATCATAAAACCGAGCAAAGCGATGCTTGGTATGGTCTGTAAAACTCCGGCAATACCGAGCACAGCGCCCGAAAGTCTTCTTTTCCTGGCAATTAAAACACCTAATGGTAAACCAATTGAAACAGCAAAAATTAGTGAGATAAATGTTAAACCAATGTGTTGTAAAGTTTGATTTAATAACTTATCCGATTCTAGCAACATGAATTGCCATAAGGTTTGTTGTTGTTCATTCATGGAGGTGGCTGTTTTTAAACTGATTAAACGCACTTGTTAAATCATGAAAGTTCACCTTTTTGGAAACACCTTCTTTGCTGCAAAAAATCAGCTCAGAAACATTAGCTGATTGTAATTTTTCCATTGCATCCCAAACGGTGAGTTCCGGGCTAAACCTAATTCCATCTACTTTGGAAGCTTCTGGTAAACTGTTCCAAACATCTTCAATACGAATTATCTTAAATTCGAGTGCCAATTTCTCTCCCTCCAGAAATTTTGCTGAAAAATTATTAGCAGGATTAAAAAGAAGTTCTTTTGGTGTACCAATCTGCATTATTTCGCCTTTATCCATCAAACAAATTCTATCTCCAAGTTCAAAGGCTTCCTGCACATCGTGTGTAACCATTACAATGGTTTTTCTTTTCAACTCCTCTAAATCTTTAAATTCTTTCCGGATACTATTTCTGGTAACATTATCGAGGGCGCCGAATGGTTCATCCATTAGCAAAACCGATGGGTTTGCAACCAAAGCCCTGGCCAAGCCAACGCGTTGTTGCTGCCCGCCACTTAACTGATTTGGAAAAAGTTTTAAGCTATCTTGTGGTAAATGAAGTTTCTCTATCAACTCGTTAATTCTGTTCGCTGTCTCACTTTTTTTCCAACCTAACAACTTTGGAACAACTGAAATATTTTCTTCGATAGTATAGTGCGGAAAAAGACCGGTATTTTGCATTACGTAACCAACCCCTCTGCGCAGTTTTTCAGGATTTTGCTTGATAACGTCTTCGCCATTAATAAAAATTTGACCGTTATCAGGTTCTATAAGGCGGTTTAACATTTTAAGTGTCGTCGTTTTTCCGCAGCCGCTTGTACCCAATAAAATCAAGTTTTCATGTGCCTTAACTTCAAAAGAAATATTGTTTACGGCAATTGTTTCGCCATATTTTTTACTAATTCCTTTTACTTCAATCATAAGTTAATCTTCGATTTTCATAAAAAGGTTATTGAGCGATTCTGAATAAGTTGGATGTGCAAAAACGCAATAACGTATTCTATCGTAGGTAATTTTGCCTTCCATTGCCATTTGCAGCACAGACATAATTTCTCCGCCCTCTGATGCAAGGATTGCAGCTCCTAATATTTTTTTAGTTTTTACATCAACTAACGCTTTCATAAGACCTTTGGTTTGCCCAGTTTCAATACCACGGGCAACTGATGACATTGGTAAAACAGCTACCTTATATTTCAGTTTCTGCTCTTTAGCTTCCTTTTCCGACAATCCAATTCTACCTAATTGTGGGTCGGTAAACATACAATACGGAACTGGCCGCTCATCCGTTTTATAATCTGTTCCTTCAATTAAATTCCGGTAAACAATTGTGTAGTCATTGTAGGCAATGTGTGTAAATGCCGGACCGCCTTTTACATCACCCAAGGCAAAAATTCCTTCCACATTAGTTTCCAACTTCTGGTTAACAAGTATATGTCCTTTATCATCCATTTTTACACCGCAAAACTCCAAGCCTAATGTGTCTGTTTGTGGCGCTCTTCCAATGGCAATTAAAATATGGCTTGCCGATATCTGCTTAGTCGTTTTGCCAATTTTAACCTCAACTTTAATATTTTTTTTACCAACAGACTTAACCGTATTCACTTGTGCAGCAGTAATTATTTCTATTTTTTCTTCCTGCAGAATTTTAGTTAGCGACGCAGAAATATCACTGTCTTCTTTTGCAATAATTGAATTCGATTTTTCGATAATTGTCACCTTACTACCGAATCTGCTAAACATTTGGCCAAATTCCAAACCGATATAATTGCCTCCGATAACTACTAAATGTTCAGGAATTTCATCGAGTTCTAAAATACTTGTTGACGTTAAGAACTCTGTTTCATTTAGTCCTTCAATATCTGGAATGATGGTTTTAGCACCTGTATTTATAAAAATCCAATCTGCGCTTATAGTTTCCTGCTTACCGTTTTCCAATGAAATTGTAATTTCTTTCTTGCCGGTAAATTTCGCCTCACCCATGTAAAGCTTTAATCCTTTTGTAGTTTCAATGCCCTTTTCAGCAGCGCCTCTAAATTGTTCAACAATTTTATTCTTGCGTGCTATAATTTTATTGAAATCAACTTTCACATTTCCTGTTTCCACCCCTAAAATTTCAGATGTTTTAGCCTGAAATACCATCTTTGCCGACGCAATCATGGCTTTAGTGGGTGTACATCCATCGTTTATACAAGTACCTCCAATAACTCTTTTTTCGATAATAGCAGTTTTCTTTCCCGCCTTTGCAAGTTTTTTTGCTAAGGGCACTCCTGCCTGGCCGGCACCTATAACTATTGCGTCGTAGTGTTTCATAATTTTAAATTAGAGCCGTAAATAAAAGCAGGCCATAAAAAGATAACCAGAATTTAGATTCAATGTTTCAATTTACAAACAACCGGTTAAATTTTAATCTCAAAATTGATTAGCTTTAATTTTAAATATAATAATATGAACCAGCAAAAACAAAATCTCAAACAGTGCTTATTTAAAACAACAATATTTGTTTGTTTTCTATTTATCTCGAGCCATGTATTTGCGCAAAAAGAGCTAAGTCCGAGAGCAACCTATCCTGATTTATTTGAAAAAATTCAATTGGCGAGCATTTATCCCGATAGCAAATCGTTTGCGGATGCAATTCCGAAAATGCCACCTTCGGAAATAATGAAAGCTTACAAATCACAGAAAGATTTAAAGGAATTTAATTTAAAAGCGTTTGTTGATAAATATTTTTCTATACCCGAGAATCATAATGCTGTTTATCAATCGGCCATTAGCGCAGGTATTGAAAAGCATTTAGATACCCTATGGACGGTACTTAAAAGAAATCCCGATACGGCAACGAAGTTTCAAACATCTTTGCTTCCTCTGCCGAAACCTTACATTGTTCCTGGAGGCAGGTTTCGGGAAATATATTATTGGGATTCATATTTTACCATGTTAGGTTTGCAAAAGGCAGGTAAAACTGTAATCATGAAGGATATGATTGATAATTTTGCGTATTTGATTGATAAATACGGCTTCATCCCAAATGGTAACAGAAGTTATTATTTAACGCGTTCTCAACCACCGTTTTTTGCAGCAATGGTTCAATTACTTACGCAAAATAATACTAACTCTAAATTAAGCGATTACAGGAATGTACTAGAAAAAGAGTACGATTTTTGGATGAAAGGATCAGCAGATTTAAAAAATGGTGAAGCTGCAGATCACGTCGTTAAACTAGCGGATGGAAGTATTTTAAACCGCTATTATGATGCTGGCGACCAACCCCGGGAAGAATCCTATCGGGAAGATTTTGAAGCTGCAAAATTGACAAAGCAAAAACCCTCCGTATTCCTTCGTAACGTGCGTTCAGCAGCAGAATCTGGATGGGATTTTAGTAGCAGATGGTTTGCCGACGGAAAAAGCTTCAATCAGATTATCACAACAGACTTACTGCCAGTTGATTTGAACACATTGATTTACAACCTGGAAATCGCTATATCTGAGGCAAACAAACAGGCTGGTCATCAAGCAAAAGGAATTTTATTTGCTGCTAAAGCCAGTAAACGCAAGGCTGCAATTCTTAAATATTTCTGGAATCAGGATCAGAATTTTTTTACAGATTATAATTGGAAAAGTAAGCGATTATCCAATCAAATTACTTTAGCTGCTTCATTCCCACTTTTTTTTAAAATTGCAACCCCAGGGCAGGCAAAAGCTGTTTCAGCAAGAATCGAAAAGGATTTTCTAAAAGCAGGCGGCCTGATAACGACCCTAACCACAACTAAACAACAATGGGATGCGCCAAACGCCTGGGCGCCTTTACAATACGTGAGCATTCAAGGATTAAAAAATTATGGTTATAACAAACTTGCTGATACGATAACCGCCAGATGGATAAAGCAAAACGTAGCAGTTTTTAAAGACACCGGCAAATTAATGGAGAAATATAACGTAGTTGAAACTTCAGGCAAAGGTGGTGGCGGTGAGTATCCTTTACAAGATGGATTTGGTTGGACTAATGGTGTACTTTTAAAACTTATGAAAGAGTAAGGCCTAATTTTGTCAAATTGAACTTGTCGGATATTTACCGGTTCGACAAGTTCAAAACGATAATTCTAATTTTTATTTACAACAGTAAAGGTTTTCCTCTCCACGCCAACGCCGGTAATTTTTAAAGATTTCCATTTTGGAGGTAAAACGCTGGGTATTTGAATAATTCCTTTGCTGGTAATATCCAAACCTCCAAATCCCATCATCATAGTTTGTAAAACCCCCCCGGCTCCGGTAGCGAAATATGGATTTGTTCCACCTTTGGTTTCTGCAATTACCCTGAAAGGTGGGTTTAAGTTTGGCTGATAAGCTTCAGTAAAATATTTATATGCTTTTTCAGCATTTCCAGTCCTGGCGTATAACAACGCAAAAATAGCATGTGTCATTGCAGGTGTACCTTCATCAGGAATTCTGGTTTCATAGTAAGCCAAATCCTTAATAATCTGATTCTTATCCGATATAGATTTAAGTGGATATGCCAGCAAATTCACATCAGCCTGTTTAATACCTTCACCGTTATAATTCGCATGTTCCTTAGTTACACCATCCGGAAAAGACAAAATTGGGATGTTTTTTTCAACTAATTCCCAATCTTTATTCTGAGGAAAACCTAAAATTGTTGAAGCCAGACTAGCATTTTTAAGGTTCAATTTAGCTGCTGCATTTGTAAATGCATTATTATCTACTTTTTCAGCCCATTCATCTGCGGCAACTACATTTTTTATTTCAAATTTGTTCGGTCCGTTGCGCTCTACCCTACTCGCCCAGAAATCCGCAGTTTGAGACAAAATAGGCCAGCCCTTTTCTTTGAGCCAAACTTTATCCTGAGTTACACAGTAATAATTCCATGCGGCTAAAGCCACATCGGCAGATATATGATGTTCGAAAGGACCACTTAAAGCCCACACAGGTGTTTCTTCCACGCCGGTATCCGCACTTTCCCATGGATACATTGCACCTTTAAATCCATGTGAAAAAGCATTCTGCCTCGCAGCCTCTAATCTTTCAAATCTATATTCAATTAATGATTTTGCAATATCGGGATGAAGGACAAGCAATGCAGGAAACATCCAGATATCGGTATCCCAGAAAACATGTCCGTTGTAACCTAAACCTGATAAACCCATTGGTGATGGTGAATATGAAGTTCCGGCACGGGAGAAAGATGTAAGGTGGTACAACATATTATGAACATCCTGTTGTGCCTGAGGATCGCCTTCAATTTCAATATCCGATGTCCAAAGCTCATCCCATGCAGCATTATGATATTTAAGTAAGCGGTCATGACCTTCTAGTTTTGCAAAAATAGTCATCCTTTCGGCCTCATTAAGTGGGTCGGCATGTTGAGTAGAACTTATTGCGCTACCAATAACGGTGTATGTATAGCTTTCTCCGGCCTTTAGTGCTTTACTAAATTTCATTAAATGACTATTGTTATCCCACATTTCATGGATTATCTTCGGCTCATTACCGTGGGTCTCTGTAAATAAAAAACTGTTCGAAGCGCATAGTTGCAACTTACCTGTCGGGCTTTTCGCAGTTGAGGTAAGCAAACTTAGCGTAACATGCGGCCTGTCTATTTCGTTATAATAATTCTCTACATCACGAAGTGCATCAGGCGTTTCCATTACACTTGCAGCAGTAAACTTTAAATCTTCACTGGCAGTAATTGTTACATCCATCAATACTGTAAATGGCAAATGGCGGAGAGCGTAATAAGTATATTTAACAGTCGCCTTTTTACCGTACAGCAATGATGTGGTGAAGGCTGCATGCTTCATATCTAGTTGTTGCTGCATGTTGTTGGTATTTTGTTCATCAAGTCGCTTACCATCAATTTCGACATACATATTTAATAGGTTGAAACCGTTTAAGAAATTGCTTACCCGACCACGGCCATAAGTATCAAATGTACCTGCCAATACCACATTTTTAACTTTAAAGGGTTGCGAAGAAGAAACAATTCCAATAATACCATTGGCAGCTGTTATTCCAAAATATTTATTCGGATCGATTTTATCGGCATTTATTTTCCATGGATCTTGGGCGTTTAAATTTAATGCCGCAATTAAAAGAAAAAAGAGAAGTATATTTTTTTTCATAGATGTATGCGCTGGAGAAAATGTAAAATTTGAATAAACAAGAGGCTGAACTTATTATCGGATAAAAGATCTTTTAACAAGTACAGCCTCTTAGTTTCAGGTTGTGAATTAATATCCTGGGTTTTGAACTAGGTTTGGATTTCCAAGCTGATTATCAGGAATTGGGAACACTAAATATTTAGCTTCACTAGCTGGTTTTTCTTGCCATGCCGCCAGAAATTTCCCAAACCGGATTAAATCCTGTCTTCTGAAACTTTCCCAGTAAAGTTCACGACCACGTTCATCTAACAAAACATCTAATGTTAAGGTCGTTAATACTGAGGCACCTCTAATTGTTCTGATAGAATTTACAATGGTTAGGGCAGCTGCAGCTTGTGAGGTTCTTAATTGAGCTTCTGCTTTCATTAGCAAAACATCCGAATAACGGAAGTAAACCCAGTCATTGTCGGGTTTTCTCGAACCTGCATTTGCATAGTCAATTGGATATTTTATTACCCTTATACCTGCAACTTCGAGGTGGTTCGGATCGCGTTCGATAATCGAAACTTCAGGTGTAAAGGCTAAAGGGTTGCCTTTTCTGTCTTTCAAAGCAACACCATTTTGGTCAACCTGCTGGCCTACCAAAAAACCAACACGGATACCAGAAATATTTGTCTGTCCGGTGTAGCTTCCGCCCCTTCTTTTATCACTCACCTCAAACTTATTGTAAAAATTAGATAATGATGAGAAGCCATTGTAACCATTAGGATTTTGGTTGTAATGTGTAGTACATTTCCACTGCCCATCTAAATCGCTACCAGATGAACCTGCGATATTTTGTGCTGTAAAAATGTTTTCTTTAGATAAAACATCATTTGTTGGCGCAAAATTATCAAAGTAATTGGCATTTAAAACATATCCACCAGTTGAAATCTCATCAGCTAAAGTAATTACTTTGGCCATATCTGCCGCATCAAAAGTTGGCGCAGCACGGTTTAAGAAGGTACCCTTATTTAAATAAACTTTCATTAAGAGCGTTTTAGCTGCATTTTTATTTGCCACATTTGCGGGGCCAGCTGGTAAATCAGGAATTATTGCAGTTAATTCGGTAATTAAATATGCAACTTCATCTGCGGCATTCCTTACACGCGAGGGTTTAGTAACATCTTCTCCCGCATCCCTGTATGGAACTTGTCCCCAGCCATCTAAAATAGAAAACTGTGCAAAAGCACGTAAAAATCTTGCTTGTGCAGCCTGCGCTGGTGCCGGACTAGCGCCCAAAACGCTGGTTGCAACATAAGAAATACTATTTAAATCTCTAAAAACATCAGATATTCTTGAATGGTCCGGAGCCCATTTATGTAAGTGTAATGAACGCCATGCACCATTATCATCCCAGTCACCAGCCCGAGTTGGTACAATTAATTCATCTGATGTAACCTCTTGCAAGGCAGACCAATTCCACGGCGCCTGGTAGGGGCCAATCATTGCCGCATAAGTGGCACTTAATAAACTCGAAACATTTCCTCCACTCACACCCGCACTGCTCACCTGGCCGTTTAGGTTTTCATCTAGCTTGGTACAACCCGAAAAACTTAAGGCCACCACAGCAAAACCGATAATATATTTATTTTTCATGTTTGTATTTTTAAAAATTAAAGAGAAAAATTAACACCAAAATTGAACGTTCTCGCAGTTGGATATGCAGTATAATCTATCCCTGCAGATGGTACGCCACTAACACTTTTATTTACGTTAACCTCTGGATCAAAGCCTGAATAATTAGTAATTACAAAAAGATTTTGACCGTTAACATAAATGTTTAGCGACTTAATTGATTTCCCAACATTGCCGATATTGTAGTTCAACGTTGCATTAGCCAATTTCAAATAATCTCCTTTTTCAATGTACCTTGATGAAGCAGCAATTGGGTTTGCCAGTGATTCGGCAACAGGTAAACTAACTAATGCAGATGAGATATTCCTGGTACCTAAATTAGAAATTGCCAAAACAGAGTTCGCGGTATTGTTGTAAATACTTTGCCCGAATGCACCATTAAAGTTTGCCGTAAACGATAACTTTTTATACCTGAAATTGGTACTTAACCCCATAATTACTTTTGGATTTGGATTACCAACATAATAATTTGTAAAACCATCATCAGTGTATATCGAAAATCCATTTGCGTCCAGTCCTTTATACTCTCTGGTAACCATTGCAAATAACGGTAGTCCATTTTGAATTACTTCAGTTGTAACTCCACTTAACCCCTGACCATTTAGCGAACCTGTTTTAATGATACCAGTTATGTTTTGGACTTTATTTTTGATAAAGGTTGCATTACCACCCAATGACCAGGAAATATTATCAGTTTCTACAATGTTTCCGTTAATGGTTAATTCCAAGCCTTTATTAATAATTTGCCCTGGTAAATTCACCCATGTTGGTACATTTCCACCAACTGCAGGCACAAATGAAATCTGTGGAAATAACAAATCGTTTGTTTTTTTATGGAAATAATCGAGTGAACCTGTAAGTCGGCCTTTTAGGAAACCAAAATCAACACCAACGTTTGTTTGTTCATCCGACTGCCATTTTAGATTTGGGTTCGCATTATTAATTGCCACTAAAGTTGGTGCACCATTCGAGTTTCCGAAATCGTAACGCTGTTGAGCAGAACCTGATGGAAAATCCTGATTACCAGTTTTACCATAACCCACTCTTAATTTCAACTGGTCAATCCATTCGGTGCTTGCAAGGAAGCCCTCTTTCTTAATATCCCATGCTGCCGCAAATGAAGGGAAATAACCATAACGATTAGATTTACCAAATTTTGTAGAACCATCCGCTCTAAAAGTAGCAGTTAAAATGTATCTGTTATCATAGTTAAAAATCGCCCTTGCAAAGTAAGATTGCAATTCGGTTGTTGGGTTATTAAAGGCAGAGAAAGTGCGGTTTGCCGGAGCGGTTGTCTGAAATGCATCTGTATAATCTGCATCAATATTGCCAAATCCAGTAGCTGTATTTACTGTTCCCTTGTTTATAAAGTTCGAATACTCGTAACCAATAATTGCGTTTAAATTTAACTTGCTTACAATCTCCTTGTTAAAATTTAAAGTATTTGTAAATTGCTGTGTTACTAGTTCTGTATTCGAATAGCTCGCATAGCCGCCCAAAAAATCGCCTGAAGGCTGAATGCCCTGAAGATTTAAAGTACTCCTTGTCGATGCTCTTCTGATACCTGTGCTATAATTAACACTGGCAAGCATACGATATTCTAACCATGGCGTAATTTTATAATAAGGCGAAACACTTCCTAAAATAGTAGAAACTTTAGCTTTATCATTATTTGCAGCGAGTGCAGCTAACGGGTTAATGGTTGTTGAGCCGTAATCTATAAACAAGCTGCCATCTGGATTATAGAATGATTGTGTTGGATTCCATGATAAGGCCTGACTGATTAAACTTCCTGTAAAACCCGCATCGGTTGTAATTGGCGCAATTTTTTCAAGGTACTGGTTGCTAATCATATTCACATCCAATCCTAATTTTTTGCTTTCTAAAAACTTAAAATTTCCGTTAAAGCCTGCAGAATATTTTTTGAAATCAGTTGTTTTGATAATACCTTGCTGATCCTGATAGCCAAGTGAAGCACGGAACGTATTGCCATTTGCACCACCGCTTATCCCAACAGAATAATTTTGATTATATGCCGTCCTGGTAATCTCATCGAGCGCATCAACGCTATTACCAAAATTTCCGTTCGTAAGGCCATATTTTGATAACGCGGCTCGATATTCATCACCCGAAAGAACATCTACCCGCCTGGCGATATTACTTACACCCGCCGACGCACTAAAGTCGATTTTTGTATCGCCGGATTTACCACGTTTAGTTGTAATTAAAACCACGCCATAGGCAGCCCGGGAGCCATAAATCGCAGTTGCGGAGGCATCTTTTAAAATTTCCATCGATTCGATATCTGAGGGGTTGATGAAATTTAAAGGATTTCCATCAGGCGCAGTTCCGATACCAGCACTTGTTGATGGCCTTGCTGAACGACCATCCAAAGCGACACCATCTACAACGTAAAGTGGTTGTCCGGTGCCGGTAATAGCCGAGTTACCCCTGATTCTAACAGTAGAAGCACCGCCAGGCTGGCCACTGTTGTTAATCATTTGTACACCGGCAACCTTACCTTGTATTAACTGATCGGGTGCATTTAACGGACCTTTATTAAAATCTTTTGCCGATACAGTTGTTGCAGCTCCAGTTAAATCGCTTTTTCTTACCGATGCATAACCTACAACTACAACCGCATCCAAGTTGTTTAGCGAGGTTAATGTTATATTAATCTGAGTTTGATTGTTAACATTTACCGTTTGGGTTTCGAAACCGACAAAGCTTACGGTTAATTTTGATGTTGTAGATGGTACGGTAATTTGATATTTACCTTCGGCATCACTTTGTGTTTTGGTATTAGTGCCGGCAACCTGAATAGTTGCGCCTGCTAATGGCAATTTATCACTATCGAATATTATACCTTTTACCACAGTTTGCGCAAATGCTGCCGTGCTTAAAAAGACCATAAAGAAACTTATTAGTGTAAGTTTCTTCAATGCGTACAATTTCTGTTTCATAGGCAAAACAGACCAATTGCTTGGTAGAGTCATGTTCATAATGGGTTTATTTAAATTGGTTAGATAATGTGATTTTTAACAATGGAATGATTAAAAATTCTAAGGTGGTTGATATTTCATAGATCTATTTAAATTATGGTTAGTATTGATTATTTTTTATACAATGGATGTGGTTTTTCAATTTTGAGTTTTGCTATTTCAAGTGCTTTTATAACACAATCTTCAATTGGCTGGTGATGAATAAAAGCAGCTAAAAATCCCGACCAGAAAGCATCTCCCGCACCTGTAACGCCAACTACAGACTCAACTGAAAGCGACGGTTTGTGCTGCCAATTTTGTGTTTTTGTCTTAAACCAAACGCCGTCTTTTCCACAGGTAAGGCAAATTACCTCAACATCAATTTTATCGAGCCAGTTAACAGCTTCCTGAACGTTTAAGCTTTCACCGATGAACCGCTCCAAATCGTCGACACTAATTTTTAATAACGGATTCAAATTCATCAGTTTTTTAAAAACGTCTTTACCATCATCTTCCTGCCAAATTGATGGTGCGAAGTTCCAATCGACCGATAAAAATTTGCCTAAATCATTCGCTTTCCTGAAAGCGCAAAGTATATTATTACGGGCAGGTTCTTTGCTCAAGGCAAATGCTGTTGTATGCAAAATGCCCGAAGTGTTAATCAACTCATCTTCAACTCTTTTTATCACTAAATCAGCACTACGGTAAGGAATAAAATCTGGTGTACCTTCATTCTTTGCAACTAATACCACACTTGTTTGCCTATTTGCAGCACGATGTATGTATTTATCTGATAATCCAATAGTTTTCAGCTCATTAATTAGAAAACGGCCTAAACTATCATCACCAACCGTAGCAACAAGTTGTGTATCAATGCCCAGATATTTTAGGTTTGCGCACAAATTGGCCGAACTTCCACCCTGGCTGGTTGAAAACTGCGATGAAACAGCGAGAGATTCTATGTTTTTATCAGAGATGATATCGACAAGCAGTTCGCCTACCACTAAAACTTTTTTTTCTAAAATAGCCCTTCTCGAATCCATCGTTATTATCAGTTAAATTTAAAAAGATGTTGAAAATCGTTGTTAACCGATGCCTGCTCGGCAATTATTGAACCTGCGGCACTCCATGTACAATTGGGCACACCGCAAGGATTTTGCGTAGAACCATGTAAACATTCGTTAAATAGATCGGATTTCGAATTTGATGTATGAATAGTTGATATAATTGAATTTGCAAAATCAGTTTCTCCATAATTATTTAATGCGGATGCAAGCCAGCCATTCCACACAGGCCATAAGCCCCCATTATGAAAATATCCGGGTTTATTTCTGAAGGAGTAGGCATAGTTGTTTTTAAGTTCATTCATGTCATCATCATTTTCTCCGATTGTTGGATAAAAAGACGGCAACATTGAACTACCCTCTTTGTGAAGCTTCTTTATAAAATCAATAACTGACCGATTTTGATTTTCATCTCCTATTCCAAGTAAAAGGCAAAAAGTATTTGCCTGTAAATCAAAGTAGTTATATATTCTTGCGGGATTAAAACCCATCAGCCAAAAATCTTTTGATGCGTCATCCAACTGGTGGACTAAATTCGGGGTATAAGCACCCCGCTGGGCATCAATTTTCCAATAATTTGCTTTTATAGCATCAATAATTTTCGCGGCTTTATCATCCCAATCTTTATTTGAACTTATCTTTGATGCCAGCTTCAAAGCCCAAACTCTAAGTAGCTGGTCAAATAAAATGTAACCGTGTTGAATATATTCATCAGCCCAATCGCCACTCTGCGGCACATAAACCAAGTTTTTTCCATTGAATTCCCATGCTTCTAAAACGTCGAAGCATTTATTTACTTTAAATTGATAATTTTCCCAAAGGGAATTATTCCCTGTAAGTAAAGTGTAAGCACATAAACCAATAACTGCCCACGATGGATTATCAGCCCTACCTGATGTTCCTCCATAACTTACAGAACCATTTTCTGGCGAAACATTCGATGGCATATATCCACTACCATGCTGATTATTGAAAAGTGTTTCAATGGTAGCTTTAGCAGTAGAGATGAGTTTTTTCTCACCACTTAATAAAGCAGCAATGCTAGTAATCACACCATCCCTGGTCCACACACGCTTATAATTATCATAGTCTTTTACGGCTGCCACAAATCCATAACGAGTTGATGCCTTTTGCAAAAGGTTTAAGGCTTGGCTATATGCTTTTGAATCAATCATTATACTATTACCACCTTATCTTTTTTCTTAATTAATAAAACCAGAAACCCAGCAATCGTAATTAAAACGCCGGCAAAAACAATTGCATTTTCCGGCTTGTGCCCCAGCAGATAACGATACACATACTTGAAAGTAATCGTTTCCAACAACATTGGCATTACGATAAACATATTTAAAATACCCATAAAAATACCCGTCTTTTCTTTAGGAATGCTGCCCGCGAGCATAGCATAAGGGGTACCCATCATACTTGCCCAGGCTATGCCTAAACCAATTATTGGAACAAATAATAAGTTTGAATTATGAATAGCTGGCAAAATAACCAGGCACAAACCGCCAAACAGTAAACTAACCATATGAACTTTTTGGGCAGTAATCTTTTTTGCAAAAAATGCAAGCGGAAATGCTACAAGAAAAGTCACCACATTATATCCCCCATTAACTGTTCCCGTCAGCAATTGTGCAGAAGCAAAACCGTCAGAAGCAGAATCATTTGTGTTATAAATTGTTTTAGCCAAACAAAGTGTTATAAACTGCCAGTAAACAAACATTGCGTACCAGTTGAATAAATAAACGATGCCCAATTTTTTCATAATGGAAGGCATCACTTTAAAAGCTTCAAGGATATCGCTAAAAATTCTACCTACTCCGCCTGCTTCCGCTTTAATGTTTTTAATTTCTTCCTTTGATAAAGGGGTTTCTTTCGTTTTTAAACAACTAAACATAATAGAACCAATTGAAACCACTCCACCTATAAAAAATGCAGCATAGGTTGTGTAAGGTATATTATTTCCACTTCTCGAATGAATGCTTATTAAACCTGTGGCGATTAAAATTCCGGGCGTTAGATTGGCTAATGTAATTCCTAATCCTGTAAAAAAGCTTTGCGTTAAAAAGCCCAGTGCATGCTGATCTGAAGGCAGTTTATCACTAACAAATGCCCTGTATGGCTCCATTGTGATGTTGTTACCAGCATCTAAAATCCATAATATTCCGGCAGCCATCCAAATGGAACTGCTGTATGGCATAGCAAATAGGCAAACGCTGCAAATTATCGCCCCGATTAAAAAGTAAGGCCGTCTTCTACCAAATCTACTCGTGGTTTTATCGCTCATTGCACCAATAATCGGTTGAATGATTAAACCTGTCATTGGTCCAGCTAAATTTAACAACGGAATCTGATCTGCATTTGCGCCAAGGTATGAGTAAATCGGTGTCATATTGGTTTGCTGTAAACCAAAACTATATTGAATGCCAAAAAAACCTAAGTTCATGGCAACTATCGAAGAAAAATTTAATTTCACTGCCGACGAAAAATTATCAACCTTTTTTGCTTGAGCGACTATCATATCAGGGCTGATTAAGTTTGAAAACCATAGATTGCCATGGTTTAAGGTTGATTTTATGGTTAACTATTTTTGCAGTTTCATTATAGTTGTTTAACAAAAGTTTTGGCGTAGATGTAACTATAGTTTTATCTAAAGAATACATTAAATATTTAGCTGATAAATTCAACACAACGAGCATCTTATCTTTAGAATATGTTCTGGTATAACAATACACATCAGGATTTTCAATATCGAAAACCTGATATTTCCCATATATCAATACTGGTGATGATTTTCTTAAAGCAACTATCTGTTTAAAATAATTGAGTTCACTTTTTGGATTCTTTTCTTCCGCCTCTACATTGATGGTTTTATAGTTGGGATTTACATTTATCCAGGGTGTGCCGGTTGTAAAGCCCGCATTTAAAGAACTGTTCCATTGAAAGGGTGTTCGGGTATTATCCCGTGAAATAAACTTTTGCTTATCGAGAAAAACCTGCAAATTTTCGCCTTTTGCTTTTGCTTTTTTATGGGCATTAATAGTTGCTATGTCTCGATAATCCTCTATTTTATCGAATTTAATATTCGACATGCCCAACTCATCGCCATTAAAATAAAAAGGTGTTCCACGCATTGTCATTATCAAGGTGGTTAATAATTTTGAGGAATAACTTCTGTATTTTGGCTCATCATTGCCATATTTACTAACCATTCTGGGCACGTCATGATTGGCTAAAAAAATTGCGAGCCAGCCTTTATCCGCAAATGAGTTATCCCATTTAGTAAAAGTCTTTTTTAAATCAGTAAGTCTGTAACCTTTGGGATCGTTCCCGATGTCCATTATTTCAAAATGATAGGCCATATTTAATTCATGCCTGTCTGCATCAACCAAGGCGTGTGCATCTGCTAAAGTGCTACCAGCGCCTTCAGCTACCGTCATAACATTATATTTACTGATAACAGTTTTATTCATTTCTTTTAAATACGTATGTAAATTCGGGCCCATTCCATAATACTTTATGATGTCTTTTTCATACCCTTCAGGATATTTTTTCCAGGTTGTATCTTTAGACACATATTGAAAGGCATCCATCCTTAAGCCGTCAATTCTTTTATCTAGCCAGAATTTCATCATATCGTAAATCTCAGTGCGCAATTTTTCATTCTCCCAGTTCAAGTCTGGTTGTTTCTGTGAAAAATAATGTAGATAGTATGATTTAGTAGCAGGATCGTATTTCCATGCATTGTTATCTATGTCAAAAAAACTATATCTCGGCGTTGGCTTGCCTTTCTCTTCAGGCCACCAATGATAATAGTTTCTGTAAGGATTTGTACGTGATGACCTAGATTGTTTAAACCATTCATGTTCATCGCTACTATGATTTAAAACCATATCCAGAACAAGTTTTATCTTGCGTTTATGCAAGCCGGCTAACAGTTCATCAAAATCCTCCATGCTGCCAAACTCCTTCATTATATTTCGATAATCGCTTATATCGTAGCCGTTATCATCATTCGGAGAAGAAAAAATTGGATTGAGCCAGACCGCATCTATGCCCAGGCTTTGTAAGTAATCGAGTTTAGAGATAATTCCTCTTAGATCACCAACACCATCGCCATCACTATCTTTAAAACTTCTTGGATAAAGTTGGTAAACAACTGCTTCCTTCCACCAGGCCCGTTTGTCAACGTTATTCATTGATTGGGTTTCTTGCGAAGCACAATTTAATGCAGTGAGTAGAACGAAAGTTAAAAAAATAGGGGTAAAAGTTTTCATAATTTCGATTAAATAAATTGCCCGCCGAAAAGAATTGATTCGACTTCAACTTATTATCTTTAAATATTTGGTTAAACTGAAGAAACACCTGAGCAAAAATTAATTTGCAGAAATATTTCAATCATTTGCTAATATGAAGATAAGGTTATAATTAAACTAAAACCATATAAATGAACGATTTATAACCGCAAACGTTTGCGGTAACATTTGCGAAAATGTTTGTTGTGGAAAACTTATATTTGACTAACCAAATATAAAACCATGAAACAGAATCCTACTTTGAAAAAGATTGCTGAGCGGTTAAATGTAAGCATATCGACCGTTTCGAGGGCACTAAAAGACCATCCGGATATTTCTGCTGAAACCAAAAAAAAGATAAACGAGCTGGCAGAATTGCTGGAATACGACCCAAACCCTTATGCGGTTAATCTAAGAACCCATAGCAGTAAAGAGTTTGCTATCGTTGTACCAAGCCTTTCTAATTTCTTCTATCACTCATTTATTAGTGCTGTTGAGGAGGAAGCCCGTATATATGGTTATTCTGTAATAATCTATCGTTCATCTAACGACCCTAAAATTGAGCAGGAAATATTGAAAAGTTGCAGACATAAACGCGTGTCGGGTATTTTTATCGCCATAACATCAGAAACTAAAGAAATTGAGCCATTTTTAAAACTGGATGTTCATGGAATTCCGGTTATATTTTTCGATAAAGTTCCGCAATACGAGTCATGCAATAAAATTTGTGTAGGTGATGAACACGCTGCCACTATCGCTGCAGAAAAAATTATTGAGAAAGGCATTGTAAATGTACTTGGTATTTTTGGAGATAAAAACATGTCTATCACTAAAGCACGACTCCAAAAGTTCACGGCGGTTTTATCCCATAATGATAAAAAAATAAATTTGAACACCGTGTATGCCACAAGTTCCGAAGAAGCTGAACAGCAGGTACTTTCGCTTTTGCCTGAGTACATCGGAAAAAAATTTGCTGTTTTTTGCATGAGTGATGAAATCCTCGCGGGTTCAATGAAAGCAATTCAGCGAAAAGGCTTGCAAGCTCCAAAAGATTTAGGCATCATAGCGATAAGTGACGGCATGATTCCTCTACTTTTCTATCCTGAAATTACTTATGCCGAAACAAGTGGCTATAACTTAGGTAAACTAGCCTTTAATAGAATGATGAGATGCATTTCAGGTAGTTCATTTGCGCAAACAATTATTGATGATTCTAAAGTCGTTATAGGTGGTTCTATTTAGTAAACGCTGGCGTATACCAGCTTTTTTTACAAACTTTACCATACATAATTTAACTAAAAAAATCTTGCTATTAAATTGCTCAAAACAAAGTACCATTAATAATTAATTTATTTGTTTATGAATTCGAAGGTCGATTTTTATTTTAAAAAGCCCAATAAATGGCAAAAAGAAATTGAAAGGCTGAGATTGATAGTACTGGATTGCGGACTTAGTGAAGAATTGAAATGGGGCTGCCCATGTTACACTTTTCAACAAAGCAATATTGTTCTTATCCATACTTTTAAAGATTATTCTGCATTGCTTTTTTTTAAAGGTGCATTGCTTGATGAAAAATATCCAACCCTGGTTCAACAAACAAAAAATGTTCAGGCTGCCCGACAAATGCGTTTTACAAACCTTCTCGACATTTTAGAACAAGAGAGTAAAATTAAATCCTGCATAAAAGATGCTATCGAGATAGATAAAGCGGGCATTAAGGTTGATTTTAAAAAAACTGAAGCGTTTGAAACGCCTGTGGAATTTCAACTTAAATTAAGCTCCATACCTGATTTGGATGCAGCGTTTTCTGGACTTACACCTGGCCGGCAAAGAGCTTATCTATTATATTTTGCTGCTGCTAAGCAGGCTAAAACACGAGAAAACAGAATAGAAAAATGTTTGCCTCAAATTTTAAATGGAAAAGGATTAAACGACTAATCTTTTAATGAAACACTTATTTATATATCTTATCGCCACTGTTTAGTAAACGGAAAACTTTTCTTTATGCCTAAATAACACATTTAAAAGCACTTAAAAAAAGTGCTGATTATTTTTTAAAAAAACATTGGCGTGAATAAAATTAATTTCTATATTTGCACCTCCTTAAACAAAAGGAAATGATTCCGTAGCTCAGCTGGTAGAGCATTACACTTTTAATGTAGTGGTCCTGGGTTCGAATCCCAGCGGGATCACGAAAAGCCTTACAGAAATGTAAGGCTTTTTTGCATTTAAGATTGTGAAAATCACAGAAAGTGAACCGAAATTGTTATGGCTAATTCAATAATTCCGCCAATTGCCATTCAACATATAAATCTAAATACCTTAATCTTAACTGATAATAAAGACCTTACTTGTAAACTATTTATAAATAAATACAAAAGTAGCGGGCAAATAATTTTTAAATGTGATGAAAACCATGTCTTATAGTTTTCATCACATTTTAATAAGTATTTTATTTCCCCAATTGTTTGATATGAACTGCAGCGCCACCACCAGGCGCTAAAGCCAGCTTTAATGTGGTTGCAGACGTAACATTTATTTGTTTGATTTCATAAGCTTCAGGATTAGTTTTCCAGTCTGCATTTTTCCCATCAGCTATAATTACAGCCACATATTTTTTCCCCTTATCCAGGAAATTAAGACTTATGTTTGCTTGTCTTTTAGCGCCATTTGTTATTGCACCAATAAACCAATCGTCTTTTGCTTTAGCTTTTCTGGCAATGGTTACAAATTCGCCGGGCTCGGCTTCAACAATTTTAGTATCATCCCAATCCACGGCAACATCTTGAATAAATTTAAAAGCATCCATGTGTTCGGCATAATTTTCAGGCATATCGGCAGCCATTTGCAGCGGACTATAAATTGTAACGTACAATGCAAGTTGCTTTGCTAAAGTAGAATGCATTTGCCTTTCTGGTACGCCTGGAGCATAATTTCTTAATTTAAATATACCAGGTGTATAATCCATCGGTCCACCAATCAATCTGGTAAATGGCAAAATCGTTTCATGTTCAGGTGGGTTACCATCTGCAAAGAAATTCCACTCATTTCCCCTACCCGCTTCCGATGCCATAAAATTTGGAAAAGTACGTTGTAAACCCGTTGGCCGGGTTGGCTCGTGAATATCAATCATCACCTGATACTTTGCCGCTTTTTTAATAGAACGGATGTAATGATTAACCATCCACTGGCCATCATGATGTTCTCCACGTGGTATAATTCCAGAAACGTAACCAGTTTTTACCGAGCCATAACCATATTTATTCATGAAACGGTATGCAGTATCCATTTGCCTTTCGTAGCTGGTTACGCCACCACCGGTTTCATTATGCATTATCATTTTAACGCCTTTGGATTTAGCATAATCCGCAATCTCCTTAACATCAAAATCCGGATAAGCCTGTACGAAATCAAATTTATCTTCCTTTTCGCCAATCCAATCTTCCCAACCTTTATTCCAACCCTCTACCAGCAAACCTTCGATACCGTTTTTAGAAGCAAAATCGATGTACTTTTTAACATTCTGTGTATTGGCAGCATGTCGGCCATTCGGAATATATTTTCCAGTTTTAAGAACTGTATCCAGTTGGTCGGTATAATTCCAGCTACTTTTTCCAACCTGCATTTCCCACCAAACGCCCATAAACTTCATTGGTTTTATCCATGCAGTATTTTCAATTTTCGATGGTTCATTCAGGTTTAAAATTATTTTTGAAGCTAGGATATCTGTAGCTTTATCGCTTACAATAATAGTTCTCCATGGGGTTTTGTAAGGTGTTCGCAGGTAGGCTTTATTTCCTCTAACATCAGGAACAAGGCTTGAAATAAGCTTAAAACTCGATTTATCAACATGTAGTTGCATCGATGGATAATCGATTAAAGCTGCTTCGTGAATGTTTATGTAAAGGCCGCTTGCCGATTTTAGCATTAAAGGGGTTTGTACAGCGCTCTGGTCGGGGATATTTTCCTCTATTTTTCCCGTTGAAATAATGCCCCACTTTCTCGCATCAACCTGGCTTAATAGAGAAGCGGTGTACTTGTATTCGTTAGAGTCAAAATCAGCAGGAATCCAGAAAGATTTATGATCGCCACTCATGTTAAATTCGGTGCTCTCCTCTTTAACAACAAATGATTTTAGATTTTGCTGAGCAGGAAAATCATATCGAAAACCTAAACCATCTTCAAATATTCTGAACACAATATCCAATAATATTGGCTTTTCTTCTCCTTGCGATAAATGAACTACCAACTGTTTGTAATGATTTCTAATTTGAGCAACCTCACCCCAAACAGGTTTCCAGGTTTCGTCAACCACAGAAGAATCGACACCAATCAGAGTTAGATTTTCTGTTAACGAAATATTCTGATCTAACTTAAAACCTAAAGAAGATGGTAAAATGGCCTTCTGCTTGCCATAGAACAAAGCGTATGAAGCTGTACCTTTCGAATCGATTGCAAACGTGAAAATAACATTTTTCATTTTTACCGAAATTGGCTGAGATTGCCGGGCAAAACTAATTAATGCAATGGCTGTAAAAATTATACTCAGGGAAAGGCTTCTTTTTAAAAACATAAATAGTTGAATTGGTAAAAAAAAATAAATAAAGTGCTGAAATTTTGAATAAAACTTAATGAGCAATAGTCAAAGGATGCGAATGTAGGTAAAAACCATAATTAAAAGCCTTATTTTAATACCTGGTAAGTCATCTACATATAAAATTCTACATCTTGTGTTCAGAATTTTATCTTTACCAATGCATTTCTCGAATTTGAAATTGAGAAAGCTCAATCAAAAAAATCCCTCATATGAAATTAAGTTTTTTCTTGTTCAACTCTTTTCTTTTACCAATTACTTTAGCGGCGAACTGGTTTTTAAATCCAGGCCAGCCTGAAAACAAAACGGTAACAGTTGTTATAGATATGAGCAAAAAAGAACAGACAATCGATAACTTTGGGGCATCTGGCTGTTGGTTTTCTGAAGGAATAGGTAAATATTGGCCTGGTGAAAAAAAGGAAAAGATAGCAGAATTACTTTTCAGCAAAAAATTTGATATAAATGGCCAGCCTTTAGGAATTGGTTTATCAGCCTGGCGGTTTAACATAGGTGGAGGCACACTTGAGCAAGGTGACGGTAGCGGAATCAAAGATTTTAGAAAAAGAGCCGATTGCTTTTTAAGTGCAAACGGTGAATATGATTGGAACAAACAAGAAGGTCAGCGCTTTTTCTTACAAAAGGCAAAAGAATATGGCGTAGAAACGCTCATTGCGTTCTCAAATACGCCACCAGTTCAGTTTACCGATAACGGCTTGGGCTTTAAAACTAAGAAGGATTACTTATCAAATTTGAAAGCTGCTTCTTACGGTCAATATGCAGATTTTTTATCAACTGTGGTTGAACATTTTAACAAAATTGGGCTAAATTTCAATTATATAAGTCCTGTTAATGAACCCCAGTGGGATTGGTCTAAAAAATATATGGAAGCCGACCAGGAAGGTAGCCCATGGACAAATGAGGAAATTTTTAAAATTACGAAATCTCTTGATTCATCCTTAACGGCAAAAAATCTCGACAATAAAATTCTGGTTACCGAAGCGGGAATGCTGAATTATCTTTATGGGGGTTCAGGTTTTTCATCGCACCAGATTCAACGGCTTTTTAGTCCGAAAAGTGGAATCTATCTTGGTAAATTAAATCACGTTCCGAAGTTGGTTGCCGGACACAGTTATTTCACCGAATCGAGTGATAGCGTAATGACAACAACCCGAAAAAAATTAGCAGATACTGCAAAAGCTTATGGTGTAAATTTTTGGCAATCGGAATATTCTATGCTTGCTGATGGTTTTAGAGAAAGCTCCAAAGAGCGCAGGAGTGCTATGGATTGCGCTATTTTTCTTTCAAAAGTAATCCATAGCGATTTAACTGTTGGCAATGCTACTGCATGGCAATTCTGGAACTCCTTTGAACCAGGCAATGCCGAATTTAATACCCGCTATTACTTAATTGCCCTTCAGCCAAAACCCGATTTCAAAGATGGTGAATTTACCGTTACTAAAAATCTTTGGGCACTTGGCCATTACAGCCGCTTTATAACACCTGGAATGATCAGAATATCAACCAAATTTATTGAGGTGGGAAATAAGAATTTGCTAACTACAGCTTTTACCAACCAGGCCGGAAAATTGGTAATTGTTGCTACAAATACAGGTGCCGAAAAAACGGATTTAAAGCTTAATATCAAGAACGGTATAAAAAAATATAAAACAGTGCAAACCTTTTTAACTACCCGAGCAAAAGAAATAAACATGAAGCCGGCCGTTGCAAAATATCAGTCACCAATTGAATTACCGGGAAGATCGATTTGCACGATAATTTTAGATTGAAGTAAAGCATAAATGAGGTTGATAGGCCTTTACGACTAGTTTATTCAAGAAGAATAGGTTTTGTATAATCATTTATTTTTCCGTTTTGCGGAAATGATTACGCATTACTTTGTTGCTATTTCTACTTTCCCGCCGTTTTTAAATAAATCGTGAGAAACAAAATATCCTTTTAAATCTTTTCCATTCACCTTGATATTAGTCATATCGCGGCCTTTTTCAGGTTTTGAAATGGTTATATATTTTCCGTTGCTTGTTCTCCATTTTACTTCATCAAACAAAGGTACAGTTACAATATATTCTGCATCGGTAGCAGAGAAAGGATACAATCCCAAAGCGCTGAACACATACCATGATGACATTTCGCCAGCATCATCCATTCCACACAACGCCAAACCATCATCGCCAATTCCATATAAATTGTTTAAAATATTATCTAAAATCTTTTGCGACTTTTCGGGCTTACCGATAAAATGATAAGAAAAAGGTGCCTCATGGTCAGGTTGATTTCCGTGGCAATATTGACCAATCATAGTTTCCACATTTCTGGCGATGTAATTCGGATTCCATGGCACGGTAAACAATGAATCGAGTTTCGACTCAAAACCTTTGGCGCCACCATACAGCTCAATTAACCCTTTCATATCATGCGGGGCGAAAAACGAAACCTGCCAGGCATTCGCTTCGCGGTACATATATTCATAGTATGGAAATTGAGGATTAAAGGGCGTGATCCAGCTTCCATCGGCAAGTTTGCCCCGCATAAAACGTGTTGTTGGGTCGAACATGTTTTTATAATTTTTCGACCTTGCCATTAATATTCTGTAGTTAGCCGTATCTCCCAATTTTTTTGCGATTTGAGCAACAGAATAATCGTCATAAGAATATTCCAGGGTTTTAGAAACACCAGCACTTGCTTTGGTTTCCACTTTTGGATCTTTAATATCGGGCTCGGAAATAAATCCCTTAGAAATATATTCTTCCACATGCGGACGGGCACCACCTGGTGTATTGGCATTTTTTAATAAAATTTGATAAGTGCCTTTAATGTCAAAATTATCAATACCACGCAAATAAGCTCCGGCAATTGATGAAGAGCCATGGTCACCATGAAAAAACGTTGGAATAAATCCTTTTTTATCACCAACATCTTTCATAGATTTAATAACATCAAGCGTAACATCAGGCGAAATTAATCCTAAAAGAACATCTTTATTTCGATACGTATCCCACAGAGATGGTTCAGTGTAGTACCTGAAATTAGATTTTACAACGTTTTTAGCTGCATCCGTAAATTCACCATTTACATCGCTTCGCAATGCAGGCCACAAAAATGAGCGATAGAGGCAAGAATACAGCATTATCTTTTGCTTCTCTGTGCCGCCTTTTACCTGGATGGATGATAAAACTGATTCCCATTTCTGAGTTGCCTCTGTGCGAACTTCGTTAAAAGATTTGTTGCCAATTTCTTTAAGTAAATTTTCTTTCGCATTCGCAGTGCTTACAAATGACAATCCGATTTTGAGCTCTACTGGTCCGGCATTTAAATTTGCCAAGTGAGCAATGGCAAATCCACTTCGTTTACCTTCTTCAGTTTTAACAAGTTTTTCTATTTTGGTATTTATAATCGCATAGAAATAAACATTTTCTCCACCCTGAAAGCCTTTGATGGCATGGTCCCCATCCTGCGCTATAGTCCAGGTTGATACTCGGCTGTTTGCCTTCCCCATATCAAAAAGTATTTGTCTGCCCGAATTGTTTTTGAACTCATATTTGTGGAAACCGGCTCTTAAGGTTGAGGTTAAACTAACATTAACATCGTAATCATCCAAATAAACCTGGTAGAAACCTGGGGCAGAGCTTTCTTTTTTATGAGAAAACTTCGAACCAAATTTAGTGCCCGGATTCGACATAGGTAAAATCGGAATGTTACAAAGGTTCCAATGACCTTTGTTTGTGTGCGTAAACCCGTAAATAACTTCATCCTCATATTCATAGCCTGCGCCAGAACCGTACTCTGTCATCGGGCTTAATTGTACCATGGCATTCGGCAGCGAACTTCCCGGAAAAGTTAAACCTGCCCATGAACGCCAGCCTTGAGGTAATTCATAACCTAAAATTTTGGGATCAGTTAGCGGAGCACTTCCGATAAACGTATTTACGTACCTTGAATATTTACCTGCTGATTGACCTTTTACTGTTGATATAAATAACACAATTATTGCTAAACTCAATAAATTTTTTCTAGGGATATTCATAATTATTGATATATTTTGGTTGTTAATTCAAATATATAAATTTATGCTATCGAGTATAAAAAGTAGCATTAACGTTACGCTAAATCGATTTAATTAAGTGTGTTAATTACTTTTTGCCAAATGACAAATAATAAATGAATACTGTCTGTTATATTTAAGCCATGGAAGAAATGATTAACTACATTTTAAGGTTTGGCGGTATAACTACACAACAAATCGATTTGGTCGAATCCAAAGCTGAAGTGATTCATTTGAAAAAAGGAGCCTATTTTTCTGAAGCTAATAAAATTGCCAGGCAGGTTGGTTTCATTGTAGAAGGCGTAATCAGAGTTTGCTACTACGGAAAAAATGGTGAAGAATATACCAGATGTTTTGTTCGTGAAAAAAGGTTTGTTGTAGATTCTGTAAGTTTTTTTAATGATACACCCTCATCAGAATATGTAGAGGCGGTAACTGACTGTACTTTAATTATTTTTAGCAAAAATGCTTTTGCAGAATTAGCTGTGGCAATTAACAACTGGAACGATATTTTTACCAGAATATTAACTGATGCGCTGATGAAAAAAGTGCAAGACAGCAATACAATGTTAAATCAGGACGCTACGACCCGTTATTTAAAGTTTCTGGAACTTTTCCCAAATGTAGCCAATCGGGTTCCACTCTCAATGCTTGCCTCCTATTTGGGTATTACGCAGTCGTCTTTAAGCAGAATAAGAAGAAATATTAGTTAAGTTAGTTTTTGCCAAATGGCAAATCTTTTTCACTTTTTATGCTTCAACTTTGTTGTACAAAAAAAGATAAAATGAAAAAGAAAGTATTAATAACAGGTGGTAATAAAGGAATTGGCTTCGAAACCGCAAAGCAATTATTAGCTAAAGATTATTTCGTTTATATAGGCTGTCGCGATAAGGAAAAAGCGACTGACGCACTTAAAGAGCTGAAAGCTTTAGGCTACGAAGATGTCGAAGCAATAGACTTGGATGTGACCAACACAGAATCAATCAAAAAAGCAGCTGATAAAATCGAAGTTCTTGATGTCTTAATAAACAACGCCGGCATCCCAGGTGCTTATCCTCAAGTCGCATCAGAAACTTCACAAGAAAACCTAAAAAATGTGTTCGAAACAAATTTCTTTGGATTGATTCAAACTACACAGGCTTTTATTCCTGCACTCAAAAGATCAGCAAACCCACGAATTGTGAATGTTTCTAGCGATTTAGGGTCATTGGGTTACCATAGCAACCCAAAATGGGAACATTACGATGTTAAATTATTAGCGTATTGCTCATCAAAAACAGCATTAAACGCATTTACAGTCATGCTTGCATACGAGTTTAAGGAAACAAATTTTAAAATCAACAGCGTAAATCCAGGATATACGAAAACAGATTTCAATAATAACCAGGGACCAAAACCAGTTGAAGAAGCTGGCGAACTAATTGTGCGCTATGCCACTTTGGAGCAAGATGGGCCAACAGGGAAGTTCTTTAGTGATAATGGTGAATCGCCATGGTAGAAGATGAAAAGTGCCCTTAACAGGGCACTTTTCTTGTCGCAAATCGCCCTTTTTATGTCGCTTCCGTGTATTGTTCAATGTCTTTATCCTTATTAAGTTTGATTAATTGCTACCCAGTAATCGAAATTGTTATGGAAAATAAAGTTGTAACACCTAAAATAACACCAAATTTATGGTTTGATATAAATGCTGAAGAGGCCGTTCATTTTTACCTTACCATTTTCAAAAACAGCAAAATAAATGCAATAACCAGATATGATGATGCCGGGTTTGAATTTCATAGAATGCCGTCGGGAACCATCATGACCATTGATTTTGAACTTGATGGCCAAGCATTTGTTGCACTTAACGGCGGACCAATGTTTAGTTTTACTGAAGCGGTATCATTTATAGTAAACTGCGATACACAGGAAGAAATAGATTATTACTGGGATGCATTGAAGGTGGGCGGTGATGAAAAAGCCCAAATTTGTGGTTGGTTAAAAGACAAATTTGGCGTTTCGTGGCAAATCATACCAAATATGCTTACCGAAGTTTTAAGGAAGGGTAATAATAAACACACGTCCAGCATGATGAATGCAATGATGCAAATGAAGAAGCTCGAAATAAGTAAATTGCAGGAAGCTTATAGCCATGAATAAAAAAAGACCCGTTCCGGTTACCGAAACGAGCCTAACAATTAAACTTTTAATAAAGCAGGTTTTTCATGGTAAGTTCGCCAAAGCAACTCGCCAAATAAAGTGTTTGACCAGGCGAACCATGCCCGGGTGAATTTTGCCGGGTCGTTTTTATTAAATGATTCGTGCATAAAGCCTTTACCGGCATGCGTTTTTTGTAAGGTTTCGATGCACATTTTTATTTCTTTATCATCTGTTGATGTTAAAGCCCTCATGGTAATGCTCATTGGCCAAATCATATCCTGGCCGGCATGCGGGCCACCAATACCTTCAGCAGCAGAACCTTTAAAGAAATACGGATTATCGAGAGATAGTGCAAATTTTCGGGTATTCTGATATATGGGATCATCTAACTTAACTGCACCTAAGTATGGTAGAGCCAATAAGCTTGGAACATTAGAATCGTCCATTAAATATGAACTTCCAAAACCATCAACTTCAAAAGCGTATATTTTTCCATATTTAGGATGGCTCACAATGGCGTGTTTTTGAATGGCGGCATTCACCTCATCCGCAAGATTTAATAAGCTGCTCTCTAAAGCCGCATCAGGTTGTAACGCCTTTATCATCTCTGCCGCTTGCTTTAAGCTTGTAACAGCAAAGAAATTTGATGGTATTAAGTAGGGAAATATTGTGGCATCATCACTTGGGCGAAAGGCAGAGCAAATTAAACCAACCGGATTTACCGGAAAACCATATCCAGCCATTGGTAAACTATCAGTTGGTTGCGTAGTTTCCCTTTGGAAATGATAAGCACCGTTAGAGGTTTTGCGCTGTTGATCTTTAAAAGTTTTTAAGGTTGCTTCAATTCCTTTTTTCCAATCACCATCAAAAGGCATTTTATCACCGGTCTTTTTCCAGTAGTAATAAGCTAAACGAATTGGGTAACACAACGAATCTATTTCCCATTTTCGCTCATGAACGCCTGGCTGCATAGCAGTTTTATCTGTTTTCCACTCCCCAACTTTGTTTGCGTCACCATAAAAAGCATTAGCATAAGGGTCTTTCAATACGCATTGAGTTTGATGGATAATTACACCTGCAATAAGCTTTTTTAGTGGAGCATCTTCATTTACGAATTGTAAATACGGCCAAACCTGTGCTGAGCTGTCGCGTAACCACATGGCATCAATATCACCAGTAATAACGTAAGTATCGGGGCGACCATTTTTTTCTGAATGGTAAACTGTTGTGTCTAAAGTATTTGGAAAACAATTTTCAAAAAGCCAGTTTAACTCAGGATTTTTAACATTCGCCTGGAAAGTCTTTATCGCCGAATCTACAGCTTTACTCTTAAAATGTCTTTTGCCTTCTGCAACCCTTACAACAGGAAATTCAGGTATTAAATCTGCCGCAAGAGAAAATTTCGAAGCGACAATACCAGCTCCTAAAAGGCTTGTATTTTGTATAAAGGTCCTCCTTTTCATAATTATTATGTGTATTATATTTAGTTTCGGTTAAATGGTGTTCATAAGTAACAATACTAAACGTCATTTGTAGATTGAAGCTAGTCAAGATTATTTGGTTAGAACTTAACAAATATATATTAAAATATGTTGAAGATCAAAATCGAAAAAGCCTTTTAGGCTATTACTAAATCGTTTTTTGTAAGTCTATTCAACATATTACGTTCGTGGTGGCTTAATAAAGATTTTTTCCTTACTTTTTTCAGGATGAGGCTTTGAATTTAAATAAGCTTTATGAACTAAAATCTAACTAAATTTAAAATTTTTCGAGCCTTGGTTTTTGATGATTATTCACTTTCAAAAAATGTGAATTATTAACCCAACGAACTGGTTTAAAAAAAGTTATGATTTTAAAAATCTTTTTATCTATATTTAATTAAACAATAAAATTCCCCGTATTTATTGCAGAAGCTCCTAACGTTTAATGTTTTTTTACGCTAAACAAAACCTCTTATGACGACCAAATTCGGTTTTACCAAAATGGATATTAATGAATTTGAAACCTGGATTTCAAATTTAAGAGTGGCACGCACAATTCTTTACATTCAGGAACATCACACCTGGAGCCCAAGCTACGTTCAATGCAAGGCAAATAACCAATTTGATATTCAGCAAAGCATGAAAACGTACCATGTTAGCACAAATGGGTGGATGGATATCGGACAGCATTTCAGCACCTTTCCAGATGGAAGTATTGTAACTGGAAGAAATCTGGAAAATACGCCAGCCTGTATAGTGGGCTTTAATTCGAATGCAATTTGTATTGAGAATGTTGGTAATTTTGATGTCGGCAAAGATGTTATGACGGCGGCGCACAAAGATACAATTGTTCGGATGGCCGCTGCGCTTTGTAAAAAATTCGGAATCGCAGTAAATAGCAATAAAATTGTTTATCACCATTGGTTTAACCTAAGTACAGGTGCAAGAAATAATGGTAGTGGCAATAATAAAACTTGCCCTGGAACAAACTTCTTTGGTGGCAATAAAGTTGCAGATTGCGAACGAAACTTTCTACCGCTGGTTAGTGCTGCCCTAAACGATACGCCTATCCCAAAATCAGTTAACGTTGAAAAATACATTTTCGTTAATACAGATATTTTAAATATTCGAACTGAACCCAATGCAAAAAGTAAAAAAGCAGTAGATAGAGCGGCAGCGACATTAGGTTCTGTTTTGCGGGTTTTCGAAACAAAAAACGGATGGTATAAAATTTCGAACGCTCAGCAAAACTGGGTTAATGGCGCATATACACTAGAAGTGAAACGGGGCACGGTAAATACTACTACACTAAATGTGCGTAGCGGACCAGGAAATACTTTCCCAAAAGTCGCTGCATTTACAAAAGGGCAAGAAGTTTTTATTATCGAGGAAAGTAACGGTTGGTGCAAAATCAGCTCCGATAATAAATGGGTTAAAAAAGAATATCTGGATATTGACTAATTTGGAGGGCTTTGAGATTTAATTTTTCTTAGTTCGGCATCAGCATGTTTATCTAAGCTAGCTTTCGTTATCGACCCGGAAGATGCAATTACTGTTTTACGAATAACATTTTGAATTGAGCCCCCTGTTAAAATGTAATTATTTGCTATTTCAGTCAGATTAACGTCATCAGCTAACTTAATATTTTTAGCAAGGCTTTGTTTCCATAACTGGAGGCGTTCTTGATTATTCGGAACAGGAAATTCTATTAAATACCGCATTCGGCGTAAAAATGATTCATCCAAATTTGATTTTTGACTGGCAGAGAAAACAGCCGACAATTTTCGGGATTCAAGTTTTTCAAGAATGAAATTTGCTTCCAGATTTGCGTATTTATCATGGCTATCTTTTACATCACTCCTTTTACCAAATAGGGCATCTGCCTCATCAAAAAAGAGAAATGCATTGCTAGCGACTGCTTTTGTTAAAATGTGTTCCAGGCTAGCCTCAGTTTCATTAACGTAATTTGCTATGATGGTTTTTGCATTGATTTCCCATACAGCTTTATTATTTGCTTTCCCTAAAAGCGAGGCCACAAGGGTTTTTCCTGTCCCCGAGACACCTAAGAACAACGCATTAAAAATCCCATTCATTTGTTTCCAATCGATATTTATTTCATTTATTTGCGCTATAACGTTAATGGGCAAAACCAGGTCGGAGAAATTTAGTTTAGTTTCAACGTGTTTTACGTAGTTTTCGTTTTTCATTTTTAGATAAACTTCTGATTTCAGGTCGAAATCATATTAACACTTAATTTAACAATAATAAATTCGGCTGGTCTTGTAACTGCCAACCCCACTTCCAGAATCATTTTTCCTTCAAGAATATCTTTTGCTGTCATGCTGGAATTTAAACCAACTTTAACGTAAAATGATTGTTCGGGTTTATTGCCAAGCAGAGCGCCTGTTCTCCACAACTGAATCAAAAAATTTTCGCACATTCCTTTAATCCTTACCCATGTATTTGCATCATTGGGCTCAAAAACGAACGATTCTGCCGATTTTCTCACACTTTTTTCAACAAAATTGCAAAATCGTGTTGTAGAAATGTAGCGCCACTCATTATCATTTCCGGCCAAGGATCTTGCACCCCAAACCACGGCACCTTTACCGATAAAGGTTTTAATAGAATTCATCGATTTGCCTTCGTTACTATCAATATTTAATTCTTCAACATTAAACTTACTAAGCTCAACTACCGGCTTTTTTACAAGATTTAACGAAACATTGGCAGGCGCTTTCCATACACCCCTTGTGCGGTCGGTTGCCGAAATTATGCCTACAACCGCCCCTGAGGGAGGAACATCAATATTTAATTTTTGTAATTCCGCTTTAAAGATGTTGTATAAGTCAACATTGAGCATACCTATTTCATACAAACTTTTTTTATCGTAGATACCAGCTAGACCATTAATTATATGGTTAACTCTGAATTTTGATTCATCAACCGTATACGCTAATCCAGAAGTTAACCAGGGATAATAAACCGCACCATATTTTAGATTGACATTTCCAAATTCTTCCCTAATTAACCTTGCATCTTCAGAAATGTTAGTTGTAAAAATCCAGGAATCAAAAACCGCAATTCGGTCTTTTAATTTTGCACATATCGCTAAAGTAGAATTATATAGTTTAGCATAACCGCTGGAATTTTCTGTTTTTGCCACATGCCGGTCTGTGAAAACTATTATCGTAGGTTCATCATTATCGGCAACGACTTCCAAAGCGGCATGTCCATCCTCATCACCAAACGGTTTTGAATAATCCCCTGTAGATAAAATGTAGCAAGGACCGCCACCATTGGCGTAAAACATTTTTACGGAATAGTACATATAATAACCACTAACACCATTTTTATCTGGCGTAACATTAATTTTTTTGTAAGACTTTGTTTGGGTATCCTCAATTATTTCGCCTTTTAAAGCTTGGTGTTCTGAATTTCCGGCGCCAAAATAACTTTCATATTCTAACAATGATGAAATTCTTTTTGCTTTAAATGCTTTGTCTGAAATTTGTGTTTCCAAATTCAATAACTCGTCTTTAACAAATTCTGTGCACCCAATAAAAACAGGAATAGCTGTTTCTACGGGAGCTACTGAGGGTGGGAATTTGGCTACTTCCTCTAAATAAACACCAGGCGCTTTATATGTTTTAGCCATGATTAGATAAACGATAAGTAATTCAATTTCAATTTATTAAATATAAATATATTTTACAGTCTAATACTCAATAACGCAACAATAAAATTTAAATACTTATCAGTTTTTTTGCTAACGGCTTTCGCTATGACTATATTTTCTTTAACTTTAAGAGTCCCTTTAAGATTAATCGCCGCTTCTAACCAAAAATAAAATAGTGCAATAACTAAGCATTTTTTTATCATCAAAATCAGAACAATAGTAACCCAAAATACCATTTCATAACCATTCATCCCTAGTACAATGAATTCCGACAAAACTTTGCTGTCAAGACGTGTCTTATCTATCGATATTTTGAGATGCCTTGTAATGGTGATTATGGCCTTAGACCATACACGCGATTTTTTCCACATTGGAGCAATGACAAGCAACCCACTAAACCCCGAAACGACAACGGGATTACTGTTTTTTACCCGGTGGATTACACATTTCTGTGCACCAACTTTCGTATTTCTTTCTGGCCTATCAGCCTACCTTTCTGCCCAAAATAAAACACCATCACGGGCAAGTTCCTTTCTTTTTAAAAGGGGCTTATGGTTAATTATTGTCGAGATTTTAATTGTTACGCTGGGCTTAACCTTTAATCCTTTTTATAATTTCATTATCCTGCAGGTAATATGGGTAATTGGTTTCAGCATGATTTTGCTAGCCTTTTTCAGTCGCTTATCGTACAAATTTGTTTTAATAGCTGGACTAATTCTGGTTTTCGGACATAACATTTTCGACTTTCTACCAACACCTAAAAATGAAGTTGCTGCTGTAATAATCAAAATTTTATTTACTGCCTTTGGAACGGTACTACCGTTTGGCGCCAATCATTTCATTGGAGTTTTTTACGCCATTTTACCATGGACAGGGATTATGTTTCTAGGCTATGCAGCAGGTAAATGGTTTAGCAAAGATTACAACCCGGGCAAACGGCGTCGAAACCTAATTAACTATGGCTCCGTAGCATTGATTCTTTTTGTGGCCCTGCGTTTGCTTAATGTTTATGGCGATCCTGCTCCAAGAGCAGAATTTCATGATGTTTTTAAAAATCTTCTGTCTTTCTTCAATGTAAGTAAGTATCCGCCATCGCTACAATATTCGTGTATAACCATCGGAGCTGCCTTACTTTTCTTGGCAGTTACCGAAAGTGCAAAAAATAAATTTAGCAAGGTATTAGCTGCTTATGGAAGTGTACCCTTCTTTTACTACATAATTCATTTCTATCTGTTACACACCATTTTGATTATATTATTCTTTCTGGAAGGAAATACAACCAAAGAAATTGTCCAAGTTCCTTTCTATTTTAGGCCAGTTAAATTTGGTTACGAGTTATGGATAGTTTATTTAATATGGATTTTCGTTGTATGTTTACTCTATTATCCGAGCAAATGGTTTAAAAAGTATAAATCGACCCATAAATATTGGTGGTTGAGCTATGTAGAATTAATTTTAAAACATTTGCATTTTAAATTTCCGTAAAATAATTTATCGAATTAGCACTCAAAATTTCAAATACGAAAACTCCGTAAATATTATAGAACCTGCGAACAGGCCTTTAAACCTATTGCGCATTAAATAACCAGCAAAAGGCAGCTACGGCCATATCAGGGCAGATCTTCAACTTATTTCGTTCGAAAAATATGCCATCATTCTTATGCGTTGAATGATCAAGTTATTTAGAATCATGATAAATCACATAACTTCAGAATCTCTACAGATTTACGCTTGATATTTATGTATTGGCTGCGTTACAAACATTTGATTGTTGCACCAATACGCTCCCCGAAAATCATATTATTCAATCACTAATTTTTAAAAGAGATGAAACTTTTAATTATAGCATTTCTTTCAGCCTTTCTAAATACAGTTGTGTGGATGGGAAATTTTAATGAAGCAAAGAAACTAGCGGCTGTTTCGCATAAAGAAATTCTCATAAATTTTTCGGGCTCTGATTGGTGTGGTCCTTGTATTCGCTTACGTAAAGAAATATTGGAATCACCAGGTTTCGAAAAGTATGCTGCAGATAACTTGCTATTGGTAAGGGCAGATTTTCCAAGGCAGAAAAAAAATCAACTGCCCAAAGAACAAATTAAGCTTAACGAAGATTTAGCTGAGCAATATAATCCTGACGGAAAGTTTCCTTTTACCGTTTTGGTTAATGAAAATGGAAAAATTTTGAAAACCTGGGATGGTTACCCAAATGAAACACCTGAAAAATTTATCGCAGAGATTAAAACCAGTAAATAATAATGGCTGAAAAGATTTCGAGGGTTACGAAATTGATGGGCAATTGCTTTGAGTTCACCGTAGTTGCCGGAAACAAGCAAAAAGGCAACGATGCCATTGATTTAGCTATAGCAGAAGTTAGCAGAATAGAAGCACTTTTATCTACTTACAAGTCCAATAGCCAAACAAATCTGATAAATGATTATGCTGGTATCAAAGCTGTTAAAGTTGATAAGGAAGTGATTGATTTGATTCAACGCTCGCTTAAAATTTCGACACTTACGCAAGGCGCTTTTGATATTACTTACGGCTCTATAGATAAAGGTTTATGGAATTTCGACACAAATATGACCTCCTTGCCGGATAAAGAAACAGCCTTGTCATCAGTTAAACTCATAAATTATGAGAATGTTGCAGTTTTTCCTGCAAACGGTACGGTGATGCTTAAAAACAAAGGCATGAGGATTGGTTTCGGAGGAATTGGAAAAGGTTATGCGGCAGATAAGGCAAAGCAAATTTTAATAAATGCCGGAATTGAAAGCGGAATTGTAAATGCTGCCGGTGATTTAATTACCTGGGGAAAGCAGCTGAATGGTAGCAACTGGACAATTGGTATTGCAGATCCTGACCAGAAAACACAGCCATTCTCTGCCCTGAACATTAGCAACATGGCTATCGCTACATCGGGTAATTACGAAAAATATGCGACCATAAATGGTGTTAAATACTCACATACCATCGATCCAAAAACTGGTTTGCCTGTTGGCGGCATAAAAAGCGTAAGCATCATTTGCTCTAGTGCTGAACTTGCCGATGCTTTGGCAACGCCAGTTATGGTAATGGGTGTTGAGGTTGGTTTAGACATGATTAATCAACTCCAAAATATTGCTTGCATCATAATCGATGAAAACAACAAAATGTATACTTCAAAAAATATCAATATAAAATGATAAACAATCCGATAAAAATGAAGCTGATGCTTGCCGGCGTAGTAACGACTAGCCTTTTAAGTGCTTGTGCATCCGTAAAACCTTATCAAAAAAACAAACTAAACGATTCGGAAATGACTTTATCAGCTCGCTCTGCCCAGAAATTTGAACAGAGCTTTCAGCTTTACAGAGAAGGAGCTTCGGGAGCAAATGGCGGCAAAAGTGGTGGTGGTTGTGGATGTAATTAATGTTAAGGAAAAATGAAAAAATTATATCTGCATGTAGCCTTCCTTTTTCTTGGGATTTTTGGTTCGTACGCACAAAACAAACCTGCCGTAAAAACTGATTCGACTTACCAGGCACGAAAATTAAAAATTGAAGAAGTAAACTTTGTTTCAGCCTACTATGACCAGAATGGAAATAATTCTGCCGTTACTGGCGGTATTGGTACCGAAAAACTAACCGATTTTGCCAATACAATTGATTTACAGGTTTCTAAATTCAGTAGAAATGGCAGAAAAAACCTTTTCACATTCGAATTAGGGGTTGATCACTATACATCGGCATCTTCTGATAAAATTGACCCAGGCACAATTTCTTCAGCTTCCTCAGCCGATACCAGAATTTATCCATCTTTAAACTGGACGAGAAGCAATGAAACTACCGGAAATAGTTACGGTTTCACAGGTTCATTCTCTACCGAATTTGATTACCAATCGCTTGGTGCCGGCTTTAATTTAACCCGTTTATCGAAAGATAAAAATACACAATTCGATTTTAAAGCACAGGCATTTTTAGATACGTGGACGGTTATTTTACCAATAGAATTACGATCAGGAAATGCTAATCAGGGCCATGAAAATTACGATTCGAGCCCTAGAAACTCATTCAGCACAAGTTTTTCTCTATCACAGGTAATAAACACAAAATTACAGGCGCTAATTACCATAGAGCCAGCTTATCAGCATGGTTTACTGGCCACAAAATACCAACGAAATTACTTTACTGATGGCTCATTGAGAGCAGAAACCTTACCTGATAAAAGATATAAGTTACCGATAGCCGCAAGGCTGAACTATTTTATTGATGACCATTTCATAATCCGTACTTTTTATAGGTATTACATGGATAGTTGGGGAATCAGAGCACATACAGCAGAGTTAGAGTTACCGGTAAAGTTGAATTCTTTTTTCTCGATAAGTCCTTTTTACAGATATAACAAGCAAACCGGAACCAGATATTTTGCACCATACGGCCAGCATAATCCAACCGAACAACACTTTACCAGTGATTATGACTTATCAACCTTGAATAGTGATTTTTATGGAGCTGGAATTAGGTTTGCACCGCCAAAAGGCGTATTTGGCTGGCAACATTTAAATATGCTGGAGTTACGTTATGGACATTATAACCGCTCTACAGGACTGGTTTCTAACATCATTACCTTGAATTTAAAAGTTAAATAATCAATAGCCTGGCCTTTCTCTGCCAGGCTTTTAAAAGAAATAAAATGGCTTTAATAGAACCAACCCGCAAGGAAGTTACTAATCCTAACCACGTAAAGAAACATCTGGCCTCATTACGTTTTTGGCATTGGACAAATGCGTTGATAATTTGTGGTTCCTTAATAACTGTATTATTAAATTCTACCCTGTTTGATGTTAGAGATAATACAAATTATGTTCGGGCGCAATTGAAAGATGCAGGTGCAGTTGTATATGCGGAACAGGCAAAAAATGTTGCTCATGGTTTAGAAGATAAAGTTTGGGGAATTCATATTTATTTTGGTTATGGCTTGGCAGCCTTACTCCTGTTTAGATTAATATCAGAATTAATCAACCCAGATAAACATAAATTTTTCGGGAAACTAAAGCTAACCTACGCTGCCTATAAAAATAATCGACCAGATAAAACCGCGAGACATGATTTGTTTGTTAAATTTTTGTATATAATATATTATATCATCATGATTATAATTGTTTTAACAGGTTTATCTGTAGCTTTTGATGACATTTTAGGCATCAGCAAATCATTAAGCCACAGCATAAAAGAGATTCACGGGTTTTGCATGTATTTGATTATTGCATTTATTCTGGTACATATTATTGGCGTTTTGTTGGCAGAAAGAAAAGATGGTAAAGGCATCGTATCGGATATGATTCACGGCGGGGAAACAGCTAATAGAAAATAATATGAATCCATTTAACATACGCTTTAAACATAAATGGAGGTACATTACACTAACCATTCTGCCTGTTGATGAGCATTGCTTTGACGTTATCTATTTCGGAGGAATTTTAGGTGTACTATGTAAAAAGAGAAAAAAATATAATGCTGTTGATTTAGATAAAATAACAGACAGGGATTTACCTTTCTATTCAGCCAAGTACAAAAAAGATGCTGAGCGATTGAATTTAAAACTGACAGATAAACTTGTTGCTAAAATAGGATTTGAAATAGAAAATGTATTAAATCCTGTTAGTCACGATGATTTAAACCACTAAATTATATTACTATGTGGAAATTATACGCAATCCTTTCTGCAATATTCGCTGCTGCAACGGCTATTCTGGCTAAAGTTGGCTTAAAAGGCGTTAACGGAAATTTAGCTACGGCAGTTAGAACAGTTGTAATATTGTTTGTTGCCTGGGGGATTGTACTTGCTACCGGAGAGGTAACCGAACTCAGATCAATTAGTAAAAACAACCTAATTTTTTTAGGTCTATCCGGGTTAGCAACCGGTCTTTCGTGGATTTTTTATTTCAAAGCATTGGAAACTGGAAACGTATCGAAAGTTGCGCCTATAGACAAACTTAGTGTTGCCATAGCTATGGGGCTTGCATTTTTAATCTTAAAAGAACCCATTGATGTAAAAACTTTAATCGGTGGCGGAATGATTGTTGGCGGAAGTCTGATTATTCTCCTTTAATGCTGCTACAGATTTCAAACAGATTTTCGCTCTTTATTTGTAAAAAATCATTTCATGAAATTTTGCTTCAAACTTTTCGTTTTATTCTTCATCACACAAAATTCCTTTGCACAAAGTAACTTTAGGTTAATTGTTAAAGATGCTTTTAATAATGTATTGCCAGGCGTAAATGTTCAAAGCAAATCAAATCCTTCCATATCAACAAAGACCGACAAAAAAGGTATTGCATTATTCATAAATTTAAAAAATGGCAATGACACGCTTGTATTCAAATCAATTGGATTTCAAACCCGCGAGTTGGCTATTTTACTTCCAGATTCATCACTGCATCAAATTATACTAACTGGTGATGAGATGGCGCTAGATGAGGTAACAATTGTCGCATCAACAAGAAATAACGAAAAAATTGAAAATGCGGCCACAAAAGCTGAAGTGCTCGGGTTGGAAGAAATGAACGAAGAAAGCATGATAAAACCTGGAAACGTGGCGAGTATTTTAGGCGATATAAGTGGCGTACAGGTGCAACAATCGTCGGCAGTCTCCGGAAATTCAAACGTCAGGATTCAAGGTTTAGATGGGAAATACACACAATTGCTCCGCGATGGAATGCCTTTATACGAAGGTTTTTCTGGTGGCTTCGGCGTACTCTCCATTGCGCCATTAGATTTGAAACAATTGGAATTAATTAAAGGTTCTTCATCTACATTGTACGGTGCCGGCGCAATCGGCGGGCTGATAAATTTCATTTCCAAAAAGCCAGCCTTCGAGCCAGATGCAACTATAGTTTTAAATGCGTCTACCTTAAAGGAAAGCAACGTTAATGTTTATTTAGCCAAACGAGGTAAGAGTACCGGTTTTACACTTTTTGCAGGCAAAACCATTCAGCATGAAGTTGACGTAGATAAAGATGGTTTAAGTGATGTTTCGCGTTTAAACAGCACAATAATTCATCCTGTCTTATTCTTTTACCCCACTCAAAATAGCAGCATTTCACTGGGCTGGGCCGGAAGTTTTGAGAAACGTATTGGTGGAGATATGGTTGCGATTGGAGCAAACGCCAGCAGCATACATCCCTATTTTGAGCGTAATAAACTAGACCGAAATACTTTCACCTCAATAGCAGAGAACAAGTTTACCAACAGTCTAACCGGTACCATCAAAGGAACTTTTACCAACTTTCAAAGAAACATTTTAACGAATACTTATCTTTTTAATGGAAATCAACAAAGTTATTATGCTGAAGCGTCTTTATCTGCTGTCCTCAATAAGCACACCTTGATTGGAGGTGTAAATTTAACTGGAGATAATTTTCAACCATCTGATGCAACACCCGTAAAAGTTGGCCAGATTAAAAACGATATCCAAGGTGTTTTTCTCCAGGATAGCTGGAGATTTCTGCAGAATAGCAAAATTGAAGCAGGCATAAGGCTAGATAATAATGATTATGGGACCTTTCTTTTACCAAGGCTTGCCATTTTTCACCGATTAAATGACAAATTCGGGCTACGTGGTGGCATTGGAACTGGTTATAAGGCCCCAAATCCGCTTACGCCACAGATAAAGGATTACGATATCAATAAAATTAACCCACTCGGACAGGATGCATCTACTGAGCGTTCATTCGGGGCAAATCTGGAAGCAAACTATAAATATAGCTGGGATGAGGAGCACAATATTTTTATAAACCAGGCTCTATTCATTACTCGTGTAAAAAATCCTTTCGTTGCCACCGAGGATCTTAATGGAGACTTAAGCTTTTTTAACGCAAATAAACCCATAATTACACAAGGCTTTGATAGTTACATTCAGATGAAACTCAGCCAATGGGAAATTTACTTTGGTTATACATTCACCGATGCACGAAGAACTTATTTAACTGAAAACGAGTTTGTACCCTTAACTCCAAAAAATCGTGCCGCAAGCACCCTCGTTTATGAAATCGAAAATGAGTGGCGTTTCGGGATTGAGGCATCTTATAATGGCAAACAGTTTAGAGATGGTGAAGCACAAACACAGGATTATGTTTTTATGGCCGCAATGGTCGAACGCAAATTCGGCCCGAAATTCAGCCTGGTTTTAAACGCTGAAAATATTTTTGATAAACGACAAAGCCAATATGAAAGAATTTACACAGGAGATATAAAAAACCCAGCGTATAAGGCGCTATGGGCTCCGCTTGATGGTCGGGTAATCAATCTTGCACTGCGCTATTCGCCATTTGCAAAAGAAAAACCTGAATAAAATTAGCTTACTTGCCTGTTAATCGAAAGTGTAAAACAATGATTTCCACCTGGAAATGAATATCTTATGGACAAATTATAAAGGGCACAAATTTGTTTAATTATTGCCAATCCAAGACCCATTCCCTCAGAAGATGCTGATTTAAAAAACCTTTCAAAATGTTGTTCGGTTAATGCAAAGTTTTTTCCGGAATTGGTAATTTCGATAGAATCAGCTTTGAGAATAATGGAAATATAGCCGTTTGTTTTATTGTATTTTATAGCGTTGCCAAGTAAATTATTTAATAAAATATCTGCAAGATAACGACTCATTTCAATTTCACACGGTTGTAAATCTACGCTAAGAACTATGTTTTCTCTGTTCAAAATTTCCTGGAATTGCCTGCATTTCTCTGTAATTACCTCCCGGAAATCAACTACCTGAACATCAGAAAGCAGGTTGTTTTCTATTTTTGTTAAAAGCAGTAGAGATTGATTTAACCTGGTTAGGCGGTTAATGGCGTTATAAATATCTTCCATTAAAACACCTTGTTTTTCCGTTATCGGGCCAGCCTGTAATAAAGTATCGAGTTTCGAATTGATGACCGCAAGCGGCGTCATCATTTCATGTGAGGCATTATCGGTGAAATTTCTTAGTTCTTTATAATCCTGGCGAACACTTGTTGCCATTTGTGCAGCCGAGCTATTGAGTTCCTGAAATTCATCAACCTCAGTTTTGTTCAGTTCAATATCACTCATTTTAACCAAATTGAATGCTTTCATCTGGTCGAGAATTGAGTAGAACGGTTTCCATAATCGTTTTAAAAATAAACGGTTTATTAAAATTAAACTTAACAACAGCAGGCAGGTAACCCCGAGGGTAATTAGCAAAATTATCCTTACTAAACCTTCAGCCTCCAACCTAGATTTGGTTATGTTAACTTCGTATAAATTATTGCCTTGCGATAACGTTGTAACCAAACTCCTTCCTGGCTCTGATTCGTTTTCTTTGACATTGAAAAAGGTGGTATTTTTAAAAATCCTGCTTTCTTTAATACCTCTGTTCAGTAGTTTATAATGAACCTGTTGATCGAGAAAACTTGCCGGAAGCGGTAGTTTATTATAGGTTGCAACGTACTGCTTAATTTCATCTTCCTCTACGGTTAAATCACGATCAAGTTTTTCAGTAAAAATAAAATGGATAACGACGTAATAAATTAAGCCGGTAATCAGTAAAACGATTAGTGCAGTAAGCAGGTTAACACGATTGTATCTGTCTGCTAATTTCATAAACTAGCAAACTTATATCCAATTCCATAAACCGATTGCATATAGTCGTTTGCGCCAGCCTCAATAATTTTCTTACGAAGGTTTTTTATATGGGTATAAATGAAGTCGAAATCGTCAGAAATATCCATTTCATCGCCCCAAAGGTGCTCAGCAATTGCATTTTTCGTTACAACCTTGCCTTTGTTTGATAAAAAATATATCAATAAATCATACTCCTTCTTGGTTAATGTAATGGGATGATTATTTACTGAAGTTTCCATGTTGGTTATGTCTACCGTTATTTCGTTGAAAGTAATAACGTTATTGCCATCAAATTTTTTGCGGCGAACAATTGCAGTTACCCTGGCTTTTAACTCTGATAAATGAAAGGGTTTAACTAAATAATCATCTGCACCTAAATCAAGTCCTGTAAGTTTATCATCCAATGAGTGCCTGGCTGAAATAATTAATACACCGTCGCTTTTTTTTAGCTTTTTTAGTTCTTTCAATAAGTTTAATCCTTCGCCATCCGGCAATCCTAAATCCAATAAAATACAGTCGTAATTGTAAAGATTTATTTTCTCGGACGCTAACGTATAACTCGAGGCAAATTCGCAGATGTTACCAACGTCAGAAAAGTAAGTTAACATACTTTCAAGCAATGGCCGCTCATCTTCAACTATCAGAATTTTCATTTAATCTAAAATAGAAATTAACTACGATATTAAAGTTGAAATCTGTAGTAAAATTGAAGCTGTTTTTCTAAAGCAAAAAAAAGCGTAGTCAAAATAAAAGTCGCCCAATGTTGAGCGACTTTTAAATGTAGTATTATTTTAAGCAGCCAAATAAATGGCTAACAAACATTAATTTTATTTTTTCGGTTTTGCCGACATGTAAAAGGTTAATTTACCTCCATTGGTAATGTCGGCATGTTTAATCTGATGGTTGGTTATTTCTTTTCCGTTAAGCAAAACCTTTTCTACGTAAACATTTTTCTCACTTTGCTTAATTGCTTCAACTGTAAAAGTTTTACCATTTTCTAATGTTAGTACGGCATTGTTAACCAGCGGACTACCCAATGCATAAATGTCAGAACCTGGTGAAACAGGATAAAAACCTAAAGATGAAAACATGTACCAGGCACTCATTTGGCCGCAATCATCGTTGCCTCCCAAACCATCGGCGGTAGGTTTGTACTGCATATTTAATATGTGTCGGATTTGCGCCTGCCCTTTATAAACTTCATCAGTCCAATTATATAAATAAGCAACATGATGCGCAGGTTCATTTCCATGAACATAACCACCAATAATACCTTCGCGGGTAATATCTTCTGTATGTGCAAAAAATTCATCAGGTAAATGCATGGTAAACAAAGAATCTAAACGTGCTCCAAATTTCTTTTTACCGCCCATAATTTCAATCATGGCAGCTGGATCATGCGGAACGAAGAAACTATAATTCCAGCTATTTCCTTCAATGAATCCTTGGCCTTCGGTATCTTTCGGGTCAAAAGCTTTTTTAAAAGTACCATCGGCTAATTTTGGGCGCATAAAACCCGAAGTGGTATCGTAATTATTTCTCCAGTTACCCGAGCGTTTAATAAATTCATTGTAAACATCCATACGGTTTAATTTCTTCGCTAATTGCGCAATTGCCCAATCATCATAAGCGTATTCTAAAGTATTGGATACTGAAACACCACTTTTTTCGGCAGGTATATAGCCTAAATCCATGTAGTAGCCAATGCCTTCATAATCGCGGTGTTTTGCTGTTGCAATACATGCATCCAATGCTTTGTTTGGGTCGCCATTGTAAGTTCCCTTGATAATCGCATCAGAAATTACCGAAACACTATGATAACCACTCATACACCAGTTATCGTTGGCATAATGCGACCAAATTGGCAACATATGTAAACTACTTTGATCGTAATGTGCCATCATTGATTTCACCATATCATTGCTTCTGCCCGGCTGCATAATATTGAAGAAAGGATGCAAAGCACGATAGGTATCCCAAAGAGAAAAGGTTGTATAATTTGTAAATCCATCAGCTTTGTGTACGCCCTGATCTAAGCCCTTATACTCCCCGTTTACATCCGTGTAAGTTGTAGGATTAATAAAAGCATGATAAAGTGCCGTGTAAAAATTGATTTTATTAGTGTTTGAAGTACTGACCTGAATCTTATTAAGTTCTTTATTCCAGGTAGATTTCGCCTGGGCTTTCACTTTATCAAAGTCCCATCCATTTATTTCGGTACGCATATTTTGCAAAGCATTTTCCTGACTTACAGGAGATAACGCAAATTTTATTTTTACTTTTTCACCCTCTTGAGTATCAAAATCAAAGAACATTTTTATCTTCTTTCCGGCAATTTCAGGGAAGTTTTTATCCTGGTTAAATTTTCCCCAGAAACCTCTGTAAGCTTGTTTTGCGTCGTAACTTTTTCTTCCGTAGCTTTTAAAAGGTTTTGAGAAACTCATTGCAAAATAAACGGTTCTAGTTCTTGCCCAGCCATTTGTTTGGCGATACCCGGTAATTAAAGTATCGTTAACAACGCGAACATAAGTCCAAACTGTTTTCTCCTCATAATTGTAAATTCCGGCCATCAAATCTAAAATGATATGCGATTGGTCTGATTTCGGAAAAGTATATTGATGCATCCCAACTCTATTCGTTGCTGTTAATTCAGCAGTTATATTGTCGTCATCTAATTTAACTCTATAATAACCAGCTTCCGCAACCTCATTAGCATGCGAGTATGCAGACCGGTAACCTGATTTAGGGTCTGATGCTGTTCCCGGGTTCATCTGCAATTTTCCTTGTGTCGGCATGATTAAAAAATCGCCTAAATCAGAATGGCCTGTACCGCTGAAATGTGTGTGACTAAACCCTGTAATCGTTTTATCTTCATATTTATAACCTGCACAATACTTGTAAACATCGCCGTTGTATTTCCCGTTTACTTCGTAAGATAAGGTGTCGGTTTCAGGACTCAGCTGTACTGCACCAAACGGAACCGTTGCACCAGGATAAGTATGCCCCATTTTTGATGTTCCTATAATTGGTTTAACATACTGCACCAAATTCTGCTGAGCGGAGACGGCAAACGCAGAAAATAAAAGACAAGGCAGGATAATTTTTTTAATCATATCAATTTAATATTTGACTTATTTTTTTCGATTTTCGAAGGTATTAATTTTAAAGGAAAACTTTTTAGGTTACTAAACTAAATCGTTTAACCAACATAAAAAATACAATGGGCTTTTTACAAGTAGCTGACGGGGGCTTGATAAAATGAGCTAAATAAACCTTATTTTTGCACCCAATAGTTTTAAAATGAGCAAACACGGTAGAATTCTGGTAGCCATGAGTGGCGGGGTTGATAGTTCGGTAGCAGCAGTTATGCTCCATGAACAGGGTTATGAAGTTATCGGCTTAACCATGAAGACCTGGGATTATGCAACCTCGGGTGGTAGCAGTAAAGAAACTGGATGTTGTTCATTAGATAGTATAAATGATGCCCGTACGCTTGCCGTAAATTATGGTTTTCCCCATTACATTCTGGATATTCGTGATGAATTTGGAGATTACGTTATTGACAACTTCGTTGATGAATATTTAGCCGGCAGAACGCCAAATCCCTGTGTTTTGTGTAATACCCACATTAAGTGGGAAGCTTTACTAAAACGTGCCAACAAACTGGATTGCGAATTTATTGCAACGGGACATTATGCAAATATTCGCCAGCAAGATAGCGGCAGATATGTGATTTCGAAAGGTAAAGATGAAAATAAAGACCAGTCTTATGTACTTTGGGGGGTGTCTCAGGAAAACCTTTCCCGTACAAAGTTTCCTCTAGGCAGTTTCGCTAAATCTGAAATCAGACAGATGGCTTTAGATATGGGACAAGAAGAGTTGGCAAAAAAATCTGAAAGCTATGAAATCTGCTTTGTGCCTGATAATGATTACAGAGCATTTTTGCGCCATAAAGTAGAAGATTTAGAAGAACGTGTTGCGGGCGGAAATTTCATTTTAAGTAATGGAATGGTTGTTGGTAAACACAAAGGTTATCCTTTTTATACTATTGGCCAGCGTAAAGGTTTAGGTGTAGCTTTTGGTGAGCCAATGTTTGTTACGCAAATTTTACCAGAGAGCAATACAGTTGTTTTAGGTCGTGCTGATGAACTTGAACGTAAAGAAGCAATGGTTCGCAATGTTAATCTTGTAAAATACGCAAGTATTGAAGAACCCATGAACGATGTGATTACCAAAATTCGCTATAAAGATGCAGGAATGCTAAGTACAATTGTTCAGGAAAAAGATAGAATGCGTGTGGTATTTGATCATAATGTTTCTGCAATTGCGCCAGGCCAATCGGCCGTTTTCTACGAAGGCAATGATTTACTTGGTGGCGGTTTCCTAGTGTAAATTTGTAAAATCTTACCTATAATACAATCCCGATAGTAAAATACTGCCGGGATTTTTTGTATCTATTTCCTTTTGATTAATGTCAAGCATTAGCTTATTTATTCCAAAAAGCTATATCAATCAATAAATTTTTCTTTACTTTGAATCGTTATCGTCCCTATATAATTTCAGTTTAAAAACTTTTAACAATAATTATATGGAAACATCAAAATTCTCAAAATTCACAGCCGAATTTCTTGGCACTTTAGTATTGGTTTTAATGGGCTGTGGCAGCGCAGTAATTGCAGGGGCAGATGGTACAACAGGCGTAGGCTTGCTAGGCATTTCTTTTGCCTTTGGATTGTCGGTTGTTGCTATGGCCTATGCAATCGGTCACATATCGGGTTGCCACATCAATCCTGCAATTTCAATCGGTATGGTTGTGGCAGGAAGAATGAAAGCTGGCGAAGCAGCATATTACATCGCAGCACAAATTCTTGGTGCTATTGCAGGAGCAGGATTACTTTACCTGATTGTAAGCAACGGCGCAAATTTTGAAATGAAAGAATGGGCCCTAGGTGCAAACGGTTGGGGTAAAGGCTATCTGGCCGAATACAATTCAACTGCCGCATTTATTGCCGAAGCAGTATTTACTTTTATCTTTTTACTGGTAATTTTTGGCGCAACCTCAACTAAAAACATTAACGGCGGGTTTGCAGGTTTAGCAATCGGGCTTTCACTAGTGTTAATTCACATCGTTGGCATAAAAATTACAGGTGTTTCTGTAAATCCTGCACGCAGTATTGGTCCGGCAATTTTTGCCGGTGGCGAGGCTTTAAAACAAGTCTGGATGTTTATTGCGGCACCAATTATAGGCGCTGTTTTAAGTGCTGTGGTTTGGAAAAGCGTTTTGGAGAGAAACTAGTTTTGATGACGAGCGTCTCAAATCTATTTAGTTAAAGTACAATAATTAAAAAGGGTAAAATGGAGTTTCCATTTTACCCTTTCAGCTTTTATTTGATGTGCAAAATTATATGCTTTTCACATCTGCTATTCTTTTTAGAGATTTTTTACAATTGCGTCATCTAAAGGTTTTGTTTTTGAACGGAAACGGTGAACCAACTCCCCTTTTTCGTTAATCAAAAATTTCTCAAAATTCCATTTAATATCACCTTGCTCTTCTGTGTTGGTTTGAGCGGTTAAGTATTTAAATAATGGACTAATATCATCACCTTTAACGCTGCTTTTTTCAGCTAAAGTGAACGACACATTATATTTTCCTGTACAAAATTCTTTAATTTCAGTATTTGTAGAAAATTCTTGTCCACCAAAATTGCCCTCAGGAAAGCCAATTACGACAACTTTTTTGCCGTATTGCTTATGAAGTTTCTCTAAATCTTCATACTGAGGCGTGTAACCACATTTAGAAGCGGTATTCACAATCAGGATTTTTTTTCCTTTAAATTTCGATAGTTTAACTTCTTTGCCATCAATCGTTTTGAAGCTGAAGTCGTAAACATTTTTTGGCGGGTTAGGCACCAAAAAGTTTAACAGGATGAGGATGGTATTTATCATTGTCGTCTTTATTTTATATACGAATATAAGTACAAATAGTTTTCGCTTGTGTGATTTGCATGTAAATAAAATGATAAGCTTGTTTAAAGGCGATGTGTTGTTAACCACTACCCTGGATTAAACCTTGATTCAAAATCCCTGTCGTATTGAAAACTAAAGCCACTTACGATGAAAATTAAACTTATACTATTAATCTTAACAACATCATTTCTTGGTTGTAAAAAAGGAGTTGAGGATACAAATTCAACGCCCTCCGAGCAAATGTATTTCCCACCTAACAACACTTCTTCCTGGGAGACAAAATCCATTGCAAGCCTGGGATGGAAGCAAAGTGCTGTAGAAGATTTAAAGCAATTTCTTGCTGATAAGAATTCCAAATCTTTCATGATTCTTGTGAACGGCAGAATTGTAGTGGAAGAATATTTTAATGGTCATAATAAAGATGCATCATGGCAATGGAACAGTGCAGGTAAAACGCTGGTTTCCGCTACAACTGGCATTGCTCAACAGGAAGGTTTATTAAACGTAAATAATCCTGCATCTCAATATTTGGGCTCGGGATGGACAAGTGAGCCAACAGCAAAAGAAAATTTAATTACCGTAAAGCATTTGTTGACCATGACATCAGGACTTGATGAAAGCAGTGATTTGGTTATCAAATCGAAATTAACTTATGTTGCTGATGCAGGTACGAGATGGGCTTATGCTAACGTTTTCCAGAAACTGATGGATGTTGTAGCGTCTTCAAGCAAGCAGACTTTCGAAACCTATTTTAATGCTAAAATAAAAAATAAAATAGGCATGGATGGTTATTGGGATGACGGACTTATTTTCAAAATTTACAACAGCAATACCCGAAGTATGGCAAAATTTGGTTTGCTGGCCTTAAATAACGGCAAATGGAATAATGAGCAAATTATAAACGATACCTTTTTTACTGAAAGTATAAAAACATCCCAGAATATAAATCCCTCATATGGTTATTTATGGTGGCTAAATGGTGAAAGCAGCTATATGGTACCTGGCAGTCAGAATATTTTTCAGGGCAATTTGGTTTCCATTGCGCCAAGTGATATGTTTGCCGCAATGGGGGCATCAGACCAACGTATATACCTAATACCGAGCAGGAATATGGTTATCGTGCGAATGGGTAACGCATCCGATCCCGCTAATCCATCATATGCTGTTTCAGGTTTTGATAATGCACTTTGGCAAAAAATAAATGCTGTAATAAATTAGATAGAAATTTAACTCAATCAACTTTTTTGAAGTCAAATTTTTAAAATATTTCAAAAAAAAATTGTATTAAATACTACTCAAGTTTGGATTTATACTTTAATTATAGCTTTATTTGCACAAAATCGTTATTTCATGGCCAAAAATTTATTAATCGTAGAGTCTCCCGCAAAAGCTAAAACTATAGAAGGCTACCTAGGCAAAGATTTCCTTGTGAAATCGAGCTATGGGCACATTCGGGATTTAGCGAAAGGCGACATGGCGATTGATATCGAAAATGATTTTGCGCAGAAATACGAGGTACCCGCCGATAAAAAAGCTTTGGTCGCCGAATTAAAAAAACTTGCTAAAGATGCTGAAATGGTATGGCTAGCATCCGATGAAGACCGTGAGGGAGAAGCAATTTCGTGGCACTTATTCGAAACTTTAGGACTTAAAGTAGAGAAAACCAAACGTATCGTTTTCCATGAAATTACGAAACCAGCTATCTTAAAAGCAATCGACAGCCCCAGAAGTATTGACTACAATTTAGTTAACGCTCAACAAGCCCGACGGGTTTTAGATCGACTGGTTGGTTTCGAACTATCTCCGGTTTTATGGAAAAAAGTTAAACCATCGCTTTCTGCAGGTCGTGTTCAATCTGTTGCGGTGCGTTTAATTGTTGATAGAGAAAGAGAAGTTCAAAACTTCAATGCTGCTGCAGCATATAAAATAACAGCACAATTTTCTACTGGTAAAGGAAAAGAAATAGTAAAGGCAGAATTGCCGCAACGTTTTGAAAGCGAAGCTGATGCTGAAAAATACCTGCAGGATTGTGCTTCAGCAAAATTTGAGATTACCAGTTTAGAAACAAAGCCGGCAAAACGCAACCCTGCGGCGCCGTTTACGACTTCGACATTGCAACAGGAAGCATCTCGTAAATTAGGATTCCCCGTAGCGAGAACCATGCAGGTAGCACAACGCTTATATGAGGCTGGTAAGATTACTTACATGAGAACAGATTCTGTAAACTTATCAGAAACTGCTTTAAATGCTGCTGCAGCTGAAATAAAATCAGCCTATGGCGATAAATACCACCAGCAACGAGTTTACAGAACAAAATCGGCAGGTGCGCAGGAAGCTCACGAAGCCATCCGCCCTACTTACTTTGACAGACACACCGTTGAAGGCGATATTTCGGAAAAACGTTTGTATGACTTAATTTGGAAGCGCTCTATCGCATCGCAAATGAGCGAAGCATTGTTTGAAAAAACAACGGCTCAGATTACTGCATCAACAAGAAAAGAACATTTAGTTGCAGAGGGCGAAGTTTTAAAGTTCGACGGTTTCTTAAAAGTTTATTTAGAATCTACCGATGACGAAGAAGGCGAAGAAAGAGAAGGTGGTTCAATTTTACCGCCTTTAGCTAAAGGACAAGAATTATTTTTAAAAGAAATGCAGGCAACGGAACGTTACTCCCGTCCGCCGGCAAGATATACAGAGGCCAGTTTAGTTAAGAAATTGGAAGAATTGGGCATTGGTCGTCCGTCTACCTATGCCCCAACAATTTCTACGGTTCAGAATCGTGGTTATGTAGTTAAGGAAGATAGAGATGGTAAACAACGTAAATTCACCGCTATCATTTTAGCTGATGGAAAAGTTACGAAAGACTTAAAATCTGAAATTACAGGCGCTGAAAAACAAAAACTATTCCCTACTGATATTGGTGAAGTGGTGAATGATTTCCTTGTTGAACATTTCAAAGGGATTGTAGATTTTAACTTCACCGCAAAAGTAGAGAAAGAATTTGATGAGATTGCACAAGGTTTACAAGAGTGGACTAAAATGTTGCACTCTTTCTATAGCCCTTTTCATGCAGAGGTTGAAACCACTTTAGAAACTGCTGAACGCGCCACCGGCGAACGTTTACTTGGCTTAGACCCTGCTACAGGCAAAAATGTTTACACAAAAGTTGGCAAATTTGGTCCGTTAGTGCAAATTGGCGAGCTTGATGAGGAAGAAAAACCACGTTATGCAAGCCTTATGCGTAATCAATCGGTAGCGACTATTCAGCTGGAAGATGCTTTGGAATTGTTCAAACTACCGATGCAACTTCCTGATTTTGAAGGTAAAGAAGTGATGATTGGTGTTGGCCGTTTCGGTCCTTATGTTAAATGGGGAGATGCTTTTATTTCTCTGCCAAAAAATGAAGAACCACTTTCTGTTACCTACGAAAGAGCAGTTCAGATTATTCAGGAAAAAATGGACGCTGATGCACCTATAGCCTATTTCGAGGGCTTAGGTGTTACAAAAGGCAAAGGTCGTTTTGGTCCGTTCATCAAATGGAACGATTTATTTATTAATATCCCGGCTAAAGGCTATGATTTTGATAATTTAACTCAAGCGGATATAGAAACTTTAATCGGTAAAAAAGTAGAAAAAGAAGCAAACCGTTACATTAAAACATGGGATGCTGAAAAGATTTCTATAGAAAATGGTCGCTGGGGACCGTTTATTCGTTTTGGTAAGTTAATGTTAAAATTGCGGAATAATGAAGCTACCAAACAAAAATATACTGCTGAAGAATTGGCTGATGTTGATTTGGAAGTGATAAAAAAAATGATTGTAGAGCAAGTGCCAAACGCTTTCGAAACAAAGAAAAAAGCTCCTGCCAAGAAAAAAGCACCAGCGAAAAAAGCAGTAGCAGCAAAGAAAAAATAAACAGAAATTAAGGATTTTGAATTTCCGAGTTTATTTATGAAATCCGTTTTAATAAATCATGGCTCTGAAATTTAAGTGTAAATCGGTTAGTTGTTTTAATAACTATTAACCGATTTATTTAGTTTAAACAGTAAAACAAAATACATTGAAAGCAGATTTACCGGTGAATACAGTTGAAGATATTGCTATGGCAGTTGTGCTGATGAGCGAAACGCCGGAAGTAAAGAACTGGACTGTTTACCTTATTAATTTAAAGAATGAACCGATTACTAATGTTTTAATCAGTTCTAAAGGTTATGGAGAAAAAGATGGAAAGCAAGTTAAAACCTCTGTTTTGAGGCATTTCATTGGCGACATGGATGCCAACGACTTTAAAGGCGTTGAAGCCATTGACCCTGAAGTTTTCGGTTTGACAAATGAATATTGGTTAAGCTATTACATTGGTTCTACCATTTACGATAAGAAATTTATTTTCCTGCCTGAAAGCATTATAGATGCTAACCTGATTAAAATTCCGCTAGTGAACAGACCCGGAGTAATGATAAAGTAAGCTATAAGTAATACGTTAAAATAATCAACAATTAAGTAACTTCTAAGTTGTAATTGATAACTATAGACGATAATACTATTTTATCACTCAAGGCTTAACTTAAAACGTAAACCTAAAAACTTTTTAAGGTACTTTAACTGCCTGTCGGCCGAGCAACTTCCACCCTGCTCTTTCCTTGCTCCAAATCAGTAATATATATAATTTTACATTTCCCGGAATATTTTTATCGTTCGTTTTGGCATTTAAAGTATGGCGAACCAGGGCTGTTTTGTTTTGTACAACTATGGTTTGGTCAGTTAAGCTAATATCTACGAAATCTGATTCTCCCGATAACAACGAATGCATAAACTCTTGCTTGGTTTGAATCTTTCCACTCGAATGACCGTAGCTCAAATTGTTCAGAATCATCTTATCTAGTGATAAACTATCAGGAGCAACCATCAATTTAGTTAATCTGGTTACAGCATCTTCTACCTCGGCTTTTTGTGCAAAAGAAATGTTAGCTAGCATAATAAGAAAGGAAAAAATCAGGATTCTCTTTAACATATCTGGTTAATATTTGGATTCATTTTGTAAACTTATCCAAATCAAAGCAAAGGTGCAAATAGAAACCGCCTAAACTTCGTATCAGTTTAGGTTTTTAGCAAATAATAGTTAGAATCCGGCAAAAAGTAAAAACTTCCTTACGGATATATATTCAGTAAATTTTGAGATGATAAAAACGATAGATTTAAATGATAAATTGAATTATTACCTAAGTAAATCCTCACAATTCTGAAATTTTCAACATAATTTATTTTAACGATAATTTTAGTTTATTTTGAATCACATCTAATTAGAATTTCAAAAAATGGAACAACCTTCTACCTACAAGTCTTCCTCCAGAAAGAAATTTATTTTTATTGGCCTGCTTGCTGTTTCCATAGCGGCAATTTTCTTTTTTTATTTTAACCGGAAGAAAAAAACAAATGAAGAAAATCAGGCCTATGCAAAATATATTGAGGCCTACACTTCCGGAACCATTTCAAAAAAGAGTTTCATTCGTGTGCACTTAGCAAATGCCGCTACAGGAATGCAAGATTTAGGCAAAGCCGATTCAAGGGAATTGTTTGATTTCTCACCGTCCATTTCTGGAAAAACATATTGGATTGACCCTCAGACTGTGGAGTTTCGGCCTGATGAGAACTTAAAACCCGGCAAAGAATATGAAGCTACTTTCAAACTTGCTGAAGTTTCAGCTACCGAAAAAGGTTTGGAAGATTTCGATTTTGAGTTTAAAGTGATTACGCCTGGTGTAGTGCTCTCGCAAAATGGTTTGGTTTCACAAAACAATACTTCATTGGATTATATGAAACTAACCGGTGAAATTGCAACAGCTGATGTTGAGGAAACCTCGAAAATAGAAAAGATAATCGAACTTGATTTTGACCAGAAGCTTAAAGTTAAATGGCAGCATAATCCTGCTAAAAACATTTCAAAATTCACAATTGATAGTATTAAAAAGAAAAGCGCAGACCAAACTTTAAAAATCGAATGGGATGGCGATGCTATTGATGCCGAGCAAAAAGGTAATGAAGAAATCAGGATTCCGGCTTTGAATAAGTTTGAGATTTTGGATATGAAAGCCATTCAAGGCGAGGAAGATTATGCTTTAGTGCAATTTTCTGAGCCGATTGGTGTGGGTCAGGATTTAACAGGAATGATTTCACTTGGCAATTTAAGCGATTTACGATACACTATTGACGCAAGTCAGATTAAGGTTTACGCGGTTGAAGAATTGAAAGGCAACTACACATTAAATGTTAATAACGGGGTAGAAAACATAAACGGAAAGACATTAACAGGCGGCAAAACAGCAAATCTTGTTTTCGAAGATAAACTACCATCAGTAACCATTGCAGGTAATGGTACCATTTTACCAAACTCGGGTAAGCTGGTTTTACCATTCGAAGCCATAAACTTAAAAGCTGTTGATGTTACGGTTATAAAGATTTACGAGAATAATATTCCTCAGTTTTTTCAAGCGAACAGTTATAAAGATGGCAATGAATTACGTAGGGTTGCCAAACCTATTTTACAAAAAACAGTCCGTTTAGATGAGGATAAAGCATTAAATCTCCACAAGAAAAATCGTTTTACATTAGATTTAGATAAAATGATTCGCACCGAACCTGGTGCAATGTATCGGGTAACAATTGCATTCAGGCAAGAATACAATGCTTATAACTGCAAGGAAGGTGAAGAAAAAACCGGTGATGGAGGTGCTATTGAAGAGGATGGTGATAGTGAAAGTTTCGGCGAGAAAATTGATGAAGATGACGATTTCTGGCAACGATACAATAATTATTATCCGCAAAATTATCGTTGGGATGATAAAGATAATCCTTGCACGCCATCTTTTTACACAAATGAGCGTTGGGCAAGCCGAAACTTAATCGCATCGAACATTGGCTTAGTTGCCAAACGTGGTAACGATAACAGTATGTTAATCGTGGCAACAGATTTATTGACGGCAAAACCTTTGAGTGGCATGAACCTGGAGTTGATGGATTACCAGAAGCAAATCATTTTTACCACTAAAACTGATGGGGATGGTTTCGCCAGATTCGATTTAAAGCGTCAGCCGTTTCTACTGATTGCCAAAAATGGTTCGGAGCGTGGGTACTTAAAATTGGATGATGGAAGTTCGTTACCATTAAGTCGGTTCGATGTTGGAGGAGATGTTGTTCAGAGTGGTTTAAAAGGATTTATTTATGGCGAACGAGGTGTTTGGCGCCCGGGCGACAGCTTGTTTGTTTCTTTTATTTTAGAGGATAAACTGAAAAAACTACCTGCTAATTACCCGGTTACGATGGAATTCTACAACCCCAAAGGACAGCTGTATAAAAGACTGATTAACGGAAAACCTGTAAATGGTTTTTACAGTTTCAAAACAGCTACTGAGAGCACTGCTCCTACCGGAAATTGGATGGCGAAAGTAAAGGCAGGTGGCGCAACATTCACCAAAACCTTAAAGATTGAAACGGTGATGCCAAACCGCTTGAAAATCGATTTCAATGTGGGCAACAGAACTTATTTGAGTTCGGGTACATCGGCTGCTACCCTATCGGCAAAATGGCTTTTCGGTACACCTGCACAGAATTTAAAAGCCAAGGTTGATGTAAATCTCAACACCACAGAAACAAAGTTTAAAGGTTTCGAGGGTTTTAGTTTTGATAACCCAACCGTTAATTTCGAGTCGCAGGTAAAAACCATTTTTGAAGGTACATTAAATGGCGCCGGAACGGCACAAATTAATACCAATCTAAACGAGAACAATACCGCTCCCGGCGTTTTAAGGGCAAACTTCACCACAAAGGTTTTCGAACCGGGTGGTAATTTCAGTATCGATAATTTCAGTATTCCATATCATGTTTACAAAAGCTATTTAGGTATCCGTCCGGAGAAAGGCGATAAACTAAGTGGTATGTTGGTTACCGGAAAAGACCACAAAATTGAAATTGTAAATGTTAATACGGATGGTAAACTACTTGGTGGAAGTAAAACCGTTCAGGTAGAATTATACAAAACGCAGTGGCGTTGGTGGTGGGAAAAGGATAATCAAAATACATATGCAAACTTCACACAAAATCAATATAACAAGTTAGTTGAAACACACAGTATTACTCTGACAAATGGCAAAGGAAGCTGGAATCTACGCATTGACGAGCCGGAATGGGGCCGTTACCTAATTCTTGTTCGCGATGAAAACGGTGGTCACGTAACAGGAAAATCAGTTTATGTAGATTGGCCGGGTTGGGCACAGCGTGAGCAGGGCTCAAATCCGACGGAGGCATCAATGTTATCTTTTACGGCTAACAAAGAGAAATTTACCGTTGGCGAAGACATAACTTTAACCATTCCGACAGGTAAAGACGGACGGGCCCTAGTTTCGATAGAAAACGGAAGTCGCGTTTTAAAAACTTTTTGGATTGATACCAAAGCAGGACAAACACAATATAAATTCAAGGCCGAGAAAGAAATGGCGCCTAATGTTTTTGCAAACGTTACGCTGTTGCAGCCGCATGCACAAACCGTAAATGATTTGCCAATCAGGATGTACGGCGCAATACCTATTTCGGTTGAAGACCCGCAAACGATTTTAAAACCAACGATTAAAATGTTGGATAAAATCAAGCCTGAAACCGAAAATACAATTACCGTTGGCGAGCAGAACGGTAAGGCTATGACGTACACCATCGCTTTAGTTGATGAAGGATTATTGGACTTGACACGTTTTAAAACTCCAGATCCTCATAGCGCATTTTATGCCCGCGAGGGATTAGGCGTTAAAACCTGGGATTTATTCGATTACGTGTTAGGCGCATGGGGAGGCAATTTAGAGCGCATTCTCAGCATTGGCGGAGATGGAAGCATTAATAAAAACCTAAACCCTGCAAAGGCCAACCGATTTAAAGCGGTAGTTAAATTTATGGGCCCCTACACAATCGGTAAAGGCGAAAGCAAAACGCACAAGTTTAAATTACCGCAATACATTGGAGCTGTCAGGGCAATGGTGGTCGCCGGACAGGATGCAGCTTATGGCTTTGAGGAGAAATCCGTTCAGGTAAAAAAACCTTTGATGGTTTTAGCTACATTGCCCCGGGTTATCGGTCCTGGCGAAAGCTTTACCTTGCCGGTTACTGTTTTTGCGACGGAGAACAATTTGAAAAATGTTTCCGTTCAACTGCAAGCGAGTAATTTAATCGTTCAGGGCACGAATAAACAGCAACTTTACTATCAGAAAACTGGTGAACAGATGGCTTACTTTGAAGTTAAGGCGCCAAATACGGTTGGCATTGCCAAAGTAAAAGTAATTGCGCAAAGTGGCGCTGAAAAAACAGTTTATGATGTGGAAATGGATATTCGAAATCCGAATCCTTATGTTACCAATGTAGTTTCGGCTACTGTTCAACCACATACTAAATGGGCTGTAAATTACCAACCTATCGGGATGGCAGGTACAAATTCGGGATCTTTAGAGGTTTCTTCAATCCCTGCAATTAATTTAGGCAAACGCCTAGGCTATCTAATTCAATACCCTCACGGATGTATTGAGCAAACTACTTCAGGCATTTTCCCTCAATTGTATTTAGATAGATTGAGTCCGTTGAATGAGCAGCAAAAAGCCAAAACAGAAGCGAACATTAAAGCCGGAATTAACCGGTTAAAAGGTTTTCAAACTACAGATGGAGGCTTATCTTATTGGCCAGGCGAAGCAAGTTCCGATGAATGGGGAAGCAACTATGCCGGCCATTTCCTTGTTGAGGCACAAAATGCAGGTTATACCTTGCCTGTTGGTTTGTTAGATGAATTGTTGCGTTATCAAAAAACGAAAGCAGCCAACTGGGCGCCTAACAGTAACAATTTTTATGGAGGAGATTTGTCTCAGGCTTATCGTTTATACATGCTGGCTCTGGCCAAAAAACCAGAAATGGCCGCGATGAATCGTTTAAAAGCTTTCGAATATCTTTCCGTTGCTGCAAAATGGCGATTGGCTGCAGCCTATAAACTGGCCGGACAAAACTCCATTGCTCAAAATATGATAAGCGGATTAGCGACTTCTATTCAGCCTTATAAACAATTGGGCGGTACTTATGGTTCTGATGTGCGAGACGAGGCAATGATTTTAGAAACCTTAACGCTACTTGGTCAAAAAGCTAAAGCTGCAAGTTTACTGCAACCTTTGGCGGCTAAACTTGGCGAAAATACCTGGTACAGTACGCAAACAACCGCATATAGTTTGTTGGCCATTGCGAAGTTCTGCGGTTCTAATCAATCTTCAAATAAGCTGCAATATCAATATGTTTTAGATGGAAAATCGGCTCCGGTAAATTCTAATCAATATTTAAACAGTACTTCTGTCAACTTTAAAGGAGGCACTGCTTCGATTACCAATAATGGCAATAATGTGCTTTTTGTTCGTTTGGTGCTGGAGGGACAGCCGATTGCCGGCCAGAATAGCTTCTTACCAAACAGACCTGATGTTTTAGACATGAGTGTTGCTTATAAACGTTTAAACGGTACACCTTTAGACCCGACAACCTTAAAACAGGGAACTGATTTTTATGCTGAAGTAACCGTAAAAAATCCAGGCAGGATGGGCTATTACGAACAAATGGCCTTAACACAAATCTTCCCGTCAGGTTGGGAAATTATCAATACCCGTGTTAATGATAACCAAAGTATTCTCGCTTCATCGCCATTCACTTATCAGGATATTCGCGATGACAGGGTTTTCACTTATTTCAATATTAGAGAAAATGAGAGTCTGGTTTACAAGGTATTACTGAATGCATCTTATACCGGAAAATATTATTTATCAGCTATTCAATGTGAGGCGATGTACAATAATGATATTTCGGCTACGCAAGCCGGCAAGTGGGTTCAGGTGGTGAAATAAAATAACTTGCGAAGCTTTAGTGGCAAAGGCCAGATTAAACTTCGCAAGTTTAGTGTTCGACAAATCTTCGAGTAAGATATTTAAGTAATAAGATTGCTTCGTTCCTCGCAATGACGACCGACATATATGAGGCACGAAGCAATCTTTAAGAAAGCACTATACAATCATAATTAAAGTGACCTAACCACTCGTCATACTGAATTTATTTCAGCATCTTAATAACAAAGCAGCCCCTTGAATAAATTCAGGGTGACGACCGTTTAACAAGTCGTATCATGTGATTGTGAATACAACATAATCTTAATCAGCGTACAATATAACATGAATAAAATCCCGAAAGCATTTCTAATTACCGATATCATTTGTGGTGCTTTGCTTGTGGCTTTTCTTTTTTCATTACCTACAAAACAGTTCAAATCCCCTACCTCTTATGTAATTGAGGCGAGCAACGGAAATTTACTGAGTGCTGCAATCGCCAGTGATGGGCAATGGCGTTTTCCCGTTGCGGATTCTGTTCCCGTGAAATTTAAAGATTGTATCATAGCATTTGAAGATAAACGTTTCTATAACCACTTCGGGATAGATTTTTTGGCCATGAGCCGAGCTATGCAGCAAAATTTTAAGGCAAAAAGTGTGGTGAGCGGAGGAAGTACTTTAACCATGCAAGTTATCCGGCTTTCTAGAAAGCAAGACCGAACAATCTGGCAAAAGTTACTGGAAGTAATTTTAGCTGTACGTTTGGAATTGAAGTATTCAAAAGAAGAAATTATTGCTTTATATGCAGCTAATGCGCCTTTTGGTAGCAATGTTGTAGGTTTAGAAGCGGCAAGCTGGCGTTATTATGGGCGAGATGCTGAAACACTTTCTTGGGGCGAAATGGCAACATTAGCAGTCCTTCCAAATAGTCCGTCACTGGTTCACCCAGGTAAAAATTCAGCTCGATTAATTAAAAAACGAAACGATTTACTGGATAAACTTGCGAAACTAAAATACTTCGACCAATCGACAGCTAATCTTTCAAAGCTTGAACCTGTTCCCGGCAAGCCACTACCCCTGCCACAAAATGCCCCACATTTACTCAACCGCTTCAAAGCCGAGCGAGCAAGTTTGGAAGTTTCTTCAACGAGAATAAAATCAACATTAAATGAAGATATTCAGCTAAAAATTAATTTAATTTTAAAGCGATACAACAACCGATATAGGGCAAACGACATTAATAATATTTCTGCTTTGGTTTTAGATGCTAAAACGGGAAATGTGGTTAGTTATGTTGGAAATATTTATCAACCTGAAAATGCTGATTTACAAAGCCATGTTGATATCATTAAAGCACCCCGTAGTCCGGGAAGTACGCTAAAACCTTTGCTTTATGCCAGTATGCTGAATGATGGGTTTATTTTACCACATACCTTGGTGCCCGATATTCCGACCCAAATTGCAGGTTATTCACCACAAAATTATGATTTAGGTTATGACGGAGCCATATCAGCAGACAAGGCTTTAAGTCGCTCATTAAATATCCCCGCGGTAAAAATGTTACAGCAGTATAAATATGAACGCTTTTACGATAAACTGAAAAAACTCGGGATTGGTACACTCAACCAACCTGCCGACCATTATGGGTTATCGTTAATTTTAGGCGGTAGTGAAGTAACCATGTGGGATTTGGCCAACACTTACATGGGCATGGTTCGAACGCTTAACCATTTCAATACCTATAAAGGTTTGTACAATCCTGATGATTATGCTCAGGCAACCTATTTTACGTCGGATAAAAAAGAAGAAAAGGATTATCGACGGAATTCATTTTTAGACCACGGCGCAATTTGGGCGACCTTTAATGCGATGGAAGAAGTAATGCGACCTGGCGATGAGGGATTATGGGAACAGTTCTCGTCTTCACAAAGAGTTGCCTGGAAAACCGGAACCAGCTTCGGTTTTCGCGACGCATGGGCAGTTGGCTTGACACCAAACTTTGTAGTTTGTGTTTGGGTTGGAAACGCTGATGGCGAGGGTCGTCCGGGTTTAGTTGGCATCGAAGCCGCAGCTCCAGTTTTATTCGATATTTTTAAGTTATTGCCAAATGGAAAATGGTTTCAAGCACCAACAACAAAGCTTAAAAAAATTAAAGTATGTAAACAAAGTGGTTATAAAGCAGGAGAAAACTGTGTAGACATAATAGATGAACTGGTGCCGGCATCTGGTGAAAAAACAACGGTATGCCCTTTTCATAAAGTGATTCATTTAGACAGAACCGGAGCTTACCGCGTAACAGACCACTGTGAAAGCGTAACCAACATGCAACACAAAAGCTGGTTTATTTTGCCGCCTGCGATGGAATATTACTATAAAATTAAAAATAGCGATTATAAAAGCTTACCCCCTTTTATGCCCGGCTGCGAAAATAATGGCGGCAACAATGTTATGGAATTAATTTATCCTAAAAATGGCGCTACCGTTTATATTCCTTTAGAATTAAATGGCGCAAGAGGTAAAGTCGTGTTAAATGCAGCCCATCGCAATCAAAGTTCGAAAATTTATTGGCATGTTGATAATGAATATATCGGCACAACTACCAATTACCATCAGTTGGCTATTAGTCCGGCGCCGGGAAAACACACCCTAACCCTGGTTGATGAGAATGGAGAAAGATTGATGCAGAATTTTATCATTTTAGATAGAGAGAAAAAGTAAACTAACTAGAGTTAGAAAGTTTGCAAATTGTTATTACGAGCCTGAAATTTTGGAAATTAATTAACTCAACTTTGCTAAGACATAGATGCAAAATACTCTAAAACCGTTAACAGGAAATTGGCAGTATTTTTTATTTTTAGTTGAGTTAATACGAGCCAGTTAATTTAAACTTGGGTCTATTGGAAAATTACTTACATGAGCATATTTCGGCCCCAGATTTACAATAACATCACGCCATAATTTTTCATCATCGTTTCCGAAGATAATATCTGAATGAGAGATATCGCTTATCATCCAGGCATTTTGTTCTAATTCCCTCAATAACTGTCCGTTATCCCAACCAGAGTAGCCCATAAAAAATTTGATTTCACTTTCATCGATTTGATTGGTATTTATAAGAATTTTCAATGTTTCGAAATTGCCTCCCCAATAAATTCCATTCCCTATTTCCGCTCCACTTTGCAGCTTATCAAAAGCTCTGTGAATGAAATGTAAAGTATCCGCAGCAACAGGTCCTCCAAAGTAAATCTGGTTATCTGCATCCCACAAATCCTGAATAACATCCTTTAAAAGTAAATTACCAACTTGATTCAAGATATAGCCAACGGTTCCATCGTTACCATGTTCAGTTAATAAAACTACTGATCTTTTAAAATTAGGATCGGCCATGAATGGCTCAGAAATTAGTAATCTGCCTGTTTTCGGCTTTATATTGTTAAGCATGACGATAATCATTTGCAGCACCATAAAAGATGCCTATTTTTGTTTTATGCAAGTTACAAATGAATTTCTACAAAACCTGCGCCAAGATTATAAAAGCGCCACGTTGGATGAAGCTGACGTAGATAATAACCCAATTACACAGTTTAAAAAATGGTTTGACCATGCTGTTGAAGCACAGGTTTATGAACCAAATGTAATGACTTTGGCCACAGCCGATAAAGCAGGAAGACCTGACGCCAGAATTGTATTGCTTAAAGGTGTTGATGAAGATGGATTCAGGTTTTTTACCAACTATTTAAGTGCGAAAGGAAAAGAATTAAAACGCAACCCTTTTGCAGCTTTGGTTTTCTTCTGGCCTGATTTAGAGCGCCAGGTTAGAATAGAAGGCATAGTAGAGAAGCTTGATAAAGAAACCTCTGAAGCGTATTTTTTAACCAGGCCTGTCGCAAGCCAAATCGGCGCTGTGGCATCTCCTCAAAGCCAGGTTATACCTAGCAGGGAATTTTTGGAAGAAAAGTTCGAAGAACTGAAATCAAAAAGCGAAGGTAAAAATATTGCAAAACCGGCACATTGGGGAGGTTATATCGTTAAGCCGACCAGAATCGAATTCTGGCAAGGTCGCCGTAGCCGCCTTCACGATAGAATTAATTTTGAACTAGTAAAAGGCAATTGGACTAAGGTAAGACTTGCTCCTTAAATCCGTATAAAAATAAATAGAGATACGCCATCCGGCCATATCTCTATTTTTAACTAATCATTAACTAACCTAAATTTACTAGGAAGTACCTTTATCAAAACGTCTTCAGTTTTATTTAAACTTTGGGCGATTATTGTCTTATTTAACTAAGCATTGTAATTGCGTTTTTGTTTTTTTTGATGACTCAAATATCCGAACAAAACAGACTTATTTTAGGCATGTATCGATGAATAATTGCAATGTCTCGATAAAAAAAAACTACATAAAGCTTGATGGTTTATTTAACATTTTTTAACCTTATATTTTTGTTAATGAGTATTTTAAAACGTGTCATTTTAACAAAAAATTAAAGTTAATGAAATGTAATTTGTCTTGAAATTTAAATATTTGTACTACACGCATTTTTGTGGATTTAAGATGGAATATTGATTTTTCTAAATCGAGCAAAAGTTTGTCCTGTGGTGAAAAATCCAACATTGAAAATTCGAATCGATTTTTAATGCTGAATGGTTAATTGATGAATTTCCTCAATATGATAATTAAAGAATCAGGCTTAATGGCTTTCGCCACAATTTTACCATTTGGTGCCACTAAATAGTTGGCTGGAATGCTATCGAATTTTACGGTATTAATTGCTTTACCATCCCACAAATCAACATCAATCAGATTTGTCCAGGCAATTTTATTTATTTTCAGGTAGTCTTCCCATATCTTTTTATCGGGATCCAAAGCAATACTAACCATTCTTAGTTTATCTTTATCAAATTTGTTGAAAGTTTCCATTTTTGGCCTCGTGTACAATAAAGTATGTGGATTCCACGATGCCCAAAAATCTACAAATGTAAATTTTTTCCTGCCCGCTAAAACGGACTCCTGACCATTGATACCGGGTAATTTAAAATCAGGGAAATTATCCCCCACCAAAAGTTCATCTTTCATTACACTCAAGTAGTTTTGAACTTTTTTTTCCAAAAGTAGGAATGGTTGGTAAAATTTAAACTTAACTTTTGCTCTGGCAATAAATTTGGATAAAGAATCATATTGATTTCCGAAGTCGACATTATTATAAACCATCATGAAAGCGGTTGGATTTTTAACCGAATCAGCGTAGTTGATATAGTTTAAACTTATTTTCTTTTTTAAGGCATTTATTTTAACCACATCATTTTGTAAATCCTTTTTCTTTTCAAAATTATTAAGCTTAACAAGTAGTTTCGACTGTTCAGTATTAAACCAAACAATACTTTGAGTTGCTGGAGAATTAGATATAACACTCGTTCTATTAAAGAAATCTGCTTCAATATTTATAACTTCATTATCCTTTATAAAGTCGATTTTATAATTATTGAAACCTGAGGTTATCGAATACATTTTTGAAGTATCATTTTTAAGAAAAAAAACCGTTGGAGTTTTATTATCTTCTACTTTAAATGAATCAACAAGTTTTGAGTTGCCTTCACCTTCAGATACAGATAAATACAGAAATTCGCCTAAACCAATTTTTTGATTGATTATAATTTTAGATTCTCTTTTTAAGCAAGCAAAAAAAAATAAGGATAGAAATAACAAATAGTAATTAGATCTGATGTTCATTTTTTAAAATTATGAATCATAATTCAAATTCAATAAAAAAGAGAGGCTCCTTGCGAAGCCTCCCTTTTGGTAAGAATATTATCAAAAATTATTTTCTCACCCATTTTTCATATACCTGACGAGTCCAGCTGGCTTGGCCGGTTCCTCCAGTGGAAACATAACCTACATGCATGTAAAAGGTTTTATTTGTTGCATCGTAACTGTTATTGTAAGTTGAATGTAGCCATGGCGAAGTACCTGGTTTATCAGCAGAACCAGAGGAGTTGACCCATGTTGCACTGGCACCTGCCTGGTCTGCTGTCATAAACCCACTATTCAAACCCGTTGGTGTAGAGCCCAGTGGTGCATAATTAGTTAAAGTTGAACCACTAACATCAAATGAGAAATTATAGCTCGAGGAACCTAAATCGCCAAACGGAACTGAACATTTATCGATACCTAAAGTGCTCATTGCATAAGTTGCACTAATTGCTCTGCCCGCTGTCGGGTGAAAGAACCAACCAGTTACGCCGTAGCTGGCTTCGTATGCATTTTTAGCAACAACCCTGAAAATACCAGTACTGTAGTTTCCACTAATAGTACCGGCGCTTGCCGAGGTAATAGAAATTCCTAATGCATAAGATTTACTAAAATCGAATGAAGAAGTCTTTAATTTGATATGAAAAGTTCCCGTTTTAGAACCTGCCGGAATCGTTACTGTGTTTGTTGCAACAGTATATAATGTGTTAGGCAAAATTAGGTAAGAAGTGGAACTTGCAGTATTGTATGCGGTTACAGCGGCGTCATTTATAGCTACATTTAAGGTAATATCACTTGGTACTCCAGAAGTTCCTGTATAATTAATGACTACCGGAAAATCAATTTCCGTTGCTGCATCGAATGATTTTGTAACAATTGAATAAATTGTAGAACTTGTTCTCGAAGGTAAATCTGCAAGTTCGATAATACCATCAGATCCACCCTCCGTATAAATACCAGCCTCTTTGGTACATGATGTTACAACGCACATTCCCAGAGCGATTAACATCAAGAATAATTTTATATGTTTTTTCATTATATCTTTCTTTTAGATTAGTTATTATCCCAGAATATTTTTGATGTATAAGCATTCAATCCTGCTGGTACATTTGGATTTAAATTATATTCAAGTGTTGGATAGATGCTTCTAACGGGTAATCTATCTGCAGTTGTTGCTGATGATTGTAATGATGCGAATGTTGTAGTTGCACCAGTACCAGAAACTGCTGGATATCCTGTTCTTTTATATTCTTGCCAAGCTTCGAAACCATTTACCCAGTTTAAAGCAATGTATTTTTGCGTAATAATTGCTTCTAAACGTTGTGCATTTGTTGAAGCCAAACTGTAATTAACTAAATAACTTGCAGCGTTAGCAGCTTTATAAGCGGTTAAGTAAGCTGTTTGAGAAGCAGCTGTTGCCGATGTTGTTGATGCTCCGGTTTTTTGCAGGTAATTGTATGAAGCTTTGATACCGTTATCGAAGTTAGTTGCAGCATCGCCAGATAAAACATGACCATTTAAGGCCGCTTCGGCTAACAAGAAATAGGTTTCAGCGGCAGGCATCATTAACTGACCCATAACTCTGCTTTTTAAAACGCCTTGAGTCTCTACTGCAGCTGTACCTGTTCCTGTACCAATGTACCAGGCCGGGTAACCAGAAATCCATGATGGCACACTTGTTTCGTTTCCTAGCTGATTGGTTGGTGTACTACTGGCTGCAAAGTTCTTATAAATTAAACCGCCACGAGATGCATCATTTAATTTCGTTCCATTATAGAATGAATACATCCATTTAGTTGGAATTCTTGATGCTGCATAAGAACCATTTGCACCGGTATAAGTTGAGTGGTAAAGATTCCATAAAGGATTTTGCCTTGCACTCGTACTAACATAACCAGGGTTAATTAAAACATCGTCTGTTAAAAATCCTTCAGAAGAAAACGTTCCAAATTCATTTTGCACAAAAGCAGAAATTGAACTGTTTTGAGCACGGGTCAAAATGCGGAGTTTAATATTGTTAGCAAACTGAATCCATTTAGTAACGCTTCCACCAAGCATAATATCCGATGTACCTAATGCTGTAACAGCCGAACTTGTGCTGTATGTTTTCAATTGCGCAACTGCAGCATCAATTTCTGTTACCAGAGATTTGTAAACAGTTGCAGCATCATCATACTTGGGTGTAACATTATCCGAACCTTGTAAGCCTTCTGAATATGGAATGTTTCCATACTCATCAACCAAAATTTGATAGTAATATGATTTCATAATTCTCGCTACCGAATTAAACAATGCATATTTGGTAACACCTGTTGTAGAAGTAATAATGTATTGATAACTCCTTAAATCAGAAAATGCATTATTAAATAAACCGTTATTACTTGATGCATTCCAGTTATATGTAAACACAATCGAACCAGCGAAAGAATACCCACCAGCGTTTGCTTCATAACCCGCAGTAAAAGCGCCATAATCAAAATAAGTCATGAAGTTTGATGCTGTGTTATTTAACACAGCCGGTAAAACCAATTCGGGTGTAGATGATGTTGCCGAGTTTGTATTCGTATTTATGTCCAAATAACTCTTTTTACAACCCGGCGCTATAAAAATTATTAAAAGCAGGACAGCTAGATTAAAAATTCTTTTCATAATTCTTGTAATTAGAAAGTTAATGATATAGTACCACCAAAATACCTTGTTGGCGGTGTTTGAGATAAAGATGTAATACCCACAGCATTACTATCAGAACCGTTATTACTGTAATCAGGGTCTGCATATTCGTTTGATTTTGGCAACCAGATAAACAAGTTTCTACCTTGCGCACTAATCGTTGCCGATTTAACAAATTTAATGTTACGTAAAACTGAAGAAGGCAATTTGTATGCTAATGAAAGCTCTCTCAACTTCCAGTAATTACCTGAATAAACATAGTTACTAGTTACGCCAGAATACAAACTGCTACTGGTCCAAAAACCAGCACCACCATCTGAAACTGTAATGCTGTTATTTGCCACATAAGTACCTGATGTAGAATCGTAGTAAGATGAGTTAGGGAAAACAAATTTTTCACGATTGTAATAAGCACTTCTTGCTGATGAACCTGAGAAATCATAAGTAGAACCTGCGGTACTGTATTGAACGTAGTTGGATCTGTACTCAAATAAGCCTGATAAGGTTAAACCTTTATATGATAACTGAAAATCTAAACCTAATCTGTTTTTAGGAATGGTGTTGCCCAAAACATTACCAGTTGTTGTACCTACAGGATAACCTGTATTTTTATCAACAACAACTCTTCCTTCAGCGTCTCTAATATAATCAGAGCCAATAATTACCGGATAAACAGAACCAACTTGTCCGTAAATTGTTGTGCTATTACTGACGCCAATTCGAGTTAAATCGTTTGATAGTGAAACTAACCTATTATCATTAAATGTGTAATTACCACCAATTCTTAAGTTCCAGTTACCTTTTTTGAATGGACTAAAGTGTAGCGCTGTTTCCCAACCTTCATTAGTTAACTCTCCAGTATTTAATAGGTAATACGAATAACCGGTTGAAGCAGCAACACCAGCAGTAATTGCCTGCCCGGTTGAACTTGTATTATAATATGTTACCGTTCCATCTATCACACCTTTAAATAACCTAAAATCCATACCTGCCTCATATCCGGTAGTAATCTCTGGCTTCAGATTATTAGAAACTACCGTGTTGTTTGGTGTGTAACCTGTTCCGTAACCATATCCTGTTTGCGAATCGAAAGTTGATGTCAAAGCATAAGTTCCAACGTTAACATTACCCACCTTAGAAACACCTGCTCTGATTTTCATATAATCAATAACCTTGTTGTTTTTCAAGAATTCGAAGGCATCAGTAGGTATGAATGAAACATCGGCCGCAGGATAGAAAAAAGAACGGTTCGCAGGAGAAAGTACAGAAACCCAGTCGTTACGACCTGTTAAATGTAAATAGAGATACTTTTTATAACCAAAGGTAATATCTGCCCATAAACCATATTGGCGGGTATTATAGTTCGATTCACCAGCTGATGCTGTTCCTGTGATGTTACTTAAATTATATAAATCATAAACTTGCAAACCACTTCCCGATGCTGTAAGGTCTTTCGAGGTATAACTTTTTAATGAAGCACCCAACAACGCATTTACAGAGAAATCTTTGATATCTTTTTTAATATTAGCAAAGAAATCAGTACTAAAATTACTTGTGTTATACATCTCATCACTTACACCGCTACTTTCATTTGTTTTGGCAGAATTTGCCAAAGTGTATGCCGTATAAGTATAACCTTGTGTGCTGTTTTTATTTTGGTAATAACGATTTGATAATGCAGCCCTGTAAGTAAAATCTAACCAGTCAGTTGTTTTGTATTTAAGCTCTAATAAACCAGTTAAATAGGCGTTGGTTGTTTTTTGTCTGTAGTTATCAATTGCCCAGTAAGGGTTTTCGTAGTAATCATTGTAATAGTTGTCTGGATTTCCCCAACTAGAAGTATTTTTCCAGTCTGAATAATCTAACAACGGAATTTGTGCAGGTGTATTTAATAAGTTATTGTAAACTGTTGAAGTAGCACTCGTGATATCATATTTATTTTGAGTAAAACTTACATTGTAGTTTGCAGAAAATCTTTTAGAAAAGTTTCTTGAACCGTTAAACCTGAAAGCCGCTCTGTTATATTTATCTTTTGGAGTTGTTCCAGAACCATCAAGGTATTGAGCAGATAAATAGGTAGAAGATGATTCAGTTGCTGAAGAAAGAGAGAAATCTGTTTGGTTAGAAACCCCTATTTTCCAAAAATCATATTTATCATCTCGGGCAGAATAGGTTGTATATTGTTGTTGTCCGCTTTCTGTTAAACGGCCTATCTCTCTCAACGATCCGTCAAAAGCTGGTCCATATTGTTGGTTTTCGATAGCTTCATAAACTTGTGCTCCCGAAGTAGAACCAGAACCAAACGAGTTTTGTAACAGAGGATAAAAACTTACCTGCTCTAGAACAGTTGTGTTTGCAACTTTTATAACTGGCGTACCAATTTTACCTTTTTTCGTAGTAATGATTAGGGCACCGTTTGATGCATCAGAACCATATAAAGCAGCTCCACTGGCACCGTTTAAAACTGTAATATCTTCAACATCATCGGGATTAATGTTCCCCAGTAATGCATTGGGCACAACCGCACCGTCTAAAATTAATAAAGCCTGATTATTACCAGTAATTGAACGGTTACCGCGTAAAACCAATCTGTAGTTGGGATTTACGCCACTACTTACAGCATTAATTTGCAAACCAGGCACTTTCCCGATTAAGCCACCCGCAATAGTTGGAGATTTACCGGCAGTCAATGTTTCGCCGTCTACTCTTGTAGAAGCATAACCCTGCTCTCTGGCTGCTCTCTTAACACCACCTGCTGTAACAACAACTTCATCCAAGGTATTGGTGTTTGGCTCTAATACAACATCAAGATTATTGTTAGAAACTGATATCTCTTTGGATGTGTAACCAACAAAACTGAAAACTAAATCAATTTTGCCACTAGAAACTTTTAACGAATACCTTCCATTGGCACTGGATGTTGTACCATTTGCCGTCCCTTTCACTTTAACGCTTACCCCCGGAATAGGTAAACCGTCATCTTTAGCCGTTATCATACCGGAAATGGTCCTGTCTTGTGCGGAAACTTTTGTTACCAGCAAGACCATAAAGAATAACAAACATTGTAGTAGTTTTCTTTTCATTTACATTTAATTTTAGTTTAAATAGTTAATAATATATTTGAAGAATTAATCACAACATGGCGCATGTAGAACTGTAAGTCCTGCTTAAATAAAACCACAAAAATGATTAGTTGAAATTTTTCATCTATCGGAAAACCTGAGCGGAATTCCAGTCCGGTATGAACAAATGCGATGATTAAATAATTCGAGAACTAATAAAAAGGATTTGAAAAGGATAAAATGTTAAGTAACGATAAACAAGTTTATTGTATCGATGAAGGAATTTATAAATGTTAAATAGTATTTTTTGATTAAAAACTAACTTATTTCGCCAACTAGAAATATTTAGTCTTAAAAAAAATAAAAGTATCAACAGAAAACCTATCATTAAACAAAAATTATACTGATTTTTTAACTTTTCAGCAATAAATAATTATCAAAGAATAATAAATATGAAAAATATCTCTGTAATTGGCTCCGGAACAATGGGAAATGGTATAGCACATACCTTTGCACAGTTTGGATATGCAGTAAACTTAATTGATGTCAATCAGGAAGCACTTGAAAAAGCTTTGAATACAATTGCTAAAAATTTAGATAGGCAAGTTTCTAAAGGAACACTTACTGAACAACAAAAAGTCGAAACCATAAAAAATATTTCAACTTTTACTACGATAGAAGCTGGCGTTAAAACTGCAGATTTAATTGTTGAGGCTGCTACAGAAAATATCGATTTAAAACTTAAAATATTTAAAGATTTAGATACTTTTGCTCCTGCTGAGGCTATTTTAGCCTCCAACACATCATCAATTTCGATTACCCAAATTGCATCGGTAACCAATCGAGGTGAAAAAGTTATAGGTATGCACTTTATGAATCCGGTTCCGGTGATGAAACTAGTTGAAGTAATTCGCGGCTATCAAACCAGCGATGAAACCACTAAAACTATAATGTCTATTTCTGCGGATTTACAAAAAACGCCTGTTGAAGTTAACGATTACCCTGGTTTTGTGGCAAACAGGATTTTAATGCCAATGATTAATGAAGCAATTTATACATTATATGAAGGCGTTGCCGGTGTTTACGAAATAGATACTGTGATGAAACTTGGTATGGCACACCCGATGGGACCATTGCAATTGGCAGATTTTATTGGATTAGATGTTTGCCTGGCAATTCTTAAAGTTTTGCACGATGGTTTTGGAAATTCTAAATACGCACCTTGTCCGCTGCTCATAAACATGGTTGCAGCTGGAAAGAAAGGCGTTAAAACTGGTGAAGGTTTCTATCAGTATACCCCAGGATCTAAGGATTTGGTTGTTTCTAACAAATTTAAAAAATCCTAATTTTTTTAGCATTTAATTTTATATTTGCTTTATGAATGAAAATCTGGACCCAGACGCCAGCAACCTAACGCCTACAGATAGAGATATTGAAAGGGTTTTACGTCCGCAGGCTTTTGAAGATTTTACCGGACAGGAAAAAGTGATGGAAAACCTTCGGATTTTTGTGCAGGCTGCAAAACTTCGTGGCGAGGCCTTAGATCATGTTCTTCTTCATGGCCCTCCGGGATTGGGAAAAACCACTTTATCCTATATTATCGCAAATGAAATGGGTGCCGGAATTAAAGTTACTTCAGGTCCGGTTTTAGATAAACCGGGAGATTTGGCAGGCTTATTAACCGGTTTAGATACTGGCGACATTCTTTTCATAGATGAAATTCACCGTTTATCGCCATTGGTAGAAGAGTATCTGTACTCTGCAATGGAAGATTTCAAAATAGATATTATGCTTGAAACAGGGCCAAATGCCAGGTCTGTGCAAATATCTTTAAATCCCTTTACACTTGTTGGTGCAACAACGCGTTCAGGTTTGCTCACAGCACCACTAAGGGCTCGTTTCGGCATCAATGCCCGTTTAGCTTATTATGATGCTAAACTTTTAACTACCATTGTGCTGCGCTCATCTGATATCTTAAAAACACCGATAAACGATGAAGGCGCTTATGAAATTGCCCGCCGTAGCCGCGGAACCCCTCGTATTGCAAATGCTTTACTTCGCAGAACCAGAGATTTTGCTCAAATAAAGGGAAACGGAAATATCGATACAGAAATTGCCCGCTATGCGCTTAATGCACTTAATGTAGATGAACATGGTTTAGATGAAATGGATAATAAAATTTTAGTAACCATTATAGATAAATTTAAAGGTGGGCCTGTTGGTTTAAAAACAATCGCAACTGCGGTTGGTGAAGATGAAGGAACTATTGAAGAAGTATATGAACCATTCTTAATTCAAGAAGGGTATATTATGCGTACTTCCCGCGGAAGAGAAGTTACTGAGGCCGCTTACAAGCATTTGAAGAAAAATTTCCCAGGGCAAACAGGAAAGTTATTTTAGCTCCTTGCCAATTAGTTGTTAATCATAAACATTATTACATTAGTTTATTGCCACAGATTTGCAGATTAAATAAAATCAGTAAATCTGTGGGTTTAATATTATTTCAAACATTTGAAGATGTATTGCGTTGATTAATTGTAAAACCAACAAATTATGAATATTGAATTACGCAAGCTGACGCTGGAAGATTATGCTGATTTAAGGGAATCGATGATTAAAGCATACGACAGTATGGGTGGTTCCATCTGGCCAAAATCAAGCATTGAAAAACTTTTAAAAATTTTTCCCGAAGGCCAGCTTTGTATCGCGGTTGATGATAAAGTTGTTGCCTGTTCTTTAGCAATTATCGTTGAGTATGATGAATACGGCGACAGGCACACCTACAAATTAATTACAGGCGATTATTCGTTTACTACACACGATCCCAATGGGGATACCTTATACGGGATAGAAATTTTTGTTCACCCCGAATTTCGCGGGCTCCGTTTAGGCCGAAGATTATACGAAGCACGAAAAGAACTTTGCGAAAGCTTAAACCTTAAAAGTATTATCGCCGGAGGAAGAATTCCCGGTTACCATGCTTATGCAGATACTTTAAATCCGAGGCAATATATAGACAAAGTAAAGGCAAAAGAGATTTACGATCCTACTTTAACGTTTCAAATTTCAAATGATTTTCACGTAAGAAAAGTGCTTAAAAACTATCTTCCCGGCGATCATGAGTCGAAAGAATATGCAACTTTAATTGAATGGAATAACATTTATTACCAGGGTTTAGATGCCTCGGCTCGCTCTGCAATGACTATTCGCTTAGGTTTGGTTCAGTGGGAAATGCGACTTTTTCCAGATATGTCGGCCTTTTACGAGCAAGTTGAGTTTTTTGTTGACGCTTTAAGTGGCTACAAGTCGGATTTTATTATGTTTCCTGAATTGTTTAATACGCCATTACTGCAACCCTATAATCATCTTCCTGAAATTGAAGCTATGCGAAAACTCGCAGAGAAAACGCAGGAAATTGTCGATAAAATGCATGAATATGCTTTAAGTTATAATGTAAACATCATAACAGGAAGTATGCCTTTACTCGAAAACGGGAAACTTTATAATGCAACCTATTTATGCCACAGAACCGGCAAAATTGATGAGTACCGCAAAATTCACATCACACCGAATGAACAAAAATATTATGGAATGATTGGTGGAGATAAAGTTCAGGTTTTTGATACGGATTGTGGCAAAGTTGGTATTTTGATTTGCTACGATGTGGAATTTCCAGAACTTAGCAGGATATATGCAGACCAGGGCATGCAGATCTTGTTCGTACCTTTTTTAACCGATACACAGAACGGCTACACACGTGTTAGACATTGCGCACAGGCACGGGCAATAGAAAATGAATGTTATGTAGCTATAGCTGGCTGTGTGGGCAACTTGCCAAAAGTGAACAATATGGATATCCAGTTTGCACAGTCTGCCGTTTTTACGCCTTCAGATTTTGCTTTCCCAACCAATGCGGTCAAAGCCGAGGCGACGCCTAATACAGAAATGGTTTTGGTTGTCGATGTCGATTTGCATCTTTTAGATGAATTGCATCACTACGGAACGGTTAAAGTTTTAAAAGACAGGAGAAAAGATTTATATCAAACAAAATTATTAAAATAAAATCATCCATAAAAAATGCCGGTCACATCACTAACCGGCATTTTAAATTTACTAAAGCTACTATTTTCTCATTGCAAACCATACAATTAAGCCAATAATTACTGCAATCGGCAAAATCCATTTTAGTACCGACCCGGCTCCGTTTTCATCTTTTTCAGTAACTGCAGGTTTAGCAGGCCCTGGATCTTCCTTATGACTTTCGTAATCTTTTTCTATCGGTTTTGGAGCTTCTCCACTTTCCGTATGTTTTGGATCTATGTTTTCCATTATTCAATAGTTTAATGCGTTTAATGAGTTGCAAACAAACATCAATCATTAATAATCGAAATTTGCGAGGCTCATATTTATTTAATTTAGCTTTCAAAATAACAACAAGCAATTAGGCAAAAGGTTTTAATTCTAAGCCCTATCTTTGCAAACGATGTACAACAACTCTGCGAAATATAGCAAGCTCATTAAAGATGAAGCCATTCGGTTAGGCTTTATGGCCTGCGGTATTTCCAAAGCAGCGTTTTTAGAAACTGAAGCGCCAAGACTCGAGGCCTGGTTGAACAAAAACCATCATGGTGAGATGAAGTATATGGAGAACTACTTCGATAAAAGACTCGACCCTCGCCTACTTGTTGAAGGGGCAAAATCAGTTATTTCACTTTCATTAAATTATTTTACCGAAGAAAAACAACAAGACCCAAATGCGCCAAAAATTTCTAAATATGCGTATGGAAAAGATTATCACATTGTGATAAAAGATAAACTTAAGGAATTGACCCACTTTATCGAGGAAAATATTGGTGAAGTATCTGGAAGAGCTTTTGTAGATTCCGCCCCAGTTTTAGACAGGGCCTGGGCACAGCGTTCAGGAATTGGCTGGATTGGGAAAAATTCCAATCTGATTAGTAAACAAAATGGCTCCTTTTTCTTTCTAGCTGAATTGATTATTGATTTAGAACTTGATTACGACCACCCTTTTCAAACTGACCATTGTGGCACCTGCACACGATGTTTAGATGCCTGCCCGACTGATGCAATTATCGCCCCCCAGGTTGTCGATGGTACAAAATGTATCTCTTACCTAACAATAGAACTTAAAAACGAAATCCCGACGGAGTTTAAAGACAGGATGGATAACTGGATGTTTGGCTGCGATATTTGCCAGGATGTTTGCCCCTGGAACCGGTTTTCTAAAGTACATAACGAAGAAGCTTTCAAACCTGAAAACGGATTATTGGATTTAAACGCCAAAGAACTAATTGAAATTACAGATGAGGTTTTTAAAAAAGTTTTTAAAGGTTCGGCGGTTAAGCGAACAAAATTTACGGGTTTAAAGAGGAACATTGATTTTTTAACCAAATAATTATAGCGTTATATTAATTTTATTAATCCAAATTGCTTTTCTATCCATTGTTTCTTTAAAGTTTTTTATAAGGAAATCGCGATTATACTTTACTTTTTCTTCAAGTTTCTTAACACCGTCAACAAACACAGTTACGGGTTTGTTAACATCGACCATTTCAGGTGAAATCAGTATAGATAATGATTTTACGTTTGAGGTTTCTAAATGAAATTCATTATTACTAAAACTAGCTTTAACAGCGCCTGATTTTCTTGGAAAGCTAAATGCCTTCAATAAAGTATCTTTAGTGATTAAGTTTTTATTTGTATCATATGCCAATAATTTGCTAATATTAAAATTTAGATCTGTTTTCCATGGAGCCGATTTCCCTGGTGTATCTAATTGGTTAATTTGTACCCAATCTGCTTTACCATATTTGACATCATCACATTCCCAGTAAATAGTTGGTTGAAAAGAATTTCGTTTCCTACCAGAAATATCTCTAAATATCATCGGATAAACAGGTTCAGATTCATCAAACTGAGGAAACCAATGTGGCCAGCCTATGTATCTATGATCCTGATAATCTGCTATTAAATCGGTCATTATTACATTTAAAGAATCATTTGCATTAGGCGGATAATAATAATCTTCATCCGTAGAAACGTTAAAATAAGACCTGTTAGCTATGTTCCGAAGAAAAGTTCCGCCATTTCTAACTTTTGGCTGGGTATTAAAACCGTAGAAACCAGCGAAAGGACTTTGCTGTTTCATCAAATAGGAAAATGAACCTGTGGCACCATTTGAATGTCCTGTAATAAAAATCTTATCATCATCAATGTTAATAGATTGCTTAATTTCCTTAAGGATGGCAGGGATCATAAAGAAGCCGTCGTCCGGATTCATCCAATTGTATTTTTTCGAACCGTTAGGATAGACCATAATCACATTATCCAGCGCAGCATATTTGGTGTAGAACCTATTCCATCCACCCATTACATCTTCGGTTTGAAAATCGGTGAAGTTGTTATATTGAACTGCCCCATGCAAGAAAAATAATAGCGTATAGCTTTTCTTTGGATTGTAACCCTTAGGCAAAGAGACGAAATATGATGTATTTAAACTATCCGTTACCTTAAATTTTATAGAATATTTAGAATCAACTTTGCTGGTGAAAGCATTAAAGTTTTTAATTTTTTTATATATCGACTTACCATCCTCTGTTTTCTTAAACGAGATATTATGCAAACCACCTTCCTGAAATTCCCTTTGTTTGTCGGATAAATTCTTAAAAAAATCGTTTTTTAGCTTTTGAGCCTTGCCAACAATAACGGGCCACCTTTTATCGGTTAATAAATTTGCATATTCTTCTTTGGTGTACTCACTGGTTAAAGAATTCCATGTTGTATTTTTGGAAGTATTGACAGCAAGTAATTTATTAAGAAAATTAAATGCCTTATCATTTTCCTTCAGCTCGCCCGATAGAACGGCAGCCTTGTAGAACCCAATTTCGTTTACATCTTTAGGATATAAAAGAAATGCCTTTTCATATAAATTTAAGGCTTTGCGATAGCCCACTGTGTCTTTTGCATCCCACATAATATGCAAAGCACTGTCTGTAAGTTTTTTATATGATTGAGCTTTAAGTCGAACTGACGGAAAAAGGATTAGCAATAAAAACAAGTTTCTTTTCATGTTCGTTTAATTTGAATAATCAAAAATACTATTGTCCTGATGTTAAAAATTGTAGAATTGGGACATTTAGCCTATCGACTAAAATTCCAGAAAATATCTTCAGAACCAATTACTTCGCCCTCTTTAAAAAACTGCGAGGGCGTTAAACTGGTGAGCTGCTTGCAAGTCTTTATAAAATGAGACTGGTCGGTATAGTTTACCTGATGAGAAAGTGCGCTATAATTATCTCCTTTAACAGCATTTAGTTTAAAATCCATTAACTGCCTGAATTTCAGAATCTTTCTATAGGTTTTTGGCGTTGTACCGATATACTTTTGAAATAATCTATTTAAGTGTTTTCTGCTGATGCCTATTTTTGTTTCAGCAAGTTCGTCAATACTAAATTCATTTTCAGGTTGGTGTAGTAACTCAATCGCTTTACTAACATACAAATTCTCAACGCTATTGAAATTCGCTAACAGCTGTCCCTCCAGCATATCGACTGAATAATCTATACGCCAATCGCTAAAAAGTTTGATTAAAAAATCGTTTTCAAAAAACTGAAAAGATGGAGATGAGGTTATCTTATTAATTTTAATATCCTGACTAAGAAACTGGTTTATGCCAAATGGGTTGAATACAATACCTATTTTATGCACAGGTCCATTTTGCGTTACCCTTAAAATTTCTTCCCGAAGTGGCGTAAAAATTTGAAGTGGTAAAGCTTCGTCATCATAAGTTATTAATGAATGTCCTTTATCAAAAACTGAACGATGACTTTTGTATAGCGAGATGGTATTATTGTAATGCGGATAACAAATATATTTATTAAAATAGTTGTCATCATCAGCTATATCAATATAATAATAGCTGATGTACTTTTTAAGAATTTTATCTTTTGGCCTTATTGTTTCAAATATCCGCATCACTAAGAAGACATCATTTGCTTAATGATGTTGCATAAAATTAAAACATTCATAAGCATCCCGAAATACTTATAAATATTTTAAATGTTATTAATTCACCGAAAAGCTGTTATCAGATTTAACTTTATCGGGTGTATGAGGATTTCCCATCACTATTTTTGTTAATTTTTTGTTCGTTTTAATCTCAATTGTTATTTGATTATTTCCCTTTTCCCAAACACCAATAGTGCTGTGGTTTTGCGCTGAAGAGCCATCCTCATAAGTTAGTGTTAAATCAATCGGCAATGCTTTTGTTCCTTTATTTTCAATGATAATCGCATACCCTGCAGCCGTTTTTGTTGCCGATTTAATTGCCATATCCAAAACACCTCCTTCAAAAAACCAAGGTTTCCAAAACCAGTTTAAATTTTTTCCGCTTCCCTCATTCATGCTGTAAAAGAAATCGTATGGCATTGGATGTTTGCCATTCCACTTCCTGATATAATTGTGTAACGCTTTGGTAAACAATTCCTCACCAAGGTAATCTTTAACAAAAAGATAAGCTAAACCCGGTTTCGGGTAAGAATTTGTAAATGAACCCGAACCTTTCAAATCGGGTGTTAAAGTCATAATTGGCGAATCATCTTTACCGCCGGAACTGGAAGCTGTTGGCTGAATGCCATATTCATCAACAATTGTCGAATCTATCATTGGCGAAATCAGCCACTCGCCTATCGTTGCCCAGCCTTCGTCCATCCAGCCGTATTTAGTTTCATTTATACCCATGTAAAACGGGAACATGGTATGAAAAATTTCATGGTCGGTTAGCGTAATTGCATCTTCCCTCTTATCAACTGGATTATCATTTACCATCATTGGGTATTCCATTTGGTCTAAACCATCGAAAACCGTTTCATGATTATAAGGATATGGCCATTTTGGAAATTTGTAGCTCATTGCCTCAACTGTTTTACGTGCAAAATCGATTACTTCATAATAATCTTTATGTTTCGGATTAAAAACGGCATCAACACGTGTACGTCTTTTTGTTGCCGGATCGACAATTAAACTCGAAGATTTCCATAAATAATGATCGCTCAAAGCAAAAACAAAATCAGTAACGTTCTTCGCTTCAAATTTGAATGTGTTAAACGATTTTGATTGAGTTACTTTCCTAGCAGCCAAATCATTATCAGTAATTATATCAACTACAGCATCATTCTTTTCTGCAGAAACTATTCTGGAAACAATTTCTTTCTGGAATACATCAGAAGCATTTTTTAAGTCGCCGGTTGCCCATACGCTATAACCTCCAGGAACGGTGACCTCTGCACTAAAATTATCGAAATCGTTATAAAACTCTTCTGCGCCTGTATAAGGAAATTTGTTCCAGCCATCAACATCATCATAAACGGCAATTCTTGGAAAGAAATAAGCAACAAAATGCGAACCCTCATCCACCTGACCGGTACGCATGTGCGAACCTTTATTTAAGGTATAATTATAATTTATTGCAAATTTGATGGTTTTTCCTGGTAAAACTGCCGGAACTTTAACCGTCATGTTTGTTCCATCAATATTAAAATCTGACAGTATTTTACCATTTGCAGCAAGCTTTTCAATGGCCACACCTTCACCTAAATCAGCTTCGGCGAAGCGTGCCTTTCTCGGTGTACCTTTTTTATATAGATTCGGATAAAGCTTAAACCATATCTCGGTTAAAGTATCAGGACTATTATTGATGTAAACCACATCAACCGACCCCTTTAATAATCTGCTAAGGGGATTGAAATCTACTTTTAAGCTATAGTTGGCACTGTTTTGCCAATATTTTTTACCTGGCTTACCATCAATGCTCCTGGTACCTTTCTGATAGGTGTTTTGAAAAACAGGCTCCACCGGAAGATTAACCTGAGCCTTTACAAAAACAGTTGTAAGAAGGAGAAGCGTTAATATTTTTATTGATTTCATTAAGATCTTTCTGTCTGCTTTAAAATTTATTAACTGAAATGAAAGTTTATTTACCAAATTTCATTTTTAATTGCTCCAACATATCCGTATTTATTGGTTGCGCAGGCTTATCATCTGCTTTTGGTTTACTGTAATGAGGCTTATTTACAGGTGCTTGGTTTTGAGTTTTTGGAGGTTTGTTCTCATTTTTTTTAGCATTAAACTTCGCCCATTCCTCATCCAATTTCTTTTTAGTGTATAGCGGGAAATCACCTTGTTTCATCCACGCGTAATAACTTGGTTCAATAGCGAAAACCTGCGCTGTAGTTTTGCCCTTGTGCTTTCCAAAGTTAATGCAAACCTCATCTTTATCATTATAAACTAATCTGCCGGCAAAATCAACCGGCCTGTTTATATTGGTGAAGGTATGCAAAGCGTCAACATCGTTAACAACAGGCTTACTTTTCACACCCTGCTTATCTTCGAAATCTTTATCCTTGTACATTTCCAGTTGCCCCAAAAGCACTTTATAGGTTGCAATAACATCTGCCTCAGCAGCATGTGCATTTACCAAATCATCATTGCAATAAAATTTATAGGCTGCCTTTAAGGTACGCTGCTCCATCTGGTGAAAAATATTCTGGACATCGACAAATTTTCTACCATTCATATCGAAATCTACCTCTGCTCTTAAAAATTCTTCGAGCAACATCGGGATATCAAACTTATTGGAATTGTATCCTGCCAAGTCACTATCACCTAAAAACGCTGCTATTTCAGTCGCCAATACTTTAAATGTGGGCTCATTGGCAATATCCTCATCATAAATTCCGTGGATTAATGATGTTTGTAAGGGAATAGGCATTTCGGGGTTAACACGCCAGGTTTTAACCAATTCTGTACCATCAGGCATTGCTTTTAAAATCGCTATTTCTACAATTCTGTCTGCACCAACATTTATACCTGTTGCTTCCAGATCAAAGAAAGCTAAAGGGCGTTTTAAATTTAATTTCATTATCTAAGCTACGAGATTAAGATATCCAAAAATGGACACCATGAATGTTTCATTAATCAAAAGTGCTAAAAAGGATTGGTTACTTATGTAAAATCTATGTACAAATAGTAAAATTTAATTGGCAAATTATTTCTGAATATAAGAGCGTAAATTTAAATTGCGCTGAATTAACCAAACTCAAATGCGAAAAATTTTCTTGCTCTTAATCCTTTCATTTTCTTTATTTACAGCCTCTGCACAAAACTTTAACTTCGGTGCAATTACTTTAGAAGATGTTGACTACGACCGTAACAAAATAGATAGTAATGCAAATGCCATTGTTCTGAAAGAATTTGGCACAGCATCGGTTCAAATTAGCGACAGAACTAATGGAACTGAACTGGTTTTTGAATACCATGTTAAAATTAAAATTTTTAATAAGGAAGGATTTAATCACGCCAATATTGTTATTCCCACTTATAAAGATGGAACACGCGAGGAGTTGATAAGCGCTGTCAGGGCATCGACGTTTAATTACGAAAACGGCCATTTCGTGGAATCGGTAATGGACAAAAAATCAATTTTTACAGAGAACAAATCTAAATATACGGTATTAACAAAATTTACGCTGCCAAATATTAAGAATGGTTCGGTGATTGAATATAGTTATCGGTTAGAATCGCCGAATCTTTTCAATTTCAAAACCTGGGAATTTCAAAGCGATATTCCAAAGGTTTACAGCGAGTATCTGGTATATATTCCTGCCATTTATAACTACAACGTTTCTTTAAGAGGCTTTAATAAATTGAGCGATACCAAAAGCGAATTGGCTAAAGAATGTATGCGGATTAGTGGTACACCGATTGATTGTTCGAAAATCTGGTACATTATGAAAAATGTTCCTGCGTTTATTGAAGAGGATTACATGACGGCTGCAAGTAACTTTAAATCAGCCATATATTTTGAACTATCAGACCAGCAATTGCTAAATGGAGGTAATCAAAAATATACTAAAACCTGGCGTGATATTGATTATGAGCTTACAGGGGAAAAAAGTTTAGGCGCTCAAATGAAGAGAAAAGATTTGTTTAAGGATGTGATGCCGGCAATTCTTAAAAATTCGACAGATGATTTAAGTAAAGCCAAAGCAATTTTCGAATACATTAAAAAACAAATTAAATGGAATAATTATTACGGAAAATATAGCGAAGACAACATTAAAAAAGCCTTGGATATGCATTCGGGTAATGTTGCTGATATAAACTTAAGCTTAATTTCTGCTTTATCGGCCGCTAGTTTAGATGCTGAAGCGGTAATACTTTCCACACGTGATAACGGGGTAGTTAATAAGCTTTTCCCTGTAATGAGCGATTTCAATTACCTGATTGCGAAGGTAAACATTGACGGAAAAAGTTATTTGCTCGATGCATCTGAGCCTTTAGCGCCATTTGGTTTATTGCCGCTGCGATGTGTAAATGACCAGGGACGCGTTATCAACCTAAAAAAACCATCTTATTGGATTGATTTACTGGCCGGACAAAAAACCTCAACCAGTTATATTATGGAGGGGAAATTAGAAGCAGATGGAAAAATTAAAGGTACAATCACAACACATTCAACTGGCTATGCAGCGCTTAACAAACGCAGAGAGATAAAAAAATATAATTCTCCGGATGAATATGTCGAAAAGCTTGATGAACGTTTGCCAAAGATTCAGATATTAAAACAAGAAATAAGGAATATCGATAGCGTTGAAAACACCTTAACTGAAGTTTACGAAGTTGAGTTTTCGCCAATTGCCAATGCATCCAAAGATGACCTGTTTTTTAGTCCGTTTTTTATAAATCCGGTTTCTAAAAATCCTTTTAACCTAAGTTCAAGAACATATCCTGTTGATTTAGCTGCTGCATCTGATGAGCGTGTAATTATCAATATTGCATTGCCAGGAAAATATCAAATGACCGAGCAACCTAAAGATCTTGCTTTGGGACTACCAAATAACGGTGGAAGGTATCTTTTAAAAACCCTTGTTGAAGATAATACGCTTTCATTCAGTCAGGTTTTGCAGTTTAATAAGGCAATTTATGAGCCAGAAGAGTATCCTTACTTAAAAGAATTCTACAGCAAAATTATCCAGAACCAAAAAGCAGATGTGCTATTAAAAAAGGCTAAATAATGAAATCAATATTTATTTTTTTCAGCTTAATGTTTCTGGCGCAAGCGGGGTTTTCGCAGGATAATTATGATAGTGATTTAATTCCCTCGACCTTAAAAAACCGTGCTAATGCAACTTTAAGAAATGAAGAAACCTTGATAGATATGCGCTCGCCGGATAATGTGTTGTTAACGGTTAAAAAAGCAATTACCGTATTAAATAAAAATGGCGACGATAAAGCCAGATTAGTTCTATTTTACGATAAAAACACTTCAATAAAAAGTATTAAGGGAGAGGTTTTTAATGCCGCCGGAATACTGATCAAGAAGTTTAATCAAAGTAATTTTAGCGATGAAAGTGCAGCCGATGGGTTTTCGCTCTTTGTTGATAGCCGGGTTAAACATTACCTGCCTTCAGAAAACATTTATCCATATACTGTGGTTTATAGCTATGAGGTAAGGTTTAAACAAAATTTAATCATTCCTGATTGGATACCTCAGGATGAAGACGATATTTCTGTTGAGAAGAGTAGTTATACTTTCATTTGTAAACCTTCTGATGAACTTCGGATTAAAACACAAAGCTTTCAGGGCAAGCCCGAAGAAACGGTAAACGAGAAACAAAAAATATTAGTATGGAAGATTGCTAATATGTTGGCTGTCAAACCCGAACCTTATAGTCCTGGCAGGGAAACCTATCAAACAGCGGTAAAAATAGCCGTAAAAAATTTCACTTACTACAACCATAACGGAAGTTATACGAACTGGATGGAATTAGGTAAATGGAATTACGATGATTTACTAAAGAACAGAAGGATTTTACCTCCGGCAACTGTTCAAATGATAACAGAATTAGTTGCAAATGAAAAAACTGATAAAGATAAGGCCCGGAAGATTTACGAATACATGCAGAAAAAAACACGCTACATCAGTGTTCAAATTGGCATTGGCGGTTTCCAACCTGTGACTGCTTCAGAGGTTGATAAGTTGGGTTATGGCGATTGCAAAGCTTTGGTAAATTATACACAAAGCCTTTTGGATATTGCAGGAATAGAATCATACTACTGCGTTGTTGAAGCTGGCAACAAAAAAGTAAGTTTCGACCCAAATTATGCAAGTATGGTGCAAGGAAACCACGTAATTTTATGCATGCCATTAAAAGGAGATACAACCTGGCTGGAATGTACAAGCCAGAAAATTCCATTTGGATTTTTAAGCACATTTACCGACGACAGGCTTGTTCTTGCCTGCACCAAGGATGGCGGAAAACTTTTGAAAACACCAAAATTAAGCATGGCAAATAATCTTCAGGTTAGAAATGCTGATTTGAAAATTCTGGCAAATGGTAATATTTCAGGAATTATGCGAACAACTTTTTCCGGCTCCCAATATGATAATAATGAGGAAATAGTTGATAAAGCCCCGACAGAGCAGAAAAAACTTTTAGCGAAGGTTTATGACATAGATAATATTAACTTCAATGCCGTAAACTACATTCAGAAGAAGAATATTATGCCCGAGCTAACTGAAACCATAAATTTAGAACTGCCTCACTATGGCACAATAAATAATAACAGGCTGTTTTTGAAGGTAAATGCATTTAATGTTAAAAATACAATTGCTGAAGTTCGAAACCGTACCAAGCCTGTTTACATTAACCGTGGCTTTACTGATGAAGATACCATTGTTTATAACCTTCCGGAAGAAATCGAAACAAACTTGTTACCCGAAAGCGATAAAAAATTAAAAAGTATTTTCGGTGAATACACTTGTAAAACTGTTTTAGAAGGAAAAAAATTAACCTATTACAGAAAACTTGTAATGAATGAAGGAACCTTTCCACCAGAAACCTATGCTGATTTTTTTAAGTTTACCACTGAAATAAATACAGCTGATAACCTGAAACTGATTCTTAGCTTAAAAAAATAATTCCTAAAGTAATACCAACTATCATTATTAAATACATCAGAATTTCTGTTGTCGCAAATCGTTTGTATTTAGTCCAGAATGAGTAATCTTTATCTTGATTTGGCATTATTAATTGTTTTAATGCCAAAAATAGGCATTTAGATTTGCTTTTTCCCAGCTGGTTTATAGGTTGTGATTTGCTTAGCCATGCCTTTGAAAAGCACTACATGAAAAGGCCACATGGCATACCAATACATTCTTCCCCAAAGGCCTTTCGGTCTGAAGGTTGCAATTTGAGAAAGAAATGCTTTGCCGTGAAAGTCGACAAGTTTCAATTCGAGCCATGCCTCACCGGGAACCTTCATTTCGGCATAAAGCAGTAATCTTTTACTTTTTTTATCTGCTAACAAAACTCTCCAGAAATCCAAAACATCACCAGGTTGAATATCTACATTGCTTGTCCTTCCTCTTCTGGTGCCAACACCGCCAAATATTTTATCCAGAAAACCTCTAAATTGCCACAACCAGTCCATATAATACCATCCCCTACTACCACCAATACTCCAGATATTTTCAAACACCTCTTCAGCTTTACGTTCAAAAGGCATTTTAACCTTATATTCCAATGTACCGTTTTGTGGCACTTTAATTTGATCCATAAAATTCGAACGAAGATATCCTCGGTTCAATGCATCCTTCCAGCTCGAAACAATAGAGTTTTGGTCAATTTTTTCGAAGGCCAAATGCAAAGATTCGGCGTATGTTAAACATTCACGCGGCACAACCTCTTTTATTCGATTGTCTTTACAAATCACTTCATTTTTCATACTATCCACTAAACTTCTGGCCAGTGAATAAGGTACTGGCGTAATCATGTTCAGCCACAAAGATGAAAGCCTTGGCGTAAGAACCGGAATGGTAAAAATCCATCTTTTCAATCCGCGTTCTTTTGCATAGCCAAACATCATTTCTTTGTAGGTAAGAACATCCGGACCACCAATATCAAAAGTTTGATTATATGCTTTCTCGTTATAAAGTACACCAATTAAATAGGCCAAAACATCCCGAATACCTATAGGCTGACATTTTGTGTTAACCCATTTTGGGGTTACCATAACAGGAATTTTCTCTGTTAAATCTCTGATAATTTCAAAAGAAGCGCTTCCTGAACCTATAATTATTGCGGCTCGTAGAATGGTGCAGGCAACGCCAGATAACTTCAATTCTTCTTCCACAGCTAATCGCGAATTTAAATGTTTAGAAAGATGCTCATCATTGGCAATTCCTGTGAGGTAAATAATTTGTTTGCAGTTAGTTCTCTTAATTGCTGATGAAAAGTTCGAAGAAGACTGGCGTTCCATATCATCAAATTCTGAGCCGCTGGATGACATAGAATGAACGAGATAATAGGCTGCATCTATATCGGTTGGAATCTCCGAAAGACTTTCCTCTTCCAATAAATCGCCACTAATAATTTTTACCTGCTCACTTAAATCTGATTGATTTGCAAATCTTCTTTTATCACGTACCAGGCAAACTATTTCATGTTTTTCTTCGAGTAATAGCGGGAGTAGCCTTGTTCCGATATAACCGTTTGCACCTGTTAAAAGTATTTTCATTTTGAAGGATGTAAATTTGATAACAGATGAAACGAGCATTTGTTAGTCAATTTTAAGGCTTGTTTTACAAATCGTACTCCATAAAGCTATACACCAACTATTGAAGTCATATCAATGTCAAAGTAAAGTGTTGAATTGTCATTGTATCTCGTCTGTTACAATAATAACTCGATGATAGCGTATAAGTTATTCATTATCATACACAAACATCCCTGAATGAATAAAAAAATGATGGGCATTGTTGGGGCCGTATTATTCGGTATCATCATTGTCGGAACGAGTTGGAAAGCGGTGGAGCAGCCACAAAAAGAAAAAAAAATAACCGGGCAAGTTGAAAGTTTATCAAAGGATAGCCTTTACAACAACTACATTACGAATCTCTATCATACTGTACACTTAGATTCTGCCGGTTTAAATATTAGCGTTTTTGAGAAGGCGCTAACGGGGTTTTACAACATTAAGTCGCAGCGTTTTTTACAAATGAAATCAATTTTGACTATTGCTGATTTTGACCAGGAAAGTAGAAAAAAAAGGTTGTATATTATTGATTTGGATAAGAAAGAATTGATACTAAATACCTGGGTGGCACACGGCCAAAACAGCGGCGGCGATAAACCTGATTTTTTTTCAAATGCGATAAATTCAAATTCAAGTAGCCTGGGTTTTTACCTTACGGGAGAAATCTATTTTGGAAAACATGGCCGCTCGCTGAAATTGGATGGCATGGATTATGGTTTTAACAACAATGCCCGCGAACGTTCAATCGTTGTTCATGGTGCAGATTACGTCTGTCAGGAAAGCATTAATCAACTTGGAAGATTAGGGAGAAGCCAGGGATGTCCTGCTGTTCCAACTAAATTAGCCAATAAAGTAATTAATACCATTGCCGATAAAACCGTTTTATTTATCAATAACTCATCGCAGCCTTATACCTCAAATTACCTGAATGAAACCTTGGCAGCCAGTGTTGCCCTAAATCAGCATGATGTGCTGGCCTCGAATATGGATTAAGTTTTAAAATTTTTATTAATGATATTTTTTGGCAGAAACAATGAAATTATAGTTTTGAAGTGAGACAGAAAATCCCACACCCAGCGGTTTGTATCAAGTTGTTTTTCACCACAATCAATAATTTCGGCTCTTTCTATTCCTTTCTGCAAAAGGTTTTGGATCCATTTAATTTTTAGGTATTTTTTTACCAGCAGTCCAAAATAGTCGCTATACACATGTGCCCAGATTTCGACCATCAATGAGTTATCAGAAATTTTTAAGCTTTTACTAAATTCTTTTTGATAATCATTTTTAATGAATTTAACCAGCTCCAAAGTTCTAAATTTGACCGCCCCATCGAGATAACGCCATAAACCATTAGTGCTATAAATGCGAATTAAACCATCATTCAGGCACACTTTAATGCTGCAGTTTCTTAATTCGTAAACTTTTTCCATTCCACTTTATAATATAGTTTTAGACACTTAAAAGAACAAATTGTTATTTAACTGAGATAAAAATTATCTATATAACCACTAAATTAAAATTATTTAAGTCAGCCAATTATTATAACTTCCCGGATACCAACACTTTCCATAGAGAACTTAATTTAGGTGCTGTTAATAAAGATTGTGAGTAAAATTTTAATCATAGCAAACATAATTTTAGTCATCTTTGAGGTTTGAGAAACTAAACCGATTAATGAAGATTGTAATTGCAGAGAAGCCATCTGTTGGTCGCGAGCTTGCGAAAGTTTTCGGCGCTACCACCAGAAAAGACGGGTATATAGAAGGGAAAGGATATTCGTTTACCTGGGCGTTCGGGCATCTTTTACAATTGGCTCCACCACAAGATTATGGATTTATCGGCTGGAGAAAACAACATTTACCAATGTTGCCGGTAAAGTTTAAACTTGCAGTTCGTAAGATAAAAACGAAAGATGGTTTTGTGGAAGACCCGGCGGTTAGAAAACAACTCGATACCATTAAAAGACTTTTTGATGAAGCGACCGAGATTATTGTTGCAACCGATGCGGGGCGTGAGGGTGAACTTATATTCAGGTATATTTATTATTACCTGAAATGTAAAAAGCCTTTTAAGCGATTGTGGATTTCATCTCAAACAGATGAAGCGATAAAAGATGGTTTTAGAAATTTAAAGCCAGGAACAGATTACGATACACTTTTTAATTCTGCACATTGTCGTTCGGAGTCTGATTGGCTTGTTGGAATGAACGCTACACAGGCTCTGAGTATTTCTGCAGGCAACCGAACTGTGCTTTCATTAGGTCGTGTGCAAACGCCAACGCTTGCAATGATTTGTGCCCGTTATCTTGAAATAAAAAACTTCGTACCACAAACTTATTATCAAATTAGTATTTTACTTACTAAAGATGAGCAAACTTTTAAAGCTGTATCGATTAGTAATTATAAAGACAGAGCAGAGGTTGAAGCCATTTTTAAACTTGTTGAAGATGTACCTTCAGGATTTACAAATGGCGGAAACATTACTACCGTAGAAGCTAAACCACGAAAAGAACCACCCCCACTTTTACATGATTTGAGTTCGCTACAGCAAGAAGCGAATAAGAAAAAAGGCTTTACAGCAGACCAGACACTCAATATTTTACAAAACCTCTACGAGAGTAAACTTGTTTCTTACCCACGTACAGGCAGCCGCTATATAGGCGATGATGTTTTTGCAGGCGTGCCAGCCTTGATAGAGAAATTTACCAATCACCCGGAGTTTGGTAAACAGGCTCAGTTTTTACAAACCATTAGTTTAAATAAACGAAGTGTAAATGCTAAAAAAGTAACCGACCACCATGCCGTACTGCCTACAGGAGAAGAAGCGTATGGTTTGAGTGCCGATAGACAAGCCATTTACGATATGGTTGTTGGCAGAATGCTGGAAGCATTTCACCAGGAATGTTTAAAAGAAATTACCAAAATTACAATTCAATCGGGAACATCATTCGTAGCCAATGGAACGGTTATCCGATCTGCCGGCTGGCGTTCTGTTTTTAACGAAACCGAAGACGATAAAAAAGATGAGGACAATGCTGCTTTACCAAAAGTAGCAGTTGGAGAACAATTGCCAATTGTTGAAAAAGCTTTGCTCGAAAAACAGACAAAGCCAAAGGCGATGTACAATGAAGCATCTCTGTTAAAGGCGTTAGAAACATCGGGCAAGGAAATAGAAGATGAGGAGTTACGTTATGCCATGAAAGACAGCGGATTAGGAACACCTGCAACCCGTGCATCGATAATTGAAACACTAATTACCAGAGAATACATTAATCGTGAAAAGCGAAATCTGGTGCCAACAAATAAAGGTTTAGCAGTTTATGAAGTTGTAAAGGATAAACAAATAGCTCAGGCTGAACTAACTGGGCAATGGGAAAAACGACTGAAAGAAATAAGAACGGGTTCATCGGTAAAAGATTTTAAAGCCGAAATAACGGAATATACCAAAACGATTACAAATGAACTTTTAATTGCAGGTGCTTCAATATCTTCAAAATTAGAAGAAAGAAAGCCAGAAAAAGTTAGCTAAAGTATTTATCTATCAGTTCTTTAGTGTTAGCGTTTATATGTTCATCCTTTTGTATAAATCCAAGTGCGCCGGCATTTAGGTAACCACCTTCAAATGTTTTTTTATCGTTGCCACTAAAAATTACCACTTTTAAACTCGGATAGCTTTTTTTTATAGCTATAACCGTTTGCGGACTACTATCGCCATTAGGCATATTTATATCCAATAGTAGCAAATCAAAATTTTCAGCTTTTAGTAGGCTATGGGTATCTTCCAGATTGGTTGTTTGCTTTATAACCGGACTTATCAGGTATTTGACAAAAAAACCACGCATCATCGATCTCATCAATTCGCTATCATCGGCAATTAAAATTTTAAGATTTTCTTTCATGAATGGGATAGATTGGAGTTCGCTATTTAAGTAAATCAGCCATCACCAATCAAAAAAAAAATCCACAGGTATTGTTCGAAAAAGCCTGTGAAATTTCTATCAATAAGATTTAATGAGATGATTAATCAAAAGTAACAATTTAATTGGCTTACAGGAGAAAAAAACCTATTACATATATTATTAAATCTCTAAAAACTCCCAGGCACTATGGTAGGCATCTAATTCTTCGCTATATTTCATAAAATCATTGTAAAATACTGACCTTGACAATGTTGCGCCATCGCCAATAACAACTAATTTCTTTCTCGCTCTGGTCATAGCAACATTCATTCGTCTTACATCAGCTAAAAACCCGATAGTGCCATCCGTATTACTTCTGGTTAAACTAATATAAACAACATCCCGCTCCTGCCCTTGAAAACTATCAATAGTATTTATAGAAATTTTATTTGCATGAATCGTTAATGCCGGGTATGATAACATCAACTCCTTAAGTAAATAAACTTGCTGCTTGTAAGGAGAAATTATTGCAATAGATGGAAAATTAGATATGTGAAGCTCTTGAAGCTGCTCGATTAGTGTTACCAAGTGATTTAAAAGAAAGGCCGCCTCATCAGGATTTGTTATACTCGTACCATCTGCTTTTTCATCAAAACCGCAACCCGCCGTATCGATAAACATTAAAGCTTTATCAGCATCAAATAAAGTATGATTTGCAATAGCTGGGTTTGCCATTAACTTATTATGGTAAAATATTTTGGAAGAATAACCCATAATTTGGCTATTCATTCTGTACTGCTCATTTAAAAGCACTACACTTTCCGGATGGAGTGATACAGATTTCTCTAACAAAGTTTGGTCGAGACCATTCCTAGCCGCTTCATTTGATTTTATTGTTGGCGACAACTGAAAATGATCGCCTGCAAAAATCACTTTCTCCGCCTTTAATATAGGTATCCAACAGGCTGGCTCTAGTGCTTGCCCGGCTTCATCAATAACTACGGTTTTATATTTTAAGTTCTTAACAGTATAATGGTTTGCGCCGACAAGCGTTGCCGTAATAATTTGAGCGTTATTGAAAAGATTATCCATTATATACTTTTCAGAATTTTCAATCTCCCGTCCAATTTTATGAGCCTCATCAAACAACGCTTTTCGCTGGTCGCGTTCCGCTTTTCCGAAGCTGCGTTTATATTTGTGAGCCATGTTTTTGTACTCATTTGCCCGCTTTTTTAAAGCTTTAATTGATTTCATTTCCGGGTGTTCAGCCATTTTATAATCAAGCGTTGCATGAATTAAATTCTCTGATACTCGGGCTGGATTACCCACACGAATGACATTTAATCCTTCCTCTACTAGTTTATCTGTTAGCAAATCTACGGCTGTATTACTCGGAGCCACAACGAGAATTTTCTGATTTTCCTGTTTGCTTAATGCCTTAATTGCCTGTACCAAGGTTGTTGTTTTCCCAGTGCCAGGCGGACCATGAACAATGGCTAAATCATTTGCAGCTAAAATTTTGTTTACGGCTTCCTGTTGGGAGATGTTTAACTTTTCAGATGTAAATTTCGGTGTATTTTGGTCAAAATGAGCCTTTTCTCCTTTGGTTAAAATTCTAATTAATCTGTTTCCCAAATCATCATCAGTCAGCGAAATTGCTTGTTTCAATGCGTTATGCATCTCATCGTAACTGTTGTTATCAAAAAGCAAATCTACACCGAGTTTCCCAGCTCTGGTCCAGTCAGGCAACTCATCCAACCGTAAACTAATTTTCATTTTGTTTCGATTTAGGTGCGTAATTGTACCTTCTATCCTATCATTCTTAGCGTCATGGTTGGAGAATAAGGCCACAGCAGATCCAAATCTGAACTGCTGCGATAAATCCTGATGTGTTGTTCTTTCAACTTCGAGGGTTAAGTAATCTCCTCGACCTATTTCAGTATTACGAATAGCAATTGGATACCAGCTCAAGCCTAAATTCCGCCTATCAGCAGCCGAAGTATTTTCAGTTAATTTAAGAAAGGATTCGTGGTCGGCTTTTCGTTCAGTATCGAGTAATTCCTGAAGTTTTTTAAAGTAATCGTTTAGCAAGGATAAGGGAGATAAAATATAAAATTAATTACAGCACTAGTTGTTCGTGAAGTTTTAAAAGCGTTTCTTCGGCGTTAATGCAAAACCCGGGATGAACCTTTGAGCATTGTACAACGGTACTTCTGGTTGCTGTTAGCCAGCGAAATCGCGATGCCATATCATATTCGCCAATAGTACCCGAACCTTTGGCGCCCAGGCTAATCCGTACAAGCGCCAGTAAGTTTTCTTCAACTTCCTCGATATCCAAATCTGGAGAAAAAGCAGCAATCCTAGTTTTATCTAAAGAAAAAATGCTGCGCAAAAACTTTTGTTTTGCACAATATAAGATAATACCCACATTAAGAAATTCTTCGCGTTCTACCCTCGGCATAATGCGAATTACAGCATACTCAAATAAGTTTTTCTCTTGCATGCTGTGCTTCTTTTAAAAATACATCTGAATTTTCCAGTCTAGTTTCCAGAAATTTTATATAGGCCTGCCGATGCTGGTATATATTTTCGAAAACATTTTCGCCTTCTAACCAGACATCAGGAATTAATGACACAATCGCCCTGATGTGTTCGGGTTTTAATAATGCACGAAACTCCCTGTCAACCTCTTCTAAATCTGTTGCCCACGGTAATAATACGTGGTCTTTAATTAAAACAAACGGACGTTTAGCCTGCTCCTCCCAATTTTGCCACGAATGGTGAAAATATAAAGCTGCCCCATGATCGATTAACCATAATTCCTTATGCCACAAAAGCATATTTGTATTGCGGCAGGTTCTATCCATATTGGTTAAAAAGCAATCCAGCCATACAATTTGCGAAGCAAGTTTAGCATCTATTTTAGTTACAGTAGCATCGAAAGTTATGGCGCCGGATAAATAATGAAGCGCCAGGTTTAAGCCAACACTAGCCTTTAATAAATCCTGAATCTCCTCGTCAGGCTCGGTTCTGCCAAAAGCTTCATCTAAATTGGCGAAAACTAATTCGGGTACACGCAGTCCTAAAACTCTTGCTATCTCACCGCCGATTAATTCAGCAATTAAAGCTCTTGAACCTTGCCCTGCACCAAAAAATTTTAACACATACAAAAACCCATCATCAGCTTCTGCAATGGCAGGCATAGAACCACCCTCTCTTAAAGGCGTAACGTAGCGGGTTACATTAACGGTTCGCAATTGAATATCATCCATAAATTGTAAGCGCAAATTTAGAAGAATTATGTTAGATTATTCTAATTGATGCAAGCGTTAAGATATTCGCCTCAATTCGATAAAATTAACAATAGGACGCTGAAAATAGACCAAGAATAAGCCAATTAGTATCTTCCCGACACTAAGAATTATATAGCCCTTATTTTTATTTACTTGTCCAGCTGACATCATTTTTTCCAATTCTATGTAATTAAAAATATGATTACATAGATTTGGAATCTCTGAAGCAAATAAAAATCCTCCGATAACAATTAGCGCTATACTCAAAATACTCGAGCGATGAAAATTAATTGAAAATTCTTCCTCTTCAAAACCTTCGTCCAGTTTAAAAAACCTGATGATTGTACTTGTTTTGAAAACCAATAAATAAGGCAACAAGAAGCTGATAAAAATAATGAAGAGATAGGAGATAAATCCAATTGATAGATTAGAAAGTTCATTACTTATAGCCATTGAGACACCAGCATAAACCTGGAGCAGGGTAATAAATATCTCTTTAATAAGAAAAATTCCAATAACCTTTAAAAGAATGGTAAATAAACTACGAGGCGACATATTATAGATTTTTAATCAAATTTATAATAAATCGCCTAATCACAGAAAGATTTTAAAAAGCCTCGTAGTTATGCAAAAAATTCATGCCCGCTGGCGTAATTGAAGAAGACCATTGAACCGCTTCCCGATTTATTTTGATATAACCCAAATTTTCAAGTTCTTCATACTGTTCATCCATTCCACCAAGAATAGCCGAACTTACCTGTTGGTCGATAACCTCCAGTAGAGATTTTATGTCTGCTCGTTCCATTATAAAGTTGTTTTGCTTTTAAACAATTATCGGTTAAGAAAGTTTTGATAGGCTATCGGCAATCCCCCTGAGTTAGTAGCTTAAATAGCTGAAAACCTTTGGCGGTTTTATCGGTTTTACCTATATCTATCATCGTAAAAATGAGCACACACATTTATTACCTTTTTATTCTGGCATTGCCCGTAGCCTGTATTGCGTGGACAGTTACCAAGGAAGAGATTTTTAGGGAGGCACGAGAATTTTGCGTAGGAAAATCTAAAAACTGTAACCGCTTAATAAAAAGAAAGTTTTTCTACGTTTTTACCTGTGAGTATTGCTTTAGTCATTACGTAACCATACTGCTCTTAATGATAACGAAATTCACACTGATTTATCCAGATTGGCGGGGATACATTATCGCAGGTTTTTCGATAGTTTGGATAGCAAATATTTATATGAGTTTATACAATTTAATCAGAATCGACCTGAAAAAAGAAAAAATTAGAGCTGAAAAGGAAGAATCTGAATTAAACAATAAATAGTTTATTATGCCATCATCGGTTATAAATTATTTTTATTATGATGAGCGAACAAAATCACTAAAAATAATTTTTGTTACCGGGATGGTTTATAGGTATAAAAAGGTACCTCACAGAATATTTGAAATGTTTAAGCAGGCAGAATCTAAAGGAAAATATTTCAACGAGTTTATTAAAGACAAGTATTCATTCCATAAAGTGGGGGAAGTTTAAAATGCCAGAAGGACCATCAATAGTTATTTTAAAAGAACTTATTCAAGAACTCCACTTAAAAAACAAAGAGATTTTGGAGGTTTCTGGTAATGTAAAAACAATTGACAAAGAATTGTTGCTCGGCCAAAAAGTTAGGAATTTTAAAACATGGGGAAAACATTTTCTAATCCTTTTTGATGATTTTACGGTTAGAATTCATTTATTAATGTTTGGAACTTATCTATTTGATGAAGAAAAATCTACACCATTAAAACTTGGTTTAACGTTTAACAACCATCAGGTTAATTTCTACACTTGCGATATCAGGCTAATTGAAGGCGACATTAATCTTAGTTATGATTTTACAGCAGATATTATGGCTGACGAATGGAAGCCTGCAAAAGCAATCAAAAAACTAAAAGCGGTGCCCGATGCATTAATTTGTGATGAGCTTTTGAATCAGGAAGTATTTGCCGGAGTTGGTAACATTATTAAGAATGAGGCTTTATACCGTTCAAAAATACATCCACTAAATAAAGTTAGAGATATTCCACCAGTAAAACTCAGGCTGCTGGTAAAAGAAGTCAGACGTTATTGTTTTGATTTTTTAAAGTGGAAAAAAGAAGGAACGCTGAAAAAGCATTGGGAAGTATATGCGAAAAAAGAATGTCCATTAGGGCATAAACTGAAGAAGCAAGTGGTGGGTAAATTACAAAGACAAACTTATTATTGTGAGCATTGCCAGAAGCTGTATTCCAATTGAGTAAAAAAATCAGTTTAACGTAAAGAATTTGTTAAAAAATTCGCTTTTATCAGAACTAAATATATCTTTGCCCTTGAGAGCGTTAATTTAGATGCGGGTATACGACGAAAGTTGTATGCCCGTTTTTTATTTTAACCTAATTAACAGCCTCTACTACCCTTTCAAGGCATATTTTTAGCCAAGGTGTGTAAAGCTCAGGATTCATGTTAATGTCAGCAGTTAAAAATTTCAGATTTACATATCTGTAAGATTCAACCTCCGTTTTATTAATTTCTGGCAATTCATCAGAAACACCAAAAAAAACATGGTCGAGTTCATGTTCGATTAAACCATCGGCGAATGCCGCTTTATAAATAAAGTTAAAACCATAATTTAATTCACACTCCATTCCCATTTCTTCTTTTAACCGCCTAATTGCAGCAACTTTATTACTTTCTCCGCAGCGGGGGTGACTGCAACAGGTATTAGTCCAGAGGCCTCCAGAATGGTATTTGCTTTCTGCTCGTTGCTGCAAAAGTAACTCGCCCCTGGTGTTAAAAATAAATATCGAAAATGCACGATGAAGCAAACCCTTTTCATGGGCTTCCATTTTTTCCATTTGGCCTATTGGCTGATCATACTCATCTACAAGAATTACTTGCTCGGTCATTACTTTGAAAATCTTCGGGATAATTAGAAACAAAAATATGGATAAATTTTAGATAGCATTAAGCTTGTGTCGAATCATCGAATCGAACATTAATCCGATTTTACGATGATTAGAAATTCTAATCCGCTCATTCATAATTCTTTCGGCAGTTAAACCCTTAATTTTTTTGAAGAGTTTTTTATAATAAATATAGGATAAGTAAACACCATTCCTTGATGACGGAGGTAGCATTTTTATGCCTAAAAGCGCCTGTTGAAATTCTGATTCTATATCAGCTTCAATTTCACGCTTTTGCCTATCGCAAAATGCTGCCAGATTTACATTTGGAAAATAACTTCTATTTAAAGATTGGCTATCAGCTTTTAAATCCCTTAAAAAATTCACCTTCTGAAATGCCGAACCCAACTTCATAGCATAAGGTTTTAATCTTTCGTAATCATCTTCATCACCATTCGTAAATACCTTTAAACACATTAAACCTACCACTTCCGCTGAGCCTAAGATGTACGTATCATACAATTCAGGTGTATATTGTTTTTGTATTAAATCCATTTCCATGCTGTTTAAGAACAACTCGATAAGCCGGTGATCTATTTGATACTCATTAACCACACGTTGAAAAGAATTTAATACCGGATTTAAACTAATGCCTAAATGGATAGCTTCAAAAGTATCTTCCTTAAATTTCCTGAGTAAATACTCTTTATCAAAATCATGAAAACTATCTACTATTTCATCGGCCAAACGTACAAAGCCATAAATTGAATATATTGGCAGGCGCAGCTTTTTACTTAAGAAATATATTCCGAACGAAAAACTTGTGCTGTATCTTTTCGTTGTTATTTTGCTGCATTCGGCAGACAGGTTATCGAATATATCTTTCATACATTTAGGGGATTTTTAATAAGATTTTCAAATTCTTCGAGAGAACTGAAACGAGTAATGTTTTCGTTTAATACTAATTTATCAATTACCTTAGCATTGCCGGCCAGGCTTATTTTTATTGCTGAAGTAATTTTTTGCAAATCGTTTATATATTTTTGAGCAGCAGTTTTTGGTCTTAAGCGCACCATAAATAACAATAATTTATCAACTTTATTTTCGTCCAATACCCTTTCTATTGAAGAAAGAGGAACTTTCGAACCTAAAAATATGACTCTTTTTTTAACTGCCTTTAAAAGATAATGTGCAAAAAGTAAACCTATATCATGGTCTTCATCTTCAGGAAGAAACAAAAGCCAGGTTTCTTCGTAAGCCTTTTGTAAGGGAACACTATCTATAGCTGTAAATATTTTCCTTCTTATGATGTTGGTTAAAAAATGCTCCTGTGCCGGACAAATATGATCTTGTCGCCACATTAACCCTAACCTAACTAAAATCGGATAAAGTATATTCCGGTATGAATCTAAAATTCCAAACTTTTCAATGCAGGAAGTTAGAAGTTTATCAAAATCATATTCGTTGTAGGCCAATCCAAATTGTAATAACTGCGTAACATAATATTCAAATTTAGAGCGCTGTGGACTTAAATTCAATTCTTTGTTTAACAGATGCTCTAAATCTGTACTAGTTAAGCTGCATATTTTGGAAATTTTTAACCCAGATTGATTTAAACTGACAATGTCAAGAAGTTTTTTCAGTTGCTCGTCATCGTAAAGACGCGTATTCCCCTCTGTGCGCATTGGCTTCAAGGCGTTATATCTCTGCTCCCATATCCTTATGGTATGAGATTGAATTCCCGAAAGCTGCTCAAGTTCTGATATGGAATACATCATTTTGTTTAAATATATTAATTAAAACTTAAACAAAATAATATTTAATAAGTTTTTCATTTATCGATTAAAAATAACATTGAAAAAGGATTTAAACACATTGAAAGCGGTTACGAACTAAAATACCGTATTCATTTCAGGAATATCCTTTCTGTACATTAATTTATCCTTTACGAAATACCGTAAAACCTTTATGAAGACATTTTTTTTCCTAAATTAGAACTCTTGAGTTAATTTGCATTCGTTTTAGCCGCTACCAAATATGAAATTAAAGTGTATAGTTATTGATGATGAAACCCACGCCATCAACGGAATTAAAGGATATATCGATACACTTAAAAACCTCCAACTCATAGAAATATACACAGACCCGCTGCAGGCTTTAACCGAAATAGGTTCAGGACCTGACGTCGATCTTATCTTTATGGATGTAGATATGCCAATGATTTCGGGTATTGAGCTATCTAAAGCGATAAGGCATAAAACTGGAAAACTTATTTTCACCACATCCCATAGCAAATATGCTTATGAAGCGTTTGAAATGCATGCAAATGCCTACTTACTAAAGCCTTACACTTTTGCACGCTTCGCCGAAACCATAAACAGGTTGTACCCTCAAGAACCTTTTCAAGCAAATATATCGATACAGCAGGACGAAGCTTTTTTCTTTATCAGAAATAAAAACGACAATAACAACCTGGTAAAAGTTCGATACGATGCAATTATTGCAATTGAAAGCTTACAAAATTATGTTAGAATTTATACTGATGCAGAAACAATTGTTTCGTATATCGGTCTTTCTGAGGTAAAAGAAATTTTGAAAGAACACCCAAATTTTATCCAGGCGCACCGCTCGTTTATTATTTCTAAAGCACACATAGAAAAGGTAGAAAACAATGCCCTGAAAATGAAAAATCAGCTTGTCGTTAATCTCGGTAATATTTATCGTGAAGATATTTTAGCTTTTATTAAAGAAAAAACAATCAAAACAGGCCGATCATAATCTCTAAATTCTCGCTCTAAATCCATGATATCAAAAAAAGGTAAAAGCATACACCAACGTCGTACATTTTTAAGTTGGCTTGTAGGAAACAGGTTCCACATAATAGGCTGGGTAATTTTTTTGTTTTACGAAATTGTAATTGTTGGTTTGTATGCCGGAAAATTTGGCGAACCCGGAGCTTACATTTTCCACTACATCATAAATATCTCCATATTTTATGTTCATGCGCTGTTGGTTCTTAAATATGGATTGATGTACCGCAAGCAAATTATTTGGCGCCTGCCACTATTTTTAATCCTTGAAATGGTTGCCTATTTATTGATTATGTACGTTGCCTATGCCTTTGTAAATAAGAATTTCCATATCATAAGAACGATAGATGCAGAAATAAATACAACGTTTTTTTTAGGTGGTATTTTCAGGGCAGTATACTTTATAATTTTTGGAACGGGATATTACTTTTTAATAACTTTTATAAAAGAAAGAAGAAAAACTGAAGTGCTGGAGCAACATCGATTAAATAACATAATTCAGCTTGCAAAATCAGAAAACGCTTATTTAAGAGCTCAGATACAGCCGCATTTACTTTTTAACACCTTAGATTTTATTTATCAAAATGCAAGAGAACATTCTCCGGTAGCGGCCGAAACAATAATTGCTTTATCAGGAATGATGCGTTATGCAGTTGATAGCAAACATAGGGAAGAATACATCGAGCTGGGCGATGAAATTGAACAAACAGAAAATTTGATAAACCTGCATCAGCTCAGGAGCAATCACCAGTTGCAGATACGCTTTACCTACGATGATACTATCAAAAAGGAAAAAATTATCCCAATGGTTCTAATTACACTCGTTGAAAATATATTTAAACATGGTGAATTAAAAGATATCGCCAATCCTGCCAATATCACATTATATGAAGATAAAAATCATCTAATTATTGAGACAAGCAACGCATTTAAAAACAAAGCACCCGAAGATAAAAGAACTGGCACTGGTTTAGAAAATATACGAAAGAGGTTGACTTATACTTATGGGCAAAACTTCACATTAAATCAGTATTTTAATGATAATGAACACTTTAATATAAAAATTACGATAAAAAAAGTAGAATCTTAAAAAGATATTCCATAAATTAGCTTTAATTTTATTCTTCGTACGGGTAAAATGGCATAAAATCTTTGTAAGTAAATATTGACTTTTCAAAAAAAAGTGAGGTTTATTACATCAAAGGAAAAATTTAAATTAAATCTCAAACCCTATAAAATAATATGCCGATTAATTGTATTGCTATAGATGATGATCCAAATTCTTTAGAGAACTTAAACGCTTATTTAACTAATTTACCAGATTTGCAGTTAGTTAAAAGTTTTACAGATCCTTTAAAAGCATTAACCGATATTTCTGTTTCTGATAAAGTTGATATCATTTTCATGGATATAGAAATGCCCTCACTTTCGGGCATAGAGTTAGCCGCACTTTTAAGGCAGAAAACCAAACACTTAATATTTACAACTGCTCACCCAAGATATGCGCTCGATGCATTTAGTGTTAATGCAGACGCTTATTTACTGAAACCCTACACGATGGTTCACTTCGCAGAAACCATTAACAACCTTTACCCTAACGAAAAAGTAAATAATAGTGAATCAGATAACGATTTTTTCTTCGTCCCTATTCATGATGAACCTGAAGATTCTGTTAAAATAGAATTCGATGATTTAGTTGCGATGGAGCAAATCAATGAAATGATTTATTTGAGAACCATTAAGCAGAATTACATGAGCTTCAAACTCAACTTCAGTAAAATGCTAAGTCTACTCAGAAATCATCCATCATTTATTCAGGTTAACTCTACTTCAATTATTTCTAAACTACATATTAAAAGTTTCCTCGGCGACCAAATAGTTTTAACCGGTGGCGTTTCAATATCATTGGCAAATAAATACAAAGAGTCATTTCTATCATTTGTACAACAGAACCTTTTAAAGGGTAAGCTGATAAACGATAATTAATTTATATATGATTTAAAATGTGGCTCCTGATTGATTTCAAGAGCCATTTTTCTAATTACTTTGATTCTAAAGTTATTAGTTTAATTGTGAGGCTGTTTTTAGATACTTCTTTTAACAATTTGTAAACAATATAAAGATTATGAAATTTACCGTCCGTAACTGGTTCAAAAGAAAACATTGATTTACTTAAACTACCCCCTCCCAGTAATTTTCCACGTTCTGTATCTAACCTAAACTCAACTTCATAATTGGTATTTAAAGGTTCTGCCAAAGTGATCGATGAAATACCCGTTAAATCGATTGAAGAGAGTTTTAGCCAACCGGCATTTTTCGAAAGATTAAAGAAATTACTGTCATCACGGGTAAAACCGTAAAACTCAACAATATCAGAGGCGTTAATGATGTTGCTTTTTAAATTGTATGTGTTAGTGGTTGTTAGTGGTTTTAAACCCTTTGCACCTAAGTCTGCATAACTGGCTTTTATGGTTAACACAGTTTTATCTTTATTAGCTTTACCTGCAGGAATAATTTTACCAGTTGTTGGCAACGATGCTACCGCATTACCTTTTGCCGACAAACTTAAAACCCATTCAACAATATGTTTAACTTCCGATTCTTTCATCGAAGGATGAGCAGGCATCGGAACTTCGCCCCAAACACCTGTACTCCCTTTTATAACTTTCGAAGCCAGGTATTCTATTGCCTTCGGATCTTTCTGGTATTTAGCTGAAACCTTATCAAAAGCTGGTCCTATTGATGTTTCTGAAACTTTATGACACGTACTGCAATCAGATTTCATCATCAGCGACTTACCTATTAATGTTTGCGCTGCTTGTTGATGCCCCAATTGCGCTCCAGCTAAATCGGAACCTTCTGTATATGTATTGGATACGAAAATTCTGTCTTTATTAACAATTGCCCCCTTATCTGTTACCAAAACCTTATAATCTATAGCCTTACCCGTAAAATAGAAAGATTTATTGCCAGACAATAATATATCAACTTTAGGATGTTCATTGCCTGCAAAAACAGAAACAACAGAACTTTTTGCACTTGCTGTTGCATTATCTACTACTTGTACACTAACCAAATATTCACCAGCTTTGGTGTAAGTATGTTGTAATTCAGGAACAGTTGTAGTTTTCTTAATGCCATTTCCCAGATTCCAGATATAGGTTAGTGTACCGCCATCAGCATCAGTAGCCTTAACTTTTGCGGTCATTTTATAAGGAAGCAACCCGCTAGGCTTATCAATAACCAAATTAGTAACTACAGGCGGGCGGTTACCTTTCAAATAATCAACTCTTGAAATACCAGCATCAGCATTTTTTGAAAACCAACCTTTACCATACTCCAAAACATAAATTTTACCATCCGGACCAAGTTCCATGTCAATCGGTGCAGAGAAAGAAAGATTAGACATGATTGGTTCCATACTCAAATAATCGCCGTTTGGCGCCATTGTAACCGCTTTTACCCAACCTCGAACCCATTCGTAAATAATGAGTTTTCCATTATAATAAGTAGGATAAGGCGAAAAACCAGCTTTGCTATACAACACTGGTCCGGCCATTGCTGTTCTACCTCCTGAACCAACCTGAGGAAACTCTTTAGATTCACCATAAGGATACCAGATAAATGCCGGATTAGCTAACGGAACATTTTCCATACCAGTATTATTAGGAGAATTATTTATTGGATTGTTGGCATCGAAGGCCGGACCATTTTTCCCATTTGTGAAATCATACGCTTTGTAAGCATAATTATTTCCAATAAAATAAGGCCAACCGAAATTTCCTGCTTTCCTCGCCTGGTTTATTTCATCATAACCCCTCGGACCCCGCAAACTATCATCATTAGCGGCATCCGGACCAACTTCACCCCAGTACAGGTAGCCATTCTTTTGATCAACAGAAATACGATATGGATTTCTATTACCCATTACATAGATTTCAGGGCGGGCTTTATCTGTACCCTTTGGAAAAAGATTGCCTTCAGGTATGGTATAAGTGCCATCTTCCTGAACTTTTATCCGAAGAATTTTCCCCCTCAAATCATTCGTATTTCCTGCAGAGCGCCTCGCATCATATTGTTGCAACCCTTGTCTATTATCTAACGGAGCATAACCTTTATTCACAAACTCTTGTTTAGGTACATCGAAAGGTGTAGAATTATCGCCCGTTGAAATATATAGTAACCCATCAGGACCAAAGGCTAATGAACCTCCAGTATGGCAGCAAATTTCCCTTTGAGAATAGAACTCCAATATAACTTTTTCAGATGACATGCTTAACATATCATTTACCATTTTAAACCTGGACAATCTATTTACAGATTTACCCATCGGACTGTAAAAAAGATAAACGAAACGGTTTGCAGCATACTTCGGATCGACAGTTAAGCCCAGCAGCCCTTCTTCTGCATTAACATCAGCAACGCTGGTTTTTGAATAAACATCTAGTTGGGCAACTTTAATCAATTTCTTAAGGTCATTTTTATACAACATTAACTCTCCCCTTCTCTGCGCCACAAGAATATCCAAATTAGGCAAAACAGCCATTTCAGTGGGCTCAGTAAACTGTCCCTGAACCAGGTTTACCTTAACAAACCTATCTTGAGCTGGTGTATCAAGATTTAGATTTTTGTTGCCTGATTTTGACAGATTTTTGTTGCTAAATGTGTTCTTAAGGCGTGCGGTAGACAAAAAAGCAGTGAAGGCTATACTTGTAAGCAATAAAACTGATGAAATTTTCATTTTTCGGTTAGATGATTTTGATTCGATAAATATAATTTAATGTTTTATAACGAATAGAGGTTACACCATAAAATAGCGTAATATTATTATTGATATAAGAAAATACATCTTTATTTTTTAGCGTTTGCTAATAATTAGAAGGCAACAAAGTATATTTGTTTTAAATTTGATTATTCTTAATATCTTCATTAAAATCATCCCGAAATGAAAAAATTATTCTTGCTTTTATGTCTGGTTTTTGCAGGATATTTTGCACAAAGCCAAACCTTAATTTTAGCTAAAGATGCCGCTCAATATATCGGCAAAACAGTTACAGTTTGCGATTCTGTATACAGTACAAAAGCACTGGATAAATTAAGTTTAATCAATCTTGGCGGCGTTTATCCAAAAGAACTTTTAACGGTTGTGATAAATAAAGAAGATGTTTCAAAATTTTCTTCGGAACCTGCAAGTATGTACTTAGGGAATAAAATTTGTGTAACGGGAACCATTACCGAGTTTAAAGATAAAGTGCAAATTATTGTTACAGAACCAAAACAGATTGTGGTTAAATAATTAATTAAATAACGAATCGGTTAATAAAACGCCTTTTTCGCCACATGCAGTTTCAATGGTATGAATATGCTTGTAAGAATGAGAAAAGTTATCATAGGCCCTCTTTACGGCGTTTACCATCACATCTTTAACAGGAAATCTTCTGTTTGTTTGCATACAAAGCAAAATTTTGTCGTCAATTAAAAAGAAATCGCAATCGTAGCCCTTATCATGTAATTCGATAACTTTTTCGGTCATAGAACCATTCATTTCTAACTTTCCATTATTTACCATAACATTCATTTTAGTGGTGATTAGTTAAATTATAAGGAGAGCTACCTAATGAAGACACAGATTATTAGCACTTTATATAATCAATTACAATAGTATTAACTATATTTTTTATATTCTATGTTCTTTTTGTTCAGTTAAATAATTAAGGTATTCAGATTTTTTTGTCCAAAAGAACAAGCGTCAAAATGTATAAAATAATCTTGCAATATTTTTTTTTCATTTTAAACCATATTAATTAAAACGAAGTCTTATACACAATTATTCTTTCTTTGGTTTTAAATAAGTTAGAGAAGCCAATCTTAACCATTTTAACCCTTCCTTTTAACAGGAAGGGCGAAATGATGAGCGTGATAGATGAAGGGCTTTGAGATTGGTTATTTATATTTTGGTTATAAATTCACTTTTGGTGCTTTAGCAGTCGACAAGGAGGTAGCCCTGCCGACTGTTTAAGCTTAGATTTCCTATAATCTGCATCGAAGATTGTTATTCGTAATAACAAATTCTAACCAATTATACAGATAGCTTAAAATCCGTGTTGGAAAGGTTAAATTCCGTGATAAACCTTTTCTTTAGAAAATAACCAGAGCCAGCCAACTTTTCCAGTATTTATTTGTTACGTTCTAAACCTAAAATTTCAAATGGCAAGAGCCAACAAATCAATTTATAGCGCTTTGGCCGCTAATCTTTTAATTGCAGTTACAAAATTTATAGCTGGCGCATTTACAAATAGCTCATCGATGATTGCAGAGGGTATTCACTCTACTGTTGATACGAGCAACCAGCTTTTATTACTTTATGGATTAAAACGAAGTGTTAAAGCTCCAGATAAATACCGTCCTTTTGGATACGGTAAAGAGTTATATTTTTGGTCGTTTATTGTTTCGATCATGATTTTCGGTTTAGGTGGAGTACTCTCAATTTCACAAGGAATTTCTCACATCAGGCATCCTGAAACCTTGCAAAACCCAGGATGGAATTATGTAGTACTAGCATTATCATTTGTTTTTGAGGGCGCATCACTATACGTAGCCATTAAAGAGTTTGATAAAACCAGAAAAGGAGTTTCATGGTGGAAAGCAATCATCAAAAGTAAAGATCCATCTGGCTTTTTGGTTTTATTTGAAGATGGTGCAGCGGTTTTAGGTCTTTTGATAGTATTTATTTTAATGCTGCTGAGTCATAACTTAAATTTACCGTTTCTTGATGGCCTTGCATCTGTTTTAGTTGGCTTATTACTTGTTTTTGTTTCATTTATATTGGCAAGAGAAAGCAGAAGTTTGCTTATGGGCGAAGGATTTACACCAGAAACACAGCAAAAAATTGAAGATTTTATTGAACAAGATCAAGATGTTTTAAGCTTAATAAGCCAGCTTTCCACTTATCAATCACCAAAAGAAGTTCTACTGATGTTGATTATCGAATTTAAAGAAGAACTTACCACCAAAGCGCTTACGTCGGCCATAGAAAGATTGAGAGATAATATAAAGCGTGAATTTCCACTGGTTAGATTTGTTATTATTCAACCTCAGCAAATTGCAGAAAAGTAATTTTTCTATCTCAGGCCAGACATAAAATAATAAATTTTATAGCTTTGAATTTCTGTCCACCTCTTATCGTTATGACCAAAAAGCCCAGATTATTAGTTTCGCTGTTCATTTTCTTAATATTGATTTTTATAGGATTAAGTGTTTTAATTGCTTATAATCCAATTTTACAGTTTGACATCAACGTTTCTCTGGCAGTTCAGGAATACCAGGCAAAGTGGCTGGATTACCTAATGCTTGCAATAAGTTTATTTGGTGAACTACCTTGGTCGTTACTTTCTGTTTTAGCCGTTGCTGCTATTTTTTATGTTAATAAACTTAAGCGTGAAAGCTACTTCATCGTTTTGGTTTTGTTTTCAGGATTAGTAATACTCGGCATAAAAAACATTATTAATAGGCCCAGGCCAACGAGTTTTTACGTTCGGCTTGTAGAAGTAAATAGATTTCAAAGTTATCCAAGCGGACATGTTTTATCCTACGTTTTGTTTTTTGGTTTCTTAATTGTTTTAATGCAAAATTTAAAAACAATTGATAAAGTTTGGCGAAATTTAATCACCACCATTTCGGTATTTCTTGTTATTATGATTGCACCCTCAAGAATATATTTAGGTGCACATTGGTTCACCGATACTTTGGGCGGGTTTTTACTCGGCTTGATTTGCCTATTTCCCCTTACTTATTTCTACTTAAAAAAACCGGGGAATATAAATTAATTTGCCATTTAGTAAAATTAGTACAAACCTACTTTTGGGGCATGGTTTTTCTTCTAAAACGACTGGGATAAATTGTTTTTTAATTCGCATAATAATATTCACGATAATTTTTTGCTACTTAATTATTATAATTAAATATGGGATTAACTTATCTGAATAAATTTAGAATCAAGTGATTAGGATCGCAATACCATTTTTAGCGTATTTGGAAAATTATCGGCCTGTTTTTGCCCTAACTCTCGACAAGGTTTCCATTCTCATACCTAAAAAAGATGCTATATATTTTAACGGCACACGATCTATTAATCCAGGGTATGATTTTAAAAATCGCAGGTACTTCCTTTCCGCAGATTGTAATCTACATAAAAAACCTCTCTCAAAAGCCTGCGCATAATGCAACTCAGTCATTTTCCGGCCAACATAATTGGCGATAGGAAATTTTTCATAAAGTTCTTTAGACATTTCATGTGGAATAGCAATAGCTTCAATTGGTTCCAATGCCTGGATATATTCATCCGTTTCTTGTTCTTCCCATAGATTTCTAATCGTCCCTACCAATTCATGCTCTTTCGCAATCCACGTTGTTATTTCTTTACTCCCATGTTTCATGTAGCCACGAACAGTACCTCTTAAAACCAGAAAAATATACTTGTTTCGGTGAAGTGGAGATGAAATAAATTTTCCCTTTTTAAAAACCACCGGAAATGTGCTATTGTTAATTATCGTTTCAATTTCTTTATTTAAAGGATGAAAATGCTTAAATACGCTAATCAAGGGTGAAAAGCCATTATAATTGACCCATTTATCTTCTGAAAAATTCTTTTGGGGATTCATGCGCAATAATTAAAGTTAGGGCCCTGAAAATAATCGTAAAAGTATTAATAAGCTCGGAAAACTAGTACAAATTATTAACGTAATAGCATGAAATTGGTTTTAAAAATAGAAAAATGAGTATTTATGATTGATTACTAACACCATATCAATCCTAAATCTTTTGTTACAAATATTTAACTGAAAAATTGGTGCTTTTTAATTGGAAAGGTATCTACAAAAAGAATTTATGCTATCAAAAAACCCATCAGTTTTGTAAGTTTGGGTCATAAAATATTAATATGCAATTTATACCCAAAGCACTCCTATTCGATCTAAATGGAACTATGATTGACGATATGGAATACCATAACAAAGCCTGGTTTACTATTTTGAACGATGATTTAAATGCCAATATTACCTATTCAGAGGTAAAAAAGCAGATGTATGGTAAAAATGATGAATTACTACAGAGAGTATTTGGAAAGGATTATTTTTCTCAACAGCAAATGGATGATATTTCTATAAAAAAGGAGAAAATTTACCAGCGGGATTATTTACCCAGTCTGCAGTTAATTCCTGGTTTACAAACCGTGCTTGATAGGGCAAAGAATTCAGGAATTTTAATGGCTATTGGATCGGCAGCAATTCCATTTAACATAGATTTTGTTTTAGATGGTTTGGATATCCGATCGTATTTTAAGGCAATTGTTAGCGCAAATGACGTTGAAACCAGTAAACCAAATCCCGAAACTTTTTTAAAAGGAGCTGAAATTCTCGGCATTAAACCTACCGATTGTTTAGTTTTGGAAGATGCTCCAAAAGGTGTTGAAGCAGCACTTAACGCAGGTATGCCCTGTATTGTGCTAAGCACTGCGCATGCAGAAGAAGAATTTAGAAAATACCCCAATGTTTTAAAAGTTGTGGACAATTATGACGATCCAATATTTACTGAATTAATAAAATGATTTTTTAAGTAAAGGATTAATGACATTAATTTAAGTTGACAATTAGCCAGTATCTTTGCGCAAATTTAATTATATGAAATTTCGTTATTCATTTTCTTTTCTAACCATTGCGATTAGTTTATTCTTAATTTCATGGGGCTATACTGGTCACAGAACTATTGGAAAATTAACTGAAAACTACTTAACACCAACAGCCAAAGCAGCAGTTACAGATTTGCTAGGTGTAGAACCTATCGCAGATGCTTGTACCTGGGCCGATGAAGCAAGAAAGTATCCTGAGTTAAAAGAAACGTCAAATTGGCACTTTTTAAACTTACCCTTGGGTTTAAGTTTCGAAGCGTTTAAGAACACAATCGACACGATGAAACAAGCGAATGTTTATAGTGCTCTTAACAAATCAATCGAAACCTTAAAACAAACGAGTGCAACACGGAAAGAAAAAACAGAAGCATTGAAATTTGTACTTCATTTTGTTGGTGATATTCACCAGCCAATGCATATCTCCCGTGCAGAGGATAAAGGCGGAAATACAATTCAACTGAATTTTGATGGAAAAGGTACGAATTTACACAGTTTGATAGATACCAAACTGCTTGAACGTGATGGTTTAAAATATGACAGCCTGGCCGTTGAATTCAATGATATTCCGAGGCGTAAAATAAGAAGATGGCAAAAAGATCCGATTATTAAATGGGCTTGGGAAAGCTACCAAATCAGTTCAAAACTCTATGATGAAGTTGATAATATGAAGTCGAGAAATATTGGCGATGATTATTACAAATCTCATATAAAAATGGTGCGTAAACGTGTACAGCAAGCTTCTGTAAGATTAGCTGGCTTACTTAATAATATTTTCAAAGATTCTACATTTGCTACTCCACCTGGCAACTAACGTTTGCAAAGAGTATTAAAAACTAAGTTATCAACAGTTTTCAACAGGTGTTTATAATTATTTTAGGTTAAAAACCTTTCAATGCATAACTTGTTATTGTTATAAGAAACAACCGAAAATAAGTCCTGTGAGCGGGATATCCGCGAAGGGCAGGCACACCATAACATCAAAACAAAACATTGAACCACAGAAACAAAAAACCCCGCATATTGCGGGGTTTTCTGTTTTATTAAAATTTTTACTTACCAATAAAAATGGTTCCCTCATTCTGAAGTTTATAAAAGAATTTTTTTAATCCTTTAACACAAACAACTTGTATTTTAACCACAATGCCACATTTTCCATTGCGGTATTTTATCGCGTCTCCTTCACGGATACTTTCCAATTCATAAACTGGTGTATTTTGACTAACTTCTTTCATGATAATTGAGCTGATGGTCATTTTCAAAATTGGCTCATGATTAATTTATGAGAAAGAAAAAATTGCAGGTCATTTAATAACCTGCAATCCTCTAAATTAATCATTGCTTCCAATCCTGATAAGCTTTGTATGATTAACTCGAAAGTAGAAAAACTGTTTATTTTTTTCCCCGTTTGAATAAAGTGAATGAATTTTGATGATGGTTTTCGAGGTCATTTTCGTTAAAATGAACAATAGAATCTTCTAATTTTCCATTTAAATTCATTGTAAAGAACAGATTGTGCTTAAAGATTGTCGTAGAAAACCATTTTCGTTCAGCTTACCTAAATCGGTCGCGGCTTAACAAATTATCGCAACGTTTACAATTATTTAGGAATTTCAATGTAGAAGTTACTTCCAACGTGTTCCTTACTATCAAACCATATTTTGCCATGGTGCATTTCAACAATAGTTTTAATAATCGCCATCCCTAAACCCCACGATTCTTCTCCATGTAAACCTTCACGCATGGCAATACTGAACCGTTCGAATAAATATGGTTGTAAATGAGCCGGAATACCGATACCATTATCAGTAACACAAATTAAAATAAAGTTGCCCCTATCGCGTATCTCCACTTTTATTGTGCCATTTATTTTCGTGAACTTAATTGAATTTGATATTAAATTATTAATCACCTGTAGAAACTTCATGCTATCCACACTTGCATAAATTTTAAGCTTATCGCTAACAAATTCAAAATTTCTAAACAGATTAACTTCAGCCTGCTGATAGAAACTCATAACACGCTTAATTTCGTGAACCAAATCAGTACGCTCTTTTCGAATTTCAACTTCAGATGAAGTTAAAAACTCGTGGTTAATTAAATTTCTGATGAGTAGTATATTTCTTTCGCACATATCCTTAATAAACGTTAGCGATTTTAATATCCTTTCCTGTCCATTAAACAATTTATTGCCAAGTAAGTCAGAAACAGCTAGGCTAATCATAGCTAATGGCTCTTTTAAATCGTGAGAAACAATTTCCAGAGCTGTGTTTTTTCGGGCATTTATTTTTTCTATGTGGAAATTATTATGTTTTGATATGGTAACATCTTCGGCAATGCCTGCAATCTGCATAAGCTTTCCGGCAATAAAAATTGGGTAAGCGCTAACGCGGATATATTTCTCCTGTTCATCTTTCACAACAATTCTGAATTCGTATTTTCGGGCGATATCTTTACGCATGCATTCTTCAAAGCAATCCAGAACATGGGCTTTATCTTCAGGGTGTACCGAATTTATAAGTAAGGAGAAATTCGCCTTAACATCCACAATATCGATCTCAAAAATACCTTTAAATGCTTGACTTAAGTATTGGAAGGAATTTTCATTGAAATCGAAAATAAAAAAGATGTCTTTCGAAGCATCGCCAATATGACGAAAAAGAGCTGGATTTAGTTCGGACATTTATTAGTTATCAATAGAGTCCGACAAATTAAGCATTAGAATTAATGCTTTCTTTAAAACCAGTAGTTGTTTTGATTTTTGAGTATTTATACGATACCTGCCCTTACCTACCTATCGTTATTTACTTCAAGCCAATGTCCATCAGGATCGTTAAAGTAAATTTGTTTAATTCCATCTACTCTTAAGGTTACTTCGCCTTTTTCTCCTGCCCAATTTTCAAAGGCAATGTTTTTTGATTTTAGTTTAGCGATAAAATCATTTATGGAAGCGACACTAAAACATAAATGCTCGTTTTTATCATGCAACTCAGTTTTTTTCGCTCCCTGAATTAAATGTAATTGTCCGGCATTACCTAAGCTGAACCAGGTATGTCTCCCATCATGAAACGGTTCAGGAATTATTGGTAAATCAAATACAGTCTCGTAAAAATCTGTAGCTACTTTCAAATCAGCAACATAAACTGCAATGTGATTTAGAACTGCCGCCTGCTGTTTTTTTGTATTTTGTGCCATTGATTTTGGTGTAGTAAATAAAACTATAAGTGATAAAATGAGGATGAAAGTTTTCATAAAAACAAATGGTTAGCCAAACAATATCTTAAAAATTATCGAATAACTGTTATCGAAATAATAATCATTATCATGTAATGAGACTAATTTCGTAATTTATAAATTGTGATTTTATGACTGTTTATGCGTTAATTTCTACAGACTTAAATTTTTTTCAATTTTACGTTCCAAGTAAAGTCAACTTTGTTTCTGTTAATTTACGCTGTTCCTCTTCTTCTAAAACAGGAAATTTTAAGTTAAGTGTTTTAAGTTTCTCTTCAATAATTTCGCTTATTGCTAATCTGGCAAACCACTTTTTATCAGCAGGAATTATATGCCATGGCGAATCTTTTGTACTGGTTTCATTAATTGCTTCTTCATAAGCTTTCATGTATTCATCCCATAAAGCCCTTTCCTTAATATCGCCCGAAGAAAATTTCCAGTTTTTTGTCGGGTCTTCTATTCTTTCTAAAAAACGAAGCTTCTGCTCAGCTTTACTAACATTTAAAAAAAACTTAAGAATAATTGTGCCATTGGCTGTTAAGTGTTCTTCGAAATTTCTTATGCTTTGATACCGCTGTTTCCAAAAATCTTTGTTAACCTTTTTTACATCTGCGTAACCAGGTATATTTTCACTCAAAATATATTCGGGATGAACTTTACAAACCAACACATTTTCGTAATGACTGCGGTTATGAATGCCAATTCTACCTCTTTCGGGAAGTGCTTTGTAGTGGCGCCACAAAAAATCGTGCTCGTATTCTTCCGCTGTTGGCACTTTGAAACTAAAAACCTGGCAACCCTGCGGATTTAACCCACTCATAACATGCTCAATCGCACTATCCTTACCTGCGGCATCCATCGCCTGAAAGATTATAAGTAGAGCGTAAGTGCCCGATGCATAAAGTTTTTCCTGAAGCTGGCTTACTTCAATTTTTGATTTCACCAAAGCATCTTTTGCTTTCTCTTTATTATAGCCACCAACGTAATCAGTTTTAGCATTTTTTATCGAAAATTTTTTATCTCCTTCTACAATCAGGTTTTTAAATTCGTTCTTCATATTTTGCATTATGTTATAAAATCGGGTGTCAATTATTTAAATATAGACTAAAAAATAAGTAAATTAAATACGTTAATTTGCATTTATAGTTTTTTATATTTAACGCCAAAGCTTTTACCCAATACATCATCTTAACCAATATGTTTAAAGAGATAAAAAACAAGTACTTACGTTATTCGGCTATCGGTCTATTTTTTATAATCATTTTCTTTTCAGCACTTCAACTTAACTTTTTATGGCTATTTGGTTATTCACCAAGTTATCACGATATCAAAATACCAACTTTAAGAGTAGGCTCCGAATTATATACTTCGGATGGAAAGTTAATCGGCAGATATTTTAAGGAAAACAGAACACCCGTAAACTACAATGAAATTGCTCCGAGTGTTTTAAATGCGCTGGTTGCTACTGAAGATGTTCGTTTCTATAAACATTGGGGAATTGATATTCAAGCAGTTGGAAGAGCAGTGATTGGTTTTGGTAAAGATGGCGGTGCTAGTACCATTACACAGCAATTGGCTAAAAATCTGTACCGCACAAGATATAATAAATCTCAGGGTTTGTTATCGAAAATCCCATTGGTTAGAACAATAGTTTTTAAGCTTAAAGAATGGATGACAGCCGTAAAACTGGAATCCAACTACTCAAAAAACAACATCATTACGATGTATTTGAATACAGTTTCATTTGGTAATAACACCTATGGAATTAAAACAGCAAGCCGAATTTATTTCGATAAGGAGGCAAAAGATTTAACAACTCCAGAATCCGCTCTACTGGTTGGCATGTTAAAGGGAACTACATTTTATAATCCTACAAAAAATCCGGAAAGGGCACTTGTTCGCCGAAATACTGTGTTAAGCCAAATGAACAAGTATAAATATTTAAGTAAGGATAGCTTAACGCAATTAGCAAAAGAGCCGATAAAACTTAAGGAAGGCAAAATGGAAGATGGCAGTGATGGCGATTCATATTTGCGTGCCGCTGTTGCCAAATACCTTGAAAAATGGTGCAAAGACAACGGATATGATTTGTATGAAGACGGTTTAAAAATTTACACCACAATTGATTCAAAGCTACAAAAATATGCAGAGGAAGCGGTTCAAGAACAAATGAAAACATTACAGCGTCGTTTTTACAGTGTTTGGGGAAATGAAGACCCGTGGTACGATTCGGAAAAACAAAAGGTTGATTACCCGGATAGGGCAATGAAGAATTTGCCCATCTATAGCTTGCTTCAAAAGAAATTCCCAAACAGTCCTGATTCTGTAGATGCCTATTTCAACAGAAAGAAAAAGATGCAGATTTTTACCTACAAAGGTGATAGAGATACCATGTTTTCAACTTTAGATTCAATTCGTTATTACGGTAAAATAATGAATACTGGTATGATGACGATGGAACCAGCAAGCGGGAAAATTAAGGTTTGGGTTGGTGGTATCGATCATAAGTTCTTCAAATATGACCACGTAAATCAGGCAAAAAGACAAGCGGGTTCTACTTTTAAGCCTTTCGCATATTTAACAGCCCTTGAACAAGGCATGAATCCTTGCGATAAATTTACCGATAAGCCGGTTAAAATTGCTTATCAGGATAAAGGCGAAACCAAATACTGGGAACCGAAAAATGCTGATTATAGTGTTACCTATCGCGAGATGAGTTTGCGCTGGGCAATGGCAAAATCGGTAAATACAATTACTGCACAGGTTACCGAAAAAGTTGGTTGGGATAATGTAGTAAAGTGGGCTCACGAATGTGGAATTGATAGCCACCTGGAATCAGTTCCATCGGTTAGTTTAGGATCTAATGACGTTTCCGTTTACGAGATGGTTAAAGCATACAGTACTTTTTTAAATAAAGGAGTAAAAACAGATCCAATCCTGGTCGAAAAGATTACCGACCAGGACGATAACGTAATTGATGATTTTAAACCTAAAACGAAGCGAGTATTAACGGAGGAAATTGCCTGGTTGATGCTTTACATGTTCCGCGGTGGTATGGAAGAACCGGGTGGAACTTCGCAGGCCTTGTGGGAATGGGACTTATGGAAAAAAAACAATCAAATTGGCGGTAAAACAGGAACTTCTTCAGATTACGTTGACGCCTGGTACATGGGGATAACAAAAGATTTGGTAACTGGCGTTTGGGTAGGTTGCGATGAACGTACAGCTCATTTTAAAAATGGCGAACAAGGTGAAGGCTCAAGAACCGCTTTACCAATATTTGCTAAATTTATGGAAAAGGTTTACCATGACCCAAATTCGGGTTATACTTATGGCCCCTTCCCTAAAGCTACGGTCGAAATTACCAGAACTATTAATTGTCCAAGTCCGCGAATTGTTGAAGATACCACTTCTACCGACAGTGTTTTGGTTGATTCTACTGATGTTGCCGTGCCGGAAAATCAGGAAACCACAACCCCAACACCAACCACAGAAACCGAAGTTAAAAAGGAAGAGAAGAAAACAGAGCCCGCTCCTATTCAGCCTGCAGTTGTAGTTCCATTGACAAAAAAAGAAGAAAGAGAATTAAAGAGAAAACAGCGGCAAGAAGAAAGAGAGAAGAAGAAAAACGGCAATAACTAAAGCAAAGTTATTCTTTTCAAAACTGTTAAAATAAAAATAGTGGTTTCAACAATCGCTATTTTTATTTTTCCAAACTTTCCGAAGGCTGTTTCTTAAATTATACAACACAAATAAACCAAGACGTATGAAAATAAGCTCTACTATTTTAAAGCAATTTATACCGGCTTTGCTTTTAACCATATTATCTTTCTCTGCCGAGGCACAGTATTTCGGCCAAAATAAAGTAAGGTACAAAAACCTTGATTTTAAGGTTTTACAAACTCCCCATTTCGAAATTTATTATTACATAAAGAATGAAAGCCTGTTGAAGAAGTTTTCTCAGGACGCTGAAACCTGGTACAAAATGCATCAGGAAGTTTTCAGAGATACTTTTATGAAGAAAAACCCTGTTATTCTCTATAATAACCACCCCGATTTTCAACAAACAACAGCGTTGAACGGCGAAATCGGCATAGGAACGGGCGGTGTTACCGAGGCATTAAAAAACAGGGTTATCATGCCTGTTATGGAACTTAATAGTCAAACCCGGCATGTGCTGGGCCACGAATTAGTTCATGCGTTTCAGTATCACTTACTGCTCGAAAAAGATTCTATAAGTTTAGAAAATGTAGGACAAACACCATTGTGGATGGTAGAAGGAATGGCAGAATATTTGTCTATCGGTAAACGCGACGCATTTACTTCTATGTGGATGCGTGATGCCATGCTCAATCGGGATATCCCTTCTTTAAAAGATTTAACAAATTCAAACAAATACTTCCCTTATCGTTATGGACAAGCCTTTTGGACTTATATTGGTTCTCAATATGGCGATACAACCATCGTGCCTTTGTTTAAAAATACTGCAAAATATGGATACGAAAATGCGATAAGGTATACTTTTGGTTATGATGATAAAACTTTATCGGGCTTATGGAAAAATGCAATTGATGCGCACTACAAGCCAATGCTAAAGGCCGATAGTTCTCAGATAAAGATAACGGGAACTAAAATTATAGATAATAAAAATGCGGGGAATATGAACGTTGCGCCTGCTATTAGTCCTGATGGAAAATATCTTGCTTTCATGTCTGAAAAAGACCTGTTCGGGATTGATTTGTTCCTTGCTGATGCTAAAACCGGCAAAATAATCAGAAAACTGACCAGCCAGATTTCGAATGGCCACATAGATGATTTCAATTTTATAGAATCTGCCGGAGCCTGGTCGCCCGATAGCAAGCAATTTGCATTCAGCATTTTTAGTCATGGTAAAAACCAAATGATGATTATCAATGTAGATAATGGTTCAACGGTTTCTCAAACGGCCATGGGCGATGTAGCACAATTTGGTAATCTTACTTGGTCTCCTAATGGTAAGGATATTGCGTTTTCAGGGATGGTTGAAGGTCAGAGTGACATCTTCTCATACAACCTGGATACAAAAAATGTTACTCAAATTACCAATGATGTTTATTCGGATTACGCTCCAAGCTATGCTCCTGATGGAAAGAAATTAGTTTTCTCATCAGATAGAGGTGCGATTCAGAACAATAATATCGCTGCCGTTAACCCTATAAATCTGGCGATTTATGATATTGAATCTAAAACTGTTAGTAACCTTAATGTTTTTCCAGGCGCCAATAATTTAAATGCCCAGTTCTCGCCAGATAGCAAATACGTATATTTTTTATCAAATAGAGATGGTTTCAGAAATCTTTATAAGTACAGTTTTGCAGATAATTCAGTTGATCAATTAACTGATTATTTCACGGGTATCAGTGGGATTACCGAATTCTCCCCTGCCATTTCAATCTCGCAGACTAACGATATCGTTTACAGTTATTACAGATATCAACGTTATACTTTGTATAACGCAAAACTTACCAGCTTTAAACCAAAACGAATAAACAATCAGGATGAAAATTTTGACGCGGCAATTCTTCCTCCAATGGAAAATATTGGTGTAAACATCATCAATTCAAACTTAAATAATTTTGATAGGTTTGAAAAAATCGTCGCCGACTCGATGAAAACTGTTCCTTACACACCAAAGTTTAGATTAGATTACCTTGCAAATAGTGGTGTAGGTGTTTCTACGAGCAGGTTTGGAACAGGCGTGCAAGGTGGAATCATTGGTATGTTTAGCGATATACTCGGCACAAACCAAATCATAGCAAACTTATCCATTAATGGAGAAATTTATGATTTCGGGGGATTAGTTGGATATATCAATCAAAAAAGCAGAATAAACTGGGGTGCCGCAGTATCGCATATTCCCTATGTATCAGGGTTTAGCTCTTACGGATTTGAAAAATTACCGGTTGGCGCCGTATCAACTGATGCAATCAACTACCGAACAGACATTATCAGAACTTTTGAAGACCAATTTCAATTATTTGGTTCATATCCTTTTAGTAAAATTCACCGTTTTGAATTAGGTGGAGCATTTTCGCATTATAGCTACAGAATCGACAGGTACAGCAATTATTATAGTACAGATGGTTATTATTTAGGTTCGGATAAAACTAAAGTTTCAAATGAACAGGCCGCGATAGATTACGGTGTTCCTTTTAACTCTTTTACATTATATCAACTAAACGCAGGTTTTATAGGCGATAACTCAATTTTTGGACTTACAGCTCCACTTGATGGTTTCAGGTACCGGGTTAGCGGCGAATTATATTTTGGAACTTACAGGTTTTCGGGAGTTACTGCTGATTTACGTAAGTATTGGAGAATTAAGCCGATAACATTAGCGGCACGTTCTTACAACACTTTGAGAATTGGTACCGATGCAGACAGACTTTATCCAATGTATGTGGGCTATCCGTATTTAATTAGAGGATATGAAGCAAATTCAATTTACAAAAACAATACTTCAACAATTGGCAACAACTACGATATTAATCAATTAAGCGGAAGTAAACTTGCTGTTTTCAATTTCGAGGTTCGTTTGCCTTTCACTGGTCCAAAAAAATTAACAGCAATACCATCCAAATTTCTATTTACAGATTTAAACTTATTTTTCGATGCAGGAGTTGCCTGGACAAACAATACTAAGGTCGTATTCAAAAAAGAACCCACATACACTACAACTCCTATTTTAGATGAGAACGGGCAAGTTGTCGGTGCTTATCAAAATTCTAACGAACGTGTTCCGGTGATGAGCGTTGGGATATCATTAAGAGTAAACGTTTTTGGTTACTTTGTACTTGAACCTTACTATGCAATTCCGTTTCAGCGAAAAGATGTTAAAACTGGTGTATTTGGATTAACCTTCGCTCCGGGATGGTAAAACAAAAATTACTAAAGGCTTTGAAAATATCAAAGCCTTTTTTTTATATACACTTCGCTAAGACAAGCTGCTGAAAGATAATTTTACCTGATTGGTAATATTTCTATGCAACAAAATATTCTCAAAATCCAGGCCTACAGTCAGATCAATCCAATCAGGATTACAAGATCTAACCAAGCGCTCCTTTTGCATGCGGGTAAATCTGCTTACCAGTTTAAAGCGACTTAATGCTTGAGCCTCAGTTTTAAATTCTTCAAAATAAACCAATCGCGTTAACTGTTTTCCGTTATCAAAGAATAAGTTCGGCATCTGCTTGTAAAAATCTAGTGTTTTAATCAAATCAGAACTCATGCCAACATGCATGCTTGTGCGGTTTCTGTCGGTAACGATGTAAACAAACTTTTTCATAATAACGAGGTTAAAAATTAAAACTAAACTATTTAGTATACCTTCTTGCAAATCAAAATAATATTACTAACTTTATGAGCATAAAATTACTAACTATTTTAGTATTTCCAAATTTATTTTAAAATTTATTTTTATGTCGAATATTTCAAACAACTTGAAGTACCTAAGGAAGAAAAAAGGCCATACACAGCAAGGATTCGCTGATATTATGGAAATTAAAAGATCACTTATTGGTGCGTATGAAGAAGACAGGGCAGAACCAAAATATGATTTACTAAAGAAAATAGCAGAATATTTTGATTTAACAATAGATGAATTCATCAACGAGAAAATTTCTGACAGCTGGAAACCTAAACCAAAAAGTACAGGTTCCAACCTTAGAGTTCTTAGTATTTCCGTTGATGCCAATGACAATGAAAACATAGAATTGGTACCTGTTAAGGCAAGTGCAGGATATCTAAATGGTTTTTCGGACCCTCAATATATAAGTGATTTACCAAAATTTCAATTACCCATCCCAGCCTTACGCCAGGGAACTTTTAGAGCTTTTGAAATTATGGGCGATAGTATGTTGCCTGTACAGCCTGGAAGTGTTATAATCGGCGAATATTTAGATAACTGGAATGAAGTTAAAACAGGCGAAACCTATGTTATTATAAGTAAGAACGAAGGTGTAGTTTATAAAAGAGCCGGTAATCGTTTCAGAGAAAACAAAGACTTAAAATTGATTTCGGATAACAAAGTATACGATGCCTATACAATCGCGGCAGATGATATTTTAGAAATCTGGCGAGCTAAGGCTTATATATCTACATCACTACCAGAGCCAACTCCAGACCCAACTATGGAAACTTTGACGCAGATGATGTCTCAAATGCAAAAATCCATTTCTCAACTGAATAAGAATTAACATATTTTAACAAGTTAAGATTAAACCGTAGGGCCATTTTTACATCTATTAGTTTAAAACACATACAACATGAAAAAACTAATTTTAACAATGGCAATTGCAGTAATGGGTTTTACCGCGACATTTGCACAAGATTCTACAAGAAGGGCAAAAAGACCAATGGCTAAATTAACAGCCGAACAACGTGCAGAAAAAAGCACAAGCATGATGGAGAAAAAGCTAAACCTAACCACGGCTCAAAAGGAAAAAGTTTATGCCATAGAGTTAGATAGAGCTAAAAAAATGGATGCTTTCCGTACAGAAGATAAAGCTGCAATGAAGGGAAAGATGAAAGAGCGTAAAGCAGATTTAGATAAAACCAAAGCAGATTTAGATAAAGTTTTAACTGCCGAACAAAAGACTAAATTAGATGCTTTTAGAGCAGAAGCTAAAGAAAAAGGTGGCAAAATGAGAAAAGGAATGGGAAGAGGTAGAAAAGATAAAGCACCAGTTGTTTCTAGTCCGCCGGCTCAGGGCTAAACAATAAGTAATTGAAATATTTAAAGCGTCACGATTTTATATCGTGACGCTTTTTGTGTATAACCAACTTGAATTATTACTTTAAATAATCATTTGCTTTAAGATAATCTGCCCAAACCTTGTAACCATCAGGAACCAGGTGCAAACCATCTTTTGTTAGTTCTGCTTTTAATCTTTTGTCATTATCAACAAAAACTGGGTACAAATCAACTATAGTAACCGTTTTTGATGCAAATTTTCTGATTTCATCATTCAACCAAAGAATGTGATTATCCTTTCCGTAATGATTTTTAAACTTCTCAAACGAAGCATTTACAGGTAGAAGTGTTGTAAAGTAAATATGTGTTCGTTTTGAACCACTTCTAACTCTCTCAATCATTGTTTTATAGTTACGAAGTATAATGCTATCGGGAATGTTTCTCGAAATATCATTTATACCAATAAGGATAAACAATTTAGAAGGTTTTCTGTCGATAACTTCCTGAAGTCTTTCTAAAACGCCAAAGGTAATATCACCAGAAATACCTCTGTTCTTTGCATTAGGTAGATTTAAAAGTTTAGACCAATCGGTTCCGGCAGTAATGCTATTTCCCAAAAAAATAAATTCCTTTCTTGATTTCGGCTCTGCCTTAAATTTTTCTACCAACTCAACATATTTACCGGGGCGGTAAGTGCTATCCCATTTAACAATTTGTGCATTTACATCTGTTAAACCTAAAGTGAGGACTAAACAAGCCGTATAAAATATGTTGTGCAGAATAGATTTCATAGTATAGATTTTTATTAAAGATAATTATTTTGATTGAACCAATAAATCCGGATAATCAGAAATTATACCATCGACACCTAAAGCCCTCAAAGCATTCATATCTTCAATTTTATTAGCCGTCCAGGGAATAACTTTAACGCCATCGGCATGTGCTTTTCTAATTAGTTCTTCATTAACCATCTGCCAAACCGGACTTAATATAAAGGGTTTATAGCCTAAATCAGATATATTCTCTTCGTAAGTTTTTTTATTAGCCACTAAAAATGATGTTCGTACATTTGGATACTTTTCGTGGATAATTTGAATCGTTCTTTTATCGAAAGACTGTATGACCACGTATGGAGTTATTTTTTTCTTTTCGATGATATCCATTAATTTTTTTACAAAAACCGCTGGTTCAGGATTAGTGATACCATCGCCCGGTGCATCGCATTTGGTTTCAATGTTATAAAAAAACTGTTTTCTTTTATTCACCTTAATATCTCTTTGAACTGCATCGATTAAATCTTCGAGCAACGGAATATGAGTTTTTATTTTTTGCTGCCTGGGGAAACCAACTAAGGGTTTCGTACCTAAATCGAAAGCTTTCAACGTCTTATAATCCATCTGGAAGATTGGATATTTTTTAGCGTCTGAAACCGGAATTTCTTTCCCATCGGGTGTAAGCATAAAACCAGGACTTAAATAATAATCGTGGGTTACTACAACTTTACCATCTTTGGTAATATGCGTATCCATCTCCAGCGTAGTAATTCCGTCAATTTTCATTGCGTTTTGCATAGCTATAATGGTATTTTCCGGCCATAAACCTCTCCCACCTCTATGGGCTTCTGCACTAAAAGAAGGAAATTTAACGATTTGAGCATCGGCTTGCAAGGCCATGGAAGTTGTACAAATCAAAACTAAGAATTTTGAAATTTTCATAATGTTTTCTTATAAAATTAAGCAGTAAAATCAGCCTCAAACCGTTCACCAAATCTATCAGTAGCAACAACTTTTACCTTTTTAATTAACGGTTCAAAATGTGCTACAAATAAATGGTCAGTTTTACTAGGCTCGGGAAATGTTCTTCCTGCAGGCAAGGTATCACCCTTATATAAACTTACTGATAACGGATCGTAACCTTTTTGCTGCTCTAATACGCCCATTGACTTTCCATCTAAAAAGTATTCTACTTTCCACTCCGGATCCCAGTTCCAAACATTGGCAATAAGACGTTTTTGATTTGTTAAATCATCAACATAAATGTGCACTTGTTCTTTTTTAGTAGATCCGGTTGGTTGATAATACCATTTCAACTCAGTACCGTTAACTTCGTAAACACCGTATCCTCGTGGGGTGCCATCTTCACAAATGGGGCCTGTCCACCAGGCGCCGCAAACAGCACCATGATTGTGTTCGAAAATGCCGTTAGTTATTACATTCCGATTGTAGTGTGTATGACCAGACATGATGTGAACATTATTAAATCCGTTTAATACGGCATAAAAATCGGCGTTATTTTTTACTGCATTATGTACCGGGATATGAAGATTAATTATCAGTAAGGCATCTTTCGGAACGAATTTCAAGTCTTTGGCCAGCCAATCTAATTGAGCCTGGGTAATAAAACCATCGTAAGTTCTTTCAACTCCTAAATAACGAACATCATCTAAGACGACATAGTGTGCTTTCCCCCTGTTAAACGAATAATAAGTAGGGCCATAATGTTCCTGGAAGGTTTTGTCAGAAGTCTCATCCCCTCCCATCCTATAATCCATATCATGGTTACCTAAAGCCTGGAAAAATGGAATTCCCATTTTATTGACAGCATTATTGTAATCGGCAAATAATTCATGATTATCCCAAACAATATCGCCTACAGTAATTCCATGAACTGGAATTTTTGGATCCATAGCTTTTATAATTTTTATTGTATCAGGAACTGAAGTTTCCATCATCTGCGCAACATCCTTTTTGTTTTTTACCTGAGGATCGGCCCAAACGATGAAATTGTGGCGGTTATCACTTTGTTTAAGTTTTGTTAACTCGAAGTTTAGATTGCTTTTACCAACTGCGCTTTCATAATGTTTAGCAACGTAGCTTTCCGTTTTAAACTCATATCCAGAAGGCGTACTTATCCAAACAAATTTCGCCAAGGGATTGATATCAATTATGTAATTACCAGAACTATCGGTTTGAACAACATTAAACCCATCAGAAACGACCACATTCGCTACGCCTCTACCTTTGCTGCTTATCTTACCAGAAATTTTTGAGTCTAATAAAGTTGAAAATGAAAAGGTTTTAAGGCTTACAAATAATGTTGTTCCTAAAAGTGCTGACTTCTGAATAAATGATCTTCTATTCATATATTTTTGGGGGATGACGTTTAAATTTTCAATTGAGCCTGTCGATTTTTAAAATCTAACAGGCTCAACGAAACAGTTATTAAGGATTACTTAATTTACGAGGGTTGTAAAACCAGCAGCGGTTTCTATTGTTGATAATGGCGAAGTTGCAGTTAACGTAATAAATTGTGCTGTTCTACCTGTGCTCCACAAACCGGTTTTCGCGTCGTAAACGCCACCAAGCATTGTAAAGTTTCCTGTATTAGTTGGAAAAGCAAATTTGCTTGTGTTTGATCCCGCTCCATAAAAAGCAACAGCTTTCCTGTTTTGAATCGTGCTATATTTATCGGTATTGGTAATTCTATACCCAGCTTCTGGTGGCCCGGCAGAATAAACAGCCCCGTTACCACCATACATAATTACATCTAAAGGAATGCTATTTCCATCTACCTTAATTCCATCAAAAACTGCTACACCAGCAACGTTTCCGCTATTAGCCAGCAAGTTAGCGGTTGCAGTTCCAAAATCAACACTATTAACAGTTGAATATTGCGTACTGCTAATCCAAACCGCTGATGAAATACTAGTTGAGCCAGCACCCCAGATATTTTTATTACCACCCACGTAGCAGAACTGTCCTTTTTTAACTGTTCCTGTCGTTATATTTATCTTATAAGTCCTAACGCCACCTAATGCCCAGCCTGTGGCCGGTGCGGCCAAAATTCCGGCATTGTTACAGGTAACTATCGAATAAGGAGTTACCGCAAAGTCGATATCTCTGGTGGCTTTAAACTGAATGTATTCATAATTATTATCAGCGCCACTTGGATCAGTCAGGTAACCTGTAATTACCAATGCAGATGGTTTAATCACCGCAAGCGGGAAAATATCATCAAAAGTACGAGGCCAAACCTGCGGGCCTGATGTGGTATTGAAAACAATTCCTGTAAAATCGGCAAAAGGTGTCACCTCTTCGCTGGCAAAGCTTGCACCAGTTTCGGTGTGCACGACTGCGGTTCCATAGCCATCATTTATGTTTTTGTTTCCAACAACTTTTTCCCCGGATGCAGGAACAGGATCTACATTCCCTTTGCTAACCGTTATTAAAGTACTTTCATAAAATTCTGGCCGGCTTACTAATGATGCGGTGTTTACCGCCCTGGTAATGATCGTTTTTCCAGATGCTTTTTTCTCAATATTTGAGGCAAGAACGCCCGAAAGTTGCAACATTCCACTAACTTTTTTTAATGTAGATCCAGTAATGCGAACATGAACAGAATCTCCGGGAATATATTTAGCGGCATCAGTACCAATATTTATGGCTATACCTCGCAGCGAATCGATACCGCTACCCGCAATGCGGCTGTTTTGTATTATTAGCAAACCTGCGGGTGTATTATTTCCTGTAAAATTTGAAATTACTACACCTTTAATAAAATCGGCGCCCCCTAAATTTTCATTATTTAAAGTTAAATCGGCATTTTTAAAAAGTTTGCGTAAATCGAAATTCGAAATATAAGGACTTACCGTTACGCCAATATAATCGGTTTCACGTTTACATCCCATCCAAGTGCCACAAAACAAAATTATCGCACTGATATTAAGTATTATCTTTTTCATATTATTTTTGATATGATTAAGGTTTTTGCCACCAAACAAGTGTATTTATATCATCGGCACCTTGCGATGCAACGGCGTTTCTATAACTTGTTGGGTTGGTTGATTGTGTAACTAATGGATAATTTAATCTTGATGGCATTCTACCGCCATTTGCTAATCCTGTTCCTTTTGGAATAAACGGATGACCGGTTCTGCGGTACTCTATCCATTGCTGAAAATCGGTTAAGAACATCGCATAATATTTCTGCAGATGAATTAATTGCATTTTACTCGATGAGTTTGTAATGGTATTTTCTAAAGGAAGACTATTATTCCAGTTTATATCTGCACCAACAACATAAGCCGCAAGAGCAGGATCGGAAACCGAAGTAAATCTTGTTGGTAACCAATAATTTATCGCATCGGCAATCCCTTTTAAATAGTAACTTTCACCTGTACCTGATATCCACCCTTTAGCAGCTGCTTCGGCCAAAATAAAATCTACCTCAGCACAGTTCATAATAATTCCGGTATATGGGTCTGTTTGTAATGTTACTCCTGCACTTTGTGCATCCGAGTAAAAATACGACTGCTTTAATACAGATGTGCCAGCATCATAGCCACTGGGTACGCCAATTAATCCAGCCGGGCCCGGTGCAATTCCGAATCTGCTCACTCCATTTACACCAAAAGTTGTGTTTACACGGGGATCAGCCCAGTTTGCAAGGTTTCCAAGAAAAAAGTTAGTAATAGCTGGCGTTCTAAAATCAACCGCTCTAACATTTATCATAAATGGAGATGAATAAACTGCAGTACTGCTATTGGTACCATTCCACAAAATTTTTGCGGTATGTGTATTATTTTCCATTATCGGATAAGTTGATTTGTTTGTATCCGCAATCTCTTTAATTTTCGCGATTACCTGAGCGCTCACTTCAGCTTTAGCAGAAATCCGAAGCAATAACCTCAAATACAATGAGTTTCCGAACCTGCGCCACTTACTAATATCGCCCTGATAAACAGGGTCGCTACTTGCGCTTATTGCTTTCCCTTCAGATAACAGTTTGTTTGCTTCTTCTAATTTTGTAAACAAATCAAGATAAATGTCTTTTTGTTTATCGAAAACCGGTTCGTAAACACCCTCTTTTCCTTGATTTGCCTGGGTATAAGGCACATCGCCATAAACATCGGTAAGCAATTGAAATACCCAGGCTTGCGTAATTAACGAAATACCTTTATAAGAGGCATTTAACGATTCTGGCTTATTGGCTATTGTGTAAATATCCCTTAGGTTTGTTAATTCCGGATACCATGCATTCCAAGTATAATCGGCCCATGTACGCCTAACATCATATCTGAAAACTTTACCTTCAGCATCACTGATATCAACTGTAACTTGCATTAACTCGTTGTTGAAGTTTCTGTTACGAACCATATTTGCTGATAAAACATTTACCAACGCAGGCGCCAGAAGCTGACTTGCCGTTACTGTAGATTTACCGATTGGATCTGTATTTACCTCATTAAAATCTTTTTTGCAGGCGGATGCAGAAATCCCTATAACTGCAAGTAATATATATTTAGTTATTTTATTTATCGTTTTCATACTATTTTCTTTATAAGCCCACAACTAAACGCACACCATAAGTTCTGGTTGCTGGTAGCTGACCAGTTTCAAAGCCCTGAACAATATCTGTTCCCGATAAGGTACCGAATTCAGGGTCGAAAGCTGGCCAGGGTGACCAGATAAATAAGTTCCGACCGTAAGCGCCGATTGTTAATTTGGTAAAACCAATTTTCTTAAGAAAAACCTGGCCAAACGCAAAAGTTATATTTGCCTCTCTGAATTTTAAGTAATCAGTTCTGAAAACGCTTCCCTCAGCTTGGTCTGAACCATAAAGTGAAGTATAAAAACTTTCGAGGTTTGTTGCAACAACATCATTCGGGCGGTAAGTTCCGTTTGTATTTTGAATTACTCCATCACCAATAACACCATTATACCTGCCTGGCAAAGTTAGGTTCAACTTACCCAGAGCAGCCATTCTTGAAAAGGTGAGTGAGTGTGCGACAGCACCAAGTTGTGCATCGAATAATCCGTTCACGCTGAAACGGCCATATGTTAAGGTTGTTCCAAAGCTAAATCTGAATTTAGGCATGGTATTACCCAAATAAATTAAGTTGGTTGATGTTTTGGCGTTGCCTGTTGCAGCATCATAAACAATTTGGCCATCAGGAGATCTTAAGTAGCCGTTGCCATATAAATCGCCCATGCTGCCACCAACATTTGCAACAATTTGTCCGCCACCTAAAGCACCAGTTCTTAAAACAACCGAGCTATCTGCAAGTTCTACAATTTTATTTCGATTAGCAGTAAAGGTTCCGGTTAATTCCCATTTAAATTTCCCGGCTTGTATTGGTGTACCATTTACCGCAACTTCAATACCTTTATTTTCTACTTTTCCAACATTAAATACGGCAACATTGTAACCTGTGGCTCTATCTACAATACGACTTAATATCTGATTTTTTGTGTTACCTAAATAAGCAGCAAAATCAAAATTTAAACGATTTTTAAACAAACGCAATTCTGTACCAATCTCAATAGTAGTGGTTTTGAGCGGTTTTAAATTGGGATTTGGTAAAATTGTTGGATTAGTCATCGCACTATCCGGGTAAATTCCATTTGAAGCAAGATTGTAGTTATAAGCTGTACGATATGGCGTTGTACCACCACTACCAACTTGTGAAATGGAGGCCCTAACTTTGAAAAAACTAATTTGGCTTGGAAGTTTCCAAAAATCAGAAAGTATAAATGATGCACTTGCAGATGGGTAGAAAAAGCCAACATTATCTGTTCTGAAAGGTGTAGCTAAGGTACTACTCCAATCCTGGCGGCCAGTCAAATCTAAATACAGGTAGTTTTTATAACTGAATGAAACTGCTGCATAAAAACTATTAATTCTATAGCGGGCAGTATCAGGTACAGAAACTAAAGGGTTCGCATTGTTGGTTAAACTGTAAACGCCTGGTACCACCAAACCATCAGCACGAAGTTCTGATTTGCTATATTGATTACGCATCTGGCTTCCACCCACGTTTGCAGTCATCCTTAATGATTCAGTAATTTTTTTATCATACTTTAACAAGAAATCGGCGTTAACCTCATAAGAGTTTATGTCTTGCAAACGATATGAACCTTGCGCAAACTTATTTCCGGCAGCATCCCAGGGGCGTTGCGTTTCACGAATGTCATGGTTGTAATCAATCGATCCGCGTACCAGTAAACTAAGTTCGTTGGTAAATTTATAATTTGCCTGCAAACTGCCTAGAACGCCATTTCTACGTTGCTTATTTAAATATTGTTCGGAGATGGCGTAAGGACTTTCAGGATTTGTTGTTGTGATATTTACAAACTGAACATTCTCTTTTCCCGGTGCCCAATAATCACGGTACCAATCTGTATTAACATTTGGCTGCGCAAACATAAACCAGTACATTAAAGATTGGTTTCCATAACCTGTTGCCGGCAAATTATCACTATGCCTGTTATTGTAAGCGGCTTTAAAATTAATATTCAGTTTTTTGGTTACATCTGCGTTTGCCGAAAATGATGCTGACGTACGTTCTAAACCAGTATTTGGTACAATCCACTCATTGTTGCCATGACTTGCAGAAAAACGCATACCAACTTTTTTATAAGTTCCATCTAAACTTACGGAGTTTGAAGACTCAAAACCAGTTTGAAAAAATGCATCAACAGGATTATCGTAAGCTACCCAGGGTGTTCTTGTTAACCCTCTTGTTTTCGTAATCGGGTCGTATTGGTAATACATACCACCGTTGGCAAATGGCGCTCCCCAGCTGGCACTCGTACCATTTGTACTTGGTCCATCTTCGGTTGTACCATAAGAAAAATAAGAAACCCCGAACTGACCCTGACCATATTGATTCTGGATATCGGGACTTTTACTTACCTGCTCCCAGGTACTGTTTGAAGTAAAAGTGATGTTGAGTTTTTTGCTGTTTTTTCCACCTGATTTGGTTGTAATGATAATTGCTCCATTTGCACCACGTTGACCATAAAGTGCTGATGCACCAGGCCCCTTTAACACGGTAACACTTTCAATATCATCAGGATTCAAATCATTTAACGCCGAACCAAAATCGGGCGGCATAATATCGCCCGAAGTTCCGTAAACACCGCCTGAAGAGGCAGCTGTACGACGGGCAGAACTACTCGCCACAACTCCATCAATCACTATCAGCGCTTCATTATCTCCTGTCAGGTTGTTTTCACCACGTAAAATTATTTTGTTAGAAGCTGCAGGTCCGCTATTTCTAACCAGATTCAAGCCTGCAACTTTTCCAGATAATGCGTCAGTCCAATTACTGGCAACGGCATTGGTGAAAGCACTACTATCTACTTTTGTAGTTGAATAGCCGAGTGATTTCTCCTCACGTTTGATACCTAACGCAGTTACTACTACATCATTTAACTGGCTTGAAGATGATTTTAAGCGAATCGCAACATTATTTTCAGCTTTATCAACAACTCGCCTTACCGCAGCATAACCTAACATATTAAATACAACAGTTGTTCCTCTTGGCACCGAAACAGAATAATTTCCATCATTATTCGTCGAACCTAAAGTTTTTTTATTGCTATCCGTTATGGTAACGCCACTTAATGGCTGGTTATCATCTTCATCCACAACAACACCCTTTATTGTAATATTCTGAGGTGTTTGTTGAGCAGTAGCATTAGTTGCAAAAAATGATGTTACAAATAAAACTAACGTTAACATTTTAATCCAGCGGCGATAGAGAATTAAAAGTTGATGATGTTTTTTTTGATTGTCAGGAATGCTACCATTTACTGGTAACATGCACTGAAACCTAGATTTCTTTTGTGTAGAAATTTCATTCATAATTGTTATATCCGGTTAGTTATTAGGAAACTGATTAATTAAGTTATTTTAAATCCGGACGTCGGCAAAATAACCTCATCAACATTAAATCAATATTAACTAATCGTTAAAATTACGAAAGCAAGGTTCATAACCTTGCGATTTGTTAGCTTTATATTATTTAAGGTTTCGTTAAATAAAATTAGTAAAACAAATCGAAACAAAAAACAAATTATTGAAATCAAGAGCCCGCGGTAGAAAAGCATGTAGCAGGCATGATGATAGTAAATTGGATTTAAGTCGAATAATAATTAAAAACAACGATTAGAACCTAAAATTGAATACTTTTAGAAAAAATATTTTTCAAAATGAATTAAATTGTTCGGGTAATAATTTCGTTACGTCAAAATATCAAATTCAGAACAATACGAAACCTTATCTTTGTAACAATAACATACAACAAAAAATCGAAAGGCATAAAAACACTCAATTTTTAGAATTTGTATACTTCAATATGTATTTATTGTAAAGTGAACTTAAAGCAAAAGTTCTTTCCAGGATAATTAATCCAGCAACTGGAAAAATTAATAATTCGAAAATATTGAAGACATAAAACAAGTATGCGAAAACTGAAATTAATCTAAAACACTCCAGGTAATAGATCCACTTTCTTTGTTCCAAAAGTGCACCAACATTTATAAGAGTTATCATTATAAATATTAAAACGGCAATAGCATTGGGCGTGCTCAGCGATTTAAAAAACATTGTTGCGAAGGTTAATAACCCAACTATTAATATCATTTGAAAATTAACATAACCTTTGAATTTTATCTTCTTTTCTTGACTTTTATTCTGCAAATATTTCAATTCTAATTGAGGTCTGATGTTTTGATCCATCAATGCTGGACTTCCGAATATGGCTTTCCACTTAGCTTTAAATCCATGCGCTCGCCCATAAGCTTCGAAAATTTCGAGATAATAATGAAAGTGCTGCCAAAGAAAACTGTAGCTCTTAATCGGATGCGTAAGTCCATATTTCGGTGGCTCTTCTTCGGTTTGAAATGTTCCAAAAATTTTATCCCAGAAAACGAAAACATCACCGTAGTTTTTATCCAGATATTTTTCATCAGATGCGTGATGAACGCCATGCAATGAAGGCGTTATGAAAACATATTCTAACCAGCCAATTTTACCAATAAGCTGTGTGTGCGTAAAGAAGGAATACGCACCATGAGCCAACAAAATTACGATTATCATATTCGGGTGAAAACCTAAAAGCGGTAAAACACACCAGAATACATTTCTAAACACAGCTTGAATTGTTGTAATTCTTGCCGCCGCAGTTAAATTAAACTCTTCACTTTGATGATGAACGATATGAGCTGCCCACAAAAAATTTATTTCGTGACCCAATCTGTGGTACCAATACCAAATCAAATCGGTAGCGAGCAGTAAAAACACCCACACATACCACTTATTTGGGATTTCAAAAATTGAGTAGTTACTGTAAATCCAATTGTAAACCTGGTAAAAACTAGCCGCAATAAATAAGTTAAGTAATCGCTCTGCAATACCAACACTAAAATTAGCTACCGAACTTTCATATTTAAAAACCGAACTTCTTTTTTGCTGTTCTGCCAGCTTATACTCCATATATACGAAAAGGAAAAACGCCGGAATTGCAAATGCGAGATAATTTATTGTGGCCATACCAAACTTTTAGTTTATAACGATGCAAACATAAAAATATTCTATAAATTACATAGATTTAGTAGTTTATTTATTTACACACAAATTACTTCCACATCGATTTAATATTTGTTGTTTTAATTTATTTGCAGAACTTCGATTTTTACAAAAAGCATAATTATGGCAACAAAAAAACAAGCTGAAAACACCAATGTTTTATCCATAGATATTGGCGGTACAAGTATCAAAACAGTATTATTGGATGAAAACGGTAATATGTTATCAGAGTATTTGAAGCTAAAAACTCCAGATGGCGCAACACCAAAAGACGTTTTAACGGGTATTATTGAACTTATAAAACCTTTTCCAGATACATATAGTAAAGTTTCAGTTGGTTTTCCAGGTTATGTTAAAAATGGAATTGTAAAAACAGCTCCAAATCTTGCTAAAAACAAATGGGACAATATCGATTTAGGGCAGCGAATTGCAAATGCATTGGGTAAATCGGTAAGATTGGTAAACGATGCTGACCAGCAAGGTTTAGGCGTTGTAGAAGGCAAAGGATTCGAAATTGTTTTTACTGTTGGAACCGGATTTGGAACAGCTTTACTTTTCGACGGAACTTTACTCCCACACCTGGAATTGGCTCATTTTCCAATAAGTAAAGAAGAGGACTATGATGACTACATCGGTAATAAGGCTTTCGAAAAAATTGGTTCAGAACGCTGGAACAAAAGATTAAAAAAAGTAATCGAAATTTATAAAACAGTTTTTAATTATGATACCTTATATATAGGTGGCGGAAATTCCAAACAAATCGATTTTAAATTAGAAGATAACATTAAAGTTGTTTCTAACAGAGATGGCATTAAGGGCGGTGCAAAACTTTGGAAACTGGCAGATGGAAATAATATTACTACATTAACACCAGTCAAATAATCCTTTATTACAATCTTTTAACATCACTAATAAGAATATTAATTTGTAAACCCTAATTTTGGGCAGACATTAAAAAACAACAAATGGCTAGTAACGATTCCAAACAATATAAATTAGGCATGATAGGTTTAGGCACAATGGGCCGAAATCTTTTGCTAAATATGGCCGATAAAGGCTTCTCGGTAACAGGATATGATAAAGATCATAAAATGATTGCCAAGCTCGAAGAAGAAGGTAAAAACCATAATCTTCAAGGTTTCGACAACATTGAAAATTTTATTAATAGCCTCGCAACGCCAAGAACTTTAATTCTCCTTGTTCCGGCAGGACCAATTGTAGATAGCGTTATTGCAGAACTAAAACCTCTTTTAAGTAAAGGCGATATCATTATCGATAGTGGTAACTCGCACTTTACAGATACCAACCGCCGCGTTGATGAATTAGAAAAAGATGGCCTTCATTTCTTTGGAATGGGGATTTCTGGTGGAGAAGAAGGTGCTCGTTTCGGTCCGAGCATGATGCCGGGTGGCGATAAACAAGCTTATAACGTTGTAAAAGATGTGTTTGATGCAATCGCTGCAAAGGTTAACAACGACCCTTGCGTAACTTATATTGGCCCTGGTGCTTCTGGCCACTTCGTTAAAATGGTACACAATGGAATTGAGTATGCCATAATGGAACTAATCGCTGAAGTATATGGAATTCTTAAAAACGGTTTGGGTTATTCAAACGATGATATTTACAAGGTATTTAAGAAATGGAATGAGGGCAGATTACAATCGTTCTTATTAGAAATTACGGCCGAAATTTTTGTTTTCAAAGATGGCGATACCGATATCGATTTATTAGACCAAATTAAGGATGAAGCCCGCTCAAAAGGAACAGGCAAATGGACCTCTGAGGTTTCCATGGAGCTTCAATTACCAATCCCAACAATTAATGAAGCGGTTTCTAACAGGGATTTATCAAAGTTTAAAAAATTACGTGTCGCTCTGGAAGAAGGTTTTGGTAAAAAGGACACCAAAATTAACGTAACAGTCGAAGAACTTGAAAATGCTTTTTATTTCTCAATGATTAGCGCTTATGCACAGGGAATGCATCTTTTAGTTCAGGCTTCAAAAGAATATCAATACGATTTAAAGCTGCAGGAGATTGCTAAAATCTGGAGAGGTGGTTGTATCATCAGAGCTAAATTTTTGGAAGACATTTATCAGGCTTACGAAAAAAATAATAGTTTGGAACACCTTTTCGGCGATGCAGGCATTCAACATATTATTAAAGGAACTTTAAGCGGAACACGCAAAACAGTTTCGGCCTGTGTTAATTCTGGTTTAGGTATCCCGGCATTTGCTTCTACCCTAACCTATTTCGATACAATTACAACAGGCCGCATGCCGTCGAATTTAATACAGGCGCAGAGAGATTTCTTTGGTGCACATACATTTGAACGCATCGATCAAGAAGGCGTATTCCATGCCGATTGGAACAAATTATCATAACAAAACCGGCTTTAAAAAACTCAAAAATGAAATCAAATACCGCATTAAGTCCTACAATATTTGTAATATTTGGAGGTACGGGCGATTTAAATAAACGCAAACTTGCCCCTGCACTTTACAACTTATTTATAGAAGGTTACATGCCTGAAAAATTTGCCGTAATTGGAACAGGGAGAACCGAATTTACCGACGACAGCTACAAAGCGGCTTTGGAAGAAGCGGTGAATGAATTTTCACGCTCAGGAAAGGTTAAGAAAGAAAAATGGGAAAATTTTGGAAATACCATTCATTATTGCCCTACAGATTTTGCGCAGCCAAAAACGTTCGAAAACTTAAAAGCTGCTGTAGAAAAATATCAAAAAGAATACGGGCCGAACACCCAGGTTATCTTTTATCTTGCAGTTGCGCCTAATTTTTTCCCGGTAATTGCAGAATGCTTGCAAAAATATAAGTTAACGCAAAACGAAGATAACAGCCGCATTGTAATAGAAAAACCATTCGGACATGATTTAGAATCTGCTAAAGAACTGAACAAACTTTTAAGTACAATTTTCACCGAGAAGCAGATTTATCGTATCGATCATTACTTAGGTAAAGAAACTGTACAGAACATGATGGCTTTCCGTTTCGCAAATGCACTTTTCGAACCGCTTTGGAACAGATCATACATTGATCATGTTCAGATTTCTGTAACTGAACAGTTGGGCGTTCAGGATCGTGGTGGTTATTATGAAGGTGCTGGTGCTTTAAGAGATATGATTCAAAATCACTTATTGCAATTGCTTTGTCTTATCGGGATGGAGGCACCAATTACTTTTGATGCTGATGAAATTAGAAATAGAAAAGTTGAAGTTTTAAAGGCAATGCGCCCTTTCTCTTCAGAGGATATCCGTTTCGGAACGGTTCGCGGCCAGTACAGTAAAGGCTGGGTAGAAGGAAAAGAAGTGCCCGGTTATCGCCAGGAAAAAGGTGTGGATGCACATTCTAATACAGAAACTTTCGCAGCAGTAAAATTCCATATTGATAACTGGAGATGGCAGGGAATTCCGTTTTACCTGAGAACAGGAAAACGTTTAAACCAAACTTCATCTTTAATTACAATTCAGTTCAGAGATGTTCCACATCAAATATTTTCATCAGATGTAACCGAAAACTGGGTTCAAAACAGATTAGTTATCAGCATACAACCGGAAATGAGTATTCGTTTACAGGTACAGGCGAAGAGACCAGGTTTGGATATGGTATTAAATCCTGTTGATATGGTTTTTGATTATAAAGGCACGTATGATAGCGATACACCCGAAGCTTACGAAACATTGTTACTTGATGCAATGATGGGCGACCAAACACTGTTCATGCGTGGCGACCAGGTTGAAGCTGCATGGGAATTGGTTATGCCAATTTTAAATACCTGGGAAAGCAAAAAATCAATCAATTTCCCTAATTACCCTGCCGATAGCTGGGGACCGGAAGAAGCGGAAGCGCTTATTGCAAGAGATGGTTTTCACTGGTTTAATTTGCCTTTGAAGAATAAAGAATAATATACCCGATCTTTTAAAATATGAATCTACTTATTTACAAAACGCTCGAAGAATTAAATCAGGATTTAGCTGATTATGTTATTAAAATTGCGGAAATGGCAATCGAAGATAACGACAGATTTAATTTTGTTTTAACAGGGGGAAATTCTCCAAAAGAGCTGTATAGAATTTTATCGATTGATTGTAAAGACAGAATTGATTGGGAAAAGGTTTATTTTTTCTTCGGAGATGAACGAAATGTACCTGCGACAGACGATAATTACAATGGCTTAATGGCTAAGAAAAATTTCTTCGATAACTTAAATATCGCAGATGACCATATTTTTTATGTTGACACGACATTAGCGCCAGAGAAAGCCGCAATTGAGTATAAAAAAGCAATCGACAAACACTTTGAAGGCAACGATATAGTTTTCGATTTAATTTTGCTGGGCATGGGAGATGATGCACATACAGCTTCAATTTTCCCACATACCGATTTAGTAAAGGATGAAGAAGTTAACGTAGCTTCGGTTTTTGTAGAAAAGCTGAACACCTACCGAATAAGTTTAACAGCCCCTTTGATTAACAAGGCAGAAAATGTAGCTTTCTTAGCTTTCGGAGAAAATAAAGCCAATGCATTAAGTCATGTTATCGGCGACGAGCAAAAAGACTTTGATACGTATCCTGCACAGTTAATAAATCCGGTAGATGGAAAATTAACCTGGTTTGTTGATGAAGCTGCAACAAAATTATTAGAAGATTAAATAAATTGCAATGTCTGAAGAAAGAGATTTATCAGACTTTTTAAATGGAAAAACGGAATATACCATTGAGTTATTCCGTTTTTTTGTTTCTGAATGCGATAAAATCAGTTGCGTTCAACTTCGAGTATTAAAGTCGATGATTGCGATGGATGCGCCCAAAACATTTGCCTACGTGGTTCAATTTGGCAAAAATTTTATTCATATTGTAATTCCATTTAGCCAGGCTTTTAATGATAACCTATGTTTTAGCAAAATTGCCCAGGTTCCGGGGACAAACCAATTTAATCATCACTTAAGAATTTATTTTAAAGATGATGTAAACGAGGAAGTTAAAAGTTTCATTAAATTGGCAGTTTCGAACCCTAGTACTTAATCCAGTTTTTCTTCAATCAAAAGATTTATAATACCATCTGCCATACCAACTTTCGGTACGAATATTTGTTTTATTCCCGTCCATTTCATCAAGGTTAGGTAAATCTCACACGCCGGAATAATAACGTCTGCTCTATCAGGATTTAATCCTAAAACGTGAATTCTTTCTTTTAGAGAGTAACCCGTTAAACGGTTGTATAAGGAATTTAACTTTTGTAACGACATTGGCGTGCCGTCTTTTTCATCAGCCATGCGAAAAAGTTTATTAATATTTCCACCTGTACCAATTCCTGCCAAATGCTTGTAAGCTTTAGTATTATCCTTAACCCAGGTCTTCATTTCTTCCCAGGTTTCTTCTTTATCCTGGTTATCAAGCATTCTTATTGTGCCAATATTAAATGATTTTGAAGCCTCTGGAGCGCCATTTACAAATACTGAAAGTTCTGTACTACCGCCACCAACATCTATATATAAATAAGTTTTGTTTTGGTCTAAATCCTGTTCTATGTGGTTTGCGTAAATAATGTTTGCTTCTCGCTGGCCTTCAATAATTTCTAAGGTTAAGCCTGTTTCATCTTTTATAAGTTTAACAATTTCCTGTCCGTTTACAGCTTCACGCATGGCTGATGTTGCGCAGGCGAGATATTCGGTAACATGATAAACATCCATCAGATTTTTAAAAGCAGTCATTGTTTTCACTAAATCACCAGCTTTTTTTGGAGATATTTTCTGATCTAAAAACGCATCATCGCCTAAACGTAGGGGAACGCGAATAAGTGTATTTTTTTTATACTTGTAGATGCCATCTTGTTTACTAATATCAGCGATAAGCAATCTTACTGCATTCGAACCGATATCTATGGCTGCGTATCTTAACATATTACTGGTGCTTGGTTTTCAAATAGTTATAAATATCTACCTGTGCTCTTGTTTTTTTACTCAATCTGTTTTTGTGGTATTTATTATTATTCTGAGCGTTTATCTGTCTCGATTTAGTATTATCCTGAAGCTGTAAATCAATAATATCCTGAATTTCCTGCTTAACATCAGGGTCTAAAACCGGAAAGCCAACCTCAACACGATGTTCAAAATTTCTGCTCATTAAATCGGCAGAAGACAAGTACATGTCATTTTTACCATTATTGCTAAAAATGTAAACACGTGCATGTTCTAAAAATTTATCGATAATGCTAATTACTGTTATGTTTTCACTAAAACCCTTAACACCTGGAACTAAACAGCAAATCCCTCTAATAATCAATTGTATTTTAACACCAGCATTGCTCGCTTCATATAGTTTTGCGATGATTCCCTCATCAGCCAGACTATTTACCTTTAAAAGGATGTAGGCTAATTTTCCGGCCTTTGCATTTCTTATTTCCCGGTTAATAAAATTAGTTAACCTGGAGCGACTTTCGAGCGGGGAAACGATTAAGTGCTTAAAACCTTTCGTTACAGTTCGTTTCATCAGTGCATCAAAAAGCTTCACCAAATCATTAGTGATTTCCTTTTTTGCTGTAAAAATACTGTGGTCGCAATACAAACCAGCAGTTTTTTCATTAAAATTCCCGGTGGCTAAATTCGCATAATAAACAGGTTTATCTTTTTCAATGCGCTTAACCAAGCATATTTTAGAGTGTACTTTGTAATCTGTCAATCCGTAGTTAACTTTTACGCCTTCTTCCATCAGTCTACTCGTCCAGAAAATGTTAGCCTGCTCATCAAACCTTGCTTTAAGCTCTAACAAAACAGATACACTTTTACCATTTTTAGCGGCGTTGATCAAGGCATTTATAACTTTAGAATTTTCTGCAAGGCGATATAAAGTAATCTGGATATCGGTAACTTTTGGGTCGATTGCCGCTTCACGAAGGAAAAGGATAATGTAATCGTAAGATTGATATGGCAAATTAACAAGATAATCTTTGCTGGCAATTTTGGCGAAAACGCTTTCAGTTCGATGTAGACCATAAACTTTTAAGGGGACATTTGGCGCATATTCGAGTTCTTTACCTCCAACGTTTGGAAATGCAATAAAATCGCCAAATTTATGATAGCGATTGCCAGGAATTAGACTTTCCGCCTCGAGTTTTAATTTATTAACCAAAACGGTAAGCATATTTAATGGCATTGCCGAATCGTACAGTAAACGCATTGGCTTGCCTTTTTTGCGCTTCTCAAGACTACTTTTTAAATCTTCAATAAATTTATCATTTATATTTTTATCAATATCCAGCTCAGCGTCGCGAGTAAGCTGAATAGAATAAGCCTCTAAATTATCGTAGGTAAAAACATAGAAAATATCGTCCAAACAATAGCGAATTATATCTTCTGCAAGAATTATGAATTTCAAATCATTCGTTTCTGGTAGCACCAGGAAACGAGGCAAATTTGGAGGTATTTCTATTAAAGCATATTTTTCCCTTAACTTAGAATCAGTTCTCGATAGCTTAACAAAAAAGTATAAAAACCTATCCTTTAATTCTGGAAAAGGTTTATCCATATCCAACATAATCGGAACGAGGTTGGAAAGTATTTTATCTCTAAAATGGTTCTTTACAAATTCCCCTCTGCTAACATTCAGCTGCGTATCATTGAGAATAAAAATTCGATTTTGAGCCAGCTCATTTATCAAAGTAGCTTGAAAAAGCTGGTCGAATTTACGTTCTTGCTTAACAACAATGTTTTTAATTTCGTTTAAAATTTTCTTCGGATTGAAACCTAACAGTGCTTTTGCCTTCTCGTTTAGGTTGGTAAGGCGTGTCATTGTTGCCACCCTTACTCTATAAAATTCTTCGAGATTTGAAGAGAAGATTGATAAAAATTTAATACGCTCTATTAAAGGCACTGTTTCGTCAGCTGCTTCCTGAAGAACGCGTTCATTAAAATATAACCAGCTTATTTCGCGATTTAAAAAAGGTATCTTCTTCTTGCTCATTTAAAAAAATAAAAATCCCTGCAAAACAGGGATGCTCAAAACTGCAAATTAATTTGTTAAATCGATGTTAATTAATGACGATTTTAATATTAACAAATTATTTAGTCGACGGTGTTTTAGTTGTTTTCTTAGCCGCTGGTAATGTCTTTGAAACTGCTTTAGAAGCGGCGGTTGTGGCTTTAGCACCGGCAGTTTTTACAGTTGCTTTAGCTGCACCAGCGCTTACTGATTTTTCTGCTGTTTTTTTTACTCCAGCTGGTTTTTTAGCAACAGTCGATACTGCTTTCTTAACCACAGGCATAACCTTTTTCGCTTCTGTTACCGGTTTCGCAATTACTTTTTCTGCCTTTTCTTCAGATGCAATTGCAGCAACCTTTACGCTTTGAACTACAGGTTTAGCTTTGGAAACAGCTTTTTTAACAACTTTTTCTGCTTTAGCTGTTGCTTTGGTTACAGGTTTCTTCCCCTCTTGTTTTGCGGTTTTGGCAGTGTGTAATAAACCGTCTATTTTATGACCAACATCAGCTTTAATTACCGTAAATTTTTTGGTAAGTTTTTTTGCAACTCTTTTACTCGCCTTAGCAACTTCAGCACTGATTTCTGATGCATCATGCCCAAGGCTTTTAACAACTTCTAAAAACTGAGCAGTTAATGATTGCTCCAATTGCTTTTTTGCATCCTTTTTAGTGGTTTTTTTTTGAGTCTTAGCTTTAGTGGTTTTCATAATATTTTTCGTTTTTTTGTGCTATCAGTAATTAACTATTAAATCTACTTATTTTTTTACTTTAAAGCTAAAACCATGCCTTCTTTTGATATAGTAAGTAAAGTTGATGCGCAAACTTTAGACAACGCCATCAACAATGCAAAAAAAGAAATTTTAAACCGTTTCGATTTTAACGGCTCAAAAAGCACCATCGATTTGGATAAAAAAACAAATGTTGTAACCATTGTTACAGAAGATGATATGCGTTTAAAAGCGATTGAAGGTTCTATAATTTCGCGAATGATGAAACAAAATCTTGACCCAAAAAGTTTAGATTTCGGCGATGAACAACAGGCATCAGGAAATATGATTAGAAAAGAAATTAGCATTAAAGAAGGTTTAGACAAAGAGGCCGCCAAAAAAGTTGTTGCGAAAATAAAAGCAAGCGGCTTGAAAGTTCAGCCATCAATCATGGATGACCAGGTTAGGGTTACGGCAAAAAAAATTGATGATTTACAGGCAGTGATCAATCTTTGCCGGAATGAAGATTTCGGCCAGCCGCTGCAATACATAAATATGCGCAACTAATTGTTTACAAATGTTTTAAATTTATTTAAGCCATCATTGTAAATCGATAGTAAATCATGGAAATAATTGAGAATGGATTTATTTTTTCTGACAAAAAAGAACTGCTTCAGGTTGAATCTATTCATCGTTATTTAAGTGAAGAATCTTATTGGGCTAAAAATATCCCGTTAGAAACCGTAAAGAAATCAATTGAAAACTCGCTTTGTTTTGGTATTTATAAAAATAATATTCAGGTTGGTTTTTCACGTTGGGTAACAGATAAAGCCACTTTCGCTTATTTATGCGATGTTTATATTGAAAAGAATTACCGCGGACTTGGCCTCTCAAAGAAATTGATGTCTTTTATGATATTTCATCCCGACTTGCAAGGTTTGCGCCGTTATCAGCTCACAACTTTAGATGCGCACGAATTATACCGTCAGTTTGGTTTCTCAGAATTAAAAAATCCAGAAAGACAAATGGCAATTGTAATTGAAAACATTTACGCAGACCACAGCTAGAGTTTACACCATTTAAAACCTTTTTATTGCTTTCTTGTTTTCTAATCAAACATAATAGAAAACAAATGAAAAAGATATTTTTGGGCTTAGCGTGTTCTGCATTGATTATTTTACATTCATGCCAAACGGCCGATAAAAAGTCATCAACAACAAAGGATAGCGTTTCAGGTGATACATCAATGGTAAATGGGGTTCATGTTACAGGCTCGGAAACCACAGAAGCATCATTAGATGAAGAAGGCGCAACTTTTTTAAAGAAAGCGGCCGTTGGCGGTATTATGGAAGTTGAGGCAGCTAAAATTGCCTTAACCAATGCTCAAAGTGCCGATGTAAAGAATTTTGCACAGCAAATGCTCACCGATCATACAAAAGCTAATAAGGAATTAAAAGAACTGGCCACAAGCAAGAAAATTATTACTCCTGATGCGTTACCTGCTGATGATCAAATTCATATTGATGCCATGAAAAAAATGAACGGAAGCGAATTTGACAAGCATTATATTGCTATGATGGTTACAGACCACGAAAAAACAGTTAAGCTTTTCGAACAAGGGAAACAAAATAAAGATGCGACTCTAAAGACCTGGGCTACTAATACCCTGGCAATAATCGAAGGCCATACTGAAAAAGCAAAAGAATTAGCTTTGAAGATTAAGTAACAGAATTTTAATACCTTAATTTAAGGCAGAATTTGTTAAACGAATTCTGCCTTTCTTTTATTATTTTATATTGGTTTTTATGAAATAAATTAAGCCTCCATGCGACAGAATGAATTGTTCTCAGAAAATCATATTTAATTACAGTTTTTAGAATAAAGAAAATTAAACCTATATTTTGCCGTTAAATACAAAACAACACAAATGAATAAGCGTAAAACTATTAAACCACTGCTGGCTATTGCCGTGGCAATCTCTGTACCTTTCTTTGCTAGTGCACAAAAGGCAAACTGGCAAAATCTTGATTTAAAAACCGATTCTGTATTCGGAATTGGCACAGAAAAAGCATATAAAGAACTTTTAAAGGGCAAAAAATCTACAAAGGTAATTGTAGCCGTTAATGACGGTGGTGTTGATGCTCAACATGAAGACTTGAAGCGGATAATGTGGGTAAATACGAAAGAAATAGCCGGAAATGGAAAAGATGATGATAAAAATGGTTATGTAGATGATATACATGGTTGGAATTTTATTGGCGGACCGAAAGGTTCTGTTGACCACGAAGCACTTGAATTAACACGTCTGGTTCGCCGGGATATGGTAAGATTTGCCAATACAACTGATGCAAATGTTACGGAAAAGGATAAAAAAGATTATGAAGCATTTAAAGTAATGCGTTCTGATTTGGAGAAACAACTCGGCGAAGCAAATGCTAACCTAGCTGGTTTAACAGGATTTAAAAATGCTTTAGATGCTGTTGTAAAAAAAATTGGAAAAGCAAACCCAACCGCTGAAGATTTTGCTAAGTTCAAACCAGAATCTAATGCTGATGTCCGCATTCAGGAAGTTTTATCTGAGGAATTAAAGAAAGGAAGTTTCGCCGATTTCTATGAAGACCAGATTAATGAAGGTGTAAAATACTACACCGAGCAAGCCAGTTACAATTTAAACCTTGATTATAACCCACGTGATATTGTAGGCGATGACCCAAATAACGAAACCGAAAAAAATTATGGAAATAATGATGTTAAGGGGCCTGATGCAATGCATGGTTCGCATGTTGCGGGGATAATTGGCGCAGACAGGACTAACAAATTAGGCATTCTAGGTGTTGCTGATAACGTAGTTATTATGGGCGTACGCGTAACGCCGAATGGCGATGAACGTGATAAAGATGTTGCCAACGGCATCCGTTATGCAGTTGATAACGGCGCAAAAGTTATTAACATGAGTTTTGGTAAGGCTTACAGCTGGGATAAAGCGGTTGTTAATGAGGCCATGAAATATGCAGCATCGAAAGATGTGTTAATTGTGCAAGCTGCAGGTAACGAGAATAAAGACATTGATACAGAGAATAATTTCCCTAACCATAAGGATTTAGATGAAAAAACTATTGCCTCATGGATTACCGTTGGTGCATCAGGCCCGAAAGATGATGCAACCCTGAAAGCCAGTTTCTCTAACTTCGGTAAAACTCAGGTGGATGTTTTTGCGCCTGGCGTTCAAATTTATTCAACCATTCCCGGCTCAAAGTATAAAAATTTAGACGGAACAAGCATGGCTTCACCAGTTGTAGCAGGTTTAGCAGGCTTAATTCGTTCTTATTACCCTAAATTAACTGCTGCCCAGGTTAAAGAAATTATTGTAAAATCTGTAGTTAAGGTAAATCATAACGTAGATTATGCTAAAGGAGAAGGTCCTGACGCTCCAAAAGTGTCCGTTCCATTTGCCGATTTATCTAATAGTGGCGGTATCGTAAATGCTTATAATGCATTGAAATTAGCAGCCACTTATGATGGCAAATCAACCACAAAGTAAATTCAGCACAATATATTACAACAAAGGCAAACCTATTGGTTCGCCTTTGTTGTTTAAATAAAAAATGACCTTAAACAGTATCCATATCGATTACAAAACGATATTTAACATCACTTGCTAAAACCCTTTCATAAGCCTCATTTACATAATTTATATTAATTACTTCAACTTCTGAAACAATGTCGTGTTCAGCGCAAAAATCCAGCATTTCCTGCGTTTCTTCTATTCCACCGATACTTGAAGCCGTTATCGCTCTATTTCCATGCATTAAAGCCGAACCCGGAAATTTTAATGGTTCTGGCGGCAACCCTACGCAAATGTGAACCCCATTAACATTCAATAATTTCAAATACATTTCATAATCATGCGGAGCTGAAACCGAGTCGATAATAAAATCGAAATGTTTGGCATATTTCTTCAATTCTTCGGGGTTCTTGGTAATCACAAAATGATGAGCACCCAATTTTTTAGCATCATTTTCTTTAGATGGGGAAGTACTCAAAACTGTAACGTCTGCACCAAATGCAACTGCGAATTTGACCGCCATGTGCCCTAATCCACCTAAACCTAAAACAGCAACCTTATGGCCTTTTTTAATTCCCCATCTTTTAATAGGGGAATATGTTGTAATCCCCGCGCAAAGTAAAGGCGCAACACCTGCCAATGGTAAACTGTCAGAAACACTTACCACAAATTCTTCGGTGCAAACAATTTTGTTTGAATAACCACCATAAGTCGGTGTGGTTTTATCACGTTCCACACTATTATAAGTCCAAACGGTTTCGCCTTTCTCACAAAACTGTTGCTGACCGCCTTTGCAAGTCGGGCATTCTTTACAGCTATCAACCATACAACCTATACCCGCGAGCTGGCCAACTTTAAACTTCGTTACTTCCGAACCAACCTCAGTAATCCGACCAACAATTTCATGTCCGGGAACCATCGGATAACGAGCAGGACCCCACTCGCTACGCACCTGATGAATATCCGAATGGCAAATTCCACTGAACAAAATTTCTATCAAAACATCTTTCGGCCCAACATTTCTTCTTTCGAAATTCCATGGAGCCAATTTATCGGTTTGGCTGTGAACAGCGTATCCTTTTGCAGCTATCATATTATATAAAATTTTTACCAAAGCTATGTAAACGACTCGTTATCGCGATGAAGGAGGCAATCTAAATGCGTTAGTAATTTGTAAAATTAACCTGCCAAAATTTTATCAGGGGTAATTGGCAACGTTCTGATTCGCTTTCCTGTTGCATTAAAAACCGCATTTGCTACAGCAGCAGAGAAACCAATTAAAGCAATTTCACCCATTCCTTTTGCCCCCATCGGATTAATGTAAGGGTCCGGTTTGTTAATGAAATGGACCTCAATTTCAGGAATATCTGCATTAACGGGAACATGGTAATCGGCGAAATTATTATTGATGTATCTTCCGTAGCGGTGGTCGATTATCGACTCTTCAGTTAAAGCCATGCCTACGCCTCCAACTGCGCCACCAATCATTTGGCTGCGAGCCGTTTTCGGACTTACAATCGTTCCTGAATCGCCAACAGAAACAATTTTATCAACCTTAACAACCCCCGTTAAGCTATGAACTTTTACTTTAACGAAGTGGATAGAAAATGAATACATCGAATAATCTTCACGCTCTTTTCCTGCCTGGCTTTGCTTGGTTACTTCAATCGATGGAAGATTATTTTTTTTCAAAACATCAACAAAGTTTGATGTGGCATCCATATTAGAATTTGCGGCAAGTTCAGCAATAGTCGATTTTAATGAAACACAAACATAATTAACAGCCGAACCGACAGTAGAAAGCGTAGCAGAACCACCCTGACTTGGTGCTGGCGGAAGAGATGAATCTCCTAATTCAAACTTTATTTTTTCACCAGGAATGCCTAACAGCTTGCTTGCGATTAAAGTCATTCCCGTTCCTGTTCCAGGACCAATATCACTAGTTGCACTTTGCAAAACCAATGTTCCATCTGCTTTCAAAATACCTTTTACACTTGCCCGGCCTCTGTTTGCATTGAAAACGCCGATACTTACGCCAAAACCTGTTTTCCATTGGCCATCTACCAGGCTACCAGGTTTATTTTTTCGTTCGCTCCAACCTATTTTTTGTGAACCAATTCGATATGCTTCTTTAATATTTTTATCTGAGAATGGTTTATTTCGTTGCTGGTCTTTTTCCGGGTCGTTCTTAATTCTGAATTCGAGCGGATCCATGTTTAAGGCATGTGCCATTTCATCGATAGCACTTTCAAGGGCAAAAGCACCAGTTGCCTCACCAGGGCCGCGCATCCAGATTGGCACCCCTAAATCGACCGGAACTACGCTATATTGTGTATTCACGTTATCGCATTGATACATGAATTTTGCCATGTTAACCACACCTTCCGTAAAGTTTTCGTAAACAGAAGTTTCTCCAAAAGCACGATGCGTAATGCCTGTTAAAATTCCATCTTTATTGGCACCCAAACCAATAGTTTGTACCGCCGCAGGGCGATTGCCAACCATTGTAAACATCTGCATCCTCGTAATCACTACTTTTACTGGTTTAGAGATGTGTTTTGAAGCCATTACAGTTGCAATTTCCAATGGCCAGGTTCTTAACGCCATACCGAAACCGCCACCAACAAATTCAGAATTTACCTGAATGTTCTCGATTGGGATCTTAAAAACATTGGCAATTGTGCCCTGAGTAGCCTTTACACCTTGTGTTTTGGCATAAACCGTAACCTGATTATTCGGCCGCCAATCGGCAATTATCCCATGCAATTCCATCGGGTGATGGGTTTCAATTGGTAAATGGTATTTAGCCTCAATCTTAACTTCAGCAGTTTTATAAGCATTTTCTACACCTCGTTTATAATCTGGCTGGCCTTGAAGTTTCTTTGCTTTAACATCAGCTACAGCCTTTTCAAAATCGGTATTGAAAGTTTCCTTGTTATAAGTTGCTTTAACCAAAGATGCTGCATAAGTCGCCCTTTCAAAGGTGTTCGCAACTACAATTGCAATAGGTTGTCCGTTGTAGAAAATTTTATCTGTGTAAAAAATCTTCATCGCTGGTCCACCCTCCTGCTCATAAGCAGGTGCCGATGGCTTATTCAAATGTGAAATAACTGAAATTACGCCAGGTGCTTTTTCTGCAGCTCTTGTATCGAGTGAGGTAATTTTGCCTTTAGTAATTGTACTGGTAACCAAAACGCCGTAAGTTAAACCAGGCAATTCATATTCTGCAAAATATTTAGCCTTTCCAGTAACCTTGTAAATTCCATCTACGCGGTCAGTTTCATCTTTTAAAAATTTTTTTTCCATGATTACGCTTTAGATTTCGCCATAGTTAATGCTTCGATTATTGAATTTGGAGCCATTTGAAGTTTAAAATCATTTTCTCCAAACCCTTTTGCATCAGTCATGGCTAACCTGGCTGCCTGCTCAAAGTTTTCAGTCGTTGGCTCTTTACCTTTGAGGTAATTTTCTGATGCTGATAAGCGCCAGGGCTTATGTGCAACGCCACCCATTGCCAAACGAACATCGGTAATTTTATTATTTGAAATCTCTATTGCAGCAGCTACAGAAACCAGTGCAAAAGCATACGAAGCCCTGTCTCTAACTTTTAGGTAATAAGAATTTTTGATAAGATTATTTGTTGGAATTTCCAATCTTACAATCATTTCATCAGGTTTTAAGTTATTGTCTAACTGTGGTGTATCTCCCGCAAGGCGATGAAAATCTTTAAATAAAAGCCTGCGTTCGCCTTTGCCGTTAGCCAATATCACTGTTGCATCCAACGCCGTTAATGCAATACACATATCGCTCGGGTGAACGGCAATGCATTTATCTGATGTCCCGAAAATGGCATGCATCCTGTTAAATCCTCCGATGGCACCACAGCCAGAACCTGGTTGCCGTTTATTGCAAGGCATCTCAACGTCATAAAAATAGCCACAACGTGTGCGCTGCATCATGTTACCGCCAACTGTAGCAACATTTCTTAGCTGGGCAGATGCACCGGCATTTAAAGCCATTGCCAAGAGCGGTAATTTTTCTTTAATCAACGTATGTTCTGCAACAGCCGTATTTGATGCCAACGCACCAATTACGATTTTATCGCCAATAAGCTCAATTTGCTTCAATGGAACATGATTGATATCGATTAACTTTTCAGGCGCCGTTACACCTCTTTTCATTAAATCGATAAGGTTAGTGCCTCCTGCAATAAATTTGGAGCTTTTATCTTTCACAAGTAAAGCCAACGCGGCTTTTGCGGAAGTTGTTCTTAAGTATTGAAAATTTATCATGCTTTAGTTCCTCCTTTCGAAACCTCAACAATTGCATCAACTATGTTAGGGTAAGCGCCACATCTGCAAATATTTCCACTCATATATTCACTAATTTCTGCCCGCGAATTAGTATGCCTCTCATTTACGCAAGCCACAGCCGACATGATTTGGCCAGAGGTGCAATAGCCGCATTGAAAACCATCATGTTTGATAAAAGCGGCCTGCATCGGATGCAGTTCTTCTCCGCTTGCCAAGCCCTCAATTGTGGTAATTTTCTTTCCCTCATTCATCACCGCTAAACTCAGGCATGAGTTTACACGCTCGCCATTCACATGAACGGTACATGCACCACATTGGCCATGGTCGCAACCTTTTTTGGTTCCCGTTAAGTGAAGTTCCTCCCGAAGATAATCCAATAGAGTAACCCTGGGTTCGATGGAAGTTTTGTAAGCTTTATTATTTACGGTAAGATTTAAAGGGATTTTTTCGAAAAGTTCGGCGAATCGTTCGTCGGACTGGTTTTCAGCAGCTTTAATGGCTACAGATGGCGTGAGAGCAATAGCCGTAATGAATGAACTTTTTTTGAGGAAGTCTCTCCTGCTGTCGCCCTGGTTTGAATCCTTATCAGATGATTGCATAAAAATATGTTTTGAGATGTTGCACTTAAAGTTCGTCAATCTAAACCGTAAAATAGATCGATTGGGAAATTTAGAATAATTCTAATGAGGTGGGAGATTAGAATAACAGAAGTTTAAGATTGGGGGCCTGTGTGAGCATGGCAGCAGCTTTACGCTTTGGCAGAAGAAATAATCAAAAGCAGCGAATTAATTTCGAAAATGTAATCTCTATTTCTATTTTTATCGAATGGAAGATAATAAACCATTACCTGATTTATCTGCAGAAGAACAACGTGTTTTAGGTTCTTTAATTGAAAAAAGCAGAACTACCCCTGATTATTATCCAATGACTTTAAACAGTTTAACTGCTGCCTGTAATCAAAAGAGTTCCAGAAATCCTGTGGTAAATTATGATGAAGAGACAGTTACTTTGACTTTAAATTCGTTAAAGATAAAAGGTTTAATATCCACTGCTACAGGTGGTTCTAGCAGGGTAATTAAATACAAACATAACCTGGGGATTGTTTACCCCTTGATTCCTTCAGAACTTTCCATTATCTGTCTTTTACTGTTAAGAGGACCTTTAACACCCGGAGAAATCAATAGTAATTCAGGAAGATTATTTGAATTTGAAAGTATGGAGGAAATATCAGATCAACTGCAAAAACTATCAGCCGGAGAAACACCTTTTGTAAAACTTTTACCAAAAAAGGCAGGACAAAAAGAAGCCAGATTTATTCATTTATTAGGCGAACAAACCGACTTTCAGGAAGAGGAACAGCAATTAGTGCAAAAAACAATTTTCCAACCCAATGAAGCGCTGGAAAATCGTATTGCTAAACTAGAGCAAGAACTCGAGGAGCTTAAAGAACTTGTCAATCTTTTGATGGATAAATAAATTATCCCTCGTATTTTTTAAAAATGGTACTCGCCACATGTCCGCCGAAACCAAAAGTGTTATTTAAAACGTAGTTGATTTCCTGTTTAATCGGTTGACCAAGAACAATATTCAATCCTTGAGGAATTGTTTCATCAAGCTTTTGAGTGTTTATTGTTGGCGGAATTATACCATCTCTGATGGCGAGAATGCTAATTAAACTTTCTACTGCTCCCGCTGCACCAAGTAAATGTCCCGTCATAGATTTTGTTGCGCCAATTACTACTGGCAAACCCTTAAAAACATTGTTTATTGCGTTTAACTCACTTAAATCACCTAAACCGGTTGACGTTGCGTGAGCATTGATGTAATCGATTTTATCTGCAGAAATATTCGCATCACTCAAAGCTTTTTTCATACCTAAAGTTGCACCAATCCCATCAGGGGGTGTTCCTGTTAAATGGTAAGCATCAGCAGCCATTCCACCGCCAACAATTTCAGCATAAATATGAGCACCACGATTTAGTGCGTGTTCCAAATCTTCCAAAATCAATGCACCTGCACCCTCGCCCATCACAAAACCATCGCGGCTTTCATCAAAAGGTCTTGAAGCCGTTTCGGGACTATCATTTCTCTTAGACAATGCCTGGGCGGCGCTGAAACCACCAACTGACGCTTCGGTAATTGCCGCTTCAGATCCTCCGGCAATCATAATATTTGCTTTACCTAAACGAATCGTATCAAACGCATTGATAATTGCTGTATTTGAAGAAGCACAAGCCGATACCGTACAATAATTCGGTCCACGAAGTTTGTGACGAATGGAAATTGCGCCTGCGGCAATGTCGACAATCATCTTTGGTATAAAAAAAGGACTAAATCTTGGCGTTCCGTCTCCCTGATGAAACTCCGCCAACTGTTGTTCAAAGGTGGTAATTCCACCATTTCCAGTAGCCCAAATCACACCGATTTCTGCCAACTGGTCATCACTCATCGAAGTAAAATCCAAACCTGCATCAGTAATGGCCTGGTCGCTCGAGGCGATGGCATATTGCGTAAATGTATCAAATTTTCTGGCTTCTTTTTTATCAAGGAAAGATTCGGGATTGAAATCTTTTACCTCTGCGGCAAAATGGGTTTTAAACTTACTGGTATCAAATTTGGTAATCGGTCCAACGCCGCTTTTACCATCTAAAATACTTTTCCAAAAGCTTTCTACAGTGTTTCCAAGAGGCGTTATGGCGCCTAATCCAGTTACAACTACTCGTTTCATTATATTAGTTTTTATTTTCCCTTGCGAACAGGTAATCAACGAAAGCCTGAACTTTCGGAGCAATAATTAATATAGCAGGAATGGCCACTATATAAGAAATCCCCCAAGATTTAAGCCAGACGCTAACAAACTTATCGCTGAAACCCAAGTTCACGCTTATCGCCGCAAAGGTTACAATTCCTGTTGTAAAAATTGCCATAATAAAGGCAAAAGTTAATTTCTTTTTCATTCCCGCTAAGTTTGATTGATTACTTTACCGATTCAATCCAGGCTTTTCTGTTTGCATTCATCACATTCAAGGCATCTATGGGCGATTGACGGAACAACTCATAGATTTTTTCGGTATCGCCAACCCTGATTTCGAACACATCTTTTGCCAGCGCTGCGATAAATTCATCGGCAACAACTGATGGCTTGATGCCGTTATGACCGCCAATTTCTTTTGAGAATTCGGTATCAACTAAAGGTGGCATTAACTCGAAAACCTTTACTGATGTACCTTCAAGAGTTAATCTCAACGAAGTGGTGTAAGAATGCAAAGCTGCTTTACTGGCGGCATAAGTTGGCAAAGTAATGCCCGGAACATAAGCCACAACCGATGAAACATTTACAATTGCCGATTCTGCCTGTTCTTTTAATAAAGGAAGTAACTTTTGGTTAATTCTGATGATAGATAAATAATTGGTTAGCATTTCATCTTCAGCATTTGCAAAAGCATCCTGATTGTTATCAGCTAAATTGTAAACAATTGCCCGCCCTGCATTATTTATAACCATATTTAGGTGTGGGAAATTCTTTGCGATTCTTTCCACTAAATTATCTACCTCTTCTGGTTTGCTTACATCAAAGGGAATTGCGGTTACATTTTTAATGCCCGCCAAAGCATTATTTAAACGTTCTTGATTTCTACCCGTAACAATAACATGGTTGTTTAAGGCGGTTAATTGTTTAACAATTTCTAAGCCTATACCAGCGGTTCCGCCGATAATTAATACTGTGTTTTGTGAAGTTTTCATATTTGTGATTTTATTATATACCAATCGGTATATTTTAGTTTAAAATTTTTTAGCCGAGGCTGTTGATATATTTTTTTAATGAATTCATAATTAAGTTCCAGTTTTCGAGCTTATTGGTTAAGCGTGAAATCATAATTCCACCTTCGATCATCGCAATAACCGTTAAGGCAATTTGTTCGGGATTGTTATCGGCTTTGATTTCCTGGTTTGAAATTCCCTGCTCCACCAATTTTACAATTCTTTTCTTCCAGGATAAAACAGCTCTTAAAACTTTTTCGCGTAAGGCCGGGTGCGTGTCGTCAGCATCAATAGCCGTATTTAAAATCGGGCAACCACCTTGAGAAATACCTCCAACTAAAAAACTTTGGTATATATTAACATAAGCAAGAAGTTTTCCTTCAATAGTTTCCTGCTTACTTATCTCCGCTTCAATTTTCGATACATTGCTATTAAAATTATAGTCAAACGCCGCTAAAGCTACTTCATCTTTATTTGCGAAATTGCCGTAAATACTGCCCTTTGTTAAACCGGTAGCAGCAGTTATATCATTTAAAGAAGTACCGGCATAACCTTTCATATTAAAAATGGGTGCGGTTTTCTCGATAATGAAATCTCTTGTTTTTTCTGCCTTAGTCATGCTTATTACGGTTGACGAAGCAAATATATACCGATTGGTATATAAAAAACAAATTTATTTATCATCATAATCTCCTTTTTAAATAAAGTTGGTTAAAAGTAGAAACCTAATTTTCGTTACTAAAATAACGAATACTAATGCCCGCGTTAACGATAGCAGCAGCATCCCCCGATTTTTCATCGGGGATACAGCGTATAGCGTGTTAAAACGCCCACATTATTATTATCTATTAAACGTTTGAATTTTGTAACTTTGGTTTATGAGTAAGACAGAATCCATAGAAGAGTTTTATAAAAAAAAGTTTGACTTTTTACCAGACAACCTTCAAAAAGATATAGGCCATTTTAATGTTTTCAGAATGGAAGATTGCATTGGTGATGATAAACCGCCAATGAGCTATAGCAGGAGAGATTATTATAAAATCGCTCTGAACCGCGGTCATAACATTTATCATTATGCTGATAAAAGTGTGGAGATTAACGGTACCGCACTCATGTTTTTTAATCCACTTGTACCTTATACATGGGAACTTGCCAGTGGCAAAATGAGCGACATAAGGGGTTTTTTCTGTATTTTCACCGAGGCTTTTTTCAGAGAGAAAATTCGTGGCAACATTGGCGATTTACCAATGTTTGCCGTTGGTGGAAAACCTGCTTACGTACTAAATGACCAACAAGATGCTCATGTATCTTCTATTTTCGAAAAAATGATGGATGAAATTAACAGCGATTACATGTATAAGTATGACCTGTTAAGAAACTACACGACTGAAATAACACACTTCGCCCTGAAAACAGAGCCCTCGGAAGTTTTATACAAGCATCCGGATGCAAATTCGCGGATTACATCCGTATTTACAGAGCTGCTGGAAAGACAATTTCCGATTGAAAATCCTTCGCAAAGGCTTACAATGCGCTCAGCAAAGGATTACGCAGCCCAGCTATCGGTACATGTAAACCACTTAAACAGGGCAATAAAGGAAACCACAGGTAAAACCACAACTCATTATATAACAGAACGCTTACTGAGTGAGGCCATGGCCTTGCTTAAACACACAGACTGGAATATCTCAGAAATTGGTTATTGTTTAGGCTTTGAAGAACCAACGCATTTCAACAATTTTTTTAAAAAATTAACTAACCACACGCCAACTTCTTATCGTATTGTTTGAATTTCGTAATCATCAGTTTGATTAGCGTAATGGTAAACTTTGATTCCCGCAGTAATTTTGTCTTAACAAAAAGGATAAAACTATGGGACTTAAAAAAGTATGGTTTGTAACTGGTGCATCTAAAGGATTAGGGCTTAGTTTAGTAAACCAATTATTAAAGGCAGGTCAATGTGTGGCGGCAACTTCCAGAAATGTTAATGATTTAGTTGCCGCTGTAAATTCAAATTCTGAAAAATTTCTTCCATTAGCTGTTAACCTTGCCGACGAGTTAAGTGTGGAACATGCTATTAATGCCACGATTGCTCAATTCGGAAGAATTGATGCTGTAATTAATAATGCAGGTTATGGCATTGGCGGAAGCATTGAAGAATTAACTGATGCGGAAACAAGAAATGCTTTCGATATCAATGTATTCGGAGCATTAAATGTAATCAGAAAAGCAAGTCCGCATTTAAGAACGCAACGCTCTGGCAACATCATTAATATTGCGTCAATCGCCGGCATTGCTGGTGCAACGGGTTGGGCTGTTTACGCTGCAGCGAAAGCAGCCGTAATTGCTTTATCAGAAGTATTGGCCGAAGACCTGAAAGAATTCGGCGTGAAGGTTACAGTTGTAGCGCCCGGTGCTTTCAGAACAAGTTTTTTAACAGATGAATCGTTAGTGCTGGCAAAAAATCCAATTGATGCGTACGAGGAAGTCAGGGCTGTGCATGCAAGATACTTAAAAATGGATGGTGCACAAGCCGGCGACCCGGAAAAAGCTGCTGCAGCAATGATTTCATTGGCAAGTATGCCAAATCCTCCTATTCATTTGCTTTTAGGGAATGATGCTTTGCAAAGAGCAACCACTAAAACTGATGCGCTGATAAGAGAATACCAAGATTGGAAAGCAATAACAATTTCGACAGATTATTAGAAAGTCTTAGTTGTGATGTAGGTTCTGCGATATCTCAATCCCCTCTTTTAGAAAGGTGTCCGCAGGACGGGGTGCTTATTTGTCTTGGCCAAACGTACTCTTTTCTTTTGGCATCAAAAGAAACAGAAATGTCGGCTCAAAATTTTTGTATTAAAGTATGTGGTTAGGCTTGGAAAATCTATCCCCAAAAATTTGTTAGGCCGATTTAAGTAGAACGAAGATGTATTGCTTTGGCTTAGTTGGGTGGAAATTATACTTCAAAATTTATTATGAATAGAGGAGCAAAGTGAAATTTTAAACAAATTAAAAACAAAAATCATGGAAAATAAAAAAGTATGGTTTGTTACGGGCGCTTCAAAAGGCCTCGGACTAACATTAGTGAAAAAACTATTAAGCATTGGCCATAACGTGGCTGCAACTTCAAGAAACTTGAGCGACTTATCAAAAGCCGTTGGAGATTTTGAAAACTTTTTACCACTGGCTGTTGATTTAATCAGCGAAGAAAGCGTGGAATCGGCAATAAGTGAAACCATTAGTAAATTCGGACAATTGGACGTTGTAGTAAATAACGCAGGTTACGGAATGCTCGGTGCTTTGGAAGAACTGAGCGATAAAGAATCTCGTGAGAATTTCGATGTAAACGTTTTCGGTTCGTTAAATGTGATTAGAAAAGCATTGCCTCTAATGAGGAAACAACAATCAGGGCATATTTTCAACATCTCATCTATTGGAGGATTTTCTGGAAACTTCCCTGGCTTCGGAATTTATTGTGCCACAAAATTTGCAGTTGCGGGTTTTACCGAATCGCTTGCTGCCGAAGTGAAATCGCTTGGTATTAAAGCTACAGTTGTGGAGCCAGGTTACTTTAGAACAGAATTCTTAACCTCAGGCGCTCTGGCAGTTCCAAAAAATCCGATTGATGCCTACAAAGAAGTACGCGAATCGCAGGCGACACACCAGAACGATATCAATAACAAACAACCTGGCGACCCAGAAAAAGGTATTAATGTTATTATAGCAGCTGCTGAAAGTGAAAATGCTCCGTTACACTTATTTTTAGGGCCGGACGCTTACAATGTAGCGAATGCAAAAATCATTAGCGTACAGAAAGATATGGAAGACTGGCAAGTATTGGCTACAGCCACAAATTTTGATGAAGTAAAGGCTTAATTGCCTTCAGGTACCTCTCAAAGACGAATTAGTAGGAAAAGGGATAAGAAATTATCCCTTTTTTATTGTAGAACCTATACAAACCCGTATTTTTATTTTGAGTTTAATAAGGTAGTTTTCAGCTCTTCTGCGGTAAATTCCTTTTCATAAAAACGCCTTACTTTTTTGTTCACAAACAACGTTGCGGGTATCGCTCCCGACCACTTTTTATCAATTCGTTCGATGTATTGTTGTTGGTCCGGCTCGTTTAAGAGGAAAACCTCGGCTTTAATATTGTTTTTTTGAACAAATGGAATAACTTCTTTCTGCAATTTTGATTTAAAATCCAAACTCACTAAAAGCACTTTAACCGGCTTTTTAAGGTTGGTTAATCTCAGCTTTTCAAAATTTGGCAACTCTTCCACACACGGCGCACACCAGGTTGCCCAAAAATTGATTACATAAGTTGTATCTTTTCCTCCAGCGATGCGTTTATCCAAATCATTAAGCGTAAGCAACTTCACTTGTGCATTAACCGAATAAGTAATTAAGGATAAACAGATTATAATAAACACACGCATGGTTTTACAACGAAAATTAAGGGATTTTAGTTTGTTTATTTTAAGATATAAGACACATGAGCACATTTAAGCTAATATGTTCTTATATGTTTTATATGGCTGAAGCCTATTTGGCTGTTGAGCAAAGAGACTATTTAATTAACCGAGCCCGATTTGACTAAAACCCGTTGGTAAGCAGGCAAATTTAAATCATCAACAATTACGCCTCTATTCGTACTTGCATGAACAAAAAAACCGTTATTCAGGTAAACGCCTACATGGTCAACATCATTTCCTCCAAAAGAAAAGAAAACCAAATCGCCCTCTTTTAAATTATCGATACTTTTTTTATTTACCGCTTTGGCCTGCTCACGGGATATTCGAGGTAAGGTTATGCCATAAATTTCTTTCTCTAATAAAAAAGCGAATCCGGAGCAATCAACACCGTTTTTGTCTAACCCACCGAAACGATATTTTACGCCAGTCCAATCGGTTATAAACTTATAAAGTTGCTTACTCTTTAAGTTTGACATTGCATCGGCTGCCTTCGCCGCTTTGGTATCGTTTTTAACGGTATATTTTTTTGAACCGCAAGCGGTTAAAACAAGTGAGAGTAATAAAATTAGCCAAAATGAATATTTTGTTTTTATCATGTTGTTTCTTTTGCTTTGCCACGGAAATACAGAATACACAGAAAAAATTCCGTGTTAATCTGTGTTTCCGTGGCATATTTATCTGCGAATCTGCCTCTAAACTAATTTTTTATCAACCGTTGTATTTCGTCTAATTTTAACAAAGCTTCAACCGGTGTTAAGGCATTTACATCTAAATTATTTAATGTATCCCGAATTTTAACCAAAACAGGGTCATCTATGGCAAACATCTGTAACTGGTAAGCCTGATTCTGAACTTTCTTAATACTGTCTTTTATGCTTTGTCCCTCTGTTCTGTCAATTTCCAGTTTTTTCAAAATCTCGTTCGCCCGGCCGATTAATTTCGGTGGCATCCCAGCCATTTTTGCTACATGAATACCGAAACTGTGCTCACTTCCTCCAGGAATCAATTTCCTTAAAAAGATAACTTTATTCGCCATCTCCTTAACCGAAACGTTGAAGTTTTTAATGCGAGGCATGGTGTTGGCCAATTCGTTTAACTCGTGGTAGTGGGTTGCAAATAAAGTCTTCGGACGAGAAGTTGGATGCTGGTGCAAGAATTCTGCAATTGCCCAGGCAATTGAAATCCCATCATAAGTGCTTGTTCCGCGGCCGATTTCATCCAGCAATATCAAACTGTTATCAGAAATATTATTCAAAATACTGGCCGTTTCATTCATTTCAACCATGAACGTACTTTCCCCGGAAGAAATATTATCAGAGGCGCCCACACGGGTAAAAATCTTATCAACCAAACCAACATCAGCGGCTTTCGCTGGCACAAAACTTCCCATTTGCGCCATCAATACAATTAATGCTGTTTGCCTCAAAATTGCCGATTTACCCGCCATATTTGGTCCGGTAATCATAATAATTTGCTGCGAATCTGTATCCAGATAAACATCATTGGTGATGTACTCCTGCCCTACAGGCAATTGCTTTTCGATAACTGGATGGCGGCCACCTTTAATATCGAGCACTTTATCTTTATTTACTGAAGGCTTAACGTAGTGGTTTTTCTCGGCCAATTGAGCGAAACACAACAGGCAATCGAGTTGTGCAATTAAAAATGAATCGAGCTGAATCGGTTTAATGTAGCTGGCTGTTTCGTACATCAACTCATTATACAAACGAATTTCGATGGCTTGAATTTTCTCTTCAGCACCTAAAATCTGTTCTTCATATTCTTTTAGTTCAGGTGTAATATATCGCTCTGCGTTAACCAGCGTCTGCTTGCGAATCCATCCTTCTGGAACTTTATCTTTGTGAGTATGCGTAACCTCTAAATAATAACCAAAAACATTATTGAAAGAGATTTTTAGCGATGGAATCCCTGTTGCTTCGGCCTCACGTTTCTGAATTTGCACCAGATAATCTTTGCCACCAAAAGCGATCTTCCGTAATCGGTCTAACTCCTCATCAATACCATCATTAATTACATTTCCCTTAATCAGCAATGCTGGTGGGTCGGGTTGAAGTTCGCTCTCAATCCTTTCGCGAATGGCCAAACAAGGATTTAGCTGGTCTGCAATTTTAATCAGGAAACCGTTTTTAGAATTTGCAGCAAGATTTTTAACAGCTTCAATGTGGGTTAATGCTCTTTTCAAAGCCACCAATTCCCTCGGACCAACACGTTGCAAACCAACCTTGGATATCAACCTTTCTATATCACCTATCTGCTTAATATGCATCAAAAATTCCTGTTGAACCGTTCCGTTTTTCACAAAGAAATCGACCATTCCTAAACGCTCTTCAATTGGTTTAAGCTCCTTAAGTGGCATAATAATCCACTTTTGCAATAAACGAGCGCCCATCGGTGTGCAAGTATGATCTAGAATATCAAATAAAGTTACGGCATTATCATTGGCAGAGTGTACCAATTCCAGGTTACGAATGGTAAACCTATCCAACCACATGTAGCGGTCTTCTTCAATTCTGCTAATCGAAGTAATATGTTGCAAATTGCGATGTTCCGTTTCGCCTAAATAATGTAAAACAACGCCAGCGGCAATGATTCCGCTTTGTAAACGTTCTACACCGAAACCTTTTAGCGAGGCAACCTCGAAATGTTTGGTTAACGTTTCTTCAGCATAATCAGAAGTATAAGGCCATTCATCCAAACCGAAAGTGTAAAACCTATCGCCAAAATTTTCTGTAAAAACCTGCCGTTTAGATTTCTGAAAAATCACTTCCGTAGGTTTAAAACCTTGCAAAAGTTTATCAATATAATCACTGTTTCCCTGGGCAATCATAAACTCGCCTGTCGAAATATCTAAAAACGAGACTCCAATCTGCGTTTTATCAAAGAAAACAGAAGCCAGATAATTATTCGATTTCTGATTTAAAATATTATCACCATAGGCAACGCCAGGCGTAACCAATTCAGTAACACCGCGTTTAACAATAGTTTTGGTCGTTTTTGGGTCTTCGAGCTGGTCACAAATGGCCACACGCTGCCCTGCCCTAACCAATTTCGATAAATAGTTATCTAAAGAATGATGCGGAAAACCTGCCAGTTCCAAGGCGCCGCCATTCGGTCCGGTACCTCGTCTGGTTAATACAATACCTAAAATCTGTGCTGTTTTTATGGCGTCTTCGCCAAATGTTTCGTAAAAATCGCCAACCCTAAAAAGTAAAAGTGCACCAGGATACTTCGCCTTAATCGCGTTGTATTGTTGCATTAACGGGGTTTCTTTATTCGTGTCTTTAGCCAAAACTGAAATTAATTTGCAAAAGCTATAAAGATAACATCATTCATCAAATCTATGGCTGTTTTGTTGAAAAGTTGAAAGATTGTTATCTGTGTAATCCGGTAATTTGGGGATGAATTTAACTATTTTTCGAAAATGAATGTTTAGTAATTCTTCGCATTAATTAGCCCTGCTATCCACTTTACTTCGTTACACTTCGTGCTCGTTCCTATCAGGTTTATAAACAGAGTAGGTTTAGCGAAAGGGCCATGCAGTTTGTATTCGCCTCTACCAGAGGGATGTCCGACGTACGGGGTGTTTATTTATCACATTTTAAAACGTTTCTCCGTCCTGACTGTTACACTAATATAATTTAACCTAATATTTTTATTATGACGATTCAACTAAATACCGACAAAAACTTAACCATACATCAGGAATACGAGGATAAAATTCAAAGTCAGATTACAGATGCTTTGAACAGATTTAGTGATTTAATAACCAGATTAGAAGTTCATTTATCAGATGAAAATGGAAGCAAAGATGGCCTGGAAGATAAGCGGTGCCTGATTGAAGCCAAAATTACCGGTAAAGAACCCATCGCTGTAGCTAACCTCGGCAACAATTACGATTTGGCCATTGCCGGCGCTTTGACTAAATTAAAAAGCAAGCTGGAAACAGTTGCTGGGAAAATGAAAGCTCATTAGAATAACAAAAATGTAATCTCGAAAATTCGAGATTGCATTTTTTTAAGCCTTTTCTCGCTCGAGTTCCTCAATATAACTCAGAAACAGTTGCAAAGCCTTTTTTCTATCTTCTGTCACATCAAATTGAAGTTTATGATACAAATAATCTTCTAAATCAAACTTTTCTACTTTCGGTAAATCTTTCAATACATCCTGTCTGTGGTCTAAACCAAGTTTCATTGCAGCATTAAATTCAGCCTTAAATTCTTGAGAGATTTCTATGTTCGCGACCCAGGCAGCATACATAAAAGGCAATCCTGTAAAATTCTTCCACTCTTGGCCCATATCATAAGCGAACGCATAATCATCTTTTTTTCCGAAAGTTCTATCGCCAATTAACACAATAGCATCAGTTTTTGCGGTCGGGTCTGTGATAAATTCTACCTCCTGTTTCCAGTAAAATTTAAGCAACACTTTAGCCAGATTATTCGAAGTTCTGGAATGAGAATCCAGTCTCAAGGTTTTAATTTCTTGAACAGGAACGTCACTAAAAATGAATACTGAATTTACGGCGCCGTTGCTACCTATACAATAATCAGCAACGATATTTGCATTAGGCACCAATGGAATCGCAGCCACGGGCATTAAACCCATATCTACCTCACCACTAATCACTTTAGCAGCGCAATCTGATGGAATATCTAAACTTAAATCTATTTTATTAATGATATCCGAATGTTCTAATCCGTATATAAAAGCTTTGGTGTTGGTATACGCAACAGCCGATATTTTAATCTTATTCAATGGTATTATTTTAATGTTTTAAAGTATTTCCGTCATTGCGAGGCACGAAGCAATCTGAAAGCGTTTGCTATTGCTATGGTAGTAAGACTGCGTCGTAGCTTGCAATGATGAGTGATTACTATCCAAATACTAAACCGTCTAAATGAACGGCACTATTAAATTCAAGAACAGTAAACTTTCCATCTTCAAAACCCATTTTGTATAAAACTGTATTTTGGTGTGGAAATTCAGTCATTTCACTCAAAGGTTTATTAAGCAATAAGCAGAGAAACACACGCATCGCTCTGCCATGCATGCAAAGTAAAACAGTTTTTTCTTCTGGCCGGCTCGATAAAACATTCATAGGTTCTTTTAATCGTTCGTAAACATCCTGAACACTTTCGCCACCTTCAAAATGTGCGGTATAATCGCCATCTTGCCAGGTTTGCAACATTTCGCGAAAAGCATCACGAGCATTTTCCGAGTTCGGTTTTCCCTCCCAAACTCCCCAGGCCAACTCATCCAAACCCGAAAGTCGCTCCCAAGGCAAGCCCGAATCAATAAATTTTTGAACCGTTTGCCAGGTACGTTTTAAATCAGATGTATAAATTTTATCGAAAGGAATGTCCTTATATTTTTGATAAAAAGCCTCTGCCTGTGCTCTTCCTGTATCATTTAAGTCAGAATTTATACCTCTACCTTGTACTATTCCTTGCCTGTTAAGTTCCGTTTCGCCGTGGCGGATAATATAAATGTGCTTGACCAAAATTTTTACTATTTAAAGATTATCATGATAATTTAGCAAATGCTAAATGTTGAATATTAGTTTTGGGTGAAATTTGATTTCAGACTCAGAAATCCTGAAACTCATAGAATCAAATTAATCCTGGTTAACTACAGGCAACTTATAATATTGCGGTTTTTTCTCCTCCTCAAAAACAACGTTTTCAAAATCGGTAACTACATTATATAAGGTGTCGCGTTCTATTGCTTTTCGGCCAACCTGTTTAATTAAGTTAACCAATTCGCGGGTACTCATTGCAGGCGTTTGCTCTTCAGCGCCAGCCATTGAATAGATTTTAGTGGTGTCATCTAAGGTTCCGTCGATGTCATCAACGCCATAATTTAAGGATAATTGAGCCGTCTCGCGACTAATCATTGCCCAATATGCTTTAATGTGGTCGAAGTTATCCATGTAAATACGAGCAATTGCATAGTTTCTTAAATCTTCAATAACCGAAGATTCAGCCACGTTGCTCATTTGGTTGTGTTGATTACGGAATTTTAGCGGAATAAAAGTTTGGAAACCACCTGTTTTGTCTTGCAACTCGCGAAGTTTTTCCATGTGGTCTACACGGTGCCAGAACTTTTCGATATGACCATACAGCATGGTTGCATTACTTCTCATTCCGAGCCTATGCCATTCTTCATGTATCGCCAACCATTGTTCGCCTGAACATTTATCTTTAGCAATTTGCTCGCGAATTTCGGGATGAAAGATTTCCGCTCCACCGCCAGGCATCGATTGCAAGCCTGCATCTTTCATCAATTTCATACCCGTAGCATAATCAATTTTAGCTTTCTTGAAAATGTAGTGGTACTCAACTGGTGTTAAAGCTTTCACATGTAAATCAGGACGATGTGTTTTAATAGCAGTAAATAGCGCCGAATAAAAAGCGACATCATATTGCGGCAATACACCTCCAACAATATGAACTTCGGTTACGGGCTCATCATCATATTTCTTAACTATATCGAGCATTTGCTTCATCGTTAAAGCCCAACCCTCTTCTTTTTGCTTAATTAAGCGAGAATAAGAACAAAATTTACAATCGTAAACGCAAAGATTTGTAGGCTCTAAATGAAAATTGCGATTGAAATAGGTCTTATCACCGTGCTTTTCTTCACGAATGAAGTTGGCCAATACGCCCAGATAACCTAATTCTGCATGCTCGTAAAGGTAAACACCCTCATTAAAAGTTATACGTTCTTTATTGAGGACTTTTTTTGCTATGGTTTGTAATTCAGTTGATAATGAAGTATCAGCTAATATTTTTTCAACTTGCTCAGTTGTATTCATTCCTGATTTATTTTCAACAAAAATACAATATTGGCATGATTAGAAAATCATTTTCTTGTAACAAACAGAAAGTTCATTAGTGTATTAGCCATTGGTTATTAGGTACAAGTTCGAATAATTGAACTAATGCGCTATTGAACAAATGAACTAAAATAAAAAAAGCACCTACTTCTCAGCGGTGCTTTTGTACTATGTTTTTCGTAGGTAGGTAATATTAATTAGTTGCAGGGGAAAATGTTAACACGATGTTAGCCGTTTTTCCGCCAAATTCGATTGGCGATTTCAGCACCATACTTCCTTTAGAAAGCTGGCTTAATACCAAACGATAACCTTCAGTAACGTTTTTAGCCTTATCTCCCTCAAAAATTTTCTTGAACTGGAAAGTTTCATCAGCAGGTGTTGCCGACCAGAAGATAGTTTGCATTACAGCACCGCAACTACTTGATGCTGGCAACGTGTACGAACCGTTTCCGCTATTGGTTAATTTCCACGTACTTCCCTGAAAACATTTGTATGATTTTTCGCCAAACAAACCTTGAACTGCCTGATCTGGTAAACCTTCTAAAGCAATATTGTTTAAAACCCATGTGCCGGTAACTGTACCTCTGCCACCATTAATACCTGTTGTAGCATTTTGAGTAGATGAACAACTTTGTAACATTACCAAGGTAGAACATGCTATTGCGATAGCTATAAATAATCTTTTCATTTTAGTGTAATTTAAATTTCGGGAAATTGAATACATAAATCTTGCCAAAACAATTTTGAAGCTTAAATTAGCGCCAAATTATTAAATTGCCTTGCGATTAATACGCATAAAAATCAAATTACAATGAAGCCAGAAACCCTTGCTATTCACGCCTCTAATCTTGTTAAAAACACCACGGGCGATGTTACACCACCAATAAATTTATCTACAACTTTTTTTCGTGATGAAAATGGAGGTTATCCGGGCGGGCACATGTATAGTCGGGTGAGTAATCCAAACCGGTCTGCTTTAGAAAACACTATCGCTAAATTAGAATACGGAGCAGATGCTGCAGCTTTTGCTTCAGGCAATAATTGTGGTATGAGCTTATTCCAGGCATTAAAACCCGGCAGCCATATCATTGCGCCAGATGATATGTATTGGGGAATAAAAAAACAGCTTTTAACCATCTTTAATGAAACTTTAGAATTCGATTTTGTTGACCAAACAGATTTGGATTTAATAAAATCGAGTGTAAAACCAAATACCTCGCTGATTTGGATTGAAACACCCTCAAACCCATTATTGAAAGTTACCGATATTGAAGCCATTGGTAAAATTGCAAAAGCAAATAATATTACTTTTTGTTGCGACAGCACTTTTGCATCCCCTGTTTTACAGAATCCTATTTTATTAGGCGCTGATATTGTAATGCACAGCAGTACAAAATATTTGGGTGGCCACAGCGATGTGCTTGGGGGCATTTTGGTGACCGCCAAAAAAGATGAACTTTGGGAAAAAATTAAGAATATCCAACAAACTGGCGGAGCGGTTCCATCGCCGTTTGATTGCTATTTACTTTGCAGAAGCATCAAAACGCTGACTTACCGCATAAAAGGTCATTGCGAAAATGCGAAACTGGTTGCACAATTTTTGGTTAATCATCCTAAAGTTGAGGCCGTTTTCTTTCCAGGCTTAGAAAGCCATCCCCAGCACGAAATTGCTAAAAAACAAATGAAAGATTTTGGCGGAATGATGTCTTTTTTGGTAAAAGGAGATGTTGAGACAACCAATAGAGTGGTAAATAAAGTAAAATTATTTGCGCAGGCAACCAGTTTAGGTGGTGTAGAAAGTTTAATCGAGCATCGTTATTCGGTTGAGGGACCAGATAGTAAAACACCAAAAAACCTGTTAAGAATTTCTGTTGGTTTGGAACATGTTGATGATATTATTGCCGATTTAGAACAAGCGTTGGGCTAATTAAGCATCTCATTTGCGAGGCAAGAAGCAATTTTATTCATTCGATACAATCATAGTTGCAAGATTGCTTCGTGCCTCGCACTGACAACCGCTGAGCGATAGACCCGAAATTACGAGTGGATAATCATTATACGGACAACCCCTTGTTTTTAAACCCGATTGCAGCGGCAGCCCCCGATTTTTTCATCGGGGCTATAGCAAAAAGCGGGACTGCGAATTCCTAAGAATTACAATCCCGCTCATTTTCAAAATCTATTTCGGATTACAAACTGTTACCAATTTCGCAGAATAATTTGCATTAAGCGGCTCGTTAGTTTGGGCCAAACGTTGCGAGCCTGTATTTGCAGGACAAGCAATATCTCCCGCGGCATCATAAATCAACTTATTCCCATTAGCCAATAACTCTTTAGGCACATAAACCTGTACTTTGGTAATTGAATATCCAGATGGGAAATAACGAATGTAATATCCATCGGGATGTTTTGTCCAGATGCCACTTGGCACATCGGTTCTTGGTGGCGCCATACCAGCAATGATGGCGTATTTTTCCATATCGGCATAAGTGTAATTGCCAGACGAAACCAGCTGACGAATGTTATTTTCGGCCTCAAAAACTGCTTTAATGCCTGAAGGAAGCTGGTCTTTTGCTTTTTCCATTACATCAAACGGTAAAACGCCTAATGCACCACCCTCTAATTGAGTCAACTGTTTTGGCGTTAAAAGTTTCAGGGCTGTTAATTTTACTGTTCCTGCGTAATCGGCAAATTTTGTCCTGGCAATAATTGTCCAAAGCAACACCTGAATATCGTGCTGTTCTACTTCTGGATGTTTCTCTGCGCTCTTTAAAATCGAAACCACAATTCCTTCTTTCGGTCCTAAAACAGGCGCAAACATATAACCATCGCCTTTTGATGGCGCAAAAGTTCCGGCCTTTAAGCAGTAGCTTTTATTAGTCATTTCGTAAAAACCTTCACATAAAACATAACCACCATCGGGGTTTTTAGGTAATAGATATAAGGGTTGAAATTTTGCGCTGGCGTTAAAATCGGGCATCTTTTCACCCTCCCGATTTACATCTTCGAAGGATGTAGTGATTGCGGCCGGTTGCTTTAAAAATTTATCAACGCCAAGAGCTTTCGCACCCTGAGCAGTTCCAACTTTTAATAACTTGTCTTTTAACCCGCCGAATTGAGCTTGAGCTGCTAATCCTGACGCTGCGAAAAGCAATGCCAGGGAAATAGATTTGATTTTTTTCATAATGATTTAGATAGGTAGCACAAACATAAAAGTTTTGAACTTAATTTAAGTTTTTGTTTTTCTATTTTAAAATCTGAAATCGTTTCACAGGAAATTTACGAAAAATCAAAATTTAATTTTGTTGTTTAAAATTTAATTCAGACATTTGGAATATTATTTGGCTAGAAACTAAATAAAAGTCAATCTTAATCGGATTGATTTATAAAGAAGTGGCGAGAGACTGGCTCTGTGACCCACTGGCAACCCTCAGAGAGAGAAGGTGCCAATTCCTGACCGGGTAACATGGTGTTATTTGGAGATATAAATTAGAACTGATGAAAACAATAAATCTTCAATCGCAAAGCGAATCTAAGCCAGGCCGTAGAAAGGCAGAAAACTCTTCTATTTTGATGATTTGTTGTGATATGCATGCGATTACATGTATGTGCTGTTGCATACAGTAATTTATAAATCTTCCTCTGTTGTTTATTTTTTCAAATTGGAAGGTCCCGAGAAATCGGGATACGCCCCATGCCAGGATATCTGATTTCAGAATTTTCCTGATTCAACAAATACATTATTTAACCATTCAAAATATTAGAAATTATGTCAACCTCATATAAATTCGAAACATTACAATTACATGCTGGTCAGGAAATTGATCCAACTACAGGTTCGAGAGCAGTTCCAATTTACCAAACCACATCTTACGGATTTAAAAATGCAGAACATGGTGCCAATTTATTTGCTTTAAAAGAATTTGGCAATATTTATACCCGTTTGATGAATCCTACGACGGATGTTTTTGAAAAAAGAATCGCCGCATTAGAAGGTGGCGTTGCGGCTTTGGCAACGGCGTCAGGACAAGCTGCACAATTTATCGCCCTACATAATATATTGGAGGCTGGCGATAGCATCGTTTCATCATCACACATTTACGGTGGCACCTTTAACCAGTTTAAAGTTGCTTTTAAACGTTTGGGCATTCATGTTGAATTCGCAAATCCTGACGTACCTGAAGAATTTGAACAAAAAATAACAGAGAGAACAAAAGCAATCTATTTAGAAACCATTGGCAATCCTGCTTTCAGTATTCCTGATTTTGAGAAAATTGCCGCGATTGCAAAGAAATTCGATATTCCTTTGATCGTTGATAATACTTTTGGCGCTGGAGGTTATTTATTTAAGCCATTGGAACACGGCGCTAACATCGTTGTAGAATCTGCAACAAAATGGATTGGCGGACATGGAACCAGCATCGGCGGTATAATTGTTGATGGTGGAAATTATAATTGGGGAAATGGAAAGTTTCCTCAATTTACAGAACCTTCAGAAGGTTATCATGGATTGGTTTTTAATGACGTTTTTGGTATCGGCGGGCCATTCGGGAACATCCAGTTCATTATCCGTGCTCGTGTTGAAGGTTTAAGAGATTTAGGCCCTGCCCTTTCCCCTTTCAACTCATTCTTACTATTGCAAGGCTTAGAAACTTTATCACTTCGAGTACAACGCCATGTAGATAATGCTTTGGAATTGGCAACGTGGCTAGAAAATCATCCATTGGTTAAAGAAGTGCATTATCCAGGTTTGGCGAGCAGCAAATACAATAATCTGGCTAAAAAATATTTGAGCAATGGTTTCGGTGGCGTTTTATCATTCGAGTTAAATGGCACCAAAGAAAACGCTACACAAGTAATTGATAATCTGAAACTGGTATCTCACCTGGCAAATGTTGGCGATGCCAAAACGTTAATTATTCAGCCGTCGGCAACAACGCACCAACAGTTAAGTGAAACAGAACAGTTGGCGGCGGGCGTAAAACCAAACGCTTTAAGGGTTTCAGTAGGAATTGAGCACATCGACGATATCAAGGCAGATTTCGAGCAAGCATTTGCTGTTATCGGCGCTTACACAAATGCCGAAAGTTTACAAGCTTAATACCCCCCAGCCCCCTGAAGGGGGTGCAACAAAACATGTTTAAGTAAATTACAGTCAATAATATGACCGATAGAAATACAAAAGCCCCTTTAGGGATTGGGGTGTACAATTATCCCAAACAATTTAAATTAGAAAGCGGTAAAAAAATTCGCAACCTGCAAATCGCTTATCAAACTTTTGGAAAATTAAATGCCAATAAAGACAATGTAATTTGGGTTTGCCATGCTTTAACGGCAAATGCGGATGTTTTTGAATGGTGGGAAGGTTTATTCGGGCAAAATTCTTTGTTTAATCCGCAAGAACACTTTATTGTCTGCGCAAATGTTTTAGGGTCAAATTATGGAACAACCAATCCATTAAGTACAAATCCAGTAACTGGTTTACCATATTATTTAGCGTTTCCACAATTTACCATTCGCGATTTTGTTTCAGCACACCAATTATTGGCCAATCATTTAGGCATTGGGAACATCAAATTATTAATTGGCGGTTCTTTGGGCGGCCAGCAGGCTGTAGAATGGGGAATAATAGAACCAACCAGAATTGAGAACCTGATTTTAGTTGCTACCAATGCTGTTCATTCTCCGTGGGGAATAGCTTTTAATGAGAGTCAACGTTTAGCAATTACAACTGATAGAACTTTCTACGCAAACCAACCAGATGGCGGGAGTAAAGGATTGAAAACTGCCCGCAGCATTGCACTTTTAAGTTACAGAACTTATCATGCTTATGGTAATACACAAGTTGAAAGTGTAAATGATAAAACTGATAACTTCAGGGCTTCATCTTACCAAAACTATCAAGGTGAAAAATTAATTAATCGCTATAATGCTTATAGTTACTATTATTTAACCAAAGCGATGGATAGCCATAACGTTGGTCGTAACCGTAAATCAATTGCCGAGGCCTTGAAGTTGATTAAAGCCAATACGCTGGTTATCGGAATTGAAAATGATTTCTTGTTCCCGATATCGGAGCAAAAATACTTAGCAGATAATATCGATGATGCAACGTTTGCAGCAATACATTCTGAATACGGCCATGATGGATTTTTAATTGAAACAAATGCATTAACAAACATCATTGGGAATTTCATAAAAGAAAGCAGAAACAAAAAGATTATTAAGCTGCAGCATACTGCCTAATAAGGTAGAGAGTTAAAAGCTGGAATTTAAAACCCAAGGACTAAAAGAAATAAAATAACTTATCAGCCACGGAAATACGAAAGGATGGAAAATAAGGAATCTGATTCCGTGTAAATATGTGTTTCCGTGGCAAAAAAATAACAAAAATAAATGGTAGCGAAAAGCTTTTAAGCACCCAGTCTTGATACCTGATACTGCTACTTGATACAATAAATAACATGAGTAAAAATTTAAAAATAGGATTATTTGGTTTCGGCGTTGTAGGACAAGGTTTATTGGACATTATCCAAAGCCAGAACCTCAATCTCGAAATAATTAAAATAGCGATTAAAGACCCGAGAAAGAAACGTACGCTTAACAAGGATTTATTTACGACTGATAAAAATGAGATTCTGAACAATTCGGAAATCAATACGATTGTAGAGTTGATAAATGATGCTGATGCTGCTTACGAAATCGTAACTACGGCTTTAAAGAATGGCAAAAACGTTGTTTCGGCTAACAAAAAAATGATTGCTACTCACCTGAAAGAGTTGGTAGATTTACAGCAGAAACACGGAACATCTTTACTTTATGAGGGCGCTGTGTGTGGCAGTATTCCAATCATCAGAAACCTGGAAGAGTATTATGATAACGAACTTTTCCATGCCTTAAGTGGTATTTTCAATGGTTCATCGAACTACATTTTATCGAAAATTTTTAATGAAAATCAGAGCTACGATTCGGCATTAAAAGAAGCACAGGATTTAGGTTTTGCCGAAACCGACCCGATTTTAGATGTTGGAGGTTACGACCCAAAATATAAACTGGCCATCGCAACAGCACATGCTTATGGCTTGTTCGTAAATCCTGATGCGATATTGAATATCGGAATTCAAAATCTTTCTAAATACGATATTAAATATGCCTGTGAGAAAAACTTTAAGATTAAATTGGTTCCAACGGCAAGAAAGGTAAATACAAAAGATATTGTTACCTATGTATTGCCGAAACTGGTTGCGAAAGATGATTTCTTGTATAATGTTGAAAATGAATACAATGCTGTAACAGTTCAGGCAGCGTTCGCTGATAAACAGTTTTTCTTTGGCAAGGGTGCTGGTGGCCATCCGACTGGTGCTGCCGTACTTTCTGACATTGCTGCTTTACGTTATGATTATCGCTACGAGTATAAAAAATATCATTCGGGGAATGGCGTAAAACATACTGAAGACGTTTTATTGGAAGTGTATTTAAGATATGCAGACGAAGATTTAGTACGCTTATTGGAATTTGACAATGTTAGCGAGCGCTATGCCGCTAGTGAATATAAATATGTAATCGGCACGGTGAAACTGGAAAGCTTAATTAAAAACCGTGATTTGTTGCTTGATAAAAATGTGTTTATCGCCTACACAGGCAGACAGATTTACAAGCAGGAACAAGTTGCCGAAAATGCATATGCGGCAGAATTAGCTGCGCTTTAACAATTTTTTAAGGTTAATTTTTTTATTTGTTTTGTTGTTAAGTATAAAGGTCGGAGCGAGTCCGACCTTTTGCGTAGTACATTATCCTCTACCCGCCATTTCGGTTAACTTTTTGGCTAAATCTTTTCCTAAATAACCATCGATAACTGCATGAACAACATATAAAATTGGTGTCATCAGAATAGCAACAAAAAATTTATAAGTATAGTTAACCAAACCAATTGCGGCAACCATTTGCCAGCTATAATGATATTGGGGATTTAAATAAAAGGCGATGAATATTACGACAAAACTATCAATCAGTTGTGAAACCAAAGTAGAACCAGTTGCCCGCAACCAAAGCGACTTTTCGCCTGTAATTTTCTTAATGCGATGAAAGATTAAAACGTCTGCAAGCTGACCAACAATAAAAGCGATAATTGAGCCAACGATAATCCACATACCCTGACCAAAAATACCAGCGAAAGCATTATTCATATTCAAATCTTCGCCGTTTATATTTTGATGCACCCAGAAATCGGCAGCGCTTAAATGCATGGAACCCCAAACCACTAAAAACGCAAAAGCAATTAATATTGAAGTTAAAATCGATAAAAACCTAACTTGCTTAACACCAAAATACTCGTTAATGATGTCGGTCATGATGAAAATAATTGGCCAGGTAAGCACACCAGCTGACATTACAAAAGATAGATTCGGCACACCAAATAAATTAATATCAAACTTTTTAAAACCCAATGTTTCTTCAACACTGAATAATTTAACGCCGATAAACTCTGATAATATTGCATTTGCCACAAAAAAACTCCCCAGAACGAGAAGTAAACGGCTTTCTTTAGTTTTAAAAGTCATAGCCTATAAATCTAAATATAAATCAAATCACAATCACTTTTTTTAAGTTAAATTTTAAAATCGATACCTTTTTTACAATCGTTCGACCTTAAAAATAGTTTAATAACTTAAATCTCCCAATCTTTGCGACTTCAAAAAAATCGGAAATCTTCATGGCTAACAAAAAGCACTTTTATCTCATATTAATTTTAGGTTCTTTGGCGGCACTCGGACCGTTTTCGATTGATATGTATTTGCCTGGCTTTGTAGATATTGCGAAGGATTTGAAAAGTACCGAATCGACTGTTGCCCTATCATTATCAAGTTTTTTTATTGGCATTTCAGCTGGCCAATTATTATACGGACCATTATTAGATAAGTTCGGGCGTAAAAAACCTTTGTATTTTGGTTTAGCACTTTATATAGTTGCCTCGTTTTTATGCCTGGCCGTTACTGATGTAAACCAACTTATAGTTTTGCGCTTTGTACAAGCCATTGGGAGTTGCGCTACTGCTGTTGCATCGGTAGCCATGGTTCGCGATTTATTTTCTGTAGAAGAAAGCCCTAAAGTATTTGCTTCGCTTATGTTGGTTATTGCAGTTTCGCCAATGCTGGCCCCAACGGCTGGCGGTTATTTAATTTCCGCTTTAGGCTGGCAATATGTTTTTGTTTTTTTAGGTATAATGGCAATTCTGATGCTTTTGGCATCGATATTTAAACTTCCGGAAAGCTACAAGCCCGACCCAAATTATTCTTTGAAACCAAAACCAATTTTAAACAGCTTTTTAAGTGTTTTAAAAGAACCACAATTTTCAACTTATGCTTTAATCAGCTCGATTACCTTCTCAGGTTTATTCGCTTACGTATCATCATCGCCACAGGTTTTTATGAAGATTTATCAAGTCAGCAAAACTGGTTATGGGTGGATATTTGCGCTATTATCTGTTTTTTTTATTGGTTCAAGTCAGGTAAACAGTTTAATTTTAAGATGGTTTACCAGCAAACAAATTGTAACCTGGGCGCTTTTAGCGCAATGTTTATGCAGCTTAATATTCCTGGTCTTTGCCATAAACGATTGGCTAAATTTATATTCAACAATTGGCTTTATCGCGTTATTTTTATGTTGTTTAGGCTTTATCAATCCAAATGCAGCAGCTTTATCATTGGCTCCATTCAGCAAAAATGCCGGAAGTGCATCTGCCTTGATGGGCGCTTTACAAATGGGATTAGGCGCTTTGGCATCGGTAATGGTAAGTCTGTTTAGCGAACATTCTGTTATTCCAATGCCTTTGGTTATGACGGCTGCAGCATTTATTGCCTTGATTTGCTTATTAATTGGAAGAAGATTTATCAAAACTGAAATTGCTGCTTCGGGAGATGCAGCAGTTGTTGGACATTAATTGTTTCAACTTATAAAGTAACCATTGCAAGATTTTCTATAAACATGCGAGAGGTTAACAAAGGCCGCAACTTCGTATCGCGATGGGTTAACTTAAGAGCCATAAATCACTCCATAATTTCTTGCGCTTTGCAACCTTAAATAGAAATTCTGTCCCGGCCACCTAAACCTGATGGCAACGGCAGCCCCGATTTTTTTTATGAGGGCTATAGTGAACAGCAGGACAAACCCAAAGCAATTAACTACGGCAACTGCTTTCCAAACATGTTTACCGGATTCGATAAATGCTGGCAATTTATTCCTTAAGGTTTTTTTTGCTATTTTCGCTTATAACATGTTAAATATACAATCGAAACTGCCTGGCATAAGTACGACCATTTTCTCGGTAATGTCTAAGCTTGCGGCAGAACATAATGCTATTAATTTATCTCAGGGTTTTCCTGATTATCCCTGCGACCCAAAGTTGACCGAACTGGTAAATATTGCCATGAAAGACGGCTTTAACCAATACGCACCAATGCCAGGCAACACTTTTTTAAAGGAAACCATTGCCGAAAAAGTGGCTAAACTTTACGCTGTAGATTATAATCCTGACACGGAAATTACCGTTACCGCAGGCGGAACACAGGCTATTTTTACCGCTCTGGCTGCGATTATAAACCCTGGCGACGAGGTGATTATTTTCGAACCTGCCTATGATAGTTATGCACCAACAATAAGGCTTTTGGGTGGTTTGGTAAAAACCTACGAGCTTGCACCACCTTCATATGGCATTGATTGGGATATGGTTAAAAAGTTGTTTACGAGCAGCACGAGGATGATAATTTTAAATTCTCCGCAAAATCCGACTGGTAGCATTTTATCTGAAGAAGATATGCAGCAATTGATTAAGCTTATTAACGGAACAGATATTTTAATCCTGAGCGATGAAGTTTATGAGCATTTAATTTATGATCAGCAAAAGCATAAAAGCGTGATGCTGTTTCCTGAATTGAGGGAAAGAAGTTTTGTTATCGCATCATTCGGCAAACTTTTACATGCTACCGGTTGGAAACTCGGCTACTGCCTTGCTCCAGCTCAGTTGACTAAAGAATTCAGAAAAGTACACCAATTTAATGTTTTTAGCGTTAATAGTCCGATGCAACAAGCCATTGCCAATTACATTAAAGACCCAAACAATTATAATGGAATAACTGCCTTTTTCGAAAAGAAACGCGATTATTTTAGAGGTCTTTTAGCTGGAAGCCGTTTTGAATTGCTTCCCTGTAATGGCTCCTATTTCCAATGTGCGAGTTTTAGTAAAATCAGCGATGAAAAGGATACCGACTTTAGCATGAGGTTGACAGCAGAATTTGGAGTTGCCACCATCCCTGTTTCGGCATTCTACCAAAAAGCGACTGACCATAAGATTATCAGATTTTGTTTCGCTAAAGAAGACTCAACCCTTGCCTTGGCTGCAGAGAAGTTAAAAAATGTTTAATCATCCCGTAAAAGAAAACCTATGGAAGCACCTGTCTATACTCAAATAGAAAACCTGAAAGTAACTGTTTTTCAGGCCTATCTTTTTTGGGAAAACATAGAGAAAAACTTACAAAACCTGGCCTTACGTTTATCAATGGGCGTTCGGGAAAAGACCGACTTAATCATTTTACCAGAAATGTTCAATAGCGGCTTCAGTATGAATTCTGAGGCTTTAGCCGAAGAAATGGGCGGCTTTACAATGCAATGGATGCAGAAAATGGCGCATCTGTACAACTGTGTGGTTACTGGAAGTTTAATTATTAAGGAAAACGGAAATTATTACAATCGCCTGGTTTGGATGGAACAAAATGGCAACCATAAGTATTACGACAAGCGACATTTATTCGGCTTAGGTGAGGAAGATAAAAATTTCAGTCCGGGAAAGGATAAACTTATTGTTGAACTTAAAGGCTGGAAAATCAGATTAGCCGTTTGTTATGACCTTCGTTTCCCCGTTTGGTTGCGCAACGTAAATGAAGAATATGATATTTTGCTTTTAGTAGCAAGCTGGCCAGATAAGCGTTCGGCTCACTGGAAAGCTTTGATTCCAGCTCGTGCCATAGAAAATCAAAGCTATGTTATTGCTGTAAACCGGGTTGGCCATGATGGAAATCAGGTTTACCATAGCGGCCATTCCATGTGTATAGACCCTTATGGCAGTACGGTTTACTACAAACCGGAGGATGAAGATTTATACACTTTCAGCATCAATTACGAGGAATTGGTTAAAATCAGACGTCAATTTCCTTTTTTAAAAGATGCAGATAAGTTTACCATTCAAGATTAACCAACAATTTTCAATTAAAATAAACCATTTAACCGATTACCAAAAAAAATGTTCAACCGTCGAAAATTTATTAAAGCCTCTGCCCTTTCTGCCGGCTTAATCGCCATTGATAAATCAAGCATAGCTGATGCAATTCCCGTTTCAACAAATAGTGCTGCCAGTTTTCCTATTGTAATTTCTACCTGGGATTTTGGTATTGCAGCAAATGCTGATGCCTGGAAGGTACTTTCGAAAGGAGGAAAAGCTATAGATGCAGTTGAACAAGGCGTTTGGGTGCCTGAAGCTGATGAAAAAAATCAATCGGTTGGGTACGGCGGATTACCAGACAGAGATGGCAAGGTAACATTGGATGCCTGCATTATGGATGAAAATGGGAATTGTGGAGCAGTTTTGGCTTTAGAACACATTAAACACCCCATTTCTGTGGCTCGTAAGGTGATGGAAAAAACTCCACACGTAATGCTCGCCGGAGATGGCGCACTACAATTTGCTTTAGAGCAGGGTTTCAAAAAAGAAAATTTGCTTACGCCATCCAGCGAAAAAGCATGGAAAGAATGGTTAAAAACGGCCAAATATGAACCAGTAATGAACATCGAGAATAAGCTGTATGATAAAGCGGCTCCTCAAAAACTACCCGGTAACCAATATAATCACGATACCATAGGCATGTTGGCAATTGACAGTAAAGGAAATATTTCTGGCGCTTGTACAACCAGTGGAATGGCTTATAAACTCCACGGCAGAATTGGCGATAGTCCGATTATTGGCGCAGGTTTATATGTTGATAATGAAGTTGGCGGCGCTACATCTACAGGCGTTGGCGAGGAAGTGGTTCGTAATGTTGGCTCGTTCTTAGTAGTTGAATTAATGCGACAAGGCTACACACCTGAAGCTGCATGTAAAGAAGCTGTTATGCGCATTATTAAGAAAAAACCAGAGACAGCAAAAAATATTCAGGTTGGTTTTCTAGCTATCAATAAAAAAGGCGAATATGGTGCTTATGCCATTCAACAAGGTTTCAGTTATGCGGTTTGTAATGCCGAAAAGCAGGATTTACTGATTAAAGGAAAAAGTTATTACTAATTTCCAAAATCAGGCATAATAAAATCGGTATAGAAATAACTATTAAGCAGTTTATGAACAAAGAAAATCCTAGCCCATTTGTAAAAAGTTGGGGGTTAGAAGTTTGCGCAAATGGCTATGAATCTGCTTTAAATGCGCAACTTGGCGGGGCCAAGCGGGTCGAATTTTGCGATAATTTAGCCGAAGGTGGCACAACGCCAAGCTACGGACAACTTGCTTTGGCCAAGAAAAACTTAACAATCGAAGTTTGGCCAATTATTCGTCCAAGAGGCGGAGATTTCCTTTATTCCGACATCGAGTTTAACTTAATGAGAGAAGATATAGAAAATTGTAAATCATTAGGTTGTGATGGAGTTGTTATTGGAATACTTAAAGCTGATGGAAGTATTGATAAAGAGCGCTGCGCTGAATTAATTGAATTGGCAAAACCACTTTCTGTCGCTTTTCACAGGGCCTTCGATATGAGTAACGATATGGAAAAGGCGCTCGAAGATTTAATTGATTTAGGGATTGTCCGGGTGCTTTCATCTGGTGGTGCAAATACAGCAATTAGTGGTATAAAAAAATTATCGGAATTGGTAGAGCAAGCCAACGGCCGTATCTCCATTATGCCAGGAGCCGGAATTAATGAAAGCAATATTCAGGAAATAATTAATATTTCTGGTGCTACAGAATTCCATGCTTCTGCAAAATCTTATGTACCAAGTAAAATGGAATTTAGGAATACCGAAAGTAAGATGGGCAGCATTGAAGATGAATATCAATATGAGTTAACATCGGTAGAAAAAGTAAAAACTCTGGTTAAACTAATAGAACCAACTTAAAATGCCTTTTATTTTTAAGCCTTATGTTTTTTTAATTTTAGTTGCTACGTTATTTCTTATCGCTTCTTTTTTTGTAGCGAGCAAAACTATTGAAGTAAACCTGGCAGACGCTTATTACGTTATTGGCTTCATTCAGTTTTTAAGACTAGTTGCTGTAATTCTTTTTGTTTTCAGCGCATTGTATAAACTATTAAACAGATTTCTAAATCTGCCAATACTGAACTATCTTCACATTGGCATAATGCTAATCACAATAGGAATTTTCATTTTTGCAGACGCCCCATTCGGAAGAACTTTCAATTGGATTTTTCTGATTTTTGGTTTAAGTCAGCTGTTTTTCTTGATAAATATTTTCATAGGTGCTTCCAAAAAGCAGCTCAACAATTCCAGGAGATAATTTTAAAATCTCCTCCCACACAAAAAAAAATCTATCAACCATTTAATTTTCAGATAATTAGGTATATTTATTAAACTAAATCACCTAAATTAATTGTTATGAAAAAAATCTTATTATTACCTCTTGTTGCATTATTTTTAGCGGCTTGCCAAAATAAAGGTGCAAAAACTACAGATGGTGCTTCAATCGCAGATACAACAAAATATCCCTACACGGTAAAAAAAGTCGAAAATTGGGAAATGAATCCAGATAAGAAAAATTTACTTACAGGAATGACCCTCATTAAAACTTTTGAAAGCCTGGATACCGCCAGCATGGGCAAGGTTCTAGCCGATAGTGTGTGGTTCACACTCGATGGGTACCAGTTTAAAGGGACCAAGACACAATTTTTAAAGCAGATTCAAGGTGAGTTCGCAAAGATGAATAGTTTTAAAATTATGATGCAAGATTATGAGTCTGTTATCAATAAAGATAAAACCGAAGAATGGGTAAGCTTATGGTATAGTCAGATATCGACAACTAAGGAAGGTAAATCTGATACTGTTAACCTTTTTAATGATGTAAAAATGAAGGATGGAAAGGTTGTGGGTCTTTCTGAATATGTCCAGCATCTGATGAAAAAATAATGTGAGCGCCCGACCAAAAACCGGGCGTTTTTTTTATTTGCCGCTTCCAGGAACGTATCCCAAGCCTGGGGTTAACCAATGCAGTAAAATTACTCTTGAGTAACGGTAATTTATCGGCGATAAAAGTAACACGCCGGCAAGTATTAAAGCAACATAATACCAAAGGTTTTCATAAATCAGGGGTAAACCCAAAACGTAGGATGCAACTCCGATTGTTATAATTTCGGCAACATTCATTGCGTAACTCACAAACATGGCAACATAAAAAAAGCCAGGTTCGCGTTCAAACTTTAAGTTACAAACAGGACAATTTACGTTCGTTTTTTGAAGTTTAAATGCATAAGCATTGCCGGTAAAAATATCACCTCTGCGGCAACGGGGGCATTTGCATTGTAATACTGCCTGAAATTTCGAAAGCTCTGCCATATTTTATTTTTTGTTAGGCAAATTTACAATACTTATAATGGCTAATTTATGATATACATCATAATCTTAAAACAGGCTACATAAGAATTTCTTTTCCTGATAACCTATATTTTAACAATTTTCCCGCCTTGTAAACCAACAAAACCCTTATCAGCTAATAATTTAACGCCTCTGATAACCGTTTCAACCCTTAACCCCGTCATATCTGCTAAATCCTGGCGTGTTATCTTTAAACTATCACCTGTTTTAGCCTCCAAAAACAAATAGTTAATGATGGTTTCCAACCGGTGTTCAGCCTTTTCATTGGCAAGTTCTTCCAGCATCATCGATTTATAAAAAAGTCTGTTACTGAGCACTTTAATCAGATCCATACTGAAATCTGCTTCATCTTTTAAAAGGTTAAAGAAGTCGGTTTTACCTACAGAAATTATCTCCGCATTTTTACTAACTATCGTGTAGGCAAGATACGGCCGGTTTACTAGCATCGCAGGTTCGCCAAAATATTGGCCGGCTTTGAAAACACCCTGAATAAACTCCTTACCATCTACACTTACGGTAACCATTCGCACCTCTCCTTTTTTGATGAAATACACAAAACGGGGCTGCATTCCGGGCTCATATATAATAGAATCCTTCGAGAATTCTTTAGCAGGATAGCCTTTATCTAGCAGTTTTTGGATGTACATATTCAATTTACAGGCACTATCCTAAGGTCTCTTTCATCAATTGGGTATAAAATTCTTTAAGCGTAAGGCCCATTGCGGCAACCTGTTGCGGGATAAAGCTTGTGGCGGTTTGCCCTGGAATGGTATTAATTTCAATGAAATAAAAATTGCCTGTTTCATGCTGCAGAAAATAATCAATGCGTACAACACCACGGCAATTGAGTTTATTATAAATCGCTGTAATAATTTGATGAACCCTTTCGTATTCTTCATCATTCATATCTCCAGGCGTTATTTCCTGGGTTGCGCCGGGCGTATATTTTGCTTCAAAATCAAAAAATTCATTCGCCGGGATAACTTCCGTCGTCGGTAGAACAGTAATTTCCCCTTTCGCACTAAAAACGCCGATTGAGAATTCCCTTCCACTAACAAACTCTTCAATTAAAACCTGCGTATCCTCTTTGAAAGCCCTTTCTACGGCATGCTCCAAATCATCTGCATGTTTAACTTTACTCATGCCTATACTGCTGCCACCACTATTAGGTTTTACAAAATAAGGAAGTTTTAAATCTTGCTTAATCTGGTTGAGATTATACTTTCCATTTTTAAAAATCTGAACAGATTTCGCAGTATATAAATTTTCAATTCCATCAACAATGGCTTTTGTATAACCTTTGTTCATGGTAATTGATGATGTTAAGGCATCGCAAGTGGTGTAAGGAATACCCAGCATATCGAAATAGCCCTGTAATTTCCCGTCTTCACCTGGAGAACCATGAATCGCAATAAAAACACCATCAAACTTTATTTTTCTTCCATCTAATGTTAAGGAAAAATCGTTCTTATCAACCTCTATTTTAACAGAATCTGCAGGCTCATAAAACCAGCCTTTTTCGTTGAGCATAATTTTATAAACATCGTATAAATCACTATCGATATTTTGTGCAATTGTTGCAGCGCTTTTTACCGAAACAACCCATTCGCCTGTGGTACCGCCAGTTAACAATGCAATAGTTTTCTTCATGTCGAAACTCCTTAGTTATAAATAGAAATTGAATATAAATATATCTTCAAAAATATAAATATCTTTGAGCAATATTTAATTTTGAATAACAGAATTGATAATTGATGGTATTGTATTTGCTTAAATGTAGGCGTTCAAAAACCTAACAATCGCGTATTCAATTATTAAAATAGCTACATTTGATTTTGCAATCTTACCCCAGAAGTTAACATTCATGTCTAAATTTATAGATTATTTAAAAACCAAATCATTCAGAAAGACCATTTTAGCAGCAGTTATTACTGTATTTGTATTGCTGCTTATTGCTTTTTTTAGTTTGAGATTTTATACGAAACATGGTGAAGGTTTAAACGTCCCGCTGGTTAAAGGATTGTCTTTTGCTGATGCTGTTGTAAAACTTGAGGAAGCAGGGTTAAAATATGAAGTCGATTCTGTTTTTATTTTAGATCAGCCTGCCGGAATTGTTATCGACCAAGACCCAGACCCAAATACTTTTGTTAAAGATAACCGCACAATTTATCTGACGATTAACGCCGGCAAAATTCCAAATACCAAATTCCCTGATATTGCCTTTAAAACCTTAAGAGAAGCACAAGCAATCATCGAGAGTTCGAGGCTTAAAGTGGGTGATACAACTTACAAGGCAGATGTGAGCAGAGATGTTGTTTTGGAAGCTAGTTTTGGCGGACAACCTATACAAGCGGGACAAAGTATCCCCGTAGGTTCCAGAATTAGTCTCGTGCTTGGCGATGGCCGAGGGAACCAGGATGTTGATATTCCTCAATTGATTGGCTTAACAATAGATGAAGCTAAATTTAGTTTGAAAGGTTCAGCCTTAACTTTAGGAGATATTATTTACGAAGGCCAAATTACCGATAGTGCAAACGCGGTAATAACAAAGCAAGATCCAATGCCCGCCGACTCGGTAACCAAGGTTACAATTGGTACAAAAATTAACATTACTTTATCTAACAAGCAACAATAATTACGCACATTAAAATAATGACTGAAGTAGAAAAACAGAAAATGAGTAACGGAAAAAAGGCTGCAATTTTTATCGCAGCAATCGTTATTGTTATTGGAGGTTATTTTGCGTTGAACTTTTATAAAGTTTACTTCGCTCCTAACGTTACCGACAATCAAAAATATTTATATGTTAAAACAGGTTCAAATTACGATGCGCTGGTTGATAATTTGAAAAATAAAGAAATTGTTAAAAGCATTTCGGCATTTGCTACAGCCGCAGGAAAAATGAATCTGGCTACCAATGTTAAACCAGGCCGTTATCTGTTGAAAAAGGGTATGACGAACAGGGCTTTGATAAATATGATTAAAGCTGGTAATCAGGAACCTGTCAAGCTTAAATTTCAAAATATCCGTAAAAAAGAAAACTTTGCAGCTTATTTAGCAAGCAATCTCGAAGCCGATTCTTTGAGTTTCATCCAGGTTTTAGACTCAACTGCTTTGATAAGCAAATATGGTTTTAATCAGGATAACGTTTACGCGATGTTTATTCCGAACACTTACGAAATGTACTGGAATACCTCTCCTGTAGATTTCTTCGAACGTATGCATAAAGAATACGATAAATTCTGGAATGCCAATCGTAAGCAAAAAGCGGCAAGTTTAAATTTAACGCCTGCGCAGGTTTATACCCTAGCTTCGATAGTAGATGCGGAAGCGCTTTACGACAAAGAAATGCCGGTTATTGCAGGTTTGTATTTAAACAGGTTAAACAAGGGTATTTTATTACAGGCCGACCCAACAGTTATCTTCGCAAATAACGATTTTACAGTAAAAAGAGTTACCGGTAAATTATTGCAGGTTCAATCGCTATACAATACCTATAAATACGCTGGTTTGCCTCCAGGACCGATTATGATGCCAAGCATTAATGCAATTGATGCCGTGTTAAACCGCGATAAAAACAATTACATTTATATGTGCGCTAAAGAGGATTTTTCTGGTTACCATAACTTCGCAGAAACTAAAGCCGAACATGAAATTAACGCAAGGAAATATCGCGAAGCTTTAAATAAAAGAAATATTTTTAAGTAATGTATAGCCACACTACAAAAATCAGGGTCCGCTATGGCGAAACCGACCAGATGGGTTATATGTATTACGGTAATTACGCTCAATATTATGAAGTTGGCCGTGTAGAAATGTTACGAAGCCTGGGCATGAGTTACAGTTCGATGGAGGCCGATGGAATAATGATGCCGGTTTTAGAACTTAAGTGCAAATACATTAAACCCGCGTTGTATGATCAGGAAATTACCGTAAAAACAATTATCAAGGAGTTACCCGGCATTCGTATTTTCTTTGAGTATGAATTATATAATGAAAACGAAGAATTAATAAACCTTGGTACTACAACGCTGGTTTTTGTTGATATGAAGAAAAATAAACCAACTAATCCTCCTGTAAATTTCATGGATAAACTATCGGTGTTTTTTAGTTAATATATAATGGAGTGGTTACACAGGCAATTACTAAAACTTAAGCTCTATTCAAATTTCATCGAATGGACTAAAGGCTGCATTTTGCCTGGATTTAGCCCACTCCCACTTTACACCGTAGCAACCTTTTTTTTTAAAGAAATAGGTAAAGAATCTCTCGTGAATAAGTCATCATCGCTGGCTTATAGCTTTATGCTCGCAGTTTTCCCAAGTATTATATTTCTATTCACCCTAATTCCCTTTATACCCATATCCGGCTTTCAGGATAAGCTGCTGAGCTTAATTGAGTTAATCCTTCCACACAATGCTTTTGAGGCATTTGAAACAACGCTAAAAGATATTGTCAAAAATCAAAACAGAGGATTGCTATCTTTCGGTTTTTTGTCGGCCATATTTTTCGCTACAAATGGGGTTAAAAACTTAATGAAAGCTTTCAATAAAGCATCATTAATTATCGAAACACGAAGCTGGCTAAAACAGCGCTTAATAGCCTTGGTTTTAACAATGATAATTTTTTTATCGGTTGTGTTATGCATTAGTGCTATGGCAATCGGCGAGCTACTGCTCAATTATATCAAAACTGAATTACACATTAAAGATAGTTTGGCCATTTATGCGATTCAGCTTACACGATGGATCTTACTAACAGCTCTGTATTTTATCACAATTTCAATTTTATACCGATATGGTCCCTCGCATACAAAAAAATGGAAGCTTTTTAGTGCAGGTTCATGGCTCGCAACAATATTAGCATTTTTAACCATCTGGGGATTTGCTTTCTACATAAATAATTTTGGCTCTTATAACAAAGTTTATGGTTCAATAGGCACTTTAATTGTTGTGATGATTTGGCTTTATCTAAACTCTCTAATTTTATTAATTGGATTTGAGCTTAATGCAAGCGTTGATGTAAGCAAAAGAAGTGTTAAAATTATCCGCCCTACTTTTAATTTATTTAAAAAATCGGCGCCAATTGAGGAAAATATTAGCAAAAAATAAAATTTTTCTCCCTCTGTGTTAAGCAATTATCAACTTTATACAAAAAAAAGCACATCACAGTTTGCAGATTTAAACTGGATTTGTACTTTTGCCGATGGAAAGCTGGCAGAGTGGTCGAATGCGGCAGTCTTGAAAACTGTTGACTGTAATAGGTCCGGGGGTTCGAATCCCTCGCTTTCCGCTCCAAAAATTTAAATCCTGCATCTAATGATGACAGGATTTTTTGGTTTATCAGCTCTTTGATTTCCACAATTCAAGATACCAAAAGTTGCCACAAAGGTTATATAGAATAGTTCTAAATAAATAATACATTATTCCTCCTCCTTTTAAATTTTTCCAGCTATCTTGCCACAAATTGGTTTAATCCATATAAAACTACTCTTCTTATGACTAAAAACATCTTCATCGCTTCAGCAGAACCCTACACCGGGAAATCGGTAATCGCTTTCGGAATGATTAACATGTTACTGGCCAAAACTCAGAAAGTTGGGTACTTTAAGCCCATTATTGCTCAAGATGATTTAACTAAAAAAGATGAACATGTTGAGGCCATGCTGGATTATTTTTCGCTTCCGGTAAAATATGAAGATGCATTTGCTTTTACCCGCCAGGACATGTTACATCAATCGGAAAACAGTGGCGAGATAATAAATACCATCATCAGCAAATATAAAAAACTGGAAGAAAATTATGATTTTACGGTTATTGAGGGTAGTGATTTTTTGGGAGAAGGAATGGCTTTCGAATTCGAGTCTAATGCTTTAATGGCAAAAAATCTGGGTGCGCCTGTTCTGATTGTGGTTTCAGGAAAAAACAAAACGGCAAGTCAGCTATTTAAAACGGCTATAAATATTTACCGCAATTTCTTACTTCGTGATGTTCAGGTTTTAGGCGTAGTCGCAAATATGGTTAACCCCGACGAGGCCGAAAGAATTAAACAAGCATTATCAAACCAACTTCCCGCGGAACTTCTAATTGCGGTTATCCCTATTGAAAGCGGATTGCAAAGTCCGACGATGAAAGAAATAACAGCTGCTCTAGACGCTGAAATTTTATTCGGCGCCGACTTAATGGATAATCAGGTCGATAATTTTGTTACCGGGGCGATGATGCTGCCAAACTTTTTAAGACACATTAAAGATAACCTATTAATTGTAACACCTGGTGACCGTGGTGATATAATTATAGGTTCGTTGCAAGCAAACTTATCAGCCAACTATCCCAAAATTGCAGGAATTGTTTTAACTGCCGGAAGTTTGCCTGATGAACCAATGATTAAACTTATAGAAGGCTTGCAAACGATAATACCGATTATTTCTGTTCAAAAAGGAACTTTCGAAACCACCACAACCATCGGTTCTATTCATTCAAAAATCACGATAGATAATAAGAAGAAGATTGCGCTTGCGATTGAACTTTTCGAAAAATACGTAGACATAAAAGCGTTAGACGATAAGATTATCACTTTCAGTTATGAAGGGATTACGCCACATATGTTTCAATATAATCTGGTCAAATGGGCAAAAAGCCAGAAAAAACACATTGTGTTGCCAGAAGGAAATGATGATAGAATTTTAAAAGCAGTAGAAAAATTAATCACCCAAGACATCGTAAACATTACATTGTTAGGCGACCCTACAGAAATAGGAACATCCATAAAACGTTTGGGATTAAACTTTGACATAAACGCTATTAATATTCATAATCCGGCTCAATCTCAACATTATGATAATTATGTTGAAACACTTTATGAGTTGAGAAAGAATAAAAATGTAAACATGGAAATGGCGAGAGATATGATGACTGACGTTTCGTACTTCGGTACGATGATGGTTTATAAGGGAGATGCAGACGGGATGGTTTCAGGAGCAGTCCATACCACTCAACACACCATTCGGCCGGCGCTTCAATTTGTAAAAACCAAGCCAGGCGTTTCAGTTGTTTCCTCGATATTTTTTATGTGCTTACCCGAACGGGTAGCCATTTTCGGCGATTGTGCCGTTAACCCAAATCCAACAGCACAGCAACTTGCAGAAATTGCAATTTCATCAGCAGAGAGTAGTGCAAAGTTCGGCATTGAACCTCGGATAGCGATGCTCTCCTACTCTTCCGGAACATCTGGTGAAGGTGAGGATGTTGAGCGTGTTCGTGACGCGACTGCAATTGTAAAAGCAAGACATCCAGAACTAAAAATAGAAGGCCCAATCCAATACGATGCGGCTGTTGATCCACTTGTTGGCCAGCAGAAACTTCCCGGTTCAGAGGTTGCTGGCAGAGCCAGTGTTTTAATTTTCCCTGATTTAAACACAGGAAATAACACTTATAAAGCCGTTCAAAGGGAAACCGGAGCACTGGCAATTGGGCCGATGTTGCAAGGATTAAACAAACCAATTAACGATTTAAGCAGAGGTTGTACAGTAGATGATATTTTCAATACTGTTGTAATTACAGCCATTCAATGTCAGGATATAAAATAACATATGAATATTTTAGTTATAAATTCAGGAAGCAGTTCCATAAAATATCAACTTTTTCAAATGCCATCAAAGCAACCTGTTTGCAGTGGCTTGGTTGAAAGGATTGGCATTGAAGGTTCTTTTATAAAACACACTGTATTTGCTAACGGTGAAAAAATAAGTATCGAGAAAGATGCTTTTATTTCTAATCACGGCGAAGGGCTGAAACAAGTTTTGGCATTGCTAGCAGAAGGCGAGCTAGCCGTAATTGCAAGTCCTGATGATGTAGCAGCAGTTGGCCATCGTGTGGTTCATGGGGGTGAACATTTTTCCGGGGCCACACTTATAACTGAAGAAGTTAAACTCCAAATAAAAAAATTATTTTCGTTGGCTCCCTTACATAATCCTGTAAATTACAAATGTATTGAAGTTGCCGAGCAGACTTTTCCTTCAGCTGAACAAATCGCCGTTTTCGACACGGCATTTCATCAATCAATCCCTGAAGAGGCCTACCGTTACGCAATTCCTGAATGGTATTACAAAGAACATAGCATTAGGGTTTATGGTTTCCATGGAACCAGCCACAAGTATGTTAGTGCGCAAGCGATTACTTGGCTGGGGAAATCAAGTTCCAAAATAATAAGTATCCATTTAGGAAATGGCTGCAGTATTACTGCGATTAAAGATGGAAAATCAATTGATACCAGCATGGGTTTCGGACCGTTAAGTGGCTTGATGATGGGTACCCGTTCTGGCGATATCGATTCATCTGTAATATTTCATTTAATGGAACATTCGGGTTACACTTTAGATCAACTAAGCACATTGCTAAATAAACAATCGGGTTTGCTCGGAGTTGCGGGCTCAAGCGATATGAGAGATGTTAACAAATTAGCTGGCGAAGGCAATGAAGCTGCAAAATTAGCACTGGAACTTTACGCATACCGGATAAAAAAATTTATCGGTGCCTACGCAGCAACACTAAATGGAATTGACGGAATCATTTTTACGGCAGGTGTTGGCGAAAATGACCTGGAAATGCGAGCAGCTGTTTGTAGACAAATGGATTACTTGGGTATCGAAATAGATTTGAATAAAAATCGAACCTATAAAGGCGAATTGCTGGATATTAGTGCAGAGAATTCGAAAGTTAAAATCCTTGTAATCCCGACAAATGAGGAGTTCGAGATCGCAAATCAATGTTTCGCCTTACTAAATTAACCAAATTAGAAGTGGTGGACACATCTTTTTTGCGGGAAAATTATTTTAAGTATTGAATATTTTCAGTTATTCATTTTGTAATTTCAATTTTCATAGTATTAATTTAACCTTAACCAGCCTTTTTTAATCCAGTTAAAACTTTCAACAATTCAGAAAACCCAGAAATCATTATCTTAGGAGAATCTTTTAACTATAATAGCCGAAGCATCCTAAAAAAATGATAAAATTTTCTTTAAGTCTAATTTATTCCTTTGTTCTATTAGGGATATTAAGTTTTTTCAGCACATCGAACCGGGTACAACCAAATCCGCCAGAATTAACTATTTCTACATTTGCTGGCCCTGAAATAACGCCTAGCCCCGCTTGTTTAGCAGTAGCGCCTACGGGCGAAGTTTATGTTGGTATCGACATGATTGGCTCTTTGGGAAAAGATCCGGGAAAGGGTAGAATTTTAAAATTAACCGATAAAAACAACGACGGCAAAATGGATACACATGTTTCTTTTGCCGAAGTTGATAATCCTCGTGGAATTATTGTTCAAGGGAACAAAGTATTCGTTTTGCATACCACCTTTTCGAAAGAAACAAAAGCTGCAACCGGTATGGATTTAGTGGTTTTTGAAGATAATGATGGCGATGGTAAAGCCGATGGACCGGAAAAACCGCTGATAGAGCACATTAGTAATGCTAAATATATACGTGAACGTGGAACAGACCATGCCACCAATGGTATAAGAATGGGTATTGATGGCTGGATTTATATTTCTGTCGGCGATTTTGGGTTCCATGATGCAATTGACCGCTCAGGCAAAAAGTTAACCATGCTTGGCGGTGGAATTGTTCGTGTTCGCCCGGACGGAACTGAGATGGAAGTATTTACGCATGGAACCAGAAACGTTTATGATGTTGCAATTGACCCGTATATGAATGTATTTTCCCGAGAAAATACAAACGATGGTGGTGGATGGAATGTTCGATTTTCACATCACATACAAACTGGTGAATATGGATATCCCGTTCTTTTTCAAAATTTTACCGACGAAATAATTCCTGCTTTAGCTGATTTAGGTGGCGGTTCTGGTACTGGAGCATTCTATATGGATGAACCAAACTGGCCGGAAAAATATAATAACGTTCCGATGATGGCAGATTGGGGACGAAGCATGTTATACATTCACCGGGTTAATCCTGATGGATCTAGTTTTACTCAAAAAGACGAAGAATTCTTAAAAATTCCACAAATTACCGATTTAGATGTCGATGGTTCGGGCAGGCTTTATTTATCTGCCTGGGATGGCGCAGGTTATTCTGGTAGTGAAACCAAAGGCTTTATCATGCGTGCTGTACCAAACAACTGGACTTATAAAGCATTTCCAGACGTTAAAAAAGCCTCTGTTAAAGATTTATCAGTATTATTAAAATCAAACAGTGCTGTAGCGCGGGTTACGGCATCACAAGAACTTTTGTTAAGAGCTAACAAACAGGCAGTTTCTGCAGCATTTAAAATAGCGTCGGATAAAAATCTACCTTTATATGCTCGTGTTGCCGGCATTTTCACTTATGCTCAACTGACCAGCGAAAATGGAATCGGCGAACTTGTAGAACTTTCAAAAGATAATTCTGTTCGTGAATTTGCCTTAAAGGCATTAACAGACAGAAAGATTTATATCGACAAAGTTCCATTAGAACCATTTTTAGCAGCACTTAAAGATGGGTCTCCAAGGGTGCAATCTGTTGCAATTATAGGCTTAAACAGGTTAAACAAAATAGATGCAGCCACTGCCTTATTGCAAACTAAAGTTCCGGCATCATTTATCGAGCCTGCTAAAAACACGGAAGGGCCTCATGCTACACCAAATGCCGGAATTATTTTGCCACACCTTGCTGTAAGGGCTTTGGTTAGTTTAAACGCTACCGATGCATGTATTGCAGCTATTGGAACAGAAAATTCTGACTTAGCATTATGGGCTTTGCGTTACATGCATAATGTAAATGCGGTTAACGGATTAATTAAAAGTTATAATGCATCAAAAGATGAAAAGCTAAAAATACAAATTCTTAGAACCTTATCACGCTTGTATAAAAAGGAAGAAACTTATGATGCAAGTTGGTGGTGGGGCACACGTCCTGATTCTCATGGTCCTTATTTTAAATCGGTAACCTGGGAAGGCTCTCCGGCCATTGAAACATTATTAAAGGCAGAGTGGGCAAAAGCCAGTATGCAGGGCAAACAGTTTTTTGTAGATTTAGACGAACGCAATCAAATGGGTATCAAAGAATTTGCGGTTGAAGAAAAGACAGCCGCAACTGAAGAGCCTAAAATTGATCTGGATAAAATCAAAAACCAAAAAGGCCAGGTGGGTAAATCATCAATCGAAGATGTTTTGTTAGCAATTAACAAACTGCAGGGCGACCCGTTAAAAGGTAGAACAATTTTTAATAACCAAGGTTGTGTTGCATGCCATAGTTTAAGCAGAACAGAAAAAATGAAAGGTCCGTTTATGGGGCAAATAGGCTCAATTATGAATAGAGAACAAATTGCGGAATCTATTCTCAAACCCGACGCATCAATTTCTCAGGGTTTTGCTACGGTTATGATTAGTGCCAAAGGCGATAAAACCTATATGGGTTTTATTACAGAAGAAACTGCGGCAAAAGTTGTTATGCGTAATATTGCCGGCGAGGTGTTTACTATAAAAACCAGTGATATCCTTTCTCGTAAAGAAATGGAAAATTCAATGATGCCACAAGGTTTGGCAAATTCATTATCTTATGAAGAACTTGCTTCATTGGTAACCTTTTTATCGCAGCAGAAAAAATAATTTAATAATTTTGTAGCGCTGTTATTAGCATTTGAATCCATAAATTATACGTTAGTTGAAGATATATTAAAAATTTCTTCAATAAAAAAGGAGGTAAAATTTACCTCCTTTTTTATTTTTAGCCTGCTAGGTTAAGCTTTTTCTGCCTTGTTCGCTCGGCTTTTATCTATTAATGTATTTATTTGCTGCAACACATCATAAATATCAAATGGCTTACTAATGTAAGCATCGGCAAAGGCATCAATTGCCTTTTGTTCGCTATTATTTTGAGCAGACATTACAATTATTGGGATATGTTTTGTAAAAATGTCGGTTTTTAAATCCTCACAAATTTCCGCACCATTTCCGTCCGGCAACATTACATCCAAAAGAAATAAATCAGGCATAGCATCCTGTATATTTTTCTTTAATTCTGAAAATGTTGATGATAACTGTAACTCAAATCCTTCTTCTTTTAAAAGAATCTCAATCACGTTTCTGATTTCCTGATCATCTTCTAAAATATGTATTCTCTTTTTTGACATAATTAAAATTATTGTTTGGTTTTGTATCGGGGTAATTTTTTCTATACGATAGTAACAGTAACACCTAAACTTTCTAAATGTTTTACAATTTGTTCGGAAATTCCTTTATCTGTAATTATATGGTCTATTTCTTCTAAACCACATATTTTACCGAAACCTCGTTTTCCAAATTTCGAGGAATCGGCAAGTACAATAGTTTTCTGAGATGCACTAATCATTTTACGGTTCAAATGGGCTTCCATTGCATTTGTTGTGGTTAACCCAAAATCCAGGTCAATTCCATCAACGCCTAAAAATAATTTATTGAAGTAGAAATCGCCCAAAACCTGTTCTGCATAACTGCCGGTTACTGAAGAAGAACTTTTCCGTAAAATGCCTCCTAATTGTATAACCTCAATACTTGGTTCTCTCATTAACTCTAAAGCCACATTTAGTGCCGAAGTAACCACTGTTAAATTAGAAGCAGGTTGAATATTCTTGGCAAAGTATAAAACTGTTGTCCCTGATGCGATTACAATAGAATCGTTATCATTCAATAATTCTGCAGCGGCTGCACCTATCTTATTTTTCTCGGAGGATTGAATCTTTTCTTTCTCGTTTACAGGCCTGTCAACCGTGTAAGGGTTATTCATTGTAGCACCACCATGTGTTCTAAAAAGTAAACTTTTATCTTCAAGAAGTTTTAAATCCTTTCTAATGGTAACGGATGAAACTTTCAATTCCTTACATAAGTCTACCACATTAATGTATTGGTCTCTTTGCAAACGGCTTAAAATCAATTGGTGCCTCTCGGCTAAATTCATCATAATACAAACGGTTTTTTCGCAATGCGACAAATTAAACAATTTGTTAAATCATTTAAGTAAATAAAATAATAATTTTTTAACGATGATATTATATTATTTCGATAATGATTACTTATAATTGCGTATTGTTTCGTTTTATTATCTTTTGTTTACAAATGAATAGAATACATAATCCTGTAATACACTCAAGTACCGTTTGGGACCTCATAATAATTGGCGGTGGCGCCACAGGACTTGGCACAGCTTTAGATGCAGCAAGTCGCGGCTACAAAACTTTATTGGTAGAACAATCTGATTTTGCTAAAGGAACATCGAGCCGCAGTACAAAATTGGTACATGGCGGCGTCCGTTATCTTGCCCAGGGCGATATCAGCCTTGTAAAGCATGCACTTAAAGAGCGTGGATTGTTGGAAAAGAATGCTGCTCACCTGGTAAATAGAGAAGAATTCATCATTCCCTGCTACAACTGGTTTTCGGTTATTAAGTACCTTACCGGATTAAAGCTGTACGATTGGCTTGCCGGCAAGTATAGTTTTGGAAAATCGAAATACTTATCGAAAAAAGATGCTTTAAAAAAAATTCCCGAGATTAAAGCTAAAGGTTTAAAAGGTGCTATAAGTTATTTCGATGGAAAGTTTGATGATGCACGCCTGGCGATAAATATTGCACAAACCGCAATAGAACATGGCGCAACACTACTAACGTACACAAAAGTTACCGGGCTAAAAAAAGACCATGATTCGATTACAGGAATTGAAACCGAAGACATTTTGACTGGAAATAAAATAAGTTTCTCGGGTAAAGTCGTTATAAATGCCACCGGCGTTTTCGTAGATGATATTTTGAAAATGAACAATCCTGACTCTAAAAACATGGTTCGCCCAAGTCAGGGTGTACATATCGTTTTAGATAAAAAATTTCTAAATAGCGAATCAGCTTTGATGATTCCAAAAACTTCTGATGGCAGGGTATTATTTGCGGTGCCGTGGCATAAACATTTGTTAGTGGGCACAACAGATACCCCTTTAAATGAACATAGCCTGGAGCCAAGAGCACTGAAAGAAGAGGTCGATTTTATCTTAAATACGGCTTCATCTTACTTTACTCAGAAACCGATGGAGAGCGATATTTTGAGTGTGTTTTCTGGATTAAGGCCTTTGGCTGCCCCAACAAAATCTGATGGAAACAGCACTAAAGAAATCAGCCGTGACCATAAACTAATGGTATCTGCAAAAGGTCTGATAACCATTACTGGCGGCAAGTGGACAACCTATCGACGTATGGCTGAAGAGACAGTTGATTTAGCAATACTTGAAGCAAAACTTTCTGCTAAAGGATGCTTAACCCAAAACTTAAAAATCCATGGCTGTACAACTAAAAAAGATGGAAATTACTATGATATTTACGGAACGGATCGAATTCAAATTGAAGCTTTAATAGCTGAAACGCCAGAACTCAGCACAAAACTCCACCCGGATTTCCCATACAATAAGGCAGAGGTTATATGGGCCATAAGAAATGAAATGGCCGAAACTATTGAAGATGTTCTGAGCAGAAGATTACGGGTGCTGTTTATTGATGCTCAGGCTGCAATTGAAATGAGTACAACAATTGCATCTATTTTAGCAAAAGAGTTACAAGCAGATAAAGATTGGGAAACAAACCAAGTCGAAATTTTTAATAAATTGGCTTCGGGTTACATTTATCAATCTAACAGTAGAGAAAATAAAGTGGCTTAAGCCAATACTACCTAACCAAATTTTAAATTATGAGCAAGTATATCTTGTCACTCGATCAAGGAACCACCAGTTCGAGGGCAATTATTTTTAATCACGATGGTGAAATTGTAGCCATTGCACAAAAAGAATTTACCCAAATTTATCCCCAGGCGGGTTGGGTGGAACACGACCCTATGGAAATATGGACAACCCAATTATCGGTTGTGGCAGAGGTTATTGTAAAAGCTGGGTTAGCCGCCAGAGATATTGATTCGATAGGGATAACCAATCAACGGGAAACCACAGTAGTTTGGGATAAAGAAACTGGAATTCCGGTTTACAATGCAATTGTTTGGCAAGATAGAAGAACATCGGCCTTTTGTGATGAGATTAAAGCCAAAGGACTGGCGACTAAAATCCAGGAAAAAACTGGTTTAATTATAGACTCGTACTTTTCGGCAACAAAAGCGAAATGGATTCTAGAAAACGTTGATGGTGCCAAAGAAAAAGCTGAAGCCGGAAAACTGGCTTTTGGTACAATTGATAGCTGGTTAATATGGAAACTCACTGCCGGAAAAAATCATGTTACGGATGTAACCAATGCATCGAGAACGATGATTTACAACATCAATACTTTAGAATGGGATAATGAATTACTCGAACTTTTTGGAATTCCGGCGCTAATGCTCCCCGAAGTAAAATCATCCAGTGAGATTTATGGCGAAACTGCAGGAAACATAATAGCAGCAAAAATACCTATTGCAGGCATAGCCGGCGACCAGCAATCTGCGCTTTTTGGTCAAATGTGTACAGAAGTTGGAATGGTAAAAAATACATACGGTACAGGTTGTTTCATGTTGATGAACATCGGGAACAAGCCAAAAATTTCATCAAATAACTTATTAACAACCATTGCATGGAAAATTAAAGATGAGGTGATTTATGCATTAGAAGGCAGCATTTTTATAGGTGGCGCTGTTGTACAATGGCTTAGAGATGAAATGGGGCTAATTTCAAAATCTGCTGATGTAGAAACTTTAGCCAAAAAAGTTCCTGACACACATGGTGTATACATAGTTCCGGCATTTGCAGGTTTGGGTGCGCCACACTGGGATCAGCATGCCCGGGGAACCATTACCGGCTTAACCAGGGGCACTAATAAATCGCATATAGCTCGTGCCGCATTAGAAAGTATTGCATATCAAACTATGGATGTTTTAAAGGCAATGGAAGCCGATGCCGATGTTAATATTGCAGAATTACGGGTAGATGGCGGTGCTACAGCAAATGATTTATTAATGCAATTCCAGGCAGATTTACTAAAAAGTAAAGTGGTTAGACCAGAGGTAACAGAAGTTACAGCAATCGGTGCAGCATACCTTGCAGGTTTGGCAACAGGATTTTGGAGTAGCGTTGATGAAATTCGTTCTCAATGGAAAATAAACAGAACTTTTTCTGCTGTTGAAGGAATAGACAATACAGTACGAATTAAAGGCTGGAACAGAGCGGTTAAAGCCGCCCGAGTTTGCGCTGAAGATAATTAACAAAACCCCTGATATCAGAATTTAACTAAACATAAAATGACTGAATTTGTTGCAGAATTTATCGGGACAGCCTTGATAATTCTTCTTGGAAATGGCGTGGTAGCCAATGTAGTTTTAAAAGGAACCAAAGGAAATGATAGCGGCTGGATGGTTATTACCACAGCATGGGCGCTTGCAGTTTTTGTTGGTGTTGTAATTGCTGCGCCCTATAGTGGTGCACACCTCAACCCGGCGGTAACTATAGCTTTGGCTATAACACAAAAATTTGCCTGGGTCAAAGTGCCTTATTACATCCTTGCTCAACTTTGTGGTGCAATGGTTGGTTCTTTTTTAGTCTGGCTTATTTATAAAGATCACTTTGATATAACTGAAGATAAAGGGTTGAAAGCCGCCCCTTTTGCTACATCTCCTGCAATTCGAAATTTGAGATCTAACCTTTTCTCAGAAATCATAGGAACTTTTGTACTTATTTTTGTGATATTTTACTTTACAAATGCGGAAATGGGTACTGAAAAAACACCAATTGGCTTAGGTTCAATTGGCGCCATTCCGGTTGCATTCCTCGTGTGGGTAATTGGTTTAGCGCTGGGCGGTACAACTGGTTATGCCATAAATCCGGTAAGAGATTTAGGTCCGAGGATTATCCATAGTATTATTCCGTTGAAAGGAAAAGGTAGCAGCGACTGGTCTTATGCGTGGGTGCCAATTGTTGGGCCCATTGTTGGAGCCACTTTAGCAGCTCTGCTTTACCTTGCCCTGAATTTTAAGTATTAATTCTCACAGTAAAAAAGCATACAATTAATTGATATATACATTTTTAAATTTTAAATTTAGCTAACAGTCCATCCCTATTTTATTGATTATTAAATTTAACCAAATTGAAAAAACATGGCAAAATTCGTAATTTTAAAAAGAGCAAATGGAGAATTCCAATTTAACCTGGTTTGCGGAAACGGACAGGTAATTTTAACAAGTGAAGGCTACGCAGCGAAAAGTAGCTGCGAAAACGGTATAGAATCAGTAAAAAAAAATAGTGCTGATGAATCAAACTTTGATAAAAAGACTTCCGCAAATGGAAAGTTCTTCTTTAATTTAAAAGCCTCTAACGGACAAATAATTGGTTCCAGCGAGATGTATGAAAGTGAATCTTCAAGAAATAATGGAATTGCGTCCGTACAAAAGAATGCACCAGACGCTAACGTAGAATCTGAATAGAAAAATATTCTACAAAATTTTCTCAATAACAGTTTTTTTACCCTCTAAATACATGTTCAAAATCAATAATTGATAACTTTGCATTAATTCATTCATGTTTGAGCGCATGTTTGGGTTTAGATATGGGATAGGCTTTTTGCCTATCCCTTTTTTATTTAATTTTTTTTGAGATACTTAAAAATGTAAAAATATCTAGTAAAAAATTACTGCATATCCAATTAACCCGCTGTAAAAATCGTTAGACACTGAAATTCAGTAAAATATAATTAATCAGGAAATGTTTTTTAGTAAATTTAGCTGATTAATCATCCTGTCTACTAAATTTTATGATGCAGTTATATTTGGCCTTCTTAAAAAATATAAGAATACTACTATGCCTGTTGCTTTGTTTACTGCTGAATCGCAATGTATTTCCTCAAAATAAAAAAACACTTTTATTTAAACACCTTACGCAGGAAAATGGCTTGAGCGACCCCACAATAAGGGCAATACATGCTGATAAAGACGGATTTTTATGGATTGGCACTGAAAATGGACTAAACCGCTTCGACGGAACAAATTGCATCATTTATGGAAAAAGTTCATCAAAAAAGATAAACCCGGGTAACTACATCACCAACATTATTGAAGATAAACAAGGCGACTTGATAATCGGCTCGCAAAGTAATTTAGTGAAGTACAATAAAGCAGCCGACAGTTTCAGCTTATATCGCTTTGAGTTAGCCTCATTAAAGAAAAACTATTACTCCTTCCCTTTCTACATCGACAACAAAAATAGCTTATGGGTTTACCTCGCTGGTGAAGTTTACAAGTACACTTATCCCGAAAATAAACTTTTAAAACTAACCGGATACTCTAACGGGTATGAGTTTACGCCGAAGCCATTCTACAACCAGCTAGATTGGTTTATAAGCCGTGGTGTTAAAGGAATTTACATAAATAAAATTGCAGGAAATAAAGAAAAAAGTGCTGCAGAATTTTTTATGTCATCAAACAAGCCAGGATTAATAAGTCATATTGAAGGTGCTTATATGCCTTCTGACAGTTTGATTTGGCTAATCGGCGAGAAAGGCCTTATTAAATTAAACCCTAATCAAAACACTTATAAGGTTTTCGATACTTATAAAAACAAAACCATTATTGGCACAGCAATAACGAAATACCCAAAGCAGCCATGGCTTCTGGTAGGGACTAACGGCGATGGATTATTACTATTTGATTTGGTTACAGAAACATTCATTCATCAATATAAGCATTTAGAGAGCGACCCGCATAGCATTTCTGCAGATTATATAAGGAAAATTTATATAGATAAAAAAAACAATTTGTTTTTAAGTATCGATAGATATGGGCTTGATTACACCAATCTAAATCAGGTTATATTTCCAAGATATGTGCCAAAATCAGAAAGCCGTGATAACGACATTACCGCAATTTTAAACTATAACAACAACGAAACGTGGTGTGGAACAAAAAATTCCGGTATAGAAATTTATAATGGTGATTTATCACTGTTATTGAGAACTGAATTAAAAGGAATAGGAATTAGCAAATTAATTAAGCTGAAAAATAAAGATGTTTTAGTAGAGGCAAGTAATGGATCATTTTTCTTATTTACTTCTTACAGAAAAACATTCAGTTCTTTAAAGTTAAGTTTTTCCAACAACTTTAAATCCAGAGCCATTATCCATCAAATTACGACAACAGCAGATGGTTCATTAATAGCCGCTACCGAATTTGGAATAGCAAAAATTGAAATAAAAGCGGATAAAATTTTATTTCAATTGATTGAAGATTTAAATAAAACCCTTCCATGGACTAACACACAGCAGGTAATACAGCTTTCGAAAGATAAAATGCTTGTACAAACCTATTATACAGCAGTGTACTTATTCTATTTTAAGGATAATAAATTTAGATATGCCAATGAAGTAAGACGAATCCCTTACGCCACAAATGGTAGCTTGATTTTAGACAAACATTTATATTTGGCCACAACAGCTGGCCTATTAAGCCTTGATATTGAAAACATAACGCAAAAAGAAGATGTTTTGATAGATGCTAATTGCTTGAGCCTTATTACAGATAAAAATAAAAACCTATGGATTGGAACGAACAATGGGTTATATTTTTATGATACCCACAAAAAAATAATCATAAAATACACTACCGCCGATGGTTTGCAAAGCATGGTTTTCAATATTGGGAGCCTTGCTGGTTTGCAAAATAATCAGATCGCAATTGGCGGAATCAATGGTGTAAATCTATTTAATCCCGATAAAACCATTCCGTTTAAAAGTACCAGCTGCCCTAAAATAGTATCGATTTATATAAATGATAAACCATATAAAAAAGCTGGCAATTCGGTAACTACACATAGCTTAAACCTCAGTCACAACGAAAATACAATAACAATTGGCTTTAGCTCAATGGATTTTGTTAATCCAGCCCAAAGGGAAATAAAATACAAGATGATTGGTTATGACAATAAGGAAGTTATAATTACAGGGAATCGTGAATTAAGGTTTCCAAATATGCCATCGGGCAACTATACCTTCGAATTAACTGATGTATTGAGCAAAAATAAAACGGTAATATTTATAATAATCAATGCGCCCTTCTGGCAAAAGTGGTGGTTTATTACAGTAATTATAATCGGCTTAATACTAACTGGAATAATTATATTATTTCTTTATCTGAGATGGCTTAAACATTTGCAGGCTTTACAATTAAGAGAGATGATAACCTTTCAAAAAGAAGATAGAAAGAGAATTGCCGATGATTTGCACGACGATTTGGGCTTAAAACTTTCTTCGTTAAAACATTATTTATTAGCTGGTGACATCAATAAAATGATTGAAGGTGGTGAGCTTCGAAAATTAGCTGTTCAATACATAGACCAGGCTTTGCATGTTTTAAGAAATACATTAATAAATTTAAGTCCTAAAACACTGGATGAAAATGGTTTAAGTATCGCACTTCACGATTTAGCCGATAACATTAATAAATTAGAGATTATTAACATTCATGTTGATGACGCTGGTTTTACCACGGCATTAAAAAAAACACAGCAGTATGCCCTTTATAGAATTTGCCAGGAACTGATAAATAATACTATAAAACATGCTGAGGCTAAAAACATCTATATATCAATTATTTACAGAGATGATAAACTTATTTTGTTATATGAAGATGATGGAAAAGGTTTCGATTATTTATTTATTAAACGTGGCTATGGTCTATCCAATATCGAAGCTCACATTCATGCTATAAAGGCCGAACTAAACATAGATACAGAAACTGGCAGAGGATTAGCGGCAACAATTACACTTCAGGTAAAATCGAAAATTAAACTCTAAATAAATGGTTAACATACTTATTGCAGATGATCATAATATGATGATAAACGGCTTGAAACTCATTTTGGCGGTTCGTACAGATTTTAATGTTATTGCCACAGCCAATAATGGGCTTGAAGCCATTGAACTTATTAGAAGGGATAAACCCGACGTTATTTTGCTAGATATTAATATGCCACTCCTCAATGGCTACCAGACACTACAAGTTATAAAATCTGACTTCCCTGAAGTGAAAGTCATCGTATTATCTATGGCGGCAGATAGAAAAAGTGTACTCAGTATGCTCGAAACTGGTGCGAATGCTTACTTATTTAAAAATACTGATGATAAAACTTTATTTAAAGCTATTGATGAAGTGATGAGCAGTAAGTATTACGTAAGCAATGAAATACAGGATATCCTTGAAGAATTTTTAGCTGGTAACAGAACTCCGGCTAAGAAGACCGCCCAAAAATTACTTTCTTCAAGAGAAATCGAAATCGTAAAACTGATAACCGATGGCAATACCAATGGTGAAATTGCAGATATTCTTTTTTTGAGCGTTAGAACGGTCGATACGCATCGAAAAAATATTCTATACAAACTTAAACTTAACAACACTGCATCTTTAGTAAAGTACGCAATAGAGAACAAAATATTTTTAGGATTGGATTAACCATTAAAAGTGAAATCGCCCATAAAACCACCTACAGGAATAAAAATACCAAAAAGTGGGTATTGATTAAATTCTGGTAATTGTATCTATTTGTAATGCGAAATCATCTACCAGATGAAAGATATTGATTTAATTATTGTTCTCACTTAGCAAAAGGGCGTTTAGTAAACGCCCTTTTGCATTCATTCTACCAGAGCGAAAATTTTGCTCGTGAATTTTTCACATTGAAGGCAATTATCTTGATAAGGTATTAAACTCATCATCAGTTAATTGAATTTCCGCGGCTTTTAAATTCTCCTGTAAATGCTCAACCGATTTGGTACCTGGAATAAGCAAAATATTTGCTGAACGCTTTAACAGCCAGGCCAATGCAATTTGAGCTATTGTTGCATTGTGGTTTTCGGCAATTAATTTTATTTTATCTTCTAATTTGGCTGGACCAGATGCGAGTGGAAACCAGGGTATAAAAGCCAAATTTTGAGTGGCTGTATAATCCAGAACACTTTCCCATTGGCGATTACCAAGGTTATATAAATTTTGAACTGAGGCTATTGGCAAAATGTCCTGAACTTGTTTAATCTGTTCAACGCTTACTTCAGATAAACCCACATAGCGTATTTTCCCTGCATTTACGGCATCAATAACCGGTTTTAAAGTTTCAGAAACATCAACTTTTGGATCAATTCTATGTAATTGCCACAAATCGATCGTATCTACTTTAAGACGCTCTAAGCTCCCTTCAATATTTCCTTTAATATTTTCAGGTTTTCCGTTTGGAATCCAATTATTCGGTCCTGGACGGTCAAAACCGCCCTTAGTTGCGATAAATAAATCATTATTGTAAGGAAGTAAAGCATCCGCAATAAGCGATTCATTAAATTTTGGTCCGTAAGCCTCTGCAGTATCAATAAAATTTACACCGCCTTGTACTGCAGCCTGCAAAACTTTTATAGCATTCTTTCTATCTGCAACTTCACCGAAAACGCCATGGCCGGTTAATTGCATTGCACCATATCCAAGGCGATTCACTTCCGAATCGCCGATTTTAAATGTTAGAGATATATTTCCCATTGTTTATGATTTTGACAACTGTTTGTTACATTTTACATTTTAAACCGTGCCTACGGTGCAATGTTTAGCTTAGTAGTTTTTATGATAAATCTGTAACATTTCCCAAATGTTAATTACATTTTCCTAGCCTATAAATTTTGAAAACTATAACTTAAAAAATTTTGTTGTGTAAATAAAAACAACAAAACCCTATGAAAAATTTATTTTACACAGGCATGCTTGCAACGTCTTTATTAGCGTTTCAAGCTTGCAATAGCGGTTCGAAAGACGCTAAGGAAAATGCAGACAGCCTAAACATGAGTAAAGATACCACAACGAATGCCGCGGCTACAGGAGGAATCGCAGTTGATGAAGCCGATGCAAAATTTGCAACCGATGCCGCAAACGGAGGAATGGCTGAAGTTGCTTTGGGCAAGTTAGCACTTGAGAAATCAACCAACTCATCTGTTAAAGAGTTTGCCAACATGATGGTAAACGATCATGGAAAAGCCAATGAAGAATTAATGTCTATCGCTACTGCAAAGAACATAACTTTGCCTGCTGATGTTGATGCAGACCATAAAAAAAAGGCTGATGATTTGAGTAAGAAATCAGGAAAAGACTTTGATAAGGATTATGTTGATGCCATGATTGATGGTCATAAAAAAACATTAAAGCTTATGCAAGATGAGGCTAAAGACGGAAAAGATGTTGAGTTGAAAGCTTTCGCATCTAAAACAGCTCCAATCGTTCAGGCACACTTGGATATGATTAATAAAATTCATGATGGAATGAAATAATTTCCTTCGAGAAATTATATGATAAAGTCCTTTCGCTTGCCGAAAGGACTTTTTTATTATCCGAATACACTTTTGGCCTTGTCAATCGCTTTCTTTAAATCAATACCCTTACCCAAAACGCCATTAAATAAATCACCTTCAGTTTGTAGTCGTTCAATTGCATTAAAAATGTTAAAATCTGTCATTTTTAAGCCAGGTTTAACTTCAGCCCAATGTAAAGGCATAGACACAGTTGCCCCAAGTTTCGGGCGCAAAGAATATGGTCCGGCAATAGTTGCACCTGGCCTATTTTGAAGAAAATCTAAATACATTTTTCCTTTCCTGGCAGAAATCATTCTTTCTAATGAAGTATAATCCGGAATTTGCTTATGAACCAAGGTTACAATTATTTTCGCGAACATCTGACTTTGCTCATAACTGTACTTGGCGTTTAAAGGAATGTAAATATGCATTCCGGTTGAGCCAGAGGTTTTAGGATAACAGGGAACTTCAATTGCGTCTAACACTTTTTTCACTTCGTTTGCTGCTTCAACAACCTGATCGAAAGTGTGCTTATCAGGATCTAAATCAATTACACAATAATCCGGATTATCTGGATTTTGAACTCTACTAAACCAAGGATTCATTTCAATGCAACCCAATGATGCCATCCATAATAAACTATCAACATCAGTTCCAACCAAGTATTCTTTTTTCTCACCTTCTCCATTTTCATAAGGAAAAGTCTTTGCCCATTCGGGCGCTTTTCCTTTAACATCTTTTTGATAAAAGCTCGGGCCATGAATACCGCCTGGAAAGCGATTGAGCGATTGCGGACGATCTTTAAGGTAAGGCAAAATATAATCAGCAACCTGGTAGTAATAATTAAACATATCACGTTTAGTTACTTTATCTTCAGGCCAGTATATTTTGCTAAGGTTGGTAAATTTTAATTCATGACCTTTAATTTTTCTAACCTGAGTTTCATCTTTTGGGTTCAGAAGTGTTTTTGGCTCCTTCCCTTTAGGCGGTTTTATGGCATCAGAATGGTCGTCTTTATTTTTGGGTTTTTCCGTACTAATATGAGTTATTTCATCGGTTGATTTTACTTCTTCGCGAATGACCTCCTTAGCATCTTTATCATCACGCATTCCCTGAAATGATGGGTGTCTGAATACACCATCATCAGTAACTTCAGTAAATGCCACTTCGCAAACCAGCTCGGGTTTTAGCCAGGTTGCCTTTGCTTTTGGTGGATTTGGCCTGAAACGGGAAGGTTTATTTACATCTGGAATAGCATCGAAGGGGCTTTTATCGATAATTAATGGTTTAAATCTTTCCATCATTAATTTCTGGTTTTTATCAGAAAAGCCAGTTCCAACTTTACCAACATACTGCAATTTTCCTTTCTCGAAAACACCCAGCAACAGTGAACTGAACGATTTTGACGTATCTTCATTTTTAGTAAAGCCAGCGATAACAACTTCCTGCCGTTTATGAACCTTAATTTTTAACCACTCTTTTGAGCGACGGTCCGGGCTATAGACACTATCTGATTTTTTCGCGATTATTCCTTCTAAACCCATTTTTTCTGCCGCAGCGAAAAAATCAACACCACTTGCTTTAAAAACTTTGCTCATGCGCACCCGATCATCATCAACGGGCAAAGTTTCTTTAAGAATTGCCTGCCGCTCGCTTAATGGTAAATTCATTAGATTTTTACCATCATACCACAACAAATCGAAAACATAAAACACCAATTCTCCATCAGCCTCGCTACGCCAGTTTTGCAATGCCCCGAAGTTTGAAACGCCTTTTTCGTTCAAAACAAGGATTTCACCATCTAGTACAGCGTTGATTTTCCAAGTCTTGAGCAACTCATAAATTGGGTAAAACTTGTCATTAAATGATTTATTGTTTCTTGAGTATAAATCAACTTTTCCTTTATTTACAAAGGCTAGTGCCCGATATCCGTCCCATTTAACTTCATATTGCCAATCGGGGTCATCAAAAGGCTCATCAACAAGCGTTGCTAACATTGGTTTAATCCCAGCTGGCAATGCTTCTTTTTTACCTTTTTTGAGAATTGCCTTCGCATCAAGATCCGAATGCTCGTTTTCGGGCTTAATTTTGAGCGCTAACTTTTCCTGCGGACTTTTTTTTTCTGTCTTTGCTTTTTTTTGTGGCTCAATTTTTTCCTCATGGCCTTCTTTCCAAACCTTATCGGAAGTTTTTTCCATCACTTCAATAGTTTTTCCGGATAGAATAGATTTATCCTCTTTTGTGATATCCTTAACTGATGCGAATTCGTCTTTATGCTTAATCAAAAGCCATCCATTTTCGCCCATTCCATGTGTTTTTACCAAAGCGAATTCGCCATGGAGTTTTTCACCAAAGAGTTTGATTTTCAGCGAACCTGCTTTAAGTTGACTTAATAAATGCTTTTCCTGTGCCTTTTTACCTTTAATTTCTTCAATAGGCTCATAAGTTCCTTCATCCCAAACAATTACAGTTCCACCGCCATATTCTCCTTTAGGAATAATACCTTCAAAATCTTTATAATCATAAGGATGATCTTCTACCATCATTGCCAATCGCTTCGTTTTCGGGTCTGTTGAGGGACCTTTTGGCACTGCCCAGCTCTTTAAAACGCCACGCATTTCAAGCCTGAAATCATAATGAAGCCTTGATGCATCGTGCTTTTGAATAACAAAGTGTAACTTATTTTTATCGCTGCTTTTTCCCGATTTTGGTTCTTTCGTTTTAGAGAAATCTCGTTTGGCAACATATTTTTCCAGGCTCATGGCTTTCCATTTCTGTTTAAAACAGTTCTCAAAACCAAAAGGTTTTAATTAAAAACGCCTTGAATTTACTGGCAATCAAACCTTTTCAATTCTTACTTGTTCGAGAATAAAAGAAAAACCATGGCAACAAATCAATACCACGAACCACCGGAAGAGCTTTCTGAAGAAACCAGAACTTTCGCAAGAATGATTACTTCTCTGCAAGAAGAAGCAGAAGCAATTGGCTGGTATGAACAAAGAATTGCAGTAGAAAAAGATCCCGAAGCAAAGGCAATTATGGTAAACGCTCAACAAGAAGAAATGAAACATTTCGGAATGGATTTAGAATTTCTGCTGAGAAAAAAGGAGGCGTGGAGAGAAACCTTAAAGCCGATTCTTTTTAAAACCGGTGATATTGTAAAACTCGGCGAAAAAGGCGAAAAGGCCGCAGAATAATTTGATGCCCGATAAATCGGGCATCAAATTATTCTTCAACAATCTTCACAACACACATCAGCAATCGGTACTAATGCCGAAGTACGGTAAATTCTATAGGAACCTAAGCCAGTAGTAAGTGGGTTTAATGGTTCTTGCGATGAATTTTTTGTACCAATTGCCCGGTTTTTTTCATCGTCTGTTCTCCACATGTTTTCCATCGGGAACATTTCCACACAAAGTACACTCAGACTACTTTCCGCTGGTAAACCGAGTTCCAGTAGTCTTGCCTGTACATCTTCTACTTTTAGAATTGCGGTACCTAATTTTGCCCCTTCTTCTTTTGATGGCGCTTCGTTTCTTTTCAAAATTCTTCTCTTTGGCGGCACGTAAGGCATGTAACCCGAATTCAACAAAAGGTTTCGGTAAGATAGTCCATCAGCTTGACGTACTTGTGTATAAAGCATGTACCAAAGGCTAGTTTGGGGAGGGTTAGCGGTAACATTTTCACCATTTAATACTGCTGTTGCAAATGGAGCAGTAATTATAATTTCGTTTAAAAAAGTAATTTTAACCGGAGTTGCTTTTACTAATCTTCCTGTATTCCTTGTAAGTTTCTCTGTTTTGTTGGCCAAAACTTCGGCCTTTGAAAACCTTGAGACTAATGGAATTTTTCTGCGAAACACATTGCAACTTAAATTTGGCGCAGGATGTTGCACACCGTTCACTTTTAGAGGCCTGCCATACCTACCTTGTGCGGTGCTCCAAAGTTCCTGTTTATGGCCAACCCTTAATTCGTAAGTAAAAAACCCAAATAATTCATCGCTATCGGCATGTAAGCCAGGAGGCAAGGGTAGCATATAAAAGTTAGATTTACCTGAAGCATCATCGCCACGAAGCATTTCTTGCATTGCCCCCATACCGGCAAAATCATTATCCATCCCTCGGGTTATAGTCCTTATCTTCTCCTCGTTAATGCTCAATGGCGGATCAACAGGATCGTAAGTTTGTAGTTTTCGGGTAACCAAGCTGAGCAAGGGATCCGGGGCATTAGATAAAACCCTGGCAAAATAAGTGTCATTCGAATCTTTAGGGGCAGAATCTAGTTCAAACCACAAGAATCTTTGCCTTAAATCAGTTGAGGCGTATTTCTCTTCATCAGCAACATAGGGTGACATTGCAATACCGGCAGAAACTAATTTAGGCACTTGAGCAGGAATGATGGTAACTGGTAAATGAATTTCCTGATCTATAATCGGTCTATCGAAGTTGACAGGCAGACCTTCCTTTTTAAAGTGCGTTTCAATACGGTAACTTAATATTACTTCTGAGGGGAAAGGATTGTTTGCTTCTTTTGGGTCAAAAGCATCAAGAAAAATCATTCTCGAATAGCTTCTTTCAGGCTCGCTAAGTGCATTAATTGCAACGGTATCAGAAATATTGATGATTCCGGCTAACACTTCATCACCAAAATCGGCATCTCCTTCACGTCTCCATTTGCGATAAACAGAGAAACTTTCCCTTTCTAAACCATCCCAGGCCCAATCGCGTGCTATTGTAAAATTTACACCGATAATCCAATGATTAAACAGTTCTGATAAGGAGGAAAACGAAATTGAAGAGGAATCTGGAGCCAGGGAGTGCCGCATTATTTTGGAACACCCAAATTGCAATCTTTTACCTTTTTCACCTTCTAAAGTTAAATTATGTGCCGAAAGATTAAATGCTTCAGCAAGCCTGCTAAGTTCTATGGGTGTACTACTTTTAACCAGATTAAGCGTAACTTTTGTTTTATAAACTTTCACCTGATTTTGATCTGATGAATATTCGGGCTGAAGATATATTGCTTTAAAACCTTCATCAACAGGAGAAAGTAAATTGACCTCGCTGCTTGCTGCCTGGTATGATGTGAGCATGATTTTTTTACCTTCGAGAATACTCAGATCTGCGTAATCGTTATTCGCTTCCTTAATAACCGGGGTGAAAGTTAAACGGATATGCCTTGATGATGGTAAAACGAGTTCATTCTTATGCCCAACATCATCAAAACCATTAACAAAATCTAACTGATTTACGTCGCTGTAAATAATTCTAAGCGCAAATTCCTGGTCGTAGTTATCGTTTTCGCTATCGAAGATAAATTCTTTTTCATAAAGAACAATAAACGATTCCTTGCCATTTTCCGACCGTCCGTTATCCATATTTAGGCTTTTAATCTCCACACGGATTTTAAAAGAACCTACATCCGGGTCTGACAGCCCTATATCTACAGCTTTTCTATCACCAGCGGGTAAATCATTTAAGATAGATTTTAATCTTTCGATTGCGTTAGAATATTTCCCGGTAAACACAACAGCAGGATAGCCAAGTAATGGCCTTCTTATCAGGAGAACAGGGTTATCAGCGGTTATCAGATTCTGAAGCAAGCTGGTATCTTTAACATCAGCAACTTCTTTTGCTGGCAAATTATCGAAAACATTGGTTACATTAACAATTCTGAGTGCGCCTGCAGCAATGTGTCTTTTAAAATGTAAATCAGCGGTGGGCTTTTCGCCACCGTTTAAAGCCATTGTACTTACCGCCGGTCCACCACCGGAAATGTCCATTAATCTCACCCGAAACTGGTAATCATTTCCATAAACAAGCGGAATGGCATTTGCAGGGTCGGGTGCATAAGGGTGAAAAGTTGGTTTTGGAATAGAATTGATTGAATTATCTATATCCGGGCGAGGCTTAATCATTTTATCCGGGCGAAGCATATTGATATCTTCAGCATCCTTATCGGCAATAGAGATTGGTTTGCCCATCCAGCTGCTAAAATACATAGGCAGCCAAAAGCCCTCGCCTTGCGAATCTCCATGTGCCGCCGGATGAATTTCCACACCTGGTTCTACAATTTCGCCAGCATTTGAAATTATTATCTGGCCATTTTTTAATGCGGTAGTTTGTTGAAGTACTAAACTATTCTGTGAAAACCATTGCTCCTCTCCTTTTTTCCTCACATCAACCTTATATCCAAAAACCCCCAAAGGTGTGTCTACAGGTAAATCACTTTGTTCTTCTTTCTTTAACATCTGGCGATTGTACCAAATCGCAATTTGCTCATCATCCCAACCCAAACGAATGCCGATATCTTTTAACGGTGGATTAGAATTGTCTTTTTCCTGTAGCAAATCCTGATTGACCGGCTGGTTAGCGTGAACAATTTTTGCGAAACCATCATCGTACACAATTGCATCCCTTAAAACTTCATCGTAACCAATGCTGTTATTGGCAACACTGGAAACAGGGAACTGAACGGCAGAAAATAACACCCGCTCATTCAAATCTTTCAATGCAGGAATTCTTGCTGCATATTGCATGCCGTCTAATCCTTCAAAATCGCTTCCGGCACCGAAACCGCTATAAAGCCACCCACCTTTGTCAAATAATCCGGCGGGTTCATCAACTGCTATCGAGGCTTTATAAATAAGCCCGGCTTTTGCTGCAAGAGCAGGATTTCTTAGACACAGGGCAATTACCTTACCCCAAGAAAGTACATCTCTTTGTGTATTTTTATCGGTATTTTCAGCGTTTTTATTTTTAACGGCACAGCTATATTCATCGCCGGTAAGCGCATATTTACTTCTTGCCCTTACATAGTTAAAGGAATTACGGTAACTATCTGGGAGGTATTTTCTGATAGAAACCCCCTTATACTTATCGATAGCAAAGGCAGATCGCTGTTCTGACTTTGCCGATTCAACGTCATTAATTTTCATGCCATCGCTAGCTTCCATCTGTTCTTTCAAGGCTTCCCAAACATCTCTGCTTGATGAAATTTGATTCTCAATTATAAGAGATGATGATTGGAGTGCATTACCCGACAATGGTAGGCCATCCAGACTATTAATAACCATAGCCTTTAATAAAATCCTTGCATCGGCAAATGCAGGTAAACCAGCTTGCAGTGGTAACAATGGATTTAAATTTCTTGGAATGATAACTATATTAAAAGTGATCCGCCCATTTTGATAGTATTGTGGGAATGTTAAGATACAAAGATTTGGTTCCATAATAATTTAAATTAAGGATTAGGCAATTTGACGAGTTTCTTCCCAGGTTTCTGAAAAACTGATATCGATAACCCAGAAAATACTGATATCTAAAGCAAAGGTGCACATGGCTATACAACTGGTTGGTCCGCCATTAAGTTGCTTTTGAATTTTACCGGCAGCTTCAATCTGGATGGTAATTGTAACTATGCCACCAAAAATTTCTGCTCTGCCCCTGAAATAAATAAAGGCACCAACAATAAGTTCTTCGGTATTAAGCGACATATCTACCCCAACCATGTACATTACAGCTACACTGCCAATAACCGGTAGGCCGACGCAGAGCTCTACACCGAAACCGAATTTAAAGTAAAGTGTCGGTGGGCTTTTCAAATCGGCTGCTAAGCCAACTTCTGCCCTTCCCGTTGCATAAATTGTGGCGGCAGCCAGCGAAACACACATAACCCGCAAATCTGCTCCCAATTCTAGAAATGCACCAGCAGATGGCATGACCTGGTCGATTGTTTTGGGGATTTTTATTGGCTGGTTAAAATAGCAGCCAATTTTAAAATATGCATCAAGCTTTAATGGTGTTGTAGGCGAATTGTAATTTATAGGGTCGAAGGGAAACTTAACAAATGGAATCTCTTTAGAAGCTTTAAATTTATAATCCCAACTATCAGCAGAATTGCTCATTGCAATTTGTAAACCTTTTTTAACGGCCTCAACAGGCTGGGTTGGATCCAGGTTATCCAAAAATTCTAATATCTGATAAATTTTTTCAAGTGGTTCGGCGAGTTTAAGTTGTGGTGCTTTTCCCGATTCAAAACCGGGATTAATGGATGCCTTAGCCTTCAAGTCTCCGCTAATTGTCATCAACGATTTGAATGAAGCCAAATCGACAACGATACTTAGATTACCAAGTTCATTTTTCCATTTATCTACCGCGGCGGAAGAATCGGTAACATAATCTACCAGCGTGTTTGAGCTGGGCCCAGTTTTCGGATCGCTCTTGTATTTTATATACATTCTGAAAGGTGACCCTTCAGAGCCTATAACATCAAAAGTAAAATTATCCGGCACCTTGAAACTTTTGATTGCTTTAGATAAGCCACCTGGCAGAATATTAGTAACCGCAGTAGCAACATCTTCAATTTTGATGGCATTACCAATGTTTGGAAACGGCCCTTTGCTGTTTAAAAGCCTGAAGCTATCTGCCAGTAATGGTGCTTCGGTGAGCAGCGAGCCGATTTTAGTAATGTCATAATTTGGGTCAGCCAGTAACAATTTCTGTGTTCCGGTATTTTGAACAAAGCCATATCTTTTTGCAAATGTGGCTACATTGTTTAACAGAGCGTCAGGAAAAGCAATTTTCGAAACACTTTTTGGTCCTGCCACTTTAAATAAAGGATTAACTTTATCCCTTAAACCATCTCTAATAACAGGAACGCTATCTTTATTTGCAACCGGAAGTACATCGCCCGAGCTTTTATCCAATTCTACAACACTCCAGCTTCCATCCGCTGGTAATTGGATTGAACCTTTTACAGCGGCTACAAAGATAATCTCACTTGTATTGTTATTTTGATATGATGATGAGACATCTACACGATTTACCTGAATAAATTGTTCACTGGCACCAAGACTCAACACGCAATCCACATTTCCGCCTACAGAATTTTGGGCTTTTATCATCAACTCCCTGAATATCCGCTGTGGCACAGGAACGCCTTCAGGGCCGAGTTGTAAATAACCTTTAAACTGTTTACCAGTATGCAAAACATAATTTCCCTTCCCGTCTACATCTAAATAGGCATCTGCATCGAAAGTAACTGCAATAAATTCTGCCTGAACAGGTGGACCGGATTGATTGCGGTGCACATAATCTGATGGATTGCCTTTCCAGTATTCACCATTTTGTGGCGTATAATCAATTTTTATTATCTCGCCCGCAACCTCTTTAATATTATGCACATTATACAACCCACCAATTAAACCAGGGTAAAAAGAGTACGGATTTTCAAACTTAGCATTAGTACCTGCGCTGTTTGCCATAGTTTCGAAAGAAAAATCAAATATACCTTCGCTCTTAGCCTGCCAGCCACTATCTTCTCTGTATATTATGGCATTATTCCTTCTGTAAAAGGTAACCGTTCTAACTACGCAAATCCCCCACGGATAAAGCATGCTTACAGCCTGAACAATTTCATGAGATAAACGGCCCCGCATAACATCAAATTTGACTTGAGCTATTGATGCGAATTTAGAAAGTGGTGCCAGCCAGTTACTAAACGTACTTGCACCATAGCCTGAAAAATCGATATGGGTTAATGGAACACCAGATTTTATGCTACCCGATTCTCCAAATCGCCGGTTAAACAATTTATGAACACTCTCTCCTAAAATGCTCTGAGGCAACGGTTGTCCCCATTCATCAATCAAGTTCCTCATCTGTCCTGTAAGACCCTGCATTTCTGGCGGATTTAACTCTTCAACAGCCTTGTTGGCAGCTATCCGGAATTGTAGCCCTCCCGAAAGATTTAGTTGTTGATATTTAAATTCTGGCATTATAAAATCCAGATGCCTGTTGTTTAGCGTGGCTTGTTGGGGGTTATAAGGGACAAGATTAGCGATAGAAAATTTGCCATTTGGCAGACCGAATAATATGGAACTTCTTAAATTACCATCTTTTTCCAATGGATTTAAAGGCAGGGGAAATGTGCCTGCTACGACATCATCAGGTTTTAAATTTCGCCTGAAACGCTGTATGTATTTCAATGGATCTATATCTATTGCCCGACTGTCTAGTTGCGTAAAAACAGTTGCGGGGCCCTGATCACTAAAACCTAAAACACCCATTTTCGGATATGTGCTATCATCAGGAGGGGTAAGATTAATTAAAGGTTCCCAGGTAATATGAGGGAGGGTAAAGCCATTTAACATGGCCATTGGCGAACAGAGGTTCATTTTCTCGATAGTAACGACCTGTTCAGCAGTTTGCTTTACTTTAGCGTAGCCTTCTGCAACAACCCTAACCTGGTTAAAGGACATCGCTATGCCTAGCAGATCGTAATTCGTACTCAAATCCAACAGAGAGAAAACATGTGGCGTTCTAAGTGACGAAGAATCGTTCATTCTATCGAAATGTGTTTGGCCTGTGGCTACCATTGCAGTCATTGCCTGAACGCCGGATTCCTGACTTGCAGATTTCTGGATCGCCACCGGAATTACTTGCGATGCGTTGTAGGTTAATTTAAAATCGACATTCACAAGCGCCAAAGAAGATTCGTTTTGTTGCCAATTGCAAGTAGATGTTAGTAAGCCGACCATGCTTTGATTAAAACTTGCTGCATCGCGAAAACTTGCCACGGCACGACTAGGCTTGTAAGAAAATTCAGAAGTATAAGGATGTGGCAATGTGGGTATTAAATCGGTTAACCCATATAAAATAGTTAAGTTACCTTTTGTTAAAGTATTTTCAGAATTCCAAGTACCAGTTAGCATCAAAGCTGCCGGAGGGGTGCAAATTAAATAAGCGTTTTCCAATGCAAACCTGAAGCGCGAATCTGCTTTTTTAAGCGCTCTGAACTTCGTTGAAGAAATTAGATTTTCCGTAGTTTCCGAAATTGTATTTTGCTCATAAAGCATATCCTGATCGATAACCATAACCTGAGCAAGAGCTGCAGAAATATACTTGACATAAATACTGTCTATCGTCTTTAACGCAACCGGGGTTCCATCAGCCTGGATAGGTTTATCCGCATCCGTATAAGCATCAGCTGGTGCTACAATGCCTTCTACACCCTCTTCCATGCAGGTATAATCGAACTTTGTTTTGCGGTTGAAACTAAGTTTTAAGCCAGACTTTATGCCATTATCAGCAGAAATATCCCAAAGCTTATACTCCTCTTCGATGGTTTTAAAATTCGCTTTTAATTCATGAATGATAAACAAGCCTTGTTCTGCAAAAATAAAAGGACTTAGCAGCTCAACAGGTAAACGAGCGTCAATACCTTGCCAGCTGCAGCTTAATCCCTGGTTGCAAAATAGGGCTACTGCGCCATTGTTGCGGATTGAGAAAGGCTTGGCGACATCGAGCTCATTTAGAGCAAGAGACCAGAAAGATGATTTAACAGTAGCTTCATCAGATAATTTAAAGAACCTCGATTTAACGTCGACAGGTTTAAACACCGAATTATTTGTTTCGAACGGAATTAAAATTTTATCAAATGGCGCACTAAATGTTACCTGCTTATTTCCGTAAGAAAAAGTCCTTCCTTCGCCATAAAGTTGCCATCCTGCATCACCGATTCGTGTTATAGAAAATTTCTTCGACGAATAACTTAAAGTAATTAAATCTGGCAGCTTAATATTTGCTGTTCTGGCATCCGAACCGAAAACTCCTTCACCTTTTTGCTCAAAAGAATTATCAAGGTTAAGCTCGAGTGAAAAGGTAACATCGGGTGTCAGTTTTATAGAATCGGATGCAACAGGCGTAATTTTCGAAAAAATTATTTTACCCGAGATAACTTTAAAGCCTGTATATTTTAAATTACCGGCTCCAGGTGCAAATAAATCTGCTCGTAGCCAAATACTGCCTTTTGTAAGTGCATAAGTTGCTGTAGGCCGGTTAATCAATGATAGTTTTATAGGGATGAGCATTAAAGGCTTTGCTTCTCCATTTAAATACACAGGAATAAGTTTTTCATAGGTATAGAAATCATACCAAACTAACCTGCCGTCGTTTGCCGTAAATGGCCCTAAAGTTTTGGAAGAGCCGGCAACGGTACTTAAACCGCCAAGTGCCTTAAACTCATTACCCGATGAAGCTAAACTAGCCGGAACAGAAATGTTGGCAAAAGCAGAAAAAGGCGTTTCCCTACGCACAACCAATTGTTCATTACTGGTTTTTGGAATCTTTGTTTCTGCAAACTCATTCAGTAGTTGATTTTTACGGATATTTTCGGTAACCTGTGCAGGGCTTTCCGTTTTAAGTTGGCGAACACTTAGGGGTAGAACATCAGATTTTTTTATTTGATTTAAAAGAACATCTATCTTCTCTGTATGATGTTCGGGCTGCGATTGCAAGTCGTGCACGAGATTTACACGGCTTTTTAATAGGTTAGATTTAGCCATTTTCGGGATTAATTATGACACTAATGCCAAGTAAAAATTAAACGCAATGAAAAAAGAAACAATCGTGTATGTGCTGAAGCAAAAAAGGCAGAGCTATTAACAGCAGGAATGAACGCACACCGAGCCCCGGTAGAAGAAGGCTGTTACAATAATCAGATATTAAAATCCTGCTATGTAAATATACATATACACGATGTAAATCTGCAATAAAAAAACAATTGTATAAATACCTGATTTACGGTATTTAATAATCAAACCGATATTGATTTGAGGAAGGAATTACCTTAAATGAAATTTTAGCCGGCTACAGACCAAGTGTAATCCTGGTTAAGGCTAAGCGTGAAGTCGTATTTCGTGCGCTCGTAATCCATAGCCATTTGCCTTAAGTTGTTAAGTTCTGCAAAATTGCTTAAATCTGTTACGTTTTCACTTAGAGCTGCGATGCGATTGATTACTTTTTTATAATCAACATCCGTTAAAATAGGTTCCATATTCAGAGGTCTAATTTTGTAAGCCTTATACCATTCGATAAAACTCTTGAATTAAACATCATTTTTTATAAAAAGTTTTTAACAAGTGTTAAAAATATATTTATGGCCAGGAACCGTTTTCATTCAGTTTTTCCATCACATGCTCGAGGTTTTTCGGGCGATATTTTTCATTTTGAGACCATTTCGTTAAAACAGAATCATCAATGCTTGCTTTAAAGTTTTCTTTGGCGCTGATGATACGATGAACTGGGCCGAGTAAATTAAACGGAAATACTGAAGAATTATACAGTTTGCCATCAATACCAGGATGGACGTGAGTTTCCTGATAATTTTTATCGATAGCCAAACCAACAGCAGCTGCTTTAGCCATCATCCAGCCCAGGGCAATATCATTCAAACGTGCATCAGCATAACCACCACCAATATTGGAGTGAACACCACAAAACCACCGCTGCTCCATAACCTGTGGAACAGCCCGCTTATGTGCGTTTTTACTTTGAGACCAAAGTGTGGGTTTAAAACTTTTTCTTTTTTCATCAATTGCCAAAGCATGATAAGCGAAATCTACATAACTGCTTAATGTAGTATCGTGAAACTTGTACTTGTTGCTGTTAAATAACCGAAAGATACTCAGCGGAATACCAAGAGCGCCAACAGTATCCCAAACGCCAATAAATTTAATATTTGTTTCAATGCTGTATTTGGCCCTGAAAGCCTGAGCTTTTTTCCCATCAGGACTCCAATCACCTTCGCCCCTATTTCTGTAGTGTTGGTAAGCCTCATTAATTAAACCCAAATCATCATTTCTTATGATACCACAATTACGGATAAGGCCGGCAACACTTCGGGCGGTATACGCACCCCTGCTAAAACCAAACAGGTAAATTTCATCGCCTTTAACGTAATTCCAAACCAGAAATTTATAGGCACTAATGATGTTATGATCTAAACCCCAACCTGTTGCACCATCCAAAATACGTCGGGTTTTACTCCCCGACGTGCCAACACCTTCTATATAATGTTTGATTTGAAAAATGCCTTGTTCATCGATATTGCAAACGCCTTCAAAAAGTTTCTGAACATTTGTTTTTATTGGTTCTCCGTCTTCAATATCGCCAGGACTATTCCAAGTACCGTCGCAACAGATAATAATTCTCTTCATGGATTAATAACTTAGGATGATTAGCTGATTTTATCATAAAGTTAACATAATCAGTTGGTTATATCCAAATCAATTATTATGCAGTTAAGTTTGGATAAATAGAAACGTTAACAACTAATCCGTTGTGGACAACTTGGCTAAACATCTAATTATCAATTAGGTTATGTTATTATATATAAAAGATAGCTTATGAAAAAGTGTATTTATATAGTTGAAGATAACCCTGCCATTAGAGATGTTATCGAGTTCTTGCTAACAGAGGAGCTTTACGAAGTTAAAGCCTGTTCGAATACTAAGGCCTTTTGGTTGCAAATGAATAAACATAAACCCGATATGATTATTCTGGATATTATGTTGCCTGATGGAAATGGCATTGATATTTGTACGGAGTTGAAAAAAAATATTAAAACTTACGACATTCCGGTAATGATGATGTCTGCCAATAATCATTTAAACTATGTTAAATCGAAATGTACAGCCGAAGATTTTATTAACAAACCCTTTGATTTGAATGATTTTGCCAACAGGGTGGAGCAATACGTTCATAATTAAAAAAAGACAGGAGCCTAACCCACCCCTGCCTTTACCAACTAAACCATGGAAAACAACCGCTATTTTTTTGTTACTTTAAATTCTGTTCTTCTGTTTTTTGCCCGTCCCTCAGGATTATCTTTACCATTTTTGAATTTATTTGGGGCAATAGGCATTCCTTCACCATAACCCTTAGATGTCATTCTGGTGGCGGCAATATTTTTAGCTACCAAATAATCAACACACGATTTTGCCCTACGTTCAGATAAATCCTGGTTGTATACATCCGTTCCAACATCATCCGTGTGCGCTCCAAGTTCTATTTCCATTTCCGGATTATCATCCATTATTGAAACCAAAGCGTCGAGCACTTTTTTTGATGGTTCAGTTAATTCAGCACTATTAAACTCATAATAAATATTATCCAATACGATTGGCACATTTAGTTTAAAGGAATTTATGCAGTAATCTGCAGCCATTAATGTATCAGCTTTCGCAATTTCTTCATAACTGTAATTTTTATTTAGTGAGAAGTAATTATCCTTGGTCATATTTAATTTAACCGGCCGCTTGCTATCCAGCTTGAATTCGTACTTACCCGTTTTATCGGTAACCAGATTGAATTCACTTTCTAAATCGGCCATTTTTACCGAAACGCCATCAAGTGGTTTTTTGGTTTTGCAATCGGTAATAATTCCAGATACGGAAATGTACTCTCTTTTTACCTCGAAAATTTCAAGGCAACAAGATGATTCTCTGTCTGAACTGATGTATCCCTTACTCGCGTTTGCGTTTATGGCCGTGAAATAAACATCATCTTTTGAAGAGTTAAAAGGATAACCCATATTTTTAGGTTTTGTCCAGTTGATGAAATCTCCTTCTGATTCGAAAAAATCCAATCCTCCAAACCCAATTCTTCCATCGGTGCTAAACAGAAGTTTTTTAGTTAAAGTATTATAGTAAGGCGCTTTTTCGTCGGCCTCACTATTAATTTCAGGCCCTAAATTTACTGCCTGACCTATCGAACCATCACTCCTTATTGATGCATACCATAAATCATATTTACCATATCCACCAACTCTATCTGAAGAGAAAACCAGGAATTTACCATCACTCGTTACAAACGGTTGTGCTGCATTAAAATCTTTACTGTTTACCTGTAAACCAACACTTTGCGGTTCAGACCATTTATCATCTATCTTTCTGGAAGTATAAATGCCATATTTTTCATGCTCTTTCCATGCGGTAAAATAAGCTGCATTACCTTCGGGATTAAAACTTACCGCAGCGTATTCCATGTCTTTTGGCAAATTCAAATCGATTTTTTTCACATCTACTTCCGTTTCCGATATATCGGACTTAGTTTTATATAGATTATTTATGAAAGGATTCGCTTTTGTAGAAACCTGGGTTTCACCTTTAACTGCCTTAACCACATCAGGTTTTCCTGATACCGGAACCGGCCTGGATGAGGTAAAATAAAACTCATTACCAACCTTTACAGCGGCGTAGTTAGAACCCAGGCCGTTGATATTTGCAGGCATTTTTTTTAATTGCACCAACCTCGGGAAACGCATTTCCTTTATCGAAAATTTGCAGGATAACAATTCAAGATTTGCGGTTTTTACCAGTTCATCGCTCTGATTTTTCGCGATAAAGTGTTCAAAAGCTGTAATCGCTTGAGGAAACTTTTTATTTGCCCTTAAGCTTTCTCCATAGTAAAAAAGTGCTTTCTTATATTTTGGGTTTGAAAAAGTGCTTGCCACCTCATAGTATTTTTCTGCTTCAGAAAAATCTCTGTACATCCGGCTCGATTCGGCAAGATTATAGAGCGAGCCTTCATAATCTTCTATCAATTTTTCATCGTTTCCTTGTTTTTTATCCTTTCCGTATGGCAAAACGACCTGAGAACTATCTGAGGTTATTTTTAGTGCTTTTTTGTAAAAAGTAGATGCTGCGTAGTAATCTTTGCTTTGAAAATAAGCATCGGCAACTTTTTTATAATTAACCACATACTGCGCTTCGGCAGCAGTAAAAGAAGCAAAAAGCAAAAAGAAGGTAATTTTTTTCATAACTAAAAATTATAAGCGAGGACAAAAAAAGTTTGGACCGATAATGCCATTACGACCAATAAGGGAGATAGACAATTCTAAGCCGCCATTGCTGTTGGATGCACGTTGAAATGTGGAAGTATTTACATCGTAGCTCAAACCAAAAACCATGTTTTTAAATTGTAAGCCAACAAAAGCAATTGCCGCATCCTTAACACGATAATTACCTCCAAATAAAATATTCGATTGATTGTTAACCATCAGCTGAGCGTAAGCGCCCACAGAAATCTCATTTGTATTTCCCTGATACATAACTAACGCATTGGGCACTATATCAAGAAGTTCGGAAGCCCGGATTCTTGCCCCGCCATGCCCTGTAAAGCGGATAGGTGTGCGTGTGCTATTATCCGAAAACCGTTCTATCGGACGGTTTAAATGTGCTGCACTAGCACCAATAAAAACATTTACATTCTGATTAGGATTTCCATCGAAATACATTATCCCCGCATTAACATCTGGTACAAAAGAAGATGTTGATGAAAAACTTTCGCCGCTAATCATACCTCCATCGTACCCGGTTATAGGATTAAATTGATTACCGAATCTTCCTTGAGATAAATCAAAACTCCGGTTTACAAAGCCTGCCTGCAAGCCAAAGCTTATCATTTGCAATCCTTCCAGGCCAAACCTTAACCGGTAAGAACCCGATACTAAAGCAGTTAAATAATTGAAATCAAGCTCTCCTGCCCTCTGGTTTAAAATTGTTGCCCCAAAGGCGAAATTCTTGGTTGGCGCTACATCAAAAGAAGCACCACCAGTTAAAAAAGAATTAGCAAGTGCGCCCCATTGCTGTTTAAAATTGACAGATGCACGGTAATCGCCATCAATAACACCCGTAAGTGCAGGATTTAACCATAATGGGTAAGCATAATATTGAGAAAAATGTGGGTCTGTTTGCGCCTGCCCTGTAAATGTTGCAACACTTAATATAAGCACTGCAACATATATTTTTAGAGATGATAGAATTTTCATGGCATGTAGTTTATGAGGTAAATTATATCTGTTAATTATCTGATTAGCGTTACTGTTCCTTTTTTTACAACCTTGTTGCCGTCTGTAGATTCTACCTCAATCATGTAAACATAAACCCCACTTGGCTGGGCAACACCTTTATATGTTCCATCCCAACCATTTGTAGTTGAGTTTACCTGGAAAATTAGTTGTCCCCACTGGGTGTAAACATTCATTTTAACTGTTGCGATGGTTGTGCCGTAAACAAGGAATATGTCGTTTTTACCATCATTATTAGGCGTAAATGCATTCGGAATGTAAATATCGTTACCGATAGGATTTGCAGCTTTACCAGTTAATCCAATGGAATTTGCACTGGTTTGGCAACTAATCTGACCAATTGCACGAACCAATATGGTAACGCCCTGATCCGGTTTTAAACCAACGATAACATGACTTGTTGAGGTTGCGCCGTTTGATGGCACTTGCCAGCTTGTGCCATTATTGGTTGATATTTCATAGCCCCTTGCACCGCTGACAGCATTCCACGCAAAGGTTACACTAGTTGGCGTAGTCGCCTGAACGCTTACAACCGGCGCAGTTAACACTGGTAAAACTGTAGCCGTAACCGATGTTCTTGTTGAGCTGCTGCAACCTGCTGCGCTCACACTTTCTACATAAAACACTGTTGTTGCTGTTAGTGCTGGTGTAGTGAAACTTACGCCCTGACCAAGTAATGTACCACCAGAACTGGTAGAATACCATCTGTATGTTAAACCAGCATCCGGAGAATTTACAGTTAAAATTGCCGTACTGCCCGAACAAATCGCCCCACTGGCAGCACTTACTAAAAGTGGTGCAACTGGCAGAGGTGAAACAGAAATATTTACCGGGGTTCTGTTGCTCGAGGTACAAGAGCCTGAAACAGCTTCAACATAATAGGTTACATTATTCGTTAGGGCTGGAGTTGTAAAAGTGGTACCAGAACCAACAATTGTTCCTCCGGTTAAACTTGTATACCAGTTATAAGTAACACCAGGTTGTACATTACTTACAACCAGTGCGCTTGTACTGCCAGAACATACAGTTAAAGAATTACTCGCAACAATTGGAACGAAAGGCTGCGCAGTTACCGTAACCGTAACCATTGTTCTCCCGGCTGAATTTGTACATCCGCCGGCACCTATTGCCTGCACATAATAATTTGTTGTTGCGGCTAACGGGGTAGTTGTAAATGAGTTGCCTGTTGTTAGAATGTTTCCACCTGTGGCGGCATTATACCACTCGTAAGTAACACCAGCCTGTGGATTTTGAATGGTTAATGTTGTTGCATTTCCAGAACATATGGCCGTTCCAACATTTGATATCGTAGGATTTGAAGGTGAAGGGCTAACCGTTACCGTTACAATTGTTCTGCCGCCAGTATTGTTACAACCACCTGTGCCAACAGCCTGCACATAGTAATTAGTATTTGCCGATAAAGTTGTTGTTGTGTAAGACGAACCAGTATTTAACAAATTACCACCACTGGCCGCATCATACCATTCATAGCTAACGCCAGGCTGAGCATTCTGAACAGTTAATGTTGTAGTGTTACCCGAACAAACAGCTGTACCTGTAGTCGAAATTGCCGGGTTTGCTGGTATTGCGTTAACAGTTACCACCACCATCGTTCTTCCGCCTGCATTTGCACAACCACCTGCACCAAGCGCCTGCAGGTAATAAGTTGTATTTGTTGTTAATGAAGATGTTGTATATGTATTACCAGTAGTTAAAAGATTACCACCGGTTGCTGCGTCATACCACTGGTAAGTTACACCAGCCTGAGGGCTTTGCACAGTCAAAGTTGTAGCGCTGCCCGAACATACGGTTGTTCCTGAGGTAGAAACTGTTGGCGCAGGAGGCACGGCATTTACGGTAACTGAAACCGGAATTCTGCCACCAGCATTCGTACACCCACCGGTACCAACTGCCTGAACATAATACGTCGTATTTGAATTTATTGCAGGTGTTATGTAAGACGAGCCCGTGCTTAAAAGATTACCCCCTGTCGCCGCATCATACCATTCGAAGCTAACGCCGGCTTGAGGGTTTTGAATCGTTAATGTAGTGGTGTTTCCCGGGCATACCGCAGTTCCGGTACTTGAAACTGTTGGATTAGCAGGCAGCGGATTGACAGTTACCGATACCAACGTTCTTCCGCCCGAATTTGCACAGCCACCAGTACCAATTGCCTGTACATAATAAGTTGCGTTCGCAGCCAATGCCGTTGTTGTATAAGAAGAACCAGTGGCTAAAAGGTTATCACCTGTGGCCGAATCATACCATTCATAAATAACACCAGTTTGAGAACTTTGGATGTTTAACGTGGTCGAACTACCTGAGCAAACCGAAGTTCCTGTAGCTAAAACGGATGGATTTGCTGGAGTTGCATTTACAACAACGGAAACTAAAGTTCTTCCGGCTGTGTTTACACAACCACCTGCGCCAACAGCTTGAACGTAATAGTTAACATTGGCACTCAAAACAGCTGTTGTAAAAGATGAACCGGTAGCTAAAAGGTTTCCGCCAGTAGCTGTATCATACCATTCGTAAGTCACACCATTTTGCGGACTTTGAATTGTTAATGTGGTGGTATTTCCTGAGCATATTGATGTACCTGTATTTAAAACTGTTGGGTTTGCTGGTGTCGGATTCACCGTAACAGTAACTATTTTTGCATTAGCAGACGAATTTTCACATTTATTATCGCCTTTAACAGTAACATAATAATTCGTGTTTGAATTAATATTTGGCGTCGTGAAAGTGTCTCCGATGTATGAAATATTTGTTAATGCAGCATCACTATACCAGGTGAAAACAGGGTTAACGACCGTAGTAGAAACCGCTTTCAGAGTAACAGAAGTTCCTGAACATGCATCCGTATTTCCTGATACAACAATATCTGTTGTCGTTGCTAAAGGATTTACCGTTACGGTGACCATTTTAGCATTCGCTGCTGAGTTTTCACACTTATTGGAACCCTTAACAGTTACATAAAAATTAGTTGTACTCGTTACCGAAACATTGTATGTTGGCCCGATATAAACCGGAACTGTTAATGAAGCATCACTATACCAGGTAAATACCGGTTGCGTAACCGTTAAACTGGAAGCCATTAATGTAGCAGAAGTGCCCGAACAAATGCCCGCATTGTTTAGGGTTATATCTGCGGCAGTTGCATAATCTTTAACATTAACCGTTACAATTTTAGCGTTAGCAGGTGTATTAGCACAACTATTATCACCCCTTACGGTAACATAATACGTTGTGCTGGTGGTTAATGCAGGGGTTGTAAATGATGAACCAACATATGCAACAGAAGTTAATGCCGCATCAGCATACCAGGTAAAAACAGGATTGGTTACCGAGCTTGATGATGCTGATAAATTGGTTGTAGAATTACTACAAATCTCATTTAAACCGCTAACATTGATATCATCAGCAGTTGCTAAAGTATTAACATCAACCAATATAGCTTTCGCTGTGGCTGCTGTATTTTCGCAACGGCCGTCGCCTTGAACTGTAACATAATAAGTTGTTTGCGCAGATAATGCCGGGGTTGAATATGTTGCACCTGTAAAAATTAAATTGGCTAAAGAGGCATCACTATACCATTTAAACACCGCATTTTGTATGGCCGAACTGGCGGTTAAGGTTGCTGTTGAACCGGCACAGATAGTGTTGTTTCCGGCAATGGTAATATCTGAAGCTACTGCCACTGGATTAATCGTAACATTTACACTTGCAGCAGTTCCTGGTAAATTTGCACAATAACCATCTCCGGTTACGGTTACATAATAGGTTGTATTAGCAACTATCTGACCGGTGGCAAATACAGGTCCCAGAAATACCTGATTACTTAATGCTGCATCGCTAAACCACCTGAATGTTGCATTTGAGATATTGCTGGTCGCTGTTAAAGTTGTTGAACCAGAATTACATAAATTTAAATTCCCTGAAACGGAAACATCAGCTGCAATTGCATTTTGATTAACGACAATGGTAACCGCTGTTCTGGTTGAGTTTGCACAACCCGAAGCAGAAGCAGCTTCAACATAGTAAGTGTGACTTCCCGATGAAAGATTTGCCGGCGTTGTAAAACTACTGCTATTGCTTACCAGTAAATTGCCTCCGCTAGCACTATCATACCAGTTATAAACAATGCCGGGCACAGCCTGAATAGTTAAGGTAACAGGAGTATTCAAACATGTCGATGTAGGGTTATTTGTTGATGGCGTTGGAGGAACCGGAGGAGCCGAAATTGTTACAACAACTTTTACCGGTGCGGTTTCGCAGTTATTACTACCTAAAGCAGTAACAAAGAAATCATAATTTCCAGCAGCCAAAGCTGGATTGGTTAAAAATGTAACACCGTCTTTACCTGTTTGATAAACGTTGCCCTGGTACCATTTGTAAATCGTATTTGGTTTTGGGTTGTTTACGCTAAGCAACGCAGACGAGCCCAAACAAGCTGTCGCAGTAGCTGCGCTAACTTCTGGCGAGGTGATTAGCCTTTGTGCATAATTGAAGTCGATTGAATTTAAAACACCAACTAAACCGGAATTGAGTCTCAGCTCCACCCCGTCAAATTGTTTGGCGGGAATAAAGGTTAAAGTAGCTTCACTGCCACTGGTAGCAATATCGAGTTGAATTAACTGACTGGTTAAAGTTACCCCATCAGCATTACTAGTGCCACCATTGAAAGTGGTCAGCGTTAGATTTGAAAACACGGCGGCCGAAAGCAAATTCCCTGGTGAAGAAATTTTGATCTTTAAGGTATCACCAATATTTGATAAGCCACCTGAAAAACCTAATCGGTGATAAACCGATGTGTTTAAAACGCCGGCAGGTATAAACAAGGTTGATCCGGTGTTGATGTCATTATCAATTGCGGCGCCTTGATTAAATACACCTGCACCAATATTTATTCCATCAACAGCAGCAACCAGGGTAGTTGTTGCAATTCCACAAGGTGTGGTGCCTGGTGCAGCAGGTACAACTGTTACGGTTACAGGAACAGCAGAACTTGTACCGCAATTTGTTACACTAGTCGTAACGTAATATGTGGTATTTGCGGTTAAAACAGGCGTTACAAATCTTAATCCTGTATAAACATTATTCGTTAAATTAATATCGCTGTACCAGTTAATCGTCGCATTTGAAATGGATGACGTAGCCGTTAAAACCGCTTGCGTGCCTGAAACAATTGTTACAGCAGCCGGCGTAATAACCGGTGCATCTGGTACGGCGCCAATATTTACTGTTGCAGTTGCACTCGCCGAGGCTGTTCCGCAACTATTCACCGCTTGAACGCTGTAGGTCGTATTTGTAAGCGGCGTTACAGTTAAAGTTGTACCATCAGCTCCTGCAGTAATTCCATTAGCATCGTACCATTTATAAGTTATTCCATTAACAGGATTTTTAACCTGTAACACAATTGGGGTACCTGCGCAAGCACTTACGGTAGCTGATAATAATTCTGGAGTTGCAGGGGCTTGCTGTACGGTTACGTTAACCTCAGTTTTGGCACTTATACATCCCGAAGGAGATACAATAGAGACAAAATACCTTGTATCAGCAGTTAGCGCAGGCGTTGCAAAAACCGGCCCGTCAAATAATGGATTCTGCGCTGCATCGAACCACCTGTAAGTAACACCTGTAAGCGGATTTAATACGGATAAACTGCTCGATAAGCCTGCGCAACCAGCGACATTTGAATTTGTAACCTGTGGTGCCTGCTGAGCTCGCTGCATGTAATTAAGGTTTACAGAAGTTAGTGCCCCTAACACACCCGAGTTAAGGCTTAATCTAGCGCCATCAAAAGGAACCGTTGGAATTAAAGTTATAAGTGCCTGTGTGTTTCCGCTCAATAATTTAACGTTAAGCAGGGCGTTGTTTAGTAATGTCGCATCATTGTTAGAATTGGCACCATTGTAAGTTGTGATCGAAATATTATTTAAAACACCAACCGAAGCTAAACTCTGAGGGAAAGAAACCAGCACTTTTAGTGTGTCTCCAACGTTAGACAGATTACCGAAATATAAGTTCTGATAAACTGAAGCGCCCAAAGCACCAACAGGCATCACTAGTGATGAAGCGGTTTGCGCATCGTTATCCACAGCAAGGCTTGCATTGAATACACCGGCCAATAAAGCAACGCCCGTAATCCCATTGGTTTGAGTAGACGCAACTTCACAAGGAACAGTTGTAGGTGTTCCGCCCCCATTTACGGTTATTGTAACCTGAAAACGGTTTGATGAAGAACATCCCAAAGCAGAAACTGATTCTACATAATAACTAGTTGTAGCGGTTAATTGTGGCGTAACGAACGTAGAACCCGTAAAAACCGGTGTCGAACCGTTCTGAGAATCATACCAGTTAAAAGTAACATTTGCATCTGAAGATGTTGCCGTAAGGGTAACTGTTTGTCCGGCATTTACCGTTGATGAAGATGCAGTTACAGATGGTATACTCGGGCGGGGATTTACATTAACCGCTGCCGCTACCCTACTGCTACTCACACAATTTCCATTTGCAGCTTCCAGATAATATGTAGCGTTTGCATTTAATGCAGGCGTTGTAAAAGTTGCACCGGTAAAAACTGGTGCACCGCCTGAAGCAGCCGTATACCAATTGTAAGTTATTGCCGGATCCGGATTACTTACGGCTATTGTTGCCGATGAACCGGCACATACAGCTGAAATTGGGGCTAAAATCGGCTGCAAAACAGCTGGCGTTACAGTAACAATAACTGGTACTCTATTTGTATTTACACAAGTTCCATTAGCAACCTCGATGTAGTAAGTTGTTGTTGAGGTTAAGTTTGGGGTAGTAAATGTTTCGCCAGTTGCTAAAACGTTGCCACCAGATGCTGCATCATACCACTTCAAATTCGTTCCTCCATTTGCTGTTGCCGTTAATGTTGCCGTATTACCTGCGCAAATAGTTTGTGAACCATTTGTAATTGTTGGATTAGGATAAATAACCGTTGCACCATAAATATCTAAACTACTCACTGCCGAAACTAAACCTCCAAAACGAAGTTCTACCCTATCATAGGCTCCTCCTGCCGGAAGCGTTGCTGTAAATCTGCTTCCACCTAAAAGTGAAAGTTTCAATGTAGATGAACTCAATTGATAGCTGCCAACTACCGATGCGCCATTCATTACGTTTACTGTGATGTTACTTAAAACCGATAAATCTAACAATCCCGTTGGTAAGCCTAAATCTAAACGGATACTATCTGTTGCAGTTCCTGCAGAAGGAAAAATTAATTGTTGGTAACCTGTAGAACCTACACCCACGGCAAGTGTAATTCTTGTAAAGTTATCCGGATTTGTATCCGTTGAATTTGCCGGACCACTAATGCTGCACAAGAGACAAATACCTGTAATGCCAGAATTCTGGCTGTTGGCAGTATTACAGTTTGCATTTCCTCCTCCGCTTAAAACAGTAACCGTTACAGGTACTCTTCCGTTACTTACACAGCCACTGGCATTTGTAGTTTCTACATAATATGTTGTTGTGGCTGTAAGCGGGCCAGTCGTAAAGTTAGCTCCATTTGCAAGCTCCGAGCCACCGGTTGCCGCCGAATACCATTTAATTGTGTTTCCGGCATCTGCGGTTGCAGTCAGTGTGGTACTTTGTCCGGCGTTGACTATTTGGTTATTGGTTGTAATTACTGCTGGATTTGCAGGTGGATTTACGGAAACCGCTACTGCAGTTCTTATACTTACAGCAGTACCCGAAACCGCTTCAACATAAAATGATGTATTTGAGCTTACAACCGGAGTAACAAAAACACCATTATTATTTGTGGCAAGAGCGGTAGTACCTGTAGAACCATACCAATTATATGTTACGCCAGGTTGCAGATTACTCACAGTTAAGGTAGCCGAATTGCCTGCGCAAACAGCCGCATTTGCAACAGTTGGTTGGTTCACATTAACAACAATCGTATAATCTGAATTCACTTTGTTATTGTTTGCATCAGTTCCAGTTACCGAAACTATATAGGTTCCACCTTGAGTTGGAGTGCCTGTTATTTCTCTTGTGGCGGTATTAAAATTAAGTCCGGGAGGTAAGTTTGTAGCAATATAAGTGTATGGCGGGGTTCCTCCAGAAACACCTGGTAGTGTTTGTGTTGGGTAATCATCGCCAACTACACCATTGGGCAACGTTGCTGATGGGAGCGATAACACACCCGACACGCTTAACGGATAAGTGTTAGAAGCTATTCTGCCCTGACTATCGGTAACGGTTGCAGAAATTGTATAATTTCCTGCCTGACTTGGCGTTCCGGCAATCTCTCTGGTTGTTGCATTGAAGGTCAATCCCGGTGGAATACCTGTTGCTATATATGTGTACGGGCCAACGCCTCCTGTGGCAGATGGCAATATTTGACTTGGATAGGTAGTTCCTGCAGTGCCGTTAGGAAGCGTTGCTGCTGGTAATATGAGTGGATCAGTCACCACAATCGTATAGTTTGTGGTAGCAGATTTTCCATCGGCATCGGTTACGCCCACCGGAAAAGTGTATGTACCAGGACTTGATGGAGTTCCGGTAATCTCACGAGTAGAGGTATTAAAATTTAAGCCCGGAGGAAGGTTGGTTACTAAATAAACATACGGGCCACTGCCGCCAGATGCGGAAGGAATTATTTGGGGTGTATAAACCTGGCCAGTAGTGCCATTCGCTAACGTTGCAGCTGGCAAGACTAAAGGATCGGTAATTTTTATAGTGAAAATTGAAGTAACAGTATTTCCATTGGCATCCGTTACGGTTACCGGAATATTATAACTTCCGGTTTGGGTTGGTGTACCGGTTATCGCTCTCGTTGTCGGATCAAATGTTAATCCCGGAGGCAGATTTGTTGCGGCATATAAGTACGGTCCAGTTCCACCTGTCGCTGCAGGTATTATCTGCGCCGGGTAATTTGTACCAGTTACGCCATCAGGCAATGCACCTGGTGTTAAAGTTAAAGCAGCGGTTACGGTTAAGTTGTAAGCTGCAGTGGCTTTACACCCTTTGTTATCAGTAGCCGTTATATTAAATGCGAAATCACCTGTGGCGGTTGGTGTGCCGGATATTATACCTGTTGATGATAAACTTAAACCAGCAGGCAGCACACTTCCATTTTCAAGTGCATAAGTAAAGCCGGGTGTACCGCCTGTAGCCGGGCTAATCTGTTTGGTGTAAGAAAATCCGCTGCTGGTGTTTTGTAATGTTGTCGTATTAAATACAATGGCCGGATTTACCGTTACCGATATTGGAACCCTAACCGATTCCTCTGTACACCCTAACCGCCTTGCCGCGACATAATAAACTTTATTCGAGGTAAGTGCCGGCGTTTGATAAACCCCATTGAATGCAGTTGTAGCTAGTGCTGTACCACCTTCAATTACATCATACCAGCGTAAATCATTTGTATTGGGAGTAGTTGCGGTTAATGCAGCTGAAGAATTATAGCAGCTGGAAACAGCGTTCGTTGCTGGCGAAGTAAATGTTGGTCTGCCAGCAGATCTTGTTAATCCGTATATAAAAATTGTTTGGTTTAAATTAACGTTTAACAATGATGATAACGTTACCTGAACCCTGTCGAAAGGCACACCTGGCGAAAATGGAACGGTAACCGGCTGCCCGGAATTTAAAAGCGCCAGTAAATCTAAGTTGAGTAAGTTAGATGCAGATGCCGAATAAACCTGATTAGTACCGTTAAACGCGGTAACCGTGAGCCTGTTTAATACTCCTGCTGTAAGTAAAGCAGGTGATACACTAAACCGAAGGTTGAAATCGTCTCCGGCATTTGAGGGGGTACTGAAATAAAAATTCTGACTTATGGAACCAGCAACACCAAGTGCGCCTAAACTCAGTTCCGAATAATTTGTAGCATTTGCGTCAATGGCATAATTCGGGTTAGTTACTCCCGCTTTACCTAAACCGAGTACATCCAGCGTTAAGCCAGTCCCATCAAAATCTGTAGCAAATACAGGTGCACATGCATCTACACCGCTCGTATAAAAAGCATTATAAACCTTTGTATTATTGAGCGTACCCAGCAATAATGCGCTTGTTAAATCTCGAACATAAACCCTATCATAATCCTGCGTTGGCCGTAATGCAAAGTAATAATAACCTTGTCCATCTCTTACCAGCCTTAGGTTTGCTGTCGTAAACGCACCAGCACTCGACCCACTTAAAACAAGTGCACCAGCCGAATTCCTGGCGCCTACTTCAATCACATGATTTCCCAGTACAACTCCTCCAACAACACCAGAAAGCAAGCCGCCTAAATTACCGCCTAACAGTTGGTTGAGTAGCGTGGCATCGGCATCAATCCTTATAAACGAGGTTGTGCCTGCAGCGATGGTATTCGGAAACTTTAATTCTATTTCGCCGGAGTAAGCTCCAATACCTAATGCCACCCCACCGGATGATCTTACCGTTGCAAAGGTTGCCTCATCAGCAGTAGTCGCATTTAACGGATTATCAACCGTCGATGTATTAAAACTGACTGAATTTGCATAAATTTTTGTCTGGCTATACGATTCTTTACATAGAAGCGTTAATAATGAGGTAATTGCAAAAACTTGAACAATGCAGAATTTCCCAAAGCGGGATAGAGAGGTAAAGTTTTTCATCATGTCAGGCGTTATTAGGTTTGATTTATTTTGAATAAAATCTCGATATCCAACTTAGGTGGTTTATTTATTCTTTTCCAAATCTACGTCCCCGATAACCAATAGGATTTATCCATTGCTGTTCATTATTTGCGTAATTCATTCATTCATTTTGTTCATAGGAATTTTGTTACCAATTTGATTTCCGCTATTGCATAATTTTGATGACATTAGCAATATCAACCTCTATAATGAATACAAACGAATTGCTCTCTCAACTTAGGAAATTCGTGCTTATAAAGTCGGGATTACGAAATATCGATCCGGCGCACTGTAAGACAATTTCTGAGTTCATATTTAAGGAAACTAAAAATTATGTTAGCGAGACAACCGTTAAACGATTCTTCGGTTTTGCCCAAACGCTCCATAAATTCTCGTTATTTACGCTAAACAGCCTTTCTCAATACATTGGTTATTCTGATTGGGAAGCGTTTTGCAAAGAGAAAAAAGGGCTGATTGATGAAGTAGATGATGTTTGGTCGGATCTAAAATTAAGATGCCAGGCTGTAACCAATGTATCGTTAATTGCTAAGAAAAATAATTCAGGCGTACCATTTGATGCAACAGCTAACCGGCATTTCCTTTATTCTGATTTTGACTATTTCCTAAAAAATAATTATCAATTTACAACGATAAGCGCCCAGCCGGGCCAGGGAAAATCTATACTTTTGGCTCATTTGGTTGAACATTTCTTTTACAGCGAAAACGCCGTTTACAAAAACGACATTGTGCTGCTGGTTAATTCAGGAATTATTAGTGAAATTCTTCAAAACGGGTTATCCCTGAAAGATTGGTTTTTAAAAGAATTTAAATTTGCTGGCGTTAGTGAGCTGATAGTCTATTTTAAAAAAAATCCAAATGAATGTAAAGGCCGCTTCGTACTCATTATCGATGGCATCGATCAATTTTTATCAAATGATAAATATTTTAAGGTATTTACCGACTTTTTATTCAGTGTTGAAGAAAGCGATTTTGTAAAAATCGTTCTGGGTTTAAGGGTAAATAACTGGGTTAATATGCAGCCTTCTATATCTGGTTCGGCATTTTTAACTAATTCGTGGTATAAAGGTTTGTTTTTCGATAATGATAACAATACAAACGTACCGTTACTAAATAAAGAAGAAATTTTTTACACCCTGTCCCGGATTGAAGGTAAAGTGATAAAAGATGACGATTTACATCCTGGTTTGATAAAACAATTCCGTACACCTTTCTGGTTACAGATTTATTACAAAATTAAACTCGAAAACAACAAGATAAGGCTAAATAACTATCTGTTATGTCTAGAATTGATTAACTATTTTTTGGAAAATAAAATCTTTTTGTCGAAAAACAGTACCGAGAAAATATTTATTTTAAAAGAAATTAGTAATAGCATTTCCAAAGGCAATGTTTGTCACCGGGTTTCAAAAGAAAACATACTTAGTTACATAACGAATTATCCTGAAGCCTATCAGGAGTTAATTTATGCAGGTATTTTAATCGAGGAAAAGAGATTGACAACCTCCATGCCAACGGAAATTATCCGTTTTCTTAATGATGATATTTATACCTATTTCCTGTTCCTTCAACTTACAGAAAAATTTAAATTTAAACCAAATAAAGCCTTTTTTGAAGAAATACTTAATATTTATGCTGAAGAACCAGAGCTAAGAGAACTTATGCTTAACTGGAGTATTCGCTTCTGTATCAACCGAAACGAAATAGCAGCGTTGAAACAGATTTTCCAGTTGCCATTCTCTAACGATGAAAAAAATAAAGCCTTTGACTTTATTCGAAATGTAGCGTTGTTTGAGCTTGATAGACCGGAATCTAATTTCAATGCCCAAACCATAGATATGCATTTTATCGATATTATGGTTATGGGTAAAATAATGAGTAAAAATTATAAAGAAACTATCAAAAAGATTTCTGAAAGAGTATTTAATGAAGACGTTCAGGTAATGCTGAATGTTATCGAATGCAGTATTTCGGTTATGGATATGGATAAGGTTGGCTTAAACGAAACCATGAATCTTTTAAAAAGACATAGTAAAAAACTACATGATTTATTTCCGATAAACCCTTACGATTTAATTTTATACCTTTCAAATGTTTTAAACAACAAAGCCAATAATAGCAAAACACTCAACGATAAAATTTTACAGCTTTGTGAGCAAGTTTACAAAAGCCGTCCGCATAAAAATGAAGCGTTAACGAGTGCCGAGATTATCTCTTATCGATTGGTCTTATTAACCCTTTTTACAAATAAAAATTACGATGAATGCCACAACTTTTTGGTAGCAATCGTTAAAAAATATCCAAAAATCTTTTTCTTAAGATCATCGATATTTTCATCGTTTTTATTAATAATGGCGGCGCAAACATGCATTAAGCTTACTCAATACAAACAGGCTCAGCGGTTAATAAAGTATCTGGATAAACTTATTGGCGAAAATAACACCTATCACACACCATATATTTATGCCTCATATATTCTGGCAAAATCCAATTTTCTCAATCATACCAAAAATTACTTTTCAGCAATATACGAGATAGATAAAGGACTGGCAATTGCAAGAAATAATGAGTTACATATTGTGGAACTGGCCTTTAAATTAATAAAAATTGATGCCCTAAAGCATTCTAATAATACCGATAGCATCAACCAGACAATAAAGGAATTGATATCTTTTTTACATCAAAATAAACTTAGTATGCCCGATTTCGCAAATATCAATAGTCCAGAGTTTGACCACACTTTTGATATTTTGAAATCTTATAAACAGAATTGAGGTGATAACTAAATATTAATTATCTGCACACCAACGGCAATTAAACCTGCCGAACTTAATTCTATATCGAAACTTACCACAGCACCATTAAAGCTTTGCATTAAGCTTTTTTCTAATTTGAAAGGAATTTCCTGTTCATTTTCATCTGTTATTACACCAGTACCATCTTTTTCTATTGATGTTATAGTACCTTTTCTTAGCATAAATTAAAATATTCAATTATATAACGATGTGCAATTATATAAATAATTGTAATATTAATTTGTATAATACCTAATACATAACACAACTATATTGTTTAAAAACATATAATCCTGTTATAAAAAAATAAGCCCTAAATGCAGTTAATGCATAAAGGGCTACTTAAAACTTAATCAATCCTTCAATTATGAACTGACTAAATCATTACAATTAAATAACATTTTTAGTAATAGTTGGTTTTGATTTTTTGCAAAATGTAATTGTAAAACAATAGTACCTAATTATTTAAGTTAGATGATAACATTATAATGAGGATCTTCAATAATATTTACCTCTATAACGGCATTTGCATTGTTCAATAAAGTTTTGCAGTCGCTACTTAAATGTTTTAAATGCAGTTTCTTACCCAATAAAGCATAACGTTTTGTTAATTTACTCAATGCATCGATGCCGCTCATATCGGCTATCCGGCTTTCGCGAAAATCAATTATGATATCATTGGGGTCGTTTTGCACATCAAATTTTTCATTAAAAGCGGTTACAGATGCAAAAAACAGCGGACCATATATTTCGTAATGCTTCACACCACTTTCATCCACAAATTTTCTTGCACGAATCCGTTTTGCACTTTCCCAGGAAAAAACTAAAGCAGAGATTATAACACCAACAAGTACAGCAAGCGCAAGATTATGAAGCAAAATTGTTATAGCCGCAACTACGATTCCCACAAAAATATCTTGTTTAGGCATTTTATTTATTATCCTGAAACTAACCCATTCAAAAGTACCGATTGCAACCATTATCATAACACCAGTAAGTGCCGCCATGGGCACACGCTCTATTATTGGCGCACCAAAAAGTATAATCAATAAAATAGTGAGTGAAGCAATAATTCCCGATAATCTTGCCCTGGCTCCAGCTGAAAGGTTAACTAACGTTTGAGCAATCATCGGACAACCACCCATACCGAAAAAGAAACCATTTGCAATGTTGGCGGTTCCTTGTGCAATGCATTCTCTGTTTCCATTTCCTTTCGTCCCGGTAATTTCATCAACCAGGTTTAGCGTAAGCAAGCCTTCTGTTAACCCCACTCCTGCCATAATAATTGCATAAGGAAAAATAATTTTTAGTGTATTTAAATCAAAAGGAATGTTTGGGATGTGAAATGGTGGGAAACCGCCACTAACTGATGCAATATCTTTAACGGTTTTTGTATCGATGTTGAAGCCAAAAACAATTAAAAACACAATAATTATTGCAACCAAAGATGGTGGAACCGCTTTGGTAATTTTGGGCAAAAAAGCCACAATAACAATAGTCAATAATACTAAACCAACCATAATTAGCATTGCCTGGCCAGAAAGCCATGTTAATTCGCCATTTGTAACGATTTTAAACTGCTCAATTTGTGCCATAAAAATAACAACGGCTAACCCATTAACAAAACCGTACATTACGGGTTGAGGAACCAGTCTGATAAACTTACCGAGTTTAAACAAGCCAATTATGATTTGTATTAAGCCTGCTAATACTACAGCTGCGAAGACATAATCAATTCCGTTGGATTTCATCAATGCGATAAGCACAATAACCGTTGCACCGGCACCGCCGGAAATCAGACCTGGCCTGCCACCAAAAATTGAAGTAATTATACCCATTATAAAAGCAGCATATAAGCCTACTAAAGGCGGAAAGCCAGCAAGGATTGCAAAAGATAAAGATTCCGGCATCATCGTCATGGCCACGGTTAAACCTGCCAGAACTTCATTTTTGTAATTAACTTTTTGCTTAAAGTCGAATAAATTAAAGTACGCTTTCATATAATTTACAAAGATAAATCAAATAGCCAAGTGATTTGAACATTTCAAAACTTTTATAAAACTGAAAGGTTTTTACTAAACCAGATATTAAGAATATGAAAAATTTAATTTTATTAGCTGCAGGGATTACATTTCTCGCTTACAAAACACCGGCCGAAGCAAGTCCGGTAGAGCATCATCATCATTTAAATGTTGTATTGAAGCAAGATAGTGTCAGCTCATTAGCAACTGTTTACGCAATTAACACAAAGCAGTTAGAAGCAGCCGGTTTGGTTGCGAATTTAGGCATTTCAAAAACCAAAACATTAGCTAAAAATTTAACCGATTATTTTACTAAAAGTAATATGGAACTAAGGGCTTTGGCTAAACTTAAAAATATTGCTTTGCCAATGACTAAGCCGCAGGGTGGTATGCGCCCGGATGGCCGCACAGATTCATCCCCGGAAAATATGCGTGATACCAGCAGAAATCAGTCGGGCACCGGCGAAGCCGGCAACACAGGCATGTCCGTTAATACAAAAAAAGCCGATGTGTCACCTTCGATTTCTGATATTTCGAAACTTAAAGGCGCAGCGTTTGAACAGGCATATTTAAATAAGCTGAATTCAGACATAAATGAGCTAAATTCAGTTTACGAAAAATTAACACAATCAAAAGATTCGGCCTTAAAGAAATTTGCCAAAAACCAAATGCTTCAACTAAAAAGGTTTGCCGTCAGGTAATAAGGCTTAAAAAATTTCGGAAAATAATCTATTCGACTGTAACTTCGCATTATGATCAAAAATGTGCGAAGTAGTCATTATTTCGTTAATGCCGTACTTAGAGATAAAACTTTCGAGGCTTTCTTTAATAGTTTGCTTAGATCCAATAAAAGAATAATGTAACATTTGGGCTACGGCTTCTTTTTCCAGCTGATCCCAATGTGTATCCATGTTTTCTACAGGCGGTTTAAGCATTTCTCTTCTACCTGTAATCACACCTAAAAACATTCTTTTTACCGAGCTTGATAAGACTTCGGCCTTTTCATCACTATCAGCGGCAACAACATTTACACAGGCCATTACATATGGCTCGCTTAAAAACTGAGAAGGTTTGAAGTTATTACGATAAATTGCTATGGCCTGCTCAAAATAAGCAGGAGCAAAATGGCTGGCAAATGCATATGGTAAACCTTTTTCGGCTGCTAATCTGGCGCTGTCTGTGCTCGAGCCCAAAATCCAGATTGGTATATCAAGCCCTTCGCCAGGAATTGCCCTAACATTAGATGTACGGTTACTTGCAGAAAATAATTGATGAAGCTTATCTACATCACGGGGAAAACTGTGAACATTATTAAAATTTTCGCCTCTGATGGCCATCGCCGTAACCTGATCCGTTCCTGGCGCCCTGCCTAATCCTAAATCAATTCTACTTGGAAAAAGAGAAGCAAGCGTTCCGAATTGTTCGGCGACAATTAATGGTGCATGGTTTGGCAGCATTATCCCGCCAGAACCCACCCGAATTGTATTAGTCCCGCCGGCAACGTACCCAATAAGTATTGCCGTTGCCGAACTTGCAACACCAGCCATATTGTGGTGTTCGGCAAACCAGTATCGTTTGTAACCTAATTTTTCTGATTGCTGAGCAACTTCTAAACTGGTCTTAAAAGTATCTGCAGCGGTATAACCATCCAAAACGGTAGCGAGATCGAGAACGGAATATGGAATATTTTTTAAAAGGCTTTCGGACATAACTGGAATTTCTAAAGCACAAAAATATCTTTTATAAATACATTAAAAGTTTATCTTGAAACAAATGACGGTTTGGAAACAGTTCAAAAAATTTTACCCGGGCCATTTCAAACATCCACGTAATAAAATCTGTTAAAAGAAATATGAAGATATTTTTAAGCCTAATCATCTCAGTTTTCAGTTTAAATTCATTTGCCCAATTTACCGACTCAACTAATTACCACATTGTATTACAATCTTCTGGCTCAATAAACCGAACAAACAACGAAAAGGCGTATCTTTTAAACAACAACTTGAATTTCGGAATCAAAAAGAAAAGCATCGTTTTAAACAGTAGCACAACATGGCTTTATGGTAAGCAAAATAGCGCATTGAGCAACAATGATTTTTCTACAACAATGAATTTCAATCTTTATAAAACCTTTCCTCATTTCTATTATTGGGGCTTAATTAACTATAATACCAGCTATTCACTTAAAATTAAAAATCAGCTGCTTGCAGGCGGGGGCATTGCTTACAACTTTATAGATAAGCCAAACGCCTATGTTAATTTAAGTAATGGTGTTTTATTTGATAAAAGTAGTTTGGTTGAGCTTGAAAATTATAACACCGTAAGAAACTCCCTAAGGCTACAATACCACTTTCTGTTTAAAGATATTATAACGATAGATGGAAGTCATTTTCTGCAAAATTCTTATACCAGAAAAGGAGATTATATTATTCGTTCGGTTACCACTTTAGGGTTGAAAATAAGGAAATGGATTAGTCTTACAACCGCTTTAAATTATAATAAGCTGAATGTTACGCAACGAGAAAACCTGAATCTAACTTACGGTTTAAGTATCGATAAATATTTTTAGCCGAAGCACAGATAACTTTCTATAAAAGCTTTTCGGCTTATCATTTCGAGGTAAGGATAATCTCCAGAAATTTGTTTTCTTATTCTCATCCTATAAAGGAAATGGCCACCCAAATCGACAATTATTGGCGCTGTTGCACAAAACCAGACCGTATGGGGTTGTTTCCAGCAAAAATGGTAAAAATTGGACGTAATGGTTGCGCTTTTTATTTCAGGATGATAAAAATTTAGAATTTTTGGTGCCGCCAAACCATTTAAAACCTCTGCCTTACGAACCATTGATAAATGATCGCTGTTCCTGAATTCGTAATCTTTAAGTTTCGGATCCTCAGGATGCGGAAGGTTCTTTAAAACCTTAAATCCCTTAAATTTTTTACCATTTAGTATCCAAATCATTTTTGAATAAAACGATTCCCTACTTTTCATTTCAGCAAGGCTTATTGGCGAATTTTGAAATTCAATTGCAGTTCCACATGGGGTAAAAACATCTGCACGGTGCAACTCACCTGTAATTTCACAATAAAAGCTTTGCTCCCGATAAGGTATCGGAAACGCTTTTTTCCAGTTCCTGTGCCAAACACTTTCTTTGTAATATTTCTCCGGAACCCAAAGCGGAGGGAGATTTAGTGCAGCTACATCTGAAATTTTATCAATGATATTTTCATCACCACTATTCATTCCCCTTAAAAATATTTACCACGTTTGTTTTCCACTTTATGTAACCCAGATTACCACAAGTGTAGGCTACAAAATTCTCCACTTCTTCGGGCACATCGTTTACAACACGGAAACGAATGGTATATTTTGGGTTATAGCTTATGTAAATAACCAAGTCATCTTTTGGTTGCCCAACAGATAACATGGCCTGCAAATGAATATCCTGAAGTTCTGCAGCCGCTTGTTTTAAGCGCTCATTCATTATTTTAGAAAGCGAAATATCCGGAACAAAATCAGTTTCTGTAATAGCAAGTACCGTAACCGTCATAAATATCTTCAATTAATCTTAGTAGAACAATAGCATCATCAATTAAACTAGTGTTACAACGGCAAAAATATACTAATATTTTTAGCAAGCAAATAATTACAAAAGAATTTTACCTGCACTACGCTAACTTGCTGTTGATTAAAGGAATAAAATTCAGGATAAAAAGGATTGATTTTTTATCTTCAAAGCCTGGATATATGATAGCAGGTTTGTCGATTCCGTTTTCGTAACAAAAAAATAATATTTATACGGGCGGAAACTAAAATTGATTCCATGCACTTACCTTTACCTGGTTTTTACGGCAAACTGTTGAACCTTAACTTTAGTAATTATAATGATATCATCCATTAAACTCCTTTCTTCATTGCTTCTTTTTTGTTCAGGTTTATTTGCCCAAACAATTAAAAATCCTGGTATTGAACCCGGTGTTTCTTTAGCGTTGGCAGCATCACGCAAAGCGATGCTCGCTGATATTAGCTATAAACTTGATTTCGCCATTCCGGAAGATAAAAGCGCTGAAATTGTTGCCAGCGAAGAAATCAACTTCAAATTAAAAGATTTACCATCAGAGCTTCAATTAGACTTTAAACAAGATATAACTCACATTAAGCATATTTTGGTTAATGGTAAACCAGGCGAAATCAAATTAGAGCAGGAACATTTGATCATCGATAAAAAATACCTTCAAAAATCCAGCAATAAAATTGCTATTAATTTTATTGCCGGTGATGAATCGCTCAATAGAAATGCTGATTATTTATATGCTTTGTTTGTACCAGACCATGCCAGAACGGCTTTTCCGTGTTTCGATCAACCCGATTTAAAAGCTGAATTCCTTTTAAGTTTAACAGTACCTAAACAGTGGAACGTACTTGCCAATGGCTCAAAAAAAGACTCCGTTTTAACAAGTTCAGCCAAAACTTACCATTTCTATAAGTCTGATAAATTGCCAACCTATCTTTTTTCTTTCGCAGCAGGAAAGTTTAGTTCATTGCAAAAAACCTTTGGAAATCGTTCTATGGAATTTCTTCATAGAGAAACAGATGCCAAAAAGATTAAACTGAGTATCGATTCGGTATTTATTGCGCACCAGGATGCAATTGAATTTTTAGAACAATGGACTAACATTGCTTTCCCTTTTCAAAAAGTTGGCTTTATAGCCATTCCGGATTTTCAGTTTGGTGGAATGGAGCATCCGGGCGAAGTACAATATAAATCCTCGTCTTTGTTTTTAGATGAAGGCGCAACCCGAGATCAGTTTATCTCACGCTCAAACCTTATTTCGCATGAAACCGCACATATGTGGTTTGGAGATTTGGTAACCATGAAATGGTTTAACGATGTGTGGATGAAGGAAGTATTCGCAAATTTTATGGCTGATAAGGTTACCGAAAAATTAATGGGGAAAAACACTTTCGACCTCAAGTTTCTTCAAGACCACTACCCTGCCGCCTACGGTATTGATAGAACTGCAGGCGCCAATCCCATTCGGCAGCAGTTGGATAATTTGCAGGATGCAGGCTCCATGTATGGCAACATAATTTACCACAAAGCGCCTATTATGATGCGCCAACTGGAGCAAATTATGGGTAAAGAGAATTTTCAGAAAGGCATTAGAGCTTACCTGAAAAAATATGGTTATGGCAATGCCGATTGGAACGAACTGATTTCGATTTTGGCTAAATACAGCAAAACCGATTTGTACGAATGGAATAAAGTTTGGGTAAATTTGCCCGGCCGACCGGTTTTTGATTACCAGATTAGCTACAACGGAAATAAAATTAGCAGTTTAAAAATTTCGCAACAACCCGAAAGCGGAAATGCGAGAATATGGCCGCAAATATTCAATATCAAATTATTTTATCCTGACCATAGCAAAACTATAGCCGTTAATACAAAAGCAGCGTCGATTGATTTACAGGAAGCTAAAGATTTAGAAAAACCATTGTATATCCTTTTTAACGCTGATGGAGCAGGTTATGGTTTGTTTCCTGAAGATAAACTGGTATTTGAAAATTTCGATAAGCTGGAAAATGCGTTGGAACGGGCATCAGCTTACATAAATGCTTACGAAAGCACGCTTGCAGGCAAAGGTTTAAGTCCTGCGGAACTTTTAAATTTTTTCGTTAAAATTATTACAGTTGAAAAAAACGAGATGAATTTGCGTTTGGTTACCGGATACATTAGCAGCTTGTACTGGACATTTACAAAGCCCGAAAAACGTTTAGCCATTAGCACGAACCTCGAGAATGCAATCTGGCAAGCCATGGAAAAACAAACTGCGGCGAATATGAAAAAGATTCTTTTTGGCACTTACCAAAATGTTTATCTCAGTGCTTCTGCGGCAAAGAATATCTATCAAATTTGGGAGACACAAAAGGCTCCTGAAGGGGTAAAGTTGGTAGACGAAGATTATACTGGCTTAGCTTTATCAATTGCATTAAAATCTGATACAGCTAAAAATATCTTGAAAAAACAGTTACAAAGAATAACGAATATCGACCGAAAAAACCGACTCATATTTTTAATGCCGGCACTTTCACCGGTTCAGGAAGAAAGAGATAATTTTTTTAACAGCTTAAAGGAGCGTAAAAATAGGGCTAAAGAAGCATTTGTAACAACCGCCCTTACTTATCTCCACCATCCTTTAAGGCAAAACACTTCAATAAAATATTTACCGGAAAGCCTCGAACTGTTAGAAGAAATCCAGAAAACCGGCGATATATTTTTCCCTCAATCTTGGCTATCTGCAACTTTTGGAAGTTATCAAACGCCTCAAGCCGAAAAAATAGTAACTGATTTTTTAAACCTACATCCAAATTACAACCCAAAATTAAAAGATAAAATCCTGCAGTCGACTGATAATTTACACAGAGCAAATGTTTTACTGATGAAAGAATAGTTTTTCAAATAAAACTTAATAATTGAAAAACACAACTATTCGAATGATTCAGTTTCATTATTTAAGTATTCTAAAAGACCTTGCAATAAATGGGCTCTTTTTTCATTCAAATCGGGCTGATTTTCCTGAACAACCTGAGTGTTTGTAATTTCTTTAAATCTTTTTGAAGGCTGAAAATAACTGGAGAAATCGAAAGTGTTTATCATGTCTTTTTAATTTTCGTTCAAAGAAAAGACAAGTAAGTTTTAATTTTGTTTTGCTTAAATTTTGTTACAATAATAATGGCCTACTATCAATTTTTTTTCAAGTTGAAATAGAAGCAGTTACATTTTTTTTTATTAAGATAGCCTGTTAATAAACAAAGAAGCCATTAATTTTGAGGCATGGCAAATCAAAATATCAGTAAGTTACTGCAAAACAAAATAGAATTTTTGAAAACAGAAGTAGAAAATGCGAAGGTTGAACTTCAAAAGTGGCAAACCATAGAAGAGGAATTTAACCTGAATCCGGAGAAATTTGAGCTTATGGCGACATTACTTCTTGGTGAAAATGCCGACCAGAAAAAAACAAAAAGAAAAGTTTAACTACCCTACCGATAAAGTGAAGAGCCGCAAAACTTACAAAATAAGGCATCGTGTTCATGTCCTTCCCTACCACACGAAGGGCATGATTCAGGAAGTTCTTTTTTTTGTTTGGCAGCCATTGCAATATCATGAGTGATAATTCCTGTTGGAACAGCTATAATTGCATAGCCAATTAACATAACTACCGAGGCTACAAACTTACCAGTTGGCGTAACTGGCGAAATATCTCCATAGCCAACAGTTGTGATGGTAACAATGGCCCAATAAATACTTTCGGGTATGTTAGAAAAGCCGTTTTCCCGTTTTTCAACCAAGTACATAATTGAACCCAAAATAACAGTTAGGGTTAAAACTGTGAGTAGAAATATACTTATTTTACGAACACTGCCTTTCAATGCTGTTGTTAAGAAATTTATCTCTGTAAGAAAAGTTCCGAGCTTAAATATTCTAAAAACCCGTAATAACCGTAAAGCCCGGAATACCAGTAAAGCTTGTGCGCCAGGAATAAAAATACTTAGGTAAGATGGGATTAAGGAAATTAAATCAATTAGGCCGAGAAAACTAAAAACGTATTTCCATGGCTTTCTGATGCTTATTAAGCGTAAAAAATATTCAACTGTAAATAGTGCAGTAAAAACCCATTCTAAAATGTAAAATAAATTTCCATAATGTTGATGAATACTAACAACACTATCGAGCATTACCACGATTATACTCGCAAAAATTGCGATTAAAAGTGCAACATCAAAAGCTTTACCAGCCTTTGTATTCGATTCGTAGATTATTTCGTGTAACCTGAATCGTCGCTGCTCGATGTTTGATGTTGCCATTTTTAAATTTCGATTTTATCAGTCAACAATCAAAACTACCCTTTGTGTTTATTCGTAAACATCCCACTCAAAATTTTCGATAAAAAAAATGATTAGTTAGCTATTGAAAACAAAAAAGGGAAAGCCATTCAATTGAATAGTTTTCCCTTTTGGCGGAAAGCGAGGGATTCGAACCCCCGGACCTATGACAGTCAACAGTTTTCAAGACTGCCGCATTCGACCACTCTGCCAGCTTTCCATCGGCAAAAGTACGAACTCCGCCTTCAATAGCAAATTAAAATTTTAGTTTTAATACTATTTTGAGCTAACTGATAGATAACCAGCGGAAATAAATTGCCGGAACGACAAAAATCAGGCTACCTGATTAAACACAAGGCTGCTGTTACCCTCGCCGTCGCTGTTTAAAAAGCAAATTTTTATCGGGCTGGAAAAATCTATAAAAACCTCTACTTTGGGCATTAGACTTTCCGCAAATTCTATTGGTGAAATATCATCCTGCAAATGGACGAAGACTAAATCTTGCGCTTTAAAACTAATCCTTTCAATTTTACCGGGCCATTCTAAATCCATCTTCTGAAAAAAAGACTTGATTTTTTGATTTTCGATTATTGTTTTCATGATTGAGCATTATCACCATAAAAATAAATACAAGTTTTAAAAAGCAATATAGTTAGGTAACGATTGTTATTAAATATGATTTGACAAAAATCAATTTTTACAAAAAAAAGCCCGTTGCTTTTGCAATGGGCTAAATGGCGTAGGGTTAAGGTTATAAAAAGTAGCTAAAAAGCACATCTTAAATTCCGGCAATCCACAATTTTAAAAAAGATTAACGAATAAAGAATTGTATTAGGTTCGCTTTTAATTTCCCTAACACATTATAAAAAAGGTTAAGAAAAAAGTCGGTTAATACGATAGACGATGCTACCCTCTATTACGCCTTTCTTGTTTTCAAATTTATTTTATTGCTTCGATAATTGCAAATCTAATCCATTCTTATTTACAGTAAATTTCTCTGAAAAATAAAACAGCAACTACATTGAGTTGCTGTTTTGTTGATTAATACCGGTGCGCCGGAACCCAATACCGCCCGCCATGTGGCCCAACATTATAATGTCCTGGAACCCAATGTGAACGTGGAGCTCTGGTTCTTACCACGCAAGCACTCAAATTAATTAAAACAACAAATAAGAGTACTAATTTTACTATTCTTTTCATAACCTAACCGTTTAGTAAAACAATAATCAGTTTTATACTGTGTGTATGGTTTTGACAGTTCCGGTTGTAAAAAGTTTAATAATTGTGAAAAGATTATAAGGTCCATTCGGGGCGTTCGTAATGACAAGTATATCCATAAGGATTTTTCTGCAGATAATCCTGATGCTCTTCTTCGGCATTCCAGAAATCTCCTGCCGGAACAACTTCAGTTACAATTGTACCTGGCCATTTACCCGAAGCTTCCATCTCAGAAATTAAGGTCGAGGCCGTATCTCGCTGCTCATCATTTAAATAAAAAATAGCAGAGCGATATGATGCGCCAACATCATTTCCCTGGCGATTTTTTGTTGTCGGGTTATGAATCTGGAAGAAATATTCTAACAATTTTCTGTAGGATAGTACCGAAGGATCAAATTCGATTTCAATTCCCTCGGCATGCGACCCATGATTCCGGTATGTTGCATTTGGCACATCTCCTCCCGTATAACCAACAACTGTTGAGATAACGCCTGGCTGCTGGCGGAAAAGTTCTTCAACACCCCAAAAACAACCTCCTGCAAGTATGGCTTTTTCTGTATTCATATATTTTCTTTTGAAAGATTAAAATTACTTAGATTATATTTTTAATAGGCAATGCCTGTGTAAATTAACGTGAAATATCCATCATAAATTTACCATCCTATTCTACATCTTTTTTCACTCAATTGTTTTTAAAAATAAATTCAAAGGTTTTAAAGTAATTTTCAGGTTAATTCGTCTTCATCAATAAATCTTCCTGCAACAAGTTTTTTGGAAGGTGAAAAACCAAGACTTATGATTTCTGTATTTAAAACCAATGTGCAATCTGAAGTTGAACTGCACAAATTAAAGCCAAACCTAAATTTGCCTGATGTAAACTGGAATATTGACTTGCATGATTGCGATAGAATTTTAAGAATAGATTCTCAGGAGAACGTTAATGAGGTAATTATTTCTCTTTTTAAAAAACTTGGATTTAAGTGTACTGTACTCGAGGTTTTTTATGCGCCACCGTTGTAGCAACATTTTAAAATAAAACCGTGCGGATAAATATTTTGAGTAAAAAAAATTCCACCATAAAATTCATAATAACCCATAAATTCCTGAGCGTGATAATTTACACTAATTGGCGTATTATTAAGTTTGTATCCTAATTTTTTCGCTTACCATAAAAAAAAGGATGGCTTTTTGAGCCATCCTTACAAATTAATAATGGGTTTTATTAATTCCAGCCACCACCAAGCGCATGATAAATATTTACCACTGCGTTGAGTTGCTGCTTTTTCGTTTCAATTAATTCTAATTTTGATTGTAAAGCATCTCTTTGAGTCATCAGCACTTCAAAATAATCTGCCCTTGCAGATTTAAATAAATCATTCGAAATATCTATCGATTGCGTAAGCGCCAGAACCTGTTTAGATTTTAAATCGTAACTTTTTTGAAGGTTAGTAATATTTGATAACTGATTAGCCACTTCCACATAACCGTTTAAAATAGTTTTTTCGTAATTAAACACAGCTTGCAACTGCTTTGCATTTGCCGTTAAATATGCTGCTTTAATGGCATTACGATTAATTAGCGGCCCGGCTAAATCGCCTGCTAACGAATACGCTAACGATTCTGGTGTTTTTAACAAATAAGATGGGTTAAATGCCTGGTAACCAATTGTTGCCGAAATTCCTAAAGATGGGTAAAACTGCGCTTTGGCTACTTTCACATCTAACTTTGCGGCTGCTAAATCATATTCTGCCTGTTTTATGTCAGGGCGGTTAGCCAGCAGTTGCGATGGTAAGCCCGCCTGTACCGTTGGCGGAACAAGGTCGGTAAAACTTGTTTTATCTCTTTGAATTGGTTGAGGGTAACGACCTAATAAAAAGTTAATCTTATTTTCAGTTTCTGTAATATTCTGTTCGATATCAAATTCTAAACTTTTAGAATTCAAAACCTCAGCTTCAAACTTTCTTACCGCAAGCTCGGTTACCCTTGTGGCTTGCTTCTGAATTTTCATAAGTTCCAAAGCATTACTTTGTAAAGCAATATTCTGCTTTACGATAGCAAGCTGATTATCGTAAGCGAGCAATTCGTAATATGAATTGGCAACTTCGGCAACCAGATTAGTGATTACAAAATTTCTTCCTTCAACCGTAGAAAGATAGCGGCTAACGGCAGCTTTTTTCGAATTACGCAGCTTGTGCCAAATATCGGCTTCCCAGTTGGCCTGTAAACCAAAGGCATAATCAGGCAAAACCTCCGGCACTTCTTTGCCAGGCGTAATATCGGTTGATGCATCACCTGCACCAGAACTGGTATAACGACCAACTTTTTCCAGTCCTGCGCCTACTCTATAGCCAACATTTGGCAACAGTTCGCCCTTTCTTGCTTTGATTTCGTTCTTAGCTATCTCGATTTCCTGTAGCGTTACATTCAACTCCTGGTTGTTTTTCAAAGCAGTATCAATTAAACTTACCAGATTCGGATCTGTAAAAAACTGGCGCCACTGTACTTTACCGCTGTTTGTGCTATCCTGCGAGTTGTTGAAACGCACCGGTACACTTTTATTTTCATTACGCTGGGCAAATTCGGGAACTTTGCAAGCAGAATAAGCTGCACAAATGACCGCGAAGCCGAGGCATTTATAAATATTTCCTTTAAACATTATCTTCTATTTCTTCAGTTAACGGATGTTCTTCTTCAATTTTTATCAGCTGATGTCTTGCTGCAATTGTTCCGAATATGTAATACAAGCCAGGTATAATGATTACGCCGAAAATGGTTCCGAAAAGCATACCACCCGCAGCTGCAGAACCAATTGTTCTGTTCCCGATTTTACCGGGACCGCTGGCAATCATCAATGGAATTAAACCTGCAATAAAGGCAAAAGAGGTCATTAGTATCGGACGAAAACGTACACTGGCACCTTCCATCGCCGCTTTTAAAACACTGGCGCCCTGTGCATGCCTTTGTGTAGCAAATTCTACAATTAAAACGGCGTTTTTACCCAGTAAACCAATAAGCATTACCATTGCAACCTGCGCATAAATATTGTTTTCTAAACCCAAAAGCTTTAGAAAAAGAAAGGCGCCAAAAATACCTACCGGCAAAGAAAGAATAACCGACAGCGGCAAAATGAAACTTTCATATTGTGCAGCAAGAACCAGGTAAACGAAACCCAAACAGATTAGAAAGATATAAATTGCTTCATTTCCCCTGGATACCTCATCTTTGGAAATACCCGCCCAATCGATGCCAAAGCCCCGTGGTAAAGTTTTCTTAGCAACTTCAGTAATTGCTGCAATTGCTTCTCCAGAGCTATAACCAGCAGCTGATTGGCCACTAATTTCTGAGGCATTATACATGTTGTGCCTTGTAATTTCTGAAAGTCCATATACTTTTTCCATCTTCATAAAAGAAGAGAATGGAACCATTTCATCTTTATCGTTTTTAACCGACAATTTTAAAATATCTTCAGGTAAAGCTCTATATTGTGGCAAGGCCTGTACCATAACTTTGTACTGGCGGTCGTACTTGATAAAACTGGTTTCATAATTACTACCAACAAATGTAGAAAGTGTGTTCATTGCATTATCAATAGTAATACCCTTTTGTTGTGCGATATCGTTATCGATCTTCAACATATACTGCGGAAAACTTGCACTGTAAAAAGTAAATACCGATGATAGCTCCTTGCGTTTATTAAGCTCACGAACAAAATCGTTAGCAACAGTTTCCATCTTTTTGTAGTCGCCACTACCCGCTTTATCCAGCAACCGAAGTTCGAAACCGCCTGCTGCTCCATAACCAGGAACCGCCGGTGGTTGGAAAAACTCGATAGTTGCACCAGGAATTGATTTTGATTTCTCTTCCAGTTCTTCGATAATTTCTGTTGCTGAACTTTTGCGTTGGTCCCAATCCTTTAGGTTAATTAAGCATGTACCCGAATTCGAGCCAGTACCCTCAGTTAAGATTTCGTAGCCGGCCAATGATGATACTGATTTTACGCCATCAATATCTTCGCACATTTTCTGCAATTTTTCTGCAATCTGATCGGTACGCTCAAGTGTGGAGCCAGGAGGCGTTTGAATAATGGCATAAACCATACCCTGATCTTCATTGGGAATAAATCCTGATGGAACGCTCCCACTTAACCCCCAAATTCCTAAACAAAATAAAATTAACACACCAAATGTTACCAGCCTGCGACTAACAACTTTGGTTAAAACAATTTCATATTTACCAGAAAGCTTCGCGAAACCATTGTTAAAGCTGTCCAAAAACTTATCAACTATTGTTTTCTTTTTACCATGACCATGATTGTTTTTTAACATAATGGCACACAATGCAGGTGTAAGTGTTAATGCCACAATACCTGAAAGAATAATCGCGGTGGCCATTGTTATAGAGAACTGGCGATAAAAAATACCAACCGGCCCTGACATAAATGTTACCGGAATAAACACTGAAGCCATTAAGAATGTAATAGCGATAATCGCTCCGCTGATTTCTTTCATTGCTTCCTGCGTAGCCCGAAGTACCGACATTTTCCTGTCGTGTTCCATTTTTGCATGTACGGCCTCAATTACAACTATGGCATCATCTACAACGACTCCAATTGCCAGAACTAAGGCAAAGAGTGTAATTAAGTTTAATGTTATCCCAAAAAACGACATGAATACGAACGTTCCGATAAGGGAAACAGGAACTGCAATAGCAGGAATAACTGTTGAACGCCAGTCGCCAAGAAATAGAAACACAACTAAACCAACCAGAATAAATGCTTCTACAAGCGTATGGATTACTTTTTCTATTGATGCATCGAGGAATTTAGAAACGTCGTAACTTACTTCGTAGTCTAAACCTTTAGGGAAAGAGCTGGCTTTAATTTCTGCCATTTTTGCCTTTACATCTTTAATTACCTGACTGGCATTACTTCCGTAAGATTGTTTCAGCACAATTGCAGCCGATGCTTTTCCATTTAGTGTAGAGTACAAATTGTAAGCTGCCGCACTAAAATCAACCTCCGCAACATCTTTTAAACGCAACATTTCGCCATTTGCATTCGCCCTTAAAACAATATTCTCGTAACCTTCTTTTGTATTAAAACGGCCCGAATATTTTAAAACGTACTCAAAAGCCTGCGATCTTTTTCCTGAACTTTCTCCTGTTTTACCCGGCGAAGCTTCTAAACTCTGCTCATCAAGTGCTTTCATTACCTCATCAACAGAAATTTTGTAAGCCTGCATACGATCAGGCTTTAACCAGATACGCATTGCATAATCCCTGTCACCAAGAATATCGGCGAAACCCACGCCATCAATCCTTTTCAATTCAGACAATAAATTTATATCGGCAAAATTATAGAGGAAGTTTTGATTCATCTTCGGATCTTTACTATACAAATTGATGTACATCAACATGTTAGATTCCTCCCGACTGATTTTCACACCCTCACGAACAACCAAAGGGGGAAGTTTGTTGGTTACCGCGGCAACACGGTTTTGAACGTTTAATGAAGCCTGATTTGGATCGGTACCAAGATTAAAAACAACCTGGATAGAAGCTTCCCCGTCGTTACCCGCATCAGATGCGATATATTTCATCCCGGGTACACCATTCAGGGCACGCTCTAAAGGAATTACGACAGACTTAATTAATAATTCATTATTCGCACCCGGATATTCTGCCGTGATATTCACCTTAGGCGGAGAAATTGAGGGGAATTGTGTAACTGGCAGGTAGCTGATGGCCAGCACACCTAAAAATACAATTACAAGCGATATAACGATAGAAAGGACTGGCCTTTGTATGAATTTGCTAAACATAAAATAAGTATGGAAGATTTAGATTACTCTGTTTTTAACCTTAACTGTTTGATAACTTCCTGAGGATTCTGGAATTTAAAAGCGATTTTATCATCATCTTTTACCTTCTGTACACCTTCGAGTAAAATTTTATCACCCAATGATAAGCCATCACTAATAACATATAAATCAGGCAATTCACTCGCGATGGTTACTACCCTCGAATGAACCTTATTTTTATTATCGACAACAAAAACGTAGGTTTTATCCTGAATATCATAGGTAGCTTTCTGCGGAATTACGATTGCATTTTTTAACGGCACCACCATTTGGATTTTACCAGTCTCTCCGTTTCTAAGCAAATTATCAGAATTGTTAAACCTTGCCCGGAAGGCAATGTTCCCGGTTTCATTATTAAATTCGCTTTCGATTACTTCAACTTTACCCTTCGATTTTAACATCTCATTATTCGCAAGCAGTAAACCCACCTCTTGTTGTCCTTTGGCCTTCGCTGCCGATTGATAACTCAAATATTCAGGCTCGGAAACATTGAAATAAGCAAAAACCTGACTATTATCCGATAGACTGGTAAGCAAGGCGCCTTCATCTATCATACTTCCTAGCTTGAAGGGAATTCGGTCAATCGTTCCATCAAATGGCGCTTTAATTTCGGTAAAAGCCAGGTGCATTTTCGCCATTGCCGTTTCGGCATTTGCCCCTTGTAATTTGGCTTTTGCCATAGCAAGCTCATTTTTAGAAACCACATTTTTATCGGTTAGCAGTTTTGTATTTTCCAGCTCAATTTCTGCCGATTTTGTTTCCGCCTGGGCTTTCAACAATTCTGCCTGAAGCATTTTAGGCATAATTCTAAACAAAACTTGTCCTGCGTGAACATGCTGGCCTTCATCTACATAGATATTTTGGAGATAACCTTTTTCTAAGGCACGGATTTCGATGTTTCTCACAGACTTGATCTGGGAAACATACTCTTTTGTGAATGAAGTATCGATTTTAAGCGGGGATGTGACCGCGTAAGTAGCTACTTCTTCTTTTTCTTCTTTTTTCTCGGTACAACCTGTTACGTAAAGTAAAGCACACAGGCCAAGGAACATGACATTTCTCTTCATCTTTTTACTGAATAGTTTATCTGATTTATTTTTTCGGTTAATTTCTCAGATAGTTAATCTATAAAAGACTTATCCTGCAAGCAGATAAATTACTTCAATAAACTAGGCTACCTATTTGATTAATTCTGATACGAAATAACCATAGAATTATGAAGTTATAATGAAGTTGAAATTCATAAATGGAGATAATCTTCACCATTAAAGTAAAAACTATTAAAACCTGCTATTTTTTACAGCATTAGTTATAAAATTCATAATTATAATAACAAAAAAACCCTTCAAAAAAATTTGAAGGGTTTAATAAGTTCTTTAAAAAAAATATTCATTCGGGCGTTAGCCTTTAATTCTATTGCGTTGTAAGTTTTTAGAAATTAAGCTATTAATCGTTTTTAGAACAAGATCAAAATCAATTGGTTTTACCAGGTAAGCATCTCCGTTTTCAAAAGCTTTTACCGCGAACTCTTCGTGCCCGGTTACAAAAATTATATACTTTACTTTCTTTTTCAGCATTCTCGCTAAATCCAAACCAGAGATTTCCATTCCAATATCGAGAAACAAAAAATCAATTTGTTCAAATTCATGAAAAGCTGCCATCGCATCAACGGGATCTGTGAAGCTTCCCCTTAAATTTAATTTTTCAATATTGGTGATGTAACTTTCCAATAGGTAAACGCTCAAAGGGTCATCATCAAGAATTACACAACTGTACCCTGGTTTTTCTGATGGTTTCATAATTTTTTTACATTAATTATCTGGGATAAAAGCTTTAATTTCTTCAATTTTTCTAAGTTTATCAAAGTGTTCTTCTTTTAGTGGCTTGCTTATAAAATCGTAAATATTAGTGTAGGAATTGGCTTTAAGCTTATCGCCTTCATTTACAGATGATGTAACCATTACAACGGAAACCTTATCTTTGAAAACACTTTCATCTATTTCTTCAAGCAAATCCCAGCCACTAATCATTGGCATATTTATATCTAAAAATAAAAGGAATTTTCTTCCTCCGTTTGTATTTTTTTCTAAATAAAGTAGCGCATCACCGGCATCTTCAAAATAGCGGCAAGGCACTTCGGGCACTGCAGATTCCAGTACTGCCTGGTGTATCATTAATATTATCGGGTCATCATCAATAACCAGAATTTCTCGCTCGCTCATATTTTTTAGGTTTGGTCAGATTTTGCCGTAATTTCTCTTATTATACCATCAAGTTCCTCGGCAGAGCGCTCGATGTGTTTTATGATGTCTTGTTTCAACATCACCTTTTGTTGGTTATCATCTGCAAGCATATCAACCAGTCCCATTATTCGGGCAAGTGGTGCCCGAACTGCATGTGATTGTAGCCATGCAATTTCTTCGAGTTTGGCATTTTTTTCTTCAATTGCATTAATATACAGTAATTCTTTTGTAATATCAGAAGCTACAATGAGCTTTGCTTCTTTTCCTTTAAAAAGCATTGGATTACTGCGGATATCGGTGCGAATTATTGTACCATCCTTTGTTTTATGTTTGTAGATTCCACGGTTGTAAATAAGTTTACCAGCTTTTGATTTTTCAATCGTTTTGGCTAAAACGGGCAACTCTTCTTCCGGCCGGATATCGCGGATTGTCATAGAAAGAAATTCATCGTGGGAATAACCATAATGATTTACTGCCGCCAGGTTAACGTCAAGAAATTTCAAAGTTTCAAGATCATAAACCCACATTGGTAACGGACTAAAATGAAAAAGCTCGCTATATCGCTTCTCTGATTCAGCTACGGCTCTTAATATTTCCTTATTCAAGAGTTCAGCTCTTTTCCGGGCGTCGATATCCTGAAAACTACCAAATATCCTAACACATTTACCATCAATCATCTCTGCTTGCCCAATGGTTCGAATCCATTTAAAATTTCCTTTAAATGTTTCTATTTCGAGTTCTTCATCCCATGGTGTTCCGTAGCGCATGCACTCATTAACTTTCTCTTTAATGGTATCCTGGTCCTTACCATCTTTAAAATAATGTATTCCGGTTTCCAAATCAGGTTTAAAGTCTGGTGCCGCTTCCCGTATCTGCTTGGTCACATCAGACCAGTAAACCGTTTTGTCGATTACGTTTATTTCCCAGCTACCAATTTGGGCGAGTGTGTTTGTTTTTTGCAACAAATCGGCAAGCATTTTTTTCTCTGTGATATCTTTTGCTACGGCGAAAATTAATCCATCAACAGATACTGCTTTTGCCGTCCACGATAGCCATTTAACCTGGCCTGATTTAGTTACGTAACGGTTTTCGAAACTTAATGCCTGGTCACCTTCTGTTAGTTTTTTTATCTTCCTTGCTGTTGCAAATCTATCTGAAGGATGTACAAAAAACTTTGCCGGTTTTTTCAGTAATTCTGATTCTGAGTAACCGAGTAATTCTGCTGCTGCCGGATTTATTCTTCTAAAATGACCTTTATAATCTATTGTTGCCAGAATATCAGGAGCAAATTCAAAAACTTCGCTCAATTCTTGTTCAAGAAGCTTCCTTTTTATTTCAGCTGCTAAAAATTCGGCGAAATTTTCTGAAAGTACAGCCATACCTTCAAGTTTATGATCCTCTCTTACAGCAAGGATAAGTACGCCAATAAGCTTGCCGTTGTAGAGTAACGGCAACCCAAAAATGTGTTTCAAGCCAGCTCTTATCGCCGCCGGAATACGAAGTCCTTCTACTTTTTTATCGTAAATGGATGTATCTTCAGGTTTTAAATCTCTCCAAACCCGGCCAGCTAATCCCTCGCCTTTGCGGGCAACCATAAAATCTTTAGTTTCCTGATAGAAGAACTCCATCTGTTCATCTGTTTTGCATCTTGCAAAAAGCCTCAACTGAACTTCATTAACATCGGGAAGCCATAGTTCTGCTGTACAGAAATTTCCGCATCTGCTTATTTCATCAAGAACGGATGAAGTAGTCATTTTCATATCAGAAAACTGATTGAATAATAAGCTGATGCCTGATAGTAGATTTTGCCTGATGGCTTCTATTTTAACCTGAGTAACATCTCGCTGAATCGATATCCAACGGTTGAAATTCCCATTATCATCTGCAATTGGGGTAACAGACAGGTTTAGCCAAAATTCTTCTCCATTTTTTTTATAGTTTATTAAAGTAGCTTCGCCAGGAATTCCTTTTAAAAGATTAATGACTAATTTTGCGAGTTCTTCCTGGTCAGTTCTGGGACCTTCGAGTTTTCTTGGAGAGCTACCTATTAGTTCATCATAGGTGTAGCCACACATCCGGCAAAAAGCTTCATTAACGTAAATAATTTCGCTTAGTGGAAATTTTGTTGGTTGAACCTCCATAATTGCAACAGAATCTGTAGTGTTTAGCACAACAGATTCTAGCAACTTTAAACGTTGTTCTTCCTGTTTAGTTTTACTAACATCCTGCAGGGCACCAACCATGCGAATTGGATTGCCGTTTTCATCAAAAATCAGAAAACCTTTATCGGCAACAAATGCATAGCTTCCATCTCCACGCTGCATCCGGTATTCATCATACCAACTTGATTCTTTGTGTTCTACAACATAATTTATACTGGCCGAAACCCTGTCCAAATCATCTGGATGTACTTTTTCGGCCCAGGAATCGACAGTTGTTTCGAGTTCATTTTCACCGTAATCGAAAAGTTTCAGAAATTCGTTGGTCCAAACAAGTGTGTTGGCTATAATATCCCAATCCCATATCGCTTCCGATATTGCCATTGTTACATATTTATATCGCTCATTGGTTAGCAAAACATCATTCCGAACATTAATTTGTTCTGTAACATCACGTGAATTCGCAACAATACCTCTTATTAAGGGCTCGTTGCGTAAGTCGGTTAAAACCGTTTCTATAAATCGCCAGTTACCATCTTTGTGCTGAAAACGAAAAGGTTTAATCATTACCCTGCTTTTACCCTCAACATTGGCAAGCGCTAATTGAACATCGTGAACATCATCAGGATGAATAAATTCAAAGGCATTCCGCCCCAGGTAATGCTCAGGACTAAAGCCCAAAACCGGAAGTGAAGTATTGCTGACATAACGATAATTGCCTTCATCATCTAAAACGGCGATTAAATCTAAACCATCCTGAATAAGGTGATTGAATCGCTGTAAATTCGCTAAATCATCATCATGAGAATGAATCAATTCTACAGATTTGTCTTCCTTATTAATGAATAAATTTAGCGTTATTGTAAAGTACTGAGGGGCATTCTCCTCTCTATCAAGCGCTTCTAGTTTAAGACTGATTTCTCTTTGCTGGTTCTCACAAAAAAAAGTTATATCAACAGGTTTAGCCGATGAGAACGCTTGCTCAAGTCCATCAAGTAAAATTTTATTTTGAAATTGATTTGATGTAAAGCCCGTTAAAAGCGCATTAGCAGATACCGCTAAAAAAAGTTCCCTACCAATTCCTGCCTGTGCAAGATAAGCCTCTGTAACCTCCACTACCACATACTCGTTGTTTTGCACTTCAACAAGCATTGCTGCTGATGAAGATTTACAAAACAATTGCCGAAAGACACCCCTTAGCATACTGTTAAAAATTAGTTTAGATCCTTATTGCACTAAGCCTGGCAAAATAGGAATGACATATAAGGTTGAAAAATATTTATATTTTAAGAGTATTACAAATAAATTACATGTACCTGTAAGAATGCATATATGAAACCGTAATTTAAATTACCGTTTTTAAGATTATAATTAAATAAAGGTTGTGGGCAATAATGCTGATAATGAAATATTTGAGACGGAATACAAATGAATATTTAGGCCAAAAAAACAGTTGTTCAGGAAATCTAATAAATTACATTCATTATATTCATTCAGCGTAAAATTGGAAATGTGATAATTTACGATGGGAAATGATTAATTATATAAAACGCGAACCCTCAATATTTATTTTGGAGAATCCGAACATTATCATATTTTTTTTGTTAGCTGAATTACAATTCTGAAATAATGATAAAAAATTACCCGTTTTACATCAAGGCTCCAGTAATTTTACTTGGTCTGGTTATTAGTGTATTTATATTGAGTACCCTACGAGATGTATTGGTGCCCCTGGCTTTTGCCACATTAATAGCAATTTTACTAAATCCTCTTTCGGTTCGCCTTGAGCGGTATATGCCAAAGATTGTGGCGATAATTATATCAATGCTTATTGCGCTGCTTGTTATATCAGGATTGGCTTATTTCCTTTCATCGCAAATTGCCCACTTTTTCGACAATGTAGAAGCCATGAAGCAAAAGTTTTCTGAACTTCTCGTAATAATCCAAAACTGGCTGGAAAAAACGTTTGGTATCGCGACTCAAAAGCAAACTCAAATGGTGAAAGAAGCAGCAAACAATAGCAAGGCTTTGGTTGGCGAAACATTGAGTGGCGCTTTAGGAATTCTAAGCGTTATATTTCTGATTCCAGTTTACACGTTTTTGATTATGCTATACAAAACGCTAATTCTAAATTTTTTATATGAAGTTTTCTCGGAAGAGAATCAGAAAAAAGTTGGCGAAATTTTATCAGAAACTAAAGCCGCAATTCAGAGTTATATAATCGGTCTGTTAATAGAAACCGGCATAGTGGCGGTAATGAATTCCTGTGCACTACTTATTCTCGGTGTTCAGAATGCCATTCTTATCGGTGTAATAGGTGCAATTTTAAATTTGTTGCCATATATAGGCGGTATTATAGCAATTGCGTTACCGGTTTTAATGGCTACCCTTACAACCGATGGCTTCACTACACAACTTTTGATTATTGGTTCTTATGCTCTAATTCAATTTATAGATAATAATATTTTAGTGCCTAGAATCGTATCATCCAAAGTTCAGATTAATGCCCTTATTTCTATCGTAATTGTATTATTGGGCGCTGCACTTTGGGGAGTTCCCGGAATGTTTCTCTCTATACCATTTATAGCGGTTTTAAAAATAATTTTTGATAGAATAGATGGCTTGAAACCCTGGGGTAAATTACTGGGCGATACCATCCCTACCGAGCACATGGGGCAATTAAAGCGTATGAGAAGACGTAGAGCTGCAGTTCAGGGTAAATAGTGTAAAACTATTCGGCGCCCATTGAAATTTATGAATGAGCTTGAACGTTGTATTAAGATTTTTTTTCTTAGCCTAAGGTATTGAGCTAGGAGACTTAAAACTTACAAAAAAGTAATTAAAAAAAGTCATAACAGCTAACAAATCATACTGAATTTTAGCCTAAATGTCATAATCACTTAAAAGATCATGATTTGTACAAGATTGAGCTAACTTGCAATTAATCCCGTAATTAAACTAACCAAAATGTATAACATCCTGTTGAGTCTTAGCTTGCTGTGCTTCGGCTTTTCAAAAAATTTACCGGCATCAGCACCGATAAAGCAGCGCATTCTCCTCGAAGAAGATTTATTTAAAAGGCGTGAAGACATTAAAGTGTCATGGCTTGGAAACCTTAAATCAGTCAAAACAAAGAAAGCATTAACAAATATTCCGATGTTCGTTTATCAAAACAAGCGGTCTGTTTATGCGAAAATCATCTGTGTGCCAGTTAACATGTCTGGATGGAATGCAAAATTTAGAAGCAAATCGATTAAAGAAAAGGCATCAATTTCAAAAACTCTTTCTCAACAATTACTAAATCATTCCTTTGGAGAAAAATTTTTCACAATCTACGCTTTTCTACAGCAAGGAAATAATCTTAATACAGATAAACAAAATAATGACACAGCCACTTTTCCTGCAACGATTTATATTTATAGAAATGTAGGTTCCAAATGGAATAGAATTACCCAAAAGGTGGTTTCAAGTAGTGTAGCATATCAGCAATTACAATACGATGTAGCCTTAGCATCGGCAAGGGCTATATAAATGCAACCAATACTGCATGTATGAAGTTTTGCCTTTCCGAAAAAACCAAAAAGCTCCCTGCAAGTATTTTTTTTAGTGCAGGTTTGTTACTAAATTTCCGGAAAGGCTTTAACATATAAGATTACGGCTTTAATGGTTCTTTTGCCGCAACAGGTTCATTAACACCATCCTGCCCATCTTTAAACTCTTTAATTCCTTTACCAAGGCCTTTCATTAATTCAGGGATTTTCTTTCCACCGAACAAAAGTAAAATGGCCAGTGCGAGGATAATCATTTCAGGGCCTCCTAACAAGGCAGCGATTGTAGTTGTCATTTTATTTAGGTTTATAATTGTTTATGCATTTCGAAATTATAAACACTTACGGAATACACCAGCCTTTGGATTTTCCCAATTTACACTAAAGCAAAAGGAAAGCTGTTTTAGTGATATCTTAATCTTCATTTTCTACCTTATATTTGTGTTGCTAAAACAAAACCAAATTATGAAAAAAGCAAAATTAATTTTAAGCCTCGTTTGCCTGTTGGCAATATGTGGTGTGGCTAATGCACAAGGAGACATTACCACTAAAATTGCAGAATGGGAAAGAGCGAAAGCTTATACCAAAGAATATTTAGATGCGATGCCCGAATCGGGGTATGCATTGAAACCAACCCCTCAAATGCGTTCTTTTGCCGAACAAATGTTACACCTTACGGATGCAAATTATGGGTTCACAGCAACCGCAAAAGGCGACAAAAGTCCTTATGGTTTGGGTGAAGTAGAAAAAACCCAAGATAAATCGAAAGCTAATGTTACCAAAATGGTGATGGCTGGCTACGATTATGTACTAGCGGCATTAAAAAAAATGACGCCTAAGCAATTGGAAGAGCATGTTAAGTTTATGAACCGTTTCGACATGACAAAGGATATGGTTTTCACAAAAGATTTCGAACACCAGACTCACCACCGTGGGCAGGCAACAGTTTACCTACGTTTAGCAGGTGTGACGCCTCCACAGGAAAAATTATTTTAATAAATCTTTAATTAAACCTGAAGTGATTTGATTTAAATTGCTTCAGGTTTTTTCTTTTAATTTATCGTATGATTATTAGATTAGCCGGCGCAGCGGATGTGAAAAGCATCATGCAGTTAGTAAAAAAAGTTGTTCCATTAATGCGGGCCGCCGGAAATTTTCAATGGGGAGATGATTATCCAAACCCTGAAGTATTTTTGAAAGACATTGAAATAAATCAATTGTGGGTTTGCCAGATAGAAGATGACATTGTAGGCGTATCGGCAATAACCACTGATCAGGACCCTGAATATGCTGATGCCGGCTGGAATATTAAAGAAAAAGCCATCGTAACGCACCGGCTAGCGGTAGATCCAGACAAACAAGGCCTGGGAATTGCTAAAGCGTTAATGAACCAGGCAGAGCAGGTTGCGAATACTTCAGGAATTAAAATTTTGCGGGTTGATACCAATAGCCAGAATTTAGCTACCAGAGCACTTTTTCCAAAGCTAGGCTACCAATTTAGTGGCGAAATCGGTTTAGCGAAGCGCCCCGGATTACGGTTTTATTGCTATCAAAAATTGTTGTAAGCCTTCAATTCTCATCTAAATGTTAAAACAACTTCTTGCAACAAACATTCCACATAACTGACCGTTTATTTTTTATAATTTAATTAATAGTACCATGTCAATATTAGAAAATAAAGTTGCGCTTGTTTCGGGTGCAGGTTCTGGAATTGGAAGAGCCATTGCCATCACTTATGCGAAAGAAGGCGCTAAAGTAGTTGTAGCCGATATTAATGAAGAACATGCAAATGAAACCGTTAACCTGATTACAACCAGCGGCGGTGATGCTTTTGCAATAAAAGCAGATTCTTCTAAAGCTGAAGAAAACAGAAGATTAGTTGATGAAACGGTGCAACATTATGGCCGATTGGATATTGCCTGTAACAATGCCGGTATGGGCGGCCCTGCTAAAGCTACAGGCGATTACGAGCCCGAAGAATGGGATCGTGTTATAGCACTAAATCTTAATGGTGTTTTTTATGCTTGCAAATATGAAATCGAGCAAATGGAAAAAAATGGTGGCGGTTCGATTATAAATATTGCCTCTATTCACGGACAAGTTGCCGCACCAAATAGTCCTGCTTACACCGCTTCTAAACATGCAGTTGTTGGTTTAACCAAAAATATTGCTGTAGAATATGCACAAAAAAACATTAGGTGTAATGCCGTTGGACCTGGTTATATTGAAACGCCATTATTAACAGCCAATTTAAGTGAAGAAGCCATGAAAGCCGTAGCGGCTAAAAGCGCAATAAACAGATTGGGTAAAGTTGAAGAGATTGCCGACTTAGTCGCTTTTTTAAGTTCAGATAAATCATCTTTCACAACTGGCAGCTACATCATCGCAGATGGTGGTTACACAGCTGTTTAGCAAATAATTACAAATACAAAAAAGCCAATCTTTTAATTGAGATTGGCTTTTTTTTAAGAGTTATGTATTTCACCAATTACGGTTTCAACATTATCTATAAGTCTGCTTTTGGCAATATTCCACGTTCGTGGTGAAGAGAAATCTTCCATTATCTTGTTTAGGCTATTTTCTGGCATATTTCCGAATTTCTTAAATTCGTTTACCAGATTGTATGAATCCATATCTCCAAACCCTCTAAGCTGCTGCACTTTTCTTAAAAATGAACTCATCTGAGAAATTTTGTTAGGCGTTTCCATCTCACAAATATAATTATTTGTCTGTTTTATAATACCGTAAAATCACCCTTTTTGCTTAAACAAGGTAATTAATAGATAACCCTATCCTAATCAAAGCTAAACACCCTGAAAAAGTCGATAAAGATTAAACATAGGTTAAAACATGCATGGAAATTACCTGCAGTTTACAGCTTTACTGAAAGATGATGTTGTTATAGGCGATAAAAAGGGTATACCTAAATCAGCAGAGCGAAGAATAAATAAAACCCCAATAAATAACATAAACCATGGAATTAATTGTTGGGTATTGAACCGGATATATTTTTTCAGATAAATTCCGCCCACGGAAATCATCATCATTAATGGTATTGTACCTATGCCGAAAAGAAACATAAAAATACCTCCAGAGGTAGTGTTGCCGGTATTTAATGCTGTAGCCAAAGCCAGATAAACCATGCCGCAGGGGATTAAGCCGTTAAGCATGCCGGCAAACAATCCCCAAAGCTTAAATCTAAAAACCTTTGCCAGCAATTTACTAATTGGATTAAGCAGTTTATTTTGAACTCTCGAAAATTTATGGCGATAAGTTGTGCTCAACTGTAATGTTGTAAATAATATCAATGCAACTCCGATTGCTAAACTAAGCGTTTTTTGATTACTAAAAATTTTAATGCTGCTACCCAAAGCACCTACTCCTATACCCAAAATAGTATAAACTAAAATTCTACCAAACTGATAGAGTAAAAGTTGTGAAGATGCTTGTAGGAAATTTCTTTTTTTAAATGGCATTCCGAGCATTACAGGCCCGCACATTACTGCACAGTGCAAACTGCCAAATAAGCCCATTAAAAATGCCAGTGGAAAAAAATTTATCACAGCGTAATGTTGTTTTTGTATAAATAATCTTTGTTTGAGGAACGCCAGAATAAGTTAATGAACCACATTCCTTTTGAGATCTTAGTTTTATCGATTAGAATAATATTCGAATCTCCGGTTGTTTTTCCATTCAGTTTAAAATCATCATTACTATTAGATGCCCGCATTAAAACGATTTGATATTGGGCAGAATCTTTTAGCTGAATAATGAGTTGATTTGGCGTGTTTGTTATTTTGGGTTTTGCATTATCATTAACCACATTCTGTTTTGCATTGTATTCCGTATTAAAATCGATGCCTTTTTCGTAATAATTTTCTTCAATTAGCGCATCCCTTCCGTGAACGTGGAACATATAAATTACCATTGCGATAATGAATAACATGAAGGTTATCATACCCAAAATTATCTTTGTTCCCCAGTTCATTTATGTTTTTTTTAGTTTATGATTCTATTGTTTATGATTTGATGTTGTTTCAACTATGGCAGCTATTTTGGCTGAGCAAAAAAGCTTGTCGTCGCTGTACTCAAAACTTTTCCATCGGAGATAACTTCGAAAACTACATCAGTTTTGTATCTCTTTATCGAATTATTTTTTCTGATAAGAAAGAATGTTAAATGTGCAGACCCTTCTTTTGGAACTTCATTGGCTTTCTGGATAAAGCTTATCTCATCTTCATCGCTTTGCGGTTTAAACTTAAACTTTATAGGCTTATTGGTTTTGTTGGTTAGCTCGGCATTGTATAAATTACTTGTTTTGTTGTTTTCTTTAGCCTGGTATAAAGTTCCGCTAGCCCTTAAAACGGTAGTTTGAATTACTTCCCGCTTGTAAATTAGCGAGGAAAAAATAACCAGAACCGCAATAAGCACAGCAGCATAAGCATAGGGTTTAAGTCCGACTTTGTAAGGTTTCTTCTCACTAATAAATTCCTGATTGTAGAAACCTATAAGTTTTTCTTGCTTTCCAATTTTTAACATTACTTCATCACAGGCATCAATACAAGCTGTACAATTAATACATTCCAGCTGTGTGCCTTTTCTAATATCGATACCTGTTGGGCATACCTGAACACACAAGCTGCAATCTATACAATCGCCTGTTATAGCTTCACTTTGCTTTTGTATTTTGGCCCGAGGTTCTCCTCTGCTCATATTGTAAGCTACAACTAAACTTCGCTTATCGAGCAAAACGCCTTGAAGCCTCCCGTATGGGCAAATTACGGTACATACAACTTCACGTACGTAGGCAAATACCAAGTAAAAAACAAAAGTGAATAAGGAGATTGACACCAAACCTGATACATGCGACGCAACAGGTTCGGTAATGATTTTGATTAGCGCATCAGAACCAATTATATAAGCCAGAAAAGTGTTTGCAATTGCAAAGGAAATTATTAGAAAAATAAGGTGTTTAATGACTTTTTTAACAATCTTTTCGCTGTTCCAAGGGGCAGCATCGAGCTTTATTTGTTTGTTTGCATCGCCCTCAATCCAATATTCTATTCTTCTGAAAACCATTTCCATAAAAATAGTTTGCGGGCAAAGCCAACCGCACCAGAGTCGGCCTAACACAACCGTAAAACTCACAATAAAGACGATGAAAATTATCATTGCAAGTGCAAAAAGAAAAAAATCCTGGGGTGTAAAAATCAGTCCGAAAAAAACAAATTTTCGCTCCAAAAAATTGAGAAGAACACACTGTTCGCCATTAATTTTTAGAAATGGAAGAGAGAAAAGTGCCGCCAGCAATACAAAACTTACCCATTTACGGTAGTTGTATAACTTGCCCGATGGTTTTTTTGGGTAGAGGAAGCCCCTTCCCTTACTTTTTAATTTATTTTGCTGAAGCATCGCTTTCGTTCACGCTATCTTTAACACTTTTCATTTCATTGTCTTTAACATCTTTTTCTTCATATTTTTCACCTTGTGGCGCTTTTGCACCCGGTGGATTTGAACCATGAATAGATAAAATGTAGTTTGCTACTGCGCTGATTTGTTTTGGTGTAAGATTTTTCTCCCAACTAATCATTCCCTTTTCCGGAACGCCGTATTTTATGGTTTTGAACACGTTGTTTATGCCACCGCCATGAAGCCAGAAATCATCAGTTAAATTCGGACCAATTATTCCTTGTCCTTTATCGCCATGGCAAACAACACAATTGCTGGTAAAAATACCTTTCCCTTCTTCCAAAGTAACAGGAGTTTTATCTGCAAGTACAGAATTTTCATCAATTGTATTCGCCGATTTCTCCAGAAAAGCTGCTTTTTCTTCCTGTGCTTTTGCCATTTCATGCTCATATTCTTTATCCTGTAAATCGCCATAACCGCCGATGTGATAGTAAAAGAGATAAGCGGCCGCAAATAACATTGTCCCGAAAAAAAGCACATTGAACCAAGCTGGAACAGGATTATTAAGCTCTTTTATACCATCGTAGGCATGTTCAATCTCTAAATCCTTTTCTTGTTCGATAGGTTTTAAGCTTAAAAGTTTTTCCCATAGTGACAATCCGGTTTTCTTGGTTTTCAGCCACGAATTATAATCTAGCACAACATCCGCCTCTTTCGCAACATAAGGCGTAGGATTAAGTTGTTCTTTATACATAACCTTGAATGCGTGGAGTAGCGTAACCGAAACGAAGAGTAATACAAGCACAAAAAGCAACATGATTACGATTAACAATTCCGATTGACTTAAGCCTAAACCTGGTTCATCCTCGATGGCTGGCGCAGCAACTTTATCGGCAGCGAAGCTACTTAACGATAAAAAAAGTAAAACAATAAATGCATTAATCTTCTTCATAGTTTTTGGGCTGATTTTCTTGAATTGGAAGTGAACTCATAATTTCGATATGCTTTTTGTTAAGCTTTAGCAGGTAGATACCTACAATTACAAAAAACAACATAAAGAGCAGCAGTGAACTAATGAGGTACAACTCCCCTCCTGCTAAGTTTTTTATCTGATTAAACATAGTCTTATTAATTTGAAGGAATGATTTCTTTATTTGCCTTTATATCAGTTCCCAAACGCTGCAAGTAGGCAATAATGGCAACAATTTCCCTGTCGCTTTTAACTTTGATATTATTCTGGCTTAAATCCAAAGCAATTTTATCTGCCTGCATTTTCAAGTCACCATTTGCTTTTGTATCATAATCTTCGGGATAAGGAACACCTAAGGATTGCATTGCCCGGATTTTACCCGGTGTAGTCGAAATATCAAGTTTTTGTTCAGTTAACCATGGGTAAGGCGGCATAATACTTCCCGGCGACATTGATGTTGGGTCGAGCAAATGATTAAAGTGCCATGCGTCAGAATATTTTCCACCAATACGGTGTAAATCAGGGCCTGTTCTCTTACTTCCCCATAAAAATGGATGGTCGTACACGAATTCTCCGGCTTTACTGTATTCGCCATAACGTTCAGTTTCTGAACGAAAAGGACGAACTGTTTGCGAGTGGCAATTTACACAACCTTCTCTGATGTATAAATCTCTCCCCTGAAGTTCTAATGCGGAATATGGTTTTACACTTGCAATCGTTGGTACATTCGATTGAATTGTGAAAGTGGGCATCATTTCGACCATTCCGCCGATTAAAATGATGATTAATGATAGCACCATAAATTTCATCGGCTTGCGTTCCAAAACCCTATGCCATGCCTTATCTGCCGGAGAACGCTCCATAATAACCTTTTCCAGAGCCATCGCCTCAGCCGGTTCATTGGCAACCAGTTTTGAGCCAAGCATTGTTTTTGCAAGGTTATAAGTCATCACGATAACTCCTGTCAGATAGAAAACTCCACCTATCGAACGTAAAACATGCATTGGGATAATCTGTAACGTTGTTGCCAGAAAATTAGGATACTTTAGTAAGCCTTCCGGTGTAAATTCTTTCCACATTAAACCTTGTGTAAATCCTGCCCAATACATCGGTACAGCGTAGAATAAAATTCCTAAAGTGCCTACCCAAAAGTGAAAACCGGCAAGTTTTTTAGAGTAAAGCTGCGTTTTGTAAATTCTTGGAATTAGCCAGTACATTACACCGAAAGTTAGAAACCCGTTCCATCCGAGTGCGCCAACATGTACGTGTGCAACAATCCAATCGGTAAAATGGGCTACTCCGTTAATCTGTTTAAGCGATAGTAAAGGGCCTTCGAAAGTCGCCATTCCATAAGCAGTAAGTGCAACTACCATAAACTTAAGGGTTACATCATCTCTTACTTTATCCCATGCACCACGCAAAGTCAATAAACCATTTATCATGCCGCCCCAGCTTGGTGCGATAAGCATTATGGAGAAAGCTACCCCTAAAGATTGCGCCCATCCGGGTAGGGATGTGTAAAGTAAATGGTGGGGACCTGCCCAGATGTAAATAAAAATGAGCGACCAAAAGTGAAGGATGCTTAATTTATAGGAATACACCGGTCGCCCAGCCATTTTAGGCAAAAAGTAATACATCATGCCCAGGTATGGCGTAGTAAGAAAAAAGGCAACTGCATTATGGCCATACCACCATTGTACAAGGGCATCCTGAACGCCGGCATACACATAATAGCTTTTCATAAATGAAATTGGAAGCTCAAATGAGTTGACAATGTGCAAAACGGCAATGGTTACAAAGGTTGCGATGTAAAACCAAATGGCTACATAAAGGTGGCGTTCCCTTCTTTTAAAAATTGTACCAAACATGTTAACGCCGAAAACTACCCAAATTATGGTTATCGCAATATCTATTGGCCATTCAAGTTCTGCATATTCATGTGAAGTTGTAAAACCAAGAGGCAATGTAATTACTGCGGAAACAATAATGAGTTGCCAGCCCCAAAAATGAATTTTACTTAAAATATCGCTAAACATCCTTGCTTTTAAAAGACGCTGTAACGAATAATAAACGCCCATGAAAATAGCATTACCTACGAAAGCGAAGATTACAGCATTGGTATGCAAGGGTCGTATTCTACCGAATGTAGTGTATTGATTACCCAAATTCATGGCGGGTTTAAAGAGTTGCATCGCAGCGAGTAAGCCAACGGTCATACCGATGATGCCCCATACGAGTGTGGCGATTCCAAAATTTCGAACAATTTTGTTATCGTAAGTAAATTTTTCTAACTGCATAATCTAAGAGAAAGTTGTGTTCGTTTGATGAGCCAAAGGTATTGTGAGCTACTTTGGCAAATGGTGACAGGGCTTAACTAGAAATGTGATTTTCTTCACTATTTTCATTTTCTACTTCATCATCAAACAGAATACGTACACCTGGGGTATAAACATCATCGTGCTGGCCATTTTTAGCAGCCCAGAAAAATGCAGCAAGAAATATAAGTGCCATTAAAATACTGCAGCAAATTAAAAAATAGAGTATGTTCATTTTAACTTGCGTTTACGGGCGAAAAAACCAGTTGTGAATGTTGTAAAACAGATGATTGTAATGGTACTCAACGGCATGAGCACAGCAGCAACAAGTGGGTATAAAGTTCCCTGAACTGCAAAATAAATACCCACACAATTATACGCCACAGCAATTGCAAAGCTTGTTTTTATAATCTTCAGTCCATCTTTACTCAACTGAATAAAATCCGGTAGTAGATTTAGTGAGGTACCTTTTAAGATGGCGTCGCAACCTGGCGTAAAATTGTTTATGTTGTCGGTTAAAGCGATACCGAAATTACTTTGTTTCAAAGCGCCCGCATCGTTCAAACCGTCGCCCAACATCATTACATGTGCCTTATTCTGCTGAAGTGCTAAAACTTCGCTGAGTTTTTCGTGCGGACTTTGCTGAAATCTGATAGTTAAATCGGCAGGGAAAATGTTTTTCAAAGCTGGTTCATCTTTATTTGTATCTCCGGATAAAACCAGGAGTTTAAAAGTATTTTGCAAGCGTGAAACAAGTTTGTTTAAATCCGGTCGCCATTGCTGGTACACGGAAAAGCAGCCTAAATACCGACCATCAATTACAATATGAACGCCTCCCTCATGAACCATCTCAATCTTATCAGGCAATAATGAAAGGCTTCCTGCGTAAACAGTTGAACCATTAATTTTTCCAGTTAGCCCTTTGCCAAGTATTTCGACATAATTCTGAACTGTATAAAACTTATCAGGATTTAATCTTTGCAAAATATGCCTGCTCATCGGGTGAGTGGAGTTTCGAATTAGTGAGCTTAACAGTATTTTTTCTTCATATGTTAAAGAACCTTTAAAACTTATCTCAGCGTTGTCGCTAATCGTTAAGGTTCCAGTTTTGTCGAAGATAATTGTATCACACTTTGCTAACTCCTCAACGGCGTCGGTATTTTTAATGTAAAAGCCCTTTTTATCGAAAACTGATAAAATATCACTTAAAGTAAATGGTGTACTTAAGGCCAAAACACATGGGCAAGCCACAATAATTACTGCGGTAAAGGCCGACCAGGCTTTGTGGCTATCACCAATAAAAATCCAATAAGCAGCTGATGAAAAAGCAATTACAAAAACAGTAAAACTGAAATACTTAGCAACTCCATCGTTAAAAGTTTCCCTTGATTTATCAGCTTTATAATTCTCATTATTCCACAAACCGGTTAAATAACTTTGCGATACAGGCTTAATTACTTCGAGTTCAATTGCTTCGCCGGCTTGCCTACCTCCGGCATAAATAATTTCGCCTAATACTTTATGCACAGGCTCAGATTCTCCGGTTACGAAACTCATATCCATTCTTGCATCGCCTTTCATCAAAATAGCATCGGCAGGAACGAGTTCTCCATTTCGAATCCACAAACGATCGCCAGTTTTCACTTCATTAATTGCGACTGGTTTTTCCTTGCCATCGACAATTTTGGTTACGGCAATCGGAAAATAAGAACGGTAATCCCGATTAAAGGAAATATGATGATAAGTTCGCTGTCTGAGCCATTTGCCCATCAAAAGCAGAAATACTAAGCCGGTAAGCGTATCGGCAAAGCCTGGCCCGGTTTTAAAAATAACTTCAAAAGCCGTACGAAAAAAAAGTACAGCAATTATTAATGCTAAGGGCGTATCGAGATTAATATGTTTATGTTTTAAACTGGTTATTGCCGATATAAAATAATCCCGGCCGCAGTAAAATGCCGCAGGGATAGCGAATGCGAGGTTAAGCCAACCGAATAATTTCTGGAAATCCAGCTCGAAACCCGACAAGCCAAAATACTCGGGGAAGCTGAAAAGCATTACATTCCCCATAAGGAAACCCGCAACCGCAATTTTTATCACCAATGATTTATCATCAGCATTTTGGTTTTGTTTTACGACATCCTGGAGGCTAATCAAAGGCTCGTAACCAATATGAATGAGGGTTTCCACCAGCTGTCTTAATGGAATTTCATCGTGGTTAAAGTTTATGGTAACCTGTTTTTTTAAAAAATCTATTCTTGAACTAAATATTGCTGGATTTATTTTATAAAGATGTTCCAACAACCAGATGCATGAGCTGCAATGAATTGCAGGGATGTAAAACGTAATAATGCTTGATGAACCTTGTTTATAATCTACAAGTTGATTTGCAATTGATTCTTCATCGAGGTATTCCAAACGGCTTGCACTGCTAAGGCGCTGCCCGGGATTATCATTATATACATAATAATTACATAGATTATTCTCTGAAAGAATTTTGTAAACGCCTTTGCAGCCTGCGCAACAAAAATCCTTATCATCCAGCTGGTATTTTAACTTCGGCAAATCCTCACCACAATGGAAGCAAACTGACTTTAAAACCGTGTTTTCTTGATTTTCCATATTGGAATTGTTTAAATCGCCGAACTAAATACTCGTGTTTCTGGTTTCCTACGCCATAATTTCTCATCAAATGCCATACATATGTTCCTAATAAATGACTTTCCTTGTATGGTTGCACGAACAGAATTTGCTTCCACGGAAATTAGCTTGTCATCGAGCAAAGGCAAAAATCTTTGCTTTACCGGCTCAGGAATTCCGCTATCAAAAAGGGTTTCTCCACGGCACATCATATTTAGAATATGCTTTCTGATTTTTAAATCTTCCGATGATAAGATATGTCCTTTTTCGACCGCCAAAGATTGCGTTTCAAGTTTCTTCAGGTAAGTTTCAACAGTTTTAGGATTTTGCGCAAAAGCACCCCAGCTATCGCTGATGGAAGAAACACCCAAACCGATAAGCAAATGTGTATGCTGATTAGTGTAACCCATAAAATTTCTATGAAAATTTTTTGCCTGACTTGCAAGAAACAAACTGTCGGTTTTTAGCGAAAAATGGTCCATGCCAATATCCTTGTAGCCCGCATTCGTTAACAGCTCTTTACCCGTTTTGTATAATAAAAATTTAACATCGCCTGTTGGCAAATCTTTTTCTGTGTAGTGTCGCTGACCCGGTTTAAGCCATGGAACGTGTGCATAACTGTAAAAAGCTATACGATCTGGCTTCATTGTTAGCACTTCATTTACAGTTTCCTTTAAACCCTCGATAGTTTGTGCCGGCAAACCGTAAATTAAGTCGAAATTAATAGAATCATACCCGATAGCCCTCGCTTCAGCCGTTACCTGAAAAACTTGTTCTGGAGTTTGAAACCGGTTAATCAGCAGCTGCACTTTTGAATCAAAATCCTGAACGCCTAAACTTAACCTCCTGAAGCCTAAGTTATAAAGCGTTTTTAAATGCTCTGTACTTGTATTAGCAGGGTGTGCCTCAAAAGATAATTCAGCATCATTATCGAGTTCAGCTTTCTTTAAAATTTCGTTTATTAATAAATGTAAATGTGGTGCGCTAAAGAAAGTTGGCGTTCCACCGCCCAAATGCAACTCTTTAATTTTAGGTTTATCACCCAAAATATCAACATACATTTCCCATTCCTTTAAAAGCGCCTGTATATAGGGAATTTCCACATTATGGTTTTTGGTGATGCGTGTATTACAACCGCAATACGTACATAGGCTTTCACAAAAGGGCAAATGAATGTATAGGCTGATGCCTTCCGCAGCATAATTTGCATAAGTATGTTGTACAGCATCTTTCCATTTACGAACAGAGAAATTTTCGTTTTCCCAATAAGGCACCGTTGGATAACTGGTATATCTGGGTGCGGCAACGTTATATTTTTTAAGAAGTGCTGATGTTGCCATTATTTTACGATTTTTGAAATCCCACAACTATTCTGACAACAACAAGCTTTACCTACGCATTTTCCTGCGGCCCATTGGTCGAGGTTTTTTATAACCTGTTGCATCCGTGATTCTGGATTTTGCGCCATTTCAGTTAGTGGAACATTGGCTATTTTTATCCCCGCTGCCCCGGCTGCTTTTAAATCCAAATGGTCGGTTTCGGAAGATGAAGTTGCAATATATTTTATCCCCAGTGCTTTAAGTCCGGTAATTAACTCGGCGGTTAGTAAATCATTATTAAAAACAAGCAAGGCCTCTTTTCCCGATGCAAAAGACAGTGTATCAACAGTTAAGCTGTTGGCAATAATGGTAATATCGTGCTTTTTATAGTTGGCGAGCGCCAACCATTCCTTTTCGTCGGGCTTAATATTATAGGCTATTACTTTCATATACGTATTTTATGTATACAAAACTAAAGCCTTGAAGATTGGGTAATGATGAGGTTACTTAGACTAAAAAATGATTATAATCACAAAACAGCCTTTTACTGTTTTACGTTCCGGAGTTTTTCTAAAGAGATAATGTTTATGGCATTGCCACTTTTATCAATAAGTTTTTCCTCTTTGAAATCGGCAAGCATTCGGCTTACGGTTTCACTGGCCGTTCCAACCAATGCCGCAAGGTCATCCCTCGAAATTTTTACGGTGCAGCTATCACTTTCATTCAAACCAAATTTTGTGGCAACCTGTAGCAAGGCTTCGGCCACACGCTTTCTAACTGATGAATAGGCGAGTTGCAACATTTGCTGGCCCTTATCACGAACATTGCCTGATAACAAATCGATAAACTTTTTAGAAACCGCCTGATATGAAAGCAAATATTGCATAAAATCATTTTTAGAAATCTGAATGATTTCACTATCAATTAATGTGGCGGCACTTTCAGCATAAGGCTCTGCGCTACAGAGACTTTCGTAACCAAAAAACGCTCCATCATTATAAAGTGAAGACGAAAGTTCGCGGCCATCCTTAAATCTTTTATAGGTTTTAACTTGTCCTTTAGTTAGGTAATACAAATAACCTGGTTCATCTCCTTCTACATAAATGATTTGCTTACGTTCCACCCGTTTGGTTTTTCCTTTTTGACGGAGTTCTTCTAACACGGTTTCGAGGTTAGCAGATGAATCCCCAAAACCACTCGATGCGGTTTTCTTCTTAAACCTACTTTCAATTGCCTTAAAAAGCTCAATATCATCAAATGGTTTAGTTAAATAATCATCTGCGCCCATTTCCATGCCTTTACGCATATCGGCACGCTCGGTTTTAGCAGTAATAAATATGAAAGGAATTGAAGCGGTTTTAGGGTTTTTATTCAGCAAATAAAGTACGCCATAGCCATCAAGTTCGGGCATCATGATGTCGCAAAGAATAATATCCGGCGAGTGCAACATCGCCATTTCTACTCCGGCTTTTCCATGCTTTGCGGTAAAAGCCTGGTAGCCGGCAAGTTCTAAAACTTCGGCAGTACCTTCGCGAATATCATCGTTATCTTCAATAATTAAAACCTTTCTGTTCATGGCAATTAGCTATTATTGGTTTGTAAATTAAAACTTAGGGTAAATGTTGTGCCATTGTTTAACTCGCTTTTACACTGAACCGTTCCACCCATTAAACCTACGTATCGTTTAACAATATTTAAGCCTAGCCCCGTACCTGGGATATCGCCGGTATTATGGGCCCTAAAAAATGGTTCGAATAAGTTATTCTGATCTGTATCTGGTATACCTATTCCATTATCTTTTACCTCAAGCACCAGTTTAGCGTTGGTGATAAAGGTATTAAACTGAATCAGTGTATCCTCTCCGGAGTATTTAACAGCATTTGAAATCAGGTTTATAATACAATTTCTCAACAAATTAGGATCGATATAAACCTGGGCAGTAATACCGGTATGCTCATAGATAATGTGTTGGTTTTGCTTGGTCATTAACTGCATTTCTTCGGCAATTTCTTCAGCAAAACTGATGATGTTAAAAGACTGCGCTGAAGCTTCTACTTTTCCGGCTTCGAGCTTTTCAAGAGACAGAAAATCGTTGAGTATGGTTGTTAGGTTGTTAATTGAATTCTTAATCTTCGAGGTATGTTTTTCCACGCTGGACACATCATGCTTCAAAGTATATTTATCAATTAGTGATGCTGATAACTGAATGGAACTCAATGGCGTCCGAAATTCATGAGAAGCCATGGAAACGAATCTCGTTTTCAACTGATTGAGTTCTTTTTCCTTTTGAAATAACGCTCGCATGTTTTCTTTTGCCATTTCAAGCTCCGAAACCAGTTTAACCAAATCGCGGGTTCGCTCTTTAATTTTAACCTCTAATTTTTCGGTATAGCTTTTAATCTGTTCCTCGTTGGCCTTTTCTTTGCTTAAATCGTGAATAAAGCCGGTGTAAATTTTTCTGTCGCTAAATCTTATTTCGCTAACGCCCAATCTAAAAGGAAAAACGGAGCCATCTTTCCGCTGTCCGTGTACTTCCCTGCCAATTCCAATAATATGTTTTTCGCCAGTTTTGTGGTAATTATGAATGTAGCCATCATGTTGGGCCCTATCTGGCTGGGGCATTAAAACCGAAACATTTTTACCAACCAATTCTATCTTCGAATAGCCAAAAAGTTCTAATGCTGCCGGGTTTAAGTGCTCGATTAATCCTTTATCGTCAATCGTTATAATGCCATCAATTGCGTTTTCTATAATTGCATCTAAAAATTTCGACCTGTCCATTAGTTATGAGATGTGATTTGTAAATATAGAAATTTATGGGCCGGGCTTTTTGTTAATTCACAATTAACTTATCCAGTTTGTTTTTGGCAATTTTAAGTTCTTTCAATTGCTCAGAAGCTTGTCCGGCAACATTATTAAATAAATCTCCGTAGTAATTTATGCCTTCTATTAGTTGTAGTTTGAAATTAACCAATTGTTTTCTTTTCTTTTCGCTAAAGGAATGTAGCTGTTGCTGTAATTCTTTTTGCAGGTAATCAATGTATAAATTTAACTCTTTGATAAAAAAATGTGGCCGCTCCACACCTTCAAGTAAATCTTGCTTTCCGTAAATATGGCCAACCATTTCATCTAAAGAGTAAACATCAGAAAAGTAAGCTAAATTGGGTCCGGGGCAAATAGCGATAGCTTTATTCGCTTTCGGTTTGCCAATGTTGTATTTAAGGTAAACGGATGAACACAAACCCTCGCAAAGGCAAATTTTTTCAGTAACCGATTTAAATTGTGTCAAAAAATCTTCATCAGAAATCGGTGTTGATTTGAGGCTTTCTATTTTTAAATACTGGTATTCTCTCGACGCCGTACAAATTGCCTTGTCGGTAAATTCTGTATTGTTGCAGAGGTATTTTTTTGTACAAGGACTTCCAGGCCTGCCGTTTTCAATGCGTTCAACCCGCTGTTTTTCAATACTGCTATTTCGAAAATTATTAAACTGAATGCCCAAAGGAGAAACTGCACTTAAATAAAAGTCATCATCCTGGGCATCTGCTAATTTGGCCAAAGTATCTGCATCAACATTAGTTGCTTCAGGAACGAGCAGAAACGGGCTGCCCCAACCTGTTCCATCAACACCATAATATTTCAGCAGAAAGTTGTTTTCGTCGGCCGTACCAATGCCACCCTGAACGCTAACCCTTTGTCTGGGAATTTGACTTACCGAAATATTTCTTTGCTGCAAAGCCGCATCAAACATGTCAAAAAGTTCATCCCGCATGGCTGCTTTTTTTACTTTAAACTCTTCTAAAATCGGGCCTAGTAAATAGCCTTCAGTGGCAAACGCATGACCACCACAATTTAAGCCAGATTCAATTCTAAATTCAGAAACCCATAGCCCTTTTTTAGCTAAAAATTTTGCCTGTATCAAAGCCGACCGAAAATCACTTACTTTTAAAACTATTTTCTTTTTAATGAAGCCTTTTTCATCAGGAAAAAAATCCTGGAAATTTTCCATGTAACTATATAGTTTCGGATTCATCCCTGCCGAAAGAATCAAGGAAGAAGTTAAATCACTTTCTGCAAAGCCACGCAAGGCAGCCAAAGCATCGGTATTTACTTCTCCTGTATATTCATTATCTATATAATTCATTTTATCAACTTTGGCCATGATGTTAACATCTATAGCACCTAATTTCATCGCACACCTTAGCCGATTTTGGAAAGCATTTTTACTTTCACCTTCGGGATAATCGACCATTAAATCATAACCATGTTTAAGGTTGGAAGTCTCCGGAAGAAGCTCAAAATATCTGCATATATCACTTCCCCTGGTAAATTTCTGCTGCTTTAAAGCCTCAAACTGTGAGGAAATTGAATCATTTAGAAAATTAAGATATGTTTTAATCCTTTTAGCCCGGTAATCTTCTTCTGTTTTGGGAATGGAAACAAATTTCTGCCCTGCTTTACCAGAATGATAAGCTCGGATTCGTTCGATTAACTCATCATCTACAATAGATAAAACTGAAGAAATTCCGTAACGTGCAACTTTCAAGGGCGTATCAATAGAATAGCCTAAGCCTAAAACCGGGATGTGAAAAGTATGTACCATAGTGTGATTTTTGATATCGCAAACCTATAAAAGTGGCACAAAATGTTTAGCGACTTGAATTACATTAAAAAATGATGAAAATCATTTTTTTTGATGAATTGTTGAAAACATCATTCCCTGTTTTAGTTTTGAGGTGTTATTTTTGCGGCAATGAGTCCTAGCTATAAAATTCTTTACCTTTTTGAAAACCCGGAAATTCTAATCACCGAAATTAAACGCCTTGATTTGCCTGAAGACGCGAAAGCTGACGAACTTTACCATTGGCTATTTCTTGAAAAGCAATCTTCCTCTTTTGTTAAATTATGGTTTCGTTCGATGGATTCATCCGCAGAAATAGAAGAAAGATATTTTGAACAGGGCTATTTAAAATTTAGCGAAACGGAAGCTACCTTCATCGAAAAATATAACTCTTCGCAACACAAACTTACTAACAGAATAAAGCAGGCTTCTGAACACGAAGTGAAAACCCGTATTCAGGAATATTTAAAACAGGTTTAGTTCTCTTTATTTTTATTTCCTTCTGCGGGAACAGGAATTTCTACACCCGTTTTTAATGGTGTTCCAAAATTTGGAGTACCATCAGCATTCCAGGTAAATTTTTGGGCCCGCGGAGAACGAAAATTGCCACATCCCTGCCCGGGTTTATCATTGGCATGATACAAAATCCAGTCTTCTTTTCCATCTGGCGATTTAAAAAATGAGTTGTGACCCGGAGCGTAAACACCATTTTCTATCGACCTTTCAAATACTGGTTTAGCAGATTTCACCCACGATTTTGGGTTTAAAATATCGCTGCTTAAATCTGCGGTTATCATACCCAACGCATAGAAATCAGTCCAGCAGCCACTCGCAGAATAAATAATAAAAATTTTATCGTTGTGCACTAAAAACTGAGGGCCTTCATTTACGTCTACATGGGGCGGATTACCAGGATTGTTTAAATCGCCGTGCTGCTCCCATTCAAATTCGGGCGAAGATATTTTAACCCGCTCTCCATCAACTGTCCACGGGTTTTTAAGTTTAGCCATAAAGATTTCCTGCTTCCCGTTTTCATCACCCTCCCAACCAGACCATATCATGTATAATTTACCATTTATTTCGGCTACATCGCCATCAATAGCCCATTTATTAGTGGCATCGGTAATTTGTCCTTTAAAAACCCATTCGCCAAACATTGGGTCGGCAGACTGGTTTTCGAGAACATACATCCTATGATTTTCGTTCTTGCCATTATCTGCCGCAAAGTAAGCATACCATTTCCCGTGGATAAACATAACTTCTGGTGCCCAGATATTTTTAGAATATGCACCCGTTGCCGGGGCTTTCCAAATTGTTTTATGAGGTGCATCCTTTAATCCTGCCAAAGTCTTGCTTTTCCAAAGCTCTACACCGTTGCCGGTGCTATTGGTGTAATAATAATAACCATCTTTATAAAAGCTGTAAGGGTCTGCACCCGAAGGCAGCAAAGGATTTTTAAATGTTTGTGCCGTTAGTGCCTTTGCAAAAAGGAAGCAAAAAAGTAGTAAGATTAATTTTTTCATAAATAAATTAGGTGTAGATCAACTCCTGAGCATGCTCTTCGGCATTTTTAACTTGCTGAAAATTTGCTTTTACTAGCCGAGTAAATTTTGAACTTAAAATAATGTTAAAAATAAACAGGGAGTTTTTTTCATAAACCTAAGATAAGTAAAACGATTTAAAATGGAATGGACTAATTAAAAAGTAACTGATAAGAAACCAGATGAGCAATGCGGATGAGAAGATCCCACAAATGGTTTATTGGTTATTGATTATAAACAAAAGCCTTCCAATCTTTCGAAGGGAAGGCTTATAATTTAAAAGGCAAAAATCTATTTGTTAGTATTTTTCTTTTCTGTTACTTCAGCTCTGATTTCCTGAGCCAAAACCTTTAAATCTTGCATTGCTTTACGTACTCTTGTTCCGGCAGATGCATTACCTGCATCATAAAATTTAGCAGCATCGGCTTCAATACCAGCTACCACTTCTTTCAATTTCAAAAACTTATCCATAATTGTTTTTAGTTATTTGTACAGATTAAACCGCACGATTTATATAATTTGAGAGGCTGTTACAAAAAACGAGCCGATAATTGTAAAGTTTAAATATCACAAGTTGAAGGTTTAACGAGAATTTAAGCTAAAGCAACAATTTCGAATTCTTGGCACAACACTAATGGAAAATAATAAGGGTAAAAAATTAGCAAACGAATTTTGGTTAATGCAGCGGTATACATCCATTAGCCGAAATTTAATTATTTAAAAGGCAGCCCCGTTAGAGGCTGCCTGCACTAACCAAAACCATGTATATGCTACCACATGGTCAAGTTCCACTATTAAGGTATCTTATCTAAAGCAGGTACGTTCTGTTCAAAACCCGCATAGCCTTTGTTCTGATTAATCCTTCCTTCGGTATTAAAACGTTGCGCACTGGCTGGCACGGGCCATAAAACGTGATATGGAGCTATTCGATAATTAACACCCTGAAGCGTTGGTACCTGATTTTTATAGAAATCATTTTTCTCCATTATCCTATCGTACATAAAGTTGTTATCAGAAAAAGTTGTGAGGCTATAACTTTTGCCATTATATGCCGGCTTTCCTGTTTGGGCAAAAATGTACGCAATTCGGGTAAGTTCAGTTTTGCGTGGCTCTTCCCAGTACAACTCACGGGCACGCTCATCTAAAATTGTTCCAATGGTAATTTGAGCTGCATTGGTTAGCAGTGTGGCGTTAGCTCTACTCCGAACAACATTTAAATCAGCCATGGCAAGTCCTAAATCACCTTTCCAGTAATAGGCCTCGGCACGTAACAGATATGTTTCTGCCAGGCGAAATACATACCAGTCGGTATTCGTTCCGCGAGGTGGTGTCCAGTAAGGGTCGTTAGCCAAAGCGTTTGTAGAATTGATGAATACTTTATAATGTGGCCAGCCAAACCAGTGGCGAATGGTATCTAAAGCCCCATTTGTAAAGCGTTGTTTGAGGTTTGCATCAGCATACATTTGTAAAGGCTGGCCATACAAAGCCCTGTCTGCCGCATTGGTTGAAGTTTTTAGCGCAGGGTTATTGTAAACCAAATCCGTCATTTCCATCCACATACCCTTTGCGTGGCGGTAATCGGTATTATCTGTCCATATATATTTTGTGCTATATGGTGTACCCCGGTAACGGCCAATTCCCCTTCCATACATCCGAGTAAGCGGAATTTCTGCGGTAACGGCATCTACTATTGCTGTGGCCCCTGAAGGCGTTTTTACATTTGCAAAATGCCACGCCGGAACCGTATTTCTCATTAACTGAGAACCTGCAGCTGTAAAACCAGCGAAAGCTTCTCTATCAATAACTAAAAATAAGGCTTCGCGATTGGAAGCAATTGCTTTGTTATCCATGCGGTGCAAATCCCAGATAACATTTTTAGTTAAATCTGCTGCTGTGCTTCCAAAACGTGCAGTCATCATACCATATTTACCACCGTTTATAACATTTGTTGCAGAAGCAATCGCATCATCAAATTTACCCAATGCCAGATTTACCTTCGTAAGTAAATGACTTACAGCACCTTTAGTTACATCGCCTTTATTACCACCGTCGGTTACCCAGGTTTGAGCAAACTCCAAATCAGTTTTCATTTTTGCCAGGATAACCTCTCTTTTTGTTGAATAAAAATCAGCTCTAGGGCCATCTAAATCTTGTAAAAGCAGTGGCACATCGCCGAATTGATGTACCAACCTGTAGTAATAATAGGCTCTGTAAAAATATGCAGATCCAAGTATTAAGTTTTTCTCTGCATCTGATGAATAAGTTGGTTTATCTATATTTGAAATGATGGTATTTGCTTGTCGTACGGCAATAAATTCATTATCCCAGTACCAGCCTATTTTATTAAAATCATCGCTGTTTAAATTTGCATCAGGGGTAATCCGCGAAACTAAATCCTGAGCAGGTGTATTTTTATCCGTTGTGCCTTCGACTGCAACATCAGAGAATATAGACTCGGTAAGCATTGGCGCACTATCTCCAAAAAACTCCCTTCTGGTGGCAAGCCCAAGACCATTCAATGCTGCTTTCATAGCAGTTAGGTTATTTAGATTTTCTGGGGCATAGGCAGAAAGCTGTTCAGAATCCAGATAAGCTTTTTTACATCCGGCGCAGCCTAGCAACGTGGCAAAGGCAAAAAGGACGATTATATTTTGATTGAATTTTTTCATTTTAATAAGACTTATAGAGTAACATTAAGGCCTAAAGTATAATATCTTGGTGTCGGACCGTTATTTTGAGGATCCCAAAAAGTCCACGTTGGAGCGTAATAACCAGCATTATTTACATTGGCATAAATTTTTGCGCTTTTTACATGAAGCTTAGTAAGCAAATCTGCCGGAACAGAATAAGAAATTGCCACAGTATTTAAGCGGATGAAAGAATTATCCCAATACACGTTGAAACTCGTTCCACTGGAACCTGAATTTAACCTTGCATAATCATTTATCGGATTAGCCGGTGTCCAGTAAGGAAACACATAAGAAGTTGCACGGGCGAACCCTACACTACCAGGTTGATTTTTAGCTAAATTATATTGTTTTAACTGGCCCCAGTTAGCAAGTAGCTGGAAAGAGAAATCGAAATTTTTGAAGATATTGAATTCATTCCTCATGGCGAAGAAATACCGTGGGGTACGATAGCCGAGAAACTTTTTATCAGCGTCAGAATAAGCATAATCACCATCTACATCTTCGAGTTTAAAATCGCCTGGCTTAATTGCTGCCTTTGTAAATTTCGCGGCTTCAGCCATTTCACTTTGCTGCCATACACCTTGTACATTATAATCCCAAATCACGTCGATATCTTTTCCGATAAACCATCCGTTGCCGGGATCATCAGTAGGTAAAGCCAGCGCCACGATTTTGTTTCTGTTAAAAGAAAAGTTGAAATTAGTATTCCAGCGTATATGACCATCCACAAGGTTTTTGGTATTTAAATTTAGCTCACCACCTCTGTTATTGATTCTGGCCAGGTTAGAGTACACAGATGTATAACCACTTACGTTGGGTAGCGTTTGCCTAACCAGTAAATCGCTCGTTTTTTTATTGTATGCATCAATCGAGCCGCTAATTCTATCATTTAAAATCGAAAAATCAAGCCCAACGTTTAGTGCAGTTGTTTCTTCCCATTTCAAATCTGAGTTAGCCATTTTCGAGCCGATCTGAACGGTATTTACATCAGTAGCGCTTCCACTTGAGGTAACGGTTTGGTACTTTCCACTGGTTAGCTGGGCAAGTGCGGCATAGGGATCTACAGTTCCGTTATCAGGATTACGCAAATCTCTGTTTCCGTTTACACCATAAGAAAGACGAAGTTTTCCATAGCCCAACCATTTCTGGTTTTTCATGAATGACTCATCCGTAAATACCCAGGCAAGCGCTGCTGCCGGAAAAGTGGCTCGTTTAAAGTTTACACCAAAAACAGAGTAACCATCTCTTCGCACCGAAAGGGTTAAAATATATCGACTAAGTAAGCTGTAATTTAACCTTGCCATTAATGCATCGCCAGTGTAAACCTTATCTTCACTGTTGGTAACGGGTTTTATTCCGCTGGAAAGATTGTGGTAACTCAAAACATCGCTTGGCACAAAGCCTTCGTTCGAAGCTTGTGTCCACCAGGTTTGATATTTCTCTGCATTTGCAAGCAAAGTCACATCTACATTGTGAATTTTAGCGAAAGTTTTGTTCCATTTAATCAGGTTATCTATCTGCCAGTTGTAACGGGTTTCGTTGGCACGTGTAGCCGAACCACCAGGTGTAACTACGTCAGGATTTCTCGATGAACGATAATCAAAGGTTCTGTAAAAATCAAGTCCTGGAGAAAAATTTAACTGATAGGTAATACCAAAAGGCAATTTTACACGTCCGTAAACACTTGCGAATATTGTATTTTGCTTGTTCATGCGTTCGTTATAGGTCATGCTCAGGAAAGGATTTCTGGCATTCAAACCACTATCATCAGTCGGGATTCTTCTCAATTCACCATTTGGCAAATACTTATCGCCATAAGGGGAAAGATTAATTATTTGCGTCCAGTCTGCCTCTGTAGAACCATCACCAGTTCTGGCTTCATCTCTATCTGCAAACTGTACATTCATACCCAAAGTCAGCCATTTTGCGGCTTCTCCTTCCAGATTAATTCTACCACGAATAGCCGTATAATCGCCACCTTCAATCACATTTTGATTTTTCTGGTAGTTCAAAGACATATAGTAATTAATTTCTTGTTTTTTGCCGCTCAAGGATAAGGTGTGATCCTGGCGAAAACCCGTTCTAAAGATATCATCATACCAGTTTATGGTTTTTCCGGCAAGATAATTTGCTTTTTCATTAGCCACTAAACCAAGCCTGTTTAACCATAAATCGACTGGATCGCCGGTTTGGCCGTTGACCCATTGAGTGAGTGTAACGCCTGAAGGCAGATTTCGTGGGTCGTTATAGAGATAATCGGGTGTAGTTGCCCCACTTCTCAACACATCTCCCCGCCAGGCCAAAAAGCCTTCCCCATCATAAGGACGCATATTTTTAGCCACCTGAGCAATACCAACGTTTGTATTAAAGGTGATTGTTGGCGCATCACCCCTACCTTTTTTGGTTGTAATTGCAATAACGCCTGTTGCCGCTTTTGCGCCATAAACTGCAAGCGAGCTGGCATCTTTCAGTACATCTATCGCCTCGATATCATTCGGGTTGATATCTGCCAGTTGTCCGTTATAAATTACGCCATCCAAAACAATTAACGGAGAACTGCCGGCACTTAAGGTTGATTTTCCACGCACAAGCAAGTCGCCGCCACCCTTTGCGCTGGAGCTTAAGCCCACAGACAAACCTGGTATATTACCTTTTAGTACATCGGCAATACTTTGTGGATTTTCATTTTCGAGTTGCGTTGCCTTAACACTTGAAATCGCCCCGGTCGCATCACGTTTTGTGGTTGTTCCGTAGCCAATCACAACAACATCTGTAAGGTTTTTAGATTCTTCCTGTAAGATTACCGAAATAGTCGTTCGCTGGTTTACATTAATTTCCTGAGTTGCAAAACCAACAGCCGAAAGAATTAATGTACCATTTGCCGGTACTGAAATGGAGAAGTTTCCGTCTGCACCAGAAGAAACAGCAACGCGACTATTTTTAACTTTTACAGAAACACCGGGCATGCCCAACCCGGATTTGTCTTTAATGGTTCCCTTTACATTAATATCCTGAGCAAAACTCATGGTAAAAGCAAAGCAAACCAAAGCAATAATAAGAGTAATTTTTTTTCTCATTTTTTAGCTGGTTAGAATTTGATTAGATAGCACAAACCTATCTCATTAATTATCAATTACCAAATAAAAAATAACTTAATATATTGATAAACAGGTGTTTACAAAAAATATTAATACGCTTTACAAACATATTTTAAATCCAAAAAATGCGTTTAAAATGAACCCTATCGTTTTTTTATTTTTAGCCTAATACGCTTTATAAACAATCAGTTTATTAAAAAAAAACTGATTAAATACGGCTATTTCTTTAGGGATTATATAGACACATAAAGAACCAACTTACTCCATCCCTCTTCGCCCGCTTTTTTAAGCTCATCTTTCCGTTGGTGAAACAATTTCTGCATTTTAGAATTATATGTCCAGCAGGTACTTTGCCTAATGGTTAGTATTTCGGCAAGTTTATAAGATGAAATTGTGCCCTTGGTACTATAAACCATAAAAAGCATGTATAAAGCTTTGTTTATTGGAATTCTGCTATTTTGAAATAGTGTTCCAGTAATTACAGATTCATCGTAGCCGCATTTTGTACATCTTCTGCTGTAGAGCGTTTGCCCCGTAAGAAAGTGGCTGTTAGCGCATTTTTTACAGCAGTAACCATTTTTCCATTTAAGGGCAGCAATGTATTTATAGCAGCTTTCCTTATCAGGATAAATGCGACTGAACTCGTCAAAATCAGGAACTTTGGCGGTTAACCTGGCTTTAGTTGCACGCTCGATATTTAAATTAAGCTCGAGGTTATCCCTTTTAAGAATCGAGTTCATCACAGAAATTTCAATATTCTGTTCTGCTATGATTTTTGCTTTGGCTTGCAGTTCTGCAGTTCGTTGCTCTACCAAAACTGAAAGCTCCTGATTGAGTGTTTTAGTAAGCCGTTCATTAATCTGCAATTGTTCAATGATGCGTTTTTGAGCCTGACTTTTCTTCTTTTTAAGTGTGCGAATGCTATTCCCGATGGCAAAAGAAACCAAAATCATTTCGATAATAAAACAGATGCTCAAACTATAATATACCAAAGCGCCATAAGGTATCCACTTTAGCAGGAGCAATATTTTTACGATAAACCCCAATAGCAGGCAGCCATAACCAATAACAATATATAGGGCCGGCTTGTATTTTTTATGGTAAACACTAACTCCAGCCAGAAAAACCAGCAATAGTGGTAAAATCTCTAATACTTTTAAGTTAAAGAGCGTGGTATCAAATAAGCAGGCAACAAAAAATGCTGTTCTGCACACGAGCATTAGCCTGATTGCGTGGTAAAATAATGGCGATTTAGTTTTTAAATAAAGGAAATTCGCTGTGAACAACATCCCGAAAATACTACTCAAAAATAAAGCTACTCCAAAACCATATTCGTTTGCTTGCGGAAATGATGGCCACAAATATTGAAATGCGATACCATCGTTGCACATTTCATACAAGCCAATACTTAAATTATATATTACATAGTAGAGGTATTGTTTGCGTTTTATAGCAAAATACATTAAAAGATTGTACAGGCAAAACACGATTATCATCCCGTAAAACAAACCGAAAATAAAATATTCGCCGATTGCGTAACCAACAAACCACCTCAAATCACGTAAAACAACAATTGCGCTTACCGGATTAGGAGATTTTATGCGGACGTAATAAGTGAGGAGTTTATCAGATTTGTTTGATAAATCGTAGGTGAAGTTTTTATGCTTATATATTCTTTCAGAAAAATTAAAACCTGTTCCAAACTGGTTTAGTTGGTAGCTATTAAAACCATCAGGTACATAAAGTTGCAAATTTGTTATCGATTGATCGAAAAATTCCAACACCCATCGGTTTGTTGAAGCAGCGTTATGCCCGATTCGAAACCGGTACCAATATGCCGAAGATGGATTGTCATTCTTGGGAATTCTATTAGTACCAGGAACAAATTTTTTTTGATTTTCTGCAACTAGTATCTGTCCAATATTTAAAAGCCCAGTTTTATCTTCAAGAATATCTATTTGCTTGTAAGTGAAAATCTGGTGCGGCGTTGCATCATTAATCAGTATAGGTACCTGCGCTTTAAGCTGTGCTGAAAGCAATGAGAAGGCAGTTGAAAAGAGTAATATAAATTTCAGGTATTTGCTAAGCACGCAAAATTTATTTTTTTCACTACCGAATAATTCAGCATTGGGAAATGTTGTTTTCACTGGATGTCTGGTTAGTTAAATCATTATAAGCATTTTTTCTTATCCGGCAATTATTTTTCGGTAAGCGAAAAGCCGAAACCAGTTGTAGCAGGATTTCAATCGATTGAAATATTATTAAGATTATTAAATCCTGGAAGATTTTTTTCATGCAACCTTTTTGAGCAAGTTGCATTTTGATGAAACATAAATGAAATTTCTGGTGCTAATCATTTTGCACACCATTACCTTTTTATATAGTATGGCTTTTACTACATCATACGATAGTGATAGAAATGGCGATTATTACAAATAAATTGTTCCAGACCTTATCATTTCCAGGCAGGATAACTTTGAGAACCTGCTTTTAGATGAAAAAGAACTCCGGGTATCACGTTAAACATAAATACCTCTGTTTAAAAGCAAGCAAAATTTTTATCAGTAATAAATCAGCATTATATTATGATAGAAATCACTTAATTAACTGAAATATAGAAATGTAGATCTATTCGCTGAGTCGTAACTTCATTAGCAAACGATACAAAAATGAGAACAATACTTGTGTTAACAGATTTTTCAATAGCAGCAAAACATGCTGCAGATTCATCATTAGTAATCGCCAGGTACCTCAATGCGTCGATATTACTGTTTAACAGCTACGCAGTACCGGTTATAAACTTTTCGGAAGAAAGACCAAAAGATTATACTGAACTGAAAGAAGATAGCACTAATGGGCTTAAAATGGAAATGGAGCGTTTGAGAAAAATATCCGAAGACAATTTTAAAGATATTCATATAGAGTACCAAAATTCAATTCTTCCGTTCTCAGATTGTATTTATGAAATACAATCGACAAAAAAAATTTTACTTACAGTTACCGGCAAACGCAGGCGAAGTCACAATCATCCATTTATTTTTGGTAGTCACCTACATAGAACGATGGCTGCCAGTGCTTCTCCAGTTTTAATTTGCACAACAAATACAATTAACCTACTTAACATAAAGGTTAACTTTGCCAGTGATTTTGATGAAGAAGATATCAGGTTTGTAAAATGTATTGCAAAGCACTGTCATCGCTTACAAGGTCATTTACTTTTAAGCCACGTTTCAACACCAGTTATTTTAGTTCCGGATTTTAGGGAAGATGAAATCGTGTCTAATTTCTTAAGCAAGGTTTCTGCATTAGAATACAATAATATTCGCATTGAGCCTCTCCTTTCGTTTGATGCTGTAGCAGAAATAAATTTATTGAATAAGGAAGCAAATGTAGATTTAGTTGCTCTTGTTTACAGGAAGCACAATATGATTTGGCCGGTTTTCAATCGGCGTAAATCGCATCAATTCGTTAAAAAACAAGCGTTTCCGCTGTTAATAATCCCCGAAAATTATAAGGGATTTGCTGGTTACTAGCAAATCCTTAATTATTATTTTCTTATTTTGACATATTGCTGTGCACTTGGAAACATTATTTCTTCCAGGGCTAAATCCCTCTTATAAACATCCGGATAAACCCTGAGCATGCCGTCTTCAATTTCGCAGGTTAAGTAAGATATTTTAATTGGAACTGGCTTTTTGAAGGTGAAATTTTTTGTTTCGAGTTTTATTAAGCTGTGTTCTAATTTCACAACCTGTTGAGGAGCGTTGTCGTTTTCTAAAAGACATTTGGCAAGTTTTTCGGCATTTTCTACCCGGATACAACCATGACTTAACGCTCTGATTTCTTTTGCAAATAAACTTGGCTCGGCGGTATCGTGAAGATAAATATCAAATTGATTCACAAAACGGAATACGATTTTACCTAGTGCATTATCGCATCCCGAAGACTGTTTTACATTGTATAAATTTGAATGAGATTTTACTTTTTGAATTGTAACCTTATTTAAAACAACAAAATTACCTTTCAAGTCATAAACTGTATAATGGTTATTTTCGAAATATTTAAAATCTTTCAAGGCTTTTGGCAACAACTCTTTAACAAAAATTTTATGAGGAACTTTCCAGTCGGGCGCAGTTGTCATATAAGTTATAGCACTTACTAATTCGGGTGTTGGTGTTGCAGTTTTTCCAACAATAACCTTAAATTTTGTTGCGCTGTCGCCATTTATAAGTTTGAGATTATATGAAGGAATATTGATGTGAATAAAATAACTTTCATCAGAATTTAGCCAACGGAGACGTTCCATGTTTATCGCCATTTTGCGGGCATCACCCTCCGGAAACTCATAACAATCATCAATATACTGGCCTTTTACAAGGTGGAGATAATCTTGCAGCGATTTATACATTTGCGTTTGAGGTTGGGCTGACACCAAAAATGACATAAAATTTCGCTCACCTAAGGCTTTTTGAAGATGCCGGACAGCACTAAATTTTAACGCAGAATTGGTTTCTAAAACTTCGCGATAAAAAACCGGATTAAACTTGCCGTAATGCAGATGGTTGATGAGTGTTAGTAAAGCATCAGTTAGGTAAATATCAAAAATTTGCTGCGCCGGAATACTGGCATTAGGTTTTGTTAACGGCCTCAAAGCATCATAACTTAATAACTCAGGATGAAAATCATTTCTGTTTAAACCAAACTGTAAAACACAATCCATTAATAACATAGACATGTAAACATCAGACTTTACAGTATCCTGCTTAACCCAAACTATCTGGTAGTTATTTTGATTATAAAACTGCTGCACCTGTTTTGGATAGTTAAGCTTTAATGAGACGCTATCCAGCTGTTTTTTCAATAAAAAAGGGTCGTCTTTGAAAGCATTATTACTTGTTTTTTTCAAGGAGGTTCCAAATGCATTAAATACAATCATCGTTCCCCATAACAGGCTTAATGAAACAAAAATTATTTTTAAAACTTTGCTTCGGTTAAAGTATTTTGATTTCATAACTAATTGATTTATAATTATAAATATCAATAGAGCGTGACCTCTTTTTAATGATTCCGATCATTATATTCAATGATTCTGTACAGGTCTGAGTAAAAGGATCAATGAAAATTTAATAAATCGGCTTACAATTTATTGCTCACCTTGGAAGTTGACAATTATCTTTTAAATAGTTAACTGAAACAGAAATGACAAACATTTTAAGCATAGCTTCGTTTGCTTTATATCGAAAAAAACTGAGCAATATATTTAGCTTCAATGATGAGAAAATTTCCGTTCCCTGTTTTAATTTTAGTTTTACTTTTTTCTAACAACCTTCAAGCTCAGCTAAACTTCGAGCAGCTTATCCGGTCTGGCCCTGCAGATGCAGAAAAGCTAGTTGATGCTTATGCACAACCGCTTCTTTATGGTTTTGGTTTAGGGATGAATAGCGGCTGGACAAACACAGCACAAACCTTAGGCCCATTGCATTTTGACCTTAGAATAATCGGAACCGGCTCTATTGTTCCCACCGCTAAGCAAACTTTTGATGTTACCAAGATAGGGCTATCAAGCAACTTACGTCCATCCGACCCCTCGAAAACCACAAGTCCCACTTTTACCGGCGATACTAAAAACAATGGGCCATGGGTAGATCTTTTTGATGGAAATAATAACAAGTTAATTAGTTTCGAACTCCCAAATGCAGTTATTGGAAATGTAATCCCTACACCACAAGTTCAGCTCACAATTGGTTTCTTTGCAAACACCGAAATTATGGTGAGGGCAGCTCCAAAAATCAAACTAGGAGAGCGTTTTGGGTCTCTATCGTTAATAGGTTTTGGAATCAAACACAATATTATCAGAGATTTTTTTTCAGAGGAAGGTAATAAAATACCCTTCGATTTATCGCTCTTGGCAGGTTACAATACACTGAAATACAGCAGGGCATTGAACCTCCAGCCGTTAGATGGAATGATTCCGGAAAATGAACAGCAAATCGCAGATTTCTCAACTCAGGAAATCTACGCTCAATTCGACAATTACCTTTTCCAGGCAACAATTTCAAAAGAAATATCATTTTTTACACCTTTCATTTCCCTCGGATACAGTATATCGGGAGCAAAAATTGGGCTGAAGGGCAGTTATCCGATTGTAAATAGCATTAGAGATAACCAACTGGCCTACATAACTTACACAGACCCGTTTCAACTTAAAAAAGATTACCTAAAAACTTTCAGAGGTGATGTAGGCTTCCAAATTAAACTGCCGGTAATTCGAATTTACGGCTCCTATGGTTTCTCCGGCGGTTTTGGTATGCTTAGCGGAGGCATTGGTTTGGGTATTTAAAGATGTTTTTTTACTGAAGAAACTGATCTGTAATGAGCATAAACATAATTAATATTTAATTTATTAAATGGTTAAAAGCGGCCAGAAAGCATTAAACCATTACTACCGGGTTGATGAAATGGAATAAGACTGAAATTACCTGTTTTTTTGGTGGTAAAAAGTTTTTTCACATAAGGATAAACCAGGTAAGCAATTTTGGTTGAAGCGATTCCAAATCCTGCCCCGGCCACGACATCACTAAACCAGTGTTTATTGTTATACATTCTTAATGCGCCGGTTGCCGTTGCGACAAAATATCCGGCATAACCAATCCATGGATTAACATCTTTATATTCCTGATGGAGAAACTCTGCAGCCATAAATGCTGATGCTGTGTGCCCTGACGGAAAAGAATTTATTCCCGAACCATCGGGCCTTAAACGACCAACACCTTGTTTTACGAAGTGCGTTGATAAGCCCATTATTGCTGCAGAACTGGCATACAGCATCGAGGCATCGAAAAGATTGTGTTCGCCCTTTACCCCTGATAAATTAAGGGCATAAACTGCTGCTGCCGGCGCAAACTGTAAAAAATTATCTACATGGGCAGCAAAAAGCGGATGATCTTCCTGAAGTTCTGCTTTGGTGCTCACATCTAATTGTTTAAGCGCACCCTTATCATATACAGCGGCAAAGCCATAACCCATTAATACGGCCGGCACAACAAAAGCAACAGGCCTGAATTTCATTGGTTGAATGTTGTAGCCAGCATGCCACCTTCCTAATGAATCGCCTCCTTTTACCAGACTTGAATCAGTAACCTGTGCGAAACATGAGTTGACGAAAACAACACCTAAAATCAGGCCTGGAAACAGCTTATTTATTAGCTGAAATTTAACGAAATTTAACCTTGGAAAAGTTGACAAATTTGCTTTCATCATATCTATTTTTGATTAAAGCTACCAGCAGAATATGTAGAAATACTGTAGTTGATGGATTTATTAAAACGCTGAATCGAGTTGTTTATTTACGCGTAAGAAGAAATATCAATCAATTTAAATTGAATAAAAACTAATTAATAAGCGCTTCTAATCTAGCGATATTTCGCATCTTCCCCTCTTGTAAAACCTGTTTAGCAAAAGGCGTAAAATACTCATGTGAGCATAACATTTCAAGGTTCAGTTTTGTCCATTCCTCATCTGTAAAAACCAGGTTTAAATTTAACGCCCACTCTTTTTTCAGTCTGGCTGCATATTGCTGATAGCTATCGAGGGCAAAATGATAAAAATCAGCATCACAAATAATGCATTGCAATTCATTTATAGGACGTTGCGAAAATCTGGTAGCCATAATACAGCCGCCAACCATTTCAATTCCTTCTGGATTGTAACCATTTTCCATAAGAAAAGCAGTTGCTATATCAGCACTAGCTTCCTCATGACCACCATATTTTTCGGTATAGCCTAAGTCGTGCATAAATGCTGATAAAGTTAGCACCATTTGATCATCTTCAGAAATTCCACTATTGGATCCGATTAGCTTTACGCCTTCAACAACCAGCATGGTATGTTCAAGATTGTGGAAATACATATTTGCTGAAAGCCTGTCTTTCAACCTTTCCTGTACAAAAACCGCTGTTAATTCTAATAATTTTTCATCGACCGGGCGCATGTCTATAACTTATCGAATGCAATAATAGAAGTAAATTCTGGAGAGAAACTGTACTACATTAACCGAGTGAAAGCACTAAGATTTACTAGGGCTTGCTAACAAAAATTACCCCACATAATTAAAAAGATCCAGATTAAGCAACCGGGTATTAATTTTGTATTCGTTTCTTTATTTTTAAAATTATGATATAAATCATTGTTTAAACTGTCGGCCATCAAACTCAATAATTCTGCAATATTTTAAAATTGTAGATGAAAAAGATAAGCATAAAATACATGACAGATATTCATAGTGATAGTCTGCGTGATTTGGATTTTTATGGCGAAACACTAGAAATACTGAATAACAGGCTTAACGAAATTGCCAAAGCAAATACCGGTATGGAGGCGATGATTGGAGTAGAGCATTACCAGAATATGTTTTTAATTCATAAAGAAAAAATCCAGCTCTTAAAGCACAATTTAAAAGAAAACATTGGAATATTAGCTATGGAAACTAAAAATTCAAATGGGTATTTAGACGAAGCGCTATTGGTACAGAACCGGAATTATCAGGAAGAATATTTAGCCGAAGTAAACCTGTTCGACGACATGAAAAGATCATTTTACCTATTTGCCGAAAAATGGATGTAACTATTTTGGGAGAAATTCTCTTGAGATTTTTAAAAATAACAAGAGGCATGGGGGCGGATTCGAACCGCCATAAAAGGTTTTGCAAACCCCTGCCTTACCATTCAGCCACCCTGCCCTTAGGCCCATAATTGCCGCTTAAAACTTACCTATTTCCGCCACTTATTAAATTCCCGAAAAAGATGGAGTTTAAAAACAACCTCGCCGTACCAAGCCAATAACCTCTGTATGTTGGGTCGTCGGCAAAAAGTATTACTTCTCCACTACCATTTGATGCAGCAATTATTGCGGCAGAATTGGCTACTTTTAAAGTGTTCGCTTTTGATGAGTATCCGTTAACTAATGGTTTAGCCGAATATTGTGCAACCGTTGCATATTTGTTGGTGCTTGGCAACAATAATGTGGAACCGTTTTTATTGATAAATAATTTACGTGAGGTAACGCCGAAAGCGATTGGATGTGAAGTATCTAAATCAGATACGAAAATTGCACCATTAATTCTTTTCGACCCTTCAACATCGTCTTGTCTTGCGTAATCCAATCTTTCTTCGTTCGGTTTTGGAGTTTTTACCGCTGTAATATTTGCTTTTGGTTGGTCTTTTTTAATTTCTTCAGTTTGTTTTTCTGTCGGCGTCACTATTGCCTGAACCTCTCCTCTTCTGGCAAACGTTTCGGTTTGAGATAGCTTTTCCCTAACTATGCCCTGCTCAACTGCCCAGGCTGTAGCGGTTTGGAACGTAATTAAGGTTCCGCCATCACTAACCCAGGTTTTGATTTTATCAACAGTTGCTTTATCCCAGGCACTATAATTTCCCGCAGGCAAAACAAGTACATTATATCTGTTTAAAGAAGTTTTCGCAAAGCTCTGCAAATCGAGTTTAGTAACAGGAAGGTCTAACTGCTGATTCAAAAGAAACCAAACCTGACCAGCCTCAGAAGAGGTAACACCCTGACCAAAAGCAAGTGCAACTTCCGGCTTACGAACCGCCTTAATATTGCTACTACCCAAATCTATACCTTCTGCACTAAAACCACTCGAAACTGGTGTGATTTCTATATTTGCCGACTTTGCAACAGCATTAACGGCAACTAAAAGTGAGTCAGCATTAATAGGCTGACCCACCACTGGAATAACGAGCGTGCCTGGCAGATAAGCTTTTTTTCCATTCGATGTATTTGCAGAGAAAGCTTTGAAGGCTGTTTTTACAAGCACATTTTTTAGCTGAAGCTGATAAAGTGCTTTTGTGAAATTGTAATCACCGGCGTTAATCAGGTAAGCATATGTAGCCCGTTCAACAGTTGTTTTTCCGTTTTCAAAAGGTAGATTTTTAACAAGCGCACCCTTAGAAAAACTGCCATTTAACTTCGCATACTTTAAACCATAGGCGTGGATGATGCTCCAGCCTGTATTATCATAAAAAATACTGTCTTTGAGGCTATTTTCTTCAAAAATGGAGTGCACAATTAAAAAATTAGGTTGTGCGGAAGGTACAACGTACGATTTACCTTTTTCAAAAGTTTTACCATCCTGATTGATAGTAGCCCCTGTTTCAAAGACCTCCACATGGTGTTGTAAAAGCAATCCTAAAAATTTCTGTGTTAAATTAGGGTCGTTTTTATCTCCGAATACAAAAGCCTTGGCCGGATTTTTTTGGCCCTGTTCAAGCGCATACTTAAAAAACTCTTTCTGTACCTTAAACAACCCTTCCTTTTCTGCAATGGCACCCTTAATGGTAGAAAAACTCGTTGCCAGGTGGTTGCGAATCGTGAATGCAAATGTTAAAGTCCCGTTGGTTGATTCCTGAACAATGCTAAGCGACCTGGCC